>BNJS01003809.1_pt1 | contig 455360 bp, 479 predicted proteins | sample 8540461 | NCBI WGS metagenome assembly BNJS01 (sample SAMD00202454, study PRJDB9452) | human saliva metagenome | isolation source: human saliva | place: Japan
AGAGGGTGTTTGCGTAAATACTGACGCGAGAGTTAGGAATGATAGCTTTTCAATTTAAGGAGGAAAATAAGAATGACACCATTAAAATGGTTTGCAGGAGGAAGCGAAAGGCGTTGTGAAGCCATGACTATCATAGATCATCTACTAGAAGACATAAAGGATACGCCTCAGCTGACTCCCTTGAAAAATCTGTTAGTGAGTTATAAAAGACGATTAGAGGACGATGGGACCTCTACTCCATTTATTTTGAGCCAAATGAATGTTGACATCTCACGTGTGTTGATTGATAATAAGCTGAGTTTGTCCGAAGGTCAAGCCGAGCAGATCAAAAAATTAAGAGAATTATCTGTGATTCGCTATGGCTACTGACGAAGTGCAGGGATAAGCACCTTTCTACAATTTCCAGTCAAATAAATTGCATTCGCTTTCTCAAGCAGGTATACTAGTATAGTTAGATGAAAAATTCTGAAAATTTAAGAATAGAAAAGAGAACAAATCTTATGGCAAAAGATATTCGTGTCTTACTTTACTACCTTTACACTCCAATTGGAAATGCAGAGCAATTTGCTGCAGACCACTTGGCTTTCTGTAAATCAATCGGCCTTAAAGGCCGTATCCTAGTCGCTGACGAGGGAATTAACGGAACAGTTTCAGGGGATTATGAAACAACTCAAAAATACATGGACTACGTTCACAGCCTCCCAGGCATGGAAGACCTCTGGTTCAAGATTGACGAAGAAAATGAACAAGCCTTCAAGAAGATGTTTGTTCGCTATAAGAAAGAGATTGTCCACCTTGGTTTTGGAAGACAACGACTTTGACAACGACATCAACCCACTTGAAACAACAGGTGCTTACTTGTCTCCAAAAAGAGTTCAAAGAAGCCCTTCTTGACGAAGATACCGTTGTCCTTGACACACGTAACGATTATGAGTACGATCTAGGACACTTCCGTGGGGCCATCCGCCCAGACATCCGCAACTTCCGTGAGTTGCCACAATGGGTCCGTGACAACAAGGAAAAAAATTCATGGACAAGCGTGTCGTGGTTTACTGTACAGGTGGCGTTCGCTGTGAGAAATTCTCAGGCTGGATGGTCCGTGAAGGCTACAAAGATGTCGGCCAATTGCACGGAGGAATTGCAACTTACGGTAAAGACCCAGAAGTCCAAGGTGAACTTTGGGATGGGAAAATGTACGTCTTTGACGAGCGTATCGCAGTCGATGTCAATCATGTCAACCCAACCATCGTAGGAAAAGACTGGTTTGATGGAACACCATGTGAACGTTATGTCAACTGTGGAAATCCATTCTGTAACCGTCGTATCTTGACATCAGAAGAAAATGAAGACAAGTACCTTCGTGGATGCTCACACGAGTGCCGTGTTCACCCACGTAACCGCTATGTTTCAGAAAATGAATTGACACAAGCAGAAGTGATCGAGCGCCTAGCCGCTATCGGTGAAAGCTTGGATCAAGCAGCTACTGTATAAGATCAAACAGTCCTCAGGGGCTGTTTTTCTATGCTTTTTACTCAAAAATCTAAAGTTTGTTTCTGTATCTTTCAGGAAAATAGGGTATACTATATGTAAACGATTTCAAAGGAGTCCAGTTATGACGAAAACATTTTTTATTCCAAATAAACAGAGCATTTTAGGAGAACAGGAAATTTTGACTGCCAAGTCTATATTGGCCTTGGTAGATGGTTTGGAGTCACATAGCTATGATGCTGTCTATCTCCGTCAGCCTCTTAATCGTCTCGAGTATATCGAGTGTGCGATAGTGGGGCAATCACAATTTCTTTTTAAGGTCAGTTATGCTGATGGTCAAAAGGCTTACCGTGTCGATCTTCCTGACCTACTCACGAAGACAGACTGGCAGATTATCAAATCATTTTTAGATGCTCTGCTTGCTTACACAGGAACTGAGATTGAAGGACTAGATGGTTTTGATTTTGAAGCTTATTTCCAAGCAAGTATTCAAGCCTATTTAGCAGACACTGCAGCCCGTTTTACGATTTGCCAAGGAATTTTTAATCCTGTTTTCTTTAGTCATGAGGATTTGAAAAGCTTTTTAGAGGCAGATGGCTTGGCTCAGTTTGAAGCGCGTGTGCGTGCGGTTCAAGAGACAGATGCCTACTTTGCAAGAGTTTCCTTCTATCAAGATGGAGAAGACCAAGTGCACGGTGTTTATCATCTGGCTCAAGGAGTCAAGACTGTTTTACCGAGAGAACCATTTGTTCCTGTAGCCTATATGGAGCAATTGGTGGATAAGGAAGTGCAGTGGGAGATTGACTTGGTTCAAATCACAGGAGACGGCTCTAAACCAGAAGACTATGAAGCCATCGCTCGTTTGGACTATGCAAAATTCCTAGAGTCACTACCATCAGCATCTTACCATCAACTAGACGCCAATCAATTAGAAATTCAACCCATCTTAGAAAAAGATTTTAAAGCATTAGCACAAGAAGAGTAAAGCAGAAGCAGGTCAATCGACTTGCTTTTTGGCATAGAAAAATCCTGCTATGAAAGACAGGATTGCTACTCAATGAAAATCAAAGAGCAAACTAGGAAGCTAGCCGCAGGCTGTACTTGAGTACGGTAAGGCGAAGCTGACGTGGTTTGAAGAGATTTTCGAAGAGTATGAAGTTTAAAGAAAGGCTAAGATACGGAGATAATCTCCAATTAGTGCCACTTCAGCTACAAAGAAGAGGAGGATAATGACTCCGTTCACAAGGACAGACAAGAATAACTGATAGAAGGAGTCGGTTTCACTTGCTTGACTAGGTCTCGTAATGATATGGAGGCTAGCAAGCAGAATGATTCCGATGCTAATCACACACAAGAGAGCCGTAAATCGCAGGCTGTCAAAGAAGGCAAAGAAACTAGCAATAGCAGTGAGGAAGATTGGAATTGCTAAGAGTTGACTATATTGTTGGAGAACCTTTTCTAGCGTCCAGTCCTTTTCTTGGTAGATAAATCGTCTCACGACGAAACTACCCAAGAGGAATGAAAAGAAGAAGAGTGTTGTTGCTACTAGGATAGAGATAATCGAAAAGAGATTCAATGAAGCAAATTGTTCAGGGAAGTGATTATGCATAGTTGCTATATGTCCATAGTAAGCATGTTTGATGTGGTAGATACTAAAGAAAAAGGAAGATGCAGAAAACAGAATGAGCAAGAGAAAGGCTGTGTAGCTGTGTGTGCTACTTGTTTCAAGCTTGCTTGTAGGAGATTTGAGAGCCTCCACTAGCCAAGACCAAAAATCAAGCACTTGCTCCTTCCATTTATCCGTAGATTTTGGAGCTTGGTCGGGGATATAGGGACTTTCTAAGGATTGACTGATAAGAAGGGGCTCTTTCGTGGTTGGTTTTTGCTGCGGAAGTGCTTCTTGACTCTCTTCAGCTTTAGTGATTTTTTCTGTTTCCCCAGAAAGATCTTGCTCTTCTTCAGTAGAGTCTAATGCTTCCTTTTCTTCTATTTCTGTTCTCGCTTCACTGTCTTCAGGAGCTTCAATTTTCTCTTCTTGCTGGTTTTCAAGTTCGACTTTAGCTTGAGAGACTTCCTCCTCTACTTGAGTATTTTTTTCAATTGGTGTATCGAGATCGGCTATCGTTTCTTCAGTTTTATCTATCATTTCTTGTGATAAATCTTCTGATTTGTTTCATTTGGTGATTTAACAAAATCATTACTTTCAAACCATTCTTGTTTCATGGTAGAACCTCCTTTTTAGTGGGCTATGCGTTATAGTGGTCGATATAAATAGGTTTGTTAAGGTCTGTTTGCTGTAATTTCAAGACTAATATAATCATCAGCCTTAGCTATGAGTTGACCTTTTGTATCAGTTTTTTCAGTTTTGTAAGGGTTACTCAATTCGTTGGGGTGGCGTTGACTCTCGTCTTTCGATAACTGATAAATAGGACCATAGTGACTTGAGAAGTCTAAGTTGATTTCTTGGCTTTCTTTTTGAGTTAGCGTGATACTAAGTTCATTTTTAGAAGTTAGTTCTACCTTACCATATACTTTAATATTGTCAACGTAGAAGTGATTTTCTGTTGACTCTAGCTGACTATCTGTCAGTTCTGTGCTAAAGATATTGATGATATTTGGTGTTGTGAATTTGCTGTTTTTGATACGACTTCCTTCAATTCGGAGGAGATAACCATTTGTATTGAGAGTTGCATTTTCAAGGCTAGCATTTATGATGGTGGTTTGTCCACGATTGGTTGACACGTTGATCCCTTTTAGACTTCTTCCTTTTGGAACTTGGAGAATAACTTCTTCAAAACGACGAGAGTAGCCACTTGCGATATGGAGAATCCCGCCAATTCCAGAAGAGAGAAATGGAGTTTCAGACAGTTTCTTATCAGTGAGGCTTAGAGTTTTGTCGTTTTGATTCGTGATAAGATCATGGTGAGCAGAAAGAGATGGATGGTAAGAAATGTGGATTTGATCATCGAAAGAGTCTGTGATGGTGAGTGCGTGTTGGTGGAGAGTAATTTCTAGGTTTTCGACTTCCTTGCCAAAGGTTAGCTTTTCCGTACGGCTATCATAGACAGGTTCCTTGGACATGGAAAGTAGGCTCTTAATCCCGTCAGATTGGATACCTACAAAAAGCAAGATAAAGCCGATAACGGTAGTCACCACACCAAAAATGAGAAATCCTTTTGTCAATTTACGCATGCTGGTCACCTCTCTTTCCTTTTTTAAGAACAAATTGTACCAGGCGAACAATGAGTAGGCCGAAGAAGCGAGCTACATAGGAAATACCTAGTAAGACCAGCGAAGAAGCACCGATGGCTAGTAAACCAGCACCAAAAATCAAGATAAAGGCTGATTTAGCTTGGGCTAAGACAGTGAAACTTTCAACTAAAAATAGGGATCCGCCGATGATGCCTAGTATGGAAACCGCAAAGAAAGCCAAGATGACAGTCAAGGCTGCCACAAAGATTGCGAACAGGGACACGAGGATGGCGATTCCCAGAGGAATACCGATGGGGGCTGCAAGGAGAGCTAACAAGGCGATATGCAAAATTTGTCGGTTATTCTTTTGAGCGGGTGCCTCATTAATTTTTTTATCGAGAAGATTGGAGAGGACTTCGTGGGCTGCTTCCTTAGGAGTTCCTAAGCTAGCGATGAGTTCTTCTTCTCCTTCGACTCCAGCATCGTCAAAGAGTTCCCTGAAATAGTCCATGGCTTCGATGCGGTCAGTTTCAGGTAGTTTCTTGAGATAGAGTTCTAGCTGAGTCAGGTATTCAGTTCTTGTCATGGCGGATACTCCCTTCTATGATGCCATTAATGGTGTCTGTATAGAGTGCCCATTCATCTTTTAGGGTCACGAGCTGTTCTATACCACCATTTGTCAAGGAGTAGTATTTGCGCATGCGACCTTGGAACTCTCTAGAATAGGTTGTCAGAAAGCTATTGCCTTCCAATTTTTGAGAATGGGATAGAGAGTAGATTCTTTGATGTTAGCGATAAGCTTAATGGTCTGGCTAATCTCATAACCATAAGAATCATCCTGCTCCAGTACGGCCAAGATGAGAAATTCAATCAAGGCAGAGGATGTTGGAAAGTACATGGGGAAACCTCCTTTTCTAATGTGTAATATTTTTATATATAATTTTTCTACACATACATTGTACATCTAAAAGAAAGCCCTGTCAAGAAATATGTGTAAAATTTTTATATATAAAAAACTTCTAGGCAAAACTAGAAGTTTAGAGGATTTTATCAGCTCTGTCCACTGTAAAGAGGGCCACAGTCATGATGATATCGACGAGCAAGAGGGCAGCTACAGCTGGTACCCAAGAGTGGAAAAGGTCAAAACTGTAACCAAATAGCGTTGGTCCAAAGGCTGCTAGGATATAGCCTCCTGTTTGAGATAGACCAGACAATTGGGCTGTTTTTTCAGGGGCGCTTGTCTTGAGTGAAAAGTTGACCATGAGATAAGGGAAGAGGGCGCTGGTTGCGGTTCCGATGAGGAGATGGATGGCAAGCCAGTAAAAGAAATTACCAATAGGGAAAAAGAGCATGGAAATGCCGACCACGCCAGCCAGTGAGACCAGAGTGAGCATGAGCTGACGGTTACGAGTAGATAAACTAGTTGTCAGGCTTGGGATAGTCATAGAAAAAGGAATGCTAATCAGAGAGAAGATAGATGTCAGCAAGCCAGCTTGGTGACTGGATAGGCCTGCATGGATGGCCATAGTAGGTAGCCAGGTCATAGCAGTGTAAAAGAGCAAGGATTGAAAACCTGCAAAGACAATCACTGCCCAGACCTGTTTATTAAGCATAACCGTTGTTTGCTTTTTTGTTTGGTTTGTGGAGCCAGTCTGTGATTGTAACGGTGATTAGGTAGCCAGACCAAAAAAGTTGCTAGGCAGAGCAGGGTGAGGAGGATGATAAGTCCTTTCCAAGAACTGGCTTGTGTAATAGGCACAGCTAGATAGGAAGCCAGAGCCGTCGCAACCCCCATAGACGTTACATATAAGGTGGTCAGAAAACCAATCTTCTTTGGTTGATTGGCTTGGATAAGACTAGGAAGCAGCACATTGATGACTGCGATACTTGCTCCAACCATCAAGGTTCCTAGATAGAGCAGGGGCAGATTGATTAGTCGAATCAGAGAACCGATAGTCAAGAAGAAAAGGCTGTAGGTAAAGAGATGCTCTAAGCCGATTTTCTGAGCCAGTCGGGTAGAAAATAGTGAGAAGAGGGTAAACATGAGGAGAGGAAGGCTGGTCAAGACACCAAGCGAACTAACTTCTACTCCCAGCCCTTGCGAAATATCTCCCAAAATAATGGGTAAAACAGTAAAAGGAGTCCGCAAGGAAACACCAATTAGTATAATACCTGGAACAAAAAAGAGTGATTGCTTTTTCATATATTACCTCTCCTAGCTGATTTTAATAACAGCTTATTTTAAGGCTTTTTCCCTATAATGTCAAGTAAGGTTTTGGGCTTTCAAGATAAAAATGGGAAAGTCTTGAAAATTATGATAAAATAGTGGAAGGAAATCTATACATTGGAGAAAAACTGTGTCTGAAAAGCAAAAAATCAGCGTATTGATGTCGGTCTATATCAAGGAAAATCCGACATTTTTAAAGGATGCTATTGAGAGTGTTCAAAATCAGACCCTGAAACCGAGCGAATTGGTTCTGGTCGAGGATGGGCCTTTGACTCCTGAGCTCTATCAGGTATTAGACCAGGTGGAAGCTGAGTCTGATATTCCAGTGCAACGCTATCCTCTTGAGCAGAATCAAGGTTTGGGTCTGGCTCTTCGACAGGGTGTTTTGCAGTGTCAGTACGATATTATTGCCCGTATGGATACGGATGATATCGCTGTTCCAGACCGTTTTGAGAAACAGGTTCAGCTAATGGAGAAGAATAAGCTCGACCTATTAGGTGGCCATATTGCAGAGTTTATTGACAATCCTTATGAGATTGTTTCTTACCGTCGTGTTCCAACCCAGCATGCAGATATTATAGCTTATCAAAGGATGAGAAGTGCCTTTAACCACATGACTGTCATGTTCAAGAAGGATATGGTTCTCAAGGCAGGCAACTATGAAGATGGTCTTTATATGGAGGATGACCTCCTCTGGCTCAATATGATTGCTGCAGGAGCCAAGACTGGAAATCTGGATCAAATCTTGTGTCAGGTTCGTGTTGGTGCAGGAATGTTTGAGCGTCGTGGGGGACTGCGTTACCTCAAACTCTATCGTCAAGCTCGTCAGCGCATGCTGAAGAGAGGGCAAATTTCTTACATGGAGTATGCTAAGAGTGTTGCCATTCAGATGGTTGTTGCTCTTTGTCCAGGATTTGTCCGACAGTTTATTTTTATGAAACTGTTAAGAAAAAGCAATTAAAAGATTGTAGCAAATCGTAAACTAGAGAAAAAGTGTTATAATAACAATATAATGCTCTTCGAAAATCTCTTCAAACCGCGTTAACGTCGCCTTGCCGTAGGTATATGTTACTGACTACGTCAGTTCCATCTACAACCTCAAAACAGTGTTTTGGGCAACCTGCGGCTAGTTTCCTAGTTTGCTCTTTGATTTTCATTGAGTATAATCATCCAGCTCTTTTAAGGAGGAGTAAATTTCTATGAATAAAAAACTCACAGATTATGTGATTGATCTGGTGGAAATTTTAAATAAACAACAAAAACAGGTTTTCTGGGGAATATTTGATATTTTGAGTATGGTGGTTTCCATCATTGTATCTTATATCTTATTCTACGGCTTGATTAATCCAGCACCTGTTGACTACATCATCTATACGAGTTTGGCCTTCCTGTTCTATCAATTGATGATTGGATTTTGGGGATTGAACGCTAGTATCAGTCGTTACAGCAAGATTACGGATTTCATGAAAATCTTTTTTGGTGTGACTGCTAGCAGTATCTTGTCATATAGTATCTGCTATGCCTTCTTGCCTCTCTTCTCCATCCGTTTTATCGTGCTCTTTATCTTGTTGAGTACTTTCTTAATTTTATTGCCACGGATTACTTGGCAGTTAATCTACTCCAAACGCAAAAAGGGAAGTGGTGATGGTGAGCATCGTCGTACCTTCTTGATTGGTGCGGGAGATGGTGGAGCTCTCTTTATGGACAGTTACCAACATCCAACTAGTGAATTAGAACTTGTCGGTATTTGGACAAGGATTCTAAGAAAAAGGGCCAAAAACTTGGTGGAATCCCTGTTTTGGGTTCATATGATGATCTGCCTGAATTAGCCAAACGCCATCAAATTGAGCGTGTTATCGTTGCGATTCCGTCACTTGACCCGTCAGAATATGAGCGTATCTTGCAGATGTGTAATAAACTGGGTGTCAAATGTTACAAGATGCCTAAAGTTGAAACGGTTGTTCAAGGACTTCACCAAGCAGGTGGAGGCTTCCAGAAGATTGATATCACAGACCTTTTGGGTCGTCAGGAAATTCGTCTTGACGAATCGCGTCTGGGCGCAGAACTTACTGGAAAAACAATCTTAGTCACAGGTGCTGGTGGTTCAATCGGTTCTGAAATCTGTCGCCAAGTTAGCCGCTTCAATCCTGAACGTATCGTCTTACTCGGTCATGGGGAAAACTCAATCTACCTCGTTTATCATGAATTGATTCGCAAGTTCCAAGGGATTGATTATGTGCCAGTTATTGCAGATATTCAAGACTACGACCGTCTGTTGCAAGTTTTTGAGCAGTACAAGCCAGCTATTGTTTACCATGCTGCTGCCCACAAGCACGTTCCGATGATGGAGCGCAATCCAAAAGAAGCCTTCAAAAATAACATTCGTGGAACTTACAATGTTGCTAAGGCTGTTGATGAAGCTAAAGTACCTAAGATGGTTATGATTTCGACAGATAAGGCGGTTAATCCACCAAATGTTATGGGAGCAACCAAGCGCGTGGCTGAGTTGATTGTTACTGGCTTTAACCAACGTAGCCAATCAACCTACTGTGCAGTTCGTTTTGGAAATGTTCTTGGTAGCCGTGGTAGTGTGATTCCAGTCTTTGAACGTCAGATTGCTGAAGGTGGGCCTGTAACGGTGACAGACTTCCGCATGACCCGTTACTTTATGACCATTCCAGAAGCTAGCCGTTTGGTTATCCATGCTGGTGCTTATGCCAAGGATGGAGAAGTCTTTATCCTTGATATGGGCAAACCAGTCAAGATTTATGACTTGGCCAAGAAATGGTCCTTCTAAGTGGACACACCGAAAGCGAAATTCCAATTGTTGAAGTTGGAATCCGTCCAGGCGAAAAACTCTACGAAGAACTCTTGGTATCAACCGAACTCGTTGATAATCAGGTTATGGATAAGATTTTCGTTGGTAAGGTTAATGTCATGCCTCTAGAAGCTATCGATAAAAAGATTGAAGAGTTCCGAACTCTCAGTGGAGATGAGTTGAAGCAGGCCATTATCGCCTTTGCCAATCAAACCACCCACGTTGAATAAAAACAGAAAAACGCATATTATCAGGTCTTGAACCTTGGTAATATGCGTTTTGTTATGTATAGACTTATACTCTTCGAAAATCTCTTCAAACCATATCAACGTCGCCTTGCCGTAGGTATATGTTACTGACTTCGTCAATTCTATCTGCAACCTCAAAACAGTGTTTTGAGCAGCCTGCGGCTAGTTTCCTAGTTTGCTCTTTGATTTTCATTGAGTATTACTTCATTTTCTTCTGAAATAGAGTTGTCGCCCAGTCTATGTTATTGAAAATACCCCAAAACTTCTAAGGGTTTGTGGGCGATATAATCAGGTTGATAGTTTAGCAAATCTGCTTGCTCACCAAATCCCCAAGTGACGGCCAATTTCTGAATGCCTGTTTCTTGAGCTCCAAGCATATCAAACTTGGTATCTCCGATGATGATGGCTTGTTCCGGTGCTAGTTGATGTGCCTGCAAGGCTTGGCGAATGACATCTGCCTTATGGGGTGCTTCAGGGCTGGAACCATAAATGCCATCAAAGAAATGATAGATTTCCCAAGTTTTTAGTCATGTCTTGAGCGGTTGGAGTATTCTTTGTAGTGGTGATATAAAGAGGGTAATTGCTCGATAACTTCTCAAGCAAGTCTACAATTTGAGGAAATAGTTGAGCTTCATGGATGCCTTTTGCCTTGTAGTAAGAACGGTATATCTGCACGGCCTCAGAAATTTGTTCTTTGGGCAGGCAGGTCGCAAAACTACTTTCAAGGGGTGGTCCCATAAAACCACGAATAGTTTTGGCATCAGGGCTAGGCACCCCCAGTTCCTTAAAAGTATGAGTAAAGGCATTGTGAATCCCGATAGAACTATCAACGAGGGTTCCATCTAGGTCGAAAAAGATAGCTGAGATAGAGGTCATAGTTTCTCCTATTTGATAAGCTTATTCTCCGAAAATTTCTTTTTGGAGGCGACGACCAGTTGGGGTAGCAGCGAGTCCACCTTCAGCTGTTTCACGAAAGGCAGTTGGCATGCTTGCTCCTACTTGGTACATGGCATCGATAACTTCATCCACAGGAATTTTAGATTCGATACCTGCCAGGGCCATGTCTGCTGCGATGAAGGCAAAGCTGGCTCCCATGGCATTACGTTTGACGCAGGGAACTTCGACCAAGCCGGCAACAGGATCACAGATGAGGCCTAGCATATTTTTAATGACAAAGGCAATGGCCTGACTGGCCTGATAAGGTGTCCCACCTGCAGCCAGAGTCAAGGCAGCAGCACTCATAGCAGAGGCCGAACCAACCTCGGCCTGGCAACCGCCCTCAGCACCTGAGATAGAGGCATTGTTTGCGATGACTAGTCCAAAGGCACCCGCAGCAAAAAGGAAATCCAGCTGTTGCTCGTGGCTGAGGTCTAATTTTTCAATAGCAGCAGTGAGAACGGAAGGCAGACAGCCAGCACTTCCTGCGGTAGGAGTGGCACAAACCAAGCCCATTTTAGCATTGTGTTCATTGACTGCAATGGCATTTCGGGCAGCAGAGAGAACCGTGTAATCTGACAGAGTTTTTCCGTTTTTGATGTAGTGATCCAATTTGGCAGCATCTCCACCTGTCAGGCCACTACGAGATTTATTTTCATTGAGGCCAAGTTGGACAGAGGCTTTCATGACTTCCAGATTGCGTTCCATGAGAAGGAAGACTTCTTCACGTTCGCGACCGGTCAATTCAAACTCTGTTGTAATCATGAGTTCTGCGATATTTCCTTGAAAGTCTAGTTCTGCCTGCTCGACCAATTCTTTAATAGAATAAAACATACTTCCTCCTATTTAAAGAAATTGACATTGTGGAGATGAGGGATTTTTCGAATTTCTTCGATAGCCTCATCACAGTTACGACTGTCAACTTCGATAATCATAATGGCTTTTTCACCAGCTTTTTCACGAGTAACATTCATCTGGGCGATATTGATACCATAGCGTGAAAGGGCCTCTGTTACGAGGGCAATCATACCTGGAATATCTTGATGAACAATGATGATAGTCGGTGTATTCATATTGAGAGAGACGGCAAAGCCATTGAGTTCGGTTACCTGAATATTTCCTCCACCGATAGAAATACCAGTCACACTGATGGTCTTGTGGGCATTTTTAACGGTAATTTTAGTAGTGTTTGGGTGAGGGGCATTGCTGTCTTTCTGAATGGTCCAGACAATCTTGATACCACGCTTGTGGGCAATCTCCAGACTGTTTGGGATTTCAGGATCATCTGTATCCATGCCCAAAATACCTGCAACAAGGGCTAGGTCTGTTCCGTGACCACGATAGGTCTTGGCAAATGAGTTAAATAGTTGGAATTCGACTTCTGTCGGAGTATCATCAAAAATGGAAGAGACAATCTTCCCAATACGAACAGCACCAGCGGTATGGCTACTAGATGGGCCAATCATAACTGGTCCGATGATATCAAAGACAGATTGAAAACGAAGTGATTTCATCAGTTTCCCCTTATAAAAATTCTTATCTCTATTATATCAAAGAATGGGTGTCTTGACTTTAATTGTGGATGAAAACCTTTTTACACTACAATTAGCATAAAAAAGCATCTTTTGTGACAAAAAATAGCTTATTTAGGGGAATAAAAAATAATTTTGTAATATTTCTACATAAAAGTGTCAAGAAACGGTAATATTTAAAGGGTATGATAGAACTATAGAAAGAAGGAGAATTTTCAAATATGAAATCAACAACTAAAAAGATTAAAACAACTCTTGCAGGAGTAGCTGCCTTGTTTACAGTATTTGCTCCATCATTTGTATCTGCCCAAGAATCATCAACTTACACTGTTAAAGAAGGTGATACACTTTCAGAAATCGCTGAAACTCACAACACAACTGTTGAGAAATTGGCAGAAAACAACCACATTGACAACATTCATTTGATTTATGTTGGTCAAGAGTTGGTTATCGATGGCCCTGTAGCGCCTGCTGCAACACCAGCGCCAACTACTTATGCGGCACCAGCTGCTCAAGATGAAACTGTTGCAGCTCCAGTAGCAGAAACTACAGAAGTAGCAGAGGAAGCAGCTCCAGTGGCAAGCGCACCTGCAGCAGAAGAAACAGTTGCTTCAACAGAAGCTTCAGCACCTGCTGCAACTGTAAGCGGATCTGAAGCAGAAGCTAAAGAATGGATCGCTCAAAAAGAATCAGGTGGTAGCTATACAGCTACAAATGGCCAATACATTGGACGTTACCAATTGACAGATTCATACTTGAACGGTGACTACTCAGCTGCTAACCAAGAACGTGTAGCAGATGCTTACGTTGCAGGACGCTACGGTTCATGGACTGCTGCTAAAAACTTCTGGCTTAACAACGGTTGGTATTAAGAAATAGAAAAAGAGCCTTTGATGGCTCTTTTTGTGTGCTTTTATTTGACAAAAGACAATTTTTAAATAGTAGTAATAACAGATTGCTTACGGCTGACGAGATTCTGGAGTTTCTCCAGCTGAATTAGTGCGATTATTACTGTTAGCATCGGGAACTTCAGCATTATTACTATTATTATTGGTATTCGTATCTCCTTGGGCTCCTGCAGTATCAGTAGCTTGATCTCGTGTATTGACAGCAGTGTTTCCCCCCACTTCTAGCACCATCAGATGAATATTGCTCGCTTGCAGGTGCTTGTGAATTATATCTGTTCCCATTTGACTCAGTATAGCTTGGAGTGTAGCTACCTCCTTCTGAAGAATAGCTTTCTCTTCCCTCAACGTTACTAGTCGTTTCTGTTTCTTTTTTATTAGACTTTTGTTCTTCTTCTTCTTCTTTTTTGGTCAAGACTTCAACTTGCTTTTGGAATTTTGAAATCAGTTCTTGAATGGGTTTTATTTTTTCATCAATAGTGGCTTGTTCGCTTGTGGAGTTGACACTTTTAATAATTTCTAGTATTTTTTGTAAGGAAGTGATGGCTGTTTCAAGTGCTTGTTTATCTTCAAACTGGCTATCGGATTCCTTTATATCCAATTTTAAAGCTTTTTCAGTATAATGATTAGTGATTTTATCGGCAGTAGAAGTAAGAAATTCTGTTAATGTCTTTTTGCCTTCGTCAGTGATAGGCTTTAATTCTTGAATTTTTTTCCAATCCTCTATAATCGTTTCAGAATCAATATTGAAGTTTTTAATAGCATTTTTTACTTGTTCGACATCTTGTCCATCCTTATGTTGTTTGCTGAGAGCGATGTTCCCTCTCTCTGCTTGGATATGTTCTTGATGAATGACTAAACCTATTAAAAGTCCAAGACCTACAACAATAATGATAGTAAAAATAGTATTTTTTGATGTTAGAATATCTTTGTAGTTTTTCACAATCGTACTACGTACATGGATGGTAGTATCTTAAAGGGATCATGTACGACTTCCTCCTCATTACAGTATATCATTTTTAGCTTATTTTATAAATAAGTTTATAAGTAGAATCGAGATTTGGATGCACATTGTCTTTTTTGTGATTATATTGATGTTTCTATCAAAGAGAATGTTAGATTATCAGCCTCTTCCTTGTCTTCTCCAACCAAGCGTGTTATAATTAATACTGCTCAAGCGACCTTCAATCGTTAAAGCACACACGACCTTCAATCGTGAATAAACGAATAGATGGGAGATTTACTATGAGTGATAACTCTAAAACACGTGTTGTCGTGGGGATGAGTGGTGGTGTTGATTCGTCGGTGACGGCCCTTCTTCTCAAGGAGCAGGGCTACGACGTGATCGGTATCTTCATGAAGAACTGGGATGACACAGATGAAAACGGCGTTTGTACAGCGACCGAAGATTACAAGGATGTGGCTGCGGTGGCAGACCAGATTGGCATTCCTTACTACTCTGTCAATTTTGAAAAAGAGTACTGGGACCGCGTTTTCGAGTATTTCCTAGCGGAATACCGTGCAGGACGCACACCAAATCCAGATGTTATGTGCAACAAGGAAATCAAGTTTAAGGCCTTTTTGGACTATGCCATGACCTTGGGGGCAGACTATGTAGCGACTGGGCACTATGCCCGTGTAGCGCGTGATGAGGATGGCATCGTTCACATGCTTCGTGGCGTGGACAATGGCAAGGACCAAACCTATTTCCTCAGCCAACTTTCGCAAGAACAACTTCAAAAAACCATGTTCCCACTAGGACATTTGGAAAAGCCTGAAGTTCGCAGACTAGCAGAAGAAGCAGGCCTTGCGACTGCTAAGAAGAAAGACTCGACAGGGATTTGCTTTATCGGAGAAAAGAACTTTAAAAACTTTCTCGGTAACTACCTGCCAGCTCAGCCAGGCCGCATGATGACTGTGGATGGTCGCGATATGGGCGAGCACGCAGGTCTTATGTATTATACGATTGGTCAACGTGGCGGGCTTGGTATCGGTGGACAACACGGTGGTGACAATGCCCCTTGGTTCGTTGTCGGAAAAGATCTGAGTAAGAATATTCTCTATGTCGGCCAAGGTTTCTACCATGATTCGCTCATGTCAACAAGTCTAGAAGCCAGTCAAGTTCACTTTACTCGTGAGATGCCAGAGGAATTTACGCTAGAATGTACGGCAAAATTCCGCTACCGTCAACCCGACTCAAAGGTGACAGTACATGTCAAAGGAGATAAGGCAGAAGTCATCTTTGCAGAACCGCAACGCGCCATTACACCAGGACAGGCAGTTGTCTTTTACGATGGCGAAGAGTGTTTAGGTGGTGGTTTGATTGACAATGCTTACCGCGATGGACAAGTTTGTCAGTACATTTAGATTGACAAATTTTCTCAATTTGCTACAATAATAAAAGCAATAGAAATGATGGTCAAAGCTCATGGATGTTGCAGGCTTTTTTGTCCTGCACTTCTTTGGAGTTTTGACTGTTTTTGTGTCGTTTAAGGGAAAGGACAAGAATGACTCGACAAGACTTTCGGACAAAAGTAGGAAATACAGTTTTTGGTGTTCGGGCGACAGCCTTGATTCTCCAAAATCGCAAGCTTCTAGTTACCAAAGACAAGGGCAAGTATTACACTATCGGTGGTGCGATTCAAGTCAATGAAAGAACGGAGGACGCGGTAGTTCGTGAAGTGAGGGAAGAACTGGGTGTCAAAGCTCAAGCTGGGCAACTAGCTTTTGTTGTTGAAAATCGTTTTGAAGAAGATGGTGTCTATTGGCACAACATCGAGTTTCATTATCTGGTGGACTTGCTTGAGGATGCCCCATTGACCATGCAGGAAGATGAGAAAAGGCAGCACTGTGAATGGATTGACATAGACAAGCTTGAGGGTATCAATCTAGTTCCAGCTTTTTTAAAAACAGCCTTGCCAGATTGGGATGGCCAACTAAGACACATCCATCTTGAGGAATAGGAGAGAAAATAATGGTTAAGCTTATTGCCCATGTACTTGTTCATAGTGGCGATGATTATTTGCTTATTCAGCGTTCGGAAATTAAAAGAGGAGAACCCAACGTTTATCCAACTTACTGGGATATTCCTGGTGGCGGGGTTGAAAAGGGTGAACTTCCTCGAGATGGAGCTCTTAGAGAATGTATTGAAGAAGTGGGAGTTAGGCTAGATAGAAGTTTGCTCAAACTTCTTCACGAAGATAGTCAACTGGATACCTCTAAGGATACTGTCTTTACTCGCTTAGTTTATAAAGCAGAGTGGGTTGGGGAGAAGTCAATTATCAGATTAGATCCTGAAGAGCATACGCACTTTAAATGGGTTACTATGGCTCAAGCTTTAGAGGAGGAGAAGTTAGTTCCTTATTTACGAGAAATTTTTGAAAGGTTAAGAAATGACTTATAATTTTACTGAAGAATACGATATTATTGTAATTGGTGCGGGACACGCTGGGGTAGAAGCATCCCTAGCAGCTAGCCGTATGGGGTGTAAGGTCTTGCTTGCGACCATCAACATTGAAATGCTGGCTTTCATGCCTTGTAATCCCTCTATCGGTGGTTCTGCCAAGGGAATCGTTGTGCGTGAAGTTGATGCCCTCGGTGGCGAGATGGCCAAAACCATTGACAAGACTTACATCCAGATGAAGATGCTCAACACTGGGAAAGGTCCAGCTGTCCGTGCTCTTCGTGCGCAGGCTGACAAGGAGCTTTACTCTAAGGAAATGCGCAAGACAGTTGAAAATCAAGAAAATCTGACCCTTCGTCAGACCATGATTGATGAGATTTTGGTTGAAGACGGCAAAGTTGTCGGTGTACGTACAGCAACCCATCAAGAATATGCTGCCAAGGCTGTTATCGTGACGACAGGAACAGCCCTCCGTGGGGAAATTATTATTGGAGACCTTAAGTATTCATCAGGTCCTAACCACAGCTTGGCTTCTATTAATCTTGCTGATAATCTCAAGGAACTGGGCCTCGAAATCGGTCGTTTCAAGACAGGGACACCTCCACGTGTCAAGGCTTCTTCTATCAATTATGATGTGACCGAAATTCAGCCAGGAGACGAAGCGCCTAATCATTTCTCATACACTTCACGAGATGAGGATTATGTCAAGGACCAAGTGCCATGCTGGTTGACCTACACCAATGGTACCAGTCATGAGATTATCCAAAACAACCTCCACCGTGCGCCTATGTTTACAGGTGTGGTCAAGGGAGTGGGGCCTCGTTACTGTCCATCGATTGAGGACAAGATTGTGCGCTTTGCGGACAAGGAACGTCACCAACTCTTCCTTGAGCCAGAAGGTCGCAATACAGAGGAAGTCTATGTCCAAGGACTTTCAACCAGTCTGCCTGAGGATGTCCAGCGTGACTTGGTTCATTCCATTAAAGGTCTGGAAATGCAGAGATGATGCGAACTGGTTATGCCATTGAGTATGACATGGTCTTGCCGCACCAGTTGCGTGCGACTCTGGAAACCAAGAAAATCTCAGGTCTTTTCACTGCTGGTCAGACAAATGGAACGTCAGGTTACGAAGAAGCAGCAGGCCAAGGGATTATCGCAGGTATTAATGCGGCTTTGAAAGTCCAAGGGAAGCCTGAATTGATTTTGAAGCGCAGTGACGGTTATATAGGGGTCATGATTGATGACTTGGTGACCAAGGGAACGATTGAGCCTTATCGCCTTTTGACCAGTCGTGCCGAATACCGTCTCATTCTTCGTCATGACAATGCTGATATGCGTTTGACTGAGATGGGACGTGAGATTGGGCTTGTGGATGATGAACGTTGGGCTCGATTTGAGATTAAGAAAAATCAATTTGACAATGAGATGAAGCGTCTCGACAGTATCAAACTCAAGCCAGTCAAGGAAACCAATGCCAAGGTTGAGGCGATGGGCTTTAAGCCGTTGACCGATGCAGTGACAGCCAAGGAATTCCTTCGCCGTCCAGAAGTTTCTTATCAAGATGTGGTGGCTTTTATCGGACCAGCAGCAGAGGACTTGGATGACAAGATTATCGAATTGATTGAAACAGAAATCAAATACGAGGGTTACATCTCAAAAGCTATGGATCAGGTTGCCAAGATGAAACGCATGGAAGAAAAACGTATTCCAGCCAATATCGACTGGGATGACATTGATTCTATCGCGACGGAAGCCCGTCAGAAGTTCAAACTCATTAATCCAGAAACCATCGGCCAAGCCAGCCGTATTTCTGGAGTAAACCCAGCAGATATTTCTATTTTGATGGTGTATTTGGAAGGTAAAAATCGTAGTATTTCTAAAAATCAAGAAAAGAAAGCATAGATAAAAACAGCTCCGAGGACGGGGCTGTTTTATAATTTATTCTTCATCTGGTGTGAGGATCATCGGGATAATAATCGGTTCACGTTCGGTATTTTCATAGAGGAAGGGGCGAATAGCGTTGACAATGGCACCATTGACAGATTGAACGCTAGCATCCTTATTTTTCAGTGCGATACGAATTGCATTGAAGAGGATGCGTTGGCTTTGGCGAATCAAGTCGCCAGATTCTCTCATGTAGACAAAGCCTCGGCTGAGGATGTCTGGACCAGATAGAATCATCTGTGATTTGAAGTCAACAGTTGCGACTGCCAGAACGACACCGTCTTCAGATAGATCACGACGATCTTTGAGGACAGCAGCACCGATCTCACCGATACGATTTCCATCGACATAGATGTCTTGGGCGTTGAAATGACCTGCGATACGAGCTGAGTCAGCAGTAAGGGCAAGCACATCACCATTGCTCATAATAAATATATTGTCCTTCTCAACCCCAGTATCCACTGCTAGTCCAGCGTGGACTTTTTGCATGCGGTATTCACCGTGGACAGGCATGAAGTATTTTGGCTTAATCAAGCGGAGCATGAGCTTTTGCTCTTGCTGGCCACCGTGTCCAGATGTATGGATATTGTTCACTTTACCGTGGATAACTTCAACACCAGCTTCAGAAATGATGTTGATCAGCTTGTTGACGCTAGTAGTGTTTCCAGGGATTGGACTAGAAGAGAAGATAACCGTATCACCTGGTTGGAGTTGCACCTGACGGTGGGTTCCGTTGGCGATACGAGAGAGGGCAGCCATCGGCTCACCCTGACTACCTGTACAGAGGATGAGAACCTCGCCTGCAGGGTAGTCTTTGATTTCATTTGGCTCGATAAAGGTTCCCTTAGGAGCTTTGATGTAGCCAAGGTCGATTCCGTTGACAATGGCCTTTTCCATGGAACGACCAAAGACCGCAATCTTGCGTCCAGTCTTAACAGCAGCTTCTGTTGCTTGCTGGAGACGGAAGATATTTGAGGCAAAGGATGCAAAGATGATACGTCCTTCAATGCCTTGGATAATCTTCATGATGGACTGGCCAACGACTTTTTCAGAGTTGGTAAAGGTTGGTACTTCCGCATTTGTCGAGTCAGATAGGAGACAGAGAACGCCTTCTTCACCAAGAGCAGCCATACGGTGCAAGTCTGCAGGTTCTCCAACTGGTGTGAAGTCGAACTTGAAGTCACCCGTACAAACGATTTTTTTCCTTGAGGTGTATGAATGACAATCCCCAAAGGCTCTGGAATAGAGTGAGTCGTTCTAAAGAAAGTTGCCTTGAGATTTTTAAAAGTCAACTCGGTGTTGTGGTTGATTTCGTAAAGTTTGGCGTTGCGCAAGAGGCCGTGTTCTTCGAGTTTTCCACGGATTAAAGCCAGGGCAAGCGGTCCAGCATAGATCGGGACATTTGCTTGCTTGAGCAGGAATGGGATCCCACCGATGTGGTCCTCGTGTCCGTGCGTAATCAAAACAGCCTTGACGCGGTCGATATTGTCTACGATGTAAGAGTAATCAGGAATGACATAGTCGATACCCAGCAAGTCATCTTCTGGGAATTTAATCCCAGCATCGACGATAATAATCTCGTCTTGGTATTCAATCCCGTAAGTGTTTTTCCCGATTTCTCCCAGACCACCGATGGCAAAAACGCCGACTTCTTCAGGTTTAAGAGTATAGGCCATATTAGAACTCCGTAATTTCGAAGGCGCCAGTTTCTTTTTCGTAATCTAGCAATTTGTCAGACAAGAGTTCGATATACTCGATATTGTACTCTGGGCGATTTTCTTCGACAAGTTGGCGAGCAGCGATACGGCCCTCAAGTTCTGAGCTGGCATCGATGTCTAGGTAAAGTGCGCGTGTTGTTTCACGACGTGGGCTACGTTCTTTTGTTTCTTGATAAAAAACTTTGTAAATCATATAGTTCCTTTCTATTTACAGGTCAGCTTATTCCAAACTTTTAGCAGAGATTTGCTTGATTTCATTCCATTTTGTGTCTAGATTGACCTTGATTCGTTACAATTATTTCAATTATACCACAAAATGAAAAATTAGTAAAAGACGGAAACGAGAAAGTCGTGAGGGGAAGAGGGAGCAAAAGATAGATAGGATTTGGTCGGAGAGCGCTTAGGTGTTATAATTAAAGGGGAAATCTAAAGAGATAGTAGATTTAAGGAAGAATATAGTTCTAGTTTCATTAATCGTTGGTGTAGATGGTTGGGACAGAATGATATCTTTGAAAAAAGAAAAAGCTCTTGAGAAATCTCGAGAGCAAATAAAAAAGCTGAGACAAAACTCGGGGATTTTCCTGGAGCAGTCCAGGTGGCAGCACCTCTACCTGAAGCGAATGCATCGCAACCTTTGAATGACTTGTCACCAAATCAAACTCGATCTCAGCCTTTACTTAATTCTATCATCTATGAGGCTAAGAAGTCAATCTATAAGTATAACGATGTAGAAATAGCAAGATGGAGTGGAGTGCTTACTAAAAGGCAAAGACAAGCACTTAATTTAAGAGTAAGCAAAAAGAGAGGACCAATGGTAGTCAGGGGTCTTTACAGCTCAAAGCTGAAGGCAGTCCCACACCCGTACCAGAAGTTGGTACCTTTGAACGCTCTGTTACCAGTCGCTCTACGTTATCCTCTCAATATTTATATTTTACTATAACTTACTGAGGGAATCAACTTTAAAAGCATCAAAAAGCTCCTGACCGAAGTCAAGAGCTGTCGAACACTGGGGGCGAATTGTTCAATCGCAATTCCAGTTCTTTAGAAACCAAAGTTTCAGGGATAGCACCGCAACCCGAAGAGTCAACGACTCAACCTGATTTTCCTACCAGTGTTGAATTACATTTTAACATTGATAGACCAACATAGTCAACAGTTTATATAAAAATAGGAATACCAAAAGTAGGATTAAGAATGTTTAGTTTGTTTGAATTTGCGATAGGGTTGGCCTCTTGGTGTTTATAGTCTTTGTAGCCTGTGTCTAAGGGGGAATGCTCTGTTTGTATATCTGGGACACCGCAAAAAAAATTCCTTTGGAAGCTTGCTTTTGTGACGCTCTATTCAATTTTTATCCTCCTTGTAACCTATGTCGTTTGGTTTGTATTTTACTTTGGATTAAGTGCTTAGATGCCCTGCTTATGCTGGGGCTTTTTGTTTGGGGATAAAGAAAATTCCCATGTGCTAGCTTTTGTAGTATAATAGTAAGCAGACAAAAAGATAGGAATGTGTTATGAAAGTATTAGCTTTTGATACGTCTAGCAAGGCTCTTTCTCTCGCTATTTTAGAGGACAAGCAGGTTCTTGCCGAGACGACGATTAATATTAAGAAAAATCACAGTATTACCCTCATGCCTGCCATTGATTTTTTAATGGCAAGTTTGGATTGGACGCCCAAGGATTTGGATCGAATCGTGGTAGCGGAAGGGCCAGGTAGCTACACAGGTTTGCGAATTGCGGTAGCAACTGCCAAGACTTTGGCTCATACTCTGAACATTGAGTTAGTTGGTATGTCTAGCCTCTTGGCTCTGGTGCCATACCAACAAGAAGGCTTGTTCGTCCCCTTGATGGATGCGCGTCGCAACAATGTTTACGCAGGATTTTATGAAAATGCCAAACCTGTCATGCCAGAAGCGCACCTGCCTTTTGAACGAGTGATTGAGTTAATTAATGGTGCTAGTCAGGTAACCTTTGTCGGAGAAGTTGGCCCCTTTGTGGAGCAGATTCAAGAACATTTGCCAAGGACTAATTATAAAGAAACCTTGCCTAATGCAGCCAATCTTGCTCTTTTGGCTTGGGACAAGGAAGCGAACTCTTTGCATGATTTTGTGCCGAACTACCTCAAACGTGTTGAGGCTGAGGAAAACTGGCTCAAGAACCATACTGAGTCTGGAGAATCTTACATTAAACGCCTATGATAGAAATCAAACGAATCCAACAGCAGCCTGACTTGGCTCAAGACATCTACGCTGTCATGGCAGCTGTTTACCCAGTCAGTCCTTGGACGCTGGAGCAAATCCAAGCAGACCTGGCCCAAGACCAGACTTGGTATGCTCTGGCTTATGATGGGGCAGAAGTGATTGGCTTTCTAGCTGTGCAGGAGAATCTTTTTGAGGCAGAAGTTCTGCAAATCGCTGTCAAACAAACCTATCAGGGGCAGGGGATTGCCTCGACCTTGTTTGCTCAATTGCCGGAAGATAAGGAGATTTTCCTCGAAGTCAGAAGGTCAAACCAACGAGCGCAAGCATTTTACAAGAAAGAAAAGATGGCAGTCATCGCTGAGCGAAAGGCCTACTACCATGACCCAGTCGAGGACGCCATTATCATGAAGAGAGAAATAGATGAAGGATAGATATATTTTAGCATTTGAGACATCCTGTGATGAGACCAGTGTCGCCGTCTTGAAAAACGACGACCAGCTCTTGTCCAATGTCATTGCTAGTCAAATTGAGAGTCACAAACGTTTTGGGGGCGTAGTGCCGGAAGTAGCTAGTCGTCACCATGTCGAGGTCATTACAGCCTGTATCGAGGAGGCTCTAGCAGAAGCAGGGATTACGGAAGAGGACGTGACAGCTGTGGCTATTACCTATGGACCAGGCTTGGTCGGAGCCTTGCTAGTTGGTTTGTCAGCTGCCAAGGCCTTTGCTTGGGCGCATGGGCTTCCGCTGATTCCCGTTAACCACATGGCTGGCCACCTCATGGCCGCTCAGAGTGTGGAGCCTTTGGAGTTTCCCTTGCTAGCCCTCTTGGTTAGCGGTGGGCACACAGAGTTGGTTTATGTTTCGGAGGCTGGTGATTACAAGATTGTTGGGGAAACGCGAGATGACGCGGTTGGTGAGGCCTATGATAAGGTTGGCCGTGTCATGGGCTTGACCTATCCTGCCGGTCGTGAGATTGACGAGCTAGCTCATCAGGGGCAGGATATTTATGATTTTCCTCGAGCCATGATTAAGGAAGATAATCTGGAGTTTTCATTTTCAGGCTTGAAATCTGCCTTTATCAATCTTCACCACAATGCCGAGCAAAAGGGAGAAAGCTTGTCCACAGAGGATTTGTGTGCTTCCTTCCAAGCAGCTGTCTTGGATATTCTTATGGCAAAAAAACTAAGAAGGCTTTGGAGAAATACCCTGTCAAAACCCTTGTCGTGGCAGGTGGTGTGGCAGCCAATAAAGGCCTCAGAGAACGTCTAGCAGCCGAAATCACAGATGTCAAGGTCATCATCCCCCCACTGCGTCTATGCGGAGACAATGCAGGCATGATTGCCTATGCCAGCGTCAGCGAGTGGAACAAAGAAAACTTCGCAGGCTTGGACCTCAATGCCAAACCAAGTCTCGCTTTTGATACTATGGAATAAAATAGAGTCTGTCTGATTAGGATCAGTTGATTTTTTCTTCTATTTGGGTAGTGATCTCATATTTGCAGTCTTATTTAGAGCAACAAAGTTTATTTATTGGTCTATTGGACTGCATATAGTTTACAACGGCATTGGTCTTTAGATTCTTTTATCAATCATAAAAACAAAAGAACTGACTAGCTAAGTATTATAAATGAGACGGGTTTGTTAGTCTTTTTTATTATAACGGTTTGTTACTTACCCTTCACGAAATCCGACTCTATCAAAGTTTGTCAATCATAGAGTTTTTTAGTATAGTAGAAATATGAAATTTACAAAAATAATCAGTAGTTTGTTTGCTCTAGGAACTTTACTCATGTTGCTAACAGCTTGCTATAATTTTAAAAAGACACAACTGGTCTTGTTTGAATCACTTTCATTCAATATGCCGCTTAAATCCTTTGAAGAAGTTTTTGGTGAGGCTAGCGAAGTGGTAGAAGAAACCGAGACGGGCTATCGAGATAGCTGGCATGCAGAAGACCCCTATTTTTATAAAACGGGACGCCTTTTCTATGATTACGAAAATATTGCTTTGAATAGTTATATAGGTCGAGCAAGATTCACATTTTCAAAATCACATCGCTTGGAAAAAGCGACAGTTCATATTCCTGTAACTTCAAAGGTGGAGCAACAAGTAGTGCTCAACAATCTATCCCAGACTATAAAAAAAGAAATTAAGGCTCTTCCGAATTTCCAATCTGTAACTACCGAGACGGTAGGACTATACGATGACGGCTATCGCTATAAAGTCAAGTTGAAAGGACAAAGGAGAGAATTCTGGATTGATGTTTATCCGACAGAAGATGAAGATGCTAAAGAAATTGAAGATAAAAAGTATACTATTCGGGTGGATCAATTTAGAATGTATTAATAACACTGGGATTTCAGCATTTTTTACTAGCTCCAAGTTTCAGATTCAAAACTTTTTTTCTCTTCCCTGAATGTGTTATAATAGTCCATGCTGTGGCTGGAACCGATTCAGCCCACTTATTAAGACAATACGAGGAGAAAGATGAAAGAAAAAGGATTTTGGGAAGGGGCACAGGCAGCTATGCCAACGGCCCTTGGTTATGTCAGTATTGGCTTGGCTTGTGGGATTATTGGTGCGCCCTATGTGACACCTGTTGAGATGGGCTTGATGAGCCTCTTTGTTTATGCTGGGAGTGCCCAGTTTGCCATGTTGGCTCTGATTGCGGTTCAAGCACCTGTAGCGGCTATTGCTATGACGGTCTTTTTGATCAATTTGCGTCTCTTTTTGTTGAGCTTGCACGCATCGACCTATTTCCGTCATACCAGTCTCTGGCAAAATATCGGTATGTCTAGCCTTTTGACGGATGAGACTTATGGTGTATTGATGGGCGAATTGGCCCATGCAGACAAGGTCAATCCTATGTGGATGCACGGAAACAATCTCAACAGCTATGTGGCTTGGTTTGTTGGGACAGTAGTCGGAACTGCTCTGGGTGGTCTGCTACCAAATCCAGAAATTTTTGGTTTGGACTTTGCTTTGGTTGGGATGTTCATCGGAATTTTTTTGCTTCGCAATTCCAGATTATGCAAAGACGGATTCCTGTCCGTAATCTGCTGATTATCCTAGCAGTTGTTGCGGTGTCCTTCTTTTTGCTCTTGACAGTGGTGTCTCAGTCACTAGCTGTTCTGTTTGCGACCTTGCTAGGTTGTACAATGGGGGTGGTTTTAGATGGTCAGTAAGTATCTTTTATTAGCAGTTATTTTCTCTGGTCTTGTGACTTGGATTCCCCGTATGATTCCCTTCATCTTAGTCAAGTATAAGGGCCTGCCTGCGATCGTTGAGCGTTTTTTGAAGTTCTTGCCTGTTTCTATTATCTTTGCCTTGATTCTTTCAAGCGTAGTGACAGGTAAGGTTGGGAGCCTTCCTCAAATTAAATGGCTAGACTTCTTAGCCGTCTTTCCAACAGCTTGGGTAGCCTTTCGCTACCGCAATCTAGTCGGAACAGTTCTCTTTGGAGTGGTCTTAATTGCAGTCTTGCGTTTGGTCTTTTAATACTCTTCGAAAATCTCTTCAAACCACGTCAGCGTCGCCTTACCGTACTCAAGTACAGCTTGCGGCTAGCTTCCTAGTTTGCTCTTTGATTTTCATTGAGTATAAATCAGCCATAAAGAAAACCTATCACAGAGATAGATATCATATAATGGCGTAAATGCTCTTTTTCTGTTAAGATTATAAGGTATTCTATTTTGGAGGAAATGACATGAAAAAAATCGTTAAATACTCATCTCTTGCTGCCTTAGGACTTGTTGCTGCAGGTGTGCTTGCGGCTTGCTCAGGTGGTGCTAAGAAAGAAGGAGAAGCAGCTAGTAAGAAAGAAATTATCGTTGCAACTAACGCTTCACCAAAACCATTCAACTACGAAGAAAATGGCGAATTGACTGGTTATGAAATTGAAGTGGTTCGCGCTATCTTTAAAGACTCTGACAAGTATGATGTCAAGTTTGAGAAGACAGAGTGGTCAGGAGTCTTTGCAGGACTTGATGCTGACCGTTACCAAATGGCAGTTAACAACATCAGCTACACCAAAGAACGTGCTGAAAAATACCTTTATGCAGCTCCAACTGCTAAAAACCCTAACGTTCTTGTTGTGAAGAAAGACGACTCTAGCATCAAATCACTTGATGATATCGGTGGAAAATCAACAGAAGTTGTTCAAGGGACAACATCAGCTAAACAGTTAGAAGACTACAACAAACAACACTCAGATAATCCAACTGTCCTTAACTACACTAGAGCAGACTTCCAACAAATCATGGGACGCTTGAGCGATGGCCAATTTGACTACAAGATTTTTGATAAAATCGGTGTTGAAACAGTTATCAAAAACCAAGGTTTGGACAATTTGAAAGTCATTGAACTTCCAAGCGACCAACAACCTTACGTTTACCCACTTCTTGCTAAAGGTCAAGATGAGTTGAAAACATTTGTAGACAAACGTATCCAAGAACTCTATAAAGACGGAACTCTTGAAAAATTGTCTAAACAATTCTTCGGAGACACTTATCTACCAGCAGAAGCTGATATTAAATAATTTCTTGAAATCATCCATTCTGAGTAAGTTGGGTGATTTCTCAATTTTTAGGGTTATAGTTTTAAACTATATATCTGGCTATCTAATAACAATTTGTGAAATCAAACAAATTGTGAGATACTAGTACGGTATTATTTTTAAGGAGAAAGAATCATGAAAATCAAAAAATGGCTTGGTGTAGCAGCCCTTGCTACAGTCGCAGGTTTGGCTCTTGCAGCTTGCGGAAACTCAGAAAAGAAAGCAGACAATGCAACAACTATCAAAATCGCAACTGTTAACCGTAGCGGTTCTGAAGAAGCTCGTTGGGATAAAGTTCAAGAATTAGTCAAAAAAGACGGCATTACCTTGGAATTTACAGAGTTCACAGACTACTCACAACCAAACAAGGCAACTGCTGATGGCGAAGTAGATTTGAACGCTTTCCAACACTATAACTTCTTGAACAACTGGAACAAAGAAAACGGGAAAGACCTTGTAGCGATTGCTGATACTTACATCTCTCCAATCCGCCTTTACTCAGGTTTGAATGGAAGTGACAACAAGTACACTAAAGTAGAAGACATCCCAGCAAACGGAGAAATCGCTGTACCGAACGATGCTACAAACGAAAGCCGTGCGCTTTACTTGCTTCAATCAGCTGGCTTGATTAAATTGGATGTTTCAGGAACTGCTCTTGCAACAGTTGCTAACATCAAAGAAAATCCAAAGAACTTGAAAATAACTGAATTGGACGCTAGCCAAACAGCTCGTTCATTGTCATCAGTTGACGCTGCCGTTGTAAACAATACCTTCGTTACAGAAGCAAAAATTGGACTACAAGAAAGCACTTTTTCAAAGAACAAGCTGATGAAAAATTCAAAACAATGGTACAACATCATTGTTGCGAAAAAAAGATTGGGAAACATCACCTAAGGCTGATGCTATCAAGAAAGTTGTTGCGCTTACCATACAGATGAAGTGAAAAAGTTATCGAAGAAACATCAGACGGTTTGGATCAACCAGTTTGGTAATAAGAAACAGGGAGGTGGGAGAGAAAATTCCACCTCTTGCTTTTGTATAGAGTAGGGATTGTCAGAAAAAGTAGTTCATAGAAAGGTAGAGAGAATATGGTTTTTCCTAGCGAACAAGAACAAATTGAAAAATTTGAAAAGGATCATGTGGCCCAGCATTATTTTGAGGTTTTGCGTACCTTGATTTCTAAGAAATCAGTCTTTGCCCAACAGGTGGGTCTCAAAGAAGTTGCCAACTATCTGGGTGAGATTTTCAAGCGTGTTGGGGCTGAAGTGGAGATTGATGAGACTTATACGGCGCCTTTTGTCATGGCGCATTTCAAGAGTTCGCGTCCAGATGCCAAGACCTTGATTTTCTATAACCACTATGACACTGTACCAGCGGATGGGGATCAGGTCTGGACAGAGGATCCCTTTACGCTTTCGGTCCGCAATGGCTTCATGTATGGGCGTGGGGTTGATGACGACAAGGGTCATATCACAGCTCGTTTGAGTGCTTTGAGAAAATACATGCAGCACCATGATGACCTGCCTGTCAATATCAGTTTTATCATGGAGGGAGCGGAGGAATCCGCTTCGACAGACCTAGATAAGTATCTGGAAAAACATGCGAATAAACTCCGTGGCGCAGATTTGTTGGTCTGGGAACAAGGGACCAAAAATGCCTTGGAACAGCTGGAAATTTCTGGTGGAAATAAGGGGATTGTGACTTTTGATGCCAAGGTGAGAAGTGCTGATGTCGATATCCACTCGAGTTATGGTGGGGTTGTGGAATCAGCTCCTTGGTACCTCCTTCAAGCCTTACAGTCTCTTCGTGCCGCAGATGGCCGTATCTTGGTTGAAGGTTTGTACGAAGAAGTTCAAGAACCAAATGAACGAGAATTGGCCTTGGTGGATACTTACGCCCAACGCAATCCTGGGGAAATCAGCCAGATTTATGGTTTGGAATTGCCTCTCTTACAAGAGGATCGTGCAGCCTTTCTAAAACGTTTCTTTTTCGAACCAGCTCTTAATATCGAAGGGATTCAGTCAGGTTATCAAGGACAAGGAGTCAAAACGATTTTACCTGCAGAAGCCAGTGCCAAGCTAGAGGTTCGTTTGGTTCCTGGTCTAGAACCGCATGATGTTCTGGAAAAAATTCGGAAACAGCTAGACAAAAATGGCTTTGATAAGGTAGAATTATACTATACCTTGGGAGAGATGAGCTATCGAAGCGATATGAGCGCACCAGCCATTCTTAATGTCATCGAGTTGGCCAAGAAATTCTATCCACAGGGCGTTTCAGTCTTACCGACGACAGCGGGGACAGGGCCTATGCATACGGTCTTTGATGCCCTAGAGGTGCCAATGGTGGCCTTCGGCCTAGGAAATGCCAATAGTCGAGACCACGGTGGAGATGAAAATGTGCGAATCGCCGATTATTACACCCATATTGAATTAGTAGAGGAGCTGATTAGAAGCTATGAGTAGAGATATTATCAAGTTAGATCAGATCGATGTGACTTTTCATCAGAAGAAGAGAACCATCACAGCGGTCAAGGATGTGACCATTCACATCCAAGAAGGGGATATCTACGGAATCGTTGGATATTCTGGAGCAGGGAAATCAACCCTTGTACGGGTGATTAACCTCTTGCAAAAACCATCTGCAGGGAAAATTACCATTGACGAGGATGTGATTTTTGATGGTAAGGTGACCTTGACAGCAGAGCAGTTGCGTCGTAAACGTCAAGATATCGGAATGATTTTCCAGCATTTTAACCTGATGAGTCAAAAGACAGCAGAAGAGAATGTAGCCTTTGCCCTCAAACACTCTGGACTCAGCAAGGAAGAAAAGAAGGCTAAAGTAGCCAAGTTGCTGGACTTGGTTGGCTTGGCAGACCGTGCTGAAAACTACCCTTCACAACTATCTGGAGGGCAAAAGCAGCGTGTGGCCATTGCGCGTGCCTTGGCAAATGATCCAAAAATCTTGATTTCAGATGAGTCAACTTCTGCCCTTGACCCGAAGACAACCAAGCAGATTTTGGCCTTGTTGCAAGATTTGAACCAGAAATTAGGCTTGACTGTTGTCTTGATTACGCATGAAATGCAGATTGTCAAAGACATTGCCAATCGTGTGGCAGTTATGCAGGATGGGCATTTGATTGAAGAGGGAAGTGTTCTTGAAATCTTCTCAGACCCTAAACAACCTTTGACTCAAGACTTTATCTCAACAGCTACAGGTATTGACGAAGCCATGGTCAAAATCGAGAAGCAAGAAATCGTGGAACATCTGTCTGAAAACAGTCTCTTGGTGCAACTCAAGTATGCAGGTGCTTCAACAGACGAGCCACTTTTGAATGAATTGTACAAGCATTACCAAGTAACGGCTAATATCCTCTATGGGAATATCGAAATCCTCGACGGCACTCCTGTTGGAGAATTGGTTGTGGTCTTGTCAGGTGAAAAAGCAGCTTTGGCAGGTGCCCAAGAAGCAATTCGTCAAGCAGGCGTACAACTAAAGTATTGAAGGGAGGACAGTAAGATGGAATCATTGATTCAAACCTATTTGCCAAATGTCTATAAAATGGGCTGGGCTGGTCAAGCAGGCTGGGGAACAGCTATCTACCTAACCCTTTATATGACAGTTCTTTCCTTCATCATCGGAGGTTTCTTGGGGCTGGTGGCAGGTCTTTTCCTTGTCTTGACAGCGCCAGGCGGTGTCTTGGAAAATAAGGTCGTTTTCTGGATTTTGGATAAGATTACCTCTATTTTCCGTGCGGTGCCATTTATCATTCTCTTGGCAGTCTTGTCACCCTTCTCACATCTAATCGTAGGAACAAGCATTGGTCCAAATGCGGCTATCGTACCCCTATCTTTTGCAGTCTTTGCCTTCTTTGCCCGTCAAGTACAGGTGGTATTGGCTGAGCTAGATGGTGGTGTCATTGAGGCAGCTCAAGCTAGCGGAGCGACCTTCTGGGATATCGTAGGTGTTTACCTATCAGAAGGCCTTCCAGATTTGATCCGTGTGACGACTGTAACCTTGATTTCACTAGTCGGTGAAACAGCTATGGCCGGTGCGGTTGGAGCTGGTGGTATCGGTAACGTAGCCATCGCTTATGGATTTAACCGCTACAATCACGATGTGACTATCTTGGCAACCATCATTATCATTTTGATTATCTTTGCAATCCAATTCTTGGGAGACTTCTTGACCAAGAAATTGAGCCATAAATAAAAAAGAGCCGTGCGGCTCTTTTTATTTATCAGATTTTCTGTGCAAATTTTTTACTCAAGGCTTGTCCAATCAAGGCGCCAACTAGGGCTCCGATGACAATACTTGCGATAAATAGAAGGATGGTTCCAGGATTTGGTGCGACCATGATACGGTCGATATATTCTTGGGATTTTCCTCTTGCTAGAAGGGTTGCCATATAGGCTTTAGGCGCAATCCACATAAGTAAGATTGGTCCTGTTGAGCTAAAGGAGAAAATAACGAAAGAAAGGAAATTCTTTGTTTGGTCCTTGTATTTTCCTAAATGAGCTACTCCATCTGCTAGGAGACCACAGATAATTCCAGGAAGGAAGGCGCCAGCACCGTGTTTAGATCCCAAGAAAAAGAGGGCCATGACAAGGCCGATAGTGGTAATGGCTCCAAAGCGCGGAACTTTTGCGACTAGGATCATATAGACGCTACCGCCGACAAGGGCAGTAAAGGCAGGCGCATAAAACATGTTTCCAGCTTGGTCAAAGAGATTGCCCAAAAGGACACCAATCCCCATGCAGAGGAAGTAAAGAACTGCAAAAAGCAGTGTAGTTAAGATAGATTTTTTCATGAATTGTCTCCTGATAATTTTTTCACAATTCTCATTGTATCACGGTTTGAAGGGATTGTAAATGGGCACTAGAATTTTTTGAAAACGCTTGAAATATGATATAATAGTTTCATAGTTATTTTTAGGGGGATATCATGGGGAGATTTTTAGACTTTGTCTTTAATCGTTTCTTTTTAGGGATGATTGCGACAGCCTTCTTTTGGCTATTAACCTTGGTGGGAGGGATTATCCTTGGTCTAGCGCCGGCTAGTGCCACCCTGATGAGCCTGTATGCAGAACATGGTTATAGCTTTCGGGAATACAGTTTGAAGGAGGCGTGGTCTCTTTATAAGCAAAATTTCGTCTCAAGCAACCTGATTTTCTATAGCTTTTTAGGGGTGGCTCTAGTTTTGGTCTATGGCCTGTATCTCTTGGTGCAATTGCCTCATCAGACTATTATTCATTTGATTGCGACCTTTTTGAATGTCCTAGTAGTTGCCCTGCTGTTTTTGGCCTATACAGTGTCTTTGAAATTACAAGTTTATTTTGACTTGTCCTATCGAAATAGTCTCAAACTATCCTTAATTGGCATCTTTATGAGCTTAGCGGCTGTGGCCAAGGTTCTCCTTGGGACAGTGCTACTTGTGGCAATTGGTTACTATATGCCTGCCCTACTTTTCTTTGTAGGAATTGGGATGTGGCATTTCTTTATCAGTGATATGTTGGAACCGGTCTATGAAAGTATCCATGAAAAATTGGCGACAAAATAGAATGAAGCAGTTTTGGCTACATACGCTTCTGAGAACCTACAGTTCAGTTATGATGATTATTATTGCGAGTTTTGCAATCTTACTCTCTTACGCTGACTGGGATTCACGGGAAAAGGAAGCTCAAAGAGTAGCCCAACGTGTAACCACTCGAACAGTCGATGAGGTGGAGTATTATTATCGGGAGTCAGCCCAACTCGCGCAAGATTTAGTAGCCAATCAAGACCGGATACAAGGGGTTTATAAGTACTTTAGCTTGTCAACTTCTGAGTATTTTTATTGGCTGTTGGAGCATCAAGCAGCTTCGTCAACTTCTATTTCTTTGTATGAAAACATTGATGATCTTTATGTCCAAAATGACTCTATAACGGGTGTTGCAATTGTCTTGCAGGATTTTAAAGAAGTTTATGTTTCAACAAGGGATAAAAGAAGTGGTCATATCTTGCCTGCTGAGGCCTTTAAACCAGAGGCCAATAGTTTTGGAATTCCTGTTCTGGACCCAGCAACGGACCAATCTATAGGAGTGATTTACATCTCCTTGGATCCAGAAGTTTTATATCATGCCATTGACAATACCCGAGGTCATATTCCGATGGCTGTTACGGTGACATCACCATTTGATACGGAGATTTTTCATATTGGTGAGAGGGTCAATAGGGAACATGAGAACTGGTTTGTCGGTTTTACTTCTCATGGTTATCAGGTTCAGGTGGCAGTTCCTAAAAACTTTGTTTTACAAGGAACAGTGGCTAGCTCTGCTTTGATTGTGGGCTTGAGCCTTCTCTTTATTGTCATTCTCTATCTGACGTTGAGGCAGACCTTTGCTAATTATCAAAAGCAGGTAGTGGATTTGGTGGATTCCATCCAAGCTATTGCCCAAGGACAAGAAGGTCTTCGTATTGACACACTTGAAAAGGATCAGGAATTGCTCCTAATCTCGGAGACGACCAATGATATGTTGGATCGATTGGAAAAGAATATCCATGATATTTATCAGTTAGAGCTTAGTCAAAAAGATGCCAATATGCGAGCCTTACAGGCTCAAATCAACCCTCACTTCATGTACAATACTCTGGAGTTCCTGCGTATGTACGCAGTCATGCAAAGTCAAGATGAGTTAGCAGATATCATTTATGAGTTCAGTAGCCTCTTGCGTAACAATATTTCTGATGAAAGAGAGACTCTTCTCAAACAGGAATTGGAATTTTGCCGTAAATACAGCTATCTCTGCATGGTTCGCTATCCCAAGTCCATTGCCTATGGTTTCAAGATAGATCCAGAGTTAGAGAATATGAAGATTCCCAAGTTTACCTTGCACCGCTAGTAGAAAATTATTTCGCGCATGGTGTTGACCACAGACGGACAGATAATGTGATTAGCATCAAGGCGCTTAAACAGGCTGGTTTTGTAGAAATTTTGGTGGTAGATAATGGCCGTGGAATGTCGACTGAAAAGCTGGTCGATATCCGAGAAAAGTTAAGGCAGAGACATTTTGAACACCAAGCCAGTTATAGTGAACGAAAGCAGTCTATCGGGATTACCAATGTACATGAGCGTTTTGTGCTCTATTTTGGGGATCGCTATGCCATTACTATAGAGTCTGCGGAGCAAGCAGGTGTTCAGTATCGTATTACAATTCAAGATGAGTAGAAAGGGAGAAAATGTATAAAGTATTATTAGTAGATGATGAGTACATGGTGACAGAAGGTCTGAAACGTTTGATTCCTTTTGATAAGTGGGATATGGAGGTCGTCGCAACAGCCAGTCATGCTGATGAAGCCATGGAATATGTTCGGGAAAATCCTGTCGATGTAGTCATTTCCGATGTCAATATGCCCGACAAAACAGGGCTTGATATGATTCGGGAGATGAAAGAAATCTTACCAGATGCTGCCTATATCCTGCTCTCAGGTTATCAGGAGTTTGATTATGTCAAAAAGGCTATGAACCTCAAGGTTGTAGATTATTTGGTCAAGCCTGTTGATAAGGTAGAGTTGGGAAATCTACTGGAGAAGATTGCAGGTCAGCTCGGCGAGAGAGGAAAGAAAAGTCAGATCCTCAGTCAAGATTTAGACGAGGCTGGATTTGTTAGTTATCTAGGAGGTAAGGAGAATTGGTGGATAGGCCTATCCAAGGAAACAAGGCTCTTTCACCATTCCCTACTATGTATTGGGTCAAGACTGGCAGATTTTTATTTCTGATAACCCCCTAGATGGTTTAGTTGTTACTCCCTTTGAAGCTCCTTATCAAGAACACTTTGAACGCTGGAAGCTGAATGCTGAGAAAGCCCTCTTTTACGGTTCTGTAAATCTAAAACAGTCTGAGAGTCTCTTTGCCTATTACGAACCGATTTATAGGGTTATCATTCAGGGGAATCTCAATCAAATTGTGGAAGAGTTGAACCTTTTGGAGAAGGTGGTTCTTGAAAATACGCCGCGTGTTCCGATTACCAAACAGCTTTTTATCCAGTTTGTCATGGATGTCTTCCACTTGTTTGAACACCTCAAAGCTGATGATATGACGGACATTGTCAAAACGATTCATGCTATTCAAACCTTCGATGAATTGGTTCCTTATATCAAGGAAACTCTGACCCGATTCTTTGGGCAATATCGTATGAATGAGAATGTGGTCAGTGTTCTGGAAGTTATTGGGCGTGATTATCAGAGAGAACTTTCTCTCAAGGATATTAGTAAGGATCTTTTTATCAATCCTGTCTATCTGGGGCAGTTGATTAAGCGAGAAACCAATTCGACCTTCGCAGAGTTACTAAATAAACAACGCATTAAGGCTGCCCAGCAGCTCTTGCTTTCAACTAGTGACAGTATTGAAGATATTTGTTATGCTGTTGGTTACAGTAATGTTGGATATTTCTATAAAGTGTTCCGAAAATTGTGCGGAAAATCGCCAAAAGCCTACCGAAAACAGGTGGAAACCACACTATAATATTTGTATCCCTTTACAAAAAGTGCTATAATATCGATAATAATATCAGGAGGTTCTATTATGAAAAAGAAACCAATCTATCTATGGGTATTACTGATTTTTTCAGCCTTACTCTCAGCAATGTCACTATTTGGAATCATATCTCCAGTACCTACTGCGGAGGGTATGAACAATCTAGAAACATCAGCATCAGGTGTTAATGCTACTTATGCTAAGGAGCTCGTTGCTTACACCATTAAGGTATCGGAGCATGGTCATTCTATCTTCAACATTTTCTTGATTGTCTTATCTGTTATTCTGGTGGTTGTGTCTTTGGTTTTCCTTGTTCGTAAAAACATCCAATTGGCTAACTACACTTATCTTGCTTATGTCTTCGTTGCCATCGTTGGTTCTATCTACAACTTTATCGGCGTTCAGGATGCGGTTTTACTTTTTACAGACCCTAACATCCGTATGGGAGCGGAGCTTGGTGCCAAAGGTTCTGCTATTTTTGGGATCGTACTCAATGTTATCTTCCTAGCAATCGTCTTCTATAAAATGTGGCGTCAGCAAAAAGAATTGACAGAAACTCAAGAAGAGGAAGAACTTGCCTAAGAGTTGACAAAGCATAACTATCAAGATACAATCTTGGTAGTTATTTTTTATGATTTAAAAAAAGGAGGAGAACATGAAAAAAGTTTCCTTGGTCTACATCAGTCTGAGCGGAAATACGGAGAGTTTTGTGACGCGCTTGAAAGACTATCTCTTGTCCCAGTACGAGGGAATTGAGGTTCAAAAGATTCATATCAAGGATTTGGTCAAAGAAGGCCAAGATTTCTATGAAATGGACCATCCCTATGTTGCTTTTTGCCGACTTACCTAGAAGGTGGGAATGGCGTGGATAACGGAGATGTCGAGATTTTGACGACACCAGTGGGAGATTTTATCGCCTATGGTGACAATGCTAGTAAGTGTTTTGGTGTGGTTGGTTCAGGAAATCGTAACTTTAATAACCAATACTGCCTGACAGCCAAGCAATATAGTCAACGTTTTGGATTCCCTGTATTGGCTGATTTTGAAATGCGAGGTATGCTGGGAGATATCAAACGTGTCGCAGCGATTATCGCAGATTTGTATGAGTTGGAAAGTTAAGCTGAAACCAATCTTTCAATCATTAGAAGAAAGAACTTATTATATCCCCCTCTATAGCAGAGATGAAAATTACCTATAAAATTTTTAATATAAATGTTATTTGCTATAGTTGGAAGATAAAAATTATGCCCTAAAAAAACCGAGAAGCTTTCTTCTCGGTTTTTGATTATTTCAATTGATCTGTAATGTCTTTTGATAGCAACATTCCTAGATGATAAGTTTTATTGATGTAAGCAATGACATCATTGATGTTTTCAGTCGTGTGAATTTTCTCTTTGATGTCAGACCTAAATGTTTCATCCTTCAAAAGTTGTTCTTGGTAGAGTTTTTGCAGTCTCTCCTTCTCGTACTTATTAAGCAGAAAAAGGAAAACCAAGCTAATCACAACGAGGATATAAGCATATTGGCTCATAGGATATCTCCCTGTATGATAAAGAAGTAGTAGTGAATAAATCGATTTAGTGGATCTAAAATAGCAGAACAAGTCAGCAAAACTTGATAAGATTTCTGATAGACCTCTAAACCAAAATCCGTATAGATTTGGTGTAAATTACTTAGATTGCTTTACATTCTAGTGACTTGAAGATTAGCACCAGCCACTAAGCCAATTAATAGATTTGGTTGACCAATTTAGTGAGGCGTTTAGGCAAGTGTCTCTGGTTACGACGTAAAGAAACATAAATCGATAATATTTATGTTTCTTTACTAGTGAAGCAGTTAGCTAGTCCGCATATAAGCGGCTAGCGTCTAACAATTAGGAACTTTAGTTCCAATTGTTAGAACTGAATCACATCTTCTCAGGTGCTTCTACTCCAAGCAAGCGAAGTGCTTCTTTGAGAACGACTGCGGTTGCGTAGCTAAGGGCTAGACGGCTGTCGCGTTCTGGGCTTTCATCCAAGATGCGCGTATGTGCATAGTATTTGTTAAAGGCTTGAGCCAGGCTAATTGCAAATTTAGCAATGATAGAAGGTTCAAAGTTATCCGCCGCACGGTTGATAATACGTGGGAAGTCTTGGATGAGTTTGATGACTTCCCAACTTTCAGCGTCATTCAAGCTATAGTTGCCAGCTGTTTCTGGTTTGAAATCCGCTTTACGTAAGATAGATTGTATACGAGCGTAGGCGTATTGAACATAAGGTCCAGTTTCACCCTCGAAAGATACCATAGCCTCTAGGTCAAAGTCATATCCGTTTGTACGGTCAGTTTTGAGGTCATAGAATTTAATGGCTCCAACCCCAACAGCATGCGCTACTTGGTCTTTATTTTCAAGTTCAGGATTTTTAGCTTCAATTTGGGCTTTTGCACGGCTAACAGCCTCTGCAACTGTAGGCTCTAGCAGGATGACATTCCCTTTACGAGTAGAGAGTTTTTTCCCTTCTTTTGTAACCAAACCAAAAGGAACGTGAGTAATATCGTCACTCCAATCGTAGCCCATTTCTTGCAAGACAGCTTTGAGCTGTTTAAAGTGGGCAGATTGCTCTTGACCAACTACGTAGATAGATTTAGCAAATTGGTATTCGTTTTTACGGTAAAGGGCTGCAGCCAAGTCACGTGTGATGTAGAGAGTTGCACCATCAGATTTTTTGATAAGGGCTGGATGTTCAATTCCATATTTCTCAAGATTTACAACCTGGGCACCTTCTGATTCAACAAGCAGGCCTTTTTCAGAAAGAATGTCTACAACTGCATCCATCTTATCGTTGTAGAAGGCTTCTCCATTGTAGCTGTCAAATTCGACTTGTAATTCATTGTAAAGACGGTTAAATTCCACCAAACTTTCATCACGGAACCATTGCCAAAGAGCGAGAGCTTCCTCGTCTCCATTTTCAAGTTTACGGAACCATTCGCGTGCTTCTTCATCCAAGCTAGGGTCATTTTCAGCTTCAGCGTTGATGCGGACATAGAGTTTAAGAAGTTCATCTATTGGATGAGCTTTTACAGCTTCTTCGTCACCCCATTTTTTGTAGGCAACAATCAGCATCCCAAACTGTTTACCCCAGTCTCCCAAATGGTTGACCTTGACTGTTTGATAACCGATTTTTTGGAAAATATGTGACAAGCTATCTCCGATAACAGTTGAGCGTAGGTGACCAATAGAGAATGGTTTAGCGATATTGGGACTAGACATGTCGATAACAACATTTTCTTGTTTACCAATATTTTGATCAGCATAGTGTTCTTTTTCAGTGATAACAGCTTGCAATACTTGAGCAGAAATGGCAGATTTATCAAGGAAAAAGTTAACGTAAGGTCCTGTTGCGACAACCTTTTCAAAGGCTTGGCTGTTAATTTTTTCAGCCAGTTCAGCAGCAATCATTTGAGGTGCTTTACGTTCGACTTTTGCAAGTGAAAAAGCAGGGAAAGCGATGTCTCCCATTTCTGAGTTTTTAGGGGTTTCCAGTAAATTTAAAATAGCCTCTTGGTCCAGGCTATCAATGACGCTAGCCAATTCGCTAGCAATCAATTCTTTTGTATTCATTAAGAGCTCCTTTTTGGACTTTTCTACTATTTTATCACAATTTTAAAGAAAGAAGAAAAAATTTTTGAAATCTCCTATTTTTTTGGTATAATATAGTTATAAAATTAGTTATAAATATGCATATAAGAGGATTTTATGAGAAAAAGAGATCGTCATCAGTTAATAAAAAAAATGATTACTGAGGAGAAATTAAGTACACAAAAAGAAATTCAAGATCGGTTGGAAGCGCACAATGTCTTTGTGACGCAGACAACCCTGTCTCGTGATTTGCGCGAAATCGGCTTGACCAAGGTCAAGAAAAATGATATGGTGTATTATGTACTAGCAAATGAGACAGAAAAGATTGATTTGGTGGAATTTTTGTCTCATCATTTAGAAGGTGTTGCAAGAGCAGAGTTTACCTTGGTACTTCATACCAAATTGGGAGAAGCCTCTGTTTTGGCAAATATTGTAGATGCAAACAAGGATGAATGGATTTTAGGAACAGTTGCTGGTGCCAATACCTTATTGGTCATTTGTCGAGACCAGCACGTTGCCAAACTCATGGAAGATCGTTTGCTAGATTTGATGAAAGATAAGTAAGGTCTTGAGAGTCGCTCTCAAGACTTATTTTTGACAAGGAGAGACGGAAAATGGCGACAGAAAAGCTATCACCCGGCATGCAACAGTATGTGGATATTAAAAAGCAATATCCAGATGCGTTTTTGCTCTTTCGGATGGGTGATTTTTATGAATTATTTTATGAGGATGCGGTCAATGCTGCGCAGATTCTGGAAATTTCCTTAACGAGTCGCAACAAGAATGCCGACAATCCGATTCCTATGGCGGGTGTCCCCTATCATTCTGCCCAACAGTATATCGATGTCTTGATTGAGCAGGGCTATAAGGTAGCTATCGCAGAGCAGATGGAAGATCCTAAACAAGCAGTTGGGGTTGTGAAACGAGAGGTTGTTCAGGTCATTACGCCAGGGACAGTGGTCGATAGCAGTAAGCCGGATAGTCAGAATAATTTTTTGGTTGCCATAGACCGCGAAGGAAATCAATTTGGCTTAGCTTATATGGACCTGGTGACGGGTGACTTTTATGTGACAGGTCTTTCGGATTTCACGCTGGTTTGTGGGGAAATTCGTAACCTCAAGGCTCGAGAAGTGGTGTTGGGCTATGACTTGTCTGAAGAAGAGGAACAAATCCTTAGTCGTCAGATGAATCTGGTACTTTCCTATGAAAAAGAAGGCTTTGAAGACCTTCATTTACTGGATTCACGATTGGCATCTGTGGAGCAAGCGGCATCTAGTAAATTGCTCCAGTATGTTCATCGAACCCAGATGAGGGAATTGAACCACCTTAAACCTGTTATCCGCTATGAAATCAAGGATTTCTTGCAGATGGATTATGCGACCAAGGCTAGTTTGGATTTGGTTGAGAATGCTCGTTCAGGCAAGAAGCAAGGCAGTCTTTTCTGGCTTTTGGATGAAACCAAAACAGCTATGGGTATGCGGCTCTTGCGTTCTTGGATTCATCGCCCCCTGATTGATAAGGAGCGAATCGTCCAACGCCAAGAAGTGGTGCAGGTCTTTCTCGACCATTTCTTTGAGCGTAGTGATTTGACAGACAGTCTCAAGGGTGTTTATGATATTGAGCGCTTGGCTAGTCGTGTTTCTTTTGGCAAAACCAATCCCAAGGATCTCTTGCAGTTGGCGACCACCTTGTCTAGTGTGCCAAGGATTCGTGCGATTTTAGAAGGGATGGAGCAACCTGCTCTAGCTTATCTCATCGAACAACTGGATGGAATCCCTGAGTTGGAGAGCTTGATTAGCGCAGCGATTGCTCCTGAAGCTCCTCATGTGATTACGGAAGGTGGTATTATCCGCACTGGATTTGATGAGACTTTAGACAAGTACCGTCGCGTTCTCAGAGAAGGGACTAGCTGGATTGCTGAGATTGAGGCTAAGGAGCGAGAAAATTCTGGTATCAGCACGCTCAAGATTGACTACAATAAGAAGGATGGCTACTATTTCCATGTGACCAATTCTCAACTGGGAAATGTGCCTGCTCACTTTTTCCGCAAGGCGACGCTGAAAAACTCAGAACGTTTTGGAACCGAAGAATTAGCCCGTATCGAGGGAGATATGTTGGAGGCACGTGAGAAGTCAGCTAACCTAGAGTACGAAATTTTTATGCGTATTCGTGAAGAGGTTAGCAAGTACATCCAGCGTTTACAAGCTCTAGCCCAAGGAATTGCTACAGTTGATGTCTTACAGAGTCTGGCGGTTGTGGCTGAAACCCAGCATTTGATTCGACCTGAATTCGGAGATGATTCGCGAATTGATATCCAGAAAGGGCGCCATGCTGTCGTTGAAAAGGTTATGGGGGCTCAGACCTATATTCCAAATACGATTCAGATGGCAGAAGATACCAGTATTCAACTGATTACAGGGCCAAACATGAGTGGGAAGTCAACCTATATGCGTCAGTTAGCCATGACGGCGATAATGGCCCAGATGGGTTCCTATGTACCGGCAGAAAGCGCCTATTTACCTATTTTTGATGCGATCTTTACCCGTATTGGAGCAGCAGATGACTTGGTTTCAGGTCAGTCAACCTTCATGGTGGAGATGATGGAGGCCAACAATGCCATTTCGCATGCGACCAAGGACTCTCTCATTCTCTTTGATGAATTGGGACGGGGAACTGCAACTTACGACGGTATGGCTCTTGCTCAGTCTATAATCGAATACATTCACGAGCATATCGGAGCCAAGACCCTCTTTGCGACCCACTACCATGAGTTGACTAGTCTGGAGTCTAGTTTACAACACTTGGTCAATGTCCACGTGGCAACCTTGGAGCAGGATGGGCAGGTCACCTTCCTTCACAAGATTGAACCAGGACCAGCCGATAAATCCTACGGTATCCATGTTGCCAAGATTGCTGGCTTGCCAGCAGACCTTTTAGCAAGGGCGGATAAGATTTTGACTCAGCTAGAGAGTCAAGGAACAGAAAGTCCTGCTCCCATGAGACAAACAAGTGCCGTCACTGAACAGATTTCACTCTTTGATACGGCAGAAGAGCATCCTATCCTAGCAGAATTAGCTAAATTGGACATTTACAATATGACACCTATGCAGGCTATGAATGTTTTGGTTGAGTTAAAACAGAAACTATAAAAATAATCCCACTCATGCATTTGTGAGTGGGATATTGCTATTATTTTCTATGCTCCAAGAGTTGATTGATATGGTCTACTTTTTTAGCTTCTCTTTTATAGAGAATAGCCCAAATGATGAGGTAGACAATCGAAAACTCGATAATGAGCTGGAGGTAGAAAATCCAGTGAAAAGGAAACCAACCTGCTAGGGTTGCTAATGGGATAAATCCTACTAGCATAAGGAAGAAATGGGTCAGAGTTGCACGGAGCAAGCTCCAGTCACGGCTGAATAATCGTTTACCAAAGTTGAATAGAATACCAATGGCTGCCCAGATCAGTGTGCAGTAGAGCAAGACCAAGGCACCGTGAATCTGATGTTGGGTCATCACTTGGCCGATGAGAGAGTCGGAACTTAGTGGTGCGTAGGTATTTGGTGCATAAATGAGTGAAAAGATGATAGAGAGGATGAGGCCGATAAGAACACCGGCAGTTGCATCGTGAAATACTTGTTTTTTCATATTTCTAATTTCTCCTTGATGGTTTTTAGGTAACGGCGTGAAGAGTAGGTGAAACTTTCGTTTTTTAGAAAGATTTCTACCAGACCGTTGGGCGTGAGCTTGAGATGAGAGATAGAGTTGATATTGATGATTTCAGATTGGGAAATTTGGATAAAATTGGTTGGCAGAATTTCAAGGACTTGATAGAGCCGTAAATCAATGGTGTAGGTCTGACTTGCTGTTTCTGCTAGAACCTTCCGATTCTCGATATAGAAGCGTTGTATCTTACCAATCTTAACTAGATAGACCTGATCATCAATCTTTCCTTTGATTGTTTCTTTTTGGTCAAGATTTTCTGCGAACTCGATGACTTTCTGGACTTTATCTGTTGGCTGAGGTGCTTGGACAATCAGCTTTTCCTCTTCGTAAGTTTCACTAATCTGTAGTTCTACTTTCATAAATTTCTCTCCTTGTTTTTCATACAAAATTGTGATCACTTCTTGTACACCTTTATTAAACACTATTTTAGGGGATCTGACAAGGGACTTTGTCTATGTGGAGGGATTTGGCTTCTATGTGGCGCTTGCTTTTCTGTCCTTTCTGAAATATGGTATAATAGCACTAATCAATTTCTAGGAAAACAGATACGGAAAGGGGCTGAAAAATGTCTCATATTATTGAATTACCAGAGGTGCTGGCAAACCAGATTGCAGCTGGAGAGGTTATCGAGCGTCCAGCTAGCGTTGTTAAGGAGCTGGTAGAAAACGCCATTGACGCGGGTTCTAGTCAGATTATCATTGAGATTGAGGAAGCTGGTCTCAAGAAAATTCAAATCACAGATAATGGTCATGGAATTGCCCACGATGAGGTGGAATTGGCCCTGCGCCGCCATGCGACTAGTAAGATAAAAAATCAAGCAGACCTCTTTCGGATTCGGACGCTTGGTTTTCGTGGTGAAGCCTTGCCTTCTATCGCTTCTGTTAGTGTTCTGACTCTGTTAACGGCGGTGGATGGTGCAAGTCATGGGACCAAGCTCGTCGCGCGTGGGGGAGAAGTAGAAGAAGTCATCCCAGCGACTAGTCCTGTGGGAACCAAGGTTTGTGTGGAGGACCTCTTTTTCAACACGCCTGCCCGCCTCAAATATATGAAGAGCCAGCAAGCGGAGCTGTCTCATATCATTGATATCGTCAACCGTCTGGGCTTGGCCCATCCTGAGATTTCTTTTAGTTTGATCAGTGATGGCAAGGAAATGACACGGACAGCTGGGACTGGGCAACTGCGCCAAGCTATTGCAGGGATTTATGGTTTGGCGAGTGCTAAGAAGATGATTGAAATTGAGAACTCTGACTTAGATTTCGAAATTTCAGGTTTTGTGTCTCTGCCTGAGTTAACTCGGGCTAATCGCAACTATATCAGCCTCTTCATCAATGGCCGTTATATCAAGAACTTCTTGCTCAACCGTGCTATTTTAGATGGTTATGGTAGCAAGCTTATGGTTGGCCGTTTTCCACTGGCTGTCATTCACATTCATATCGACCCTTATCTAGCGGATGTCAATGTGCATCCAACCAAGCAAGAGGTGCGGATTTCCAAGGAAAAAGAACTGATGACGCTGGTCTCAGAAGCTATTTCTAACAGTCTCAAGGAGCAAACTTTGATACCTGATGCCTTGGAAAATCTTGCCAAATCGACCGTGCGCAATCGTGAGAAGGTGGAGCAGACCATTCTCCCACTCAAAGAAAATACGCTCTACTATGAGAAAACTGAGTCGACAAGACCTAGTCAAGCTGAGGTGGCTGATTATCAGGTAGAATTAACTGATGAAGGGCAGGATTTGACCCTGTTTGCCAAAGAAACCTTGGATCAGCTAACCAAGCCAGCAAAACTGCATTTTGCAGAGAGAAAGCCTGCTAACTATGACCAACTAGATCACCCAGAGTTAGACCTTGCGAGTCTTGATAAGGCTTATGACAAGCTGGAGCGAGAAGAATCATCCAGCTTCCCAGAGTTGGAATTTTTCGGGCAAATGCATGGAACCTATCTCTTTGCCCAAGGGCGAGATGGGCTCTACATCATAGACCAGCATGCGGCTCAGGAACGGGTCAAGTACGAGGAGTATCGTGAAAGCATTGGCAATGTTGACCAGAGCCAGCAGCAACTCCTAGTGCCCTATATCTTTGAATTTCCAGCGGATGATGCCCTGCGTCTCAAGGAAAGAATGCCTCTTTTGGAGGAAGTGGGCGTCTTTCTAGCAGAGTACGGAGAAAATCAATTTATCTTACGTGAACATCCTATTTGGATGGCAGAAGAAGAGATTGAGTCAGGCATCTATGAAATGTGCGACATGCTCCTTTTGACCAAGGAAGTTTCTATCAAGAAATACCGAGCAGAGCTGGCTATTATGATGTCCTGCAAGCGGTCTATCAAGGCCAACCATCGTATCGATGACCATTCGGCTAGACAGCTCCTCTATCAACTTTCTCAATGTGACAATCCCTATAACTGTCCCCATGGACGTCCCGTTTTGGTGCATTTTACCAAGTCGGATATGGAAAAGATGTTCCGACGTATTCAGGAAAATCACACCAGTCTCCGTGAGTTGGGGAAATATTAAACTAAAAGGAAAACTATGTACGAATATTTAAAAGGAATCATTACCAAAATCACTGCCAAATACATTGTTCTTGAAATCAATGGTATCGGTTATATCCTGCATGTGGCCAATCCCTATGCTTATTCAGGTCAGGTTAATCAAGAAGCTCAAATTTATGTGCATCAAGTCGTGCGTGAGGACGCTCATCTGCTTTATGGATTTCGCTCAGAAGACGAGAAAAAGCTCTTTCTCAGTCTGATTTCGGTCTCTGGGATTGGTCCTGTATCAGCTCTGGCTATCATCGCTGCCGATGACAATGCTGGCTTGGTTCAAGCAATTGAAACTAAGAACATCACCTACTTGACCAAATTCCCTAAAATTGGCAAGAAAACAGCCCAGCAGATGGTGCTGGACTTGGAAGGCAAGGTAGTAGTTGCAGGAGATGACCTTCCTGCTAAGGTAGCAGTGCAAGCTAGCGCTGAAAACCAAGAATTGGAAGAAGCCATGGAAGCCATGTTGGCTCTGGGCTACAAGGCAACAGAGCTCAAGAAAATCAAGAAATTCTTTGAAGGAACGACAGATACAGCTGAGAACTATATCAAGTCTGCCCTCAAAATGTTGGTCAAATAGGAGCAGAGCATGACAAAACGTTGTTCGTGGGTCAAGATGACCAATCCGCTCTACATTGCCTATCATGATGAGGAGTGGGGTCAGCCCCTCCATGATGACCAAGCATTGTTTGAGTTGTTGTGTATGGAAACCTATCAGGCAGGCCTGTCTTGGGAAACGGTGCTCAACAAACGCCAAGCTTTCCGAGAAGCTTTTCATGGCTATCAAATTCAAGCGGTCGCAGAGATGACCGACACCGAATTGGAAGCCTTGCTGGAGAATCCAGCCATCATCCGAAATCGAGCCAAGATTTTTGCTACACGCGCTAACGCCCAAGCCTTTCTACGACTACAGGCAGAATATGGCTCTTTTGATGCCTATCTTTGGTCTTTTGTTGAGGGGAAAACGATCGTTAACGATGTTCCCGATTACCGCCAAGCCCCAGCTAAAACACCTTTGTCTGAGAAATTAGCCAAAGATCTCAAAAAACGAGGTTTCAAGTTCACAGGCCCAGTCGCCGTCTTGTCTTTTCTACAGGCTGCAGGGCTAGTTGATGACCACGAGAATGATTGTGAGTGGAAAAGCGGTCATTAGTGTGTACAGGTAACTAGCATATCTGAGAATATAGAAAAAAGCTGAGAAACTTTTCCCAGCTTTTTATATATACTATTAGATTTGTTAAAGTGAAGTCAAAAAAGTGATTCCACCTAAAATAACACCAGCTGAATTTGGAATGATTAGTATCCAATCCTTTTTAGGTTCTTTTGTCCATCCATAAATAACCCAGATTAAGCAAGATATAGCAGCTGATAAAGGTTGAAATGGCTGAGCTTTATTTCCCTGTAAATTGGCGATAATTTGAGGAATGTAGGCAATAAATACTATAATTCCAATAAAGGCACCAATAGAACCCACGATTCGATTAATTTTTTGTTTTGTCATATACACCTCCTTCAAAAGGATATCATAGAAATTAGCGAAATGCAATAAATTCAGATACAAATTGTAACGAAAACGAATACAAAAGCACAAAAATAGAGAAACTATTTATTTTTTGTTATAGTCAAAAGCGAATGACTTGCTCCTGTGCATCTACATGGGCGTGGACTCCGAAGGGGTACAATTGCTCTTGGAGTTGCGTGGCCGACATTTCAGATTATAGATAATCGGGATATTGCTGTCAATAATATCCAATAGTGCCTCTTTATAGTCGTCATAGAAAGTTTCATCCATAGGTTTTCCGACCAAGAGTCCACTGATGACCTCGAATATACCAGTGTCCTTTTAAAGTCCGCAACATCTTTTTGAAGTCTTCCAGCTCAGGCTTTTCTTCGCTTGTTTCTAGCAAGAGGATTTTTCCTTCCCAGTCTGACAAGTCAGGGAAAAGTTTGTATTTTTGGCAGAGCTCCGTGCTATCTGCGTATCGAGAGTTGTCAAAGATATCGTAGAGGGATTCGAGGCAACCACCGAGGATTTTTCCCTCGAACTGGGCATTTCCTTGCAACAACTCAAAACCAGTATTTGCATGACTGACACGAGGTGTCCCCAGAGCCTTGGGACTGAAGTCAGTCCTTTCATCATACCAAACGTCACTAGGGCGGATTTCTGAGATTCTTCCCGTCTCAATCAATTCTTTAAAGTAGTGAAGGCTATAGGTCAGCATTTCCTTGTCTAATTCACAAATGTCTGCTAAGAAGGATTGACCATAAAAAGTCTTTGATTCCTAGTTTATGCAACATGAGATGGTTCATGGTTGTATCCGAGAAGCCAAGAAAAATTTTTTGTTTGATAACCTTTTGTAGTTGGTCATTTTCAAAAAGATAAGGTAGTAAGCGATAGGTATCGTCTCCACCGATGGCGCATAGGATCATGTCGATGCTATCATCAGAAAAGGCATGAATCAAATCCTCTGCACGAGCTTCAGGATGGTCCTTGATAAAGTCTAATCCTTTTAGCGAATGAGGCAAAAAGGTAGGATTGAGTCCCAGGTTCTTGAGACGTTGGACACCCAAGTCCACTTCGTGTTTGACAAAGTCCTCTCCGATAATGCCACTAGATAAACTAACAACACCAATAGTAGAAACCATATTTCTTCCTCCTAGAAATTGATTGAGCCTATTTTATCATAAAAGATGGGAGAAAACTATAGGGAAAAGGGTAGAGGGAAGCTTGTAGGCAAGGAAGTGAAAAAGCAACCGCTGGTGCAGTTGCTTTTCGTTTTCTAATCAGTAATCTCGCTAGATATGAGTTACTTGGTCAACTCTTGATTATAGGAGAGAGCCAAATCAATCCAGTAAGGCAATTCTTTTTGGCCTTCTATATCTAAGTCTATATACCCATGATAAAGGCGCCCCCTCATCAATGTAGTATGAGCTCCTGTTCGGGGTAGAACTTGCTTCTCCATTTCCTTGCCAATTCTGACCATAACCAGTTCATCCTTTCTGGAACTGACAGTAAGGACCATTTACCACGAATCATAAAGGCCAGGCCACCAAACAGCTTCTTTTCTTCTAGCTCTTCTTCGAAAATTTGGGGAGGAAGTTTGAGCGCTAGAATTTTTCGAATCTGCTGAGCTAAAGATTGACTATATGCCATAGCTCTTTCCTTTTCTTAGTAACGTGTTGGTCCTGCACTTGCGCTGCGGATGTTCAAGCGTTTCTTGAGATAGAAGCGAAGGGCTAGGAGGGCTGCTCCGATAATAGCTAGTGGCAATGGAGCAAGTACTGGGTTAAGGCTAGCTGGTAGGAAGCTTGTTGCAAAGAAAACAAGCAACCAAAGAAACATAGATGCTAGGATAACCAGTACAGATTTCCAGAAAGGTGGACGTTGACTGCGGTCCATATCTGGTCCATAGTATTGGTAAACGAAGTAGTACATCAAGTAGAAGGCAAATCCACCAACCAGTCCAACTAATAGGAGGGTAATCAAACCGTAACCGATAGCTTGATCTGCCGAGAAGAAGGTTGTGAGGGCGCTGACGAGGGCAAAGAGGCTAGTGATGAAAAGAGCTGAGTCCATAATCATGAGTTTTGGATCATCATTTTCTTTTGGATGCTCTTTTTCGTATTGCTCCTTGACAGTGAAGCTATGAGCCCAATGAGTCGGTGCGCCGTAGAGGGAACGAGCAGTCGTACCTTTGGCTTGCTCCTCAAGGATTTGGGGAATAACTTCCTCAAAAATAGCTTTGATTTCAGCGTCTGATTTCCCATCTTTGATGAATTGCTGAGTAGCGATGTGGATAAACTCTTGGTTTTTCTTGGTTAATTTTTGTAGATCAATCTGAGACATAGGAACTCCTCTTAGAACCATTTTTTATGGATGAGATAGAGAGTGAGCGAGACACTCATAGCAAAGGCGATAAAGACGATTAACCAGAAGGCATTTGGTTCGCCGTTTAGGGGGATTTCATTATCCTTAAAGTTCATCCCGTAGGCAGAGAAGACCATGGTTGGGATGGACATGACGATGGTCACAAGGGCCAAGGTTTTCATGATGTTGTTCTGGTTGTTGGAAATGATAGAGGCAAAGGTCTCTGTCATAGAATGCAAGACGTTTCCATAAATGTCTGCCATCTCGATGGCCTGTTGGGTTTCAATCAGGGTATCTTCAAGCAGGTCTTCGTCCTCAAGGTATTTCTTAATATTGCTGGTTGAGCTGGTCAATTTCTTAATCACACGCTCGTTTGTTTTGAGGGAGGCCTTGAAATAGACGATGGTTTTTTCCAATTCCATGAGCTCAATTAATTCTTCATTACGAGTTGATTGATGCAGTTGACTTTCGATTTGTTCACTCTTGCGGTCAATTGAACGAAGGGCTGTTAGGTAAAGCTCTGCATTGCGATAAAGAATCTGAAAGATAAAACGCGAGCGCATGAAGGTATAGAAATTACGCAAACGACGGTTGATAAAGACATCGAGGACTGGTAATGGTTCCAAACACGTAGTGATAATGGTTTCCTCGGTGATGATAATACCAAGCGGGATGGTGACGTAGTAGGTGCGGTTATTTCTTTCCTCTGTGACCGGAACGTCTACGATAATCAGGGTGTACTCATCTTCAATGGTAATACGAGACATTTCTTCCGCATCGAGCGGTGCTCGAAGGTCGGCAATATCAATATCGAAGGCATTAGCGATTTCGAGTGATTCATTTTGAGTCGGATTGACGAGATTGATCCAAGTACCCGGTTCAAGCGTATCGATCTCTTTAAATTCAGTTGTTGTAGAGAGAAAAACTTGTTTCATATCCCTTATCCTTTCTCATTTTTCAGATTTTTTCACACCGTACTATTATACTACAAAATCGGCCTTTTGGGTAATAGAATCTCACTTTTTTTGGTATAATGGTAAGCAATAATGGACTAGAAAGAACAAAGATGCAAGATAAAATTGTCATTCATGGGGCGCGTGCCCATAATTTAAAAAATATTGATGTGGAGATTCCGCGAGACAAGTTGGTTGTCGTGACCGGCTTGTCAGGTTCAGGGAAATCCAGTCTGGCCTTTGATACCCTCTATGCGGAGGGACAACGTCGCTATGTGGAGAGTTTGTCAGCCTACGCTCGTCAATTCTTGGGGAATATGGAGAAGCCTGATGTAGATGCTATTGATGGTCTCAGCCCAGCTATTTCCATCGACCAGAAAACGACTAGTAAAAATCCTCGCTCGACGGTGGGAACAACGACTGAAATCAATGACTATCTGCGTCTCCTCTACGCACGTGTGGGGACGCCTTACTGTATCAACGGGCATGGAGCTATCAAGGCTTCTTCTGTGGAGCAAATCGTGGATAAGGTTTTAGAATTGCCTGAACGCCAGCGCCTGCAAATCTTAGCTCCTGTCATCCGCAAGAAAAAAGGGCAACATAAGAGTGTTATTGAGAAGGTTCAGAAAGACGGTTATGTCCGTGTCCGTGTGGATGGGGAAGTCTATGATGTGACCGAAGTGCCAGAGTTGTCTAAGAGCAAGCAACACAATATTGATGTCGTGGTTGACCGTATTGTCATCAAGGAGGGTATCCGTAGTCGTCTCTTTGATTCCATTGAGGCTGCCCTTCGTATTGCAGAAGGTTATGTCATTATCGACACGATGGACGACTCTGAGTTGTTGTTCTCTGAGCATTATGCCTGCCCAGTTTGTGGATTTACTGTTCCAGAGTTAGAGCCACGTCTCTTCTCTTTCAATGCTCCTTTTGGTTCTTGTAGTGAGTGTGATGGCTTGGGCATCAAGCTGGAGGTGGATACTGATTTGATAGTGCCAGATGCCAGCAAAACGCTACGCGAGGGAGCCTTGGCTCCTTGGAATCCTATCTCATCCAACTACTATCCAAACATGCTAGAGCAGGCTATGACAGCTTTTGGAGTGGATATGGACACGCCTTTTGAGGACTTGTCAGAAGAAGATAAGAACTTGATTCTCTACGGCTCAGATGGCAAGGAATTCCATTTCCACTATGAGAATGAATTTGGTGGTGTGCGCGATATCGATATTCCTTTTGAGGGAGTTGTCAATAATATCAAACGTCGCTACCATGAAACTAATAGTGACTACACTCGCACCCAGATGCGCCTCTACATGAATGAGTTGACCTGCGGAACCTGTCACGGCTATCGTCTCAATGACCAGGCTTTGTCTGTTCGTGTGGGTGGCGAGCACGGACCACATATCGGAGAAATTTCAGACCTATCTATCGCTGACCACTTGGACTTGGTGAGTCAGTTAACCTTGTCTGAAAATGAAGCCATCATTGCTCGTCCCATTCTCAAGGAAATCAAGGACCGCTTGACCTTCCTTAATAACGTGGGCCTCAACTATCTGACTCTGTCACGTTCGGCAGGAACCCTTTCAGGTGGAGAGAGTCAGCGTATTCGCTTGGCGACCCAGATTGGTTCTAACCTATCAGGTGTTCTCTATATTTTGGACGAGCCGTCAATCGGTCTTCACCAGAGGGATAATGACCGTCTGATTGCCAGTCTCAAAAAGATGCGTGATTTGGGTAATACTCTCATAGTAGTGGAACATGACGAAGATACCATGCGTGAGGCTGATTATCTGATTGACGTTGGTCTGGTGCGGGTGTTTTTGGTGGGGAAATTGTTGCGGCAGGTACGCCTAAACAGGTAGCTCGTAACAGTAAGTCTATCACAGGCCAGTACTTATCAGGCAAACGTGCCATTCCAGTACCAGACGAGCGCCGTGAAGGAAATGGTCGTTTTATCGAGGTGACGGGAGCGCGTGAGAACAACCTGCAAAATGTCACAGCTCGCTTCCCACTAGGAAAATTCATCGCAGTGACAGGGGTATCAGGTTCAGGGAAATCGACCTTGATCAACAGTATCCTCAAAAAAGCCATTGCCCAGAAGCTCAACCGCAATTCAGACAAGCCTGGTAAATTCAAGACCATCACAGGGATTGAGCATGTAGACCGCTTGATTGACATTGACCAAAGTCCTATCGGACGAACGCCGAGGTCTAACCCTGCTACCTATACAGGAGTTTTTGACGATATACGTGACCTTTTTGCCCAGACAAATGAGGCCAAGATTCGTGGTTACAAAAAGGGACGTTTCAGTTTCAATGTCAAGGGTGGTCGTTGTGAAGCCTGCTCAGGTGACGGGATTATCAAGATTGAGATGCACTTCTTGCCAGATGTTTACGTGGCTTGTGAAGTCTGCCACGGGACTCGCTACAATAGTGAAACCCTAGAAGTTCATTACAAGGAAAAAAATATCTCGCAGGTCTTGGATATGACCGTCAACGATGCGGTAGAATTCTTCCAACACATTCCAAAGATTCAACGAAAACTTCAGACCATCAAGGATGTGGGACTGGGATATGTAACTCTAGGGCAACCAGCTACCACCCTTTCTGGGGGAGAAGCCCAGCGTATGAAGCTGGCTAGCGAACTCCACAAACGCTCGACAGGCAAGTCATTCTATATTCTGGATGAACCGACGACAGGACTCCATACAGAGGATATCGCTCGCTTGCTCAAGGTTTTAGCTCGCTTTGTTGACGATGGCAATACAGTCCTTGTTATCGAGCACAATCTAGATGTTATTAAGACGGCAGACCATATTATTGACTTGGGACCTGAGGGCGGTGTCGGTGGTGGAACCATCATCGCAACAGGAACTCCAGAAGAAGTAGCGGCCAATGAAGCCAGCTACACAGGACAGTATTTGAAAGGAAAGTTACATCATGAATAAACGTGTACAAGCATTTCTAGCTAAAATGCAAGAAAAAGAACTAGATGGCATCATCATCAATAACCTTAAAAACGTCTATTACCTTACTGGTTTTTGGGGCTCAAACGGAACAGTCTTTATCAGCCGTGACCGTCAGGTCTTGGTGACAGACTCTCGCTATATCATTGCAGCTAAGCAAGAAACCAGTGGCTTTGAGATTGTGGCAGACCGTGATGAATTGGCTGTCATTGCAGGAATTGTCAAGGACATGGGCTTGTCTCGTATCGGTTTGAAGATGAGATTTCAGTGTCTTATTATCACCGTATGCAGGCAACCTTTGAAGGAATTGACTTGCTTCCACAAACTCAGTTTGTCGAAGGTCTTCGAATGATTAAGGACGAGGCAGAGATTGCAGCTATTCGCAAGGCTTGTTCTATCTCAGACCAAGCTTTCCGCGATGCGCTTGACTTTATCAAACCAGGAAAGACTGAGATTGAGATTGCCAACTTCCTTGACTTCCGTATGCGTGAGTTGGGAGCATCTGGCTTGTCTTTTGATACGATTCTAGCTAGTGGTATCAACTCTTCCAAACCTCATGCTCATCCTATGCACAAACCAGTGGAGCTAGGAGAAGCTATTACCATGGATTTCGGCTGCCTTTATGACCACTATGTCAGTGATATGACACGGACTATCTATCTGGGGCATGTCAGCGACGAGCAGGCGGAGATTTACAATACGGTTTTGAAAGCCAACCAAGCCTTAATCGATCAAGCCAAGGCAGGCTTAGGTTTCCGTGACTTTGACAAAATCCCTCGTGATATTATCATCGAGGCAGGCTATGGCGACTACTTTACCCACGGTATTGGACACGGTATTGGACTGGATATCCATGAGGAACCATACTTTAGCCAGACTTCTACAGAAACTATTAAGGCAGGTATGGCATTGACAGATGAGCCAGGTATCTATATCGAAGGCAAATATGGCGTTCGTATCGAGGATGATATCCTGATTACAGAGACAGGTTGTGAATTATTGACCCTTGCTCCAAAAGAGTTGATAGTTATTTAAGAGTTAAACAACTCAAATGATTGACTTTTAAATTTTAAAGGTTTATACTGAAAAGCGAAAACGGTAGGTGAGGCTACCATAGGGATACGGATGACTACCGCAAAGCAGTGGAGACACTACTCGTTGGTCAACAGTCCTGGTCGCGAAGGCCAAGACTAAGCTCATTACATTGCCCTATGGAGTTAAAGCTTGAACGAAAAACAGATAATTAGTTTTTTAATCCTGCCATTTTATGGTGGGATTTTCTACTGTTTAAAACAAAGAAAGGAGATAGACGATGCAAATTGACGATCATCCGGAACCGCACATACACAGCCAATCGCTGATTTGTGTCGTTCTGCCCTTATAAAGTGATTGGTCTCTGTGTATGAAACACATCATTCATACAGATAGGAGAAACCAATGAAAACTACAAAAGAAAGATTAGCAACAGCTATTCATACATCTTTAAACGAAACTCTATCTTTTTATAAGACAAGTCTAACAGGCTTGACTGAGGAGCAGGTGGAGAAAAATCGTGACCTATATGGCGAAAATACCATCACAAAGGGTCAAGAAGACAGTATCCTCAAAAAGATTTACGAATCCATTATCAATCCTTTTACGATCATCTTGCTGGTCATCGCCGTGATTTCCTTGGTGACCAATGTCTGGTTGGCAAAACCAGGTCAAGAGGATCCGACGACTTCCATTATCATCGTTGTCCTAGTCCTCATTTCTGGTGGCATACGCTTTGTCCAAGAACTCCGTAGTGATAAGGCTGCGACCAATCTATCAAAAATGATTGTCAACACAGCGACTGTCATTCGTCAAGGAGAAATCCAAGAAGTACCTATCGATGATTTGGTAGTAGGGTGACGTGGTTAAATTAAGCGCTGGAGACATGATTCCAGCAGATCTTCTTTTATTTGAGTCGCGCGATTTCTTTGTACAACAGTCGGGCTTGACAGGTGAAAGTGAATCGGTTGAAAAATTGTCCTTGACCAAGGCAACAGTTCAACAATCTGATAGTCTGCTAGAAGCAGAAGCGCTCGCTTTTATGGGAACCAATGTCTTATCTGGTAGTGCCAAGGCCGTGGTTTTAGCAGTTGGTGATGATACCATGATGGGGGCCATTGAGCAGACTTTGAACACCTATGATGAGCCTACTTCGTTTGAAAGGGAGATGAATAGTATTTCGTGGCTCTTGATTCGTTTGATGCTGGTCATGGTGCCCATTGTTTTCTTGTCCAATGGTTTAACAGATGGTGACTGGCTGGAAGCTGGCGTATTTGCTTTGAGTGTTGGTGTTGGATTGACACCTGAGATGCTTCCTATGATTATCACGGCCAGTCTAGCAAAAGGCTCCATCATTATGGCCAAGGAAAAAGTGGTTATCAAGAAACTCAATGCCATACAGGACTTAGGGGCGATTGATATTTTGTGTACAGATAAGACAGGGACTCTAACCCAAGACGAAATTGTCCTTGAATATCCCTTGGACATCCACGGACGCTTGGATTTGACCGTCTTGAGACGAGCTTATCTCAATTCCTATTTTCAAACTGGCTTGAAAAATTTGATGGACAGAGCCATCATTAAACGGACTGAAAAGGAAGCAAAAGAACACGCCCTCTTGCAAAATCTAGCTCAAACCTTTCAAAAAATAGATGAGCTTCCCTTTGATTTTGAACGTAGACGGATGAGTGTTATCGTTAAGGATGAACACGAAACGGTTAGTTTGGTAACTAAGGGAGCCCTTGAGGAAATGTTGATGATTTCCAGTCATGCGGAGTATCATGGAATGATTACTCCCTTGACAGATGCTATTAGAGAAGAAATCTTAGCAGAAGTCAAACAGCTAAATCAACAAGGTTTGCGTGTCTTGGGAGTGGCCTATAAGTCAGGTTTGAGGGAAGATCATGCCTATACAGTTGATGATGAAGGGGATATGATTCTAACTGGTTATTTAGCCTTCCTAGATCCTCCTAAACCATCTGCAGCACCAGCAATTAAGGCACTGTTAGAACATGGGGTTCAAACAAAGATTTTGACGGGAGATAATGAAAAAGTTACCCAAGCAGTCTGTGAAAAGGTTGGATTAGATATTAATCAGATGCTGTTAGGGTCTGAAATTGACCAGATGAGTGATCAAGAATTGGCTCAAGCCGTAGAGGAGGTAACAGTCTTTGCCAAACTTTCTCCTGACCAAAAAGCAAGGATTATTTTGCAATTTAAGGCTAATGGTCATGCTGTAGGCTATATGGGAGATGGAATCAATGATGCCCCTTCCATGAAAGTAGCAGATGTTGGGATTTCTGTTGATACAGCAGTAGATATTGCCAAAGAAACGGCTGATGTTATCTTACTTGATAAGGATCTTATGGTTCTTGAAAAAGGACTTGTTGAGGGGCGTAAGGTCTATGCTAATATGACCAAATATATCAAAATGACAGTGAGTTCTAATTTTGGAAATATCTTATCCCTATTGGTATCTGGAATCTTTTTGCCATTTTTACCAATGGCACCAGTCCATTTGATTATCCTAAATCTAGTCTATGATTTGTCTTGTATTGCCTTGCCTTTTGACAAGGTGGATAAAGATTTTTTGAGAAATCCGCATACTTGGGAAGCCAAGTCTATCACACGTTTCATGGTTTGGATGGGGCCTATCTCTTCTGCCTTTGATATTTTGACCTTTATTTTGCTCTATTTTATCATTGTACCCATGACGACAGGTCAAGCCTATGTCCATGGAGCGGAGTCTGCCGTAGGATTTATTGTCTTGTTTCAGACAGGTTGGTTTATCGAGTCCATGTGGTCACAGACCATGGTTATCCATATGCTGCGTTCAGCCAAAATTCCCTTTTTACAAAGTCGTCCAGCTTGGCTAGTACTTGTGACAACCTTATTGGCTGCAGCCTTTGTGACCTTCCTTCCCTACAGTCCACTCGCAATCCTACTTCATCTAACTCCTTTAAAACCGATTTATTTCATCTTTTTACTTTTCATCATTATTTTGTATATGATTAGCGTGACAATTGTGAAAAAAATCTATATCAAGAAATATCAAAGAATGGCTGTAAATTTTCAATTTTGTCAAGAAAAAAGTACGAAAATGACGAAAAAAGTCAAAAAAATTTAAAAATAGGTCGCAAGTCGGATGTTTTTTATGGTATAATAGACTAAACTGATAGTAACATGTAGCGAAAGGGGTAGGTACATGATTAAAATTTATACAGTCTCAAGTTGTACTAGCTGTAAAAAAGCAAAAACCTGGCTCAATGCCCACCAGTTAAGTTATAAAGAACAAAATCTTGGTAAAGAAGGAATTACGAGAGAAGAATTACTGGATATTCTGACAAAAACAGATAACGGAATAGCCAGCATCGTTTCGTCTAAAAATCGCTATGCCAAAGCCCTTGGAGTGGATATTGAAGATTTGAGTGTCAATGAAGTCCTCAATCTGATTATGGAAACACCGAGAATTTTAAAGAGCCCAATTCTTGTAGATGAAAAACGCCTGCAAGTTGGCTACAAGGAAGACGATATTCGTGCCTTCCTACCACGCTCTGTCCGTAATGTAGAAAATGCAGAAGCACGTTTGCGTGCAGCTCTATAAACATCAAGGCTGGGAGCAACTCCCAGTCTTATTTTAATTTCAAAAAGAAAGAAGAAAGAAATGAAAAAAATTGTTCTTGTTAGTCTAGCTTTCCTTTTTGTCCTGGTTGGTTGCGGACAGAAAAAAGAAACTGGACCAGCTACAAAAACAGAAAAGGATACGCTTCAGTCGGCATTGCCAGTTATTGAAAATGCCGAGAAGAATACAGTTGTGACCAAGACTTTGGTCTTGCCTAAGTCAGATGATGGTAGCCAGCAAACCCAAACCATTACATACAAGGACAAAACTTTTTTGAGCTTAACGATTCAACAAAAACGTCCAGTTTCTGATGAGTTGAAGACTTATATCGACCAACATGGAGTGGAAGAAACTCAAAAAGCTCTTCTCGAGGCGGAGGAGAAGGATGAGTCCATCATAGAAGCTCGTAAATTGGCAGGATTTAAGCTTGAAACTAAACTATTGAGTGCAACAGAACTTCAAACAACGACTAGTTTTGATTTTCAAGTTTTGGATGTCAAGAAGGCTTCTCAGTTAGAATATTTGAAGAACATTGGTTTAGAAAATCTCTTGAAGAATGAACCAAGCAAATATATTTCAGACAGGTTGGCAAATGGTGCGACAGAACAATAGAAAATCCAAATAAATAGACTGCCTGAATTGTAGAACGTAAGGAATTATGCTATAATGGTACTATTCTAAGGAAAGAGGGTGTTAGAATGGGATTTACTGAAGAAACAGTACGTTTTAAATTGGACGATTCCAATAAAAAAGAAATTAGCGAAACTCTGACTGATGTTTATGCTTCGTTGAACGATAAGGGCTACAACCCAATTAACCAAATCGTAGGTTACGTATTGAGTGGAGACCCTGCCTACGTTCCTCGTTATAATAATGCACGAAATCAAATCCGTAAGTATGAGCGCGATGAAATCGTTGAAGAATTGGTCCGCTACTACCTTAAAGGACAAGGAGTCGATCTATAACCTATGAGAATTATGGGATTGGACGTCGGTTCAAAAACGGTAGGAGTGGCTATTAGCGACCCGCTCGGTTTTACAGCTCAAGGGCTTGAAATCATCCAAATCAATGAGGAGCAAGGTCAATTTGGTTTCGACCGTGTTAAGGAATTGGTTGATGCTTACAAGGTGGAACGATTTGTAGTGGGCTTGCCTAAAAACATGAACAATACAAGTGGACCGCGCGTGGAAGCTAGTCAAGCCTACGGAGCAAAGCTAGAAGAGCTTTTTGGTTTACCAGTAGATTATCAGGATGAACGCTTGACAACAGTTGCCGCAGAGCGCATGTTGATTGAGCAAGCAGATATTAGCCGTAACAAGCGCAAGAAAGTCATTGATAAGTTAGCAGCTCAGCTGATTTTACAAAATTATTTAGATAGAAAATTTTAATACAAAGGAGAGGCTATGTCACACGATCATAACCACGACCACGAAGAACGTGGACTAATCGCACTAGTAGATGAGCAAGGAAATGAAACCTTGTTTGAAATCATTTTGACCATTGACGGAAAAGAAGAATTTGGTAAAAACTATTTTCTTCTAGTGCCAGTTAACGCAGAAGAAGACGAAGACGGACAAGTTGAAGTCCAACCTTACTCATTCATCGAAAACGAAGATGGAACAGAAGGCGAATTGCAACCAATCCCAGAAGACTCAGAAGACGAATGGAACATGATTGAAGAAGTCTTCAATAGTTTTATGGAGGAGTAAAAACGTCCGGGGGACGTTTTTAGCCCTGCTTTTAGAAAAAAGAAAGAGCAGGCAGTCTGGGAGACTGTATCACCCCAACTCCTAGAAATTGGAAGAGTTGGAACATCCAGTGGATGTTTTTAGCCCAGCTCTTTGAAATAAAAAAGAGCTGGTAAGTCCAGTGGACATTTTTACCCTTACGCTAAAAATAAAGACTGTAAGTAAGTCTGGGAGACTGTATCACCCCAACTCCTAGAAATTAGAAGAGTTGGAACGTCCAGTGGACGTGTTTAGCCCTGCGCTAGAAATTAGAAACGCAGGCACATCCAGTGAACATTTTTACCCCAGTTCCTTAAAATAAGAGAGAACTGGTAAGTCCGGGGGACGTTTTTAGCCTTACGCTAAAAATAAAGACCGTAAGTAAGTCTGGGAGACTGTATCACCCCAACTCCTAGAAATTGGAAGAGTTGGAACATCCAGCGGATGTTTTTAGCCCAAGTTAATATTCATAGTTGCTAGTGATTAGCTAACCAGGTAAGAGGTCGGGACGAAAATCCTGACCTCATTTTTTTGTTATCTACGGAATTTTGCTAGATAATTGATTAGACTTTTGTCAAGGAGATGTGTATGTTTGAAGTAGAAGAATGGCTCCATAGTCGGATTGGTTTGAATTTTCGATCAGGCTTGGACCGAATGCAACAAGCGGTGGATTTGTTGGGAAATCCCGAGAAATCTTATCCTATTATCCACGTAACAGGGACTAATGGGAAAGGATCTACCATTGCTTTTATGAGGGAGTTATTTATGGGGCATGGCAAAAAAGTTGCGACCTTTACCTCCCCTCATATCATTTCCATCAATGACCGAATCTGTATTAATGGACAACCTATAGCAGACGCAGACTTTATCCGTTTAGCTGGGCAGGTCAAGGAGATGGAAAAAACACTTCTGCAAACTCATGACCAGTTGTCCTTTTTTGAATTGCTGACCTTGATTGCTTTTCTCTACTTTAGGGAGCAAGAGGTGGACTTGGTTTTACTAGAAGTGGGAATTGGTGGCTTACTTGATACGACTAATGTGGTAACTGGAGAGCTTGCTGTCATCACCTCCATCGGCCTTGACCATCAGGAGACCTTGGGTGACAGTATAGCAGCAATTGCAAAGCAGAAAGCTGGCATTTTTAAGGCTGGTAAAAAGGCAGTGATTGCGAAATTGCCTCCAGAAGCTAGGCTTGTTTGTCAGAAAAAAGCAGACTCTTTAGCTGTTGACCTTTATCAGGCAGGCCAAGATTTTTCAATGCTGAATGGGGATTTTTCAAGCTCTTTGGCTAACCTTTCACAGTTGAAAATAGGTTTAGAAGGAACTTATCAGCAGGAAAATGCGGCCTTGGCGTTGCAAACTTTTCTTCTCTTTATGAGGGAAGAAAAGGAAGCTGTTGATGAGCAGGTTGTAAGACAGGCTTTGGAGCAGACCCATTGGGCTGGGCGTTTGGAGCGTATTCGTCCTCAGATTTACTTGGATGGTGCTCATAACCTCCCTGCTTTGACTCGCCTGGTGGAGTTTGTCAAAGAAAAAGAGCAGGAAGGACATCGTCCTCAAATCCTATTTGGAGCCTTGAAACGGAAGGATTATCAAGGGATGTTGGCTTATCTGACTGAAAATTTGCCTCAGGTGGAACTCAAGGTGACCGGCTTGACTATCAAGGTTCTTTGGATGAAACAGATGTAACAGGTTACGATATAGTTCCTTCTTACCGAGAATTTATCAGCAGTTTTGAAGCAAGAGCAGATATGCAGGACTTGCTGTTCGTTACAGGATCTCTCTACTTTATCTCAGAAGTACGGGGCTACTTGCTGGCCCATGAGCAGATGAATTGACCTCCTTTTTTGAACTTGTTATACTAGTGGAACTACCAGTTAGAAGAAAATTGCTCTAAATTGGTAGAAGAAAGGAAATTCATCATGAAATTAAAAAGATTCACACTTTCTCTTGCTTCTCTAGCAAGTCTTAGTCTCTTAGTAGCTTGTTCACAAAGAGTTCAACAACCAGCAACTCAATCGCAAACACAACAAACTCAGCAATCACAAGCTGCTGTTTCATCTTCTACAGAAAATATCAACCAGGCAGCGACTAGCTCTTCACAAAATGCGCCTGAGGCTCAACCAACCAATATTGATGGAACTTATACCGGTCAGGACGAAGGAGACCGTATCACTTTAGTGGTAACTGGAACAACTGGTACATGGACACAGGTGGAAACTGATGGGGAACAAGAAATCAAGCAGGTTAGCTTTGATGCCGCTAATCAACGCATGATTATTGGGGATGACGTCAAGATTTATGCAATCAATGGAAATCAGATGATTATCGACGATATGGATAGAGAAGCGTCTGATCGCATTGTTTTATCTAAGTAAAGCTTATTTATCAAAAATTCCGATAAGATGAAAGATATTTGATGTATTACTCGATAAAAGTTAGATAGATTATACACATAAAGGAATGGGTCTCATACAAGATTCATTCCTTTTCCTTAAATATAAGTTCCACTTTTAGGAGTGGTACTCTTTTTGAGTAGTTCTTTTTAAAAAAATTTGTTATGCTAGATTTATGAAGAGAATCAAAATCGACGTGGTAGTACTCCCTTTAAGTGGACATCTCTTCCCAGCCCTGAATTTACTCGCACCTTTGTTGAAGAATCCTTTGTATGATATTCGATTATTCACAGGACCGCAACGAAAAGCTGTCGCAGAGGAGATGGGATTCCAGGTACTTCCCATTTTAGAAAATTTTGTAGATGAGTTTGAGCGTGTAGCCAACAATGAAGGGCAACTAAATCTTATTTCTGCTTATCGGCAGTTGTCAGCTAGTCTGGATTTGATCAATATAGTGTCTGACCAACTAGTGCAAGAATGGGAGAAAAATCGACCAGATATTGTTATTGCGGATTTTATAACTCTCTCTGGAGGACTAGTGGCAGAACAGTTGGGGATTCCTTGGATAACAACCATGGCGACACAGTTTGCCATTGAAACGACAGATGGACCGCCTTGTTTCTTTGGAGGAATGGGCAGTCCAAAGAACCCTTTCCAATCTACTCAGCAATGGATAGGAAGAAAAGTGACTCGTTTAGGGAAACGAATCGTAACCTTTTTATTGAGAGAACGCTTGAAACGTTACGACTTTAAGCTCTACAATCAAAAAAATCAGGAAACCATTTATTCGCCCTATTCCATCTTGGGAATTGGGATGAAAGAGTTGGAGCTGAAAAGTGGTTTTCCAGAGCACTACCTTTGGGTGGGGCCTTTTGGCTCTTCGATTGAGAGAGCAGAGAATTATCCTCTTGATTTGTCTCTCTATGCAAGTTATAAAAAAGTCCTCGTATCCTGTGGAACTCAGCTAGCGTGGGCTAAAGATAACCTCCTCTACCAGACCCAACAATTGGCAAAAGCCCATCCTGACTGTTACTTTTTTGTGACTCTGGGGTTTGGTGGACAAGACTTCCAATGTGAGGAGCTCATAGACAATGTTTCTGTAGTATCCTATCTTCCCTATAAGGAATACATTCCCCAGATGGACTATGTGATTCATCACGGAGGTGCGGGTATTTTTTACCAATGTATTATCTATGGCAAGCCTGCCTTAATTCTCCCTCATGACTATGATCAGTATGACTATGCGGTTCGCGGGCTAGAGGCAGGGATTGCCCTGACTGCTAAACGAGAGGACACGGAAGCGATTGGACGCGCTTTTGATGAGCTATTGGCTAGAGATGGCTGGTCAGACTTGAACAAACTCAGTCGAGTAGCTCAAGACTACCAGCCAACAGAAATCCTCAAGAATGAAATATATCGACTCTTGGGGGGATAAGGAGAAATAAAATATGAAGAAAGTATTGGTAACAGGTGCTACGGGTTTTCTAGGTAAGTATGTTGTTGAAGAGCTCAGTCAGCATGGCTACCAGGTACGAGCTTTTGGACGTAATCGCAAGATTGGTCAGTCTTTAGAGAACTCCTCTGTGGCATTTTTCCAGGGAGATTTGACCAAGAAAGAGGATCTGACTCAGGCTTGTCAGGGTATGGACATGGTTGTGCATGCTGGAGCTCTTTCTACCGTCTGGGGACCTTGGGAAGATTTCTACCAGACAAATGTCTTAGGGACCAAGTATGTTCTGGATGCTTGTCGAGAGGATGGTATTCAGCGTTTGGTTTATGTGTCCTCGCCTAGCATATATGCTGCGCCTCGAGACCAGATAGCTATCAAAGAAAGCGATGCGCCTCAGGAAAATAATCTGAACAACTATATTCGTAGTAAACTAGCTTCGGAGAAGCTGTTTAAGGATTATCCCGATGTTCCGAGTATTATCTTACGACCACGTGGGCTTTGGGATTGGGGATACCAGTATTTTACCTCGGGTTCTTGAACTCAGTCAGAAGATTGGTATTCCATTGATAGGGGATGGCCGTCAGCTGATGGACATGACCTGTGTGGAAAATGTCGCTCTGGCCATTCGCTTGGCTCTAGAGGCTCCTCAAGCTAGTGGCGAAGTCTATAATATTACCAATGGGGAACCAAGAGCCTTTAAGGATCTGATAGAAGAAACCTTGAGAGGGCTTGGCTATCCGATAACATACAGAAAAGTGCCGGCTCCTCTTCTTTCAGTTATTGCAAGTAGTTTAGAGTTTCTGTATAATATCTTGAAACTTAAAGGTGAGCCGGCTCTAACACGCTATACCTATTACTTGCTGAGGTATAGCCAGACGCTGGACATCAGCAAGGCGGAGCGAGACTTGGGCTATCGCCCTCAAATCAGTATTTCGGAAGGGATTGAACAATATGTCAAAGATTATAGAAAGCATTGATTATTTCCCAGCAGGATATTGCACGAGTTATACAGGTTTGCTATTTAAGGGAATCAAGAATAAAAAGATGACCTTTCCAGCCGGGGTTTTTCTTATCAAACATAGGGAGAAGGGATACCTCCTCTATGATACGGGCTACCATTACGATATTAAGACTCAGATTCGTTATGGTTTCTATCGTTTGGGAACACCTGTTCAAATGACGGAGAAGGACCAGATTTCATATTTGCTGAAAGCTAAGGGAATTAAACCAGAAGAAATTAATTATATCATCCTATCTCACCTGCATCCAGATCATTTGGGAGGGGCTAGCTTCTTCCCTCATGCAACTTTTATCTTGACTCAGGAAGTGTATGATGTTTACAAGAAACCGACACTGAAAGACTTGATTTTCAAGGAATTTTTGCCAGCTTCATTTGAAAAAAATCTAACCATTATCAGAGCTGACCAGCAAGATTCAACCTTTCCCTATCGTCCGACTAGTGACCTTTTTGGAGATGGAAGTATTCTAGTAGCTTCTGTTGATGGGCATGCAAGGGGGCAAGCTTGTCTGTACCTTCCAGACTTTAATCTCCTCATCGCAGCAGATCTCTGTTGGGGAATTGACCTTTTGCCTTACACCAAGCAGATGCTCCTGATTCCTTCCTTGGTTCAGGACAATAAGGCAGACTATATCAAGGGGACAGAGTTTTTGGAGGAAGTCTTGAGAGATGGTATTGAAGTAGTTGTTAGCCATGACCCTGTAGAAAGGATAGAACGTATCATATATGAAAAAAGGAACCTTTCTTAAAACCTTTGTCCAAACTCGCTGGCTTCACAACTTCAAATCTCGAGAAGCTGTAGAGAACTATCAGAAAAAGAAATTAGCTAATTATATGAACTTTTTAAAGCGAGAGTCGCCCTACTTTAAAAATGGGGTTCCTAGCGACTTTGACCATATGGACAAGGCTTTTATGATGGAGCATTTCAACGAGCTCAACACCCAAGGAGTAGATCGGGATGAAGCCTTGGCCTTGGCTATTGAAAGTGAAAAAGACTCGTGATTTCACTGAACTCAAAGGCGATGTGGCAGTCGGACTGTCTTCAGGGACATCTGGACATCGGGGGCTTTTTATCACAACGGAGAAAAGAGCGAAGTATGTGGGCGCAGACTATCTTAGCTAAGATGTTACCCAAGGGCCAGCTTTTTTTGGACACCGAATCGCCTTTTTTTCCTGAGAGCTGATAATGAACTCTATCAGACCATCAATACGGCACTTATTCGTTTGGAGTATTTTGATATTTTTAAACCTACAGATGTCCATATTGAGCGGCTGAATACCTACCAGCCGACGATTGTTGTGGCACCAGCCTCTATGTTGATTGAATTGAGCAAGCGTCTCAAGGCTGGAGAGTTAGCTATCCACCCACAAAAAATCGTTTCGGTGGCAGAAATCTTGGAAGATAATGATAGGGAACTCATCGCAGAAGCCTTTTCTCTATCCATTATTGACCAAGTTTATCAGGCAACCGAAGGTTTCCTAGCTTGCACTTGCTCAGCTGGCAATCTGCATCTCAACGAAGACATTATCTTTGTGGAAAAGCAGTATCTGGATGACCGCCGTTTTTATCCAGTGATTACGGACTTTAAACGAAGTAGTCAGCCTGTTTATCGCTACCAGCTCAATGATATCTTGGTTGAGAATCCGAAGCCTTGTCCGTGTGGCTCCTGCTATACACGAATTGACAAGGTCGAAGGACGCTCTGACGACATCTTCTATTTCGATGGACTGGATGGGGGACAGGTGACCATCTATCCAGACTTTATCAGACGTTGCATCCTCTTTGTGGAGAATATAGGAGATTACCAAGTCAAACAATATTCTGAGAAGTTAGTGGAAGTTTGTCTAAACCAACGAGATGAGAGCATGGAGACAGCTATTTTAGTACAGTTTCAACTCCTGGCCCAGCAAAAGCAGTTTATAGTTCCCGAAATTCAATTTTCAGATTATCACTGGGATACTAGCCATAAACTCAAACGAATCCAACGTTTATGAAAGGATAAAAGACAATGACAGAAGTAAAAAGACATGTAGAAATTGCAGGATATGGTGTTTGCCTTCCAAAGCATACCGTCCAATTCAAAGACCAGACGCGTTATCGTGTGGTTGAAAATGAAGAAACGCAGTTAGATTTAGCCGAGGTAGCCATTCAGAGAGCACTCGAATATGCAAACTTAGATATTAAAGATATCGATTGCCTTGTATCAGCTAGTGCAGTTGGTGTTCAGCCTATTCCTTGTACGGCTGCCTTGATTCATGAGCGCGTGGCAAAAGGACTCTCAATCCCAGCTATGGATATCAATACGACCTGTACCAGCTTTATTTCTGCTTTATCGACTATGTCCCACTTGATCGAGGCAGGCGAATACAATCGTGTCTTAATTGTGTCTAGTGAGGTTGGTAGTTTAGGGCTCAATCCTAAGCAAAAAGAAAGTTTTGAACTCTTTAGTGATGGGGCGGCAGCCTTTATTTTCCAAAAAAGCCATCAGGAAAAAGGGGTCATTGCTAGTCTCCAACGTACTTGGTCAGAAGGAGCACACGATACGGAGATTCGTGGAGGTCTGACTTCTTTTCAACCAAAAGAGTACTCTGAAGCGACTAAGACCAACTATATGTTTGATATGAAAGGTAAGAAAATTCTCCTCTTATCTGCTCGTAAAATTCCAGTCATGTTTGAAGAGTTTCAAGAAAAAACGCAGCTAGCATTGTCAGATGTGGACTATATTATTCCCCATCAAGCAAGTCGTGCCCTTCCTTTAGTTATGGAAAAACTAGGTGTTGCGGAGGAACAATATCTCAATCTTGTCACTGATTATGGAAATATGGTGTCAGTATCTGTACCGTTTGGCTTGGCTTATTCATTAGAACAAGGGCTTGTTAAGGAGGGAGATGTCATCTATCTTATGGGAACTGCAGACCGGTATGACGGTCAATATGTTGGCTCTCAAACTGTAATACGCATATGAGATCATAATGGTTGAAACTTTAGCAAGAGTAAATTGTTGCCATCTAGCTATGAACTGATGTATACTAGTGGAAACATCTATTAATTAGGTGGTTAGGGGGAAGGTTAAAAGAAAGGGGATGTATGAAATATAGAAAATTTCAATTATTGATGTCCAAGTATGGCTTTTAGTCTTTCGATTATGCTACTTGAACTTTGTCTTGTTTTTTTGGTCTCTTTCTCTATTTAGGGCGCATGGCCCCTATTCTATGGGTAATTGTCTTAATTTTTTTTATGAGTATGGCGACTATTGTCGCAATTGTCAATCGTTCAATGGCGCCTGAAAGTAAAGTAATGTGGTTAGTGGTAACTTTTTGTTCCTGTCATCGGGCCCTTGCTCTATCTGATGTTTGGTGAAAGGCGATTGTCCAAAAAAAAGAAATCAAGCAGTTGGACAAACTTGGTTCCATGCATTTTCGGGAGGATAACAGTAAAAGCTCTCCGCCAGAAATTGAAGGAAGATGATAAGGCGGCTTACGGAGTTATCAAATCTTTGCTAAGTATGGATAGCAATGCCGATGTCTATGATCGAACAGATTCACAATTCTTTTCTTCGGGTGAAAGCATGTGGCAACATATGTTGGAAGACCTCAAGAAAGCTGAGAAATTTATCTTTCTAGAGTACTATATTGTCGAAGAAGGTCTGATGTGGAATAGCATACTAGATATACTAGAGCAAAAAGGCAGCTCAGGGTGTAGAGATCAAGATGCTCTATGATGATATCGGTTGTATGGCGACTTTACCTGGAGACTATACTGTTCAGCTTCGTAGTCGAGGAATTGAAGCCCATAAGTTTAACAAGGTGATTCCTCGTTTGACGGTGGCTTATAATAATCGAGACCATCGTAAAATCCTTGTTATAGATGGTCAGGTAGCCTATACAGGAGGTATTAACTTAGCTGATGAGTACATCAACCATGTAGAACGCTTTGGTTATTGGAAGGATAGTGGGATTCGCATAGATGGCCCTGGTGTCAAGGCTCTAACCCGTCTCTTTTTGATGACTTGGTACATCAATCGTGGGGAAATCAGTGATTTTGACCAGTATCACTTGGAAAACCAGCCTCGTTCTAGCCAAGGGCTCTGTATTCCCTATGGTAGTGGTCCCAAGCCCATCTTCCGTACTCAGGTAGGGAAAAAAGTCTATCAAAGTTTGATTAATCAGGCTACTGACTCAGTCTATATCACAACACCCTATTTGATTATTGACTATGATTTAACTGAGAGTATTAAAAACGCGGCCATGAGGGGTGTTGATGTTCGCATCGTGACTCCTTTCATTCCAGATAAAAAATTAATCCAACTCATTACAAGAGGGGCCTATCCGGATTTACTGTCAGCAGGAGTAAGGATTTTTGAGTATAGTCCTGGCTTTATCCACAGTAAACAAATCCTGGTGGATAAGGACTTTGCTGTAGTTGGAACGATTAATTTAGATTATAGAAGTTTACTTCATCACTATGAAGATGCAGTTTTGCTATATAAAACGGCATCAATCACAGAGATTCAAAAAGACTTTCAGGAGATTTTTTCAGTATCTCAAGAAATTTTCCCTCATACGATAAAAAATAGCTGGTATCAGAAATTGATTAAGGAAATTGCCCAGTTATTCGCCCCTATCTTATAAGAAATCTAGGACTTAGGATACAACCCAGTCCTATTTTTCTTGCCTTTTACGAATAAGAAGATATAGGAGGAACGATGCTGACTCAGAAAGAATTGGATTATATCATGTCATTTAAACAGACGCATTTACACCGATTTCGGGAAATTGAAACCTTTGTGAAACTATGCAAAAAATCGCTCAAACAGCCATCGCAAGCTGACAATTTTAGGTCTTTTTGATATACTAAGACAGATAAATTGAATAGGAGAAACGATATGGCTGTATATGGCAGAATCGAAGAAGTATCCGAAACGATACAGAGTAATGAAATTGAAAATAGACTGGATAGGAAGCTTGAATCTCATGTAGAAAAAGAAGAACAGGTAGCTTTCCCGTTTTTCAGACTCATCATTGGAAGTACGATTGCAACGGTTTTTTCTGTGGTGATACCTTTACTTTTAGATATGGTAGGTCCCTCTCAGGCGCAGGATTTGTATATAGGGTGGGCTTTACATCAGGGAGGACAGCTTTACAGTAGCTATTATGCAAGTCAAGGTCTTCTTTATTACTTACTACTTTATATTACCCAAGGAGGCATCCTTTTTGCCTTGGTAGAATGGCTAGCCCTCTTAGGAGGAGGTTATTTCCTCTTTTCTTCAACCGACTATCTGACGGGACAAAGGGAACAAGCCAAACAACTCCTAACCATATTTTATATCTTGGTGTTTGGTCTTGGTTTTGGAGGAGGTTATGCTACTATCTTAGCTCTGCCATTCCTGTTTGCAGGATTTTCATTTATAGCAGCTTATCTATCAAATCCTAATCATGACAAGGGATTTCTACGTCTGGGGATCTTTTTGGGCCCATCATTTTTCATAGAGCCTCTTACAAGTCTTCTCTTTGCTGTAGTAGTAACGATTGGTTTATTTGTCTTTAATGTTGGGCATGGTCGTTTTGTCCATGGAGTTTATCAGTTTTTTGCAGCGGCACTTGGTTTTTCTCTCATCTTTTACCCAGTAGGCTACTATGTGCTTACTTCAGGTGGTTTTGGAGAAGCTATAGGAAGTCTTTTGTATCCGATTGATTCCCTTCAGGTCTTTACCAATCCTCAACTAATGGATAATGTTGTATTCTATGGTTTGTTGACCTTTGGTTTAGGAGCTCTCTTCCTTGTTTTTCTAGGATTGTTCCAATCAAAGGCATCAATATTATATGTTATTTCAGTACCAGCTAGTTTTGCTTTCTTATTTGTATTAGCCTTGTTGCTTTTTTCTCAAGAACCTCTTCACGGTTCGCGTTTGATTCTAATCCTTCCATTTTTACTCCTTCTTTTGATGACCAGTATTCGTGGGAAACACTCAGCTAGAGGAGCTCGTCGTCGGAGAAGAGAGGAGGTTCCAACTTTATGGAAAAAATTCATGAAGGGAAATCTCTACCTACCGATACTAGTGGTGGTTTATCTGATTGCTATTCCTTTTGTGGCTCGTTTTGTCTTGCATCCAGCTTCTTATAGAGAACAACATCAAGTGGTAGATAGAGTCAAACAAGAGACGAGTGAGGGAGACCAAATCTATATTTGGGATTCACATGTTCAAATGTATAAAGAAAGCCAGCGTTTAGCTGGATCCATGCTCCCATCACCTCTTCTTTATACGAATACAGAAGAGAATAAAACTAGTTTAATCAATGACTTGAAAGAAAACCAACCTAAGGTGATTGTGGTAAACGACAAGGTGGCTCTCTGGTCTGAGGCGGAGACACTCTTAAAAGAAAATTACCAACAAGTAAAGACTGATTACTCAGAGTTTAAAGTCTATAAAATCAAATAACAGAATCAATATCTTGTGTATTTTTAAAAATTTTAGGATTTTTACCACAAGATATTGATTTTTCTTTTTAGAGTGGTATAATACTTTTTAGAAAGAACATTTTAGAAACGAGCATGTATATGATTGCACTAGAAGAAAAAATTACAATTTTGCCAACCCTCTTCGTTGAAAAACGAGATGGGAGACGTGTTGTATTTGATGTGGACAAGATTGACAAGGCTCTCCACAAGGCTGCTGACAAGGTTATGGACGTGACACCCTTGGTTGAAAAACGCCTCAATGCTCTGACTGAGCGTATTGTCACAGAAATTCATAGTCGTTTTCCACAGGGGGTTAAGATTTATGAAATCCAAAATATCGTAGAACATGAACTCCTTGAAGCCAAAGAATATGCGCTAGCTGAGGAGTATATTACTTATCGGACACAGAGGGATTTTGAGCGCTCAAAAGCGACGGATATCAACTTTAGTATCCACAAACTTCTCAACAAAGACCAAGCAGTTGTCAATGAAAATGCTAATAAAGACAGCGATGTCTTTAACACCCAGCGTGATTTGACAGCGGGTATTGTTGGAAAGTCAATCGGACTGCAAATGCTGCCTAAGCACGTAGCCAATGCCCACCAAAAAGGGGATATCCACTATCACGATTTGGACTACAGTCCTTATACACCTATGACCAACTGCTGTTTGATTGATTTCAAGGGTATGCTGGAAAATGGTTTTAAGATTGGAAATGCAGAGGTAGAAAGTCCTAAGTCTATCCAGACTGCTACAGCTCAGATTTCCCAAATCATTGCCAACGTTGCTTCTAGCCAGTACGGTGGTTGTTCAGCTGACCGTATCGATGAAGTCTTGGCTCCTTATGCAGAGAAGAATTATCAAAAACACCTTAAGGATGCGGAAGAATGGGTTTTGCCTGAAAAACGGGAAGATTACGCCTGGAAGAAAACTCAGAAAGATATCTACGATGCCATGCAATCTCTTGAGTATGAAATCAACACCCTCTTCACTTCAAATGGACAAACACCTTTTACTTCGTTAGGTTTTGGTCTAGGAACCAATCGTTTTGAGCGGGAAATTCAAAAAACTATCTTGACCATCCGAATCAAGGGGCTTGGTTCGGAGCATCGTACAGCCATCTTCCCTAAGCTCATCTTTACGCTTAAAAGAGGCCTTAACTTGGAAGAAGGGACTCCCAACTATGACATTAAGCAGTTGGCTCTAGAATGTGCAACTAAACGGATGTATCCAGACGTCTTGTCTTACGATAAGATTATCGAATTGACTGGTTCTTTCAAGGTTCCTATGGGTTGCCGTTCGTTCCTTCAAGGATGGAAGGATGAAAATGGTGTCGAGGTTAATTCAGGTCGCATGAATCTGGGTGTTGTGACGGTTAACCTACCTCGTATCGCTCTTGAGTCTGAAGGTGATATGAATAAGTTCTGGGAAATCTTCAACGAGCGAATGAACATTGCGGAAGATGCTCTGGTTTATCGTGTCGAACGGACCAAGGAAGCGACACCAGCCAATGCTCCTATCCTTTATCAATACGGTGCTTTTGGCCATCGTCTAGGTAAAGAAGAAAATGTTGACCAGCTCTTTAAGAATCGTCGTGCGACAGTTTCGCTGGGTTACATCGGTTTGTACGAAGTAGCGACAGTTTTCTTTGGAAATAGCTGGGAACACAATCTAGAAGCTAAGGAATTTACGCTGGATATCATTCGCGATATGAAACGCCGTGTAGAAGAGTGGTCTGACCAATATGGCTACCATTTCTCTATCTACTCAACACCATCTGAAAGTTTGACAGACCGTTTCTGCCGACTAGATACAGAGAAGTTTGGTTCTATTCCTGATATTACAGACAAGGAATACTACACTAACTCTTTCCACTACGATGTTCGTAAAAATCCAACACCATTTGAAAAATTAGACTTTGAGAAAGTCTATCCAGAAGCAGGTGCGTCAGGTGGTTTCATCCATTATTGTGAGTATCCAGTCCTTCAGCAAAATCCTAAGGCTCTGGAAGCTGTTTGGGATTATGCCTATGACCGTGTGGGCTATCTTGGGACCAATACTCCAATAGACCGTTGCTACAAGTGTGACTTTGAAGGGGGATTTTGAACCAACTGAGAGGGGCTTTGCTTGTCCTAACTGTGGCAATAGCGACCCTAAAACAGTAGACGTTGTTAAACGGACTTGTGGCTATCTTGGCAATCCTCAAGCCAGACCGATGGTCAACGGCCGTCACAAGGAAATCGCTGCGCGTGTCAAACATATGAATGGTTCAACGATTAAAGTAGCTGGCCATCAAGTAACAAATTAGAAAGAAATGAAATGGGAAAATATCAATTAGACGATAAGGGGCGCGCACAAGTGACCCGTTATCACGAGAAACACTCTAAAGGTGGAGCTGGTAAGAAAGAACGTTTGCTCAACCTCAGAGAACAATTTTTAAACAAGAACAAGAAAAAATAAAAGTGAGAGTCAACTCTCGCTTTTCTCTTAGTGGGAGGTAAGAATGGAACTACGAAGACCAATATTAGCAGATAAAGTAACAGTTTTAGAGATGATGGCAGAGTTTGAAAAATATCAGTCGCCTCACGACGGTGGTTTCTGGGATACAGAGAACTTTGTGTATGAAGAATGGTTGGAAATAAATATGCAAAAAGAGATGGGGATAAACTTGCCTGAAAATCGTGTTCCTTCTATTCAATTTGTATCATTTGATGATGTAGGTCGTGCTCTAGGATTTTTGAATCTGCGATTGAGACTGAATGAGGGGTTATTGAATTATGCTGGCCACATTGGCTACTCCATTCGTCCATCAGAAAGAGGCAAAGGTTATGCTAAAGAGATTCTCCGTCAGGGCTTGCAAGTTGCTAAGGAAAAGAATATTAAACGAGCTTTAGTGACTTGTAGCACAGAAAATCCAGCAAGCCGAGCTGTTATCTTAGCTAATGGTGGGGAGTTGGAGGATGTTCGAAACGGAACGGAGCGCTATTGGATAGACTTGGAGTAGACAGCATGACATGGAATACACCAAAACCAGGCGAGTGGAAAAGTGAAGAACTCAGTCAGGGGCGTATCATTGACTATAAGGCTTTTAACTTTGTGGATGGAGAAGGCGTGCGTAACTCTCTCTATGTCGCAGGCTGTATGTTCCACTGCGAGGGGTGTTATAATGTAGCGACCTGGTCCTTCAATGCCGGAATTCTTATACAGCAGAATTAGAAAAACAGATCATGGAAGATCTCGCTCAACCTTATGTTCAAGGATTGACCTTGCTGGGAGGGGAGCCTTTCCTCAATACGGGCATTCTCTTACCTCTCGTTAAACGCATCCGAAAGGAATTGCCAGAAAAAGACATCTGGTCCTGGACGGGCTACACTTGGGAAGAAATGATGTTGGAAACTCCAGATAAACTGGAACTCTTATCACTAATTGACATCCTTGTCGATGGACGGTATGACCGAACTAAGAGAAATCTCATGCTCCAGTTTCGAGGTTCTTCCAATCAACGAATTATCGATGTGCAAAAATCGCTCGAAAGTGGGCAAGTAGTGATTTGGGACAGACTCAATGACGGACAAGAAAGTTATGAACAGGTGAAGAGAGAGTAACTTTCTTCCATAAAATACTTAAATAAATGACCCGCCAAAAAAGAAAACATTTTCATGTTAAAAATTTTAAAAAACAGCAACAAATCCCTTGCAATCGCAGGGGCTTTGTGTTATTCTATTATGGTGCTGTAAATTACAGCTTTAGCTTTGATGCAAGAGGTTGCGACACGCTCGGTTGCATTGCCACGCAACACCGCGTCGGTTTTCTTGTGGAGCTAGCCTATTATCTTAAATAGACGAAAAGGAGAAAAAGATGGCAAACAAAAAAATCCGTATCCGTTTGAAAGCTTACGAACACCGTACGCTTGACACAGCGGCTGCAAAAATCGTAGAATCAGCTACTCGTACAGGTGCACAAGTTGCGGGTCCAATCCCACTTCCAACTGAACGTAGCCTCTACACAATTATTCGTGCGACTCACAAATACAAAGACTCTCGCGAACAATTTGAAATGCGTACACACAAACGTTTGATCGATATCGTTAACCCAACTCAAAAAACAGTTGATGCCTTGATGAAATTGGATCTTCCAAGTGGTGTAAACGTAGAAATCAAACTTTAATCTAAAATATAAAAGAGCAGAGGCTGGTGTTTCAATCTAATTGAACACGGGCTAAACTCGGTGTGAAAAAGATAAACTTCCTAGTTTCTGCTAGACACTGCGTCAGTTTCCTATTTTCACTTTGAGTTTGACGCCCTTTGTATCTTAGACTTGAGCATGAAAAACGCTCGTTAAAAACTTTTTGAATAAAAAATATAGAAAAGGAACTATTTTCTCATGACAAAAGGAATCTTAGGGAAAAAAGTGGGAATGACTCAAATCTTCACTGAAGCTGGCGAATTGATCCCTGTAACAGTTATTGAAGCAACTCCAAACGTTGTTCTTCAAGTTAAAACTGTTGAAACAGACGGATACAACGCTATCCAAGTTGGTTTCGATGACAAACGCGAAGTATTGAGCAACAAACCTGCTAAAGGACATGTAGCGAAAGCTAACACGGCTCCTAAGCGCTTCATTCGTGAATTCAAAAACGTTGAAGGCTTGGAAGTTGGTGCTGAAATTACAGTTGAAACATTCGCAGCTGGAGACGTTGTTGACGTAACTGGTACTTCTAAAGGTAAAGGTTTCCAAGGTGTTATCAAGCGCCACGGACAATCACGTGGACCAATGGCTCACGGTTCTCGTTACCACCGTCGTCCAGGTTCTATGGGACCTGTTGCACCTAACCGCGTATTCAAAGGTAAAAACCTTGCAGGACGTATGGGTGGCGACCGCGTAACAATTCAAAACCTTGAAGTTGTACAAGTTGTTCCAGAAAAGAACGTTATCCTTATCAAAGGTAACGTACCAGGTGCTAAGAAATCTCTTATCACTATCAAGTCAGCAGTTAAAGCTGGTAAATAATAAGGAAAGGGGAATACAGTCAAAATGGCAAATGTAACATTATTCGACCAAACTGGTAAACAAGCGGGCGAAGTTGTTCTTAACGATGCAATCTTTGGTATCGAACCAAACCAATCTGTTGTGTTTGATGTGATCATCAGCCAACGTGCTAGCCTTCGTCAAGGAACTCACGCAGTTAAAAACCGCTCAGCTGTTTCAGGTGGCGGACGCAAACCATGGCGTCAAAAAGGAACTGGACGTGCTCGTCAAGGTTCTATCCGCTCTCCACAATGGCGTGGTGGTGGAATCGTCTTCGGACCAACTCCACGTAGCTATGCGTACAAACTTCCTCAAAAAGTTCGTCGCCTTGCGCTTAAATCTGTTTACTCAGAAAAAGTTGCTGAAAATAAATTTGTAGCCGTTGATTCTCTTGAATTTACAGCTCCAAAAACTGCTGAATTTGCAAAAGTTCTTGCAGCTTTGAGCATCGATTCTAAAGTCCTTGTTATTCTTGAAGAAGGAAACGAATTCGCAGCTCTCTCAGCTCGTAACCTTCCAAACGTGAAAGTTGCGACTGCTACAACTGCAAGTGTTCTTGACATCGCAAATAGTGACAAACTTCTTGTTACTCAAGCAGCTATCTCTAAAATCGAGGAGGTTCTTGCATAATGAATTTGTATGATGTTATCAAAAAACCTGTCATCACTGAAAGCTCAATGGCTCAACTTGAAGCAGGAAAATATGTATTTGAAGTTGACACTCGTGCACACAAACTTTTGATCAAGCAAGCTGTTGAAGCTGCTTTCGAAGGTGTTAAAGTTGCTAATGTTAACACAATTAACGTAAAACCAAAAGCTAAACGTGTTGGACGTTACACTGGTTTTACTAACAAAACTAAAAAAGCTATCATCACACTTACAGCTGATTCTAAAGCAATCGAGTTGTTTGCTGCTGAAGCTGAATAATCTAAGGAGGAAATATCGTGGGAATTCGTGTTTATAAACCAACAACAAACGGTCGCCGTAATATGACTTCTTTGGATTTCGCTGAAATCACAACAAGCACTCCTGAAAAATCATTGCTTGTTGCATTGAAGAGCAAGGCTGGTCGTAACAACAACGGTCGTATCACAGTTCGTCACCAAGGTGGTGGACACAAACGTTTCTACCGTTTGGTTGACTTCAAACGTAACAAAGACAACGTTGAAGCAGTTGTTAAAACAATCGAGTACGATCCAAACCGTTCTGCAAACATCGCTCTTGTACACTACACTGACGGTGTGAAAGCATACATCATCGCTCCAAAAGGTCTTGAAGTTGGTCAACGTATCGTTTCAGGTCCAGAAGCAGATATCAAAGTCGGAAACGCTCTTCCACTTGCTAATATCCCAGTTGGTACTTTGATCCACAACATCGAGTTGAAACCAGGTCGTGGTGGTGAATTGGTACGTGCTGCTGGTGCATCTGCTCAAGTATTGGGTTCTGAAGGTAAATACGTTCTTGTTCGTCTTCAATCAGGTGAAGTTCGTATGATTCTTGGAACTTGCCGTGCTACAGTTGGTGTTGTCGGAAACGAACAACATGGACTTGTAAACCTTGGTAAGCAGGACGTAGCCGTTGGAAAGGTATCCGCCCAACAGTTCGTGGTTCTGTAATGAACCCTAACGATCACCCACACGGTGGTGGTGAAGGTAAAGCACCAGTTGGTCGTAAAGCACCATCTACTCCATGGGGCAAACCTGCTCTTGGTCTTAAAACTCGTAACAAGAAAGCGAAATCTGACAAACTTATCGTTCGTCGTCGCAACGAGAAATAATATTAAACTAGTCGCTTAAGCAATTAGTAAATCCGCCAGCTCGGTAGCGCTCCATGTGAGCGCAAGCCGCTGTGGTACAACATTTAAAGGAGAAAATATAAAAATGGGACGCAGTCTTAAAAAAGGACCTTTCGTCGATGAGCATTTGATGAAAAAAGTTGAAGCTCAAGCTAACGACGAAAAGAAAAAAGTTATTAAAACTTGGTCACGTCGTTCAACGATCTTCCCAAGTTTCATTGGTTACACTATTGCAGTTTATGACGGACGTAAACACGTACCTGTTTACATCCAAGAAGACATGGTAGGTCACAAACTTGGTGAATTTGCACCAACTCGTACTTACAAAGGTCACGCTGCAGACGACAAGAAAACACGTAGAAAATAAGGAGAACATAAATGGCAGAAATTACTTCAGCTAAAGCAATGGCTCGTACAGTACGTGTTTCACCTCGTAAATCACGTCTTGTTCTTGATAACATCCGTGGTAAAAGCGTAGCCGATGCAATCGCAATCTTGACATTCACTCCAAACAAAGCTGCTGAAATCATCTTGAAAGTTTTGAACTCAGCTGTAGCTAACGCTGAAAACAACTTTGGTTTGGATAAAGCTAACTTGGTAGTATCTGAAGCATTCGCAAATGAAGGACCAACAATGAAACGTTTCCGTCCACGTGCGAAAGGTTCAGCTTCACCAATCAACAAACGTACAGCTCACATCACTGTGGCTGTTGCAGAAAAATAAGGAGGTAAAATCGTGGGTCAAAAAGTACATCCAATTGGTATGCGTGTCGGCATCATCCGTGATTGGGATGCCAAATGGTATGCTGAAAAAGAATACGCGGATTACCTTCATGAAGATCTTGCAATCCGTAAATTCGTTCAAAAAGAACTTGCTGACGCAGCAGTTTCAACTATCGAAATCGAACGCGCAGTAAACAAAGTTAACGTTTCACTTCACACTGCTAAACCAGGTATGGTTATCGGTAAAGGTGGTGCTAACGTTGATGCACTTCGTGCAAAACTTAACAAATTGACTGGAAAACAAGTACACATCAACATCATCGAAATCAAACAACCTGATTTGGATGCTCACCTTGTAGGTGAAGGAATTGCTCGTCAATTGGAGCAACGTGTTGCTTTCCGTCGTGCACAAAAACAAGCAATCCAACGTGCAATGCGTGCTGGGGCTAAAGGAATCAAAACTCAAGTATCAGGTCGTTTGAACGGTGCAGATATCGCCCGTGCTGAAGGATACTCTGAAGGAACTGTTCCACTTCACACACTTCGTGCAGATATCGATTACGCTTGGGAAGAAGCAGATACTACATACGGTAAACTTGGTGTTAAAGTATGGATCTACCGTGGTGAAGTTCTTCCAGCTCGCAAAAACACTAAAGGAGGTAAATAACCAATGTTAGTACCTAAACGTGTTAAACACCGTCGTGAATTCCGTGGAAAAATGCGCGGTGAAGCAAAAGGTGGAAAAGAAGTAGCATTCGGTGAATACGGTCTTCAAGCTACAACTAGCCACTGGATCACTAACCGCCAAATCGAAGTCGCTCGTATCGCCATGACTCGTTACATGAAACGTGGTGGTAAAGTTTGGATTAAAATCTTCCCACACAAATCATACACTGCTAAAGCTATCGGTGTGCGTATGGGATCTGGTAAAGGGGCACCTGAAGGTTGGGTAGCACCAGTTAAACGTGGTAAAGTGATGTTCGAAATCGCTGGTGTATCTGAAGAGATCGCTCGCGAAGCGCTTCGTCTTGCTAGCCACAAATTGCCAGTTAAATGTAAATTCGTAAAACGTGAAGCAGAATAAGGAGAAGGCATGAAACTTAATGAAGTAAAAGAATTTGTTAAAGAACTTCGTGGTCTTTCTCAAGAAGAACTCGCGAAGCGCGAAAACGAATTGAAAAAAGAATTGTTTGAACTTCGTTTCCAAGCTGCTACTGGTCAATTGGAACAAACAGCTCGCTTGAAAGAAGTTAAAAAACAAATCGCTCGTATCAAAACAGTTCAATCTGAAGCGAAATAATAGACTAGGGAAGGAGAAATTTCAATGGAACGCAATAATCGTAAAGTTCTTGTTGGACGTGTTGTATCTGACAAAATGGACAAGACAATCACAGTTGTAGTTGAAACAAAACGTAACCACCCAGTCTATGGTAAACGTATTAACTACTCTAAAAAATACAAAGCTCATGATGAAAACAATGTTGCCAAAGAAGGCGATATCGTACGTATCATGGAAACTCGCCCTGCTTTCAGCTACAAAACGTTTCCGTCTTGTAGAAGTTGTTGAAGAAGCGGTCATCATCTAATCAAACCTGAAAGGAGAAAACTGAAATGATTCAAACAGAAACTCGTTTGAAAGTCGCAGACAACAGCGGTGCTCGCGAAATCTTGACTATCAAAGTTCTTGGTGGTTCAGGACGTAAATTTGCAAACATCGGTGATGTTATCGTGGCATCTGTAAAACAAGCTACTCCTGGTGGTGCGGTTAAAAAAGGTGACGTTGTTAAAGCAGTTATCGTTCGTACTAAATCAGGTGCTCGTCGTGCTGATGGTTCATACATCAAATTTGACGAAAACGCAGCAGTTATCATCCGTGAAGACAAAACTCCTCGCGGAACACGTATCTTTGGCCCAGTTGCACGTGAATTGCGTGAAGGTGGCTTCATGAAGATCGTGTCACTTGCTCCAGAAGTACTTTAATTTTTAGAAACAAACTAGTCCCCTGGATTTACCTCCAGGGTGCCCTTATGGGCGTAAGAAAAATCAAGGAGAAACCTAATGTTTGTAAAAAAAGGCGACAAAGTTCGCGTAATCGCTGGTAAAGATAAGGGAACAGAAGCTGTTGTCCTTACTGCCCTTCCAAAAGTAAACAAAGTTATCGTTGAAGGTGTTAACATCGTTAAGAAACACCAACGTCCAACTAACGAACTTCCTCAAGGTGGTATCATCGAGAAAGAAGCAGCTATCCATGTATCAAACGTTCAAGTTTTGGACAAAAATGGTGTAGCTGGTCGTGTTGGTTACAAATTTGTAGACGGTAAAAAAGTTCGCTACAACAAAAAATCAGGCGAAGTGCTTGATTAATCACGAAGGAAAGGAGAAGTATAATGGCAAATCGTTTAAAAGAAAAATATCTTAATGAAGTAGTTCCTGCTTTGACAGAACAATTCAACTACTCATCAGTGATGGCTGTTCCTAAAGTAGATAAGATCGTTTTGAACATGGGTGTTGGTGAAGCTGTATCAAACGCTAAAAAGCCTTGAAAAAGCTGCTGAAGAATTGGCACTTATCTCAGGTCAAAAAAACCACTTATCACTAAAGCTAAAAAATCAATCGCCGGCTTCCGTCTTCGTGAAGGTGTTGCGATCGGTGCAAAAGTTACCCTTCGTGGTGAACGTATGTACGAATTCTTGGATAAATTGGTTTCAGTTTCACTTCCACGTGTACGTGACTTCCATGGTGTTCCAACAAAATCATTTGACGGACGCGGAAACTACACACTTGGTGTGAAAGAACAATTGATCTTCCCAGAAATCAACTTCGATGACGTTGACAAAACTCGTGGTCTTGACATCGTTATCGTAACAACTGCTAACACTGACGAAGAGTCACGTGCATTGCTTACAGGCCTTGGAATGCCTTTTGCAAAATAATATAGGAGGTAAATCTAATGGCTAAAAATCAATGATTGCTAAGAACAAACGTCCAGCGAAGTTCTCTACTCAAGCTTATACTCGTTGTGAAAAATGTGGTCGTCCACATTCAGTTTACCGCAAATTTAAACTTTGCCGTGTTTGCTTCCGTGAATTAGCTTACAAAGGACAAATTCCTGGTGTAACAAAAGCATCTTGGTAATTTAAGATATCAAGGGCGTCAAAACTCTAAGTGAAAATAGGAAACTTGACGAAGAAACTGAAGTTTCTAGGAAAGTTTATCTTTTTCACACAGAGTTTAGCCCGGGTTCAGTTGGATTTGCCAATTTGAACACGAGCTACAGCTTTTGGCAAAAAAGACCAATTTGCTTTGGAGCATCGCTCCTGCATCAAATTGCCTATTTTTGCTCGTGCTGTTACGCTCTTTGTATCATGTATTAACTAGCAAGTGCAACTTGCAAACTACTAGTAAGAGGAGAAAAACAAAATGGTTATGACTGACCCAATCGCAGACTTCCTAACTCGTATTCGTAACGCTAACCAAGCTAAACACGAAGTACTTGAAGTACCTGCATCAAACATCAAAAAAGGGATTGCTGAAATCCTTAAACGCGAAGGTTTTGTAAAAAACGTTGAAATCATCGAAGATGACAAACAAGGCATCATCCGAGTATTCCTTAAATACGGACCAAACGGTGAAAAAGTTATCACTAACTTGAAACGTGTTTCTAAACCAGGACTTCGTGTCTACAAAAAACGTGAAGACCTTCCAAAAGTTCTTAACGGACTTGGAATTGCTATCCTTTCAACTTCTGAAGGTTTGCTTACTGATAAAGAAGCACGCCAAAAGAATGTTGGTGGGGAAGTTATCGCTTACGTTTGGTAATTGATGATGTGAGAGCGTTAAAAGAATGCAGTGAAAATAGGAAGTTTGTAGCAGGAGCGATGCTCCAAGACAAACTTATCTTTTTCACCAAATTCTTAGCTCGAACTCAAATCAAGATACAAAGCTCGTTAGAGCGTGTTCAGTTCAGCTCTTGAACTAAATAAGTATCTTACCCCCGTGAAAACTGGCCGTTCTGGCCTGACAATTTAACAGGAGAAAATAAACATGTCACGTATTGGTAATAAAGTTATCGTGTTGCCTGCTGGTGTTGAACTCACTAACAATGACAACGTTGTAACTGTAAAAGGACCTAAAGGAGAACTTACTCGTGAGTTCTCAAAAGATATTGAAATCCGTGTGGAAGGTACTGAAGTAACTCTTCACCGTCCAAACGATTCAAAAGAAATGAAAACTATCCACGGAACTACTCGTGCCCTTTTGAACAACATGGTTGTTGGTGTATCAGAAGGATTCAAGAAAGAACTTGAAATGCGCGGGGTTGGTTACCGTGCACAACTTCAAGGATCTAAACTTGTTTTGGCTGTTGGTAAATCTCATCCAGACGAAGTTGAAGCTCCAGAAGGAATTACTTTTGAACTTCCAAACCCAACAACAATCGTTGTTAGCGGAATTTCAAAAGAAGTAGTTGGTCAAACAGCTGCTTACGTACGTAGCCTTCGTTCACCAGAACCATATAAAGGTAAAGGTATCCGTTACGTTGGTGAATTCGTTCGCCGTAAAGAAGGTAAAACAGGTAAATAATGTTGAGTGGTTGCTTCTCAACCAACAACTTATTTTCCAACTTTGTGCATAGCACACGATTTAAAACTAAAGAGGTGAAAACTGTGATTTCAAAACCAGATAAAAACAAACTCCGCCAAAAACGCCACCGTCGCGTTCGCGGAAAACTCTCTGGAACTGCTGATCGCCCACGTTTGAACGTATTCCGTTCTAATACAGGCATCTACGCTCAAGTGATTGATGACGTAGCGGGTGTAACGCTCGCAAGTGCTTCAACTCTTGACAAAGAAGTTTCAAAAGGAACTAAAACTGAACAAGCCGTTGCTGTCGGTAAACTCGTTGCAGAACGTGCAAACGCTAAAGGTATTTCAGAAGTGGTGTTCGACCGCGGTGGATATCTATATCACGGACGTGTGAAAGCTTTGGCTGATGCAGCTCGTGAAAACGGATTGAAATTCTAATAGGAGGACACTAGAAAATGGCATTTAAAGACAATGCAGTTGAATTTGAAGAACGCGTAGTTGCTGTCAACCGTGTTACAAAAGTTGTTAAAGGTGGACGTCGTCTTCGTTTCGCGGCTCTTGTTGTTGTTGGTGACCACAACGGTCGCGTAGGATTTGGTACTGGGAAAGCTCAAGAAGTTCCAGAAGCAATCCGTAAGCAGTAGAAGATGCTAAGAAAAACTTGATTGAAGTTCCTATGGTTGGAACAACAATCCCACACGAAGTTCTTTCAGAATTCGGTGGAGCTAAAGTATTGTTGAAACCTGCTGTAGAAGGTTCTGGAGTTGCCGCTGGTGGTGCAGTTCGTGCCGTTGTGGAATTGGCAGGTGTGGCAGATATTACATCTAAATCACTTGGTTCTAACACTCCAATCAACATTGTTCGTGCAACTGTTGAAGGTTTGAAACAATTGAAACGCGCTGAAGAAGTTGCTGCCCTTCGTGGTATTTCAGTTTCTGATTTGGCATAAGAAAGGGGATAAAATGGCTCAAATTAAAATTACTTTGACTAAGTCTCCAATCGGACGCATTCCATCACAACGTAAAACTGTTGTAGCACTTGGACTTGGCAAATTGAACAGCTCTGTTATTAAAGAAGATAACGCTGCTATCCGTGGTATGATCACAGCAGTATCTCACTTGGTAACAGTTGAAGAAGTAAACTAATGAATTTTTAGGGGATGTGCACTATACCATCCCCTAAAACTAGATATAGTCATCTATGATGACGTCGTATAGGCGAGTTGATGGGGGAGACAACCTTTTCTCCCTTATCGGCGCTAGCATTTTACAAAAGAGGAGAAAATAAAAATGAAACTTCATGAATTGAAACCTGCAGAAGGTTCTCGTAAAGTACGTAACCGCGTTGGTCGTGGTACTTCATCAGGTAACGGTAAAACATCTGGTCGTGGTCAAAAAGGTCAAAAAGCTCGTAGCGGTGGCGGAGTTCGCCTTGGTTTTGAAGGTGGACAAACTCCATTGTTCCGTCGTCTTCCAAAACGTGGATTCACTAACATCAACGCTAAAGAATACGCAATTGTGAACCTTGACCAATTGAACGTCTTTGAAGATGGTGCTGAAGTTACTCCAGTTGTTCTTATCGAAGCAGGAATTGTTAAAGCTGAAAAATCAGGTATTAAAATTCTTGGTAACGGTGAGTTGACTAAGAAATTGACTGTGAAAGCAGCTAAATTCTCTAAATCAGCTGAAGAAGCTATCACTGCTAAAGGTGGTTCAGTAGAAGTCATCTAAGAGAGGTGACCTATGTTTTTTAAATTATTAAGAGAAGCTCTTAAAGTTAAGCAGGTTCGATCAAAAATTTTATTTACAATTTTTATCGTTCTGGTCTTTCGTATCGGAACTAGCATTACAGTTCCCGGTGTGAATGCCAATAGCTTGAATGCTTTAAGTGGATTATCCTTCTTAAACATGTTGAGCTTGGTGTCAGGGAATGCCATGAAAAACTTCTCAGTTTTTGCTCTTGGTGTTAGCCCCTACATTACGGCCTCTATTGTTGTCCAACTCTTGCAAATGGATATTTTACCCAAATTTGTAGAGTGGGGTAAACAAGGGGAAGTAGGTCGAAGAAAATTGAATCAAGCTACTCGTTATATTGCTCTAGTTCTCGCTTTTGTGCAATCTATCGGGATTACAGCTGGTTTTAATACTTTAGCCGGAGCTCAATTGTTGAAAACAGCTCTTACTCCACAAGTCTTTATCATGATTGGTATCATCTTAACAGCTGGTAGTATGATTGTAACATGGCTAGGTGAACAAATTACAGATAAGGGATACGGAAACGGCGTTTCCATGATTATCTTTGCCGGGATTGTCGCTTCAATTCCAGAGATGATTCAAAGTATCTATGTGGACTATTTTGTTAATATTCCAAGTAGTCGATTGAATTCATCCATTATCTTTGTCGTTATTTTGATTATCGCTGTCTTGTTGATTGTTTACTTAACAACATATGTTCAACAAGCAGAATATAAAATTCCAATCCAATATACAAAGGTTGCTCAAGGAGCTCCATCTAGCTCTTACCTTCCATTGAAGGTAAACCCTGCTGGAGTTATCCCTGTTATCTTTGCAAGTTCGATTACTGCAGCGCCTGCGGCTATTCTTCAGTTTTTGAGCGCTACAGGTCATGATTGGGCTTGGGTAAGAACAGCACAAGAGATGCTGGCAACAACTTCACCAACTGGTATTGCTATGTATGCTTTATTGATTATTCTCTTTACATTCTTCTATACGTTTGTACAGATTAATCCTGAAAAAGCGGCAGAGAACTTACAAAAGAGCGGTGCCTATATCCATGGAGTTCGTCCTGGTAAAGGTACAGAAGAATATATGTCTAAACTTCTTCGTCGTCTTGCAACTGTTGGTTCCCTCTTCCTTGGTGTGATTTCCATATTACCGATTGTGGCAAAAGATATCTTTGGACTTTCAGAAGCAGTTGCTTTTGGAGGAACTAGTCTTTTGATCATTATTTCTACAGGTATTGAAGGAATCAAACAATTGGAAGGATACCTATTGAAACGTAAGTATGTTGGTTTCATGGATAGAACAGAATAAAATAGAAGTATTTACTTGAATAGTAAATGCTGAGGGAGTGGAGGTTTAACTCTAACATTTGTAAGAGTTTGGTCTCCCCTCTTCTATTTTGTTTTTAAATAGGGGTGAAAATATTTTTTGCTTCTATTTAAAAATAAAATAAGGAGATCAAATCATGAATCTTTTGATTATGGGCTTACCTGGTGCAGGTAAGGGAACTCAAGCAGCAAAAATCGTAGAACAATTCCATGTTGCACATATCTCAACAGGTGATATGTTCCGCGCTGCTATGGCAAATCAAACTGAAATGGGTGTTCTTGCTAAGTCATACATTGACAAGGGTGAATTGGTTCCTGACGAAGTGACAAATGGAATCGTAAAAGAACGTCTTTCACAAGATGATATTAAAGAAACAGGATTCTTGTTGGATGGTTACCCGCGTACAATCGAACAAGCTCATGCCTTGGACAAAACATTGGCTGAACTTGGCATTGAACTAGAAGGTGTCATCAACATTGAAGTGAATCCAGATAGCCTCTTGGAACGTTTGAGTGGCCGTATCATCCACCGCGTAACTGGAGAAACTTTCCACAAGGTCTTTAACCCACCAGTTGACTATAAAGAAGAAGATTATTACCAACGTGAAGATGACAAACCTGAGACAGTAAAACGTCGTTTGGACGTTAATATTGCTCAAGGAGAACCAATCATTGCTCACTACCGTGCTAAAGGTTTGGTTCATGACATCGAAGGTAATCAAGATATCAATGATGTCTTCTCAGATATCGAAAAAGTATTGACAAATTTGAAATAAAGCGTTTTTCACACTTGCAAAAATCCGCTACAAATGTTATACTGAGATAGTCTGACTTATAATTGTTGTCTCTGTGTCTAGAGGCATCGAATCGAAATTTATGGAGGTGCTTTTGCGTGGCAAAAGACGATGTGATTGAAGTTGAAGGCAAAGTAGTTGATACAATGCCGAATGCAATGTTTACGGTTGAACTTGAAAATGGACATCAGATTTTAGCAACAGTTTCTGGTAAAATTCGTAAAAACTATATTCGTATTTTAGCGGGAGATCGTGTTACTGTCGAAATGAGTCCATATGACTTGACACGTGGACGTATCACTTACCGCTTTAAATAATCGAAAAACTTGGAGGGATAAGAAATGAAAGTAAGACCATCGGTCAAACCAATTTGCGAATACTGTAAAGTTATTCGTCGTAATGGTCGTGTTATGGTAATTTGCCCAGCAAATCCAAAACACAAACAACGTCAAGGATAAGATAGAAAGGAGAAAACATGGCTCGTATTGCTGGAGTTGACATTCCAAATGACAAACGCGTAGTAATCTCATTGACTTATGTTTATGGTATCGGACTTGCAACATCTAAGAAAATTTTGGCTGCTGCTGGAATCTCAGAAGATGTTCGTGTACGTGATCTCACATCAGATCAAGAAGATGCTATCCGTCGTGAAGTGGATGCAATCAAAGTTGAAGGTGACCTTCGTCGTGAAGTAAACTTGAACATCAAACGTTTGATGGAAATCGGTTCATACCGTGGTATCCGTCACCGTCGTGGACTTCCTGTCCGTGGACAAAACACTAAAAACAACGCTCGCACTCGTAAAGGTAAAGCTGTTGCGATTGCTGGTAAGAAAAAATAATATAGGAGGTAAAAGTCTTGGCTAAACCAACACGTAAACGTCGTGTGAAAAAGAATATCGAATCTGGTATTGCTCATATTCACGCTACATTTAATAACACTATTGTTATGATTACTGATGTGCATGGTAATGCAATTGCTTGGTCTTCAGCTGGTGCTCTTGGTTTCAAAGGTTCTCGTAAATCTACACCATTCGCTGCTCAAATGGCTTCTGAAGCTGCTGCTAAATCTGCACAAGAACACGGTCTTAAATCAGTTGAAGTTACTGTAAAAGGTCCAGGTTCTGGTCGTGAGTCAGCTATTCGTGCGCTTGTCGCCGCTGGTCTTGAAGTAACAGCAATTCGTGATGTGACTCCAGTGCCACACAATGGTGCTCGTCCTCCAAAAACGTCGCCGTGTATAATCATCGCATTACACTGCTTTTTCGTTTAAGAGGGAGTAACTAAATGATCGAGTTTGAAAAACCAAATATAACAAAAAAATTGATGAAAATAAAGATTATGGCAAGTTTGTAATCGAACCGCTTGAACGTGGCTACGGTACAACTCTTGGTAACTCTCTTCGTCGTGTACTTCTAGCTTCTCTACCAGGAGCAGCTGTGACATCTATCAACATTGATGGTGTGTTACATGAGTTTGACACAGTTCCAGGTGTTCGTGAAGACGTGATGCAAATCATTCTGAACATCAAAGGAATTGCAGTGAAATCGTACGTTGAAGACGAAAAAATCATCGAACTAGATGTTGAAGGTCCTGCTGAAGTAACAGCTGGTGACATTTTGACAGATAGCGATATTGAAATTGTAAATCCAGATCATTATCTCTTTACAATCGGTGAAGGTTCTTCTCTAAAAGCGACTATGACTGTTAACAGTGGTCGTGGATATGTACCTGCTGATGAAAATAAAAAAGATAATGCACCGGTTGGAACACTTGCTGTAGATTCTATTTATACACCAGTTACAAAAGTCAACTATCAAGTGGAACCTGCTCGTGTAGGTAGCAATGATGGATTTGACAAATTAACCCTTGAAATCTTGACAAATGGAACAATTATTCCAGAAGATGCTTTAGGGCTTTCAGCACGTATTTTGACAGAACATCTTGATTTGTTTACAAATCTTACTGAGATTGCTAAGTCAACTGAAGTGATGAAAGAAGCTGACACTGAATCTGACGATCGTATTTTGGATCGTACGATTGAGGAACTGGACTTGTCTGTGCGTTCATACAACTGTTTGAAACGTGCCGGTATCAATACTGTGCATGATTTGACAGAAAAATCTGAAGCAGAGATGATGAAAGTACGAAATCTTGGACGCAAGAGTTTGGAAGAAGTGAAACTCAAACTCATTGATTTGGGTCTTGGATTAAAAGATAAATAAAGGAGGAATACATGGCTTACCGTAAACTAGGACGCACTAGCTCACAACGTAAAGCAATGCTTCGCGATTTGACAACTGACCTTTTGATCAACGAATCAATCGTGACAACTGAAGCTCGTGCTAAAGAAATCCGTAAAACTGTTGAAAAAATGATTACTCTAGGTAAACGTGGTGATTTGCATGCACGTCGTCAAGCAGCTGCTTTCGTACGTAATGAAATCGCATCTGAAAACTATGATGAAGCAACTGATAAGTACACTTCTACTACAGCACTTCAAAAATTGTTCTCAGAAATCGCACCTCGTTATGCTGAACGTAACGGTGGATACACTCGTATCCTTAAAACTGAACCACGTCGTGGTGATGCAGCGCCAATGGCGATCATCGAATTAGTATAAAATCATCAATTTTGTTGAGTGTTATGATGATGGAGTCTTGTGCTCTTAGTCTAGCTCTGGTCTACCGCTAGGATTTCGGTCCTAGCGGGAACACTCATCATAAGTTGGGATAGTAGACGCTTGTTTACGAAATTGTTTTTTTCTTAAGAACAACTTCGTAAGCAGGCGTTTTTGAGTATTTTCGTTATAATTATGCTATACTATTTGAAAAGAATCCTGTTTAATGTTCAGGTTTCCTATTAAAAGAAGAATTGGAGTTTGCTTATGAAAGCGATTATAACTGTTGTTGGTAAAGATAAATCTGGAATTGTTGCAGGTGTTTCTGGTAAAATTGCAGAATTGGGTTTGAATATTGACGATATCTCTCAAACTGTCTTGGATGAATATTTCACGATGATGGCTGTCGTCTCTAGTGATAAAAAGCAAGATTTTACCTATCTTCGTAATGAATTTGAAGCTTTTGGGCAAACTTTGAATGTGAAAATCAATATTCAGAGTGCAGCGATTTTCGAAGCTATGTATAATATCTAGGAGGTTATCATGGATATTAGACAAGTTACTGAAACCATTGCCATGATTGAGGAGCAAAACTTCGATATCAGAACTATTACCATGGGGATTTCTCTATTAGACTGTATCGATCCAGATATCAATCGTGCTGCGGAGAAAATTTATCAAAAGATTACGACCAAGGCGGCTAATTTAGTGGCTGTTGGTGATGAAATTGCAGCTGAGTTGGGAATTCCAATCGTTAATAAGCGTGTATCGGTGACTCCTATTTCTCTGATAGGGGCAGCGACAGATGCGACGGACTACGTGGTTCTGGCAAAAGCGCTTGATAAGGCTGCGAAAGAAATCGGTGTGGACTTTATTGGTGGTTTCTCTGCCTTGGTACAAAAAGGTTATCAAAAGGGAGATGAGATTCTCATCAATTCTATTCCTCGAGCTTTGGCTGAAACGGACAAGGTCTGCTCGTCAGTCAATATCGGCTCAACCAAGTCTGGTATTAATATGACGGCTGTGGCAGATATGGGACGAATTATCAAGGAAACGGCAAATCTTTCAGATATGGGAGCGGCCAAGTTGGTTGTATTCGCTAATGCTGTTGAGGACAATCCATTTATGGCGGGTGCCTTCCATGGTGTTGGGGAGGCAGATGTTATCATCAATGTCGGAGTTTCTGGTCCTGGTGTGGTAAAACGTGCCTTGGAAAAAGTTCGTGGACAGAGCTTTGATGTAGTAGCCGAAACAGTTAAGAAAACTGCCTTTAAAATCACTCGTATCGGTCAATTGGTTGGTCAGATGGCCAGTGAGAGACTGGGTGTGGAGTTTGGTATTGTGGACTTGAGTTTGGCGCCAACTCCTGCGGTTGGAGATTCTGTAGCACGTGTCCTTGAGGAAATGGGGCTAGAAACAGTTGGTACGCATGGAACGACGGCTGCTTTAGCTCTCTTGAACGACCAAGTTAAGAAGGGTGGAGTTATGGCCTGCAACCAAGTCGGTGGTTTGTCTGGTGCCTTTATCCCAGTTTCTGAGGATGAGGGAATGATTGCTGCAGTGCAAAATGGTTCTCTTAATTTGGAAAAACTAGAAGCCATGACGGCTATCTGTTCTGTTGGTTTGGATATGATTGCCATCCCAGAAGATACACCTGCTGAAACCATTGCTGCGATGATTGCAGATGAGCTGCAATTGGTGTTATTAACATGAAAACAACAGCTGTTCGTATCATTCCAAAAGGAAAAGAAGGCGATATGATTGAGTTTGGTGGTCTTCTTGGTACAGCTCCAGTAATGAAAGTCAATGGAGCTTCGTCTGTCGATTTCATTTCTCGTGGAGGCCAAATCCCAGCACCAATTCATAGTTTTAAAAATTAAGAAAATAGGAGAAATTTTAAGTTCTATTTAAGGTTAGGCGTGTATACTATAATCATTAAATAAAGACCTCCTAATATTATTTGAAACAGATAACACTGATTTAGTTTGAATTTGATTTTCATCTAATATCTTTATTTAATGAACTCCTAAACTTTTTCATAATAATCTCCTGCAAAAGTCGCCTGTCTGGGTGGCTTTTGTTTTATCATCCATGATATAATAGAAGCAAACGGAGGACGGAAAATGGTAAAAGTACGATTGTATTTGGTACGTCATGGCAAGACTATGTTTAACACGATTGGTCGCGCGCAAGGTTGGAGCGATACTCCCTTAACAGCTGAAGGTGAGCGAGGGATTCAAGAATTAGGAATCGGTTTACGAGAATCTGGTCTACAGTTTGAGCGCGCTTATTCGAGTGATTCTGGTCGTACGATTCAGACCATGGGAATTATACTTGATGAACTTGGCTTGCAGGGGAAAATCCCTTATCGCATGGACAAGCGTATCAGAGAATGGTGTTTCGGTAGTTTTGATGGAGCCTACGATGGTGATCTTTTCATGGGCATTATTCCTCGTATCTTTAATGTGGACCACGTTCACCGATTGTCTTATGCTGAACTGGCTGAGGGTTTGGTAGAGGTCGATACAGCTGGTTGGGCTGAAGGATGGGAAAAACTCAGTGGCCGAATCAAGGAAGGTTTTGAAGCGATTGCCAAAGAAATGGAAGAACAAGGTGGGGGCAACGCTCTCGTTGTCAGCCACGGAATGACCATCGGAACCATTGTTTATCTGATTAATGGCATGCATCCGCATGGTCTAGATAATGGTAGCGTGACGATACTTGAATATGAGGACGGCCAGTTTAGCGTTGAGGTTGTTGGTGACCGTAGTTACCGGGAGTTAGGACAGCAGAAGATGGAAGAGACAAATAATTAATAGAAGTTAGCTCCAAATGGGGGCTAATTTTTTATACTGCTAAATAAGCTGGATTTGCGATTTGGTCTTTCTTGGCATACAAGTCCAAAAGAACATTTCTCGTCTTTCAAATTCCCTCAAAAATGGTATAATAGTAACATCACAAAATTGGAGAGAGACCATGAGTTTTTACAATCATAAAGAAATTGAGCCTAAGTGGCAAGTCTACTGGGCAGAACATCATACATTTAAGACGGGAACAGATGCATCAAAACCGAAGTTTTATGCTCTCGATATGTTCCCTTATCCGTCTGGAGCGGGTCTGCACGTAGGACACCCAGAAGGCTATACAGCGACAGATATCCTCAGCCGTTACAAACGTGCGCAAGGCTACAATGTCCTTCACCCAATGGGCTGGGATGCCTTTGGTTTACCTGCAGAGCAATACGCTATGGATACAGGTAATGACCCAGCAGAATTTACAGCGGAAAATATTGCCAACTTCAAACGTCAAATCAATGCGCTTGGATTTTCTTATGACTGGGATCGTGAAGTCAATACAACAGATCCAAACTACTACAAGTGGACGCAATGGATTTTCACCAAGCTTTACGAAAAAGGTTTAGCCTATGAAGCGGAAGTGCCAGTAAACTGGGTTGAGGAATTGGGAACAGCCATCGCCAACGAAGAGGTCCTTCCTGATGGAACTTCTGAGCGTGGAGGCTATCCAGTTGTCCGTAAACCAATGCGCCAATGGATGCTTAAAATCACTGCCTATGCAGAGCGCTTGCTCAATGACTTAGATGAACTAGATTGGCCAGAGTCTATCAAGGATATGCAACGCAACTGGATTGGGAAGTCAACTGGTGCCAATGTAACCTTCAAGGTTAAGGGAACTGATAAGGAATTTACTGTCTTTACCACTCGTCCTGATACCCTTTTCGGTGCGACTTTCACAGTCTTGGCTCCTGAGCATGACTTGGTTGACGCTATTACAAGCCCAGAGCAAGCAGAGGCAGTAGCAGACTACAAACACCAAGCTAGCCTCAAGTCTGACTTGGCTCGTACAGACCTTGCCAAAGAAAAAACAGGGGTTTGGACTGGTGCTTATGCCATTAACCCTGTCAATGGCAAGGAAATTCCAATCTGGATTGCGGATTATGTTCTTGCTAGTTACGGTACAGGTGCCGTCATGGCTGTTCCAGCCCACGACCAACGTGACTGGGAATTTGCCAAACAATTTGACCTTTCAATCGTCGAAGTACTTGAAGGTGGAAACGTTGAAGAAGCTGCCTACACAGAAGATGGACTTCATGTCAATTCAGACTTCCTAGATGGATTCAACAAAGAAGACGCTATTGCCAAGATTGTAACTTGGTTGGAAGAAAAAGGCTATGGACAAGAGAAGGTTACCTACCGTCTCCGCGACTGGCTCTTTAGCCGTCAACGTTACTGGGGTGAACCAATTCCTATCATTCATTGGGAAGATGGAACTTCAACAGCTGTTCTGAAAGTGAATTGCCACTTGTCTTGCCTGTAACCAAGGACATCCGCCCTTCAGGTACTGGTGAAAGTCCACTAGCTAACTTGACAGACTGGCTTGAAGTGACTCGTGAAGATGGTGTCAAAGGTCGTCGTGAAACAAATACTATGCCACAATGGGCAGGTTCAAGCTGGTACTACCTCCGCTATATTGATCCACACAATACTGAGAAATTGGCTGATGAGGACCTTCTCAAACAATGGTTGCCAGTAGATATCTACGTGGGTGGTGCAGAGCATGCTGTTCTTCACTTGCTTTATGCTCGTTTCTGGCACAAATTCCTCTATGACCTCGGTGTCGTTCCGACGAAAGAGCCATTCCAAAAACTCTTTAACCAAGGAATGATTTTGGGAACAAGCTACCGTGACCACCGTGGCGCTCTTGTGGCGACTGATAAGGTTGAAAAACGTGACGGATCCTTCTTCCATGTGGAAACAGGAGAAGAGTTGGAGCAAGCACCAGCCAAGATGTCTAAATCGCTCAAGAACGTTGTTAACCCAGATGATGTTGTGGAACAATACGGTGCTGACACCCTTCGTGTCTATGAAATGTTCATGGGGCCACTTGATGCTTCAATCGCTTGGTCAGAAGAAGGTCTGGAAGGAAGCCGTAAGTTCCTTGACCGTGTTTACCGTTTGATTACAAGCAAGGAAATTGTTGCAGAAAACAATGGCTCTCTCGACAAGGTTTACAACGAAACCGTTAAAGCTGTCACAGAGCAAATAGAATCATTGAAATTCAACACAGCCATTGCCCAACTTATGGTCTTTGTCAACGCTGCCAACAAGGAAGACAAACTTTATGTAGACTACGCCAAAGGCTTCGTTCAGTTGATTGCACCATTTGCACCTCACTTGGCAGAAGAGCTCTGGCAAACAGTTGCAGCAACAGGAGAATCTATCTCTTATGTAGCTTGGCCAACTTGGGATGAAAGCAAATTAGTTGAAGACGAAATCGAAATCGTTGTCCAAATCAAAGGAAAAGTTCGTGCCAAACTCATGGTTGCTAAAGACCTATCACGCGAAGAATTGCAAGAAATTGCTCTCGCTGATGAAAAAGTCAAAGCAGAAATTGACGGTAAGGAAATCGTGAAAGTGATTGCGGTACCGAATAAACTCGTTAATATTGTTGTGAAATAAGAAATGAATCCTTCAGAGTAGAATCTGGAGGATTTTTTATTTGACAGGAAGTTTCTATTTTGTTAATATAATTAACAAAGAAAAGAGAGATTATGGATAAAAAAGAATTTATTGCATTTAATAATCGTTTCAATAGATTTATTTTAGCGTTTGACCAGTTAAAAAAAAATCAACATAAAAGTGGTGTTGACAAATCCATTACGTTGAATGAGGTACATTTGATTGTTGTGATTGGGAAAAATCAGCCCTTAAATCTAGTAAAATTATCTGAATTATTAGAAGTTTCAAGAAGTGCAATAACTCAAAGTGTTAGGAGATTGATTCAAAAAAATTTAGTTGTTTTTGATTTTGATCCGAATAATGGGAAAAATAAATATTTGAGATTATCTGAAAAAGGCATCGAAATTTTTAAAATCCATAAGGAGCAACAAGAATATATTGAAAAATCAATCTTTTCAGTTTTAAACAACTATAGCGAGGTGGAACTTAAAACAGTTGTGAAATTGATGGATGATATTGAAAAGGTGTGGGGAGAATTACCGTGGTAAAAGTCACGGTAAATTTCAAATATAATTGTTAAGCAAATTAACAAAAAGGAGAAGATATGACTGTAAACATAGAACTGATTTCACAAACAGATTTAGCGGATGAATCTTTTTATATTGCTATCAATGGTTTAGAACCAAGGGCAATGTATTGTGTAGAAATGTACCTGTCTGATTATTACTGTATAAATGCTCCCTTGCTTTTAGATCATGATGTTATATGGAAATCAACCGCAATTTTTTTATCTGATCAGGACGGTATGATTGATACCTCTCAGACAGCATCTATTTCGGGATCTTATAAAGGAGTTTCAGAAATGGGATTATTCTTTAATGCGAAACCGTTGAAGAATAGGAAAAGGAGATTACCGAGTTCTCTTGATAGAATTCCATTACGAGATTGTTTTGGTGTTGAAATTAAAATCAGGCTGGGGAAAGATATGGTCGCGGAGCAAAGTTTTGTAAGGCGTTATATGAATCTGGGAGTAAGATATCAAGATATCTATGACAAGCATTTTCAAGGTCGATTATTTTATGATGAAAAGTTAAGAAGGGCGCCAGCCGTGATTATTGTTAGCGGTAGTGAGGGAAGAATTGAAAAAGCTCAGAATATTGCCCAACTTTTATCTTCTAGAGGCTATATTTGTCTTGCAATAGCTTATTTTGGTTTAGAGGGATTACCCCAAAATTTAGAGCGAATTCCAATAGAATGTCTGGAGGAAGCGAAAGATTTTCTATATCATCATCCTCAAGTTGATAATACAAAAATAGGAATATATGGTCGCTCTAAAGGAGCAGAGCTTGTTCTGGCTGGACAAAGTATTTTGGATGATGTGCAATGTTTAGTACTCAATTCTCCCTCAAATGTAATATTTGAGGGAATAAAGGGAAAACTTAATTCTAATTCATCTTCTTGGACATATTTACAAAAGGAACTTCCTTATCAAAAATTCCAGTTAGGAGATTATTTGTTAAACAAGTTTTTTGGAAAACATATTCCTGAAGATAGTAGGGCTCAGATTGATGTGAGTAAAATTTCCTCCCCTTTATTATTACTAGGAAGCGATGTTGATGAAATATGGAATGCATCATCCGCGATAGATGATATCATTTCACATTATAAAGGGGAATCCATTTTGTTTAAAAAATACCATGAAACAGGGCATATGTTGACGGTTGCTTATCAACCGAATCATCGTTATCGAAAAGATTGGTGCTTATTAATGAAAGAAAGTGTAGACTCTTGGCTTGTTACGATAAATTTTTTTGATACACATCTGAAGAATTTGTAGATAGTGCTGAACCGTACTATAATAGTCCTAACTAAGATAAAAACACAGTTCTGGTTGGTAGTCCAGTCTACAAAAGCAAACACTAAAACAAGAGAAATTTGAATACAAACAGTAAAAAATAGAGAGAAGCATAAGGGACATTAACTCACTCGTTCCCATATTTGATTATTCCTCCATAAAGTGGATGGATGATTTTTATAAGAGGAGTTTGCATTATTGAATAGAAAACCAAGTGTTTCCTAAAATTTTCATTGAGATATGTTATACTATATTCAATAAGTGAATAAGGAGAAAGCTATGCCAGTAAACGAATATGGTCAGATGATTGGTGAGTCAATGGAAGGTTATACACCCGGTGCACTGCCTTCTATTGATTTCTTAGAAGGGCGTTATGCTCGAATAGAGGCTCTTTCGGTAGAAAAGCATGCGGAGGATTTATTAGCTGTTTATGGCCCTGATACGCCTCGGGAGATGTGGACCTACCTCTTTCAGGAACCAGTGGCAGACATGGAGGAACTGGTTAGCTCTTTTAAATCAGATGTTGGCTCGTAAGGACCGTTTTTACTATGCAATCATAGACAAGGCAACTGGTAAGGCTTTGGGAACTTTTTCTCTCATGCGCATTGACCAGAATAACCGAGTAATAGAAGTGGGAGCTGTCACTTTTTCTCCAGAGCTCAGGGGGACACGGATAGGAACAGAAGCCCAGTATCTCTTGGCTCGCTATGTCTTTTGAAGAGCTTAACTATCGTCGCTATGAGTGGAAATGCGATGCTCTTAACTCTGCCATCCAGACGAGCTGCGGAGCGTTTGGGATTTATTTATGAAGGAACCTTCCGTCAGGCAGTGGTTTATAAGGGGCGTACGAGGGATACGGATTGGTTGTCTATGATTGATAAGGACTGGCCCAAAGTCAAAGCTCGTTTGGAAACATGGTTGCGTCCTGAAAATTTTGATAAAAATGGACAGCAGTACAAGAGCTTGAGAGAGCTTTAAGAGGTGTTGAGATGATTACTATTAAAAAGCAAGAAATTGTCAAGCTAGAGGATGTTTTGCATCTCTATCAGGCTGTCGGTTGGACAAATTATACCCAAATCAACCTCAGATGCTGGAGCAGGCCTTATCTCATTCATTAGTAATTTATCTGGCACTTGATGGTGATGCTGTGGTGGGCTTGATTCGTTTGGTTGGAGATGGTTTTTCATCAGTTTTTGTACAGGATTTAATTGTTTTGCCTATCTATCAGCGTCAAGGGATTGGTAGTGCCTTGATGAAAGAGGCTTTAGAGGATTACAAAGATGCCTATCAAGTCCAGCTGGTGACAGAACAGACAGAAAAAACCTTGGGATTTCTATCGTTCTATGGGCTTTGAAATCTTATCCACCTATAATTGTATAGGAATGACTTGGATGAATCGAGAAAAATAACTAAAACTTTTTTTTCTTAAGCAAAGTTTAAGGATGGTCTAGTATCATATAGTCATTAAATAAAGACCTCCTAACTTTATTTAATGAAATCCTAAAACTTTTTTCATCATAATCTCCTAATGAAGTCACCCAATCAGGTGGCTTTTTTTGTGGGTGAGGTGATGGTGATAGAAATTTTTTGAAAAATGGTAGAATTTGAGAAAAGTTAAGCTAGTTTTAAGCTTTGTCTTGTATCATATAGTTATTAAATAAAGACCTCCTAACTTTATTTAATAAAATCCTAAACTTTTCTTTTTCATAATAATCTCCCTTAACTCCACCCAATCAGGTGGAGTTTTTTGGCTCTATTTCAGGCTTTTGGGGACTATTCTAAAAATCATTTTTCGATATTTTTCGGTATTTTTCGGATTTTGGTCGGGGAATTGGCGGGGACTTTTTTAGGAAATATGACTAAGAAATAGGTCTGTTGTAGCTTCAGCTACTTCAAACCTCAATTTGATTGTAAGTGACTGTTAATTGAAGGACTGAAACTGCTGTAATAATGATTTTGCTTGTCCAGTAGTGGCGTATTAAATGAGGAGTGACATGTAAGATTGTCTCTTCGTTTACTAAATCAAAATTTCTATGAAATTGATAGAATCCCTAACTTTCTCTTAAACTTGAAAGTCTTGTTGTAAAGCGGTTAAAGCTTGAGAAGCTGAGAATGTAAAGTTTTGACAAATTTTGTGAACTATGGGATAATAAAAAGGAATTGAGTACTAGTTCTATATCATAGGCTAGAAAAGACCCCAAGCTCACGTCCAAATAAGCTTGAGGTCTTTTTTGACACTATTTATCCTTGTTTAGCCATTTATCGACTAATCGAAGAACGACACCGACCACAATTGGTCCGATGATAGTTTTGAGTACTAATTCCATCATGGACTATCTTACTTCCTATGGCAGGCGATGAAGCAGTGATGTAGAATAAAGTGCTAAAGTCGGGAGTCACCCAATCGGGTGGCTTTTTTGTTTGTGGCTTGGTTTTTTGATATAATAGAGCCATGAGTAGAATTTTAGATAATGAGATAATGGGGGATGAGGAGTTAGTAGAACGCACGCTCCGTCCTCAGTATTTACGTGAATATATTGGGCAGGATAAGGTCAAGGACCAGCTACAAATCTTTATTGAAGCTGCCAAAATGCGAGATGAAGCGCTGGATCATGTCCTCTTATTTGGGCCTCCAGGTTTGGGGAAAACAACCATGGCCTTTGTTATTGCTAATGAACTGGGGGTCAATATCAAGCAGACTTCTGGCCCAGTCATTGAAAAAGCTGGTGATTTGGTAGCGATTTTGAATGACTTAGAGCCGGGAGATGTCCTCTTTATTGATGAGATTCATCGCTTGCCCATGTCAGTGGAAGAGGTGCTTTACAGTGCTATGGAGGACTTCTACATTGATATCATGATTGGGGCTGGTGAAGGCAGTCGCAGTGTTCATTTGGAGTTGCCACCTTTTACCTTGATTGGTGCGACGACTCGGGCTGGTATGCTCTCAAATCCGCTACGGGCACGTTTTGGAATTACAGGTCACATGGAGTATTATACTCATGCTGACTTGACAGAAATTGTCGAGCGGACGGCAGATATTTTTGAGATGGAAATCACTCATGAGGCAGCATCTGAGTTGGCCCTACGTAGTCGTGGGACCCCTCGTATTGCCAATCGTCTCCTCAAGCGCGTGCGCGATTTTGCCCAGATTATGGGGAATGGGGTCATCGATGATCTTATTACCGATAAGGCTTTGACTATGCTGGATGTTGACCATGAAGGTTTGGACTATGTGGATCAAAAAATCCTTCGCACCATGATTGAGATGTACGGTGGTGGTCCTGTCGGGTCTAGGAACTCTTTCTGTCAATATCGCCGAAGAGCGTGAGACGGTTGAGGATATGTACGAGCCCTACTTGATCCAGAAAAGGGTTTTATCATGCGGACACGGTCTGGACGGGTGGCGACTGCTAAGGCATATGAGCATTTGGGGTATGAATACAGTGAAAAATGAGCAAGAAATTCTAGAGGCTTTTAGAGAAAAATCCGGATATGATGGCTATTCTGACTATCATCCGAGACCTTGGTCTGAAAAGACTCGTGGTTGGCAGCAGGTTCTGTCAGAAATTTTATCTGGAATCTCTTGTCAGACAAATCCCCTTTTGACTGTGAAACAGATGTAGATGTGATTTTCTTTGATCCAGATATTTCTTATGAGGAAACCTTGTCCCTAGAGAAAAAACTGCGAGAGGACTTTCCTCAGTACCAGTGGGAATTGAAAAATCAGGTCTATATGCACCAGCATAGCCCTCATACTGCTCCCTATAGCAGCTCTTGTGATGCTATGAGTAAGTATCCAGAACGATGTACGGCTGTTGGACTACGCTTGAATGAAGAATCTGCTTTGGAACTCTTTACTCCTTATGGACTTGAGGATATTTTGAATTTTCAAGTTCGTCCAACTCCTCATTTTTTAGAAAATGAAGACCGAATGGAACTCTATCAAACACGTCTATCCAAGAAAAATTGGCAGGAGAAATGGAAAAATTTGATTTTTAAAAATACTTAAGGAAACTTTAAGCTAGGAAGTGTATACTAAGTTCATAAGTTAAGAAGACCTTAACTTAAACTCCTAAAACTTTTTCATAATAATCTCCCTATAAAAAATAAAGTCGCCCAAATCAGGCGGCTTATTTTTTTGAAAAATGGGCTTTGTGCCTGAGAATAATACTCAATGAAAATCAAAGTGCAAACTAGGAAGCTAGCCGCAGGTTGCTCAAAACACTGTTTTGAGGTTGCAGATAGAGCTGACGTGGTTTGAATTTGATTTTCGAAGAGTATAAATAGCTTAGTGATAGAAGAAAATAGGGAAATATGGTATAATGAAACGATAGATTTTTGAATAGGAATAAGATCATGTTTGGATTTTTTAAGAAAGATAAGGCTGTGGAAGTAGAGGTTCCGACACAGGTTCCTGCTCATATCGGCATCATCATGGATGGCAATGGCCGTTGGGCTAAAAACGTATGCAACCGCGAGTTTTTGGACACAAGGCGGGCATGGAAGCATTGCAAACTGTGACCAAGGCAGCCAACAAACTAGGCGTTAAGGTTATTACGGTTTATGCTTTTTCTACGGAAAATTGGACCCGTCCAGATCAGGAAGTCAAGTTTATCATGAACTTGCCAGTAGAGTTTTATGATAATTATGTCCCAGAATTGCATGCGAATAATGTTAAGATTCAAATGATTGGGGAAACGGACCGCCTGCCTAAGCAAACCTTTGAAGCTCTGACCAAGGCTGAGGGATTGACTAAGAACAACACAGGTTTGATTCTTAATTTTGCCCTCAACTATGGTGGACGTGCTGAGATTACACAGGCTCTTAAGTTGATTTCCCAGGATGTGTTAGATGCCAAAATCAACCCAGGTGACATCACAGAGGAATTGATTGGCAACTATCTCTTTACCCAGCATTTGCCTAAGGACTTACGAGACCCAGATTTGATTATCCGTACTAGTGGAGAATTGCGTTTGAGCAATTTCCTTCCATGGCAGGGAGCCTATAGTGAGCTCTATTTTACGGACATCTTGTGGCCTGATTTTGACGAGGCAGCCTTGCAGGAAGCTATTCTTGCCTACAATCGTCGTCATCGCCGATTTGGAGGAGTTTAGGAGGAAATATGACACAGGATTTACAGAAAAGAACCTTGTTTGCAGGGATTGCCCTGGCTATTTTCCTACCAATTTTAATGATTGGGGGACTCTTGCTTCAGATAGCAATTGGAATCATAGCCATGCTAGCCATGCATGAACTTTTGAAGATGAGAGGTCTAGAGACCATGACTATGGAGGGCCTCTTAACCCTCTTTGCAACCTTTGCCTTGACCATTCCCTTGGAGAATTACCTGACTTTTTTACCAGTTGATGGGAATGTGGTTGCTTATAGTGTTTTGATTTCAATTATGTTAGGAACGACTGTTTTTAGCAAGTCCTATACGATTGAGGATGCTGTTTTTCCTCTTGCTATGAGTTTTTATGTGGGCTTTGGTTTTAATGCTCTACTAGATGCTCGTGTTGCAGGTTTAGATAAGGCGCTCTTGGCCTTGTGTATCGTCTGGGCGACAGACAGTGGTGCCTATCTTGTAGGGAATGAACTATGGTAAACGAAAATTAGCTCCGACAGTTTCTCCAAATAAAACCTTTGAGGGTGCCTTGGGTGGTATTTTAGGTGCGATTTTAGTAACCATCATCTTTATGATGTTTGACAGTACAGTTGCTCTTCCGTATGGAATTTACAAGATGTCAGTCTTTGCTATTTTCTTTAGCATTGCTGGACAATTTGGTGATTTACTAGAAAGTTCGATCAAGCGTCACTTTGGTGTCAAGGATTCTGGGAAATTTATCCCTGGACATGGTGGTGTTTTGGATCGTTTCGATAGTATGTTGCTTGTATTTCCAATCATGCACTTATTTGGACTCTTTTAATCAAAAGACGGAGGAAATACTATGCTCGGAATTTTAACCTTTATTCTGGTTTTTCGGGATTATTGTGGTGGTGCACGAGTTCGGACACTTCTACTTTGCCAAGAAATCAGGGATTCTAGTGCGTGAATTTGCCATCGGTATGGGACCCAAAATCTTTGCTCACATTGGCAAGGATGGGACGGCCTATACCATTCGAATCTTGCCTCTGGGTGGCTATGTCCGCATGGCCGGTTGGGGTGATGATACAACTGAAATCAAGACAGGAACTCCTGTCAGTTTGACACTTACTGATGATGGTAAGGTTAAACGCATCAATCTCTCAGGTAAAAAATTGGATCAAACAGCTCTTCCTATGCAGGTGACCCAGTTTGACTTTGAAGACAAGCTCTTTATCAAGGGGCTTGGTTCTGGAAGAAGAAAAAACATTTGCAGTGGATCACGATGCAACGGTTGTGGAAGCAGATGGTACTGAGGTTCGGATTGCACCTTTAGATGTTCAATATCAAAATGCGACTATCTGGGGGAAACTCATTACTAACTTTTGCAGGCCCTATGAACAACTTTATCTTAGGTGTCGTTGTTTTCTGGATTTTAATCTTCATGCAGGGTGGTGTCAGAGATGTTGATACCAACCAGTTCCATGTTATGCCCCAAGGGGCCTTGGCTAAGGTAGGAGTGCCAGAAACGGCACAGATTACCAAGATTGGCTCACATGAGGTTAGCAACTGGGAAAGTTTGATTCAGGCTGTGGAAATCAGAAACCAAAGATAAGACGGCCCCGACCTTGGATGTGACTATTTCTGAAAATGGTAGTGACAAACAAGTCACTGTTACTCCCAGAAGAAAGTCAAGGTCGTTACCTTCTAGGTGTTCAACCGGGAATTAAGTCAGATTTTCTATCCATGTTTGTAGGTGGTTTTACAACCGCTGCTGACTCGGCTCTCCGAATTCTCTCAGCTCTGAAAAATCTGATTTTCCAACCGGATTTGAACAAGCTAGGTGGACCTGTTGCCATCTTTAAGGCAAGTAGTGATGCTGCTAAAAATGGAATTGAGAATGTCTTGTACTTCTTGGCAATGATTTCCATCAATATCGGGATTTTTAATCTTATTCCGATTCCAGCCCTGGATGGTGGTAAGATTGTGCTCAATATCCTAGAAGCCATCCGCCGCAAACCATTGAAACAAGAAATTGAAACCTATGTCACCTTGGCCGGAGTGGTCATCATGGTTGTCTTGATGATTGCTGTGACCTGGAATGACATTATGCGACTCTTTTTTAGATAATCGAGGAATATTATGAAACAAAGTAAAATGCCTATCCCAACGCTTCGCGAAATGCCAAGCGATGCTCAAGTTATCAGCCACGCTCTTATGTTGCGTGCTGGTTATGTTCGCCAAGTATCTGCAGGTGTTTATTCTTACCTACCACTTGCCAACCGTGTGATTGAAAAAGCTAAAAATATCATGCGCCAAGAATTCGACAAGATTGGTGCTGTTGAGATGTTGGCTCCTGCCCTTCTTAGTGCAGAATTGTGGCGCGAATCAGGTCGTTACGAAACTTATGGTGAAGACCTTTACAAACTAAAAACCGTGAAAAATCAGACTTTATCCTAGGTCCAACTCACGAAGAAACCTTTACAGCTATTGTCCGTGATTCTGTTAAGTCTTACAAGCAATTGCCACTTAACCTTTATCAAATCCAGCCTAAGTATCGTGATGAAAAACGTCCGCGTAATGGACTGCTCCGTACACGTGAGTTCATCATGAAGGATGCTTACAGTTTCCACGCTAACTATGATAGCTTGGACAGTGTTTACGATGAGTACAAGGCTGCTTATGAGCGTATTTTCACTCGTAGTGGTTTAGATTTCAAGGCTATCATCGGTGACGGTGGAGCCATGGGTGGTAAGGACAGCCAAGAATTTATGGCCATTACACCTGCTCGTACAGACCTTGACCGCTGGGTTGTCTTAGACAAGTCAGTTGCCTCATTTGATGAAATTCCTGCAGATGTGCAAGAAGAAATCAAGGCAGAATTGCTCAAATGGATGGTCTCTGGTGAAGATACCATTGCTTACTCAAGTGAGTCTAGCTATGCGGCTAACTTGGAAATGGCAACAAATGAGTACAAACCAAGCAACCGTGTTGTCGCTGAAGAAGAAGTGACTCGTGTCGCAACACCAGATGTTAAATCAATCGATGAAGTTGCGGCCTTCCTCAACGTTCCAGAAGAACAAACGATCAAAACCCTCTTCTACATGGCAGATGGGGAGCTTGTTGCAGCCCTTCTAGTTGGAAATGATCAACTCAACGAAGTCAAGTTGAAAAACCACTTGGGAGCAGATTTCTTTGACGTTGCTAACGAAGAAGAAGTGGCAAGTGTTGTTCAAGCAGGATTTGGTTCACTTGGCCCAGTTGGTTTACCAGAGAATGTTAAAATCATTGCAGACCGTAAGGTGCAAGATGTTCGCAATGCAGTGGTCGGTGCTAATGAAGATGGCTACCACTTGACTGGTGTGAACCCAGGCCGTGATTTTACTGCAGAATATGTGGATATCCGTGAAGTTCGTGAGGGTGAAATTTCTCCAGACGGACAAGGTGTCCTTAACTTTGCGCGTGGTATCGAAATTGGTCACATCTTCAAACTCGGCACTCGCTATTCAGCAAGCATGGGAGCAGATGTCTTGGATGAAAATGGCCGTGCTGTGCCAATTATCATGGGATGTTACGGTATCGGTGTCAGCCGTCTCCTTTCAGCAGTGATGGAGCAACACGCTCGTCTCTTTGTTAATAAAACGCCAAAAGGTGAATACCGTTACGCTTGGGGAATCAACTTCCCTAAAGAATTGGCACCATTTGATGTTCACTTGATCACTGTCAATGTCAAGGACGAAGAAGCGCAAGCCTTGACAGAAAAAAGCTTGAAGCAAGCTTTGATGGGAGCTGGTTACGAAGTCTTGACAGATGACCGTAACGAACGTGTCGGAGTTAAATTCAGCGATAGCGACTTGATTGGATTGCCAATCCGTATCACTGTTGGTAAAAAAGCGGCTCGATGGCATCGTAGAAGTGAAGATTAAAGCGACTGGTGACACCATCGAAGTTCATGCAGATAACTTGCTTGAAACGCTTGAAATCCTCAGCAAGAAATAAAAACTATAATCAGAAGAAAAACAAGGAAAAAATGTAACTAGTTTTTACCTTGTTTTTTCTGTATAATGGGAAAAATGAGTAGATAAAGAGGTAAATGTATGCTAAGATTTCCAAAGGATTTTGTCTGGGGATCCTCTACTTCTGGACCGCAGACAGAAGGACGTGTAGCTGGTGACGGTAAGGGAGATAATCTCTGGGATTATTGGTACCAAGTGGAGCCAAATCGTTACTATAATGGGATTGGTCCAGATAAAGACATCGACCTTTTATGAAAATTGGGAAAAGGATATTGAGCTCTTGTTAGAAACTGGTCACACGGCCTTTCGGACTTCTATTCAGTGGTCACGGATTTTTCCACAAGGGCGTGGAAAAGTCAATCCTCAAGGTGTGGATTTTCTATCGTAAGGTTTTTGAGGCTATTAAGGCTAAAGGGATTCGTCTTTTAGTCAATCTCTATCATTTTGATCTGCCTTTTGCCCTTCAAGAAGATGGTGATGGTTGGGAAAATAAGGCGACTGTCTCAGCCTATGAAGACTATGCTCGTTTTTGTTTTGAGACTTATGGAGATTTAGTGGATCAATGGATTACCTTTAACGAGCCCATCGTTCCAGTAGAATTTGGCTATTTTTACGATGCCCATTATCCACATAAGGTGGATGCAGAGGCAGCCGTTAAAGTAGCCTATCATACACAATTGGCCAGCAGTCGGGCGGTTAAGGCCTGTCATGAACTTTTGCCTGATTCCAAGATTGGGATTGTCCTCAACTTGACACCGGCTTATCCACGTAGCCAGCATCCTGCTGATGTCAAGGCTGCTCGTATTGCGGACCTTTTTCAGGCCCAATCTTTCTTAGATCCGTCTGTTTTGGGGACTTATCCACAGGAGTTGGTAGAAATCTTGCATGAATACGGTCTCTTGCCCTGATGCTACAGAGGAGGAGTTGGAGCTCATTCGTGACAATACGGTGGACTTCCTTGGTGTCAACTACTATCAACCTTTGCGTGTTATGGCTCCTCGATTTGCTAAGCATCCAGAGAGTCCACTCTTACCAGAACATTTTTACGAGCCTTATGTGATGCCTGGACGTAAAATCAATCCTCATCGTGGCTGGGAGATTTATGAGCAAGGGATTTATGACATTGCCCAAAATATCAAGGAAAATTATGGCAATATCGAGTGGATGTTGACAGAGAATGGTATGGGTGTTGAAGGGGAAGAAAAATTCCGTCAGAGATGGAATGATTCAAGATGATTACCGTATTGACTTTGTAAAAGGTCATCTTCGTGAACTGCACCGTGCCATTGAAGACGGAGCCAACTGTAAGGGCTACTTGATTTGGACCTTTATCGATTGCTGGTCATGGCTCAATAGCTATAAAAATCGCTATGGTTTGGTCGAATTAGACTTGGAAACGCAAGAACGTCGTCTGAAAAAATCAGGGCACTGGTTCAAGGAATTAAGCGACAATAATGGATTTTAAAAAGGACTCTGACTGATTATCCTAATTGGTCAGAGTTTTTTTGCTTTACAGGAAGTTAATTTGAACTATACCAATTTTTACTCTTGACAAGTGAAAGAAACAAGTATATACTGTTTTTGCTGATTCTATAAAAGAGGAATTAGACTATACCAATTTTAAGGAGAAAGCACAGCTTGCTCTGTGTCGTATATACTATGTGTGGAATTGTTGGTGTTGTTGGAAACACAAATGCAACTGATATTTTGATTCAAGGGCTTGAAAAGCTCGAATACCGTGGCTATGATTCTGCGGGGATTTTTGTCCTAGGTGGTGCTGAAAACCATCTAGTCAAGGCTGTAGGTCGTATCGCAGAATTGTCTGCCAAGACAGCTGGTGTTGAGGGAACAACTGGGTATCGGACATACTCGTTGGGCAACTCACGGGAAACCAACGGAAGACAATGCTCACCCACACCGCTCTGAGACAGAACGTTTTGTCTTTGGTGCACAATGGGGTGATTGAGAACTATCTTGAAATCAAGGAAGAATACCTTGCAGGTCACCACTTCAAGGGGCAAACAGATACGGAAATCGCCGTTCACTTGATTGGAAAATTTGCGGAAGAAGATGGCTTGTCAGTTCTTGAAGCCTTCAAAAAAGCTCTTCACATCATCCGTGGTTCTTATGCCTTTGCCTTGGTTGACTCACAAGATCCTGAAGTCATCTACGTAGCTAAAAATAAATCACCACTTTTGATTGGTCTTGGAGAAGGCTATAACATGGTCTGCTCAGATGCTATGGCTATGATTCGTGAAACCAACCAATACATGGAAATTCATGACCAAGAGTTGGTAATCGTCAAGGCTGATAGCGTGGAAGTTCAAGACTATGATGGTAATAGTCGTGAGCGTGCTAGCTACACTGCTGAGCTTGACTTTGTCAGATATCGGTAAGGGAACTTATCCTTACTACATGCTCAAGGAAATTGATGAGCAACCAACGGTTATGCGTAAACTCATCCAAGCCTACACAGATGAGGCTGGTCAAGTTGTCGTAGACCCAGCTATCATCAAGGCTGTTCAAGACGCAGACCGTATCTACATCCTTGCAGCTGGAACATCTTACCACGCAGGATTTGCTTCTAAGAAAGATGCTGGAAGAATTGACGGATACACCAGTTGAACTTGGAATTTCATCTGAGTGGGGCTATGGTATGCCACTTCTCAGCAAGAAACCACTCTTCATCTTTATCAGCCAGTCTGGTGAAACAGCGGATAGCCGTCAGGTTTTGGTTAAGGCTAATGAAATGGGAATCCCAAGCTTGACAGTGACAAACGTCCCAGGTTCAACTCTTTCACGTGAAGCCAACCATACCATGCTCCTTCATGCAGGTCCTGAAATTGCCGTGGCATCAACTAAAGCCTATACAGCGCAAATCGCAGCCCTTGCCTTCCTTGCAAAAGCAGTCGGAGAAGCAAATGGCAATGCCAAAAGCGCAAGCCTTTGACTTTGGTTCATGAGTTGTCAATCGTAGCTCAGTCTATCGAATCAACTCTTTCAGAGAAAGAAACCATTGAAGCCAAGGTTCGTGAGCTTCTTGAAACAACTCGTAACGCCTTTTACATCGGACGTGGTCAAGATTACTATGTAGCCATGGAAGCAAGTCTCAAACTCAAAGAGATTTCTTACATCCAGTGTGAAGGTTTTGCGGCAGGAGAACTCAAGCACGGAACCATTGCCTTGATTGAAGAAGGAACGCCTGTCTTGGCCCTCTTGTCAGATCCAGTTCTTGCCAACCATACTCGTGGAAATATCCAAGAGGTCGCAGCCCGTGGTGCCAAAGTCCTCACTATCGCAGAAGAAAATGTTGCCAAAGATACAGACGATATCGTCCTTACGACCGTACACCCTTACCTCTCACCAATCTCAATGGTCGTACCAACGCAATTGGTCGCTTACTTTGCAACACTCCACCGTGGCCTTGATGTGGATAAACCACGTAACCTTGCTAAGTCAGTAACGGTAGAATAAGCTAAAAAAGTCTAGTTATCTAGGCTTTTTCTTGTGAGCATATCGGTTGCTTGTACTCAAGATTCGTGTTATACTCTTCGAAAAGTCTCTTCAAACCACGTCAGCTTCCATCTGCAACCTCAAAACACTGTTTTGAGCAGCCTGCGGCTAGCTTCCTAGTTTGCTCTTTGATTTTCATTGAGTATTAGAATAATTTTTCAAATTGAAGGACAGAAATAGACAAGGAGAATCACAATGGTAGAATTGGGAATTTCAACATTTGGGGAAACAACGGAGCTTGAAGGGACTGGGCAGACTTACAGTCATGCCGAACGCATTCGTCAGTTGGTGGCAGAGATTGAGCTGGCTGACAAGGTTGGTTTGGATGTGTATGGGATTGGTGAGCACCATCGAGCGGATTTTGCAGTATCAGCCCCAGAGATTGTTCTGGCAGCTGGGGCAGTCAATACCAAGAAAATCCGTTTGACCAGTGCAGTCAGCATTCTCTCAAGCATGGATCCGATTCGTTTGTTCCAACAGTATGCCACTATCGATGCTTTGTCAAATGGACGAGCGGAGATTATGGCTGGAAGGGGTCTTTCACGGAATCTTTTCCCTTGTTTGGATATGATTTGAAAGACTACGAAGCCCTCTTTTGATGAGAAATTAGACTTGCTTCAGTTAGTCAATGAAAAGACAAAGCTAGACTGGCAAGGTCGATTGACCCAAACAATCTCTGGCAAAGAAGTTTATCCTCGTCCAGTTCAGGACAAATTACCCTTGTGGATAGCGACAGGTGGTCATGTCGAATCAACAGTGAAGATTGCTCAGGCAGGCTCTACCGATTGTCTATGCCATTATTGGTGGCAATCCCTCGTTATTTTAAAAAGTTGATTCAGGCTTATCGTGAGATTGGGAGCGAAGCGGGCCATGCCAGTCATGAACTAAAGGTTGGAGCTCATTCTTGGGGTTGGATTGCTGAAGATGGCGAGCAGGCTGTGAAAGATTATTTCCATCCGACCAAGCAAGTGGTGGATGCTATTTCCAAAGACCGTCCACACTGGCAGGAATTGAGTTATGAGCAATATTTGGAGCAAGTTGGGCCAAATGGTGCTATGTTTGTGGGCAATCCAGATCAGGTGGCAGAAAAATTGATTCGCATGATTGAGGATTTAGGTTTGGACCGCTTTATGTTGCACCTACCGCTTGGTTCTATGCCTCATGAACAAGTACTGAGAGCTATTGAACTCTTCGGCACACAAGTGGCTCCCAAAAGTACGGGCTTATTTTGCCATGAAAGAGGCTTAATAAAAAATCCTAATCAAGTTTATTAGGACAACAAATATTGTACAAAAATCAATCCCCCGAGCGTTAAGGCTTGGGGGATTTTTCTATAGGAGGGCTAGTTTAGTTCTCTTTTTTGTTTTTTAGCAAGAAACCCGAGACCTAGAAGGGCAAGGAGACTAATTCCTGCAAACAGGAGTTTGTGATCGTTTTTGGTTCCTGTATTTGGAAGTTCAGCTTGTTTAGCTAGGGGTTGCAGGTGTATTTTCCTTGCTAGAGTTTTCTACCGATTCGTTTTGAACCGCCTCTTTTACAGATGATGCTTGTGCTTCTTGTGCTGGTTGTTCAGCTTTGTGAATCAGTTGTAGCTTGGCTAGGTTTATTTTCTGCATCAGCTACTTTTGCATCTGGTTTTGCAGAATCAGGTTTAGTTTGTGGAGCTGGAGTTTGCTGTTCCGGTTTGACTACTCGGTTTGACATATTGTCTTGGCTGTTATTTTGACCTTGTTCTTGTTTTAAGCTAGAAAGGTCAAATTCTGGTTTTTCTTCCACAGCTGGGGCAACGATGGCACCGCCTTGAGAGACTCGAAGAACAGTAGCTGTAAGGGCATTTAATTTCAAGCCTTTTTCAGTCCATTCAAGTCCTTTCGGGTTGGCAATTCCTGACTGGTCCTGCTTGGTTTTCATCTGCCAAAACTTCAGCATTTCTGAGGTGGGCAAAGGCAGTTCCCAAATTAAATTCACGAGCTTTTTCGTCCGCATTGACAAAGACTGCGTAGATATCTCCGTTTGGAGCAGTGATTTGGTAGCCAATCACTACATCCTCTTTTTCCACACCATTTTGACCTGGGACAGTGATGAGGTGGACACGGTCTTTGATATCTTGGAGACTCTTAAGTCGGAAGGCATCTGTAGATTGACGAAGGGCAATCAACCCTTTCATATAGTCACGGCTCTTGACATTTTCAGGATATGCTTTTCCATCTGTAGCCTTAGTCCAGTCAAACTTGTTGATAGCATCACTAGAGTCGTAAGAGTCATGGATGAAGTAAGGATAGTCAAATGGATTGCCGTCCTTATCACGCAACAAGTGAGATTTGTTTGGAACCTTATCCTCTGCTACTGGAGTCTTGTAGGCTGGGTCACGGAATTGTTTAGTACGTCCATATTCCTGACCGGAGTGGATAAATGGAGTTCCTTGAGCTGTTAAGACCATGAGGTTTCCAAGTCGCAAACGACGGTGGATTTCAGCATAGTTCTCAGCCTTGCTTGGGTCTTTTTTGATAGACTGGGCAATGATGTCAAAGAGGGTCAAGTTATCATGGGCTGCGATGTATTGGATAACATCTCCAGGGCTGTCAGCTTCAAAGTTGGTTGGCTGAGCAATGAGATTTTTAAAGATGGTGTTGATATCACGCTTGCCACCTGTGATAAAGGCAGGTTGACTTTCGTTTGGATAACCAGACTTGAGGTTGTTACGGATGTCGTCTGAGAAGACTGCTACAGTATCGGTATGTTTCATCCAATCTTGGTCAGCAGCTTTAGTAGGCATATTTTCATCACCAGCATAGGTTCTCCAACCTTCACCCAGCATGATTAGGTTTGGATTGAGGGCGCGTGCAGCCTTGTAAGCTTCTTCGATAGAAGCGGCATCATGGTCTCCCATCATATCGAAACGGAAGCCATCTACTTTGTAGGTATCAACTAGATATTTGATAGAGTCAACTAGGAGCCGTTTGGTCATATGGTGGGTTGTCCCCAAACGTCCACCACCAAAGCTAGTTCGAGGTGTCCCATCAGCATCCATAAAGTGGTAGTAGTTTGGTTCTAAATCTTCAAAGATATCGACTTTGGCTGTATGGTTATACACTACATCCAGGATAGCTCCCATGCCACGTTTGTGGATTTCGTTGATGAGGTTTTTAAATTCTGCGATTCGTTTTTCTGGATTCTTAGGATCGCTTGAGTACATACCAGTCAATGAGAAGTAGTTTTGAGGGTCATATCCCCAGTTGTAGTTGCTGTTGCTTGAAGCATAGTCAGATAAGCGTTCGTGGTTCTTCAACTCATTGACAAAGTAGTAAGACAAGACTGGAAGGAGCTGGATGTGGGTTACACCCAAGTCTTTTGAGGTAGTCTAGTTTTTCGATAAAGGCTTCAAAGGTACCAAATGGTTTGGTCAAAGTCTTTTGCGATGGCAGGATCTGAAGTGAAGTCACGCACATGAGCTTCGTAGATAACAGCATCTTCACGAGTCTTGAAGTTGTGAATCTTACCATAAGTCAAGTCTTGAGGTCCTAGTTTAGCTGGATCTACAAAGGCAGCTTTAGCCACTTTATGGGCATCGTCAATCTTGGCATCGTCACTATTCCAAGCAGCGAGGGATTTAGCGTAAGGATCGAGTGCAAGAACAGTTTTACCCTGACGCTCGATTTGGTATTGATAGTAGTAGCCAGTGAAATCTGCTGATGCCTAGTTTGTTTGTGCTATCTAGAGTTTGTTTCCAAGTTCCTCTTTTCCCCTTTTTCAAGAGCGACAGTTCCAACCACTTTTTCAGGGTTATTCTTGTCGTAGACAACAACAGAAACCTTATCAGCACTTGGTGACCAGAGAGTTAAATCAACCTGTTTTCCTTCTTCTTTTGAGGTCAGCTCCAAGTTTACCATCATAGCTGTAAGTCTCATCTTTAAGACGCCAGCTTGTTTTGGTAGTGAATTTGTCAGAGTTGTAGCTAACGGTATAAGGATGTTTTGTGTCAGAGAAATCTCCGCTGTAGGTCACTTTCTTACCAGCTTCATCGATTGCAACATCAGTGATAGTTACTTTGTTTCCTAGATGATTAGTGATGTTGGAGTGTTTGAGGATATCTTCTTTTTTAGCACCGACAAGTGTTGAAAAACTACTTTCAATGCTAGAAGTTCCTACGTGTTGAGCTCCTGTCATGCGGATATCGTGCACATAGTAGGGGTTGGTGTAGATGGTTTCGTCATCATCTTTTAGGAAAATTTGGCTATGATTTTTCAAATCTGTGAACTTATAATCTTCTTTACGGATTTTCACATCGTCTCCTTGTTTGTTTCTGTCTAGTAATAAAAATCCAAGGTCTTTAGCTGCATCTTTGAGTGGAATATCGATATAGCGACCATATTTGCCTGTAGCCGTAAAGTCTGTTCCGTTAGGCCATTCACCACTACTTGGATCTTTTCACATCTCCCCAGTACCAGAGAGATTTCTTGTCATAGTTGCCATCTGTGCGGTAGTAGTTGACGCGAACAGTCCCTGCAGGTTGTGGTTCGTAAGAGAAAACCTTGTAATCTTGGTCCAACCAAGCCTCGTTCATCTTTGGTGCCAGTTTTTCTGCAGATTTATCACCAGTTAGATTTTTCCCAGCTGTATTATTGATGAGGAAGCTAATTTTCTTGGCTTGTTCTCCCTTTAATTTGACATCTAGGTAGTAGCCGTAGTCATCTTTTTTGGCATCCTTGAAAGGACAAGGCTCCGTTAGGCCAGATTTTCAGAAGGTTTTTCAACATCATCCCAAGTCCATAGTCCTTGAGCATCCTTGTTTTCTTCAGGAAGTTTTTTGACGTGGATACGGAAGTAGTTGTCTTCGATTGGCTCTTCTGCCTTAGTTTCAGTCGTTACTGGACTAGTAGAAGTAGTTGGCTCACTTGAACGATCTTGCCCGGTTTGTGGTGCTGAATCAGCTGGGCTTGCAGCAGGAGTTGTTGGCTCTGTTGCAGGTTTTTCTTCTTTTTTCTCTAGGGAAGCGTTTGCATTTTTAAGGTGAAGAAAAATCACTTTCGTTCTTACCAGCGATGTTCTGTTGCATCAGTAAGAGGTTGGGCAAGGGCAGTAGTAGTTTCACTATTACTTGCGTTAGTGGTTGGTGTATTTTCGTTGGCTGAGATAGTTGGTGTAGCCATGGCAAGCAGGACAAGGCTTGCTCCGATAAGGACAGAACCAGTTCCATTCTTGAGGGAACGGATGCTGTAAACCATTTTTTTCTCAGTGTGAGATGGTGTTTTTTTCTCATAATCATTCTCCTATAAATGAATTTCTTTATCAGTATAGCACTTAGTAAAATAAGATGCAAGCGTTTTCCTAAAATTAAACTAAAAGAAAAATCGCAACAAATTTTGTTACGATTCAGCCAGTCCTTCTTATTCTTATAGGAAAAGATTTTGTCAAAAATTCGTCGATCCCCTTGAAAAATCTAGTTAAATAGGGTATAATATGAATAATCATTTGTCGTAGGTTTTTGTCTGAAATATTGTCCAGACAAGGCTCACAGCAGTTAAATCTTCTGAAAAAGTCAGATTTAGCTGCTCTTTTTGTGCTTTTTTTCAGGATTTCGAATGCTTGTAATAAAGACTTAAAGATTCTGAAAATTCATCAAAAGGACACAGTGATAGAGGTTTTTAAAACCATATGACGATTAGAAAAGCCTGATTGATAAGGCTTGGAACTTATTTACAAAGGAGAATCATCTTGGCAGGACATGACGTTCAATACGGGAAACATCGTACCCGTCGTAGTTTTTCAAGAATCAAAGAAGTTCTTGACTTACCAAATTTGATTGAAATTCAAACTGATTCATTCAAAGCTTTCCTAGACCATGGTCTTAAGGAAGTGTTTGAAGATGTATTGCCAATTTCAAACTTCACAGACACAATGGAGTTGGAATTTGTTGGCTATGAAATCAAGGAACCTAAATACACGCTAGAAGAAGCTCGTATCCACGATGCTAGCTACTCAGCACCAATTTTTGTAACCTTCCGCTTGATCAATAAAGAAACAGGCGAAATCAAGACGCAAGAAGTTTTCTTTGGTGACTTCCCGATCATGACAGAAATGGGTACTTTCATCATCAATGGTGGTGAACGTATCATCGTATCTCAGTTGGTCCGCTCACCAGGTGTTTACTTTAACGATAAAGTAGACAAAAACGGTAAAGTGGGCTATGGTTCAACGGTTATCCCTAACCGTGGAGCTTGGTTGGAACTTGAAAGCGACTCAAAAGATATCGCCTATACTCGTATCGACCGTACTCGTAAGATTCCATTTACGACCTTGGTTCGTGCCCTTGGTTTCTCAGGTGATGATGAAATCTTTGATATCTTTGGTGACAGCGAATTGGTTCGCAATACTGTTGAAAAAGATATTCACAAGAACCCTATGGACTCTCGTACCGACGAAGCCTTGAAAGAAATTTACGAACGCCTTCGTCCAGGTGAGCCTAAGACTGCTGAAAGCTCACGTAGCTTGCTTGTGGCTCGTTTCTTTGACCCACGTCGTTATGATTTGGCAGCAGTTGGTCGTTACAAAATCAATAAAAAACTCAATGTTAAAACACGTTTGCTTAACCAAACCATTGCTGAGCCATTGGTAGATCCTGAAACTGGAGAAATCTTGGTAGAAGCTGGTACAATCATGACTCGTAGCGTCATTGAAAGTATTGAAAGCCATTTGGATGGTGACTTGAACAAGATTGTTTACATTCCAAATGATGCAGCTGTTGTGACTGAGCCAGTTGTTCTTCAAAAATTCAAGGTTGTTGCACCAACTGATCCTGATCGTGTAGTTACTATTATTGGTAATGCCAATCCAGATGACAAGGTTCGTATTGTCACTCCTGCAGATATCCTTGCTGAGATGAGTTACTTCCTCAACTTGGCTGAAGGAATTGGCCGTGTAGATGATATCGACCACCTTGGAAACCGTCGCATCCGTGCGGTTGGTGAATTGCTTGCCAACCAAGTACGTCTTGGACTTTCTCGTATGGAACGTAATGTCCGTGAACGTATGTCTGTTCAGGACAACGAAGTCTTGACACCACAACAGATTATCAACATCCGTCCTGTAACAGCTGCGGTTAAGAATTCTTTGGTTCATCACAGTTGTCACAGTTCATGGACCAACACAACCCACTTTCTGAGTTGTCTCACAAACGCCGTTTGTCAGCCTTAGGACCTGGTGGTTTGACACGTGACCGTGCTGGATATGAGGTACGTGACGTGCACTACACTCACTACGGCCGTATGTGTCCAATCGAGACACCTGAAGGACCTAACATCGGTTTGATCAATAACTTGTCATCTTACGGACACTTGAATAAGTATGGTTTTGTTCAAACACCGTACCGTAAGGTTGACCGTGAAACAGGTGTTGTCACAAACGAAATCGTTTGGTTGACAGCCGATGAAGAAGATGAATTTACTGTAGCACAGGCTAATTCTCGTCTGAATGAAGATGGAACATTTGCTGAAAAAGTTGTTATGGGTCGTCACCAAGGGGTCAACCAAGAGTATCCAGCTAATGTTGTTGACTACATGGACGTATCACCAAAACAGGTAGTTGCCGTTGCGACAGCATGTATTCCTTTCTTGGAAAACGATGACTCCAACCGTGCCCTCATGGGAGCCAACATGCAACGTCAGGCTGTGCCATTGATTAATCCAAAAGCACCTTACGTTGGTACTGGTATGGAATACCAAGCAGCCCACGATTCAGGAGCTGCTGTGATTGCTCAGTATGACGGTAAAGTTACCTATGCAGATGCTGACAAGGTAGAAGTTCGTCGTGAAGATGGTTCATTGGACGTTTACCACATCCAAAAATTCCGTCGTTCAAACTCAGGTACTGCTTATAACCAACGCACTCTCGTAAAAGTTGGCGATGTCGTTGAAAAAGGCGATTTCATTGCTGACGGACCTTCTATGGAAAATGGAGAAATGGCGCTTGGACAAAACCCAATCGTTGCCTACATGACTTGGGAAGGTTACAACTTCGAGGATGCCGTTATCATGAGCGAACGCTTGGTGAAAGACGATGTCTATACATCTGTCCACCTTGAAGAATACGAATCAGAAACACGCGATACAAAGCTTGGGCCTGAAGAAATTACTCGCGAAATTCCAAACGTTGGGGAAGACGCTCTTAAAGACCTTGACGAAATGGGTATTATCCGTATCGGTGCGGAGGTTAAAGAAGGCGACATCCTTGTAGGTAAAGTAACACCTAAGGGTGAGAAAGACCTTTCAGCTGAAGAACGTCTCTTGCACGCTATCTTCGGAGATAAATCTCGTGAAGTGCGTGATACTTCTCTTCGTGTACCACACGGTGCCGATGGTGTTGTTCGTGATGTTAGATCTTTACACGTGCAAATGGAGATGAATTGCAATCAGGTGTTAATATGCTGGTTCGCGTCTACATCGCTCAAAAACGTAAGATCAAGGTCGGAGATAAGATGGCTGGACGTCACGGAAATAAAGGGGTTGTCTCTCGTATCGTTCCTGTAGAAGACATGCCTTACCTTCCAGATGGAACTCCAGTAGACATCATGTTGAACCCACTTGGGGTGCCATCACGTATGAATATCGGTCAGGTTATGGAGCTTCACCTTGGTATGGCTGCTCGTACTCTTGGTATTCACATCGCAACACCAGTCTTTGACGGAGCAAGTTCCGAAGACCTTTGGTCAACTGTTAAAGAAGCAGGTATGGATAGCGATGCCAAAACGATCCTTTACGATGGACGTACTGGTGAACCATTTGATAACCGTGTTTCTGTCGGAGTCATGTACATGATCAAACTCCACCACATGGTTGATGATAAATTGCACGCGCGTTCAGTCGGACCTTACTCAACCGTTACTCAACAACCACTTGGAGGTAAAGCTCAGTTTGGTGGGCAACGTTTCGGTGAAATGGAGGTTTGGGCTCTTGAAGCCTATGGTGCATCAAATGTCCTTCAAGAAATCTTGACTTACAAGTCTGATGATATCAACGGACGTTTGAAAGCTTATGAAGCTATTACAAAAGGAAAACCAATTCCAAAACCAGGTGTTCCAGAATCCTTCCGAGTTCTTGTCAAAGAATTGCAATCTCTTGGTCTTGACATGCGTGTCCTAGACGAAGATGACCAAGAAGTGGAACTTCGTGACTTGGATGAAGGAATGGACGAAGATGTCATCCACGTAGATGACCTTGAAAAAGCCCGCGAAAAAGCAGCACAAGAGGCTAAAGCAGCCTTTGAAGCTGAAGAAGCTGAGAAAGCAACAAAAGCGGAAACAACAGAAGAAGCTGCTGAATAAGAATAAGCAGTTCACTTAGAATAGAAAGGGAAGAAATAGTGGTTGATGTAAATCGTTTTAAAAGTATGCAAATCACCCTAGCTTCTCCAAGCAAAGTCCGTTCATGGTCTTATGGAGAAGTCAAAAAACCTGAAACAATCAATTACCGTACGCTGAAACCAGAACGTGAAGGACTCTTTGATGAAGTTATCTTTGGTCCTACAAAAGACTGGGAATGTGCTTGTGGTAAGTACAAACGCATTCGTTACAGAGGAATTGTTTGTGACCGCTGTGGGGTTGAAGTGACGCGTACGAAAGTTCGTCGTGAGCGTATGGGGCACATCGAGTTGAAAGCTCCTGTATCTCACATCTGGTACTTCAAAGGGATTCCAAGCCGCATGGGCTTGACCCTTGACATGAGTCCTCGTGCCCTCGAGGAAGTTATCTACTTTGCTGCTTACGTGGTGATTGATCCTAAGGATACACCACTTGAGCACAAGTCTATCATGACAGAACGCGAATACCGTAAGCGTTTGCGTGAGTATGGTTATGGATCATTCGTTGCTAAGATGGGTGCCGAAGCCATCCAAGACCTCTTGAAACAAGTAGATCTTGAAAAAGAAATTGCTGAACTAAAAGAAGAGTTGAAAACAGCTACTGGACAAAAACGTGTCAAAGCCATCCGTCGTTTGGATGTTTTAGATGCCTTTTATAAGTCTGGGAACAAACCCGAATGGATGATTCTCAACATCCTTCCAGTTATTCCACCAGATCTTCGTCCAATGTTGCAGTTGGATGGTGGCCGTTTTGCCTCATCTGACTTGAACGACCTTTACCGCCGTGTTATCAACCGTAACAACCGTTTGGCTCGTTTGCTTGAGTTGAATGCACCAGGTATCATCGTTCAAAATGAGAAGCGTATGCTTCAAGAAGCGGTTGACGCTTTGATTGACAATGGTCGTCGTGGTCGTCCAATCACAGGACCAGGTAGCCGTCCTCTTAAATCATTGAGCCACATGCTTAAAGGTAAACAAGGACGCTTCCGTCAAAACTTGCTCGGTAAACGTGTTGACTTCTCAGGACGTTCCGTTATCGCCGTTGGTCCAACTCTTAAGATGTACCAATGTGGTGTGCCACGTGAAATGGCTATTGAGCTCTTTAAACCATTCGTTATGCGTGAAATCGTTGCCCGTGATATCGTGCAAAACGTTAAAGCGGCTAAACGCTTGGTCGAACGCGGAGATGAGCGTATCTGGGATATTCTTGAAGAAGTGATTAAAGAACACCCAGTGCTTTTGAACCGCGCACCGACCCTTCACCGTTTGGGTATCCAAGCCTTCGAGCCAGTCTTGATTGATGGTAAGGCCCTTCGCTTGCATCCACTTGTCTGTGAAGCCTACAATGCCGACTTTGACGGGGACCAAATGGCCATCCACGTACCGCTTTCAGAAGAAGCCCAAGCAGAAGCTCGTATCTTGATGCTAGCTGCTGAGCACATCTTGAACCCGAAAGATGGTAAACCAGTTGTTACTCCATCTCAGGACATGGTTTTGGGTAACTACTACTTGACCATGGAAGAAGCTGGTCGTGAAGGTGAAGGAATGGTCTTCAAAGACCGTGACGAAGCGGTTATGGCTTACCGTAATGGTTATGTTCATCTCCACTCACGTGTTGGTATCGCAACAGACAGCCTCAACAAGCCTTGGACAGAAGAGCAAAAACACAAGATCTTGCTTACAACAGTTGGTAAAATTCTCTTCAATGACATCATGCCAGAGGGTCTACCATACTTGCAAGAACCAAACAATGCTAACTTGACAGAAGGAGTTCCAGCTAAATACTTCTTGCCGCTTGGTGGAGATATCAAGGAAGCTATTCGCAATCTTGAACTCAACCCTCCATTTAAGAAGAAAAATCTTGGAAATATCATTGCTGAAATCTTCAAACGTTTCCGTACGACAGAAACATCTGCCCTACTTGACCGTATGAAGAATCTCGGCTACCACCACTCAACTCTTGCAGGATTGACAGTAGGTATTGCCGATATTCCAGTTGTTGATGACAAGGCTGAGATCATTGAAGAATCACACAAACGTGTAGAACAAATCACAAAACAATTCCGTCGTGGTATGATCACAGACGACGAGCGTTACAATGCTGTCACAGCTGAATGGCGTGCTGCTCGTGAAAAACTAGAGAAACGTTTGATTGCCAACCAAGATCCTAAGAACCCAATCGTTATGATGATGGATTCTGGAGCCCGTGGTAACATCTCAAACTTCTCACAGCTTGCCGGTATGCGTGGTCTGATGGCGGCTCCGAACGGACGTATCATGGAATTGCCAATCCTTTCAAACTTCCGCGAAGGTTTGTCAGTACTCGAAATGTTCTTCTCCACTCACGGTGCCCGTAAAGGTATGACCGATACGGCCCTTAAGACAGCCGACTCAGGTTACTTGACTCGTCGTTTGGTTGACGTTGCCCAAGACGTTATCATCCGTGAGGACGACTGTGGAACTGACCGTGGTCTCTTGATCCGTTCTATCGCAGAAGGAAAAGAGATGATCGAGTCTCTAGAAGAACGTCTCAATGGTCGTTACACTAAGAAAACTGTTAAACATCCAGAAACTGGTGCAGTGATTATCGGTCCAAATGAGTTAATTACAGAAGACAAGGCGCGTGAAATTGTCAATGCTGGTGTGGAAGAAGTGACTATCCGTTCGGTATTTACATGTAATACTCGTCATGGTGTCTGCCGTCACTGTTACGGTATCAACTTGGCGACTGGTGATGCGGTTGAAGTTGGTGAAGCAGTTGGTACAATCGCTGCCCAATCTATCGGGGAACCTGGTACACAGCTTACAATGCGTACCTTCCACACGGGTGGGGTTGCCTCAAATACCGATATCACTCAGGGTCTTCCTCGTGTTCAAGAAATCTTTGAAGCCCGCAATCCTAAAGGGGAAGCGGTTATCACAGAGGTTAAAGGACAAGTTACAGCTATCGAAGAAGATGCATCAACTCGTACTAAGAAAGTCTTTGTTAAAGGTGAAACTGGCGAAGGTGAATACGTCGTTCCATTTACAGCTCGTATGCGTGTCGAAGTTGGGGACCAAGTAGCGCGTGGTGCTGCTCTTACAGAAGGTTCTATCCAACCAAAACGTCTCCTTGCAGTTCGTGATGTCTTGTCAGTTGAAACTTATCTTCTCGGTGAAGTACAAAAAGTTTACCGTAGCCAAGGGGTAGAAATCGGGGACAAACACATCGAGGTAATGGTTCGTCAAATGATCCGTAAAGTCCGTGTCATGGATCCAGGTGACACAGACCTTCTCATGGGTACCCTTATGGATATCAATGACTTTACAGATGCCAATAAAGATGTTCTTATCGCAGGTGGTGTTCCAGCGACTGGTCGTCCAGTTCTTATGGGAATTACCAAAGCCTCACTTGAAACCAACAGTTTCTTGTCAGCGGCATCCTTCCAGGAAACAACTCGTGTCCTTACTGACGCAGCTATCCGTGGTAAGAAAGATCATCTCCTTGGACTTAAAGAAAATGTTATCATCGGTAAGATTATCCCAGCAGGTACTGGTATGGCTCGTTACCGTAACCTTGAACCACATGCTATCAACGAAGAAGAATACCTCAATCCTCCAGTAGAGGAAGAAGGAAATGAAGAAACAACAGAAGTAGTTGTGGATACGGCCGTTGAAACTGTGGAAGAAACAGTAGAATAAAAGAGAATGAGGGAGCCTTCGGGTTCTCTTTCTCTTTTCTGAAAACTTTCTCCATTTTTCTATGAAATGTAGTAAAATAAAAGAAAGAGAATGATAAAGGAGACGGGTATGGAACAAACATTCTTTATCATTAAACCAGATGGTGCAAAAAGAGGGCTAGTGGGTGAAGTGTTGAAACGCATCTAACAACGTGGATTTACAATTGAAAAATTGGAGTTGCGTTCACAGCTTTCAGAAGAATTGATTGACCAGAGTTTTTACCCACCGATTCGTGCATTCATGACTTCAGGACCAGTTCTCGTGGGTATTATTTCTGGTCCTAAAGTAATCGAAACTTGGCGGACCATGATGAGTTCGACTCGTCCAAAAGAAGCTTTACTAGGACCAATTCGAGGTGATTTTGCAAAAGCGGTTGGTGAAAACCAAGCTATTCAAAATGTTGGACATGGTTCAGATTCAGAAGACTTAGCTAAGCGAGAAATTGATCTTTGGTTTGAAGAAAATAGCAAAAGTTTGATGTAAGGGTTACTTGCATCAAATCTTTTTGCATATTAGAGTAGAAAAGTGACAGTTGAGAAATATTCTAACAATAGTGAGGGGTTCTAGCCTATAATAAGAGCAAGTAAGGGAGGAAGAATGATGAGAAAAATGAAAAAGCAAATTCGTGTTTTATTATTGCTGACGGTTCTTGGTCTGAGTAGCTGTTCTTGTTTAAGTTTATCGACTTGGTCCTTGATGTTAAATCAAAACTGCTTCTATTATTTGGTTGGCATGTTGCTTCTTGCAAGTATTGGTGCAGGGCTAAACTACTATAAAGGGCAGCGAAATCAATATTATTCAGTTCTTAAGGAAGATAAGCAACAACTCTTATATGGTCTGTTGCTCTTAGTAAATATTTTGGGTTTAGCTTTAATTGTCATAGAACATATCCTTGCAGTCAATACATCCGTAGAAGGGATTGTGGAAGCCTTTCTACCAAGTTTCTTTTTCTTATTTGGGATTGATTTATTAGTTTTTTTACCAATTCAGAAATATGTAAATGGATTGAAAAAGATTTTGGGAAAGAAGGAAATCTGTTTTATTAGTGGAGTAGCTATTTTAATCTTTCTCAGAAATCCTTGGATGGTATTGTCCATGATATTTTATATTGCCTTGGGAATGCTATTTCTAGGACTGTTGGTTCCAAAAGTCATTCGCTGGGAAGTTTCATTTTACAGTCATTTGATGAGAGATATCTTGTTAGTCGTTTTTTTTCTGTTTCTATTTTAAATATAAAAGAAGTGAAGGTCCAAGTTTTACAATTTATAATATGGAATTCATAGATAATATCTCGACAAAGGACAACTTTTTGGTATAATAGAAACATGTACACTAAAAACGAAGAAGAGTTACAGTCCTTAGGGGAACGTTTGGGCTATTTATTAGAAAAAAATGACGTCTTAATTCTAACTGGAGAACTTGGAGCAGGAAACGACCTTTACAAAAGGTCTTGCTAAAGGATTACAAATTTCCCAGATGATTAAGAGTCCAACCTATACTATTGTGAGGGAGTATGAAGGTCGTCTTCCTCTTTATCATTTAGATGTTTACCGAATTGAGGGGGATGCTGATTCTATTGATTTAGATGAGTTTCTCTTTGGTGGTGGGGTAACTGTCATCGAGTGGGGACATCTTTTAGGTGATGCCTTACCAGAAACTTATTTAGAATTGGAAATTCTAAAAGAAGAAGACGGTCGCAGATTACATTTCCAAGCAAAGGGTTTGCGTGCAGAAAAACTCTTAGAGGAACTTCAACATGGAGTATGAATTGCTCATTAGAGAAGCAGAACCTGGTGATGCTGCTGAGTTAGTGACGTTTTTAAATGGTGTCAGTGTAGAAACAGATTTTACCAGTCTGGATAGGGAAGGTATTCTGTTGACAGATACTGAGATGGAGATGTTTTTGGATAAACAGGCTCATTCAGAAAATCAAATAACTTTACTTGCCTTGCTGAATGATGAAATTGCTGGTCTTGTAAATATTACAGCTGATCAACGTAAGAGAGTTCGCCATATTGGAGATCTTTTTATTGTGATTGGTAAGAAATATTGGAATAATGGACTGGGAAATTTGTTACTTGAAGAAGTTGTAGAGTGGGCGCAGGCTAGTTGCATCCTTCGTAGACTGCAACTCACTGTCCAAACTCGTAATCAAGCTGCAGTTCATCTATATCAAAAGCATGGTTTTGTAATTGAAGGTAAACAAGAGCGCGGTGCGTACATAGAAGAAGGGGAATTTATCGATGTTTACCTGATGGGTAGACTGATAGATTGGTAGAAATATGGTTAAAAAAATTATTGGAATGGTGCTAGCTTTTTTAGCTGTGACAGCTTTGGGAGTGGGTGTATTTGCTTATACTATTTATCAACAAGGAACAGAAACTTTATCAAGAACCTATAAAAAAATTGGGGAAGAAACTAATGTTATTGAGGCGACTGAACCCTTGACGATTCTTTTGATGGGGGTTGATACTGGAAACGTGGAACGAACTGACCCTTGGGAGGGGAATAGTGATTCTATGATTCTATTAACGGTTAATCCGCACACGAAAAAAACAATGATGTTGAGTTTAGAACGTGATATCCTGACTAAAATTCAGTATAAAGATGGGCGGATTGAGGAAGAAAAATTAAATGCTGCCTATGCTGGTGGTGGTGCAGAATTGGCTATTTCAACCATTCAGAAGATGATGAACATCCATATTGACCGCTATATTATGGTCAATATGCGAGGATTACAACAATTAGTCGATGCAGTGGGTGGTATAACCGTCAACAATACGCTAGGCTTCCCAATTTCTATTAGTGATCAAGAGGAATTTAATACCATTTCTATTGGTGTTGGGCAACAAACTCTAAATGGAGAAGAAGCTCTTGTTTATTCTCGCATGCGCTACCAGGATCCAGAAGGGGACTACGGACGTCAGAAGCGTCAGCGTGAAGTCATTCAAAAGGTTGTTGAAAAAGTTCTTAGCTTGAATAGTGTTAGTCACTACCAATCTATCTTAAAAGCTCTAAGTACCAATATGCAAACGAATATTGATTTGTCTTCTAAGAGTATCCCAAGTTTGTTAGCCTACAAGGACTCGTTTAAAGTTATTGAAAGCCAACAATTACGGGGAGAAGATGCCGAATTAAAAGGAACATCTTATCAAATCGTAACTGCTAACCATTTGTTAGAAATCCAAAATCTTTTGAGAACCTCACTTGATAAATCGAAGGTAACAGAGTTAGAGACAAACGCAGTCTTATATGAAAAGGTTTTTGGAAATCAAAATGGTATCGATATGGTAACAGGTGAGATTAGTAGTACAACAAATCAAGAAGATGTAGAATAATCTAATTTATAGTTAAAATCGTGGGAAATTTCCTGCGATTTTTTCAAAAAAATACGAATAGATAGGTAGGAGGAAACATGAACGCAGAAATCATTGCTGTTGGAACAGAGATTTTGACAGGGCAGATTGTCAATACCAATGCTCAGTTTTTATCGGAAAAACTAGCAGAGATTGGGGTAGATGTATATTTTCAGACGGCTGTAGGAGATAATGAAGCTCGTCTCTTGTCTTTGCTTGAGATTATCAGTCAACGCAGCAGTCTGGTGATTTTGACAGGTGGTTTGGGGCCGACTGAGGATGATTTGACCAAACAAACTCTGGCTAAATTTTTAGGGAAAGAATTAGTTCTTGATCCTCAGGCTCAGGAGAAGTTGGATGTCTTTTTTGCCCAGCGACCAGACTATGCCCGAACACCGAATAACGAAAGACAAGCTCAAATTGTAGAAGGAGCTACTCCACTGCCCAACGAAACAGGACTGGCTGTGGGAGGCATTTTGGAAGTCAATGGAGTGACCTACGTTGTCCTTCCAGGTCCACCAAGTGAATTAAAACCCATGGTCTTAAACCAACTTCTACCCAAGTTGATGACAGGGAGCAAGCTGTATTCCCGAGTTCTTCGTTTCTTTGGAATTGGCGAAAGTCAGTTGGTTACGATTTTGTCTGATTTGATTGATAATCAAACAGATCCGACCTTGGCCCCTTATGCTAAGACAGGAGAAGTCACTCTGCGTCTGTCAACAAAAGCTAGCAGCCAAGAAGAGGCGAATCAAGCGCTGGATATCTTGGAAAATCAAATCTTGGACTGCCAGACCTTTGAAGGCCTTTCTTTACGAGACATTTGTTATGGTTATGGAGAGGGGGCTAGCTTGGCCAGCATTGTGGTAGAGGAACTGAAAAAGCAAGGGAAAACCATTACGGCTGCTGAGAGTTTGACGGCTGGTCTTTTCCAAGCTAGGGTAGCTGATTTTTCGGGTGCTTCAAGTATATTTAAGGGTGGTTTTGTAACCTATAGCCTGGAGGAAAAATCAAAGATGTTGGATATTCCTGTCAAGGATTTGGAAGTGCATGGTGTGGTGTCTGAATTTACAGCTCAGAAGATGGCTGAGCAGGCACGAAGCAAGACCCAGTCTGATTTTGGGCTTAGCTTGACTGGAGTGGCAGGACCAGATAGCCTAGAAGGGCACCCAGCTGGGACAGTCTTCATCGGATTGGCTCAAGAACAAGGAACTGAGGTTATCAAGGTTAATATCGGAGGCAGAAGTCGAGCAGATGTACGTTATATTGCGGTTATGCATGCCTTTAACCTAGTTCGCAAGGCTTTATTAAGTAACTAACTTTTGATATAATGGTAGATAGGTCTGAGGACCATTAGAATGTAGGAGAATAGAATGGCGAAAAAACCAAAAAAATTAGATGAAATTTCAAAAAAATTTGGGGCTGAACGTGAAAAAGCCTTGAATGACGCTCTTAAGTTGATTGAGAAAGACTTTGGTAAAGGATCAATCATGCGTTTGGGTGAACGTGCCGAGCAAAAGGTGCAGGTGATGAGCTCAGGTTCCTTGGCGCTTGACATTGCCCTTGGCTCAGGTGGTTATCCTAAGGGACGTATCATCGAAATCTATGGGCCAGAGTCATCTGGTAAGACAACGGTTGCCCTTCATGCAGTTGCGCAAGCGCAAAAAGAAGGCGGTATTGCTGCCTTTATCGATGCGGAACATGCCCTTGATCCAGCTTATGCTGCGGCCCTTGGTGTCAATATTGACGAATTGCTCTTGTCGCAACCAGACTCGGGAGAACAAGGTCTTGAGATTGCAGGAAAATTGATTGACTCAGGTGCTGTAGATCTTGTCGTGGTCGACTCAGTTGCTGCCCTTGTCCCTCGTGCGGAGATTGATGGAGATATCGGAGATAGCCACGTTGGTTTGCAGGCTCGTATGATGAGCCAGGCTATGCGTAAACTTGGTGCTTCTATCAATAAAACCAAAACAATTGCTATCTTTATCAACCAATTGCGTGAAAAGGTTGGGGTCATGTTTGGAAATCCTGAAACAACTCCAGGTGGACGTGCTCTGAAATTCTACGCTTCAGTACGTTTGGATGTTCGTGGAAGTACACAAATCAAGGGAACTGGTGACCAAAAAGATACCAATGTCGGTAAAGAAACCAAGATCAAGGTCGTGAAAAACAAGGTGGCTCCACCATTTAAGGAAGCCTTCGTTGAAATCATGTACGGAGAAGGGATTTCTAAGACTGGTGAACTCTTAAAAATCGCAAGCGATTTGGATATCATCAAAAAAGCAGGAGCTTGGTACTCTTACAAGGATGAGAAAATCGGGCAAGGTTCTGAAAATGCTAAGAAATACTTGGCAGATCACCCAGAAATCTTTGATGAGATTGACCATCAAGTCCGTGTTCAATTTGGTTTGGTTGATGGAGAAGAAGCTTCTGTAGAAGGTGTTGAAACTAAAAAAGATGAAGCAGTTCAAGCAGATTCTGTGAATGAAGAAGTTACACTTGACCTAGGTGATGAACTTGAAATCGAAATTGAAGAATAAGCTGTTAAAGTAGTGGAACAATCCACTGCTTTTTCGATTCTTTGTTCAATGTTTCAGATTGCCTATAGTTTGCTGTTTCTTGTCGCTCCTCTAGAAAGCTGATATAATAGCCTTATGAATAAAAAAACAACAGTGGACCTGATACATGGTCCGATTCTTCCCTCGCTCTTAAGCTTCGCCTTCCCAATCTTGCTATCAAATATTTTTCAACAGCTCTATAATACTGCTGATGTCTTGATTGTTGGACGATTTCTGGGTCAAGAATCCTTGGCTGCAGTAGGAGCGACGACAGCGATTTTTGATCTGATTGTAGGTTTTACTCTTGGTGTTGGCAATGGCATGGGAATTGTCATTGCCCGTTATTATGGAGCTCGGAATTTCACTAAAATCAAGGAGGCAGTAGCAACCACTTGGATTTTGGGTGCTCTTTTGAGTATTGTAGTTATGCTGCTGGGATTTATCGGTCTGTATCCACTCTTGCAATACCTAGATACTCCTGCAGAAATCCTTCCCCAGTCCTATCAATATATTTCTATGATTGTGACCTGTGTAGGTGTCAGCTTTGCTTATAATCTTTTTGCAGGTTTGTTGCGGTCCATTGGGGACAGTCTAGCTGCGCTTGGTTTTCTGATTTTCTCTGCTCTGGTTAATGTGGTCCTGGACCTCTATTTTATTACGCAATTGCAACTGGGAGTCCAATCCGCGGGACTTGCTACCATCATTTCGCAAGGCTTATCAGCAGTTCTTTGCTTTTATTATATCCGTAAGAGTGTGCCTGAGCTACTCCCTCAGCTCAAGCATTTCAAATGGGACAAGGTCTTATACGCCGATCTTTTGGAGCAAGGTTTGGCTATGGGCTTGATGAGTTCAATTGTATCTATAGGCAGTGTGATTTTACAGTCTTCTGTTAATACCTTTGGTGCAGTGATTATTAGTGCCCAGACGGCAGCTCGACGCATTATGGCCTTCGCTCTGCTTCCGATGACCGCTATTTCCGCTTCGATGACGACCTTTGCCTCTCAGAATTTAGGAGCTAAGAGCCCAGACCGCATTGTTCAAGGTCTTCGAATCGGCAGTCGTTTAAGTATGTCCTGGGCAATTTTTGTTTGTGTCTTCCTCTTTTTTGCCAGTCCAGCCTTGGTTTCCTTCTTGGCTAGTTCGACAGATGGTTACTTGATAGAAAATGGTAGTCTGTACTTGCAAATCAGTTCAGCCTTTTATCCTATTTTGAGTCTCTTGTTGATTTATCGCAATTGTTTGCAGGGCTTGGGGCAAAAGGTTCTTCCTCTGGTTTCTAGCTTTATCGAACTAATCGGGAAAATCGCTTTTGTGGTTATGATTATCCCTTGGGCAGGCTATAAGGGAGTTATCCTTTGCGAACCCCTAATCTGGGTTGCCATGACCATTCAGCTGTATTTCTCACTGTTTCGTCACCCCTTGATAAAAGAAGGCAAGGCAATCTTGGCAACCAAAGTGCTCTCCTAGCTGTGTTTGCTAATAAAATACATTTCCTCTAGTGAAAATCGAAAAAACTTGTGTTATAATAAGAAAGATTAAAATGTTAAAAAAGGAGATTCCTAATGGGACGTAAATGGGCCAATATCGTAGCCAAGAAAACGGCTAAAGATGGAGCTAACTCTAAAGTATATGCAAAATTTGGTGTAGAAATCTATGTAGCAGCTAAAAAAGGTGATCCCGATCCAGAATCAAACTCAGCCTTGAAATTCGTTATCGACCGTGCTAAACAAGCTCAAGTGCCAAAACACGTTATTGATAAAGCGATTGATAAAGCAAAAGGAAACACAGATGAAACCTTTACAGAAGGACGTTATGAAGGTTTTGGACCAAATGGTTCTATGCTGATTGTTGATACTTTGACTTCGAATGTCAACCGTACAGCGGCTAACGTCCGTGCAGCCTTTGGTAAAAACGGCGGAAACATGGGCGCTTCAGGTTCGGTTTCATACCTCTTTGACAACAAGGGAGTTATCGTATTTGCAGGTGAAGATGCCGATGCAGTCTTTGAGCAATTGCTAGAAGCAGATGTGGATGTGGATGATGTAGAAGCAGAAGAAGGTACAATCACAGTTTACACAGCTCCAACTGACCTTCATAAGGCTATCGTTGCCCTCCGTGAGTCAGGTATCGAAGAATTCCAAGTGACTGAATTGGAAATGATTCCTCAGTCAGAAGTGGAATTGTCAGGCGATGACCTTGAAACCTTTGAAAAACTTTACAGCGTTCTTGAAGATGACGAAGACGTACAAAAGATCTACACAAACGTAGATGGATTCTAATTTAACCTAGAGAACATGATCCTAAGTGAAAAAATCACTTGGGATTTTTTTAATCAAGAAAATAGTTCCTATGGAAACTTTTTCTTGACATCGCTTTTCAAAGTGGTAAAATAGTTCTCATGAAAACTTATTTAGTTCCTAGGAGAACTAAATGCAATGATTAGAAAGGAGTTAGTATGGATAAACCGATGTTAGTCTTTAAGCGTTTTGGTCATCAGATTCACCTGATGGTGCAAAAGGAAGCCAAACGTTGTGGTATTGAATTTATGGGTGGGCCTCAAGGTCAGGTTCTGCGTTTTTTGGATAATCGTGAGAAAAAACAAGACTTGGTCTTGATTAAAGATATCGAGCAGGAACTCAATATTACCAAGTCTGTTGCTAGTAATTTGGTCAAGCGTATGGTGCAAAATGGTTTGGTGGAATTGGAGGCGAGTCCTGTCGATAAGCGGGCAAAATTTGTTCATTTGACGGACAAAGCACGTTCTCAAATGCAGCAGGTTAAGGCCTTCTTTGAACGTATAGACAAGCAGTTGATGGAAGACATTGATGAAGATGAATTACTGATTTTTGAGAAAGTTCTCGGTCAACTACAGGAAAATATCAAGGGAATAGGAGGAGAAAATGAAGAAATTAGCCAAACGAATTAGTCGAAAAGAATGGGGGATGATTTTACTAGCTATTCTCTTTACTTGCTTTTCGGTCTATCTAGAGTTGGAAGTGCCGACCTATATCTCGAAAATTACGGATTTGCTAGGTAGTCAAGGAACTAATTTAGATGAGTTGTGGCAGCCAGCAGGTATGATGGTGGGAATGTCCTTTCTAGCCTTCTTGTCAGCAGTCGCAGTTGGATTTTTTGCATCCAGAGTAGCGGCTTCTTATACTAGTAGGTTAAGAAGCGATATTTTTAATCGAGTTTTAGACTACTCACAGACAGAGATTAAGAAATTCTCTATTCCCAGTCTCCTAACTCGTACCACTAATGATATTACTCAAATTCAGATGTTGATTACCATGGGTTTGCAAGTGGTGACGCGTGGTCCGATTATGGCTATCTGGGCTATCGGGAAGATTTTAGGTCATTCAGAATACTGGCTCTGGGCCGTACTTGTGGCAGTGATTGTCAATGTTTTGATGACAACAGTCTTGATGACGCTAGCCTTTCCAAAACAGTCCTTGATTCAAAGTTTGACTGATAAACTGAACAGTATCACTCGTGAAAGTTTAACAGGTATTCGTGTCGTTCGCGCCTACAATGCTGAAGAATACCAAAATGAAAAATTTGCATCAGCAAATGATGAATTGACACGCTTGAATTTGTTTGTCAACCGTCTTATGGCTATTTTGAACCCTATCATGATGGGGATTTCAAGTGGTTTGAGTGTGGCGATTTACTGGATTGGGGCCTATGTGATTAACGACGCTACTCCGATAGCGCGTCTGCCTCTCTTTAGTGACATGATTGTTTTCATGTCTTATGCCATGCAGGTTGTCATGGGCTTCCTTCTCATGGGAGCACTCTTCATCGTTCTTCCCCGAACTATGGTCTCTGCCAAGCGAATTAATCAAGTTTTAGATTTGCATTCTTCTATCCAAAACCCTGCTCAAGTGCAGCTGGCTGATGAAAAGCTCAAAGGTCAGGTCGAATTTAAGGATGTGACCTTCCGCTATGCGGCAAATTCGGAGGCAGTTATCGATCATGTTAGCTTTAAAGCAGAAGCGGGTCAAACAGTGGCCTTTATTGGGTCAACTGGTTCTGGTAAGTCTACTCTAGTTAATCTGATTCCACGTTTCTACGACGTATCAGCAGGAGAAATTCTGGTGGACGGTGTCAATGTTCAAGACTATGACTTGAATGATTTGCGCAACAAGGTTGGTTATATTCCTCAGAGAGCGGTTCTCTTTTCAGGTGATGTCAAGGGAAATCTAGACTTTGGACAGAGTCAAGAAACACCGCTTAGTGAGCAGGCTATGTGGCAAGCTTTGGAATTGGCCCAGTCTAAGAACTTTATCGAAGACAAGGAAGCTGGCTTAGCGTCAGAAGTGGCCCAAGGAGGAACCAACTTCTCAGGTGGTCAAAGACAGCGTCTGGCGATTGCGCGTGCCTTAGCTCGGAAGCCAGAAATCCTCATCTTTGATGACTCCTTCTCAGCCTTGGACTACAAGACAGACCGTGTCCTACGCCAAGAGCTAGCAGAGAAAACTAAGTCTATGACCAAGCTTATCGTTGCACAGCGTATTTCAACGATTATGGATGCAGATTTGATTTTGGTCTTGGATCAAGGGAAAGTCGTGGGACAAGGCACCCCCAAGGAACTTCTAGTTACCAACGAAGTTTACCAAGAAATTGCCTATTCACAACTATCGAAGGAGGAATTGGAACATGGAAAATAAGAAAATGTCTCTTTGGAAACAGAGTAAACCCTATCTTGCAGGCCTCCAGTTTGCCCTTCTGATTGCCTTTCTAGCAACAATCGTATCCAATATCATTACTGTATATGGTCCAACCCGAATCAAGGAAATGACCAACATCATTGCAAGTGGCCTGGGAACAAGTGTGGATGTCGCGGCGGTTGCAGCTATTGGTGGTTTTTTGGCCGTCATCTATGTGATTGGACTCCTATCAAATTATTTGCAGGCCTTTCTGTTTACAACAGCTATTCAACGTTTTTCAGAGCGTTTGAGAAGAGCCATTGCAGAGAAAATCAATAGCCTACCATTGGGATATTTTGATGGACATTCTCAAGGAGATACCTTGTCTCGTGTAACCAATGATGTTGATACTGCAGCCCAGTCTCTCAATCAAAGTCTGGGAACAGTTCTTTCATCTAGTTTACTGGTCGTGGCAGTCTTGGTAACCATGTTTGGAATGAACTGGATTTTAGCCTTGGTGACGGTTGTTTCAACTCTTGTTGGTTTTGTTTTCGTGTCCGTCTTTATGGGCAAATCACAGGGCTTTTTTAAGAGTCAGCAACAGGATTTGGCAGCTGTCAATGGCTATGTGGAGGAAATGTACTCTGGCCATAATGTGGTGACCAGTTACAATGCTATCGAGAGCACGAAAGAAGAGTTTGCGAAATTAAACAATCGTCTGTATGATAGTATCTGGAAATCTCAATTTATTTCAGGGATTATGATGCCGATTATGATGTTCATTGGGAACTTTAGCTATGCCTTGGTGATTATCGTTGGTGCAGCCTTGGCTTTAAATGGACACATCAGTATCGGGATTATCGTTGCCTTTATGGCCTACGTTCGAATCTTTTCTCAGCCTCTTTCGCAAATTGCACAAGGGATTACTAGTTTGCAGCAGGCTAGTGCAGCCATGGGACGTGTCTTCGAATTCCTAGCTGAAAAGGAAATGGAAGACGAATCCCATAAAGAAAGACAATTGAGCGATATGAAAGGTCAAGTGGTCTTTGATCGAGTTTCTTTTGGTTATACTCCTGATCGGACTATCATCTACGATTTTTCTGCGACGGCTCATGCAGGTCAAAAGGTTGCCATTGTCGGACCGACTGGGGCTGGTAAGACAACTATTGTCAATCTTTTGATGAAGTTCTATGAGATTGATAAGGGAAGTATCCGTATCGATGGTGTGGATACCAAGGAGATGAAGCGTTCGGAAGTACATGATGCCTTTTCAATGGTCTTGCAGGACACCTGGCTCTTTGAAGGTACTATCCGAGACAATCTCATCTATAACCAAAAGGAGATTAGTGATGAACGCGTGATTGAAGCCAGCAAGGCTGTAGGGATTCACCACTTTATCATGACCCTACCAGATGGTTACGATACCGTCTTGGACGATACAGTAACCTTGTCTGTCGGACAAAAACAGCTCTTGACCATTGCTCGTGCTTTGCTGAAAGATGCTCCCCTCCTAATCCTAGATGAGGCGACTTCTTCTGTTGATACTCGGACTGAGGAATTGATTCAGAAAGCTATGGATCGTTTGATGGAGGGCAGAACTTCCTTTGTCATCGCCCACCGCTTGTCAACCATCCGTAATGCTGATCTTATTCTCGTCATGAAAGATGGGAATATCATCGAGCAAGGAAATCATGATGAGCTGATGGTGCAAGCTGGTTTCTACGCTGACCTCTACAACAGTCAATTTACAGAAGACGAAGCAGAAGAATAAATCGAAAGAAGGCTTGACGGTCTTCTTTCTGCACTATACTAGAAGACAAGTGCTTCCCTATAAGCAAAATTTGAGTAAGTGATGAGAAAATATATGAAAAATTATCAAGAATGGTATGACCGCATTGCTGGTAACATTGAAAATAAGCCCTTTCTTCTGAGCTTGTTAAGAACTTTCAATCGGTTCATGACGGTAGTTATGCCTATGATTTATCTAACCATGTTAGCAACTACCTATCTCCAACAAGGACTTGGAAAACAAGTCTTGATCTATGTGCTTATCCCTGCGTCAGGTTTTGTGATTTTGTCCCTTCTCCGTAAGAAAATAAATGCCTCTAGACCTTATGAAGTTTGGGAAATTGTACCGCTACTTGACAGAGATAGTCCTGGTCAGTCTATGCCCAGTCGTCATGTCTTTTCAGCAACCATTATCTCCATGGCTTGCTTGCATGCTAGTCTAACTATGGGGATGATTTGTTTGACATTATCAGCCCTCCTCGGTCTAGTGAGAGTCTTAGGTGGCGTGCATTATCCCAAGGATGTAGTGGTTGGTTATATTTGTGCTCTTGTGTGGGGTGTGCTTTTCTTTCTATGTTGACCTGTAAGTTAAGGTAGCCTTACAACCACTTACGAGTCTAAAGTAACCACTTGCTTTTTTGCTCTTGTTTTCTTATTTTGACTTTGATATAGTAGAGTCAGAAAGGAGATGGAATGAAGTTACGAATCGAAATTGACAGCAATTTAGAGGAAATTGAAATTGTCATCAAGGCAGCGGCTTTGACAGATGAGATTGCGGATTTACAGCGACTCTTGCAAGAGTCCAAGTCTCCTCGGTTGATTTTTTACAAGGGGACGGGCGAATATTATCTGAACTTATCGGAAATTCTCTTCTTTGAGACGGAAGGTAGCAAGATTTATGCCCATACCCAGAAAGATGCCTATGAGGTTCGGCTTAAACTCTATGAGTTAGAGGCTATCCTTCCTCGCTATTTTAGTCGGGTATCCAAGTCGACCATTGCTAATATTCGGCAAGTTTACTCGGTTGACAAGTCCTTTTCAGGAACGACCACCATTTCCTTTTATCAGACCCATAAGGAGGTTCATGTCTCACGACATTACCAATCCCTCCTAAAAGAAAATCTAAGAAACATGAGGTAAGAACATGAAAAAGAAAGCATTTGGTATTGTGTTGCTTATTTTGGCGGCTTTAGTATTATTGCAGGGGAATTTTGGAATCCCTTTTCTGGGAGGGCAAATTTTTCCCTTGATTGGTATTGGATTTTTTGCCTATCAATCAGTTGGAGCTTTGTTGCGTCGTCACTTAACTTCAGCCTCTTTTACAGCTCTAGTAGCCTTAATGATTGCTAACCACTTTTATGGCATTTTACCAATTCCCAATCAGTCATTGTTCTGGGCAAGTATTTTAATCGTAATGGGTGTCAGCGCACTCACTCATTCTAACAGAACTTGGAATGGGAAAAAATGGTGGTATGATGGCAAAAAGACCATTCTTACAGATAAGGAAGTTGCTTTTGGGACTGGGACTTTCTATAAACAAGATCAAGAATTGGTAGAAGATCAAGTAGAAGTTGGTTTTGGCAATGCCAAGATATATTATGACAATGCAGAGATTTTAGGAGATACCGCAACCCTGAAAGTGGAAATTGGTTTTGGCAATGCAGTTATTTATGTTCCTCAACATTGGGGAGTTGATTTAAAGGTAGAAACTTTCTGTGGCGTAGCCAAGGCAGATACTCCTCTAGCCCCAACCAGCAAAACCTTGATTATCAGTGGAGATGTGGCCTTTGGGAAGTTGGGTATTGTCTACGTTAAATAAAAAAATCTTCCAATTCCCTTGCAAAAATGAAGAAAGTGTGATAACATAGTACGGTATGTGGTGCTAGCACATCCGCTATATTAGATCTAATAGGAGGAAAACACAAATGGCTAAAGTATGTTACTTTACAGGTCGTAAGACTGTATCAGGAAACAACCGTTCACACGCGATGAACCAAACAAAACGTGCCGTAAAACCAAACCTTCAAAAAGTTACTGTTCTTATCGATGGTAAACCTAAAAAAGTTTGGGCTTCAGCTCGTGCTTTGAAATCAGGTAAAGTTGAACGCGTTTAATAATAAAAGTAAGGAGACCTTAGGGTCTTTTTTCTTTTACTGTAGATATAAAATCATTTGAAAAACGGAGTAAATATCCGCTGATACAGTATTCTGCTTTTACACTTAAGCTGAAATATGATAAAATAAAGTATCAACTAGTTGAGGTAAAAAGGATGACTGTAAAAATTAATACAAAAGATGGTCAAATCGAACTAACAGATGAAGTGATTGCAACCGTCGTAGGTGGAGCAGCAACTGAGATTTTTGGTGTTGTCGGTATGGCTAGTAAAAATGCCCTCAAAGATAATTTTCAAGCTCTTCTTAGAAAAGATAATTACTCAAAAGGGGTTGTCGTAAAATCGGATGAAGATGGCAGTATTGCAGTTGATGTATATACCGTGTTGAGCTACGGAACAAAGATTAGCGAAGTGTCAAAAAATATTCAAGATAGTGTTCGTTTTAGTTTGGAAAACCAACTTGGAATTACTGCTCAGACTGTCAATGTCTTCATTCAAAATATCAAAGTTGTAGGAGAATAAACGTGTCAAAAATTACTACCAGCTTATTTCAGGAAATGGTGCAGGCAGCAGCAACTCGCTTGAATAAGCAAGCTGAATATGTCAATTCATTAAACGTCTTTCCAGTACCAGATGGAGATACCGGGACAAATATGGGGATGACCATCGAAAATGGTGCCAAGGAAGTGGCAGACAAGCCGGCTTCTACAGTTGGAGAGGTAGGAAGTATTCTTGCGAAAGGGCTTTTGATGGGTGCGCGTGGAAACTCAGGTGTCATCACGTCTCAGCTTTTCCGCGGATTTTCACAAGCTATTAAGGATAAAGAAGAGTTGGATGGTCAAGATTTGGCTCTTGCCTTCCAATCAGGGGTTGAAGTAGCTTATAAAGCAGTAATGAAACCAGTTGAAGGAACTATTTTGACGGTTTCTCGTGGTGCTGCAATCGGTGCTAAGAAAAAAGCTGAACAGACAGATGATGTTGTTGAAGTCATGCGCGCAACCTTGGAAGGTGCTAAAACAGCTCTTGCTAAAACGCCAGACATGCTTCCAGTATTGAAAGAAGTTGGCGTTGTGGACTCAGGTGGTCAAGGATTGGTTTTCATCTACGAAGGTTTCCTTTCAGCTCTTACAGGTGAATATAGTGCGTCTGAGGACTTTGTTGCCACTCCTGCAAATATGAGCGAAATGATTAATGCTGAACACCATAAGTCTGTGGCTGGTCACGTAGCAACTGAGGATATCACCTTTGGTTACTGTACTGAAATTATGGTAGCTCTTAAGCAAGGTCCAACCTATGCCAAAGATTTTGACTACGAAGAATTCCGTAACTACTTGAATGAGCTTGGCGACTCTCTCCTCGTTGTCAATGATGACGAAATTGTCAAAGTCCATGTCCATACAGAAGACCCAGGTCTTGTTATGCAAGAAGGTCTTAAATATGGTAGCTTGGTCAAGGTAAAAGTTGACAATATGCGTAATCAACACGAAGCACAGGTTGAGAAAGAAGTTGCTCAAGTTAGCAAGCCAGCTGAAGAAAAAGAGTATGCGCTTATTGCCGTAGTAGCTGGTCAAGGATTGGCAGATATCTTCCGTGCCCAAGGTGTGGATTATGTCATTGAAGGTGGACAAACCATGAACCCTTCAACAGAAGACTTTATCAAGGCTGTTGAACAGGTCAATGCCCGTAACATCATCTTCTTACCAAACAACAAGAATATCTTCATGGCAGCTCAATCTGCAGCAGAAGTTTTAGAGAAACCAGCAGTAGTGGTGGAAGCTCGTACTCTCCCTCAAGGTTTGACAAGTCTTCTTGCCTTTGATCCAAGTAAGTCTATCGAAGAAAACAAAGAGCGTATGACTGTTGCTCTTAGCGATGTCGTTAGCGGAAGCGTCACAACAGCCGTTCGAGATACAACCATTGATGGCTTAGAAATCCATGAAAATGATAATCTTGGTATGGTGGATGGAAAGATCCTTGTGTCAAATCCTGATATGCATCAAACCTTGACAGAAACATTGAAACATATGTTGGATGAGGATAGTGAAATCGTAACCTTCTATGTCGGTGAAGACGGAAGCGAAGAACTTGCCAATGAAATCGCTCAAGAAATCGCTGAAGAATTTGAAGATGTAGAAGTAGAGATTCACCGGCCAACAACCCGTTTACCCATACCTATTTAGTGTAGAATAAGATGAATGAAGAACTGAGAAATCAGTTCTTTTTTTCTTTTTGAATGATGAAATCGGTATCTTTTAAATAAAATCAAAAATAACATTCATAAATAAACATTAAAATAGAAAATTCAGAAAATTTCTTCTTTTGTCTTGAAAAAATTTGAAAAAATGGTATGATAGTAACAAGTTATTTTTAAGAGAAGTGAAAGGGGAACAATGGAGAAAATCAGTTTAGAATCTCCTAAGACGGGGTCGGATCTAGTTTTGGAAACACTTCGTGATTTAGGAGTTGATACTATTTTTGGCTATCCTGGTGGTGCTGTCTTACCTTTTTATGATGCAATATATGGCTTTAAAGGTATTCGCCATATTTTGGGTCGCCATGAGCAAGGGTGTTTACATGAAGCTGAAGGATATGCCAAATCAACTGGAAAGTTGGGTGTTGCAGTCGTTACAAGTGGACCAGGAGCAACAAATGCCATTACAGGGATTGCAGATGCCATGAGTGATAGTGTTCCTCTTTTAGTCTTTACAGGTCAGGTGGCTCGAGCTGGAATCGGGAAAGATGCCTTCCAAGAAGCGGATATTGTCGGGATTACCATGCCAATCACCAAGTACAACTATCAAGTACGTGAGACAGCCGATATTCCGCGTATCATTACGGAAGCTGTCCATATAGCAACTACAGGTCGACCAGGGCCAGTCGTCATTGACCTACCTAAAGACGTATCTGCTTTAGAAACGGACTTTATCTATTCACCAGAAGTGAACCTACCAAGCTATCAACCGACTCTTGAGCCAAATGATATGCAAATCAAGAAAATATTGAAGCAATTATCCAAGGCTAAAAAGCCAGTCTTGCTAGCTGGTGGTGGAATTAGTTATGCCGAAGCTGCGACAGAATTAAATGAATTTGCAGAACGCTATCAAATTCCAGTGGTAACTAGCCTTTTGGGGCAAGGAACGATTGCAACGAGTCATCCACTCTTCCTTGGAATGGGGGGGATGCACGGCTCATTCGCAGCCAATATTGCCATGACGGAAGCAGACTTTATGATTAACATTGGTTCTCGCTTTGATGACCGTTTGACTGGGAATCCTAAGACCTTCGCTAAGAATGCCAAGGTTGCCCACATTGATATTGACCCAGCTGAGATTGGCAAGATTATCAGTGCGGATATTCCTGTAGTTGGAGATGCTAAGAAAGCCTTGCAAATGTTACTAGCAGAACCGACAGTTCATAACAATACTGAAAAATGGATTGAAAAAGTTACTAAAGACAAGAACCGCGTTCGTTCTTATGATAAGAAAGAGCGTGTGGTTCAGCCGCAAGCTGTTATTGAACGAATTGGTGAATTGACGAATGGAGATGCCATTGTGGTAACAGACGTTGGTCAACACCAAATGTGGGCAGCTCAGTATTATCCCTACCAAAATGAACGTCAGTTAGTGACTTCAGGTGGTTTGGGAACCATGGGATTTGGAATTCCAGCAGCAATCGGGGCTAAAATTGCTAACCCAGATAAGGAAGTAGTCTTGTTTGTTGGGGATGGCGGTTTCCAAATGACTAACCAGGAATTGGCTATTTTGAATATTTACAAGGTACCAATCAAGGTGGTTATGCTGAACAACCACTCACTTGGAATGGTTCGCCAGTGGCAGGAATCCTTCTATGAAGGCAGAACATCTGAGTCAGTCTTTGACACCCTTCCTGATTTCCAATTGATGGCACAGGCTTATGGCATTAAAAACTATAAGTTTGATAATCCTGAGACCTTGGCTCAAGACCTTGAAGTGATCACTGAGGATGTACCTATGCTAATCGAGGTAGATATTTCTCGTAAGGAACAGGTGTTACCAATGGTACCAGCTGGTAAGAGTAATCATGAGATGTTGGGGGTGAAGTTCCATGCGTAGAATGTTAACAGCAAAACTACAAAATCGATCAGGAGTCCTCAATCGCTTTACGGGTGTCCTGTCTCGTCGTCAGGTTAATATCGAAAGTATTTCTGTTGGAGCAACAGAAGATCCGAATGTATCGCGTATCACCATTATTATTGATGTAGCTTCTCATGATGAAGTGGAGCAAATCATTAAGCAACTCAATCGTCAGATTGATGTGATTCGCATTCGAGATATTACAGACAAACCTCATTTGGAACGAGAGGTAATTTTGGTTAAGATGTCAGCGCCAGCTGAGAAGCGCGCTGAGATTCTAGCGATTATTCAACCTTTCCGTGCAACGGTGGTAGACGTAGCGCCAAGCTCGATTACTATTCAAATGACAGGAAATGCAGAAAAGAGCGAAGCACTGTTGCGAGTCATTCGACCATACGGTATTCGCAATATCGCTCGCACTGGTGCAACTGGATTTACCCGCGATTAATACTCTTCGAAAATCTCTTCAAATCACGTCAGCTCTATCTGCAACCTCAAAACAGTGTTTTGAGCAACCTGCGGCTAGCTTCCTAATTTGCTCTTTGATTTTCATTGAGAATAAATATTTTAAATTTGTTAAACCAGTCTAAAAGGTAATAAATAATAGAAAAGAGAGAAAAACTATGGCAGTTCAAATGGAATATGAAAAAGATGTTAAAGTAGCAGCACTTGACGGTAAAAAAATCGCCGTTATTGGTTATGGTTCGCAAGGACATGCGCATGCTCAAAACTTGCGTGATTCAGGTCATGATGTCATTATCGGTGTACGTCCAGGTAAATCTTTTGATAAAGCAAAAGAAGACGGATTTGACACTTATACAGTAGCAGAAGCAACTAAATTGGCTGACGTTATCATGATTTTGGCACCAGACGAAATCCAACAAGAATTGTACGAAGCAGAAATCGCTCCAAACTTGGAAGCTGGAAACGCAGTTGGATTTGCTCATGGTTTCAACATCCACTTTGAATTTATCAAAGTTCCTGCGGATGTAGATGTTTTCATGTGTGCACCTAAAGGGCCAGGACATTTGGTACGCCGTACTTACGAAGAAGGATTTGGTGTACCAGCTCTTTACGCAGTATACCAAGATGCAACAGGAAATGCGAAAAACATTGCTATGGACTGGTGTAAAGGTGTTGGAGCAGCCCGTGTAGGTCTTCTTGAAACAACTTACAAAGAAGAAACTGAAGAAGATTTGTTTGGTGAACAAGCTGTACTTTGTGGTGGTTTGACTGCCCTTATCGAAGCAGGTTTTGAAGTCTTGACAGAAGCAGGATATGCTCCGGAATTGGCTTATTTTGAAGTTCTTCACGAAATGAAATTGATCGTTGACTTGATTTATGAAGGTGGATTCAAGAAAATGCGTCAATCAATTTCAAATACTGCTGAATACGGTGACTATGTATCAGGTCCACGTGTGATCACTGAGCAAGTTAAAGAAAACATGAAAGCTGTCTTGGCAGATATCCAAAATGGTAAATTTGCAAATGACTTTGTAAATGACTACAAAGCTGGACGTCCAAAATTGACTGCTTACCGTGAACAAGCAGCTAACCTTGAAATTGAAAAAGTTGGTGCAGAATTGCGTAAAGCAATGCCATTCGTTGGTAAAAACGACGATGATGCATTCAAAATCTATAACTAATTGATAGAAATTAAGGTGAAGGCGAGTTGGGGGACTAACTCGCTTTTATAGTCAATTCATCTCTTTTTAAAAGATGGATTACGATAAGTATGAAATAGTCTAGGAGAAAAAGATGTTAAGTTCAAAAGATATAATCAAGGCTCATAAGGTCTTGAACGGTGTGGTTGTGAATACCCCACTGGATTATGATCATTATTTATCGGAGAAGTATGGTGCTAAGATTTATTTGAAAAAGGAAAATGCTCAACGTGTTCGTTCTTTTAAAATTCGTGGTGCCTATTATGCTATTTCCCAGCTCAGCAAGGAAGAGCGTGAGCGTGGGGTAGTCTGTGCTTCTGCGGGGAATCATGCGCAGGGAGTTGCCTATACTTGTAATGAGATGAAAATTCCTGCTACTATTTTTATGCCCATTACTACTCCGCAACAAAAAATTGGTCAAGTTCGCTTTTTTGGTGGGGATTTCGTAACCATTAAACTAGTTGGAGATACCTTTGATGCCTCAGCTAAAGCAGCTCAAGAATTTACAGTCTCTGAAAACCGCACCTTTATTGATCCTTTTGATGATGCCCATGTCCAAGCAGGTCAAGGGACTGTTGCTTATGAGATTTTAGAAGAAGCTCGCAAAGAATCGATTGATTTTGATGCTGTCTTAGTTCCTGTTGGAGGTGGTGGTCTCATTGCTGGGGTTTCTACCTATATCAAGGAAACAAGTCCAGAGATTGAAGTCATTGGGGTAGAGGCTAATGGAGCGCGTTCCATGAAAGCTGCTTTTGAAGCTGGTGGACCTGTTAAACTCAAAGAAATTGACAAATTTGCGGATGGGATTGCTGTACAAAAGGTAGGTCAATTGACCTATGAAGCAACTCATCAACATGTTCAAACCTTAGTAGGTGTCGATGAGGGATTGATTTCTGAAACCTTGATTGACCTCTACTCTAAGCAAGGGATTGTTGCAGAACCTGCTGGAGCAGCTAGTATCGCTTCTTTAGAGGTTTTGGCTGAATATATCAAGGGGAAAACCATTTGTTGTATCATTTCTGGAGGAAATAATGATATCAACCGTATGCCGGAAATGGAAGAGCGTGCCTTGATTTATGATGGGATCAAGCATTACTTTGTAGTGAATTTTCCACAGCGTCCAGGTGCTTTGCGTGAGTTTGTAAATGATATCTTGGGGCCAAATGATGATATTACACGTTTTGAGTATATTAAACGAGCTAGTAAGGGAACAGGGCCAGTATTGATTGGGATTACCTTGGCAGATAAGCATGATTATGCAGGCTTGATTCGTCGGATGGAAGGTTTTGACCCAGCCTATATTAACTTAAATGGTAATGAAACGCTCTATAATATGCTTGTCTAAGGACTAATAAAAAAATATCATATTATTTGCACAATCGATGTATAGGTGCTATAATGAAGATGAAGAAAGGGGGCGATTCCTATGGACTTAGGAAATCGATTACGCTATTTCTATCATAATTCATTATAGTACCTATGTTTTTTGATTCAGTTTATAGTAAGGGAGTAAAATTACTTGTTACATATAAGTAGTATTTTTAGAATCCACTATTTTATATATGTCTAATCTAAAATTTGGCTAAATATAATAGGAATTAGAAAAAATAATCAATACTAATGAGAAACCTTATACTGAGTTGACTGAGAAGAGTGATAAGATACTAAGAAGATAAAAACAGTAGAAAATGTTGGAAGATAGGATACTATTGTTTCTTAATTACTAATCTTTTTATTGGTTTAAAGAAACAAAAAGGAATCTTGATAAAGTAAATAAATAGTACCAGTTGAGCAAGTGAAAAGTGCTTATAAAGGCAGAAAGAATATCAAAGAAGGAGAAGAGAAATAATAGTTAGTAATAGTGTGGAGAAAAAAAGCCTTCCGCCATTAGAAATATTGTTTTTAAAGTTGGATAAATAGAATAAAGTTGAAGATAAAACCTGTCTAACCTATCCCGAACTGGTATTTATAAATTATGAATATTTTTACAATAAAAAGAGTTAATAATACAATTATTTCAAAGGTATTTGCTAATGGTTTATAGCAAGCAAAAACCTATATATTATAAGCTTTAATAAGATAGCAAGTAAAAATAAAGGCGTTTATTTTATCGAATATATGTTTTTTTATTGACAAAAAGTATAAAAGCGTATACAATTAAAAGCGTATACAATTAAATATCGTAAATAAGAAAATAGGAGGAAGACATGGCTAAGTCAAACTTTGAAAAAGTAGAATCAGTTGTTGGCTGGGTTCGTGATAAGAAAATCACAGGCTACCGTATCTCTAAAGAAACGAATGCGCGTGAAATGTCTATCATTGCTCTAGCGCAGGGTCGTGCAAAAGTAAAAAATATTTCGTTTGAAACGGCTCTAGGTTTAATTGATTTCTATGATAAAAATCATGAAAAATTTGAAGATTAATCTTTGGATAATGGTGGATTCTTGAATAGGGTCTGCCTTTTCATTTTGATACTCAATGAAAATCAAAGAGCAAATTAGGAAGCTAGCCGCAGGCTGCTCAAAACACTGTTTTGAGGTTGCAGATAGAGCTGACGTGGTTTGAAGAGATTTTCGAAGAGTATGAGGACAGCAAAAAGACTGCACGATTGATGCAGCCTTTTCTTTTTATTTGAGATAACGTTGAAGGAACTCTTTTGTACGCTCTTCTTTAGGATTGGTGAAGAGGTCTTCTGGTTTGCCTTCTTCAGCAATCACACCCTTATCCATAAAGATAACACGGTGAGAGACATCACGGGCGAATTCCATTTCGTGGGTTACGACAATCATAGTCAAGCCTTCTTGAGCCAGATCTTGCATGATTTTGAGGACTTCTCCAACCATTTCTGGATCGAGAGCTGATGTTGGTTCATCAAAGAGAATGGCGTCAGGATTCATTGAAAGGGCACGAGCGATGACCACACGTTGTTTTTGACCACCTGAGAGTTGTTTTGGTTTCGCTTGCCAGTAGCGTTCTCCCATGCCGACCTTTTCTAGGTTTTCTTTGGCAATCTTTTCAGCTTCTGTACGTTCACGTTTAAGGACAGTTGTCTGAGCGACGATTGTGTTTTCAAGCACGTTGAGATTTTCAAAGAGGTTAAAGGATTGGAAAACCATCCCCAACTTTTCACGGTATTGCGTGAGGTCATAGCCTTTTTCGAGGACGTTTTGTCCATGATAAAGGATTTGCCCATCAGTTGGCGTTTCAAGGAGGTTGATGGAGCGTAGGAAAGTTGATTTTCCGCTTCCAGAGCTTCCGATGATAGAGATAACTTCACCCTTGTGGACAGTTAGAGAAATGTCTTTTAACACTTCGTTTTGTCCATAGGATTTTTTGAGGTGTTTAATTTCAAGGATTGCTTGTGTCATTATTTCAAATCCTCCGTTTGCATTTGGTTAGCACCTGTAGTATAGGTATCCATGTCCATGCGACGTTCGATGAAGCGTAGGATACGTGTTACGGTGAAGGTGAGGACAAAGTAAATCACGGCGATGATTGTAAATGTCTGGAAGTATTGATAGGTTTGTGTTGCCACGGTATTTCCTGAGAAATAAAGTTCGACAACAGAGATAACGTTCAATACAGATGTATCTTTGATATTGATGACAAATTCATTACCAGTTGCTGGTAGGATGTTACGGACTACCTGAGGTAGGACAATATTACGCATGGTTTGGTTATGAGTCATACCAAGAGCAGTCGCTGCTTCAAATTGTCCCTTGTCAACTGCTAGGATACCACCACGAACAATTTCAGTCATGTAGGCACCGGTGTTGATCGAAACGATGAAGATAGCAGCTAGTGTACGGTCAAGGTTGATACCGAAAGCTTGGGCAGTTCCATAGTAAATAACCATCGATTGAACGATCATTGGGGTACCACGGAAAATTTCAATGTAGACATTGAGGATCCAACCGGCTAGTTTTTGTAGGCTGTAAATGGCTTTGTTTTCAGAGAAAGGAGCAGTACGGAAAACACCAATGGCAAGCCCAATAATGAGCCCTGTGATGGTTCCGACGATAGAGATTAAAAGAGTGACACCAGCACCGCGCAAAAGTTGTTGCCAGTTTTCAGAGAGAATTTTAGTGACTTGGCTAAAGAAACTACTGCTAGTCTCTTCAGTTGTTGTAGCTTCGGCAGGTTGCTCTTTGATCATACGATCCATCAAGGCAACTTGGTCGTCTTTTGAAATGGTTTCAATGCTGGCATTGATTTGGCTAATACGATTGTCATCTTTACGAAGTCCAATGGCGATAGCTGTATCTTCTTCCCCCGTTTTGAAACCTGGTTCTACTTGAACCATTTTAAACTTAGAGTTAGCAGCTTCGGCAGTCAGAGCTTCTGGGCGTTCAGAAACATAAGCATCGATGACACCAGCCTCAAGAGCTTGGCGCATTTGAGCGAAGTCTCCCATGGCTGTTTCTTTTTTAGCACCCGGGATTTGTGCAATCAAGTCGTAGAGGTAGACACCTTGTTGAGAAGTGATTTTTGCACCATTAAAGTCATCCAAAGATTTGGCATTTGCATAGGCAGAATCTTTTTTGACAAGCAAAACTGGTTCGCTAGTGTAGTAACTGCTTGAAAAGGCAATTTCTTGTTTGCGCTCAGCAGTAGGACTCATACCCGCGATAATCATGTCAATCTTACCAGAAGTAAGGGCAGGGACTAGACCTTCCCACTTGGTTTTAACAACCAAAGGTTCTTTGCCTAAGTCCTTAGCGATTTTCTTGGCGATTTGAACATCGTATCCATTGGCGTACTGGTTAGTCCCATCGATTTTGACAGCACCATTGCTATCATCATCCTGGGTCCAGTTAAAGGGAGCATATGCTGCTTCCATCCCGATGCGTAAATATTCATCAGCTTGAGCAACATTGACAAGTCCCAGCATCAGCAAGAGACTTGTGAAAATAGATAAGTATATTTTTCTCATGATTTCTCCTATTTCTAATCTATTAAAAAATAACTGTCTACTATTTTATCGAAAAAAACTCTATTTTTCAATACAGGTAAGCCCTTACTTGAGAAAAAAATGATATAATGATAGCAAAGATAAAAAGGGGGCTTAGTTGATGAAAAAAACTTTTTTATTACTGGTGCTAGGCTTGTTTTGCCTTCTACCACTCTCTGTTTTTGCCATTGATTTCAAGATAAACTCTTACCAAGGTGATTTGTATATTCATGCAGACAATACGGCAGAATTTAGACAGAAGATAGTTTATCAGTTTGAGGAGGACTTTAAGGGTCAAATCGTGGGACTTGGACGTGCTGGCAAGATGCCTAGCGGATTTGACATTAATCCTCATCCAAAGGTTCAGGCTGAGAAAAACGGTGCTGAACTGACAGATGTTACGAGCGAAGTGATAGAAGGAGCAGATGGTTATACTGTTAAAGTTTATAATCCAGGTCAAGAAGGCGACACAGTTGAAGTTGACCTCGTTTGGAGCTTAAAGAATTTACTTTTCCTTTATGATGATATCGCTGAATTAAATTGGCAACCTTTAACAGATAGTTCAGGGAATATTGGAAAGTTTGAATTTCATGTAAGGGGAGACAAGGGGGCTGAAAAACTCTTTTTCCATACAGGGAAACTTTTTAGAGAGGGAACGATTGAAAAGAGTAACCTTGATTATACTATCCGTTTAGACAATCTTCCGCCTAAGCGTGGAGTTGAATTGCATGCCTACTGGCCTCGAACTGATTTTGCTAGCGCTAGGGATCAGGGATTGAAAGGAAATCGTTTAGAGGAATTTAATAAGATAGAAGAGTCGATTGTTAAAGAAAAAGAGCAAAGTAAACAACTCGTTACTTGGATCTTCCCTTCCATACTTTCTATCTCCTTGTTATTGAGTGTCTGCTTCTATTTTATTTATAGAAGAAAGACCACTCCTTCTGTCAAATATGCCAAAAATCATCGTATCTATGAACCACCAATGGAATTAGAACCTATGGTTTTATCAGAAGCAGTCTACTCGACCTCCTTGGAGGAAGTGAGTCCTCTAACAAAAGGAGCGGGTAAATTTACCTTTGACCAACTTCTTCAAGCTACCTTGCTAGATGTGATAGACCGTGGGAATGTCTCTATCATTTCAGAAGGAGATGCAGTGGGTTTGAGGCTAGTAAAAGAAGATGGTTTGTCAAGTTTTGAGAAAGACTGTCTAAATCTGGCTTTTTCAGGTAAAAAAGAAGAAACTCTTTCCAATTTGTTTGAGGATTACAAGGTATCTGATAGTCTTTATCGTAGAGCAAAAGTCTCTGATGAAAAACGGATTCAAGCAAAGGGGCGTCAGCTCAAATCTTCTTTTGAAGAAGTATTGAAAGAGATGCAAGAAGGAGTGAGAAGTCAAGTTTCCTTCTGGGGGCTCCCAGATTATTATCGTCCTTTAACTGGTGGGGAAAAGGCCTTGCAGGTGGGGATGGGTATCTCCACTATCTTGCCCCTATTTATCGGATTTGGTTTGTTCTTGTATAGTATAGACGTTCATGGCTATCTCTACCTCCCTTTACCAATACTTGGTTTTCTGGGTTTTATTTTGGCCATTTTCTATTATTGGAAGCTTCGATTAGATAATCGTGATGGTGTCTTAAATGAAGCAGGGGCAGAAGTCTACTATCTCTGGACCAGTTTTGAAAATATGTTATGTGAGATTGCGAGATTGAATCAGGCTGAGCTGGAAAGTATTGTGGTCTGGAATCGCCTCTTGGTCTATGCGACCTTATTTGGCTATGCGGATAAGGTCAGTCGTTTGATGAAGGTTCATCATATCCAAGTGGAAAATCCAGATATCAATCTATATGTAGCCTATGGTTGGCATAGTATGTTTTATCATTCAAGCGCGCAAATGAGCCATTATGCCAGTGTCGCAAATACAGCAAGTACCTACTCCGTATCTTCTGGAAGTGGAAGTTCTGGTGGAGGCTTCTCTGGAGGCGGAGGCGGTGGCAGTATCGGCGCCTTTTAAAGAGAGCTATCACTGGCTGAAAAAATATGCTATAATGGAAGATAGAAAAAGGAGTAATCTATGTATCTTATTGAAATTTTAAAATCTATCTTCTTCGGGATTGTTGAAGGAATTACGGAATGGTTGCCGATTTCCAGTACAGGTCACTTGATTTTAGCAGAGGAGTTTATCCAATACCAAAATCAAAATGAAGCCTTTATGTCCATGTTTAATGTCGTGATTCAGCTTGGTGCGATTTTGGCGGTTATGGTGATTTACTTTAATAAGCTCAATCCTTTCAAGCGGACTAAGGACAAACAGGAAGTTCGTCGAACTTGGCAATTGTGGTCTAAAGTTCTTGTAGCTACTTTACCTTTGCTTGCCGTATTTAAGTTTGATGATTGGTTTGATACCCACTTCCATAACATGTTTTCTGTTGCTCTCATGTTGATTATTTATGGGATTGCCTTTATCTATTTGGAAAAGCGCAATAAAGCGCGTGCTATCGAGCCAAGTGTAACAGAGTTGGACAAGCTTCCTTATACGACAGCCTTCTATATCGGCCTCTTCCAAGTTCTTGCCCTTTTGCCAGGGACAAGCCGTTCTGGAGCAACGATTGTCGGTGGTTTGTTGAATGGAACTAGTCGTTCTGTTGTGACAGAATTTACCTTCTATTTAGGGATTCCTGTTATGTTTGGAGCCAGTGCCTTAAAGATTTTCAAATTTATAAAAGCAGGACAGCTCTTGAGTTTTGGGCAATTGTTCTTGCTCTTGGTTGCGATGGGAGTGGCCTTTGCAGTCAGCATGGTCGCTATTCGCTTCTTGACCAGCTATGTGAAAAAACACGACTTTACCCTTTTTGGTAAATACCGTATCGTGCTTGGTAGTATCTTATTGCTTTATAGCTTTGTTCGTTTATTTGTATAAGAAAAACCTTGAGGGGTCAGGACTCTTCAAGGTTTTAAAATCCAGTCACGGTAATTCCTAGCAGGCGGACACCTCTTTCTTTCTCGCTTAATTTTTCATAGAGGTGCAGAGCTATTTGGCTTATCTGACTAGCATCCTGTGTTTTTTGAGCAAGACTTTTTCGTTTAGTAAGAGTTGAAAAGTCCTCGTAGCGGATTTTCAAAATGACAATTTTTCCAGCTTTTTCTTGTTGATGTAGATTGAGAGCGACTCTTTCTGATAGGAGAGTCAGCTCTTTTTTGATGTCCTCCTCGGCACGGAGAATTTTCCCATAGGTTTTCTCTTTCCCGATTGATTTACGGATGCGATTGGATTTGACGGGGGAATTGTGGATACCACGAGCCTTTCGATAAAGGTCGTAGCCCAGTCTGCCAAAACGGTCTATTAGGGTCATTTCAGGGACTTCAAGCAAATCAGCGCCGGTAAAAACGCCCATTTGATGAAGACGTTCTACCGTCTTTTTTCCTACTCCATGAAACTTGGAAATATCCATTTGTTTGAGAAAGTCCTCAGCCTGGTCAGGTAGAATCACTGTCAGACCATGTGGTTTTTGATAATCACTCGCCATTTTAGCTAAGAACTTGTTGTAGGAAACACCGGCAGAAGCAGTTAGATGGAGTTCTTGCCAGATATCCTCTTGAATGAGACGAGCGATTTTGACAGCTGACTTGATACCGAGTTTATTTTCTGTCACATCCAAATAGGCTTCGTCAATACTCATAGGTTCAATCAAATCTGTATAGCGCTTAAAAATAGCTCGAATCTGGAGCCCCACAGCTTTATATTTTTCATAATTCCCTGAGATAAAGATGGCCTGGGGACAACGTTCATATGCTTCCTTGGAACTCATGGCTGAATGGACACCAAAAGCTCGCGCCTCATAGCTACAAGTGGAAACGACACCACGCCCACCTGTTTGCCGAGGGTCGCTGCCGATAATGACAGGTTTTCCTCTGAGTTTAGGATTATCCCTGATTTCCACTGCAGCAAAAAAGGCATCCATGTCAATATGGATGATTTTTCTTGACAAATCATTTAATAAGGGGAAAATCAGCATATCTAGCTCCTTTTTACTAAGCAGTTTTCTATATTATATCTTTTTTCAGAAAAAAAGGAAAATTGTAATATGGCTTTCAAAAATATAATACAGATTGTATGAAAAACGTTGCTGTATTAGAAAAGAAAGTTAAAAAGAAGCCTATTTTAGCTTGTTGAAATCGTTTACTATATGATATACTTGTCTCAAGAATGTAACAGATGACTGTTGCTAGAAAGAAAAAGAGGACATTAATATGGTTGTTAAGACAGTTGTTGAAGCACAAGATATTTTTGAGAAAGCTTGGGAAGGCTTCAAAGGCGTAGATTGGAAAGAAAAAGCAAGTGTTTCACGCTTCGTACAAGCTAACTACACACCTTACGATGGAGATGAAAGCTTCCTTGCAGGACCAACAGAACGTTCACTTCACATCAAAAAAATTGTAGAAGAAACGAAAGCTCACTACGAAGAAACTCGTTTCCCAATGGACACTCGTCCAACATCTATCGCTGATATCCCTGCTGGATTTATCGACAAAGAGAACGAAGTGATATATGGTATCCAAAATGACGAACTCTTCAAATTGAACTTCATGCCAAAGGTGGTATCCGTATGGCTGAAACTACTTTGAAAGAAAATGGATACGAACCAGATCCAGCTGTTCACGAAATCTTCACTAAATATGTAACAACAGTTAACGACGGTATTTTCCGTGCTTACACTTCAAACATCCTTCGCGCTCGTCACGCTCACACTGTAACGGGTCTTCCAGATGCCTACTCACGTGGACGTATCATCGGTGTTTATGCACGTCTTGCTCTTTATGGTGCAGACTACTTGATGCAAGAAAAAGTAAACGATTGGAACTCAATCGAAGAAATCGATGAAGAAACAATCCGTCTTCGTGAAGAAATCAACCTTCAATACCAAGCATTGCAACAAGTTGTTCGCTTGGGTGATCTTTACGGAGTTGATGTTCGCAAACCAGCGATGAACGTTAAAGAAGCTATCCAGTGGGTTAACATTGCCTTTATGGCTGTCTGCCGTGTTATCAATGGTGCTGCTACATCTCTAGGACGTGTGCCAATCGTACTTGACATCTTTGCAGAACGTGACCTTGCTCGTGGTACATTTACTGAATCAGAAATCCAAGAATTCGTTGATGATTTCGTTATGAAACTTCGTACAGTTAAATTTGCTCGTACAAAAGCTTATGACCAATTGTACTCGGGTGACCCAACTTTCATCACAACTTCTATGGCTGGTATGGGTAACGATGGTCGTCACCGTGTTACTAAGATGGACTACCGTTTCTTGAACACTCTTGACAACATTGGTAACTCACCAGAACCAAACTTGACAGTTCTTTGGACTGACAAATTGCCATACAACTTCCGTCGCTACTGTATGCACATGAGCCACAAACACTCTTCTATCCAATACGAAGGTGTAACAACAATGGCTAAAGACGGATATGGTGAAATGAGCTGTATCTCATGCTGTGTGTCTCCACTTGACCCAGAAAATGAAGACCAACGCCACAACATCCAGTACTTTGGAGCGCGTGTAAACGTTCTCAAAGCCCTTCTTACTGGATTAAACGGTGGATATGATGACGTACATAAAGACTACAAAGTATTTGACATTGATCCTATCCGTGACGAGGTTCTTGAATTTGAATCAGTTAAAGCTAACTTTGAAATCTCTTGACTGGTTGACTGACACTTATGTAGATGCTTTGAACATCATCCACTACATGACTGATAAGTACAACTACGAAGCTGTTCAAATGGCATTTTTGCCAACTAAACAACGTGCAAACATGGGATTCGGTATTTGTGGATTTGCTAACACAGTTGACACATTGTCAGCTATCAAATATGCTACAGTTAAACCACTTCGTGATGAAGATGGATACATCTATGACTACGAAACAATTGGTGAATACCCACGTTGGGGTGAAGACGACCCACGTTCAAACGAATTGGCAGAATGGTTGATCGAAGCTTACACTACTCGTCTACGTAGCCACAAACTTTACAAAGACGCAGAAGCTACAGTATCACTTTTGACAATCACATCTAACGTTGCTTATTCTAAACAAACTGGTAACTCACCAGTTCACAAAGGTGTATACCTCAACGAAGATGGTTCTGTGAACTTGTCTAAACTTGAATTCTTCTCACCAGGTGCTAACCCATCTAACAAAGCTAAAGGTGGATGGTTGCAAAACTTGAACTCACTAGCTAGTCTTGACTTTGGTTACGCAGCTGATGGTATCTCATTGACTACTCAGGTTTCACCTCGCGCTCTTGGTAAAACTCGTGACGAACAAGTTGATAACTTGGTAACAATCCTTGATGGTTACTTTGAAAACGGTGGACAACATGTTAACTTGAACGTTATGGACTTGAACGATGTTTACGAAAAGATTATGTCTGGTGAAGACGTTATCGTACGTATCTCTGGATACTGTGTAAATACTAAATACCTCACTCCAGAACAAAAAGCTGAGTTAACTCAACGTGTCTTCCACGAAGTTCTTTTCAATGGATGATGCCTTGGATGCATTGAACTAATCAAGTTCTTGAATAATGAAAAGGAACCCTCGGTCAGTCGACTGAGGGTTGTTTTGAAGTTTAAAATCCTTAAGTCAGGCACTGAAATATCTGACTGAGATTCAAAGATGCTTTTTGAATTGAAGAAGTAGTCCGAAAAAACACCACACTTTGTAATACACAAGGTGTGGCTGTATTTTATCTCTTAGACCAAGTACGCTTCATAAAGAGAAGTAAGATTGGGTAAATCTCTAATCGACCTGCAATCATTGCAAAGGAGAGAAGAATTTTTGAGATAGGACTAAAGATTGCGAAGCTAGAAGTAGTTCCTAGAATAGGCCCAATATTATTGAAACAGCTAAAGACAGCGCTGGTCACAACCAGAAAATCATTGCTATCTAGGCTGACAATAAAGATGAGTACTAGTAAAATCATAGCATAGATGACAAAGTACTTGAGAATCTTATGCTGGGTGTCTTTGTCAATCACTGTTTTATTAACATGGAGAGTCAACACACGGTGGGGCGATAGGATTGACAAAATTTGGTTTTTGGCAATCTTTGAAAGGATGAGGCCTCGAATAACCTTGAGTCCACCTGCGGTTGATCCAGCAGAACCACCGATTGCCATGAGGAAGAGGAGGATAAACTGGGAGAAGAGGGGCCAGTTGGTAATATCTCCATAACCAAAACCAGTCGTTGTAATGATGTTGGAAACCTGGAAGAAGGCCATTTCAAAACTCTTTGAAAATCCCGGGTAGAGATAGAGAGTGTTAAGGCTAATCAATCCTGTAGAAACTAGAACAATGGTCAAGTAAGCTCGAAGTTCTTGATCTCCAAAGAATGTCTTGATTCGACGGAGCATGAGGTAATAGTAGAGGTTGAAATTTACCCCAAAAACCAAAACTCCGATACTAACTAGATAGGTAATTAGTGAGCTACCATAGTGGGCAATCCCGTCATTATAGACGGTGAATCCTCCTGTACCCGCAGTACCCATAGCGATAACAAAACTATCAAATAGGGGCATACCTGCTAGATAGTAGATAATCACAAAAAGGGAAAAGAGAGCCAGATAAAGGAGATAGAGAATCTGAGCAGTATTTTTTAGCTTGGATACTACTTTACCAAAGACAGGGCCGGGCACCTCTGCTTTCATCACCTCTAGGTGGCTATTTTGGGTATTGTCCATGATAGCAAGTGCAAAAACGAGCACTCCCATCCCTCCAATCAGGTGGGTAAAACTTCGCCAGAAAAGGAGGGAACGACTGAGAACCGAAACGTCGCTCAGAATAGTTGATCCAGTAGTTGTAAAGCCAGAACTGATTTCAAAAAAGGCATCGATAAGGCTGGGAATTTGACCAGCAAAGACAAAAGGTAGACTGCCAAAGAAAGACCATAGGATCCAACAGAGGGCAACAATTAAGATTCCCTCCTTAGCATAAATCCGTTGTTTTTTTGGTTTTTGTAAAATTCCTAAACCACCTAGTAATACGAGAATCCCAATTGTTGTAAAGAGGGCTGTAAAGACTTGGCTCGCTTCATGATAATAGGCGGCAATTGAAACAGGAACCAAGAGGAGCACAGCTTCAATCAAAAGTAACTTTGAAATGAGGTAACGAATCATACTTTTATTCATTTCTTACCTCGCAATCAAGTCATAAATCTTGGTGATGTTCGGTAACAAGGTTGTTACCAGAAGCTTGTCTCCGACTTCAAGCATATCCTCCCCAGTTGGGAAAATAGTCTTGCCCTTTCGAATGATGGCGGCAATAAGAACCCCTTTTTTCAGTTTTAGTTGGGAAAGAGGTTTGGCAGTCATTTTATTGGCTTCCTTGATATGAAATTGAAGGGTTTCGATTTGACCGTTACATAGATGGTGCATGGCTTGAAGGTCTGAATACTGGGCATTAACTCGACCACGAATAAAGTGCATAATCGTATCTACAGCAATGCTTTTAGGTGTGATGATACTTGAAAAATCAGGCGCATTGATAATCTCGAGGAGATCGGTACGATTGACCTTGGTGATATTTTTTTGTACACCTACGCTGTCAAGGAACATAGAGGTAATCAGATTTTCCTCATCGACCCCTGTTAGTGTTGCTACTGCATCATAGTTTTGAGCACTTTCTTCTAGTAAGATATCTTTTGCGGTACCATCTCCTTGGACAATATAGAGATTAGGGAATTTCTCACTAAAGAATCGTGCTCTTTCAGGGTTAATCTCGATGACTTTGGTATCTATACGACTGTCTTTGAGAATACCTAGTAGGTAATAAGCGATTCTACCTGCTCCAACGATGAGAAGGCTCTTAACAGACCGTGATTTAAAATAATTATGGAAGAGCATCATATCGACACGGTTACCAGTGACAAAGATTCTATCTTTATCCTGTATGGTCATGTCACCACTTGGAATAATAATTTGATGATTCCTCTCTATGGCACAGACAATGATATCGCCAAATTTTTTCCGAAAATCAGAGATGGGCATTTGGCAAAGACCACTGGAGGATTTAACAGTGAATTCCATCAAGCTAACGCGTCCACCAGCAAAGCGTTCGACAGATAGGGCGTTTGGGAAGTCAATAATATTAGCGATAGCGCGAGCAGCTAAGAGTTCAGGGTTAACGATAAGAGAAAAACCGAGAATGTTCTTTTCTTTGAAATAAGAGTTAGAATATTCAGGATTGCGCACCCGAACGATGGTTTCTTTAGCCCCCATTTTTTTGGCTAGAACGGCTGCGATCATGTTCACTTCATCGTACTCAGTCAGGGCGATAAAGATATCACAATCTTGGACACTGGCTTGCTCAAGGATGGTAAAATCCGCCCCGTTACCAAGGATACCCATGATATCAAAGCGATTGACAATATGATTGAGGACGGCTTCGTCTTGTTCAATCAGCAAAACATCGTGTTTTTCTGCAACCAAGGAGCGACAGAGGGCAAAACCAACTTTTCCCCCTCCGACAAGGATAATTTTCATAATAAAACCTACTTCTTCATTATGTAACTATCATACCTTTTTTCAAGAAAAAATGCACCTACTAGCTAATAATAAGAGTTTTTAGTAGGAAATTTGATATAGCTTAAAAAACTATAACTTAACCAATTGAAATAGCTATTAGTACCTTACTATGGACTATGGTATGATGAAGGGTATATTGGGAGATAAAATGAATAATAATTTATTGCTATTACAATCAGACTTTTGTCTGGCAGATGATGCGGTATCGTCTATGATTGGAGTGCCTTTAGAAAAACCTCCAATCTTGCTCTTAGCATCCTTGTTTTTAATAGCCTATTTACTACTTATCTTGCAGAATCACAGACGATTTTACAACCCTTGGAAATAGCTTGAAAAAATTAAAAAAATCAAGTCATTTCTATTGACAATGATTCTGAAAGTGTTATACTAAGAAAGTAGTTTCGCTGATTTACTTCAAACCTGTTGTGAGGTAAGTTAACGATGCCTTAACCACGCTGTTTGCTGAGCTTGACTCCGGGCAGTGTGGCTATTTTTTTGCAATGGTAAAAGGAAGCAAGTCATGACAAATCACATTGTATTATTTGAACCTCAAATTCCACAAAATACAGGCAATATCGCGCGTACTTGCGCTGCAACCAATTCTCCCCTCCACATCATCAAGCCTATGGGCTTTCCTATCGATGACCGCAAGATGAAGCGAGCTGGTTTGGATTATTGGGATAAGCTAGAGATTTATTTTTACGAGAGTTTAGAGGATTTCATGTCTCAGATGAAGGGAAAACTCTATCTGATTTCTAAATTCGCTGAGAAAGTGTATTCTGATGTGGATTTATCGACTAACGAAGACCATTATTTTCTATTTGGACGTGAAGACAAGGGCTTGCCTGAGGACTTTATGCGAGAACATCCTGAGAAAGCTCTCCGTATTCCTATGAATGATGAACATGTCCGCAGTCTCAATGTGTCTAATACCGTCTGCATGATTGTCTATGAGGCTCTCCGCCAGCAGAACTTTGCAGGTCTTGAGCTTGTTCATACCTATGAAGTGGATAAATTGAAATAAAAAATGAAAATGAAAATGAACAAAATGCTTGCGCTTGCAAGCGTTTTTTGTTATGATAAAAGAGTCTTCAGGGCAGGGTGTAATTCCCGACCGGCGGTGACTTTAACTAGGAAATGATCTTTTCCTTTTATACTTTGTTGACAAGCTTTGCCTAACCAGAAGTTATGCCTACAGCTTGTCGCCTAGTCTAAAAGAAAAATCTCTATTTCCTTCTCTTTAAAGAAGTCCGCGAGCGCAAGCTGATGTGGTGAGATTCCACAACCGACAGTATAGTCTGGATGGGAGAAGACGAAAGAATAGCTTTGTCTGTTCTGATAGATTTATAGCTAAACTGTAACCGCTTGCTTGAATTTCCTTAATAGAGTGAGAGGGAACTTTTGGGATATAAAAAGTGAGAATAGATAGAGGAATCCTTTCTAACTTCTTCTGATTTTATAGAAAATTGGAGGAACCTGTTATGACAAACACACGTCGACTTTCGACCATTGCGATTTTATCAGCCATTTCATTTGTGCTGATGTACTTTGACTTTCCGCTTTTGCCAGCGGCATCCTTCCTCAAGATCGAATTTAGCATCTTGCCAGTCCTTGTGGGTCTGGTGGTCATGGATTTGCCTGCTGCTCTAGGAATTCTCTTGCTTCGCTCACTCTTGAAATTGCTTCTTAATAGCCAGGGAGTGAATACTTACATTGGTTTGCCGATGAATATCGTAGCTTTGGGAGTTTTTGTCATCGTATTTGCTTTGATTTGGAAAAAGGAACGGACAACTCTTCGTTTCCTACTAGGCTCTCTAGCTGGGACTATTGGTTTAACCGTGGCTATGTTGGTTCTCAACTATGTTTACGCTGTTCCTTTGTACGCTAAGTTTGCTAACTTTGATATTGGAAAAATTTTGGGACTTTCCAACTACCTAATGACCATGGTATTACCTTTTAACTTGATTGAGGGTGTAATCTTTTCCGTTTCATTCTGGTTGTTGTACGTCCTTTTGAAACCAACCTTAAAACATTATGAGAGATAAACAAACATTTTTAATGAAGGGCAGTTTTGCCCTTTTACTTTTCGTTATTCTTGGCTACATGGTCAAATTTTACCCTGAAACGCTGGTCAATTTTGACCAACCGATTCAGACGGCCGTTCGAGGAGATTTGCCAGATTATTTGACTATTCTTTTCCGAGCCATCACACGCTTGATTGATATCCCAGTGATTATCACTTGGGTTGTCATTACAGCTTTTGTCTTTTATCGTAAGCGATGGAAGATAGAAAGTTTCTTCATGCTGGGAAATCTGGCTTTGGCAGGACTTTTAATCGTGACCTTTAAAAATATCTACCAGCGTCCACGACCAGCTATTTTACACTTGGTTGAGGAGAAGGGATTTTCCTTTCCAAGTGGCCATTCTCTGGCTGTGACCTTGATGGTCGGCTCTCTGATTGTTATTCTTAGTCAGCGGATTAAAGATCCGGTCTGGAGAAAAATCGTGCAAATTGCCCTTGGGTTCTACCTAGTTAGTGTGCTGGTATCAAGGGTCTATCTGGGAGTTCATTACCCATCAGATGTCCTTGCTAGTCTCTGTGTGGGCTTGGGAGTCTTGTTTATCGAGTTTCCCTTTTATGATAAGCTCCGCTTCCAATGGCGATTTAAAGGCAAGCAGAAGTGAGATAGGTCTTGCAAGAATGGTAAAAATCTGATAAACTATGTAGTAATTGAATAGAAATCTGCAAGACTAGTAACTCAAGGGAAGTATATCAGGGAGGAGAGCCGTGACTGCAAGCTCTCTATATGAAAGCTGGGTGAATTCACTTGCGCATGGATTTAGAAATGAAGGTCTGACTTGTCAGATGAAAACGGATGGTACCGCGTGTCAACGCTCCGAGTGGAGTTTTTGGCATGTGGTTTTCTTTTTATCTACGAGCGACTGATGGAGGAATTATGTCAACTATTGAAGAACAATTAAAAGCGCTTCGTGAAGAAACGCTGGCTAGCTTGAAGCAGATTTCTGCTGAAAATGAAAAAGAGATGCAAGATTTGCGTGTCTCAGTCCTTGGTAAAAAGGGTTCGCTTACTGAAATCCTCAAAGGGATGAAAGATGTCTCTGCAGAGATGCGTCCAATCATTGGGAAACATGTCAATGAGGCTCGTGATGTCTTGACAGCTGCTTTTGAAGAAACAGCTAAGCTCTTGGAAGAAAAGAAAGTCACTGCACAGTTAGCTAGCGAGAGTATCGATGTGACGCTTCCAGGTCGTCCTGTTGCGACTGGTCACCGTCATGTCCTCACACAAACCAGTGAAGAAATCGAAGATATTTCATTGGAATGGGTTACCAAGTCGTGGATGGTTTTGAAGTGGAGCAAGACTACTATAACTTTGAACGTATGAACCTTCCAAAAGACCACCCAGCTCGTGATATGCAGGATACTTTCTATATTACTGAAGAAATCTTGCTCCGTACCCACACGTCTCCGGTGCAGGCGCGTGCTATGGATGCCCATGATTTCTCTAAAGGTCCTTTGAAAATGATCTCACCAGGGCGTGTGTTCCGTCGTGACACAGACGATGCAACCCACAGTCACCAATTCCACCAAATTGAAGGCTTGGTTGTTGGGAAAAACATCTCTATGGCAGATCTTCAAGGAACCCTTCAGTTGATTGTGCAAAAAATGTTCGGTGAAGAGCGTCAGATCCGTCTGCGCCCCTCTTACTTTCCATTCACAGAGCCATCTGTTGAGGTGGATGTTTCTTGCTTCAAGTGTGGTGGAGAAGGCTGTAACGTATGTAAGAAAACAGGTTGGATCGAAATTATGGGTGCCGGTATGGTTCACCCACGTGTCCTTGAAATGAGTGGTATCGATGCGACTGTTTACTCTGGATTTGCCTTTGGTCTTGGACAAGAGCGTGTAGCTATGCTCCGTTACGGAATCAACGATATCCGTGGATTCTACCAAGGAGATGTCCGCTTCTCAGAACAGTTTAAATAATGATCAGAAAAGTAGAAAAGGCAGATATTGGGGTGTTATCCAAAATTGCCAAACAAACCTTTCGTGAAACATTTGCGCATGATAATACGGAAGAGCAGTTACAGGAATACTTTGAAGAGGCTTATAGTCTGAAAACTTTATCAACTGAGTTGGAAAATCCTGACTCCGAAACCTATTTTATTATGCATGAAGAGGAGATAGCTGGTTTTCTCAAAGTCAACTGGGGAAGTGCTCAGACTGAGAGAGAATTAGAGGATGCTTTTGAAATTCAACGCCTCTATGTGCTACAAAAATTCCAAGGATTTGGACTAGGTAAGCAACTTTTTGAATTCGCTCTGGAACTTGCCGAAAAAAATAGTTTTTCCTGGGCTTGGCTAGGTGTTTGGGAGCATAATACAAAAGCTCAAGCGTTTTATAATCGATATGGTTTTGAAAAATTTGGCCAACATCATTTTAGGGTTGGTCAAAAAGTAGATACGGATTGGTTACTGAGAAAGAAATTAAGGTAAGAAGAGGATTCTTCTATTGAAATGATAGGAAAGGAAAAGAACTAGAGTGGCAACTGTCATTCTGGAGAACTAAATTATGCTTGTATCTTATAAATGGTTAAAAGAATTGGTGGACATTGATGTGCCATCACAAGAGTTGGCTGAAAAAATGTCAACCACAGGGATCGAAGTAGAAGGTGTGGAATCACCTGCTGCTGGTCTCTCAAAAATTGTTGTCGGAGAAGTCTTGTCTTGCGAAGATGTGCCAGAAACACACTTGCATGTCTGCCAAGTTAATGTGGGTGAAGAAGAAGCCCGTCAAATCGTCTGTGGTGCCCCAAATGTGCGCGCAGGAATCAAGGTTATGGTGGCTCTTCCGGGAGCTCGCATTGCGGACAACTACAAGATTAAAAAAGGAAAAATCCGTGGTTTGGAATCTCTCGGAATGATCTGCTCACTTGGTGAATTAGGGATTTCTGACTCTGTTGTACCGAAAGAATTTGCAGATGGCATCCAAATATTGCCAGATGATGCAGTTCCAGGTGAGGAAGTCTTCTCTTACCTAGACTTGGATGATGAAATCATCGAACTTTCAATCACCCCCAACCGTGCGGATGCCCTTTCTATGCGTGGGGTGGCTCACGAAGTAGCAGCTATCTATGATAAGGCAGTCAACTTTAAAGAATTTACTCTAGCAGAAACTAATGAAGCTACGGCAGATGCCCTTTCTGTAGGTATTGAGACAGACAAGGCGCCTTACTATGCTGCTCGTATTTTGGACAATGTGACTATCGCACCAAGTCCACAATGGTTGCAAAACCTTCTCATGAATGAAGGAATCCGTCCAATCAATAACGTAGTGGACGTGACCAACTACATCCTTCTCTACTTTGGTCAACCAATGCACGCCTTTGACTTGGATACTTTTGAAGGAAATGACATTCGTGTGCGTGAAGCGCGTGCTGGTGAAAAATTGGTGACCTTGGACGGTGAAGAACGTGACTTGGAAACAAATGACTTAGTCATTACTGTCGCTGACAAGCCAGTTGCTCTTGCAGGTGTCATGGGCGGTCAAGCAACAGAAATCTCTGAAAAATCTAGTCGTGTCGTCCTTGAAGCTGCAGTCTTCAACGGAAAATCAATCCATAAGACCAGTGGTCGTCTTAATCTTCGTTCTGAGTCCTCTTCTCGCTTTGAAAAAGGTATCAATGTGGCAACTGTTAACGAAGCCCTTGATGCGGCAGCTAGCATGATTGCAGAGCTTGCAGGTGCGACTGTGCGTAAGGGTATCGTTTCAGCGGGTGAACTTGATACCTCTGATGTGGAAGTTTCTTCAACTCTTGCTGATGTTAACCGTGTCCTTGGTACAGAACTTTCTTACGCTGATGTCGAAGATGTCTTCCGTCGTCTTGGCTTTGGCCTTTCTGGAAATGCAGATAGCTTTACAGTCAGCGTCCCACGCCGCCGTTGGGATATCACTATCGAGGCAGACCTCTTTGAAGAAATCGCTCGTATCTATGGATATGATCGCTTGCCAACTAGTCTACCAAAAGACGATGGTACAGCAGGTGAATTGACTGCGACACAAAAACTTCGCCGTCAAGTTCGTACCATCGCTGAAGGAGCAGGTTTGACAGAAATCATCACCTACGCTCTGACAACTCCTGAAAAAGCAGTTGAGTTTACGGCTCAACCAAGTAACCTTACTGAACTCATGTGACCAATGACCGTGGACCGTTCTGTCCTCCGTCAAAATATGATTTCTGGTATCCTTGATACGGTGGCTTATAACGTAGCTCGTAAGAATAAAAACTTGGCCCTTTACGAGATTGGAAAAGTCTTTGAACAAACTGGCAATCCAAAAGAAGAACTTCCAAATGAAATCAACAGTTTTGCCTTTGCCTTGACAGGCTTGGTTGCTGAAAAAGATTTCCAAACAGCAGCAGTTCCAGTTGATTTCTTCTACGCTAAGGGAATTTTGGAAGCTCTCTTTGCTCGCTTGGGTCTTGAAGTGACTTATACAGCAACCTCTGAAATCGCTAGCCTTCATCCAGGTCGTACAGCTATGATTTCACTCGGTGACCAAGTTCTTGGTTTCCTTGGCCAAGTGCATCCAGTCACTGCTAAGGCTTACGATATTCCAGAAACGTATGTAGCTGAGCTCAACCTTTCAGCTATCGAGGCAGCGCTTCAGCCAGCCGCTCCATTTGTGGAAATCACGAAATTCCCAGCAGTCAGCCGTGATATTGCTCTTCTCTTGAAAGCTGAAGTGACTCACCAAGATGTAGTTGACGCTATCCAAGCTGCCGGTGTGAAACGTTTGACAGATATCAAACTCTTTGATGTCTTCTCAGGCGAGAAATTGGGACTAGGTATGAAGTCAATGGCTTATAGTTTGACTTTCCAAAATCCAGAAGACAGCTTAACGGACGAAGAAGTCGCACGCTACATGGAAAAAATCCAAGCATCACTTGAAGAAAAAGTTAATGCAGAAGTGCGTTAAGTTATTAGAGTTTGAAATAGAAATTTAGACTTAAACATAAAAACGAATAAAACTAGTTTTCTGGAGTGTCAGAATTTTGTTTTATTCGTTTTTTTTTTTTTTTTGATTGCTTTAAACAAGGTTAGTTTCCCTTTGACGTATGACAATTATAAATAAAGATTAGTTGATAGCAGGTTGAATCTAGAGTGGTATATCGCGATTGCTAAAACATTTCTAGAAATTAATTTTACTTTCCTAATCGATTTGTTCACCTTCTATTTCAATCTATTATATCTGAAATTTCAAAATAGGGTTTTAAACTATCGGTTGAAGACTGTCAAGAATGAATAAAGTCAAACTATTTTTTTCTTAGTATTTAATAATTTGAGTTTTTTGCCTCTTAGTGATTGACATTCTTTTTCTTACCTTCTATATAGATTAAATACAACCCAAGTAAAAAAAGTCCAGTTTAAGATTGAAATAATTAACAAATTCCGAGATAAGATGTAAGGTTCGTACAATTCTCCTTCAGGTAAAAAAATAGATTGATAGGAGAGACATATAATTGCGAGAAGAAATGATAGTAATATGCAGAGTTTTCCTATTATATTAGTGTTCATATATTTTATCTATAGATTAATCTATATTCTCCTCTAATTGGTCGTTTTACAGTATATGAATTTCTGCTAAATTCTCCACCGTCGTAAAATCTAGCAATTCTAGTTCCACTTTCGACTTCATATAAAACCCTAAATCCGACGTAAGCGCTTCTTCTTGGAGGGACATTTAATATGTAACCGACACCACTAGATATAGAAGCCTGAGCTCCGATATTAATACCTTTTACATCTCCTGATATACTTGTACCAAAAGTTTTACTTTGATTTACGGATATACTAGCACCTGCTCTTCCTGTAGTCACTGTGTAGCTAACAGGTGTATAGTTAGACCATTCTTTTCGATACCGTACATTTGTTTTTTGATAAGTAAGTCCTCCATAGCTTCGACTTTGACCTATGGTTTCTGAATTAGTATTTGTTTCATCTGCATAAATCTCGTTTGTATTGAGCAATGATAGAGCTCCTATAACAGAGAAAAGAATGAGAGATTTTGCTAGCTTATTGGTATTATTCATTTTTATTTTTTTCCTCCTTTATTTATGTGTTCAATTTATGGAAGCCACGGCCAGAGTGGTTTACTAAATAACAAAACCAGAAGAGGTAAGATACTTGCTATTCTAGTTTTTGCGATGGAATGTACGATTCTCATATAATATTCCTCCTTGTTTTTTATTTATAGATAGTATACAATAAAAAATGTAAGCGCTTTTGTAAATGACAAGTTTTTTTGCGTCTGAAATTTTGGAGGTAAGTAGATGAGATGGGATTACTATAAGATTTTTAAAAAAATACGAGAAGATAAGCATTTATCTCAAACTCAGGTGGCAGGGAAAATGGTTAGTAGGCAGTCGGTTGCTGCATTTGAGAGCAATAAGGTGACGCCAAAATTTGAGAATATGGAATATCTCCTAAGACAAATGGATATGACTTTTGCAGAGTTTCAATATATTTGTGATTATTATCAACCTAATGAACGGATGAACATTATGATGAAATTACAAGAACTAACCACATTAATGACTAGGGAGCAAATTGAAGATCTTGTAATACAGTGTAGAAGTTACTTGAAAACATGTGATGATATACCTATTTTTAGGAGGATGCAATTATTACAATTATATTTACAGGATGATAAAGAAGTTAATAATCAACTTTTAGCTGAGCAAATTTGGAAAGAATTACAAAGTTATGAAGAGTGGTATCTAGGAGATTTAACCTTATTGGTAGGAATTTTACCTTATGTCTCTATGGAAAGTGTCTTAACTTTGACTGACCAGATATTGGCGACTTTAAAACGGTATGAATCATACGTTAACATTAAGGAAGCGAGATTTACCATTCTTTCTAATTTAGCAGTGACTTTCTTGTATAATGACTATAGAGAAAAATCATTGGAACTTATTAAACTTGCTTTAAAAATGGCTCAATTAACACATAGAAGTGATTATATTGGCTTTTGCTGGGTTTATAAGGGAATACTTCAGAAAGACTACCGATTAGTAGATAAAGGATTACTCCTTCTTGAAATGACAGATGAACTGGTTTCTTATAAAAAATGTTGTCAAGAAATTATCCGTTTTTTTCCAGAAATTTTAGAGGAAGAAAACTTTGTGAGAAAAAAAGAACTTACTCAAATAACAATTCAGGATCAAAAATAGACAGTTGAGGAGCGGAGGTGATAAATCGGAGTTTACCAGTGTATAATGTATTCATAACTCAAAGTACCCTAAGATTTTTTACTAAAATGAGAATGATAAAATGGACGGAAATTATTGTAAAGGCTATCAAAAAGGAGTATAATGAGTGCAAGAAATTTCGGAGGTGAAAGATGCTAGAAGTAAGAAGTCTAGAGAAAAGTTTTGGACCCAAGCAAGTTTTGTTTGGTATTGACTTTCAAGCGCGACCAGGTCGTATTTTGGGATTAGTCGGGAAAAAAATGGTGCTGGGAAGACAACGATTTTTCCATAGTATTTTTGAAGTTTTTAGAATACCAAGGAGAAATTAGTCTGGATAATCAGGATATTCGTCAGGAGACCTACGCTCGGATTGGCTATCTGCCTGAAGAACGTAGTCTCATGCCTAAATTGACAGTCCTTGAACAAGTGCGCTACTTGGCTACTCTAAAGGGCATGGATGCCAAAGAAATCAAGGAAAAACTCCCTCAATGGATGAAGAGGTTGGAAGTGAAAGGGAAGCTGACTGATAAAATCAAGAGTCTGTCAAAAGGAAATCAGCAGAAGATTCAGCTCATTATTACTCTGATTCATGAACCAGACTTGATTATCTTGGATGAGCCTTTCAGTGGATTGGACCCAGTCAATACAGAATTGCTCAAGCAAGTCATTTTTCAGGAAAAAGAGCGCGGAGCAACCATTATCTTTTCTGACCATGTCATGACCAATGTTGAGGAACTTTGTGATGATATTCTGATGATTCGAGATGGCCGTGTGGTCTTGCATGGACCAGTTCAGGATGTTCGCAATCAATACGGGAAAACGCGTCTCTTTGTTTCAAGTGAACGAAGCAAGGAAGAATTGGAAAAATCTTCCTCATGTCAAGCAGGTGAGTTTGACCAAACAAGGCAGTTGGAAATTGATCTTAGAGGATGAGAACGCTGGAAGGGAACTCTTCCCAATCTTGACTCAGGGGCAATACATCGAAACCTTTGACCAGCAAGCGCCAACAATTGATGAAATCTTTAAACTAGAATCAGGGGTGGAAGTATGAGAAATATGTGGGTTGTAATCAAGGAAACCTATCTTCGACATGTCAAATCGTGGAGTTTCTTCTTTATGGTGATTTCACCATTCTTGTTTATCGGTCTATCTGGGGAATTGGCTATCTCCAAGGCTCATCAATGGCTCAGAGTGGCAAGATAGCAGTGATTAGCACTGTTCCAGCTGTGACAGAAGGTCTCAAATCTACCAATGGTCTCAATTTTGACTATCAAGATGAAACAAGTGCTCAAGCTGCTATCAAGGATGAAAAATTAAAAGGCTATCTGACTATTGACCAAGAGGATAGTGTCTTGAAGGCAGTTTATCACGGTGAAACTTCCCTTGAGAGTGCTATTAAGCTAGGAGTAACGAGCAAGTTAAATGAGCTTCAAGGTCAACTCAATCGTTCGGCAGCTAATTTGTCGCAAGAACAGGAAAAACGCTTGGAACAAACAGTTAACTTTACGGAGAAAATTGATGAATCCAAGGAAAATAAAAAAATAATTCAAACAATCGCGGCTACAGCGGTTGGTGCCTTTCTCTATATGATTTTAATTACTTATGCTAGCGTCACTGCCCAGGAAGTAGCTAGTGAGAAAGGAACTAAAATCATGGAGGTAGTCTTCTCCAGCATTCGAGCCAGCCATTATTTTTATGCTCGTATGCTTGCCTTGTTACTCGTGATTTTGACTCATATCGGAATCTATGTCGTGGGTGGTCTCGCTGCAATTCTGCTCTTTAAGGATTTGCCATTATTAGCTCAGTTTGGTATTCTAGACCATTTGGGAGATGCTTTCTCTCTAAATACCTTGCTCTTTATTTTAGTCAGTCTCTTTATGTATGTAGTTTTAGCAGCCTTTCTAGGTTCTATGGTTTCTCGTCCTGAAGATGCAGGAAAAGCCTTGTCACCTTTGATGATTATAATTGTGGTAGGCTTTGTGGGAGTTACTGCTTTAGGTTCTGCAGGGGATAATTTGATCTTGAAAATCGGTTCTTATATTCCCTTTATTTCGACTTTCTTCATGCCATTTAGAGCCATTAATGGTTATGCAAATGGCCTAGAAGCTTGGATTTCGCTTGCGATTACGATTGCTTTTGCAGTAACTGCAACAGTCTTTATCGGGCGTATGTACTCCAGTCTAGTTCTACAAACAGATGATTTAGGACCTTGGAAAACCTTAAACGTGCCTTATCTTATAAATAGAAGAGCCTCGCGAAAGCGAGGTTTTTTAGAGATAAAAAGAGTGGAATTCAGAAAAATATTTTTCATATCTATTGACTTTTAGGGGTGAAATTTGGTATGATAGTAGGCGGTATTGTTTACCCCATTTGAAAGGCCCCGGAACCTTCCAAATACTTTTCGATGGGAAGGAACACCCATCACCGTAAACAAAAATCGAACTATATATAGGAGAAATCATGAACAAAACAACATTTATGGCTAAACCAGGCCAAGTTGAACGTAAATGGTACGTAGTTGACGCAACTGATGTACCACTTGGACGTCTTTCTGCAGTAGTTGCTAGCGTACTTCGCGGAAAAAACAAACCAACATTTACACCACACACTGATACAGGTGATTTTGTGATTGTTATCAATGCTGAAAAAGTTAAATTGACTGGTAAAAAAGCAACTGATAAAATCTACTACACTCACTCAAACCACCCAGGTGGATTGAAACAAATCTCTGCAGGTGAACTTCGTTCTAAAAATGCAGTACGTTTGATCGAGAAATCAGTTAAAGGTATGCTTCCACACAATACTCTTGGACGCGCTCAAGGTATGAAGTTGAAAGTATTTGTTGGAGCTGAGCACACTCACGCTGCACAACAACCAGAAGTTCTTGATATCTCAGGACTTATCTAAGGAAAGGAACAATAAAGTATGTCACAAGCACAATATGCAGGTACTGGACGTCGTAAAAACGCTGTTGCACGCGTTCGCCTTGTTCCAGGAACTGGTAAAATCACTGTTAACAAAAAAGATGTTGAAGAGTACATCCCACACGCTGACCTTCGTCTTGTAATCAACCAACCATTCGCAGTTACTTCAACTGCAGGTTCATACGATGTTTTCGTTAACGTTGTAGGTGGTGGATACGCTGGTCAATCAGGAGCTATCCGTCACGGTATCGCTCGTGCCCTTCTTCAAGTAGACCCAGACTTCCGCGATTCATTGAAACGCGCAGGACTTCTTACACGTGACTCACGTAAAGTTGAACGTAAGAAACCAGGTCTTAAGAAAGCTCGTAAAGCATCACAATTCTCAAAACGTTAATCAATACGATACTATCAACGTTTACAGACATTCAAGAATTTTCTCTTGGATGTCTTTTTTTGTATAAAAAAATAGTTGTTTTTTTCGGAAAGTTAGCTATTAATATTTATCAATGATAAAAAAATAGCATGTTTTTAAGGGACTGACCCCAAAAAGTGAGAATTTAATAAAAAGACTTGACATAATTCGTTTACAATGGTAAACTTATTTTAAATATATTTGTTTACATCTGTAGACAAATAAGGGGGAAGGAGAATGAGCACAATAGAACTTAATACTTATATCACAGATGCAGAATGGGAAGTCATGCGTGTAGTTTGGGCAAATGATCGAGTAACTAGTAAAAAAGTCATTTCCGTATTGCAAGAAAAAATGGACTGGACACAATCCACTATCAAAACGATCTTAGGTCGATTAGTTGGAAAAGGCGTACTAAATACAGAGCATGAAGGTAGAAAGTTTATTTACACTGCCAATATTGAAGAGAAAGAAGCCGTAAGGAATTATGCAGAAGATATTTTTAAACGTATTTGCAATAAGAAAGTCGGAAATGTAATAGGAAGCATCATTGAAGATCATGTTTTAAGCTTCGATGATATAGATCGACTAGAAAAAATATTAGAGATGAAAAAATCTTTCGCAGTAGAAAAAGTGGATTGCAATTGTCCAGAAGGACAATGCGAATGTTATTTACATCATCATTAAGCATAAGGAGGAATTTAAAATGAATAATGACAACATGGATAAGTTAAACACGAGCATGGAATCACAGATGAACATGGATGCCATAAGGATCAACATCAAGTACATCATGTTGGGCATGATCACTGCGGGCATTGTGGGCATGACCACAGCGGACACAGTGGACATGATCACAGTGGGCATGACCACCATCATCACGGAAACTTTAAGGAACTTTTCTTAAAGTCATTGCCACTAGGAATCATTATTATGTTCTTTTCCCCTTTGCATGGATTTAAACTACCATTCCAGTTTACTTTTCCATATTCTGATATTGTAGTAGCTATTTTATCTACTATATTAATTATTTATGGTGGACGTCCATTCTATCAAGGTGCAGTTGACGAATTTAAACAAAAAAAACCTGGAATGATGGCACTCGTTTCTTTAGGTTTAAGTGTTTCATATTTGTACAGTATTTATGCTGTGCTCATTACCTACGTAATGGGTGAACACGTGATGGACTTTTTCTTTGAATTTGCTTCATTACTATTAATCATGCTATTAGGTCACTGGATTGAGATGAAAGCTATTGGAGAAGCAGGAGACGCACAAGCAGCATTGGCTAAGTTAGTGCCAAAAGATGCTCACGTTGTATTAGAAGACGATTCAATTGAAACACGACCAGTTGCTGACTTACAGGTAGGTGATTTAATTCGTGTTCAAGCCGGAGAAAATGTGCCAGCAGACGGGATTATCGAGAGTGGCGAATCACGTTTAAATGAAGCTCTTCTAACTGGGGAGTCAAAAGCAGTTAAAAAAGGCCCTGGCGATGAAGTAATCGGGGGCTCAACAAATGGAGAAGGGGTTCTTTATATTAAAGTGCTTGAGACAGGTGATCAATCCTTTATCTCTCAAGTACAGAATTTAATCAGCCAAGCTCAAAGTCAGCCTTCCAGATCAGAAAATATTGCGCAAAAGGTTGCAGGGTGGCTCTTCTATATTGCTGTTATTGTCGCGCTAATTGCTTTTGTAGTGTGGATGATTATTGGAGATATCCCAACGGCAGTTATATTTACTATTACTACATTAGTTATTGCTTGTCCGCACGCATTGGGTCTGGCTATTCCATTGGTAACCGCCCGTAGCACAAGCTTAGGAGCTAGCCGTGGCTTACTAGTAAAAGACCGCCAAGCCTTAGAAATAGCTCAAGATGCAGATGTGATGATTTTAGATAAAACGGGTACTTTAACAACTGGTGAATTTAAAGTATTAGATGTAAAACTTCTTAATGACAAATATACAAAAGAGGAAATCATTGCCTTATTGGCAGGTATTGAAGGAGGTTCTAGCCACCCAATTGCTCAATCAATTATAAGTTTCGCCGAGCAGCAAAATATACGTCCAGCATCTTTTGATTCGATTGATGTGATTTCCGGTTCTGGAGTAGAGGGTAAAGCAGGTGGGCACCGTTACCAATTAATCAGTCAAAAAGCCTATGGACGTAATCTTGATATGGATACTCCAAAAGGAGCAACTCTTAGTGTCTTAGTAGAAAATGATGATGCCATTGGTGCTGTAGCTTTAGGGGACGAATTAAAACCAACGAGTAAAGAGTTAATTAAAGCTCTTAAAAAGAACAATATTCGACCAATTATGGCAACAGGTGATAATGAAAAAGCGGCTCAAGGCGCGGCAGTAGATTTAGGGATTGAATATAGATCAAATCAATCTCCACAAGACAAATATGAGTTAGTTAAAACACTTAAAGATGAAGGAAAGAAAGTTATCATGGTAGGTGATGGTGTAAATGATGCTCCTTCTCTTGCCTTAGCAGATGTTGGTATAGCTATAGGTGCTGGAACTCAAGTTGCGTTGGATTCAGCTGATGTCATATTGACTCAATCCGATCCAGGAGATATTGGATCATTCATTGATTTAGCACACAAAACAACTCGTAAAATGAAACAAAACCTATTTTGGGGAGCTGGTTATAACTTTATAGCTATCCCTCTAGTCGCAGGAATTTTTGGCTCCTATTGGTATCACATTAAGCCCTGCATTAGGAGCAATCCTAATGTCTGTGTCAACAGTCATCGTCGCCATTAATGCTATGTTATTACGTTTAGATCCAAAAAATAACGGTTAACAGATTGAATGATGGAAACTCCTTAAAGTATCAAGATGCAATAGTTTTACAGGAGAAAAAGAGATGTAAGTAATGGCTCTTTGTAAAATCGTGTTGGTAGAAGTAGACGATTTTTCTACCAACACGATTTTTAATTTATTATAGAACTGATTTCTGTTAAAATCCTAAAAGCCACCTATTTCGACAGTTTTATAGCTTGTTATTCTATTTTCTTGACAATAATACCACCGTCTCCACACGTTTTTTAACCATAAAAAGACACCTCCATGAGCATTTGATTATATTGTACCAAATCCAACTTGGAGGTGTTTTTATTTAATTCTCATTTACGGGGGTCAGTGCTAATTAAAATTGCGTATTTTTTTATTTAAAATGTATTAGAATTAAATTCATATAAAATATGCACGAAAAAAATAAATCAAAAATTAAAAAAAGTACAAATTAATGAAGAGATTATTGATAAAAAAATAGTTAATAATTGGTTAAACAAAAATATATAACTCGTTTATAAATTTATAGAAATGAACCATTATAAATCTCCTCTTAAATATTGAAAAACCATTGGCAGTGGACATACTTTTAAGACTATATATTTCTGAAACTAGTTTCACAATACAAATATTGACATGCAATTATTAATTGGTGGATTTTAAGTTGACATCTACAAAGTTTAATGTTAGAATACATTCAAAAATATATTTGAATGAGGTATTTTATGATTCAAAATGTTGTTACTTCAATAATCCTGTATTCTGGGACAGCCGTAGACTTACTTATTATCCTAATGTTATTTTTTGCCAAAAGAAAAAGCAGAAAAGACATCATTAACATCTATTTAGGACAATTTCTAGGCTCTGTTAGTCTAATATTGCTAAGTTTGCTTTTTGCATTTGTCTTAAATTATATTCCTAGTAAAGAGATTTTAGGTTTACTCGGTTTGATTCCAATTTTCCTAGGTCTCAAAGTTTTGCTTTTAGGAGATTCTGATGGAGAAGCTATTGCCAAAGAAGGTTTGCGCAAAGATAATAAAAACCTGATATTTCTAGTCGCTATGATTACTTTTGCAAGTTGTGGTGCTGACAATATTGGTGTCTTTGTTCCATATTTTACTACCTTAAATTTAGCAAATTTGATAGTAGCTTTACTTACCTTTCTAGTCATGATTTATCTCTTGGTTTTTTCTGCCCAAAAATTGGCACAAGTCTCTTCTGTTGGAGAAATTTTGGAAAAATATAGCAGATGGTTTATTGCCGTTGTTTATTTAGGATTGGGGATATATATCCTGATTGAAAATAACAGTTTTGACATACTATGGACTATATTAGGCTAGGAGAAAATATTATGAAAAAAGATAGTATCTGCCAAGTGAATGTTATAAATCAGCAAAATATTACAACCGCAACGAACTACCTTGAAAAGGAAAAAGTCCAAAAATCACTTCGCATTTTAACAAAATTTACCGATAATAAACAGATAAATATCATCTTCTATCTTCTTGCTGTTGAAGAACTCTGTGTCTGTGATATAGCCTGTTTACTAAATCTCAGTATGGCATCTACTTCCCACCATCTTCGTAAACTAGCCAATCAAAACATCTTGGGCACTAGAAGAGAGGGGAAAATTATATATTATTTTATAAAAGATGAGGAAATCAGGGATTTTTTTAATCAACTAGGATAACAACTATTTTTACTACTTTTCCATGATTATAGGGGATTATATATGAAATTTTTTGATGAAAATTACTCACAAGAAATAATATATAGAACTATTTAAATATCTTCAGGATAGAAAAAGAAATTGTCCAGGCACGAAGAAACTGTATATTTGTTGCTAAACTGTACATCATCTTTATGATGCAGTAATTCATATTTCTCAATTACGTAAGCTCCGAAAACAAAAAGTGATAACCCTTTGATAACCTCTCGATTTTCAAAAGGATTATATATGTAAAGATTGAGGATTCATCTCTTAAAATTACTTGATTTTAGTGATAATTTACCATAAATATCATGATGTAGAAAAAACCAGGTCTTAAGAAAGCTCGTAAAGCATCACAATTTAGTAAACGTTAATTCGAAAGAATTACTATACTTACAAAGAGCACCTTTCGGGGTGTTCTTTGTTCGGAAAAGATAAGTGTATCTGTTAAAAATAGATTTTCACAGTGGACAATCGTCTACTTTTTTTATATAATAAAACTAAACCAAATTGGTTTAGTTTTAAAAGTGACTTAACTAAATATTAGTTTTTCTAAGGAAAATTATTTAAGATAATGTTCTATACCAGGAGGTGAAGTATGTATCAGCCAGAAAAATTAAAGACTCGGAGGAAAGAGTTAAAACTGACACAGAAGGAAATTGCAGAGCAACTTGGGGTTAGCTTTCAGGCTTACTCGGCTTGGGAACGTGGAATCAAGGAACCGTCTAAGGAGAAGGTAGCCCAGCTAGAGAACATTTTAAAGCTACCCAAAGGATATTTTACTCAGATCGAGATTGTCCGTCTCTATAATAGTCTCTCCAAGCAAGGGCAGGAGAAGGTTGTTCTCTATGCTCGCAACCTATCTCAAGAGGAGAAAGCCCAGAAAGTGACAGCTATGCCAGAGCGCCTCTACGAGTACCGTGTTTATGAACGCATGTCAGCAGGGATTGGGGCTTCGGTCTACGATGACCAGAATTTTGATACAGTTTACTTTAATGAGGAGTTGGCTCATGATTTTGCGTCATGGGTGTCTGGGGACTCCATGGAACCTAAATACCAAAATGGTTCAGTAGCTCTGATTCGAGAGACAGGATTTGACTATGACGGGGCGGTTTATGCAGTGGTTTGCAACAACCAGACCTATATCAAACGGGTCTATCGAGAGGAGAATGGATTGCGTCTGGTCTCTATCAATCCTAAATACAAGGATATTTTCATCTCCTATGAGGAAGATCCTCGGATTGTGGGGATTATCGTTGGGAACTTTGTGCCGATGGAGGGTTAGCCAATGGGCTACTTTGATTATTCCAGAGAGCCCAAAAGTGACATTGCCTTTGTCGATATGAAATCCTTTTATGCCAGTGTTGAGTGCGTGAAAAGGGGCATGCATCCGCTGAAAACCTCGCTTTGTGTCATGAGTCGCGCGGATAATTCAAAGGGTCTTATCCTAGCCTCCTCTCCCCTGTTTAAGAAGATTTTTGGTAAGTCAAATGTTGGTCGGGCCTATGATTTGCCTTTTGATATCAAAACGAGAAAATTTTCCTATTACAATGCTCAAAAGCAAGGGCTACCGACTGACTCAGACCATGTTCGCTACATCGAAGATTGGGCTCAAGTGACCTTGATTGTGCCACCCAGGATGGATGAGTACATCGCAGTCAATATGGAAATTCAGCAAATCTTTCAGAATTATGGCAGTCCAGATGATATTTATCCCTACTCTATCGATGAGGGCTTTATTGACTTGACTAGTTCGCTCAACTATTTCATCCCAGATAAGAGTCTCTCTCGCAAGGATAAGCTGGATATGCTTTCTGCTCGTATTCAGAGGGATATTTGGAGGCAGACAGGGATTTACTCTACAGTAGGTATGTCCAATGCCAATCCCTTACTGGCCAAGTTGGCTCTGGATAATGAAGCCAAGAACACTCCGACAATGAGGGCCAACTGGTCTTACCAGGATGTGGAAGAGAAGGTCTGGGCCATCTCCAAGATGACCGACTTTTGGGGAATTGGCAGGCGAATGGAGAAACGCTTGCATGCTCTGGGAATTTATTCCATCAAGGAATTGGCCACAAGCAATCCCGATCAGCTAAAGAAAGTTCTGGGTCAGGCTGGCCTGCGTTTGTGGTTTCATGCTAACGGGATTGATGAGAGCAATGTTCATAAGCCCTATAAAGCCAAATCTAAGGGCTTGGGGAATTCTCAAATCTTGCCTAGAGACTACGTGAAGCTACGGGATATTGAAATTATTCTCCGGGAAATGGCGGAGCAGGTAGCTATTAGACTGAGAAGGGCGAGCAAGAAAACAACTCTTGTTTCTATCTATGTCGGTTTTTCTAAACAGGAGGTTAGGCCGTCTATTCACACACAAATGAAGGTCGAGCCGACCAATAATACAGCTGTCTTAACGGATTATGTTTTGAAGTTATTTCATAACAAGTATACTTCAGGAGCAGTCAGAAGTGTTGGAGTCAACTATTCAGGATTTGTGGATGAGTCCTTTGGTTTGATTTCCCTTTTTGATGATGTTGATAAGTTAGAAAAAGAAGAAAGGCTCCAGACGGCCATTGACTCCATTCGGGAACAATTTGGTTTCACTTCCCTTTTAAGAGCCAATGCACTGGAAGAAGCCTCTAGGAGTCTTGCTAGAAGCAAGCTGATTGGGGGACATTCTGCTGGAGGATTAGATGGATTAAAATGATTGATCGTTCTTATTTACCTTTTCAATCCGCGCGAGATTATCAAGACCCAGGTATGCAGAAGTGGATGGGATTTTACCTCTCAGAGCACACCAGTTCGCTCAGTGAAGAAAAAAATCGGATTGATTTTTCAACGGATTTGAACTCAGTTGAGAAACTACATTTGCTTTCTCAGCTTTATATTAACCAACTGAAGGGAAGTTTTGTGGTAAAGGAAAAGAGGCAGAAGGCGACTATTATCGGTGAGGTGAGAGAGTTATCACATCAGACTCTATCTATTAGGACAAACGAGGGATATAGGTTGATAGAGGTTGCAGATATCCTAGAAATTCGGCTGTGGGAGGAGGGAGTTTATGACTAGAAAAGAGCTGTATGAAAACAAACTGCAGATGGATTATTTTTCAGATGACTATATTCGTTTTGAAGAGGATTTTCAAAAATACTCTGCCATGAATGTACCCTTGACTTTCTTGATTGATGACATCCTACGAACCATGGCGATGAATCAGAAAAACTACTTTGTCTTAAACAAGGAAAATGCCAAGGATGGGCGGGAACATAGCTTTTATTTTAGGGTGGTAACGGAAAAAGAGTGTCCTAGAAATAGGACATATGTATATGCTGGGGTTAAAAATAGCAGTCAGTAGTGTCTGTCTGTTGTCTGCTATGAATATATTATTTTTACAACACTTCATGTTTCATATCATGTGGTGTTTTTTATTTAAGTCAAAGCCCATCAAAAAATCTCACTATTCATCAGATGAAATTCTTCCTTGAAGTCTAATGAATAGCGAGATTGTAAATTATAGTAGGGTTTGTAACGCTTCTTCAATTTGTTTTGGATCTGTTTTTGAAGAGAAGCGTTCAAAGACTTGCCCATCACGACCGATGAGAAACTTAGCGAAATTCCATTCAATTCGTTTTCCTAGCGGGCCAGATTTTTGCTCTTTTAACCACACATAGAGGGGATTTGCTTCCTTACCGTTGACCTTGATTTTAGCAAAACGTGGGAAGCTGGTCTGGTAATGTAGGCTACAGAAGGTGTTGATTTCCTCTGAACTGCCTGGTGCTTGTCCCATAAACTGATTGCAAGGGAAGTCTAAAATCTCAAAACCTTGTTCTTGATAACGATCATAGAGTTCTTGGAGAGCTTGGTACTGGGGCGTTAAACCACATCTGGTAGCAGTGTTGACAATCAAAAGAACTTTACCACGATAGGCATCGAGTGGAGTTTCTTGATTGTCTTGGTTCAAGACTGAAAAATCGTATAGTGAAGTCATTACTTACTTTTCTCCTTCTGTTTGGTATTTTTAGGAGTTTTTTCCTCCTGTAGTGATAGAAATCCGTAGGTCAGGGTTCCGAAGATACTACCGATAATCAGGCCATATATCAGGAAAGGAACACTTTTATCGAATTGCATGAGCAACTTCCCAAAATCTGAAAGGGACATCTGCTGAACAAAGACTTTATGAAAGATGAGTAAGGTAAAGAAGCCAATCTGAATACCGATAAACACAATCCAGCTTCGGAATTTGATTTGGGCTTTGCTGTAGGTTTTGAGGATGATTTCTGACTTGTCATCTTTTTCTAGATGGAGTTCCTTGACGGCTCTCTGGGTTTTTAAAGTAATGAAAAAAATGAGTCCAGAGTATACGTAGGGCATAGCATAGCGAACGGCTTCTATGAAGCGTCCAAATAACAGATAAAACAAGAAGAGAAAGAAGGAAGAATAAACGATTTGGACCATGGAACGGGCACAAGCCTTATAGATAATCTCTTGTCGGCATTCATCAAAAGGGCCTTGGATATGAAAGAGATTTCGGAGTAGGCGAGTGGTTAAGTCATCTTTTTTCATGCTAGTAACCTCCTAAATGAGCGGTTTTTGATTGACTTCTTTAACGAGTTGATAGAAAGTATAGAAGTAAATCAAGCTAAAAATGATACAGGTTGTTAGAAAGACTAGGTATCTCCAATCTGCAGGACTCCGTAAAAGTTGTGGGAAGGATACGAGGATAAAACAGAGAGATACGTTTAGAAGGCGTATTTTTTTGGATTGGATTTTCTGAAATATTTGTCCCTTGTTCAGCAAAGGAAGAAATAAAAGGAAAATGATCAAGAAAGGACGCGTAATCTGTCCAGAAACCAGGACGAAGGTAATAAAGATGCTAACAAAAATGTGACTGAATAGTAAAGTTACTAGTGATTTCATAGGGTACCTCCTAATCCTCATCTTGCTCTTTCTTAGCTTTTTCAATGCGACAGGAGATGATAATTTGTATAATCGCTCCGAAGAAAATAGAACCGAGAATGCTTGATACACCATTTCTTATAGTGAGAAGAGAATGAAAATAGTCCTGACCTTCACCTATGAGTATACTGAGAAGAGGAGTTATAAAAAACATCCATAGACCAAAGAACAAACCCGCTTTAATACCTGGATAGTGTAGTTGCTTATTTTCTTTCTCACTCAGCATATCTAGATCAACAGCTGTGATGCCTGTTTTTTTGGTTTGGGAGAGCACATAGAGAGCAGAAATCATCGAAATGCCGAATATCACAAGAGGATAGGCGATAGCGACAATTTGCGGGTATTTATAAGCGAGGACGAAGGGGATGAGATTTCCAAATGTCATCAGATAAAAGAGAATAATAAAGACTTGATTGCCAATACGATCAGCCTCACGCCGTTTGTGTTCGTCAAGAGGGCCAGAAATTCCGTATATGCGTTTGATCAGTTTTTCAGTAAAGGCTTCTTTTTTCATGAGTTGACTCCTTTTTTAAAAATTATCTTCCCAAAAGAGACTGTTGAGGTCAGTTTGGAGGCTACGGGCGAGATTGAGACAAAGTTCCAGGGTTGGATTGTACTTGTCGTTCTCAATCATATTGATGGTCTGTCTCGAGACACCGATATCCTTGGCGAGTTCGAGCTGGGAAATGCCCAGTTCCTTGCGAAATTCTTTCACACGATTCATATGTTCTCCTTTCTGATTTATGTCGTATATATTTGACTATATTATATTCTTCTATGAAATAGATGTCAAGCATATTTGACATATTTCTTAAAGAAATCTTACTTGTTTTTGCCCTATTTGTCTGACTAGTGCAAGCTAGTCAGATTTGTGGTAAAATAGATAAGATATGACAAAAGAATTTCATCATGTAACGGTCTTACTCCACGAAACGATTGATATGCTCGACGTAAAGCCTGACGGTATCTACGTTGATGCGACTTTGGGTGGAGCAGGCCATAGCGAATATTTATTAAGTAAGTTAAGTGAAAAAGGCCATCTCTATGCCTTTGACCAGGATCAGAATGCCATTGATAATGCGCAAAAACGCTTGGCACCTTACATTGAAAAGGGGATGGTAACCTTTATCAAGGATAACTTCCGTCATTTGCAGGCACGTTTGCGCGAAGCTGGTGTTCAGGAAATTGATGGAATTTGTTATGACTTGGGAGTGTCTAGTCCTCAATTGGACCAGCGTGAGCGAGGTTTTTCTTATAAAAAGGATGCGCCACTGGACATGCGCATGAATCAGGATGCTAGTCTGACAGCCTATGAGGTGGTGAACCACTATGACTATCATGACTTGGTCCGAATTTTCTTTAAGTATGGTGAGGATAAATTCTCTAAACAGATTGCGCGTAAGATTGAACAAGCACGTGAAGTCAAGCCAATCGAGACAACGACTGAGTTGGCAGAGATTATTAAGTCTGCTAAGCCTGCCAAGGAGCTCAAGAAGAAGGGTCATCCTGCTAAGCAGATTTTCCAGGCTATTCGAATTGAAGTCAATGATGAACTGGGAGCGGCAGATGAATCCATTCAGCAGGCTATGGAGATGTTGGCTCTAGATGGTAGAATTTCAGTGATTACCTTTCATTCCTTGGAAGACCGCTTGACTAAGCAGTTATTCAAGGAAGCTTCAACAGTGGAAGTTCCCAAAGGTTTGCCTTTCATCCCAGATGATCTCAAGCCCAAGATGGAATTGGTATCCCGTAAGCCCATCTTGCCAAGTGCAGAAGAATTAGAAGCCAATAACCGCTCGCACTCAGCTAAGTTGCGCGTGGCCAGAAAAATTCACAAGTAAGAGGAAAAAATGGTAGATAAGAAAGAAACAACCAGTCAATTCTTGCAGAATCGTATAAAAAAATTCTCACGTGTGGAGAAGGCTTTTTATCTTTCCATCGCTTTTACGGCTCTCGTTTTAGCAGTGAGCATTATCTTTATGCAGACACGACTCTTGCAAGTGCAAAGTGATTTGACAAAAATCAATGCGCAGATAGAGGAAAAGAAGACAGAGCTGGATGATGCTAAGCAGGAAGTGAATGAATTGATTCGTTCCGAGCGCTTGAAAGAAATTGCAGATAAAAAAGATTTGAAATTGAATAATGAAAATATCCGAACAGCGGAGTAAGATATGAAATGGACAGAAAAATAACCCGATTTGCGATAAAAAATCGTAAGTCTCCAGCAAAAAACCGTAGGATAGTTGGCAAGTACCTCAGCTTTTTAGCTGTTGCCCTTTTCGGCCTCTTTTTGGCCAATTTTGCTTATATTATCGCAAAAGGTAATATATTTGGTACTGACTTGGTAAAAGAGGCTAAAAAGGTTCACCAAACAACCCGAACAGTTCCTGCCAAACGTGGGACTATCTATGACCGAAATGGAGTGCCTATTGCTGAAGATGCGACCTCTTATAACGTCTATGCTGTTATTGATAAAAAATACAAGTCAGCAACGGGTAAAATTCTTTATGTAGAGGATTCGCAGTTTAATAAGGTAGCTGAAGTCTTCCATAAGTATTTGGATATGGATGAAGCTTATGTGAAAGAGCAATTGGCTCAACCAAATCTGACCCAGGTTTCCTTTGGTGCAAAAGGAAATGGGATTACCTATGCCAATATGATGGCTATTAAAAAAGATTTGAAAGATGCTAGTGTGGAAGGAATAGACTTTACAACTAGCCCTAACAGAAGCTACCCAAATGGACAATTTGCTTCTAGTTTTATTGGGTTAGCCCAACTTCATGAAAATGAGGACGGCAGTAAGAGTTTATTAGGAACTTTTGGTCTGGAGAGTTCGTTAAATACCATTCTTGCTGGGACAGACGGTATTATTACCTATGAAAAAGACCGTGTAGGAAATATCGTACCAGGAACAGAACAGGTGTCGCAACAAACTGTGGATGGCAAGGATGTTTATACAACATTGTCTAGCCCGCTCCAATCTTTCATGGAAACTCAGATGGATGCCTTTCTAGAAAAAGTAAAAGGTAAGTATATGACCGCGACCTTGGTCAGTGCAAAGACCGGTGAAATCCTTGCTACCACCCAACGACCTACCTTTAATGCAGATACTAAGGATGGTATCACCAAAGACTTTGTTTGGCGTGATATTCTTTATCAAAGTAATTACGAACCAGGATCAGCCCTGAAGGTCATGACGCTAGCAGCTTCTATTGATAACAATACCTTCCCAGGTGGAGAATACTTCAATAGTAGTGAATTAAAAATAGCGGATGCGACAATTCGAGATTGGGATGTTAATGATGGTTTGACGACTGGTGGGATGATGACTTTCTTACAAGGTTTCGCTCACTCCAGTAATGTTGGAATGAGTCTACTTGAACAAAAAATGGGAGATGCTACTTGGTTGGATTATCTAAACCGCTTTAAGTTTGGGGTTCCGACGCGTTTTGGTCTGACTGATGAGTATTCAGGTCAATTGCCTGCAGATAATATTGTTAATATTGCCATGAGTGCATTTGGTCAGGGGATTTCTGTAACGCAGACCCAGATGCTACGTGCTTTTACAGCCATTGCCAATGATGGGGTTATGTTGGAGCCTAAATTTATTACGGCCTTGTATGATCCAAATGATCAAACCGTTCGTAAATCTCAAAAAGAAATCGTAGGAAATCCCGTTTCGAAAGATGCAGCTAGCCAAACTCGTACTCACATGGTCTTGGTAGGAACGGATCCTATATATGGAACTATGTATAATCATAGTACAGGAAAAGCAACTGTCAATGTTCCAGGACAAAATGTAGCCCTCAAGTCTGGTACGGCTCAAATCGCTGACGAGAAAAATGGAGGCTACTTGGTTGGTTCTACCAACTACATTTTCTCGGTTGTGGCTATGAACCCTGCTGAAAATCCTGATTTTATCTTGTATGTAACGGTTCAACAGCCTGAACATTATTCAGGAATTCCGCTTGGGGAGTTTACTAATCCAATCCTTGAGAGAGCTTCAGCTATGAAAGAATCTCTCAATCTTCAATCTCCAGCCAAGAATTTAGATCAAGTGACGACAGAATCTTCTTATGCAATGCCTAGCATTAAGGATATTTCACCTGGTGATTTAGCAGAAGAATTGCGTCGCAATCTTGTACAACCTATTGTTGTGGGAACAGGAACGAAGATTAAAGAGACTTCTGTAGAAGAAGGGACCAATCTTGCACCAAACCAACAAGTTCTCCTTTTATCGGATAAGGTAGAAGAAATTCCAGACATGTATGGCTGGAAAAAAGAGACTGCTGAAACCTTTGCTAAATGGTTGGATATTGAGTTGGAATTTGAAGGTTCAGGTTCCGTCGTTCAGAAGCAAGATGTTCGGACTAATACAGCTATCAAAAACATTAAAAAAATTAAATTAACTTTAGGAGACTAATATGTTTATTTCTATCAGTGCTGGAATTGTGACATTTTTACTAACTTTGGTAGGAATTCCAGCCTTTATCCAATTTTATAGAAAGGCGCAAATTACAGGCCAGCAGATGCATGAGGATGTTAAACAGCACCAGGCAAAAGCTGGGACTCCTACAATGGGAGGTTTGGTTTTCTTAATTGCTTCTGTTTTAGTTGCTTTCTTTTTCGCCCTATTTAGTAATCAACTCAGCAATAATGTCGGTATGATTTTATTTATCTTGGTTCTTTATGGTTTAATCGGATTTTTAGATGACTTCCTTAAGGTCTTCCGAAAAATCAATGAGGGCCTCAATCCCAAACAGAAATTAGCTCTTCAGCTTCTAGGTGGTGTTATTTTCTACCTTTTTTATGAGCGAGGTGGTGATATGCTTTCTGTCTTTGGTTACCAAGTACATCTGGGGATTTTCTATATTGTCTTTGCTCTTTTCTGGCTAGTCGGTTTTTCAAACGCAGTAAACTTGACAGACGGAATTGATGGTCTAGCTAGTATTTCCGTTGTGATTAGTTTGTCTGCCTATGGAGTTATTGCCTATGTGCAAGGTCAGATGGATATTCTTCTAGTGATTCTTGCCATGATTGGTGGTTTGCTTGGTTTCTTTGTCTTTAACCATAAGCCTGCTAAGGTCTTTATGGGAGATGTGGGAAGTTTGGCTCTCGGTGGAATGCTGGCATCTATCTCAATGGCTCTCCACCAAGAATGGACTCTCTTGATTATCGGAATTGTTTATGTCTTTGAAACAAGTTCAGTTATGATGCAAGTCAGTTATTTCAAACTGACAGGTGGCAAACGTATTTTCCGTATGACGCCTGTGCATCACCATTTTGAGCTTGGAGGATTGTCTGGTAAAGGAAATCCTTGGAGCGAGTGGAAGGTTGACTTTTTCTTTTGGGGAGTGGGACTTCTAGCGAGTCTTTTGACCCTAGCAATTTTATATTTGATGTAAGAATAGCGCCCTGATGTTTCAGGGTGTTTTTGCTGTTTAAAAAATATTGGTCAATCAAAGTCAAAATCCTTGACCTTTTCTGACTAATGTAGTATATTATGAACGTAAGGTAAATGAAAGCCTTACTAGAACACTTATGCTCAATGAAAATCAACGAGCAAACTAGGAAGCTAGACGCAGGTTGCTCAAAACACTGTTTTGAGGCTGCAGATAGATCTGACGTGGTTTGAAGAGATTTTCGAATAGTATAAAAAACATTGGTCAATCAAAGTCAAAACTATTGACCTTTTCTGACTAATGTGGTATATTATGAACGTAGGGTAAATGAAAGCCTTACTAGAACATTTATTTAAAGTAAAATAGAAAGAGGTGGGGTCTATGTTTAATCTAGAAGTCTTTAGAAGTAAAGATAGTCTACTCCTGCTTGAAATAGAAAAACCAGAAATAGTACGTAGAGTGGCGATTTAGCTAGTCTAAATTTTTTAAAACAAAGGTCAAAGATAGTCAATATCAGTAATAATAACGAAGTAAAACAAAAAGAGGTAAAGAATATGAACAACAACTTTAATAATTTTAACAATATGGATGATTTATTTAACCAATTGATGGGTGGTATGCGTGGATATAGTTCAGAAAACCGTCGTTACTTGATTAACGGCCGTGAAGTAACACCTGAGGAATTTGCTCACTATCGTGCGACTGGTCAATTACCAGGAAATGCCGAATCTGATGGCCAAATGCCACAACAGGCTTCAAGTATGAAACAAGACGGTGTCCTTGCTAAACTAGGTCGAAACTTGACAGCAGAAGCGCGTGAGGGCAAGCTCGATCCTGTTATCGGACGAAACAAGGAAATTCAAGAAACATCTGAAATCCTCTCACGCCGTACTAAGAACAATCCTGTTTTGGTTGGAGACGCAGGTGTTGGTAAGACAGCCGTTGTCGAAGGTCTAGCACAGGCGATTGTGAACGGTGATGTTCCAGCTGCCATTAAGAATAAAGAAATTATTTCCATTGATATCTCAGGTCTTGAGGCTGGGACTCAATACCGTGGTAGTTTTGAAGAAAACGTTCAAAACCTAGTAAATGAAGTGAAAGAAGCAGGGAATATTATCCTCTTCTTTGATGAAATTCATCAAATCCTCGGTGCTGGATCTACTGGAGGTGACAGTGGTTCTAAAGGGCTTGCGGATATTCTCAAGCCAGCCCTCTCTCGTGGGGAATTGACCGTTATTGGAGCGACAACTCAAGACGAATATCGTAACACTATTTTGAAGAATGCTGCTCTTGCTCGTCGTTTCAACGAAGTCAAGGTAAATGCTCCTTCAGCAGAAGATACCTTTAAAATCCTTCAAGGAATTCGTGATCTCTATCAACAACACCACAATGTCATCTTGCCAGATGAAGTCTTGAAAGCAGCAGTGGATTATTCTGTTCAGTATATTCCTCAACGTAGCTTGCCAGATAAGGCTATCGACCTTGTCGATGTTACGGCAGCTCACTTGGCAGCACAACATCCAGTAACAGATGTTCATGCTGTTGAACGTGAAATTGAGGCAGAAAAAGACAAGCAAGAAAAAGCAGTTGAGGCAGAAGATTTTGAAGCAGCTCTAAACTATAAAACACGCATAGCAGAATTGGAAAAGAAAATCGAAAATCACACAGAAGATATGAAAGTGACTGCAAGTGTCAACGATGTGGCTGAGTCTGTAGAACGAATGACCGGTATTCCAGTATCACAAATGGGAGCATCAGACATCGAACGTCTGAAAGATATGGCTCATCGCTTGCAAGATAAGGTAATCGGTCAAGATAAGGCCGTTGAAGCAGTAGCAAAAGCTATCCGTCGTAACCGTGCTGGTTTTGATGAAGGTAACCGTCCAATCGGTAGCTTCCTCTTTGTAGGTCCTACTGGTGTTGGTAAGACAGAGCTTGCTAAGCAATTGGCGCTTGATATGTTTGGAACCAAGGATGCGATCATCCGTTTGGATATGTCTGAATACAGTGACCGCACAGCCGTTTCTAAGCTAATCGGTACAACAGCTGGTTATGTGGGTTATGATGACAATAGCAATACCTTAACAGAACGTGTTCGTCGCAATCCATACTCTATCATTCTCTTGGATGAAATTGAAAAGGCTGACCCTCAAGTCATTACCCTTCTCCTCCAAGTTCTAGATGATGGTCGTTTGACAGATGGTCAAGGAAATACAGTAAACTTCAAGAACACTGTCATTATTGCGACCTCAAATGCTGGATTTGGCTATGAAGCCAACTTGACAGAAGATGCGGACAAGCCAGAATTGATGGACCGTTTGAAACCATTCTTCCGTCCAGAATTCCTCAACCGCTTTAACGCAGTCATTGAGTTCTCACACTTGACTAAGGAAGACCTTTCTAAGATTGTGGACCTTATGTTGGTTGAAGTTAACAAGACGCTTTCTAAGAAAGACATTGACTTGGCAGTGAGCGAAGCTGCTAAAGAATACATGACTGAGGAAGGCTACGATGAAGTCATGGGTGTTCGTCCACTCCGTCGTGTGGTTGAACAACAAATCCGTGACAAAGTCACAGACTTCCACTTGGATAACCTTGATGCTAAACACCTTGAAGCTGACATGGAAGATGGTGTTTTGGTCATTCGTGAAAAAGCCTAAATCAAGATTTAGAAAATAAAAAAAGGAACCAGTTCAAAAGCTGGTTTCTTTTTTTATTATTAATTATTAGATGACATGACGTTCAAAGGCATCGTCTGAGATTCCTTGTTGGAGAATCAATTTTGCCCATTCCTTAGCAGAAAAGAGGCTGTGATCCTTGTAGTTTCCGCAAGATTCAATAGTTGTTCCTGGGACATCTTCCCAAGTTGTTGTTTCAGCGATTTCCTTGAGCGAATCCTTGATGACAGCTGCAATTTCAGCGCTAGAATGACGTCCCCACATAATCATATGGAACCCTGTACGACAACCAAATGGTGAACAATCGATCATACCGTCAATGCGAGTACGGATTAGCTTAGCCAAGAGGTGCTCAATAGTATGAAGTCCAGCAGTAGGAATAGAGTCCTCATTTGGTTGAACCAAGCGGATATCAAAGTTAGAAATGATATCTCCTTTTGGTCCAGTCTCTTCTCCAATCAAGCGAACATAGGGTGCCTTAACAATGGTGTGGTCAAGTTCAAAACTTTCGACAATAACTTCTTTTGACATGGTAAATCCTTTCAGTTTTCTAATTTCATTATAACATAAAGCCGGCTTCTGAGACAGAGAGAAAACCTCTCCGAAGCTGGAGAGGTTGAAATCTTTATTTACGATACAAGCGGTTGTATTGGTAGTAAGGGTCAAAGGTTACATTGATACCCAATTTACGAAGGACATTCTTGTCTTCATCGGTCAAGATGATGGTTGAGTGGGCTTCGCTTCCTTTGAGGTTGCCAAGTTCTTCCATAGCACGAGCAGCATCAGGATTTTCTGTAGCTGTGATAGCAAGTGCAATCAGGATTTCATTTGAATGAAGGCGAGGATTGCGACTACCGAGATGATCGATTTTAAGACCTTGGATTGGCTTAACAACTTCAGGTTCAATCAGTTTTACTTCTTTAGCGATGTTAGCTGATTTCTTGATAGCGTTGATCAGAGCAGCTGCTGTAGGGCCAAAGAGTTCTGAGTTCTTACCTGTGACGATTTCCCCATTTGGCAATTCAAGGGCTAGGGCTGGTCCACCAGTTTCTTCTGCTTTTTGACGTGCAACAACAGCAACCTTACGGTCTGCTGGTGTGATACCAAGGTCATTCATAAGCAACTCGATTTTCTTGACAGCAGCTTCACCAACTTTTTCGGCTTTAAAATCAAGAACGGTTTGATAGTAACGGCGGATGATTTCTTGTTTAGAAGCTTCGACAGCAGCATCGTCATCAGTAATAGCGAAACCAACCATGTTGACACCCATATCTGTCGGTGAAGCGTATGGAGACTCTCCTAGGATACGTTCCAACATGCGTTTCAGAACTGGGAAGATTTCGATATCACGATTGTAGTTGACCGTTGTTTTTTCGTAGGTTTGGAGATGGAAGGGGTCAATCATGTTGACATCATCAAGGTCAGCTGTGGCAGCCTCGTAGGCCAAGTTAACTGGGTGATGAAGAGGAAGATTCCAAACTGGGAAGGTTTCAAATTTAGCGTAACCAGACTTGATACCATTGATTTGATCGTGGTACATATTGGACATACAGGTTGCCAATTTTCCAGAACCAGGTCCAGGAGCGGTTACGACAATCAAGTTTCGACTAGTTTTGATGTAGTCGTTTTTCCCCATACCTTCTGGGGAAATGATGTGATCCATATCTGTTGGATATCCTTTGATTGGATAATGAAGATAAGAATCAATTCCGTTTTTCTCGAGTTGATTGCGGAAGGCATCTGCAGCGGGTTGGCCAGCGTATTGCGTAATGACCACTGAGCCAACAAAAATCCCTAATTCATTGAATTTATCAATCAAGCGAAGAACTTCTTGGTCATAAGAAATGCCCAAGTCACCACGTGCTTTGGAATGCTCGATGTTGCTAGCATTAATAGCAATCACGACCTCAACCTGCTCTTTCAACTCTTGTAATAGCTTAATTTTGTTGTCAGGCTCATAGCCAGGAAGGACACGAGCGGCGTGGAAATCTTCTAACATTTTGCCACCAAACTCCAAGTAGAGCTTGCCGTCAAATTGGTTAATGCGCTCCAAAATATGGTCGCGTTGTAAATTCAAATATTGTTCAGAACTAAAAGCTTGTTTTTTCATTTTTTTACCTCTGACCTCTATTATAATAAAAAATTGGAAGTTAGGAAACTATGGAGTTAAAAAAGGAATCAAAAAGATTAGGCAAACGCTTGCACAAAGTTTTAAAAAGCGCTATCATAGACTATAGATTATTAAAATAATGAGGTAAGAAGATGCAAGAAAAATGGTGGCACAATGCTGTAGTCTATCAAGTTTATCCTAAGAGCTTTATGGATAGCAACGGAGATGGAATTGGTGATTTGCCAGGTATTACTAGTAAGTTAGACTATCTAGCCAAGCTGGGGATTACAGCGATTTGGCTTTCTCCCGTTTATGACAGTCCTATGGATGATAATGGCTATGATATTGCTGATTATCAAGCGATTGCAGCTATTTTTGGGACTATGGAGGACATGGATCAACTAATCGCGGAAGCTAAGAAGCGTGATATCCGAATTATCATGGACTTGGTGGTCAATCATACTTCAGATGAACATGCTTGGTTTGTCGAGGCCTGTGAAAATCCTGATAGCCCTGAGCGAGACTACTATATCTGGCGGGATGAACCCAACGATTTAGATTCTATCTTTAGTGGTTCTGCTTGGGAATATGATGAAAAGTCGGGTCAGTACTATCTCCACTTTTTCAGTAAGAAACAGCCGGATCTCAACTGGGAAAATGAAAAACTTCGTCAGAAAATTTATGAGATGATGAACTTCTGGATTGATAAAGGCATTGGTGGTTTCCGCATGGATGTCATTGACATGATTGGGAAAATTCCTGACGATAAGGTAGTCAATAATGGTCCCATGCTCCACCCCTATCTCAAGGATATGAATCAGGCGACCTTTGGAGATAAGAATCTCTTAACAGTAGGGGAAACCTGGGGAGCAACGCCAGAGATTGCCAAGCTCTACTCTGATCCAAAGGGGCAAGAGTTGTCTATGGTCTTCCAGTTTGAGCATATATGTCTTCAGTATCAGGAAGGGCAACCTAAATGGCATTATCAAAAAGAGCTGAATATCGCTAAGTTAAAAGAAATCTTCAACAAATGGCAGACAGAGTTAGGAGTTGAGGATGGTTGGAATTCCCTCTTCTGGAACAATCATGACCTTCCTCGTATTGTCTCAATCTGGGGAAATGACCAAGAATACCGTGAAAAATCTGCCAAAGCCTTTGCCATCTTACTTCATCTCATGAGAGGAACTCCTTATATCTACCAAGGTGAGGAGATTGGGATGACCAACTATCCCTTTGAAACGCTGGATCAAGTAGAAGATATTGAATCTCTAAACTATGCGCGAGAAGCTCTTGAAAAAGGTGTTCCGATGGAAGAAATCATGGACAGTATCCGTGTCATTGGACGTGATAATGCCCGTACCCCTATGCAATGGGATGAAAGCAAAAACGCTGGTTTCTCAACAGGTCAACCTTGGTTGGCAGTCAATCCAAATTATCAAGGAATCAACGTTCAAGAAGCGCTGGCAAATCCAGATTCTATTTTCTATACCTATCAGAAACTGGTTCAAATCCGTAAGGAGAATAGCTGGCTGATTCGAGCTGACTTTGAACTCTTGGAAACAACTGACAAGGTCTTCGCCTATATCCGTAAAGATGGCGGCCGTCGTTTCCTAGTTGTGGCTAACTTGTCCGATGAAGAGCAAGACTTGAACGTAGAAGGAAACGTCAAATCTGTTTTGATTGAAAACACCCCGGCTCAAGAAGCCTTTGAAAAACAAATCTTGGCTCCATGGGATGCCTTCTGTGTGGAATTACTATAAATATTTTTTGCAGAAAAATCTAAAATTGAAATCGTATAAAAACAAGGGAGGACTGTATGAAAGGCAGAAATCTTTTGTTTTTTTATGGCTAAGATTTATAAACTTTCATTCTCAAAATTCAATTAACTTTACAAATTTCCACTATTTTGGTAAAATAAACCTATGTTATAAAAACTAACATAAAGGAGAAAGAAGATGACTACAAAAAAGCGTATCCTTAGTGCAGGCCTGACTGTTGCAGCTGCCTTGCTGTTAACTGCTTGCGGACAATCTGGTTCAGATACAAAAACTTACTCATCAACCTTTAGTGGAAATCCAACTACATTTAACTATTTATTAGATTACTATGCTGATAATACAGCCATCATTACCAACCTAGTTGATGGCTTGCTTGAAAATGATAACCATGGAAACCTAGTTTCATCTTTGGCAGAAGACTGGTCTGTTTCAAGCGACGGTCTGACTTATACCTATAAACTGAGAAAAGATGCCAAATGGTTCACAGCTGACGGTGAAGAGTACGCCCCAGTCAAGGCACAAGATTTTGTGACAGGTATCAAGTACGCAGTAGATAATAAATCCCAGGCTATTGACTTGATTCAAAACTCGATCAAGGGCTTGAATGATTATATTACAGGAGCGGATTCTGACTTTTCTAAGGTTGGAGTGAAAGCCATTGACGACCAGACTGTTGAGTATACTTTGGCACGTCCAGAGCCTTACTGGAACTCAAAAACAACCAACAGTATTCTTTTCCCGGTAAATGAAGAGTTTTTAAATTCAAAAGGGAAAGATTTTGGTACCCTATCTCCAGATAGCATTCTCTACAGCGGACCTTATTTGTTAAAAGATTTCACATCAAAATCATCTATCGAGTATGTGAAAAATCCGCATTACTATGATCATGACAAAGTATCAATTGAACACGTAAAATTGGCTTACTTTGATGGTTCAGACCAAGAATTGACCATCCGTAACTTTGAAAGTGGAGCTTATTCTATCGCTGGGGTTTATCCAAATAGTTCTAACTTTGCTAAGATCAAAGAGAAATATAAGGATAATATCGTCTATAGCTTGCAGGACAAGACTTCTTGGTACTTCAATTTCAACGTCAACCGTAAGGCTTACAACCATACGTCTAAAACGACAGATGAGCAGAAGAAGTCAACTGAGACAGCTGTCTTGAACAAAAACTTCCGCCAAGCGGTGAACTTCGCCTTGGACCGCACAGCCTATTCTGCTCAGTCAAATGGGGAAGAAGCAGCTAGCAAGACCCTTCGTAACACCCTAGTGCCTCCAACATTTGTCCAAGTTGGAGACAAGACCTTTGGAGAAGTAGTTGCTTCTAAATTAGTCAACTATGGCACAGAATGGTCAGATATTAACTTGGCAGATGCTCAGGATGCCTATTTCAACAAAGAAAGCCCAAGCAAAATTTGCGGAAGCTAAAAAAGAATTGGCAAGTCAAGGTGTGACTTTCCCTATTCACTTGGATGTTGCAGTTGATCAGACAAGTAAAAATGCTGTGTCGGGCATGAACTCAGTTAAGCAGACCCTTGAGTCAGTTTTGGGTGCTGATAACATTGTCATTGATGTTCAACAACTTTCAACGGATGATTTTAATAATGTAGCCTTTTTGGCACCGACACCAGCTGATCGTGACTATGATTTGAACTTTGATGGTTGGGTAGGTGACTACCAAGATCCGTCAACTTATCTTAATCCTTTCAATGCAGAGGATGGGTTCTACCTCAAGATTTTTGGTCTAGATGCTCAAGAAGATAAAGATAAGATTGCTAGCTTGGGACTTGATACTTACACCAAGATGCTCAAAAATGCAGATAGCGAAAATAAAGATGTAGCCAAACGCTATGAAAAATATGCTGAAGCACAGGCTTGGATGATTGACAATTCTCTGATTATGTCAGCTATGTCAAGTGGTGGAACAGCATCTGTAACCAAAGTAACGCCATTTACAAGAGGGTATTCACTGGTCGGCATCAAGGGTGACCGCAATAACTACAAGTACATGAAACTGCAAAAAGATACTGTGACAACCAAACAGTATGAAGAAGCCAAGACCAAATGGGAGCAAGAAAGTAAAAAATCAATTGAAAAAGCTCAAAAAGAAGCAGAAAATCATGTTAAATAAAGATGAACGAGGTTCCGTAGGGGACCTCGTTTTAATATTTGTTTTAAATGTTTATATAGTCAATTTATTGATGTAATTGATTGAAAGCTAAAAAGAATATTTCAGAAATCAGATGAAAGCGCCTTACCTAAATGGATTTACCCCACAAGTTTATTTTTTATGATATAATAAAATGAAATAAAAATTAATAATTGAGGTATATCGTGAGTAGATCTTCGAAGCGAGCTCGTCAGGGTAAAACAAAAATATTGATTAGTTGGGGGTTGCTAGCTATCTATGCAGTACTAGCAGTCTTTTTATTGTTTTTGATTTTCAAGTACAATATGCTAGCCTTCCGCTATCTCAATATAGTAGTTGCCGTCGTAATTGTGGCCTTAGCAATCTTGTGCTTCTTTTTAATTTGGTCTAAGAAAGTTAAAAATCTAACGCTGATTTTATTACTACTTGGTATTTTGATTAATGGGACTTCCCTCTTCGCTGTGGGGCAGTTCATTGAATTAACCAGTCGCTTGAATGCGACATCGAAGTACTCAAATTATTCGATGAGTATTGCGGTGTTAGCAGATAGTCCAATTGATAATATCAGTCAGCTAACCAGTGTAATGGGGCCGACTGGGACGGATAAGGATAATATCCAACAGTTGATGAATGAACTTAAGGTTAGTCAAAATAAGGAATTGACAGTCGAAGAAAGCAGTTCCTATCTTGCTGCCTATAAGAGCTTGTTAGCTGGTGATACAAAGGCAATCATTCTAAACAGTGTCTTTGAAAACATTATCGAAGTGGAATATCCTGACTATGCTTCAAAGATTAAGAAAATCTATACCAAAGAATTAATGAAGACAGTTGAAACTCCAAAAGATGTCAAAGGTGACAGTTTCAATGTTTATATTAGTGGAATTGACACTTACGGTCCCATCAGTTCGGTTTCTCGGTCTGATGTCAATATTATTATGACAGTTAATCGCGAAACTAAAAAGATTCTCTTGACAACGACACCTCGTGATTCCTACGTTCCAATTGCAGATGGTGGCAACAACCAAAAAGATAAGTTGACCCATGCGGGGATTTATGGGGTAGATGCTTCCATTCATACACTAGAAAATCTTACGGTATTGACTTGAACTATTACGCTCGTTTGAATTTCACCTCTTTCTTGAAATTGATTGATCTCCTTGGTGGAGTTGATGTTTATAATGATCAAGAATTTGATGCACATACAAATAACGGAAAACATTACTCTGTAGGTACATTACATTTGGATTCGAAAGACGCTCTTGGCTTTGTGCGTGAGCGCTATTCTTTGGCAGATGGAGATCGGGATCGTGGTCGTAACCAGCAAAAGGTAATCGTCGCTATTATCCAAAAGTTAACCTCTACAGAAGCTTTAAAAAATTATGACAGTATTATAAAGGGGCTACAAGATTCCGTGCAAACTAATATGCCGCTTGAAACCATGGTAAACTTAGTCAATACTCAACTTGAAAGCGGTGGAACTTATAAGATCAATTCGCAAGATCTTAAAGGAACAGGGCGTATGGATTTACCATCCTATGCCATGCCTGATAGTAACCTTTACATGATGGAGATAAGTGATAGTAGTTTAGAGTCAGTTAAGGCTGCAATCAATGATGTGATGGAAGGAAAATAAGACAAAATGATTGATATTCATTCGCATATTGTATTTGGTGTGGATGATGGTCCAAAATCTAAGCAAGAAAGCAAGGCGCTTTTGACAGAAGCCTATAGGCAAGGGGTAAGGACTATTGTATCGACATCGCATAGACGAAAAGGAATGTTTGAAACTCCTGAGGAGACAATAGCAACGAATTTCCAAGAAGTTAAGGAGCTAGCCAAGGAAGTGGCTCCAGACTTGACCATTCTCTATGGAGCAGAGATTTATTATACCCATGATGTGCTTGAAAAGTTAGAGAAGCAGGTGATTCCAAGTCTTAATGGAACACGCTATGCTCTGATTGAGTTTAGCATGGCTACCCCTTATCGGGAAATCCATACTGCTTTGAGTAACCTTCTTATGCTTGGGATAATGCCTGTAGTTGCCCACATTGAACGTTACCATGAATTAGAGAATAATGAAAAACGGGTAAGAGAGTTAATTGATATGGGGTGCTACACTCAAATCAATAGTTCCAGTGTTTTAAAACCAAAGTTATTTGGGGATAAATATAAATTTATGAAGAAACGAGCTCGCTATTTTCTGGAGCGTGATTTGGTACATTTTGTTGCTAGTGATATGCACAATTTAGACCAAAGACCGCCATACATGAAAGAAGCTTATGAGATCGTCTCGAAACAATATAGTGAAAGTAAGGCGAGAGAATTATTTATCGAAAATCCTCGTTTCATTTTAGCTGATCAAATTATTTAGGAGTTGACATGAAAGAAAATAAAGAAATCGCAATTGACGTTGTCCAATTATTTAAAATCCTTTGGAAGAAAAAAATCGCTATTATCCTAACTGCAATTGTAGCAGCTATCCTAGCTTTTGGTGTAAGTAGTTTTGTTCTTACGCCTGAGTACTCTAGTACAACACGTATTTATGTGGTTAATCGAAATCAATCCGAAAAAGCAGGTTTGACCAACCAGGATTTGCAGGCTGGTACCTACCTGGTAAAAGACTATAAGGAAATTATCCTTTCGCAAGATGTACTGGAGAAAGTCATTTCAAATCTGAAACTAGAGAAAACAGTTAGGGGATTAAGCAAGAAAATTCAGGTAACAGTACCTGTAGATACTCGTATCGTGTCAATTACTGTAAAAGATGCAGAACCAGAAGAAGCGAGCCGTATTGCAAATGCTCTTCGTGAAGTGGCTGCTGAAAAAATTATTTCTGTAACTCGAGTGTCTGATGTGACAACACTAGAGGAAGCGAGACCAGCCTTAACACCTTCATCACCTAATATTCGCCGTAATACTTTGATTGCTTTCCTAGCAGGTGGAGTAGTGATGGTTGTTTCGGTCTTATTACTTGAATTATTGGACGATCGTGTCAAACGACCAGAAGATGTTGAAGAAGTCATGCAGGTTGCACTTTTAGGAATTGTTCCAAATTTAGATAAGTTAAAGTAAGGGAGAAAACATGCCAACATTAGAAATCTCACAAAAGCGTTTGGATTTTGCTAAAAAAGCTGAGGAACACTATAATGCTTTACGCACCAATATTCAATTGAGTGGTGATAATTTGAAAACTCTTGCCATTTCATCTGTCAAACCTGGTGAGGGGAAATCAACAACTTCAACTAATATCGCCTGGGCTTTCGCTCGTGCAGGCTATAAAACATTACTAGTAGACGCGGATATTCGTAATTCAGTTATGTCAGGTGTCTTCAAGTCGCGAGAAAAAATTACTGGATTGACTGACTTTTTGTCAGGGACAACAGATCTTTCTCATGGACTTTGTGATACAAATGTTGAAAATTTATTTGTTATTCAGGCAGGTCCGGTATCACCTAACCCAACAGCCCTCCTGCAGAGTGAAAATTTCCATACCATGATTGATACCCTGCGTAAGTATTTTGACTATGTCATTGTGGATACTGCACCGATTGGGATGGTCATTGATGCTGCTATCATTACACAAAAATGTGATGCTTCTATCTTGGTAACGGCAGCTGGAGAGACAAAACGACGTGATGTTTTAAAGGCGAAGGAACAGTTAGAACAAACAGGAACTCCATTTTTAGGTGTGGTTCTAAACAAATTTAACATAGAAATTGAAAAATACGGAGCTTATGGTGGTTATGGAGCTTATGGAGCTTATGGAGCTTATGGGAATTATGGAAAGAAATAATTGATAAAAAATGTATTTTGTTTTTAAAAATATTTTAGATAGATTTTTGGCATTTTTATTATTTATTACTCTGATAATCATACCGATTATTCCTATAACAATTCTGGCTATTTGGCTGGAAGATCCGGGAGACGTGTTTTTTTGCCAAGATAGAATTGGTTTAAATGGGAATACCTTTAAAGTGATAAAGTTTCGGAGTATGTATAATGATGCCGATCAGATAATAAAGAAAAGTATTAATAGTGGTGAAATTGATAGTCTAAATTTTAAAGAACATTCTCAAAGTATGACTACAAAAGTCGGTAAAGTGATACGAAAGCTTTCAATTGATGAATTACCTCAATTATTGAATATTATAAAAGGTGATATGGCTATAGTGGGACCTCGTCCATTACAAGAGTTTGAGATAACTCATCATATTCTTACCCATAGAGAAGCGGGTAATACTTTAAAGATGTCTAAAAGATTGTCTGTGAAACCTGGTTTGCTTTGTTATTGGCAAGTTACGCCAAATAAAAATGACATGCCTTTTGCTGACAGAATGGATCTCGATTTATTATATATTGATAATGTATCTTTCAAGACTGATTTCTTGCTTATTTTGAAGGGGTTTTATACAGTTTTAATGGGTAATAATAGTTAACATGAAGAATATAAAAATATTAGTAGCAACACATAAAAAATATAAAATGCCCAGTGATACAAGTTTGTATCTACCAATTCATGTAGGATGTGAAGGAAAGGAAAATTTAGGATTTCAAGGTGATAATTCTGGAGAAAACATTTCAACCTTAAACCCTTACTATTGTGAACTTACAGGTCTCTATTGGGCATGGAGAAATTTAGACTGTGATTATCTTGGTTTGGTACATTATCGTCGATATTTTACTAAAATGACGAAAAGATACAATGAATCAATAAATATTGATGATGTAATCTTAAATAGATATGAAATTGAAGAACTTTTAGAGAACTCAGAAGTTATCGTTCCTAAAAGAAGAAAATATTATATTGAAACTCTTTATTCTCATTACGAGCATACTTTTGATGGTTCTCATTTAGATCTAGCTAGAAGAATGATTGAAATGAAGAGTTCAGAGTATCTCTCTAGTTTTGATAAGGTAATGAAACAAAGAAGCGGATACATGTTTAACATGTTCATCATGAAAAAAGAACTGGCAGACGATTATTTTTCTTGGCTATTTCCAATTTTAGATAGTATGTATGAATGTATGGATTTATCAGACTTAACTCCTTTTGAAGCCCGTCTCTTTGGTAGAGTAAGTGAGTTGTTATTTAATGTATGGTTGGTGAAGAATAACTTGACTCCTACAGAAGCACATTTTATGTATATGGAAAAAGTAAATCTATTTAAGAAAGGTTTATCATTCCTACAAGCGAAGTTTTTCAAAAAGAAATATAAAGAAAGTTTCTAGAGGAGCAAATATGTCTGAGATAAAAAAATAATTCAAAATAAAATTTTAGAAATACTTAAAATTTTTATCGAAACATGCGAAGAAAATAACTTGACGTATTATGCACTAGGTGGAACATTATTAGGTGCCGTTAGGCATGGTGGATTCATTCCTTGGGATGATGATATAGACATTGGTATGCCCAGAGAAGATTATGAGAAATTTAAAAAAATAGCTAGCGAAAAATTTAATGATAGATATCTATTTTTTTAAGTGAAGATACTCAGGTTATAAAAAAGCTTTTTCTGTAATTCGAGATACTTCAACAAAGATTGTTATGAATTATAGTAATATAGAGCAAGAGGAGAGTTTGTGGATAGATATATTTCCGATTGATGGTCTACCTGAAAAAGGTGTGAAGAGAAAACTACACGAGAAACAGTACCTATTTAGAAGAATGATGGTACAGTTATCTCAATTCAATTCAATAGTGAATCAAAATAAAACCAACAGACCTTGGCATGAGAAAGTAATAATTAAAATTGCAGGGATTTTAAAAATTGAAAATTTACTGTCTTTTGAAAAAGCGCAACAAAAGTATTTAGCTACTATAAAGAAATACAGTATAACAGAGGGTTATGCTGGTAATTTTACAGGGGCATATAAACTTCGTGAGTTAGTGCCAAGTTTTTATTTTGGTGAACCTGTTAAATTAGATTTTGAAGGAATAAAACTGAACTGTCCAAATAAATATAAAGATTATCTCAAAGCAATATATGGTGATAATTATATGACATTACCTCCAATTGAACAAAGACTTCCTCATCAATATGAAATTGTTAGTTTAGGAGAATGATGATAAATGAATAAATTAAGAAAAGCTTTAAATTATTATCAAGATATAAGCAAAAAAAGAGCATATTTTCCTAATAATGTACTAAATTGGCAATTGTTAGGAAAGTTTCTTGGACAAATACCATATGTTATAGGAGAAAATAATGCGAGAAAAAAATTTGCGAAAAAAAGGCACAATTTAACAAGAGAATTTTTTTGGAAAAAGAGTTTTTATGAATTTATAATAAATTATGAATTTAACACTTGTAATCAAGAAAATAGTAAAATTATTTGGACATTGTGGATGCAAGGATATGAAAATGCGCCAGAATTAGTAAAGAGTACAATCGATAGTATAAGAAAGTTTGCTGAATTAAATAATTTTTCAGTTTATATTGTTAGAAGAGAATACGATAGAAAAAAATATGTAGTATTTCCTAAGCTGATAAAGGAGAAAATGGATTTAGGTGTTATAGATTATACTAAAATTTCGGATATATTAAGAGTTTCATTGCTGGCAAAAATATGGAGGGACATGGGTAGATGCGACTATATATATGAAAGAAGAGTTTGATTCATCATTATTATTACAGAATTATTATACTATAAAAAAACAGGAGGAATAGAGGATTATTCTCCTAATATTTCGAATAATAGGTGGAAAGGTTTTTTTATCAGGTAATAGTTCATTATTTAGCTTTACTCGTGATTTTTTTCTTTGAATATTATAGCAGATACGATATCGCTGTAGATTATTTATTGATAGATTATATTTTTGATATAGCTTACAAATACGATGAGAAGATTAAAAATCAAATGCTTGAATTAGAAAAATCTAATCCTAATTTATTTTGGTTAGAAAGTCATTTAGGAGATGAGTTTGATCAAAAAGTGTGGGATAATATTACAGAAACTACGAAAGCATTCAAAACAACGTATAAACTATCTGGAAAAATTAAATCAAATAAGAATAATTTCTATTCTAAATTAATAGATGGAAAGTTATAAGGTGTGAAATGATGAAAAAAAAGATATGTTTTGTAAAGTGGGTAGTGAACGAAGCGGGTGGAGGATTAAAGGTTGCGGTTAATTTGGCAAATGAGTTACAAGCAAAATATGAAGTCCATCTTGTTTCAGTTTTTTCTACAGAAGACGTATTTTTTGAATTGAATAACAATGTACACTATCAATCATTGTCAAAAGAAAAATTATCTATGTCAAGAGATTTTTTGAAGGCTGTAAAGTTACTGAGATCGTATATTGTTGAGAATGATATAAGTATTCTATTTGGGATTGGTATTACAATGAATGCTGTAGGAGTAGTAGGTACATTAGGATTAAAAACAAAATTTGTTTCCTGTGATCATACAAACTCTATATCAGACAATAGAACCTTGGTACAGAAAATACAAAGATATATAGGTGCATTTAGTTCAAGTAAAATAATAGCCTTAACAGAAAAAGATAGGTTAAATTATATTAAAAAATATAAAGTATCAAAAGATAGAGTAAATTATATTTATAATTGGATAAATTCTATAGATGAAGAAAAAAAATATAATCTTGATTCTAAAAAACTAATTACTGTCGGTAGATTTCATAAGCAAAAAGGTTATGACTATTTATCTAAAGTCGCAATCAAGGTGTTATCAAGATATCCTGATTGGCAGTGGGATATATACGGCTCGGGCAATGATCAAATTAAACAAGATTTGATAACGGAATTGGATAAAGGTGGTGTTTTGTCAAGAGTTCATTTCAAGGGGAATGTCAAAGGTATAGATAATATTTATCCAGGCCATGCTATTTATGTAATGACTTCCCGTTATGAAGGACTTCCTTTAGTACTTTTAGAAGCAAAACAATATGGACTACCTATTGTCAGTTTTAATTGTCCTACAGGTCCAGCAGAAATTGTATTGGATGGAGAAAATGGTTATTTAATTGAGAATTTTGATATAAATCAAATGAGTCAAAAAATAATAGAATTAATTGAAAATAATGAATTGAGATTAGGATTTTCGCAAAATGCGATGTTAGATACTGATAAATTCAATAAAAAGAACATTACTAAACAATGGATTGAATTGATAGAAAAAATGACGGGAGAATGAAATGTACGATAAATTAGTAACAATCATAGTACCAATGTATAATATTGAACAATATATTACTAAGTGTATAGAATCATTTAAACAAGTAGATAAAAAATATTATGCGGATTTTGAAGTGATTGTTGTTAATGATGGTAGTACGGATAACTCACTTCAAGTTGTCGAAGATTTAATTACTAATAGTGGTTGTCTAAATATTAGAGTTGTTAATAAAGAAAATGGTGGACATGGGTCAACGATTAATGTTGGTATAAAAGAATCTAAAGGAAAATTTTTTAAAGTTATCGATGGGGATGACTGGATTGATGTACCAAGTTTTGAAAAATTATTAGAAGAACTTAAAGGTATAGATGTAGATATGGTTATTACAAATTATACTGAACAACATATCTATAATCAGACTGAAAAAGAGATTGGCTTTTCTGAGATATTAGATTGTAATAAAATATATAAGGGAATACCCTTCAAACGGATTCCCATGCATGCTCTGACATACAAAACATCTATATTGAAAGAATCTAGAATTAATATAAGTGAAAAGACCTTTTATGTTGATATGGAATATACTTTGCTACCTTTACAATACGTAAAAAGTTATATTTATCTTGACTTAAATGTTTACCAATATTTCTTAGGCAGAAAAGATCAAAGTATGAATTTAAATGTGATGAAACAAAAAGCAGACCATCACAATAGAGTAACAAAAAGAATTCTCGATTATTATGAGGTAATTCGCTTTGATAAGAACTTAGAGCCAGTAGTCAAAGACGTATTGACATACTTAATCAACAAGCAATGTCAGTTGTTTATAATGAATAAGAATATCGAGGAAGCGAGCCGATTATTTAGTTACGCTCATAAGTGCCATTATAGATGGAAATATGATCATTCGAAAAAAACGATCTCACTAATTTATATAAATTCTAGATTTAAAAATATATTTAATTTCATCTTAAAACCGTTAATCAATAAGCAACAAAAAGAATGGAGTGAGATGGATGAATATTAGTGTAGTTATTCCTGTGTATAATGTTGAGGATTACCTTCATTATGCTATAGAAAGTTTAGTAAATCAAACGTATAAAGATTTTGAGGTCTTACTAATCAATGATGGCTCTACTGATAATTCAGGAAAATTATGTGATACATATGCTCAAGAATATGATTGGATTAGGGTATTTCATAAAGAGAATGGTGGCTTATCAGATGCCCGTAATTATGGTGTATTAAAAGCAACTAATGAGTGGATATTCTTTTTGGATCCGGATGATTATATAGAGCCTTTTACATTTGAATTATTGACTCTTATTCAAGAGAAATATCAAGCTGATTTGATTTCAACAAAAGTTCAAACTACAAATGAATATGAAAAATTTAGCAAGGAACAATTTAATTTAGAGTCTAGTCAAAGAGTTACGAAAGAAGAAGCACTAGAATTAATGCTGGAAGATAAAGTTGCAACTGTATCTGCATGTGCAAAACTTTATAAAAAACAAATTTTAGAAATGAAACCATTTCCTGTAGGAAAAATTTATGAAGATTTTTTTATTGTAGCTGAACATTTAATATTAGCTGAACAAATAGTTGTTTCACCTGTTGTTACTTATCATTATTATCGTCGTCCTGGTAGTATCGTTCAATCTCAGTTTACAGATAAGCGATTTGATTTTTTTGATGCAGGTGAGAATAATAGAATTCAAATAAAACAATTTTATAATGGTAATAGTGTAGAAAAGGCGTTAAATTTAAAAATTGTTCAAGGTTCTTTTCCTATATCTGAAGCAGCAGCTTCTACGGACATAAAAGCTTTAAAAAATATTGTTAAAAAAGTACGTTCATTTTACTGGAGTATAATCTTTGATTCTAAAAGCTTCTTCAAAAATTAAAATTGAAATATAGCTTATTCTTATTGTTTCCAAGTTTATATTTTTAAATTTAAAAAAATATAGTTCGGAATAAGGGGATATAAAATTGAAAAATTAATCTGAAAAAGTATCCAAGATGTATTAATGTCGTTATTAATTGTTATAACGACAAATTCTATATATGTAAAACACAGGTGATTCAAATAAGTTAATTCCAATATTAGCATTAGTAGTTATAATAGCAACAGTTTTAGAATTAATATCAAGCAAAAATAAATTATAATTACTTTAAAAATAATCTTAACGACAGTACTAATTTATTTAGTTGTATGTATTACTAACATTTTCATATCATTTAATTCTTTATCAATAAATGAAATATTATTTTATTTTTGTGATAGCACCTCTTATGCTTATCTTATTAATGTTTAAGAATTTTTAATTACTAAATTATTTGATTTTTTTAGATACCTTTGTGAAAAATTATTTTTAATTTTTTTGCAATAGTCTCTTTAATATTTTTGGACTTTTTGGAAGTATTTTAAAGGTTATTCATCCAACAAATGTCGTCATAAATAATTGGAACGGTGGACTTCCAACACCAAGTTATTTTAATCTATATTTTGAAACTCAAGGAATTCATTTTTTTGGAACTACTATTATTAGAAATAGTGGTATGTTTGCGGAGGCTCCAATGTGGAGTTTAATGTTAAGTTCAGCACTTATAATTCAGGAATTATTTTTAGAAAATAATATTAAACGATTATCTTTATTAACTCTGACTCTTTTGACAACAGTTTCTACAACAGGGATATTTGTAATAGGATTACTATTAATTTATAGAGTTCTAAAGTTGAAAAAATCCTTATTTAAATATGTGAGTTTGATTGCAATTCCAATAGTTATATATGCTTTGTTACAGGTTTGGGAAGAAAAATCTGACTCACTTTCAGCTAGTATTAGGTTTGATGATTATATAGCTGGATTTTTAGCCTGGAGAGCTAATTTCTTTTTTGGTTCAGGATTGACGTTAGGGTTGAAAGCAATTGAATCAAATATGAATACTCTTATTCGTACGAACTTAGGATATAGCAATAGTATATTTGTTATTTTAGCTCAGGGTGGGGTAATCCTAGGGATATTCTATTTATATCCGGTAATTAGTGTACTAATTAAGAAGGGTGTTTCTATAGATACCAAAATGTTTGCTCTCTTATTTATAATTTTATTATTTACTGCAATTTTTATAGATACACCATTATTTATTCTTTTTATTGGAATATTTTACGCTTTAATTTTGAATAGAGAGAGTACATGAAAAAGGAATACGATATTTTAAAAGTAGTAGCAATCTTAATGGTACTTGTAAGCCATAGTACATATTATATAATTTCAACTAAATATGGAGGGATTGATTATCAACAATATCTAGAACAAAAATATGTCATTAGTTTTTGTATAAAAATTTTTTTGATAAAGTGAGAGAAATTCTATATTATTTTTCATATGCCAATGTTTATGGCTTTTATCTGGAGCTTTCTATTACCTTCAGGTTAAACGAGATAAATGGATTAATTTTTATGTTAATTCTAAAACAGAAGATTAAGCGATTGGTTATTCCATTTGTTATTTTTTTACTTTATTATATGTTTTTTTCCAATAAAATATTTCTCTAATTATTTTTGAGTATACAACTTTTTCTAGAGCAGTATTAGGACAATTGTTTTTTTAATTGGGAATAATCATTTATGGTATTTATTTACTTTATTTATTATTTTTTTATTATTTCATTTTTTTACCTTAAAAAAAGAGAAATAAAATTTGCTACAATTATTATTTTTTTATGTATTACATATTTTTAAGTTATAAAGTTGATCCACTTTTTATTTAAAGCCCCGTTACAATTTCTATTTTATTTTAGTATGGGATTTGCATTTGAATCAAAGAGAAAAAAATACAATCAATTTATAAGTAAAAAAAGAAAGTATGTTTTTGATATTGTCTATAGTATTTGTTTTGATTACTTTGTTGAATTTTTAATCTTAAATATACTTACACTCTAGTTAGTAAAATATTAGTTGAGTTATTAGCTATTTTAGGTGCTTTATTAACATATAGTATTTCCTACCTGATTTCTCGGAAAGAGCGCAGTGGTAATAGTTACTGTTTTTAAGCTGATTTTTAATGAATGGATTAGGTATATATTTTTTTCGGATCCATTAAATTATTTAATATTATATATAAGTTATTCATTGAATTCTCAATTTATGTTTTTCACCTTTTGGAATAATTTTTTTATGGTTGTATTACGATTCTTCATTACGTTATTTGTATCTTTAATAGTAACAGTAATATTTAAAAAATGTTTTAAGAAATATACTTGGCTAGTTAATTAGCTAGCATTAAAAAGTTATTTTGATTATGCAAAATATAGATATAATGGAGATGAGAAATAGTGAAAGTATTAAAAAACTATGCATACAACCTTTCCTATCAATTGTTAGTAATTATACTTCCGATTATTACGACTCCGTATGTAACACGGATATTTTCTTCAGATGATTTGGGGACATATGGTTATTTCAGTTCAATTGTAACTTACTTTATACTATTAGCAACTTTAGGTGTTGCTAACTATGGCACGAGAGTAATTTCAGGACATCGGAAAGACATTGATAAAAATTTTTGGGGGATATACTCCTTACAACTGGGAGCAACAATTTTTTCGATATTCTTGTATTGCATGTTGTATATTTTTCTTCAATTCATGCATAATCCAGTTGCACTTATTCTTGGTTTAAGTTTACTTTCTAAAGGTTTAGATATTTCTTGGCTATTCCAAGGTTTAGAGGATTTTCGAAAAATTACAGTCAGAAATATTACAGTGAAACTAGTTGGCGTCATTGCTATTTTTCTATTTATAAAATCAGCTAGCGACCTATATTTATATGTGTTCTTGCTTACCATTTTTGAATTATTAGGACAATTAAGTATGTGGTTACCAGCAAGAGAGTTTATTGGGAAACCGCACTTTGATTGGGAGTATGCTAAGCAACATTTGAGACCAATTATTTTATTGTTTTTACCTCAAATTGCTATATCGCTCTATGTCACTTTGGATCGTACAATGCTAGGTGCTTTGGCTTCAACAAAAGATGTCGGAATCTATGACCAAGCTTTGAAACTTGTCAATATTTTATTGACCCTAGTGACCTCATTGGGAAGTGTCATGTTGCCCCGAGTTTCAAATCTTTTATCTACAGGAGATCATAAAGCAGTTATCAAAATGCATGAGATGTCATTTCTGATTTATAATTTGGTAATTTTCCCCATTATGGCAGGAATGCTAATTGTAAATGATGATTTTGTGAATTTTTTCCTGGGACAAGATTTTCAAGAGGCACGTTATGCGATAGCAATTATGATTTTTAGAATGTTCTTTATAGGGTGGACCAATATCATGGGTATTCAAATCTTAATACCTCATAATAAGAATAAAGAATTTATGCTGTCAACAACAATTCCTGCTATTGTTAGTGTGGGATTAAATCTTCTCTTGCTTCCAAAGTTGGGCTATATAGGTGCTGCAATTGTATCTGTCTTAACAGAGGTGCTAGTATGGTTGATACAGTTATTCTATACTCGTTCTTATTTGAGAGAGGTGCCTATTCTAGGTTCATTGATTCAAAATTATAATCTCATCTGGAGTTATGTATGGTATCCTACTATCTATAAAACAATTCCTAAATGTATCACCGATGATTAATGTGGGACTATATGCTATTCTTGGAGCAATAATTTATGCAAGCTTGATTTTAATCTTGAAGGTCATAAATCCAAATGAGTTAAAACAACAACTATTAAAATAAAGGAGTGTATTATGTACGATTATCTAATCGTTGGTGCTGGTTTGTCTGGAGCAATTTTTGCTTATGAAGCAACCAAGCGTGGAAAAAAAGTAAAAGTCATTGATAAACGTGATCACATTGGAGGGAATATCTATTGTGAGAATGTAGAAGGTGTTAATGTTCATAAATATGGTGCCCATATCTTCCACACTTCTAACAAAGAAGTTTGGGATTATGTAAATCAGTTTGCTGAGTTTAACAACTACATTAACTCACCAGTAGCAAACTACAAAGGTAAATTATACAATCTACCTTTCAATATGAACACTTTCTATGGATTATGGGGAACTAAGACTCCTGCAGAAGTAAAAGCAAAAATCGCAGAACAAACAGCTCATCTGCAAGATAGTGAACCTAAAAATTTAGAAGAACAAGCGATAAAACTTATTGGAACTGATGTTTATGAAACTTTAATTAAAGGTTATACAGAAAAACAATGGGGACGTAGTGCAACTGAACTACCACCATTTATTATTAAACGTCTTCCAGTACGTTTTACATTTGATAACAACTACTTCAACGATAGATACCAAGGTATTCCAATCGGTGGATATAATGTTATTATTGAAAACATGTTAAAAGGTATTGAAGTAGAATTAAATGTAGACTTCTTCGAAAATCGTGAAGAGTTAGAAGCAAGTGCGAAAAAAGTTGTATTCACAGGAATGATTGATCAATACTTCGATTATAAACATGGAGAATTAGAATACAGAAGTCTTCGTTTTGAACACGAAGTACTGGATGAAGAAAACTACCAAGGTAATGCTGTAGTAAACTACACAGAACGTGAAGTTCCTTATACTCGTATTATCGAGCACAAACACTTCGAAAAAGGTACTCAAGAAAAAACAGTTATTACACGTGAATATTCAGTAGATTGGAAACGTGGAGATGAACCATACTACCCCATCAACGACGCTAAAAATAATGAAATGTATCAAAAATATTTAGAAGAAGCAAAAGGTAAAGATGTTATTTTCTGTGGTCGTCTTGCAGATTATAAATATTATGATATGCACGTAGTAATCGAAAGAGCTCTTAATGTAGTAAGAGAGGAATTAGGTAATAGTGACTAAAAATAGAATAAACTGGATAGATTTTGGGAAAGGGTTTGCAATATTTCTAGTAGTCATAGGTCATGTGTTTACTGGTTTATTTGATTCTGGGAAATTTACAAGTGATGCCAAATGGTTATCCTTAGTTATTGGATTTATATATTTTTTTCATATTCCAGTATTCTTTGCTTTATCAGGATATTTTTTTCAAATCTGTAGAGAATTTTTAAAGAGTATTATTATTATATGAAGAAGAAAACGATAGTATTAGGATTACCGTATATATTTTATTCTATAATTCATTATGTATTACAGAAAATAGCGGGAGGATCGGTACGTGTTCCCACTACATTGTTTAATTTGATAAATATTTATAAAGAACCATTAGGAGTTGTATGGTATTTGTATACATTATGGGCACTATATTTAGTATACGGATTTTTTTATCAATATTTATAAAGAACAAAAAAACTATCTTTTTAATGATTAGTGTACTCGGATATATAATTACATTAGTATATATGTCAGAAATATTTTTTTATAAAAAAAAGTTCTAGCATGGGGAGTAATTTTTCATGTTGGGTTCTGTATTAAAAAAACAGTTAAATTTAATGATATTAGATTTAGAAACATAATTCTACTAGGAATCACATTTAATATCGTATATATTTATATAATGTACATTTTATTTAATGTAGATGGTAAAAATAATAACGGACTATAACTATCCTAGATGGTGGATTATTGGATACACAGGTAATGTTATCTTATCATTTATAATTTTTTTCCAAAAAAATAGAAAAAAATATCCCAAAAATATTTTTTTAGGTATTTTTAGTAAATATGGGGAAATTAGTATAGGGATTCTAATTTTCCATTCACCAATTTGTAGTATGATTCGGATTCTAATGTTAAAAAAATGGGAATTGGTTCTGTTTTTTTCTTCATATTGTTATTGGTATTGTCTTGGGCTGGTATTTATCAATACTTGCAACCAATGTATTGAAGAAAAATTCCATTATTGAATATTGTTTTACTACCACAGAGATATATTAAACTAAAATAAAAATTCCTTGACTACTTAATGTAGTTGAGGTTTTTTGATATTGTTCATATTTTTGCAGATATAATGTTTAAAAAATAATTTTCTAAAATTCAGAAAAATATATTGACAATAGATTGCAAAGAGTCTATAATAGATAGAAAAACAAAGGAGAATACGATGAAAACAAGGAAAGTATTGGCTCTTACGGGAGTAACTTTATTAGCAGCAGGTTTCTTAGCGGCTTGTTCTGGTGGTTCTGCTACTAAAGGTGAGCAGACTTTTGCATTTACCTACGAGACAGACCCAGATAACCTCAACTACTTAACAACTGGTAAGGCAGCGACTGCCAACATTACTAGTAACGTGATTGATGGTTTGTTGGAGAGTGACCGCTATGGAAATTTGGTTCCCTCAATGGCAGAGGACTGGTCAGTTTCTAAAGATGGCTTAACCTACACTTATAAGATTCGTCAGGATGCCAAGTGGTATACATCTGAAGGAGAAGAATATGCTCCTGTCAAGGCTCAAGACTTTGTAACAGGTCTTAAATATGCGACAGATAAGAAATCTGAAGCTATTTATTTGGTACAAGATTCGATTAAAGGTTTGGATGCTTATGCTAAAGGGGAAATTACAGATTTCTCTCAAGTAGGAATTAAAGCACTTGACGATCAAACAGTCCAATATACGTTGAATAAACCTGAAAGTTTTTGGAATTCTAAAACAACAATGGGTGTCTTAGCACCAGTTAATGAAGAGTTTTTGAACTCAAAAGGGGATGATTTTGCTAAAGCAACAGATCCAAGCAGTATCCTCTATAATGGTCCTTATTTGTTGAAATCTATTGTAACCAAATCTGCTGTTGAATTTGCGAAAAATCCTAACTACTGGGATAAAGACAATGTCCATATTGATAAAGTGAAATTGTCATTCTGGGATGGTCAAGATACGAGTAAACCTGCAGAAAACTTTAAAGACGGTAGCTTTACAGCAGCTCGTCTCTATCCAACAAGTGCAAGTTTCTCAGAGCTTGAGAAAGAGATGAAGGACAATATTGTCTATACGCAACAGGACTCTACTACTTATGTAGTGGGAACAAACATTGACCGTCAATCTTACAAATACACATCTAAAACTAGCGACGAACAAAAGACTTCAACTAAAAAAGCTTTGTTGAACAAGGATTTCCGTCAGGCAATTGCCTTTGGTTTTGATCGTACGGCCTATGCATCTCAACTCAATGGACAAAACGGTGCAAGCAAAATCTTACGAAATATTTTTGTACCACCAACATTTGTCCAAGCAGATGGTAAAAACTTTGGGGATCTAGTTAAAGAAAAATTGGTCACTTTTGGAGATGAATGGAAAGATGTGAACTTGGCAGATGCTCAAGATGGACTTTACAATCCAGAAAAAGCTAAGGCTGAATTTGCTAAAGCTAAGACCGCACTTCAAGCTGAAGGTGTAACCTTCCCTATTCACCTAGATATGCCTGTTGACCAAACAGCAACTACAAAAGTGCAACGTGTCCAATCTATGAAACAATCCTTGGAAGCAACTTTAGGAACTGATAATATCATTATTGATATCCAACAATTGCCAAAAGATGAAGTGCTTAATGTCACTTTATTTGCACAAACTGCTGCTGGCGAAGATTGGGATCTTTCTGATAATGTTGGATGGGGACCAGACTTCTCAGATCCATCAACTTATCTTAATATCATCAAGCCTTCTGTAGGAGAAAATACGAGAACTTACCTTGGATTTGATTCAGGAACAAATAATGAAGCTGCTACGAAGGTTGGTCTAAACGACTACGATAAATTAGTAAATGAAGCAGGAGCTGAAACTACCGATGTTTCAAAACGTTATAATAAGTATGCGGAAGCACAGGCTTGGTTAACAGATAGTGCCCTAGTTATTCCAACGACATCTCGTACAGGCCGTCCAATCTTGTCTAAGATGGTACCATTTACAATACCATTTGCATTGGCAGGAAACAAAGGTACAAGTGAACCGCTCTTATATAAATACCTTGAACTTCAAGATAAGGCAGTCACTGTAGATGAATATCAAAAAGCTCAAGATAAATGGATGAAAGAAAAAGAAGAATCTAATAAAAAAGCGCAAGAAGAACTTGCAAAACATGTAAAATAAGATAAAAAGAAGTTAGTTATTCGCTAACTTCTTTTGGTTTATCGAAAACGAATTAAAACCTATCCTCACTTTTAAAGAAGATGAATCCAATTTTTTGTAGAAAAAATCCTGAGTTTTTATTCCCAGGATTTTCTTTTATCTTACTGTTGTGGTTGTTGTTGAACTTGTGGATTTTGTGGCGTTGGCTGTGCTGGTTGTGTTGGTTGTGTTGGCTGTACTGGTTGTGTTGGATGCACAGTCTGACCAGCTTGTCCTTGATTAGGATCAGTTGCTGGAGCATTATTGGGTTGTTGTCCAACCGTCGAACTTGCCTGTGTAGTTGTACTTTCAGCTGTTGTAGAGGAATTCTCTACTATTTGCGTTTGTTGTGAACTTTGTTGTGTAGTTTGATTATTCCAAGTATTTTTTGTACTATTTTTGAAGATAAATTCGCCATTTCGGAACAGGCCATCTGGCATCGTCCAATCTTCAGGTTGCTCATCTTCTGATAAATACGATATCATTGAGCGATAAACCTTGGCAGCAACTAGGAAACCATCTCCAACTATTGGAGTAAAACGGTTTGAGTATCCAGTCCATACAGCCATAGAATACTTAGGAGTATATCCTACAAACAATTCATCTGGAGCTACGTAACCAGTGTTTTTGACATATTTTTCGATTTCTTCATCAGTATAGTTAGAAGTACCAGTCTTACCAGCTTGTGGAAGCCATGGTAGGTAGGCACCACGTCCGGTACCATAAACTAAGACTGTTTTCATCATTTCGGTCATCATATAGGCTGTAGTCTCTTTCATAGCTCGTGTACCGGCATCAGAAAATTCTTTTTCACTACCATCACTGAAGACTATTTTATTGATATACATTGGTTTATGGTAAATACCACCATTAGCAAAGGCGGCATAAGCAGCAGCCATTTTTTCACTACTTGCACCGTATTGTTTGCTAGATTCGGTTGTATTACTTGAAATAGCATTGGCATAGAGCATGTTTGGATAGTCGATACCAAGGCTATTAAGGAAGGTCTTAGATTTATCCAGACCAACCTTATTCAAGGTTTCAACGGCAGTGACATTACGTGATTGTTGAAGAGCATATTGGACAGTTATATTGCCATAGTATCCATGATCCCAGTTGTAGACTGGAGTATCAGTACCAGGATAGTTGTAAGGAACATCATGTACAATAGATGCAGTAGAGTCATAGACTCCATATTCTAAAGCGGGAGCATAGTCAGTGATTGGTTTCATAGTTGATCCCCAGTCCCGGTTTGTTTCAACGGCTTGGTTAACACCAAAAGATACATTACTTGATTGATGACGGGCACCTAGCTGAGCAATGACTTTACCATTTGTTACATCTACGATGGTTGAAGCTACTTGAAGTTCATCATCAGGATAGGCCACATATTCATCTGTGTTGTACACATCCCAAAGTCGTTGTTGAACATTTTTGTCAACATTAGTATAGACATCCATACCTGTTGTAAGAAGGTTATAACCAGTTTCTTGTTCAACTTGGTCGATTACTTCTTTGAGGTAGTTGTCCATATAGGTTGGATAACTACTGCTTGATTTCAAGCTTTGGAGACCGTCAGTGACAGGAGTATTAATAGCTTTTTCATAATCTTCTGCACTGATGTATTTCTGCCCCTTCATTTCTGAAAGTACCAAGTTCCGACGCTCTAGAGCAGCTTCTGGGTGGGAATATGGATCATATTGGTTTGGTGCTTGAGGCATTCCGGCAAGGAGTGCTAACTGTGGCAAGCTTAAATATTTCAAATCTTTTCCATAGTAATTTTGGGCTGCAGTTTGCATTCCATAGTTACCGTTAGACATGTAGACTTTGTTGATGTAGTAGGTCAGGATTTCTTGCTTAGTTGCTTTTTGTTCTAGTTGAACTGCTAGCCAAGCTTCTTGGGCTTTACGTGACAAGGTTTGATCGGCAGTTGAAGTAGAGAAATAAGTTAATTTTATCAATTGCTGAGTCAGGGTTGAAGCACCTTGCAACCCTCCTTTACCTTGGAGGTTTCTTAAAGTCGCACCCATGATACGAATGGTATCAAGACCTCTATGATCAAAGAAACGGTGGTCTTCGATAGACACGATGGCTTTGACCAAATCAGTAGGTATTTCATTTGCTTGAGTATTTACGCGACGTTCAGACCCAAGGTCAGCAATCAGTTCGTTCTTATTGTCATAAATCTTGCTAGAAGTTGTCGCAACTAATTTACTTTCAGATAAGGCTGGAGCCTTGCTAACAAAGTAGAGGAAGACAACTCCACCTAATAGAAATAATGCGACAAACAAGGTAAGGAATGTAATTCCAATATACTTTAAGAATCGCAGAATAGTTTGTTTATTCATCTTGTTTTACCACCTAGTAAATGTTCTTTGATAATATCGAGATAGGGAATTTGAGGGAAAGCTCCTTGCTTTACTATATATCCGTATTCTTGAATATATCCAAGTGGCATTGATTTTTGACCCTTATCTTGATGATAAAAGCGAATCAAATCAAGTGCCGGCAACAAATAAGTTTCTTGTTGAGAAGAAAAATGAAGCAGTACGAAGCAAATGCCCTGATGTTCTAGAACATGTTCCATATGTTGAATCTGGTGAAGATGGAAGTTCTTCATTGGAATGGAATTTTTTTGTCGTGTTTCCTTGGCTTCAAAGTCAATATAATGTCCTCTATATACGCCAGAGTAATCTGTTGTGGAAGCTTGTCTAAAATAAGCTTCTACAATCTTGGCTCGACTACGTTGAGGATAGTCTACTCGAACTATTTGAACAGGTGTTGGCTTTTTATGGATAACGGCCATACCATGCATCAAATAGTAGTCGTTTGTAGCGTTAATCATCTTTTCAAAAGTCATTCCTCGATTTGCGAAATTTTTTTGTTGAGAAATGGATATTTGGCTTTTTTTTGATGAAAGTTTATGAGGAAAGTTGACCATATTTCTCCTTATTGGTACAATAAAATCACTCTATTATACCATAAAAATATAAAGAAAGGTGTAAAAATGACTGCGGTTTTAATTATGGGATATTCTAACTTTGACTTATGTATGTTTAACGAAAAAGATATTAGGTTGAAAGTTATAAAGAAAGCCATTCGGCGTGATCTAGAAAGCTTAGCAGAAGAAGGGATTAAATGGCTAGTATTTACAGGAAACTTGGGATTTGAATCCTGGGTTCTTGATATAGCAAATGAAATGCAAGAAGAGTATGATTTTAGCCTAGCGACGATTTTTGATTTCGAAACTCACGGGGAAAATTGGAATGAAGCTAATCATGTCAAACTTAGCCAATTTAAGCAGGTCGATTTTGTAAAATATGCCTATCCCAAATATGAACATATGGGGCAACTGCGTGATTACCAAAAATTTTTAGTGGAAAATACTGATTTAGCTTATTTTTTTTATGATCCAGAAAATGAGACCAAATTAAAATTCATGGATAAGTTGATGAAAAATCAGGAAGGTTATCGCATAAAAAGGCTAACCTTTGAAGACTTAAATGAGCTAGCAGAAAATTTTTCTGAAAAGTAAGACTTTGACCTTGATTTTTGTTTATCTTTTTTTATATAATACTATTAGAAACCGAGAATGGAGAGAGAGATGGCAAGTATTATTTTTACTGCAAAAGATATTTTTGAGCAAGAGTTTGGACGTGAAGTCCGTGGATATAGTAAGGTTGAAGTTGATGAATTTTTGGACGACGTCATCAAGGACTATGAAACTTATGCTGCCTTAGTCAAGTCTCTCCGTCAAGAAGTTGAAGAGTTAAAGGAAGAATTGTCTCGCAAACCTGAATCTACACTGGTTCAAGCAGAACCACTTGAAATGACAGCTACAACTTCTATGACAAATTTTGATATTTTAAAACGCTTAAATCGACTTGAAAAAGAAGTATTCGGTAAACAAATCTTAGATAATCAAGATTTATTATAGAATTATGGATGAGTGCAATTTTTGGATAATCGCGTGAGGAGAATTTCTTTTCATGAGGAAAGTCCATGCTAGCACAGGCTGTGATGCCTGTAGTGTTTGTGCTAGGCGAAACCATAAGCCTAGGGACGAGAAATCGTTACGGCAGTTGAAATGGCTAAGTCCTTGGATAGGTCAGAGTAAGCTTGAAAGTGCCACAGTGACGGAGTCTTTCTGGAAACGGAGAGAGTGGAACGCGGTAAACCCCTCAAGCTAGCAACCCAAATTTTGGTCGGGGCATGGAGTGCACGGAACCGAACGTAGTACTCTGACTGCTTATCAGCTCTCAGCTGTTAGGTAGTAGACAGATGATTATCGAAGGGAGTGGTCCTAGTCACTTCTGGAACAAAACATGGCTTATAGAAAATTGCATATAGGTTGGGGCTGAGAAAACTTTCTCAACCTCATTTTTTAAAGTGGACATATGGACATATAGAAAGGTCTTATGAGACTGTAAAATGAAAAAAGAATTTAATTTAATCGCTACTGCTGCAGCGGGTCTTGAGGCTGTTGTGGGACGTGAAGTGCGAGAGTTAGGCTACGATTGTCAGGTTGAAAATGGACGTGTTCGTTTTCAGGGGGATGTAAGGACTATTATCGAAACCAACCTCTGGCTTCGAGCGGCAGATCGTATCAAGATTATTGTAGGAACATTTCCTGCTAAGACTTTCGAGGAGCTCTTTCAGGGAGTTTTCGCCCTAGATTGGGAAAATTATTTACCGCTTGGGGCTCGTTTTCCGATTGCTAAAGCCAAATGTGTCAAATCTAAACTTCACAATGAGCCAAGTGTGCAGGCTATTTCCAAAAAGGCTGTTGTTAAGAAGTTGCAGAAACACTATGCTCGCCCAGAAGGCGTTCCTTTGATGGAAAATGGTCCAGAGTTTAAGATTGAGGTTTCTATTCTGAAAGACATAGCAACTGTCATGATTGATACGACAGGATCAAGTCTCTTTAAACGTGGCTATCGTACTGAAAAAGGTGGAGCTCCTATTAAGGAAAACATGGCAGCAGCTATTTTACAACTTTCTAACTGGTATCCAGACAAGCCCTTGATTGATCCGACCTGTGGTTCAGGAACTTTCTGTATTGAGGCAGTCATGATTGCTAGAAAGATGGCTCCTGGTCTTCGTCGCTCCTTTGCCTTTGAGGAGTGGAACTGGATTAGCAATCGCTTGATTCAAGAAGTGCGCACAGAGGTGGCTAAGAAAGTGGATCGTGAGCTGGAACTGGATATCATGGGAAGTGATATCGATGCACGTATGGTGGAAATCGCTAAGGCTAATGCTCAGGAAGCAGGGGTTGCAGGAGATATTACATTTAAGCAGATGCGAGTGCAGGATTTACGTTCCGATAAAATCAATGGAGTGCTTATTTCTAACCCGCCTTATGGTGAACGCTTGTCAGATGATGCAGGGGTTACCAAGCTTTATGCTGAGATGGGTCAAGTATTTGAACAGCTGAAAACGTGGAGCAAATTCATCCTCACTAGTGATGAAGCATTTGAGACTAAGTATGGTAGGCAGGCGGATAAGAAGCGTAAGTTGTACAATGGAACTTTAAGAGTTGATTTGTATCAATATTTCGGTCAGCGTGTTAAACGTCAGGAAGTAAAGTAGGAAGGAAAACTTATGAGTAAGAAAAGACATAATCTTCATAAAACAGAACATAAAGAAGCGCAATTTGATTTTGATGCTGCCAAAGATTTAACAGTTGGACAAGCCATGCTAAAAAATGAAGAGGTGGAAGCAGGTGTATTGCCTGAAGATTCTATTTTGGATAGGTATATGAAACAGCATAAAGATGAAATTGAGTCAGATAAGTTTGAAACTCGTCAGTTTAGTAAGGATGATTTAGTTGAAAAAGATGATGTAGAGGAGACTCAGACTCTGGATAATTTGCTGCAAGAGCTTCGCGAGGAAACAGGAGTAAACTCCCCAGCTCCAGAAGATGAATGGAGTCAGTTTGATGATTTAGAATTAACACGAGTTTCAGAAGCTCCTCTTGTCGAAGAAATTGAGACTGGAGAGGTAGAATTGGATGGAGGGGAAGAGGCTCCTATATTTTCTCGAGTGACAGATAATGAAGATGGAAAAAACAAGAAGAAATGGGTGCTTTACGGGATTTTAGCAGCTTTAGTGGTTCTTATCTTTGGAACTGGTTATTATGTTTATCGTCAAGTGGCTCGTTCGACCAAGGAAATCCAGTCTTCTCAATCAACTACAAACACGCAGTCAGATGTGGAAGAATTCAATAATTTATATGATGCCTTCTATACAGATAGCAACAAAACGGCTTTAAAAAATAGCCAGTTTGATAAACTGACTCAACTTAAAACCTTACTTGATAAGCTGGAAGGTAGTCGTGAATATACGCTTGCAAAATCTAAATATGATAGCCTAGCAACTCAAATCAAGGCCATTCAAGATGTAAATGCTCAATTTGAGAAGCCAGCTATTGTGGATGGTGTCTTGGATACTAACGCTAAAGCTAAATCAGATGCTAAATTTACAGATATTAAAACGGGGAATACGGATCTTGATAAATTACTAGATAAAGCTATCAGCCTTGGTAAGAGCCAGCAAACAACTGCTTCAAGCTCAAGTTCAAGCTCAAGTTCAAGTTCAAGTGAGACTAGCAGCCCAAGCTCAAGTCAAGCAAGTGAAAATAATGCTAATGAGACAAGCCCAAGTAGCTCAAATACTGCATCAAATGAAACTAGAAGTACTCGTAGTGAAGTCAATTTGGGTGTATCAAGTTCTGGAGTGGACCTCCAGAGATCTTCAAGTCGTGTGCCGTTCAATCAATCGGCTGTTGATGATAGCAATAACCCTGCCTGGGATTTCGCGGATGGTGTTTTGGAACAAATTTTAGCGACTTCACGCTCACGTGGTTATATTACTGGTGATCAATACATCCTCGAACGTGTTAATATCGTTAACGGCAATGGTTATTACAACCTCTACAAGCCAGATGGAACCTATCTCTTTACCCTTAACTGTAAGACAGGATACTTTGTTGGAAATGGTTCTGGCCATGCGGATGCCTTGGACTACTAAGCAGTTGTTACAAAATTCTTTCTTTTCAAACGTAAAAATGATAAAATAAAACAAATTAAACAAGAGGAGTGTAAAATGACAAAAGCTAACTTTGGTGTTGTAGGTATGGCTGTAATGGGTCGCAACCTTGCCCTTAATATTGAATCTCGTGGATATACAGTTGCTATTTACAACCGTAGTAAAGAAAAAACTGAAGATGTGATTGCTTGCCATCCTGAAAAGAATTTTGTACCAAGCTATGACGTTGAAAGTTTTGTAAATTCAATCGAAAAACCTCGTCGTATCATGTTGATGGTTCAAGCAGGTTCTGGTACAGATGCAACTATCCAAGCCCTTCTTCCGCACCTTGACAAGGGTGATATCTTGATTGACGGAGGCAACACTTTCTACAAAGATACCATCCGTCGTAATGAAGAATTGGCAACCTCAGGTATTAACTTTATTGGTACTGGAGTTTCTGGTGGTGAAAAAGGTGCCCTTGAAGGTCCTTCTATCATGCCTGGTGGACAAAAAGAGGCCTACGAATTGGTTGCGGATGTTCTTGAAGAAATCTCAGCTAAAGCTCCAGAAGATGGCAAACCATGTGTGACTTACATCGGTCCTGATGGAGCTGGTCACTATGTGAAAATGGTTCACAACGGTATCGAGTATGGAGATATGCAATTGATTGCAGAAAGCTACGACTTGATGCAACACTTGCTAGGCCTTTCTGCAGAAGATATGGCTAAAATCTTTACTGAGTGGAACAAGGGTGAATTGGACAGCTACTTGATCGAGATCACAGCTGATATCTTGAGTCGTAAAGATGATGAAGGTCAAGATGGACCAATCGTAGACTACATCCTTGATGCTGCAGGTAACAAGGGAACTGGTAAATGGACTAGCCAATCATCCCTTGATCTTGGTGTACCATTGTCACTAATCACTGAGTCAGTATTTGCACGTTACATTTCAACTTACAAAGAAGAACGTGTACATGCTAGCAAGGTTCTTCCAAAACCAGCTACCTTCAAATTTGAAGGAGACAAGACTGAGTTGATTGAAAAAATCCGTCAAGCTCTTTACTTCTCAAAAATCATTTCATACGCACAAGGTTTTGCTCAATTGCGTGTAGCTTCTAAAGAAAACAACTGGAACTTGCCATTCGCAGACATCGCATCTATCTGGCGTGCTGGCTGTATCATCCGTTCTCGTTTCTTGCAAAAGATTACAGATGCTTACAACCGTGATGCAGACCTTGCCAACCTTCTTTTGGATGAATACTTCTTGGATGTCACTGCTAAGTACCAACAAGCAGTGCGTGATATCGTAGCTCTTGCGGTTCAAGCTGGTGTGCCAGTGCCAACCTTCTCAGCAGCTATTACTTACTTTGATAGCTACCGTTCAGCTGACCTTCCAGCTAACTTGATCCAAGCGCAACGTGACTACTTTGGTGCCCATACTTACCAACGTAAAGACAAAGAAGGAACCTTCCACTACTCTTGGTATGACGAAAAATAAGTAGGTCTGCCATGGGGAAACGGATTTTATTACTTGAGAAAGAACGAAATTTAGCTCATTTTTTAAGTTTGGAACTCCAAAAAGAGCAATACCGAGTTGATCAGGTTGAGGAGGGGCAAGAAGCCCTCTCCATGGCTCTTCAGACAGACTATGACTTGATTTTATTGAATGCTCATCTGGGGGATATGACAGCCCAGGATTTTGCAACCAAGCTGAGTCGGACTAAGCCAGCCTCAGTCATCATGATCTTGGATCATCGTGAAGAATTGCAAGATCAGATTGAGACAATCCAACGCTTTGCCGTTTCTTACATCTATAAGCCAGTTATTATTGAGAATCTGGTAGCTCGTATTTCAGCGATTTTCCGAGGTCGGGATTTTATCGACCAACACTGTAGTCAGATGAAGGTTCCAACGTCATATCGTAATTTGCGTATGGATGTAGAACATCATACCGTTTATCGTGGCGAGGAGATGATTGCTCTGACTCGTCGTGAGTATGATCTCTTGGCTACTCTTATGGGAAGCAAGAAAGTTCTGACTCGTGACCAGTTGTTGGAAAGTGTCTGGAAGTATGAAAGTGGGACCGAAACGAATATCGTGGATGTCTATATCCGTTATCTACGTAGCAAGCTTGATGTAAAAGGTCAAAAAGTTACATTAAAACCGTTCGTGGTGTCGGTTACACCATGCAAGAATAGAAAAGCAGTTGCAGTTATGTGACTGCTTTTTTTGAGGTTTTTCTATATATTGACATACAATTGAGTCTTTGCTATAATCAGCTATGGAGGATAGGTCTAATGAAAATAATAAAAAAATTGATGCAAATCGCATTAGCAGTTTTTTTCTTTAGCTTACTGGCAACAAGTGCAGTATTGGCGGATGATGCTGATTCAGAAGGCTGGCAATTTGTCCAAGAAAATGGTAGAACCTACTACAAGAAGGGGGACATCAAAGAAAAGGCCTGGCGAGTGATTGATGGCAAGACCTATTATTTTGATCATGTATCAGGAGAAATGGTTGTCGGCTGGCAATATATCCCGTTTCCATCTAAAGGAAGTACAATTGGACCTTACCCAAATGGTTTAAGATTAGAATCTATGCCAATGCCACAATGGTATTACTTTGGACAAGATGGTGTCCTACAAGAATTTATTGGCAAGCAAGTTTTAGAGGCAAAAACTGCTACAAATACCAACAAACATCATGGGGAACAATATGATAGTCCAGCAGAGAGACGGGTCTATTATTTTGAAGATCAGCGTAGCTATCACACCTTAAAAACTGGTTGGATTTATGATGAGGGACACTGGTATTATTTACAAAAGGATGGTGACTTCGATGCTCGTATCGATAGTTTAACGGTTGGAGAGCTAGTGCGTGGCTGGACCAATGATAACTCAACTTGGTACTATCTAGATCCAACAACTGCTACAATGCAAACTGGTTGGCAAAACCTTGGTAACAAGTGGTACTACCTCCGTTCATCAGGAGCTATGGCGACTGGCTGGTATCAAGAAGACTCAACTTGGTACTATTTAGATGCTGAAAATGGTGATATGAAAACTGGTTGGCAAAACCTTGGTAACAAGTGGTACTATCTCCGTTCATCAGGAGCTATGGTAACTGGTTGGTATCAAGATGGTTCAACTTGGTACTACCTAAATGCAAGTAATGGAGATATGAAGACAGGCTGGTTCCAGGTCAATGGCAAATGGTACTATGCTTATAGCTCAGGTGCTTTAGCAGTGAATACCAATGTAGATGGATACTACATCAACTATAATGGCGAATGGGTTCAATAATGAAAGAGGCGATTGTGAAGGAAACAATCGCTTTTTTTGTGAAAATATAATAAAATAGATAGGAAAGAATAAATACTTGTATGAAAAAATGAGACGGCTTTTTCGTCTAGTAAAAGGAAAATATGACAAAAAAAGTTGGTGTCGGTAAGGCACATAGTAAGATTATTTTAATAGGGGAGCACGCGGTCGTTTACGGCTATCCTGCTATTTCTTTGCCTCTTTTGGAGGTGGAGGTGACTTGTAAGGTAGTTCCTGCAGCGAGTCCTTGGCGTCTCTATGAGGAGGATACCTTGTCCATGGCGGTGTATGCTTCACTTGAACATCTAAATATCAAGGATGCTTGTATTCGCTGTGAGATTGACTCGGCTATTCCTGAGAAACGGGGAATGGGTTCGTCAGCTGCTATCAGCATAGCGGCCATTCGTGCGGTATTTGACTACTATCAGACAGATATACCTTATGATGTATTGGAAATCTTGGTTAATCGGGCTGAGATGATTGCCCATATGAATCCAAGTGGTTTGGATGCTAAGACCTGTCTCAGTGACCAGCCTATTCGCTTTATTAAGAATGTAGGATTTACAGAGCTTGAGATGGATTTATCTGCCTATTTGGTCATTGCCGATACGAGTGTTTATGGCCATACTCGTGAAGCCATCCAAGTAGTTCAAAACAAGGGCAAGGATGCCCTACCGTTTTTACATGCCTTGGGAGAATTGACCCAGCAGGCAGAGGATGCGATTTCACGAAAAGATGCTGAAGGGCTGGGGCAAATACTCAGTCAAGCGCATTTACATCTAAAAGAAATTGGTGTTAGTAGCTCTGAGGCCGATTCTCTGGTTGAAACGGCTCTTAGTCATGGTGCTCTGGGTGCCAAGATGAGTGGTGGTGGGCTTGGAGGCTGTATCATAGCCTTGGCAGACAATTTGACACACGCACAAGAACTAGCTGAAATATTAGAAGAGAAAGGAGCTGTTCAGACATGGATAGAGAGCCTGTAACAGTACGTTCCTACGCAAATATTGCTATTATCAAATATTGGGGAAAGAAAAAAGAAAAAGAGATGGTGCCTGCTACAAGCAGTATTTCTTTGACTTTGGAGAATATGTACACAGAGACAACCTTGTCATCTCTTCCGACGGATGCAACAGCTGATGCTTTTTATATCAATGGTCAGCTACAAAATGAGGCGGAGCATGCCAAGATGAGCAAGATTATTGACCGCTATCGTCCAGCTGGTGAGGGCTTTGTCCGTATCGATACTCAAAACAATATGCCTACTGCAGCAGGCTTGTCCTCAAGTTCTAGTGGTTTGTCTGCCCTGGTCAAGGCTTGCAATGCTTTTTTCAAGCTTAGATTGGATAGAAGTCAGTTGGCACAGGAGGCTAAGTTTGCCTCAGGTTCTTCTTCTCGAAGTTTTTATGGACCGCTAGGAGCCTGGGATAAGGATAGTGGAGAAATTTATCCTGTAGAGACAGACTTGAAACTAGCTATGATTATGTTGGTGCTAGAAGACAAGAAAAAACCAATATCTAGCCGTGATGGGATGAAACTTTGTGTGGAAACCTCGACGACTTTTGACGACTGGGTGCGTCAGTCTGAGAAGGACTATCAGGATATGCTGGTTTATCTCAAAGAAAATGACTTTGTCAAGGTTGGGGAGTTAACGGAGAAAAATGCCCTGGCTATGCACGCTACGACCAAAACTGCGTCACCAGCCTTTTCTTATCTGACGGATGCCTCTTATGAAGCCATGGACTTTGTCCGTCAACTTCGCGAGCAAGGAGAATCCTGCTACTTTACCATGGATGCAGGTCCCAATGTCAAGGTCCTCTGTCAGGAGAAAGACTTGGAGCATTTGTCAGAAATCTTCAGTCAACGTTATCGCTTGATTGTGTCAAAAACAAAGGATTTGAGTCAAGATGATTGCTGTTAAAACTTGCGGAAAACTCTACTGGGCAGGAGAATATGCTATTTTAGAGCCAGGGCAGTTGGCCTTGATAAAGGACATTCCCATCTATATGAAGGGGGAGATTGCTTTTTCTGATAGTTACTGTATCTATTCGGATATGTTTGATTTCGCAGTTGATTTAACGCCAAATCCTGACTATAGCTTGATTCAAGAAACGGTTGCTTTAGTGGAAGATTTCCTTGTTTATCGTGGGCAGACCTTGCGACCATTTTCTTTGAAGATTCTAGGAAAAATGGAACGAGAAGGGAAAAAGTTTGGTCTGGGTTCTAGCGGCAGCGTCGTTGTTTTGGTCATCAAGGCTCTGCTAGCTCTGTATAAGCTTTCGGTTGATCAGGATCTCTTGTTCAAGCTGGCTAGTGCTGTCTTGATCAAGCGAGGAGACAATGGTTCCATGGGAGACCTTGCCTGTATTGTGACAGAGGATTTGGTTCTCTACCAGTCGTTTAATCGCCAGCAGGTGGCTGCTTGGTTGGAAGAAGAAAACTTGGCAACAGTTTTAGAGCGTGATTGGGGATTTTCTATTTCACAAGTGCAACCAACTCTAGAATGTGATTTTCTAGTGGGATGGACCAAGGAAGTGGCTGTATCGAGTCACATGGTCCAGCAAATCAAGCAAAATATCAATCAGAATTTTTTAAGTTCCTCAAAAGAAACGGTGTCCGCTTTAGTAGAAGCCTTGGAGCAGGGAAAATCAGAAAAAATTATCGAGCAAGTAGAAGGAGCCAGCAAGCTTTTAGAAGGCTTGAGCGCAGATATTTACACTCCTTCGCTGAGACAGTTGAAGACAGCCAGTCAAGATTTGCAAGCTGTTGCTAAGAGTAGCGGCGCTGGTGGTGGTGATTGTGGTATTGCCTTGAGTTTTGATGAGCAATCAACTGAAACCCTAAAAAACCGTTGGGCTGATCTGGGGATTGAGCTCTTATACCAAGAAAGGATGGGACATGACGACAAATCGTAAGGATGAGCACATCCGCTATGCCCTTGAGCAGAAAAGTTCCTACAACAGCTTTGATGAGGTGGAGTTAATTCACTCTTCGCTACCACTATATGACCTGGATGAAATCGATCTTTCGACAGAATTTGCTGATCGAAAGTGGGAGTTTCCATTTTATATCAATGCTATGACGGGTGGAAGTGATAAGGGGAGAGAAATCAATCAAAAGCTGGCTCAAGTGGCGGAAGCCTGTGGTATTTTGTTTGTAACAGGCTCTTATAGCGCAGCCCTTAAAGATCCAACGGATGCCTCTTTTTCTGTCAAGTCTAGTCATCCAAATCTCCTTCTTGGAACCAATATTGGATTGGATAAGCTTGTCGAGTTCGGTCTTCAGACTGTAGAAGAGATGAATCCTGTTCTCTTGCAGGTGCATGTCAATGTTATGCAGGAATTACTCATGCCAGAGGGAGAAAGAATGTTCAGAAACTGGCAATCGAATCTAGCAGACTATAGCAAGCAAATCCCTGTTCCGATTGTCCTCAAGGAAGTGGGCTTTGGAATGGATGTGAAGACCATCGAGAGAGCCTATGAACTGGGTGTTCGAGCCTTTGATATATCGGGTCGTGGCGGTACCAGTTTTGCCTATATTGAAAACCGTCGCAGTGGTCAGCGTGATTATCTCAATCAATGGGGCCAGTCTACCATGCAAGCCCTTCTCAATGCCCAAGACTGGAAAGATAAGGTCGAACTTTTGGTTAGCGGAGGGATTCGGAATCCGCTGGATATGATTAAGTGCTTGGTCTTTGGTGCTAAGGCTGTAGGACTGTCTCGGACAGTTCTAGAATTGATTGAAAGCTACACAGTTGAAGAAGTGATCGACATTGTTCAAGGATGGAAAGCAGATCTACGCTTGATTATGTGTGCTCTTAATTGTGCCACCATAGCAGATCTGCAAAAAGTAGACTATCTTCTTTATGGAAAATTAAAAGAAGCAAAGGATCAGATGAAAAAGGCGTAACCACCGCCTTTTTTCCATCTTCAGACTGAGGTGACTTTTTTGAATTGTGATAAAATAGAAGGGAGAGGATGAACCTATGAGAAAATTTAAAATCTTTTTATTTATCGAAGCCTGTCTTTTGACAGGAGCTCTGATTTTGATGGTATCAGAGCATTTTTCGCGTTTTCTGCTGATTTTATTCCTCTTTTTGCTTTTGATTCGTTATTACACTGGTAAAGAGAGCAATAATCTTCTTTTAGTGGTGGCAACCATTCTCTTCTTTTTCATCATCATGCTCAATCCTTTTGTGATTCTAGCTATTTTTGTTGCGGTTATATACAGCCTCTTTCTTCTTTATCCGATGATGAACCAGGAAAAAGAGCAGACCAATTTGGTGTTTGAAGAAGTGGTGACGGTTAAGAAGGAGAAAAATCGTTGGTTTGGAAATCTCCATCACTTTTCAAGTTACCAGACTTGCAAGTTTGATGATATCAATCTCTTTCGCCTCATGGGTAAGGACACTATTCATCTGGAGAGGGTGATTCTAACCAATCATGACAATGTCATTATCCTCAGAAAGATGGTAGGAACGACCAAAATCATCGTACCTGTAGATGTGGAAGTCAGTCTCAGCGTTAACTGTCTCTATGGTGATTTGACTTTTTTCAATCAGCCCAAACGTGCTCTCCGCAATGAACACTATCATCAGGAAACAAGAGACTATCTCAAGAGTAACAAGAGTGTCAAGATTTTCTTGACCAGTATGATTGGCGATGTGGAGGTAGTTAGAGGATGAAAAAACAAGCCTATGTAATGATTGCTCTCACCTCCATCCTGTTTGTCTTATTTTTCTCCCACAGCTTGCTGGAAATCCTTGACTTTGACTGGTCTATTTTCTTGCATGATGTTCAAAAAACAGAAAAATTTGTCTTTTTGTTGTTGGTATTCAGCATGTCCATGACCTTTCTCTTAGCCCTGTTTTGGAGAGGTGTTGAAGAGCTTTCTCTAAGAAAAATGCAGGCTAATCTCAAGCGTTTATTGGCAGGGCAAGAAGTGGTTCAGATTGCAGATCCAGATTTGGATGCCAGTTTCAAGTCCTTGTCAGGTAAACTTAACCTTTTGACAGAAGCTCTTCAAAAGGCTGAAAATCACAGTCTTGCTCAGGAAGAGGAAATCATCGAGAAAGAACGGAAGCGGATTGCTCGGGATTTGCACGATACAGTCAGTCAGGAGATGTTTGCGGCCTACATGATTTTATCGGGTGTCAGCCAGCAGTCTTTGAAATTGGATAGAGAAAAGATGCAGACCCAGTTGCAGAGTGTCACAGCTATTTTAGAAACTGCCCAGAAGGATTTACGGGTCTTGCTCTTGCATTTGCGACCAGTTGAGCTGGAACAGAAGAGTTTGGTTGAAGGGATTCAAATCCTCTTAAAAGAGCTTGAAGACAAGAGTGATCTCAAGGTTAGTTTCAAGCAAAATGTTACGAAATTGCCTAAGAAAATCGAGGAGCATATCTTCCGTATCCTGCAAGAGTTGATCAGCAATACCCTCCGTCATGCCCAGGCCTCTTGTTTGGATGTCTATCTCTATCAGACAGATTTTGAATTGCAGCTGAAGGTGGTTGACAATGGGATTGGTTTCCAGTTGGGGAGTTTAGATGACCTGAGTTATGGACTCCGCAATATCAAGGAGCGGGTTGAAGATATGGCAGGGACGGTTCAGTTATTAACAGCTCCCAAGCAAGGGCTGGCAGTTGATATCCGTATTCCCTTGTTAGATAAGGAACTATAAGGAGTAAAGATGAAAATTTTACTAGTAGATGACCACGAAATGGTTCGATTGGGCTTGAAAAGCTACTTTGACCTCCAAGATGATGTAGAAGTTGTGGGTGAGGCGTCCAACGGGTCTCAAGGCATTGACTTGGCCTTGAAATTGCGTCCAGATGTTATTGTCATGGATATTGTCATGCCTGAGATGAATGGGATTGATGCGACCTTGGCCATCCTCAAAGAATGGCCTGAAGCCAAGATTTTGATTGTGAGCTCTTACTTGGACAATGAAAAAATCATGCCTGTCTTAAATGCTGGTGCTAGGGGATATATGCTCAAGACTTCTAGTGCAGAAGAACTACTCCATGCTGTTCGTAAGGTGGCTGCTGGAGAGTTGGCTATTGAGCAAGAGGTCAGCAAAAAAGTCGAATACCACCGCAATCACATAGAACTACATGAGGACCTGACTGCGCGTGAGCGAGATGTTCTCCAACTCATCGCCAAGGGCTACGAAAATCAGCGTATCGCAGATGAACTTTTTATCTCTCTCAAGACGGTCAAGACGCACGTGTCTAACATTCTTGCCAAACTTGAAGTCAGCGATCGTACCCAGGCAGCAGTCTATGCCTTCCAGCACCACTTGGTGGGGCATGAAGACTTTTAATACTAGCACATTAATACTCTTCGAAAATCAAATTCAAACCACGTCAGCTTCACCTTGCCGTACTCAAGTACAGCCTGCGTCTAGCTTCCTAGTTTGCTCTTTGATTTTCATTGAGTATAAATTAAAAAAAATAACAAAAAGGAAAATCTATGAGATATATTGTAAGCATTTTAGCTATCGGTCTTGTAATAGGAGGAGGAATCTTATTTTGGAAAAATAGAGAGAATATATCTCCTCGTATTCAAGTTGAAGAAAATATTTCATCTGCTTCTAGTCAAGAAACGAATCAATCATCCAAAACTCAAGAGAGCCATTTAGTTCCGACAGAAGATATTGTTACCGAGGAATATACGGTTACTTATGAAGATAAAAACCTGTATGGTCAAATTACTGCACCTAAAGATTATAAAAATAAAAAATTACCAGTAGTAGTCATCTCACATGGCTTTAACAATACATTTGATATGTATAAGGGTTATATCCAATTGTTAGCAAAGCAAGGCTTTTTGGTCTATGGTTTTGACTATTATGGAGGAAGCCATAATTCTAAAAGTGGTGGTCAAGATATGCTTCAAATGTCTGTTAAAACAGAGCTAACAGACTTAACGAACGTAGTAGAGAAACTGACATCAGAAAGTTATGTTGATAAGGATCATCTGAGCATAATAGGTGTCAGTCAGGGTGGTGTGGTAGCAAGCCTGTATGCGGCTGCTAATCCTGAACAAATCTACAAGCTCAGTACTGATTTTTCCCCGCTTATGTTTTATTTGATGATGTGAAGGAAACTTATCAAAATCTTGGAAGTCCATCATTTGACCAACTACCTGATAGTTTGACACATCATAATGCTAGCTTGGGTAAAATTTATCTGACAGATGCACTAGATATTGATATTGAAGATGTACAGAGGAAGATTATTGCTCCTACTCTAATTGTACATGGAACCAATGATACAACTGCTCCCTACCAATATTCAGTTGATGCGAGTAAAAGAATTCCAAATGCTAAACTGGTGACTGTAGAAGGTGGAAGACATCGTATTGATGAGAATTTTGGTAAAATTGCCATACCAGCCATTCAGAACTTTTTGGTAGAGTAAAGAATTTTTAGTAGCTGACCTTAGTATCAGAGAGGCGAGCAAGTACCTCTAGCGTCATTGAAAAGCGCATTCATTACTTGAAAAAAGTCGCCCATTTATGTTATAATAGACTGTATTTAAAAAATTTTAAGGAGAAATGACAGAATGTCTGTATCATTTGAAAACAAAGAAACAAACCGTGGTGTCTTGACTTTCACTATCTCTCAAGACCAAATCAAACCAGAATTGGATCGTGTCTTCAACTCAGTGAAGAAATCTCTTAATGTTCCAGGTTTCCGTAAAGGTCACCTTCCACGTCCTATCTTCGACAAAAAATTTGGTGAAGAGTCACTTTACCAAGACGTTATGAACGCTCTTTTGCCAAATGCTTATGAAGCGACTGTAAAAGAAGCTGGTCTTGAAGTCGTTGCTCAACCAAAAATTGACGTAACTTCAATGGAAAAAGGTCAAGACTGGGTTATCACTGCTGAAGTCGTTACAAAACCTGAAGTAAAATTGGGTGACTACAAAAACCTTGAAGTATCAGTAGACCTTGAAAAAGAAGTAACTGACGCTGATGTTGAAGAGCGTATCGAACGTGAACGCAACAACTTGGCTGAATTGGTTATCAAAGAAGCTGCTGCTGAAAACGGCGACACTGTTGTCATTGATTTCGTTGGTTCTATCGATGGTGTTGAATTTGATGGCGGAAAAGGTGAAAACTTCTCACTTGGACTTGGTTCAGGTCAATTCATCCCTGGTTTTGAAGACCAATTAGTAGGTCACTCAGCTGGCGAAACTGTTGACGTTATCGTAACATTCCCAGAAGACTACCAAGCAGAAGACCTTGCAGGTAAAGAAGCTAAATTCGTAACAACTATCCACGAAGTAAAAGCAAAAGAAGTTCCAGCTCTTGACGATGAACTTGCAAAAGACATCGATGAAGAAGTTGAAACACTTGCTGAATTGAAAGAAAAATACCGTAACGAATTGGCTACTGCTAAAGAAGAAGCTTACAAAGATGCCGTTGAAGGTGCAGCAATTGATAAAGCTGTAGAAAACGCTGAAATCGTAGAACTTCCAGAAGAAATGATCCACGAAGAAGTTCACCGTTCAGTAAACGAATTCCTTGGAAACTTGCAACGTCAAGGTATCAACCCTGACATGTACTTCCAAATCACTGGAACTACTCAAGAAGACCTTCACAATCAATATCAAGCAGAAGCTGAGTCACGTACTAAGACTAACCTTGTTATCGAAGCAGTTGCCAAAGCTGAAGGATTTGATGCTTCAGAAGAAGAAATCCAAAAAGAAATCGAGCAATTGGCTGCAGATTACAACATGGAAGTTGCACAAGTACAAAGCTTGCTTTCAGCTGATATGTTGAAACACGACATCACAATCAAAAAAGCTGTTGAATTGATTACAAGCACAGCAACAGTTAAATAATTTTAATAAACAAAAATCCCACCTGAATTGGTGGGTTTTCTTGTTCACTATTTTCCAAAAATCTCTTTGAGGTCTGCGTCTGTAATCCCAATCATGGCTGGGATGCTGTCCCAGTTTTCTTCGGTTAGGATGTAGGATTCTTCAGAGGCACTTGATGTGGCAGTTTCAGAGACAGCTGGTTGCTTTTCTTCAACATTCTCTAGTAGAACACTGAAACGTTCAATCAGATAGGTTTTTCGGGCAGTTCCGATGTGTTGGGTAGCATAATCAAAGGCCTGTAATTCGCCTAGTAAGATAAGCTTGCTTTTGGCGCGTGTAATGGCTGTATAGATGAGATTGCGCTCCAGCATACGCCTACTAGCACTGGTGATAGGTAGGATGACAACAGGGAACTCACTTCCCTGGGACTTATGGATACTCATAGCATAGGCCAGGCGAATCTTGTACCATTCGTTACGTGGGTAAGAGACCTCGTTGCCGTCAAAATCAATGACAATCTCGTCTTGCTTCGATTCGGTATATTTACCAGAATCAGGTCTGTGATGGCTCCTAAATCTCCATTAAAGACATTGATTTCAGCATCGTTGACCAAATGAATGACCTTGTCTCCCTTGCGATAGTGGCACTGGGGAGCTTCAAAACTGACTTGGTCTTTTTGTGGTGGGTTCAGGAGGTCTTGCATGAGCTGGTTGATGGCATCAATCCCTGCCGTCCCTCGGTACATGGGAGCCAGAACTTGGATATCACGGGCAGGGATGCCACTTCTGAGGGCAGCGCCTAAGATCTTTTCAATGGTAGCAGGAATATGTCCGCTAGCAATTTCAAAGTAGGAACGGTCTGCTTTTTTCTGGGTGAAATCAGCTGGCAAGATACCCTGTCGAATCTGACTAGCTAGGGTGACGATGGTTGATTCTTCGCTTTGTCGATAAATTTTTTCCAAGCGAGTCTGAGGAATCAAAGGAATATGAAGCAGATCCGCTAGAACCTGTCCAGGACTGACAGAAGGCAATTGGTCGCTGTCTCCCACGATGAGGATTTTACTGTTAGAAGAGATGTTGGAGAAGAGTTGATTGGCCAGCCAAGTATCCACCATAGAAAATTCATCCACGATGATAAAGTCAGCATCCAGATAATCTTCCAGATGACTGGTATCATCGTCACCTGTCATTCCTAAATGTCGGTGTATGGTCGCACTAGGCAAGCCTGTCAATTCATTCATGCGGCGAGCTGCTCGTCCAGTTGGAGCGGCAAGAAGAATAGGTAGGTTGCTTTTTTTTTCTGAGGTCAAGTCCTTCTAAAAGGGCATAAACAGCGATGATACCATTGATAACAGTTGTCTTACCAGTACCAGGTCCACCTGTCAGGATAAAGATCTTATTCTGGATAGCATCGCAGATAGCCTGTTTTTGAATACTATCATACTCAATTCCCAGCTCTTCTTCTACAGTAGCAATATGTTTTTGAATGGTTTCTAAATCATGAATCTTCTGTTTTCCTTTTTCAAGGATACGAACCAAGTGGCTGCGGATACCTTCCTCAGCGAAAAAGAGGCTGTTGTCAAAAATCTTGGTATCAATCTGCTGAACCTTGTCTTCTTCGATCAAGTAGGAGAGCTCTTGGACAACTTGGCTGGGATCCAGTTCCACGGGACGAGAAGACTCAAGGAGAGTAAGGGTTTGTTCCAGCAAATCCCGTGCTTCAACATAGGTGTCCCCTGTTTCCATACAGGCCTGAAAAAGACTGTGAACTAGACCGGCGCGGAAGCGTTCAGGAGCCTGACTTTCGATGCCTAGTTCTTCCGCTAATTGGTCAGCAATGGTAAAGCCCAAACCCTTGATATCCTCAACCAATTGGTAGGGATAATTTTCAACCACATCAAAGGTTTCTTCTTTGTAAAAATCTTGAATCTGAAAGGCTAGTTTGTTGGGAATGCCGTAGTTGGCTAGTTTGGCCAAAACCATCTCTGTTCCGTAGTTGAGGCGGAGAGTAGAGACGAAAGCCTCGCGATTTTTGGCAGAGAGTCCTGAGATGCCTTCTAGCTTTTCTGGGTGTTGCAAAATTTCGTCAATGGTATTGTCACCATAGGTGTCCACGATTTTCTGAGCTGTCTTGAGACCAATTCCCTTGAAATGGCTACTTGAAAAGTACTTGACCAAGCCCTTGCTAGTTGGTTTTGCGCGTTCATAACGACTGATTTGCAGTTGTTCTCCATACTTGGAGTGCTGGATAATTTGCCCCCAAAAAGTATAGTCTTCTCCCTCAATCACGTCAGCCATGGTGCCCGTGACAATGATTTCAAAATCATCAAAACCCTCTGCGTCCGTATCGTCGATTTCTAGGAGGAGGATACGATAAAAATTGCTGGGATTTTCAAAAATAATCCGTTCAATGGTTCCTGAAAAATAAACTTCCATAAAATTCCTTTGTATGAATAGGTGAGAGTTGGGGGGTATTATAGTCAATAAACGATTACTTCTCACGATAGAAGAAGAGGCTGAGATTCTTGATTCTCGGCCTCTTAGGTCTCTTAAAATGTTCCGATACGGGTGATTGGCTAGAAGCGGAATTTAGCTTCCCCTGTGATATCTTTTGCTTTGAAGGTACCTACGTGGCGGCTGTCGCTCGAAACCAAGCGGTCGTCTCCGAGGAGAAGGTATTCTCCTTCTGGGACAGTAAAGCTAAAGTTGGTATTATAGTTGACATCAACTGTGAAGGCTTGGGCTTTTTCAGCAATACTTCTAAAGAAAGTTCCTTTATTTCCTTCAAAACCCTTGCCTGAGTAGGTGCTTTGGAGTTTGTCATCCTTGAAACGTTTGATGTAGTCAGCTAGATAAGGTTCGTCCGTCTCTTTGTCATTGATGTAAAGTTTATCGTTTTCGTAACGGATGGTATCGCCAGGCATTCCGATGACACGTTTGACAATGTCCTTATTACCATCTTCCTCATGGGCAACCACGATATCAAAACGGTCAATAGGGAGGTGCTTAACGACAAAGAGGATTTCGCCATCCGCTAGGGTAGGATCCATGGAATGTCCTTCTACACGGACATTACTCCAAAGAAAGATACGACTTAAAGCTAGTAATGACAGAATTAGGAGGAACAATCCCCACTCTTTTAAGAAATTTTTAAATGAATTCATAACTTACCTTTCTAAGCGTTTTTTCGCTTTTTCAGTATTTTTAAAGTGCAGTTTGGCACAGAAGTTAAGTCCCTGCATTCCATAGGCTTGCAAAATCTGGCTAGCTACCTTATCAGAAGCCGTTCCGGCTCCACTTGGAAGTTGATAGCCCAGTTCTCGTCCCAGATTTTCAAGATTTTCCAGAAAGAGATCACGCGCAATGATAGAAGAAACTGCGACAGCCAAGTATTTGCCCTCAGCCTTTTCTTCTAAGCTGATAGGATTGCTGAAATGATTGGCCTCTTGTGCCAAGTACTTGTCATAATTTTTAGCACTGGTAAAGGCATCAATCACAATTTTCTCAGGCTGAATGCCTTTTTGAAGGAGGAGATAGATAGCCTGATTATGGAGGGCGACCTTAACCGAAACAGCGTTGTAGCGGTCTCCGATGACCTCGTTGTACTTACTTGGTGAGAGAAGAAGTGCCTGGTGCTGGATTTTTTCCTTGAGCATAGGGGCAATCTGACGAATCTTTTGGTCGGTCAGAGTTTTAGAATCTCCCACACCGAGTTTTCGCAAGAAGGCATGCTGGTTAGTTGTGACAAAGGAAGCCACAACTGCAAGCCCACCAAAGTAGGAACCATTTCCAACCTCATCCGTCCCAATCAAAGGGAGATTTTGTCCCCTGTTTTCCTCTACAACTTGATAGCCAAAGAAACGAGCGTATTTCTCAGCCCCTTCACCCTGAAGTAAGACCTTTCCAGAAGTATAGATAGAAATCGTTGCCTGAGGCAGTCGCAAAAAATAGCGGATATAGGGATTCTTACTAGGAGCCAGACTGCTTTGATAGTGTTCAAGAAAAGCCTGAATCTCCTTTTCACTTGGTGTGAGTGTTATACTTGCCATAGTTTCTATTGTACCATAAAAGCAGGCAAATTTGTAAAAACTGACAAAATTAGCGAATTTTGGTATAATATCGTGAGGTGAATTTTATGGCAAATCTAAATCGATTCAAATTTACATTCGGGAAAAAATCATTAACCTTGACAAGCGAGCATGATAACCTTTTTATGGAGGAAATCGCCAAGGTTGCGACAGAAAAATACCAAGCAATTAAAGAACAAATGCCTAGTGCAGATGATGAAACAATCGCTCTTTTGTTGGCGGTCAACTGTTTATCAACTCAGCTCAGCCGTGAGATTGAATTTGATGATAAGGAGCAAGAATTAAAAGAACTGCGCCACAAGCTTGTGACTTGCAAGCAAGAACAGAGCAAGATTGAGGATTCCTTATGATTTCAATCCTTCTTCTATTGGTCTTGGCTTGGGGATTTTTATATCGGCTATCGGAGAGTATGCTCTTACAGGTTTATTACCTGATTTCAGCCATGGCATCGGCTTTTATGGCTGGCCAGTTTTATAAGGGGCTTGGAGAGCAATTCCATTTGCTGGTCCCTTATGCAAATCCGCAGGAAGGACAGGGAACTTTCTTTTTCCCATCGGATCAACTCTTTCAGTTGGATAAGGTCTTTTATGCAGGGATCGGTTACTTGCTTGTATTTGGGATTGTCTATAGTATCGGTCGTTTACTTGGTCTCCTCTTACACTTGATTCCTAGTAAGAAACTGGGTGGCAAGTTGTTCCAAGTTTCAGCAGGGATTTTGTCCATGTTGGTGACCTTATTTGTCTTGCAAATGGCTTTGACAATCTTGGCAACCATCCCAATGGCAGCCATACAAAATCCTCTTGAAAAGAGTATCGTCGCAAAACACATCATCCAGAGTATACCGGTAACAACCAGTTGGATAAAACAAATCTGGGTGACAAATTTAATCGGATAAAAAGGGCGGGAGTTTTCCTAGCCCTTTGTTTACAGATTTGACTAGAATCTATCAGAATGTAAAAAGCTACTACTCTTCGAAAATCTCTTCAAACCACGTTAGCTTCCATCTGCAACCTCAAAGCCGTACTTTGAGCAACCTGTGGCTAGCTTCTTAGTTTGCTCTTTGATTTCATTGAGACCACACCTAGACATTCAAAGACAAGGAAATAAAGATGAATAAGAAAATATTAGAAACATTAGAGTTCAATAAGGTCAAGGCCTTGTTTGAACCCCATTTGTTGACCGAGCAGGGCTTGGAGCAATTGAGACAGCTGGCTCCGACTGCCAAAGCGGATAAAATCAAACAGGCTTTTGCTGAGATGAAGGAAATGCAGGCTCTTTTTGTTGAGCAACCGCATTTTACCATTCTTGCAACCAAGGAAATCGCAGGAGTCTGCAAACGGTTGGAGATGGGAGCGGACCTCAATATCGAGGAGTTCCTGCTCTTGAAGCGTGTGCTTCTTGCCAGCCGAGAACTGCAAAGTTTTTATGCCAATCTGGAAAATGTCAGCTTGGAAGAATTAGCCCTTTGGTTTGAGAAATTACATGATTTTCCGCAATTACAAGGAAATCTCCAAGCCTTTAATGATGCAGGTTTCATTGAAAATTTTGCCAGTGAAGAATTGGCGCGCATCCGTCGAAAAATCCATGATAGCGAGAGTCAGGTACGCGATGTCTTGCAAGATTTGCTCAAGCAAAAAGCGCAGATGTTGACAGAAGGAATCGTTGCCAGCAGAAATGGCCGTCAGGTTTTACCTGTCAAAAACACCTACCGCAATAAGATTGCAGGTGTCGTTCATGATATTTCTGCTAGTGGAAATACCGTCTATATCGAACCCCGTGAGGTGGTCAAACTGAGCGAAGAAATCGCTAGTCTGCGAGCAGATGAGCGCTATGAAATGCTTCGCATTCTCCAAGAAATTTCTGAGCGTGTTCGCCCTCATGCGGCTGAGATTGCCAATGATGCTTGGATTATCGGCCATCTGGACTTGATTCGTGCCAAGATTCGCTTTATTCAAGAAAGGCAAGCAGTCGTACCTCAGCTGTCAGAAAATCAAGAGATTCAACTTCTCCATGTCTGCCATCCTTTGGTCAAAAATGCCGTTGCAAATGATGTCCATTTTGGTCAAGATTTAACAGCCATTGTCATTACAGGTCCAAATACAGGTGGGAAGACCATCATGCTCAAAACCCTCGGCTTGACACAGGTTATGGCCCAGTCTGGTTTGCCGATTTTAGCAGATAAGGGAAGTCGTGTTGGTATTTTTGAAGAAATTTTTGCTGATATTGGCGATGAGCAGTCTATTGAGCAGAGCTTGTCTACCTTCTCTAGCCATATGACCAATATTGTGGATATTCTTGGCAAGGTCAATCAACATTCACTCTTACTCTTGGATGAGTTGGGGGCTGGTACAGATCCTCAAGAAGGAGCTGCCCTTGCTATGGCTATTCTGGAGGACCTTCGCCTGCGTCAAGTCAAGACTATGGCGACCACCCACTATCCGGAACTCAAGGCCTATGGTATTGAGACAGCCTTTGTGCAAAATGCCAGCATGGAGTTTGATACTGCGACTCTTCGTCCGACCTATCGCTTTATGCAGGGAGTGCCTGGTCGAAGCAATGCCTTTGAAATTGCCAAACGTCTAGGCCTATCTGAAGTTATTGTGGGGGATGCCAGTCAGCAGGTCAATCAAGATAATGATGTCAATCACATCATTGAGCAACTGGAAGAGCAGACGCTAGAGAGTCGCAAACGTTTGGACAATATCCGTGAGGTGGAGCAAGAAAATCTCAAGATGAACCGTGCTCTCAAAAAACTTTACAACGAGCTCAATCGTGAAAAGGAAACTGAGCTTAACAAAGCGCGTGAACAGGCTGCCGAGATTGTGGACATGGCCCTAAGTGAGAGTGACCAGATTCTCAAAAATCTCCACAGTAAATCACAACTCAAACCCCATGAAATCATTGAAGCTAAGGCCAAGCTGAAAAAATTGGCTCCTGAAAAAGTAGACTTGTCTAAAAACAAGGTCCTCCAAAAGGCCAAGAAAAAACGAGCTCCAAAGGTGGGAGATGATATCGTGGTTCTCAGTTATGGCCAGCGTGGTACCTTGACCAGTCAACTCAAAGATGGCCGCTGGGAAGCCCAAGTTGGCTTGATTAAGATGACCTTGGAAGAGAAAGAGTTTGACCTTGTTCAAGCCCAGCAAGAAAAGCAAGTCAAGAAGAAACAAGTCAATGTTGTGAAACGGACGTCTGGTCGTGGTCCGCAAGCCAGACTGGACCTTCGAGGTAAACGCTATGAAGAAGCTATGAATGAGTTAGATGCCTTTATCGACCAAGCCTTGCTTAATAATATGGCTCAAGTGGATATCATCCATGGTATCGGAACAGGTGTCATCCGTGAAGGTGTCACCAAATACCTACAAAGAAACAAACACGTCAAGAGTTTTGGCTATGCCCCACAAAATGCTGGAGGCAGTGGCGCGACTATTGTCACTTTTTAAAGGATAGCAGTATTTTTGTACTTTATAAAGTAAAAAAACTGTTGAACTAATTTTTTTACTAATAAACACATTGACAAAAAGCCAACATTTTTTTGTAAAAATAAGAATCAATTGAATACCGACACCGAATGAAGTTTAATAGAAGTGGGGAATCGTTTGATTTTCCATGACTGTAAATGGACGGAACTCTGGAGAGACCGTAAAGGCACCGAAGGGGCAAGGCAGGCAACTGCTCAAACTCTCAGGTAAAAGGACAGAGCTATGATAGACCGCTTTTTAGCATTTATCTAAGCATTCCAGAGTACATGTATCTTGCATGTGCTCTTTCTTTTAGGGGTTGAAAAAGATAGGAGAAGGAAATGTTAGAATTGCTTAAATCAATCGATGCTTTTTGCTTGAAAAGTCACCCTCTTGATTCTCTTGGTCGGAACAGGGATTTACCTAACTGCCCGTCTAGGTCTCTTGCAGGTTTTGCGTTTGCCTAAGGCCTTTCAACTCATTTTTACTAAGGACAAGGGGCATGGCGATGTATCCAGCTTTGCGGCACTATGTACAGCCCTAGCGACGACAGTTGGTACGGGAAATATTATCAGGGGTGGCGACGGCTATCAAGGTCGGTGGTCAGGAGCCCTCTTTTGGATGTGGATGGCGGCTTTCTTTGGGATGGCTACCAAGTATGCGGAAGGACTACTAGCTATCAAATACCGTACCAAGGATGATCATGGTGCAGTAGCGGGAGGTCCCATGCACTATATTCTTCTAGGGATGGGAGAAAAAGTGGCGTCCCTTGCCGTCTTCTTTGCCCTAGCAGGTGTGCTAGTAGCTTTATTGGGAATCGGAACCTTCACCCAAGTCAACTCGATTACAGAATCTATTCAAAAATACAACCGCTATTTCGCCAGCCATCACAGCTCTTGTGTTGTCTGTATTTGTAGCGACTGCAGTCTTTGGTGGTCTCAAGTCCATTTCTAAGGTTTCAACTACTGTTGTTCCTTTTATGGCTATCATTTATATTTTAGGATCTCTTACAGTTATTTTCTTTAATATCGGGAAAATCCCTGCTACAATCGCTTTAATCTTGACATCCGCTTTTAGTCCGGTTGCTGCGGTAGGTGGATTTGCCGGTGCTAGCATTCGGATGGCTATTCAAAATGGTGTGGCGCGTGGTGTGTTCTCGAACGAATCTGGTCTGGGTTCTGCTCCCATTGCAGCAGCTGCAGCTAAGACAAACGAACCAGTAGAGCAAGGTTTGATTTCCATGACAGGAACCTTTATTGATACCCTCATTATCTGTACCTTGACTGGTTTAACTATCTTGGTAACTGGTGTTTGGAGTGGTGACTTGAATGGAGTGGCTTTGACTCAGTCAGCCTTCTCAACAGTCTTTTCACACTTTGGATCTGCCCTTTTGACCATCTTCCTTGTGCTCTTTGCCTTTACAACGATTCTAGGTTGGAACTATTACGGAGAACGTTGTTTTGAGTTTCTCTTTGGGGTTCGCTTTATCTGGCTCTACCGTGTGGTCTTTGTACTCATGGTCTTGTTGGGAGGATTTATCGAGTTGGATATGGTTTGGATTATCGCAGATATTGTCAATGCCTTGATGGCGCTACCAAACTTGATTGCCCTCTTGGTTTTGTCGCCAGTCGTTATTGCTGAGACTAAAAAGTATTTTGATAAATAATGGAATCACACAGCGCGTGTGATTTTTTGCTTTCATAAAAAATTTCTATCAGTGCAATTTAAAATATATATTATACAAGGTATAGAATCTGTGATAGACTAGGTTTCAACAACATGAAAAGAGGTTTTATGATGACAACATTTACAATTCATACAGTAGAATCAGCGCCAGCAGAAGTGAAAGACGTTCTTGAAACAGTAGAAAAAGATAACAATGGCTATATTCCTAACCTAATCGGTCTCTTGGCTAATGCACCCACTGCTTTAGAAGCCTACAGAACTGTCGGAGCCATCAATCGTCGCAATAGCTTAACACCAGTAGAGCGTGAAGTGGTGCAAATCACGGCAGCTGTGACCAATGGTTGTGCCTTCTGCGTCGCAGGTCACACAGCCTTTCAATCAAACAAATCCAGATGAATGATGATCTTCTGCAAGCCCTTCGCAATCGTACTCCAATTGAAACAGATCCTAAATTGGACACACTAGCTAAGTTTACCTTGGCAGTTATCAATACCAAGGGTCGTGTAGGAGATGAAGCCCTAGCTGAGTTTTTAGAAGCTGGCTACACTCAACAAAATGCCTTGGATGTGGTTCTTGGTGTCAGCCTAGCAAGCCTCTGTAACTATGCCAACAATCTAGCCAATACACCAATTAACCCAGAATTGCAACCTTATGCTTAATTCTTATCTGAGTAAAATGAAGTCTGAGATAATCGGACTTCGTTTTTTATTCCCTCATTTAAGCGCTTTTATGCTATACTGAAACTAACATGATTATTGGAGGTTAGGATGAAAAAACTCCCCCTGGTATTTTCTGGTTGTTTGCTAGGTTTGGCAGGAGCTGGAAATCTTATTTTAGATACGTTGCCGGTTCTGTCCCATCTTTTTAGTCTGACAGGTTTGGTTTTGTGGCTCTTTTTTCTGCTTCTTCATCTCTTTAATTGGAAGGAAACAAAGCAGGAATTGACCAAGCCTCCTCTTTTGTCAGGAATGGCCACTTTTCCCATGGCTGGGATGATTTTATCGACTTATGTCTTTAGCGTCTTCCCTCATCTTCCTTTGGTAGCGCAAGGGCTCTGGTGGTTTTCATTTCTCTTGGATTTGGCCTTGATTGCTGGTTTCACCATCAAGTTTGCCTGTCCAGGTCGGAGGGTTCATGCCACTCCTAGCTGGACGGTACTTTATGTGGGGATAGCAGTGGCTGCCTTAACCTATCCTCTTATAGGCATCATCGAAATTGCCTATGCGACCTTGAGTTTTGGTTTTCTCCTAACCTTCTATCTCTACCCGCTTATTTATAGCGATTTAAAGAAACATCCGCTTCCATTAGCCTTGCTTGGACAAGAAGGAATCTACTGTGCTCCCTTCTCTCTACTCTTGGCTTCTCTGATTCGAGTTGGAGGAACAAGCCTGCCGTCTTGGATCTTAATCGTCATGATTTTAGTTTCTCAATCCTTCTTTTTCTTTGTTTTAACTCGTCTGCCCAATATTTTAAAACAAGGCTTTCAACCAGCTTTTTCAGCCCTCACCTTCCCAACAATCATCACGGCTACCTCGCTTAAGATGGCTCAGGGAATCTTGAAACTTCCATTTCTGGATTATTTGGTAGTGGCTGAAATTGCTATTTGTTTAATTATTTTAGTCTTTGTATTGGGCACTTATCTGATTTGGTTACGAAAAAAGGTCTAGCTAGAAATAGCTAAACCTTATTTTTTATGGTTTGATGACCTCAGCTCCACCCATGTATGGACGAAGTGCTTCTGGGATGGTCACAGAACCATCTTCATTTTGGTAGTTTTCAAGAATAGCAGCCACTGTACGTCCAACTGCAAGTCCAGAACCGTTTAAGGTGTGGAGCAATTTTACCTTGCCATCTGCTTCATCACGGTAACGGATTTGGGCACGACGGGCTTGGAAATCTTCTGTGTTTGAACAACTTGAAATTTCACGGTAGGTATTTTGTGCTGGAATCCAAACTTCCAAGTCGTAAGTTTTAGCAGCAGAGAAGCCCATATCTCCTGTAGAGAGAGCAACGACACGGTATGGAAGGTTAAGTTTTTTTGAAGGATATTTTTCAGCGTTGGCTGTCATTTTTTCCAATTCTTCGTAAGATTCTTCTGGTTTGGCAAATTTCACCATTTCAACCTTGTGGAATTGGTGCAAACGAATCAAGCCACGAGTATCACGACCAGCTGAACCAGCCTCAGAACGAAATGATGGACTCATAGCAGTGAAGTAGATTGGCAGGTCTTTACCGTCAAGGATTTCATCACGGTAGTAGTTTGTTAGAGGAACTTCAGCTGTAGGAATGAGGACGTAATTGCTATCGCTCAATTCAAAAGTATCTTCCTTGAATTTTGGATATTGACCAGTACCAAACATAGAATCGTGGTTAACCATGTAAGGCGTGATGACTTCTGTATAGCCTTCTTTGCCATGTTCATTCAACATAAAGTTGTAGAGAGCACGTTCCAAACGAGCACCGAGACCTTTATAGAAGAGGAAACGAGCGCCTGTTACCTTACCACCGCGTTCCCAGTCAAGGATACCAAGGTCTTCACCAAGATCCCAGTGAGCTTTTGGCTCGAAGTCAAACTCGCGTGGAGTACCCCAACGGCGAACTTCAACATTGTCGTCTTCGTCAGCTCCAACAGGAACGCTGTCAGCTGGGATATTTGGAAGAGTCGTTGTAAATTCTGTCAATTTAGCATCGATTTCTGCCAATTCAGCATCCAAGGCTTTAACCTCAGCAGATAGATTTTGCATGGCAGCAATCTTGTCATCTGCATTTTCCTTGTTGCGCTTAGCTTGGGCAATCTCAGCAGAAACTGTGTTACGTTCTGCTTTTAAAGTTTCAACCTTGACCAAGATGTCACGACGTTTAGCATCGATTTCTTTCATTTCATTCAAGACAGCAGCATCTACACCACGTGTAGCCAATTTTTCTGCGACAGCATCAAAGTCTGTACGAATACGTTTGATATCTAACATAAGAACTCCTTTATGAAAAAAAGCACACCTGACAAAGCGTTGGAGTGGCAGGTACGGTTCCATCCAACTTCACAGGTGTGCACTTGATTATGTATGTAATTGTTACCAACGGTAGAATTTCACCTATCCCTCCTATCTGCTCGCATGACACCCGCAGACTTTCTGAAAAAAAGAAGATAACCCTACTTATCCGTTGCTATGATTATACTAAAGTTTCTACTTTTTTGCAAATAGATTTTTAAATTTTTGACCAATAGTCTGAATTAGGGTAGGAAGTTTGACGACCTTGTCATTGCCCAGTTTTTCGCGAGCAATTTTGAGAATGGCACCTGAGTCTTTTGAAGCAAAGAGAAATTTTCCTCTGTCTGTGAAGACTTCGAAGTGGCGACTGATTTTTCGCCCAGTGACATTAGCTCCAATCTGGTTGATATGTTCCCAAGGAATCTGGATAAATTGTTCAACATTGACATCGGGGTAAAATTCCAAAGCCTGATCTCCGACAAGGAATTTCCCAACTTTCCCAGCTATAGAGAGGTAGGAGGTGCCTGTCGTATTGAGGAGCACTGTTTTGTTAAGTGATTGAGCCATTCTTAGTCTTCCTTACTTTCACCGAAAAAGGCATTGTAGAGCGCTTTAATTGCTGCTTTTTCTTGAACTTTATTGACAACAAACATGATAGAAACTTCACTAGAACCTTGCGACATCATCTGGATATTAATCTTGTTTTCAGATAGAGCACGTGTAGCAGTAGCAGTTACTCCGATATGACTCTTCATTTTTTCTCCAACAATCATAATGATTGAAAGGTCGTGCTCGATTTCTGCATGGTCTACTTCAGCCTTTTGAACCAACTGACGAAGGATTTCTTCTTCCTTGATAGGAGTTAGTTCGCGAGAACGAAGGATGATTGAAAGATCGTCGATACCTGTTGGCATATGTTCCCAACCGATGTTAAGATCTTCAAGGATTTGAAGAACCTTGCGTCCAAATCCAACCTCACGGTTCATGAGGTATTTCGACATGTTGATGCTGACAAAGCCTGAGTCACCAGCAATTCCCACAACTGGGAATTCATCATTACTGTGTTTCAGAACAATACGAGTACCTGGATGGTCAGGATTGTTGGTATTCTTGATAACCAGAGGAATTTTTCCTCGGTAGGCAGGAAGAAGAGCTTCGTCATGAAGAACTGAGAATCCTGCATAAGCCAACTCACGCATTTCACGGTAGGTCAACTCAGGGATTGAGTGTGGTTGGTGGATAATACCAGGGTGAGCTGCAAAGATACCATCAACGTCTGTAAAGTTTTCATAGAGATCGGCTTTGACACCAGCAGCAATGATAGAACCTGTAATGTCTGATCCTCCACGTGAGAAGGTACAGATTTGATTTTCCTTGGTAACTCCAAAGAAACCAGGAATGACAAGGACTTCATTTGCATTTGTCAATTCTTCAATCTTATCATAACTTGATGGAATGATGCGAGCGTGACCAGGTTCACTTGTGACCACAATACCAGCTTCTCTAGGGTGAACATAGCGTGCATCAATACCATTTTGGTTAAAATAGGCAGCAATCAATTTAGCATTGTTATTTTCACCGGCTGCTAGGAAGGTATCATAGAGGAATTCATTTTCTTCAATATGAAGAGTGGCTAAGGCACGAATGCTTTTAGAAATTTTTTCTAGCACAGCTGGTTTAAGACCTAGTTCACTAACCATAGCAGCATAGCGGTCTATAATCCAGTTTTGACTCTTGCTAATATCGTTACCAGCAACATAGTCGCGGTAGTATTTAATTAAGGCATCCGTAACCTTAGTATCTTCAGCATTGCGTTTACCAGGCGCAGAAACGACGACAAAACGACGCTCTGAATCGCTTTTGACGATGTTTAAAACTTTTTCTAATTGACTAGCAGAGGCAAGAGAGCTACCTCCAAATTTAACAACCTTCATAAGAACTCCTAAAGTAAGTATTTTATACGATTATAGCAGAAAGAAAGGCTTTTTTCAATGAAGAAAATAAGATGCTTTCTAGGATAAAGCGAGCTTTTCTAATCGGCTGAGACACTTTCAGTCGATTTTTTCTTGCTTTCTGATTTTAAAAAAGATATACTTTGAAAACAAAATAATTTAAACCGCTTATAAAATAAAAAGGAGTCCAAATGGAACACATTATTTATCAGCTTGAAGAGGATTTGGCAATCCTTACCTTGAATCGTCCTGAGGTAGCGAATGGTTTTCATATCCCTATGTGTGAGGAGATTTTAGAAGCTCTGACTTTGGCAGAAGCAAATCCAGCTGTGCGTTTTGTTTTGATCAACGCGAATGGCAAAGTCTTCTCCGTTGGGGGAGATTTGGTTGAGATGAAGCGGGCAGTGGATGAGGATGATATTCCATCATTGACGAAAATTGCAGAATTAGTCAATACTATTTCTTATAAAATCAAACAAATTGCTAAACCTGTCTTGATGGAGGTTGATGGGGCAGTTGCAGGTGCCGCAGCAAATATGGCTATTCTTTGCAGATTTCTGTCTAGCAACGGATAAGGCTAAATTTATCCAAGCCTTTGTTGGAGTTGGCTTGGCTCCGGATGCAGGAGGAATTCATCTCTTGAGCCGAAGTATTGGTGTGACGCGTCTTTGCTCAATTAGCTATGACAGGTGAGGCTTTGAATGCAGAAAAAAAGCTTTAGAGTGGGGCCTGGTTTACCGTATTTCTGAAGCTGATAAGTTAGAAAAAAACAGAGAACAGCTTCTTAAAAAATTGAGACGTGGTTCAAGCAATTCCTATGCAGCCATCAAGAAGTTGGTTTGGGAGAGCCAATTTAAAGATTGGCAAGATTATGCTACTTTGGAATTGAATCTCCAAGAGTTTCTCGCGCAAACAGAGGATTTCAAAGAGGGAGTTCGGGCTCATTCGGAGAGAAGAGGACCTAAATTCACAGGAAAATAGAAAAATACTTGCACCATTCTTTGAAGTTTGATATAATTCCCTTGTCAAATGTTTTGAATTTAAAAGTTTTTTTGAAAAGGAGGGAAGGAAAGATTGGACTACCAACGAATTAATGAATATTTAACGTCTATATTTAACAATGTCCTCGTTATTGAGGAAGTTAGCTTGAGGGGCAGTCGTTTCAAGGATATCTCCATCAAAGAAATGCATACGATTGATGTGATTGGAAAAATTCCAGATGTGACACCAAGTCAAGTGTCAAAAGAGTTGATGGTGACTCTTGGGACAGTTACGACTAGTTTGAATAATCTCGAACGTAAGGGTTATATTGAACGCATTCGTTCAGAACATGATCGACGTGTAGTGCATCTGCATTTGACAAAGAAAGGTCGCTTGGTTCATAGGCTACATAAACGCTTCCACAAGGCTATGGTTGAAAAAATCATTGATGGTATGAGTAAGCAAGAAATTGATGTTATGAGCAAAGGTTTGACTAATCTTTATCAATTTTTGGAGGATTTGAGATAATGGCTTTTGCAAAAATAAGCCAGGTTGCTCATTATGTGCCAGAGCAAGTGGTTACAAATCATGATTTGGCTCAGATTATGGATACCAATGATGAGTGGATTTCAAGTCGGACGGGAATACGACAAAGGCATATCTCAAGAACAGAATCTACTAGTGATTTGGCTACAGAGGTTGCTAAGAAACTAATGGCAAAAGCTGGAATCACAGGAGAAGAGCTGGATTTTATCATTCTAGCTACCATTACTCCAGATTCGATGATGCCCTCTACAGCTACTCGTGTTCAAGCTAATATTGGTGCTAATAAGGCCTTTGCTTTTGACCTAACAGCGGCTTGCAGTGGATTTGTATTTGCTCTTTCAACTGCTGAAAAGTTTATCGCTTCTGATCGCTTTCAAAAAGGCTTGGTGATTGGTAGTGAAACCCTCTCTAAAGCAGTCGATTGGTCAGACCGATCAACAGCTGTTTTGTTTGGAGATGGTGCTGGTGGTGTCTTGTTAGAAGTTAGCGAGCAAGAGCATTTCTTGGCAGAGAGTCTCAATAGTGATGGGAGTCGTAGCGAGTGTCTGACCTATGGACATTCAGGCCTACATTCTCCGTTTTCAGATCAAGAAAATGCAGATTCATTTTTGAAGATGGATGGGCGCGCGGTCTTTGATTTTGCTATTCGGGACGTAGCCAAGTCTATCAAGCAGACTATTGATGAATCTCCTATAGAGGCGATAAACTTGGATTATCTGCTACTTCATCAGGCTAATGACCGTATTTTGGATAAGATGGCTAAAAAAATTGGTGTCGACCGAGATAAACTTCCGGCCAATATGATGGAATATGGCAATACCAGTGCAGCCAGTATCCCGATTTTACTTTCAGAGTGTGTAGAACAAGTCCTCATCCGTTTAGATGGTAGCCAGACTGTTCTACTATCAGGCTTCGGTGGAGGCTTGACATGGGGCACGCTCATTCTTACAATTTAGGTAATCATGTGGTGAACACATTGTTATAAAAAAACTATTTATTTTAAAGGAGTCCTATCATGGCAGTATTTGAAAAAGTACAAGAAATTATCGTTGAAGAACTTGGAAAAGACGCATCAGAAGTGACACTTGAATCAACTTTTGATGATTTGGACGCAGATTCATTGGACTTGTTCCAAGTAATCTCAGAAATCGAAGATGCTTTTGATATCCAAATCGAAGCAGAAGATGACTTGAAAACAGTTGGTGACTTGGTTGCCTACGTTGAAGAGCAAACAAAATAAGCAGAATATAAGATAGAAGGAGTAGGGAAACCCGCTCCCTCTTGTTTAGGCAATAGTTTGATTGTCAAATTATGACGGTATCGAACTATTACGTAAGCAAGAAACGATGGAGGCAAAATGAAAACACGTATCACTGAACTATTGAATATTAAATATCCTATTTTTCAAGGTGGAATGGCTTGGGTTGCTGATGGTGACTTGGCTGGAGCTGTATCTAAGGCTGGTGGACTAGGAATTATCGGTGGTGGAAATGCACCTAAAGAAGTCGTTAAGGCAAATATCGATAAAATTAAATCACTGACAGACAAGCCTTTTGGTGTCAATATTATGCTCTTGTCTCCATTTGTTGAAGACATTGTAGACCTTGTGATTGAAGAAGGTGTTAAGGTTGTAACTACAGGTGCAGGAAACCCAAGCAAATACATGGAACGTTTCCATGATGCAGGGATTACAGTTATTCCTGTTGTGCCTAGTGTTGCCCTAGCCAAACGTATGGAAAAGATTGGTGCAGATGCTGTTATTGCAGAAGGGATGGAAGCTGGAGGTCATATTGGTAAATTAACAACTATGACTTTAGTTCGCCAGGTGGTGCATGACTGTATCTATTCCTGTCATTCTTTGCAGGAGGGATTGCGGATGGTGAAGGTGCTGCGGCTGGCTTTATGCTAGGTGCAGAGGCTATTCAGGTTGGAACTCGTTTTGTCGTTGCAAAAGAGTCTAATGCCCATCCAAATTACAAGGCGAAAATTTTAAAAGCTAGAGATATCGATACTACGATTTCAGCTCAACACTTTGGACATGCTGTTCGTGCGATTAAAAACCAATTGACTCGTGATTTTGAAAAAGCTGAGAAAGATGCCTTTAAACAAGAAAATCCTGATTTGGAAATTTTTGAACAAATGGGAGCAGGTGCGCTAGCCAAAGCGGTTGTTCACGGAGATGTGGATGGAGGATCTGTTATGGCAGGTCAGATTGCAGTATTGTTTCCAAAGAAGAAACCGTTGAAGAAATCCTAAAAAGATTTGTATTATGGAGCGACTAAGAAAAATTCAAGAAGAAGCCTCTCGTTGGGCAGGAGTTGTAAGAAATGACTAAAACAGCCTTTTTTTATTTGCAGGTACAAGGTGCTCAGTATCTAGGTATGGGCCGTGATCTCTATGATCACTACTCTATTGTCAAAGAAACGATTGATCAAGCGAGTCAGGTGCTCGGTTATGATTTGCGTCATATCATTGACAGGGAAGAAGAAAAACTCAATCAGACCCGATATACGCAACCAGCTATTTTAGCGACTTCAGTTGCTATTTACCGTTTATTGCAAGAAAAGGGCTATCAGCCTGATATGCTTGCTGGTTTGTCTCTTGGGGAATACTCTGCCTTGGTAGCCAGTGGCGCCTTGGATTTTGAAGATGCAGTTGCCTTGGTTGCTAAGCGTGGAGCCTATATGGAAGAAGCGGCTCCTGCTGGCTCTGGCAAGATGGTGGCAGTTCTCAATACGCCAGTAGAGGCCGTTGAGGAAGCCTGTCAAAAAGCCTCTGAAATTGGAGTGGTTACCCCAGCCAACTATAATACACCTGCACAAATTGTGATTGGTGGAGAAGTGGTTGCAGTTGATCGAGCTGTTGAACTCTTGCAAGAAGCAGGTGCTAAACGCTTGATTCCTCTCAAGGTTTCAGGACCTTTTCATACCTCTCTCCTTGAGCCTGCTAGCCAGAAACTAGCTGAAACTCTAGCTCAAGTAAGTTTTTCAGATTTTACTTGTCCCCTAGTCGGCAATACAGAAGCTGCAGTTATGCAAAAAGAAGACATTGCTCAACTCTTGACGCGTCAGGTCAAGGAGTCAGTTCGTTTCTATGAAAGTATTGCGGTCATGCAAGAAGCAGGTGTAACCAACTTTATCGAGATTGGACCGGGGAAAGTCTTGTCAGGCTTTGTCAAAAAATTGATAAGACAGCTAAACTAGCCAATGTTGAAGATCAGGCTAGCTTGGAAGCCTTGCTAGAAAACGAGTAATCCCTTCTCCAATAAATACAAGAGGAAACAGGAGAAAAGAATGCAACTAAAAAATAAAAATATCTTTATTACAGGTTCGAGTCGTGGAATTGGTCTTGCCATCGCCCACAAGTTTGCTCAAGTAGGAGCCAACATTGTTTTAAATAGTCGTGGGGCAATCTCAGAGGATTTGTTAACTGAGTTTTCAAACTATGGTGTCAAGGTGGTTCCCATTTCAGGAGACGTGTCAGATTTTGCAGACGCTAAACGTATGGTTGAGCAAGCTATTGCAGAGCTGGGTTCAGTAGATGTTTTGGTCAACAATGCAGGAATTACCCAAGATACCCTTATGCTCAAGATGACAGAAGCAGACTTTGAAAAAGTTCTCAAGGTTAACTTGACTGGCGCCTTTAACATGACACAATCAGTCTTGAAACCGATGATAAAAGCTAGAGAAGGTGCTATCATTAATATGTCTAGCGTAGTTGGTTTGATGGGAAATATCGGTCAAGCTAACTATGCAGCTTCTAAGGCTGGTTTGATTGGTTTTACCAAGTCTGTGGCGCGTGAAGTGGCCAATCGCAATATCAGGGTTAATGCTATTGCACCTGGAATGATTGAGTCCGATATGACAGCTGTTCTATCAGACAAGGTAAAGATGCTATGCTGGCACAAATTCCTATGAAAGAATTTGGGCAGGCAGAGCAGGTTGCAGATTTAACAGTATTTTTAGCAGGCCAAGATTATCTAACTGGTCAAGTGGTTGCCATTGATGGTGGCTTAAGTATGTAGCAGAAGCTAGAGGTAAAAAAGATGAAACTAAATCGCGTAGTAGTAACAGGTTATGGAGTAACATCTCCAATCGGAAATACACCAGAAGAATTTTGGAATAGTTTGACAACTGGAAAAATCGGAATTGGTCCAATTACAAAATTTGATCATAGTGACTTTGATGTGCATAATGCAGCGGAAATACAAGATTTTCCTTTTGATAAATACTTTGTTAAGAAAGATACCAATCGTTTTGATAACTATTCTTTGTATGCCTTGTACGCAGCTCAAGAAGCCGTTAATCATGCAGGTCTTGATGTAGAGACTCTTGACAAGGATCGTTTTGGTGTTATCGTGGCCTCTGGTATTGGTGGAATCAAAGAAATTGAAGATCAAGTGCTTCGCCTAAATGACAAAGGACCAAAACGTGTGAAACCATTGACCCTTCCAAAAGCCTTGCCAAATATGGCTTCAGGAAATGTTGCTATGCGTTTTGGAGCAAACGGTGTTTGTAAATCCATCAATACTGCCTGCGCTTCATCAAATGACGCGATTGGGGATGCCTTCCGCTCAATTAAATTTGGTTTCCAAGATGTTATGTTGGTAGGTGGTTCAGAAGCCTCTATCACACCTTTTGCTATTGCTGGTTTCCAAGCCCTAACTGCTCTCTCAACTACAGAGGACCCAACTCGTGCTTCCATTCCATTTGATAAGGACCGTAATGGTTTTGTTATGGGTGAAGGTTCTGGGATGTTGGTTCTTGAAAGCCTTGAACACGCTGAAAAACGTGGGGCTAATATCCTTGCTGAAGTGGTTGGTTACGGAAATACTTGTGATGCCTACCACATGACTTCACCACATCCAGAAGGTCAGGGAGCTATCAAGGCCATCAAATTAGCCTTGGAAGAAGCTGAGATTTCTCCAGAGCAAGTAGCCTATGTCAATGCTCACGGAACGTCAACTCCTGCTAATGAAAAAGGAGAAAGTGGTGCCATCGTGTCTGTTCTTGGTAAGGAAGTACCTGTATCATCAACCAAATCATTCACAGGACATTTGCTGGGTGCTGCAGGTGCAGTAGAAGCTATCGTAACAATCGAAGCTATGCGTCATAACTTTGTACCAATGACAGCTGGAACAAGTGAAGTATCAGATTATATCGAAGCCAATGTCGTTTATGGACAAGGCTTGGAGCAAGAAATTCCATACGCTATTTCAAATACCTTTGGTTTTGGTGACCACAATGCAGTTCTTGCTTTCAAACGTTGGGAGAATAAATAACTATGAATTTAAACGATATTAAAGACTTGATGGCTCAATTTGACCAATCAAGTTTGAGAGAATTTTCTTATAAAAAAATGGGACGGATGAGTTGCAGTTTAGCAAGAATGAAGCGAGAATGGTGTCTGAAGTTGCAGCTCAAGTCGCTCCAGCGCCTGTTCTAGCAACACCAAGTCCAGTAGCTCCTACATCTGCTCCAGCAGAGACTGTAGCAGAAGAAGTTTCAGCTCCAGCAGAAGCAAGTATGGCTGCTGAGGGAGATGTTGTAGAGAGCCCACTTGTTGGGGTGGCTTACTTGGCTGCTGGTCCTGATAAACCTGCCTTCGTCACAGTTGGTGATAGTGTCAAAAAAGGTCAAACATTGGTAATTATCGAAGCCATGAAAGTCATGAATGAAATTCCAGCACCTAAGGATGGTGTGGTAACGGAAATTCTCGTTTCTAATGAAGAAATGGTTGAGTTTGGTAAAGGATTGGTACGTATCAAATGATCGATATTCAAGGAATCAAAGAAGCCCTTCCCCACCGTTATCCTATGCTCCTAGTAGACCGTGTGTTGGAAGTGAGCGAGGATACCATTGTTGCCATCAAAAATGTAACCATCAATGAGCCCTTCTTCAACGGTCATTTTCCTCAATACCCTGTCATGCCAGGTGTTCTGATTATGGAAGCCTTGGCGCAAACAGCTGGTGTCTTGGAGTTATCAAAACCTGAAAATAAAGGTAAACTAGTCTTTTACGCTGGTATGGACAAGGTCAAGTTTAAGAAGCAAGTTGTACCAGGTGACCAATTAGTTATGACGGCAACGTTTGTAAAACGTCGTGGCACCATAGCTGTGGCTGAAGCAAAGGCTGAAGTGGATGGCAAGCTTGCGGCCAGTGGAACTCTTACCTTTGCAATAGGGAACTAAGGAGGTTCTCCATGTTTCGAAAAATTTTAATTGCCAATCGTGGTGAAATTGCGGTTCGTATTATCCGTGCGGCGCGTGAATTGGGGATTGCGACGGTGGCGGTTTATTCAACTGCTGATAAGGAAGCCCTTCATACGCTTTTAGCAGATGAAGCAGTTTGTATCGGCCCTGGTAAGGCAACAGAGTCTTATCTCAATATTAATGCGGTTCTATCAGCTGCAGTCTTGACAGAAGCAGAAGCCATTCACCCCGGTTTTGGCTTTCTCAGTGAAAATTCCAAATTTGCAACCATGTGTGAAGAGGTGGGGATTAAGTTTATCGGCCCATCTGGTCATGTCATGGATATGATGGGAGACAAAATCAATGCGCGTGCTCAGATGATCAAGGCAGGTGTGCCTGTCATTCCAGGTTCAGATGGGGAAGTGCATAACTCTGAGGAAGCTTTGATTGTTGCTGAAAAAATTGGCTATCCTGTTATGCTCAAGGCCTCAGCAGGTGGAGGCGGTAAAGGGATTCGTAAGGTTGAAAAACCAGAAGACCTCGTTTCCGCCTTTGAAACTGCCTCTAGTGAAGCCAAGGCCAATTATGGCAATGGTGCCATGTACATAGAACGGGTTATCTATCCAGCTCGTCACATTGAGGTTCAAATCCTAGGAGATGAACACGGACATGTGATTCATTTAGGTGAACGGGATTGTTCTCTTCAACGGAATAACCAAAAGGTTTTGGAAGAAAGTCCTTCAATTGCAATCGGCAAAACGCTACGCAATGAAATTGGTTCTGCTGCTGTTCGAGCTGCAGAGTCTGTTGGTTATGAAAATGCAGGGACCATTGAGTTTCTTCTTGATGAAGCCAGCGGTAAATTCTATTTTATGGAGATGAATACTCGTGTACAAGTAGAACATCCAGTAACAGAATTTGTTTCAGGTGTGGATATCGTTAAGGAACAGATTCGCATTGCGGCAGGTCAGCCTCTGTCTGTTAAGCAAGAAGATATTGTCCTACGAGGTCATGCCATCGAGTGTCGTATCAATGCAGAAAATCCAGCCTTCAACTTTGCTCCTAGTCCAGGTAAGATTACTAATCTCCATCTGCCAAGTGGTGGAGTTGGCTTGCGCGTGGATTCAGCAGTTTATCCAGGCTATACTATTCCGCCATATTATGATAGTATGATTGCCAAAATCATCGTACACGGCGAAAATCGTTTTGACGCCTTGATGAAAATGCAACGTGCCCTCTATGAATTAGAGATTGAAGGAGTGCAGACCAATGCAGATTTCCAGCTTGACCTCATTTCAGATCGCAATGTCATTGCTGGGGATTATGATACTTCTTTCTTGATGGAAACCTTCTTACCCAAGTATCAAGAAAAAGAATAAAATGACTTCAAGAGTTTAAACCGAAAAGGGGAATCAATGGCTCTATTTAGTAAAAAAGATAAGTATATTCGAATCAATCCCAATCGTTCGGTTAGGGAAAAACCTCAAGCTAAGCCAGAGGTTCCAGATGAATTATTCTCCCAGTGTCCAGGCTGTAAGCATACCATTTATCAGAAGGATCTGGGAAGTGAGCGTATCTGTCCACATTGTAGCTACACTTTTCGTATTTCTGCCCAAGAACGCTTGGCTTTGACGATTGATATGGGAACCTTCAAGGAATTGTTTACAGGGATTGAAAGCAAGGATCCCTTGCATTTCCCTGGCTATCAAAAAAAACTAGCAACTATGCGTGAAAAAACAGGTCTGGATGAAGCCGTTGTGACAGGAACAGCTCTTATAAAAGGTCAGACTGTGGCTCTTGGGATTATGGATTCCAACTTTATCATGGCTTCTATGGGTACGGTTGTAGGTGAAAAAATCACTCGTTTGTTTGAGTATGCGACTGTCGAAAAATTGCCAGTTGTCCTATTCACAGCCTCTGGTGGAGCCCGTATGCAGGAAGGAATCATGAGTCTCATGCAGATGGCTAAGATCTCCGCAGCAGTTAAACTCCATTCAAATGCTGGTCTCTTTTATCTGACCATTTTGACAGATCCAACGACAGGTGGTGTGACAGCTTCTTTCGCTATGGAAGGAGATATCATCCTAGCTGAACCACAAAGTTTGGTTGGTTTTGCTGGGCGTCGTGTCATTGAAAATACGGTTCGTGAAAGCTTGCCTGAGGATTTCCAAAAGGCAGAATTCCTATTAGAACATGGCTTTGTGGATGCTATTGTCAAAAGAAGAGACTTACCAGATACGATTGCTAGCCTAGTCAGATTGCATGGAGGGTGTCCTAGATGAATATTGCAAAAATAGTCAGAGAAGCGCGTGAGCAGAGTCGCTTGACAACCTTGGACTTTGCGACAGGCATTTTTGATGACTTTATCCAATTACACGGTGACCGTTCTTTTCGTGATGATGGGGCAGTTGTTGGTGGTATTGGCTGGCTTGGGGACCAAGCTGTAACAGTGGTTGGTATCCAAAAAGGCAAGAGTTTACAAGATAACCTCAAGCGGAATTTTGGCCAACCGCATCCAGAAGGCTATCGCAAGGCTCTACGGTTGATGAAACAGGCTGAAAAGTTTGGACGTCCAGTTGTGACCTTTATTAATACTGCAGGTGCCTATCCTGGTGTCGGCGCGGAAGAACGCGGTCAAGGAGAAGCTATCGCTCGCAATCTCATGGAAATGAGTGACCTGAAAGTTCCGATTATTGCTATTATTATCGGTGAAGGTGGTTCAGGTGGAGCTCTGGCTCTGGCAGTCGCAGACCGTGTCTGGATGCTGGAAAATTCTATCTATGCTATTCTCAGTCCAGAAGGCTTTGCTTCCATTTTATGGAAGGACGGTACTCGTGCCATGGAAGCGGCTGAACTGATGAAAATCACTTCACACGAGCTGCTAGAAATGGACGTGGTGGACAAGGTGATTTCTGAAGCAGGACTTTCTAGCAAAGAACTGATTAAGAATGTTAAAAAAGAACTCCAAACGGAGCTAGCTCTACTTTCACAAAAACCGTTAGAAGCGTTGTTGGAAGAACGTTATCAACGATTTAGAAAATACTAATACCTCAGAATACATAAAAACTAGAACTGGCAGTCAGTTCTAGTTTTTATGTGGTTCTTACTCTGTATCAAGGACGAAGTAAAAGGTGCTTGGAAGACCAAACACCTTTTCGATTATTCATTTTCTTCAGTTACAAATTGACTAAGCAGTCCATTGATAAAACGGGCTGATTTTTGATCTGAAAAATTCTTAGCAAGTTCAATAGCTTCATTGACTGCTACCAGCTGAGGTGTATCAAATGATGTGATTTCAAAGATACCCAAGCGTAGTAAGTTTTTTTCGACCAAGGTCAAGCGTTCAACTGTCCAGCCTGACTTGAGGTGCTGGTTGATTTGTTTATCCAACTCGTCTTTTTGAGCTTGAACGCCAGAAACCAAGTTCAGAAGAAAGGCAGGGATTTGCACATCTGCATCTTCACGGTCATGCGTGTAGGCAAAGTGACAAGCTGTTTCCATATCTGTGCCGAATTCAAGGCTCATAAGAGCTTGAAAAGCGCATTTACGAAGTTCACGTCTAGATTCTAATAATGGACTAGTCATTGAGGAAGTCCTCGTTAAATAGATCTTTCAACTCAGGTTTTGGTGTTTTATCTGGAACGATTCCTGCAACATGGATGTTAACAGCAGCAAGTTCCACATCAGCCATATCTCGGACAGCATCTTTGACTGCTTTTTGAATAGCAAGAGCAACTTTTGGTACTTTCACACCGTACTCAAGGTAGAGATAGATGTCAGCAGTTAGCTCTTCGTTGCTTTCTTTTAAGTAGACTCCACGACCAAGAGAGAGTTTTGATAGGGTATCAGATACGGATTTATTTGAAAATGAATGGACACCATCAACTTTAGCAGTTGCGATGGCAATGATTTTTTCAAGTACACGTGGAGCGATAACGATTTCGCCAAATTGTTCTTCAATTCCCATAGAATGACCTCTTTCTAGAGATTAGGCACGAGAAACGTAAGTTCCTTCTGCAGTGTTGATGATCAATTTTTGTCCAGCTTCGATGAAGTCAGGAACGTTGACAACAAGTCCAGTTTCCATAGTTGCTGGTTTACCAGAACCTGTAACAGTAGCACCTTTGATAGATGGTTGTGTTTCAGCAACTGTCAATTCAACAGTAGTTGGTACAGTTACACCGATTACTTCAGTTCCGTAGAATTGGATTTTTACATCAGAGTTTTCAAGGATGTAAAGCAATTCATTTTCAACGTTTACGACTGGGATTTCGTATTGGTCGTAAGTTTCAGTGTTCATGAAGTAGGCAGTTTCATCCATTTTGTACAAGTATTGAGCTGGAACAGTTTCGATAATAGCTTGTTCGAATTTTTCTTCTGGACGGTAGCTTGTGTCAAATGTAGAACCAGTACGGACATCACGCAATTTCATACGCATGATTGTGTTCCCTTTACCTGGTTTATGGTGGCTAGCTTCCAAAACGCGGATCAATTTTCCGTCTGCAGTTTCAAATGTCATACCAGCTTTCAATTTGCTTGCTTCAATCATGTTTTTACCTCTTTAATAAATATTGTTACTCTTTATTGTACCATAAAACGCAATAATTCTCAAATATCAGATTAACTTGAGTTAGTTGACAGGTACGATATTTCCCTCTTCATCTTTGGTTACGAGAACATACTTGCCGTCTACCTCGATGTAAAAGTTCTTACTTGCAGTTTGCCCATTATTTTGAATAGGAGCTTGAGTTTGTTGGTTGAGTTGCCCGCCAAGCGTTTGTCCCAGATTCATTCCCATAATTATGTTCATACCATTGCCATTGCCTTCATTGTTTGCAGCAACGATGAGAGCTTCGTTACGGGCACGACGTTCTTCAATCTCAATCGTATTGTATTTCATAGCGACTAGTTCGCTATCAAGTTTACGAATAATATTCAAGCTTTCTTGGTCATAGCTCAAATCTTCAAGCAGGATATTGGTTGTTTCAATTCCGTAAAGTCCAGTCCATACCTTGTTAACTTCTTGTTTTGCTAGATCGTTGAAAGTATCTTGATTGGCATTAAGACTATAGATATCAACTCGGTTTTCGTTTGTAAATTTGGCGATTGCAATAGCAATTTTAGGAGAGATATTTTGTCTGAGAGTTCCCTGAGCGATATCTTTCAGGGTAAATGCTCTATGATCTTCAATTTGTTGACTGATGGAGCTGACATAAAATAGGACTGGATCAGCAACTTTGATATCAAACAAGCCGTAGAAACGAATATTGAGCAATTGTTGATAGCGTTCACTGAAATACTCTACGGCGTTTTGAGTACCAAATTTATTACCTGCGATGGGTTGCATACGGATAAAGATGATTTCCTGTTGGGTAATGACTTGACCACCAAAAGAGAAGCGGTTTTTGAAATTTTCCCAAGTACCCTTTATACCACCCTTTTCAAGAAGCCAGGCATTATCTTCAGAACGCCATTCGTGGCTACCAGCTTCTAAGACATCGCCAAGGAAGGTCCCGTTGTTGACAAGAATAGCTACATAACCTTGTGGAACAATGACTACAGAACCATCTGTTAAAAGTCCAGTATTTTGGTTGCTTTGTCTAGAAGTGCCGTCAGGATCTTTTGTAAGAAGTTGTCCTTTAATGGCCAAGGCATCAGCTGTTAGGTTATTTGGAAGAACAATAGCTTCTTTAAATTTGCTATCGTTGAAACTATTAAGCCCTGAAGATAGGGCGGCACGAATAAATCCCATAATTTCCTCCTAATTATAAAGTTCGTCTTCATCCACAACATCGTAGGTATCGAGTACCCATTGGTTTGGACTGCGTGTTAGATCAGCATCGCAATAGTCACATTTACTAATAGCAGAGATTTTCAATGGGGCACCACAGTTTGGACAGTGGTCACTGATGGCTTCATCACTGACATTTAGTTCAGTTTGACTTCCGTGTTTACGGATAAAGTTCATTTGATAGACTGTAAACAAGTCCTCTTGAGGATCACCTTCGATGACACGTTTGCTTTGGTCTTCAATGACATAGTCCCTGAGTGTAGATGACAAGATCACAACAAGGGTATCGTTACCATCAGGATTTTCGTAGAAATCTTTAATGCGAACATTTTCAACATAGACTTTTTCTAAAACATTAGTTGTTTTCGCCCGGATATGATCTTCGAGTTGTATACTATGTTGGGAATAAAGGCTGGTACTTTCAAGAGAGCGAGCCAAATTCCAATCCTTTTTAGTCCAGGCTGCCTGTAACTGAATATAGACTTCTTTAACCCATGAAGCGAAAGCATCGGCATCAAAGTTTGGATCGCCATATTTAACACGACTAGTAGCTAATGTATTGTGTTCAACTCGACGATGGTTTTGGGGATTATATACAGTAGCGCTACTATAGGATTTTTCTGATGAGCTTTGATTACTTTTATTCTTTAGAACTAAGACAACTACGTAAACACCTATTAAAAAGACTACAATTCCGTACAACTCTTGCTCAGAGTAACTCGAACTATAGGAACCGTCTCCAGAACTGTAGTTACTTCTGTAGGAAGAACTACCGCTATTACTGCTACTGGAACGGCTTCGGCTACCATTTGAACTGGAGCTACTACGGCTAGAGCTACCACTTCGAGAATGTCCTACCCCTGCATCGATGGATTGCATCGGTGTAACGAAAAGGAGTAGTAAACAGGTAGTGAGAAGAGTATATAACTTTTTCATATGTCTCCTAACTATATGAATGCATACTGCAAGCCATCAGAACTGCTAATTTTTTAGCAGTCTGGTGTCAGTTATACTTTAAATGAGTTACTCATTTTTCAACTTCGCCAATTCTTGTGCAAGGAGTTTAAGGGCGACTTGTGGGTTGGCTTGGCCTTTGGTTGCTTTCATAAGGAAGCCTGTGAAGGCCTTGTCTGCGTTGCGTTTCCCTGACTTGAAGTCGGCAACAGCCGCTTCGTTATCGGCAAAGACTTGGTGGATAATTGGAATCAGAATATCTGGATCTGAGATTTGCACCATGCCTGCTTTTTCCACGTATTCACGCGCACTGCCGCCATTTTTAGCTAGGTGGACAAAGACTTTTTTAGCAATCTTAGAAGAGATAGTACCGTCTTCGATGATGGCAATCATTTCAACCAAGTTTTCTGGTGTCAATTCGATTTGTTCAAGTGTCTTGCCTTCAGCATTCAAGAACTGAGCGACTTCACCTTGGAGCCAGTTAGAGACTTGCTTAGCATCGCCACCGAGGGCAACAGCTTTTTCAAAGAAGTCAGAAGTGACTTTATTAGCAGTCAACTGACTAGCATCGTAGTCTGACAAGCCGAGGTCAGAGACGTAGCGAGCACGGCGTTCTTTTGGAAACTCTGGCAACTCAGTCCGCATTTCCTCGATCCACTCGTCTGAAATTTCAAAGAGGGGTAGGTCTGGCTCTGGGAAGTAGCGGTAGTCTGCAGCACCTTCCTTGACACGCATGAGGATGGTTGCTTTGTTGCTTTCATCGTAACGGCGTGTTTCTTGGCGGATTTGACCACCTGAGCGAAGGATTTCAGCTTGACGTTGGACTTCGTATTCAAGACCCTTGCGAACGTTTGAGAAGGAGTTGAGGTTCTTCAACTCTGTCTTGGTACCGAATTTCTCTTGACCATACGGACGAAGAGAAATGTTGGCATCCACACGCATCGAACCTTCTTCCATCTTAACGTCAGAAATGCCAGCGTACTGGATAACTTCCTTGAGGGCTGTTAGATAAGCATAGGCTTCTTCAGGAGAACGCATGTCAGCTTCAGATACAATCTCAATCAATGGCACCCCTTGGCGGTTGAGGTCAACATAAGAGTAGCCATCTGTACCGTGGGTGTTTTTACCAGCGTCTTCTTCTAGGTGAGCACGTTCGATACCGATTTTCTTAGTTGTACCGTCTTCTAGCTCGACTTCAATCCAACCGTTATAACCGATTGGCTCATCAAACTGAGAAATTTGGTAGGCTTTTGGATTATCAGGGTAGAAGTAGTTCTTGCGGTCAAAGTGCATCTTTTTATGGATGTCCATGTTGAGGGCAAGAGCAGCCTTGATACCGGCATCGACAACACCTTTGTTGAGAACCGGAAGTACTCCTGGGAAAGACCAGTCAATCACGTTAGTGTTGGCATTTTGGTCATTTCCGAAGTGGGCAGAAGTAGGTGAGAAGATTTTTGAATTGGTGTTGAGCTCTACGTGGACTTCAAGTCCGATGACTGTTTCAAAGTTCATTAGTTGTCACCTCCAAAAATCACGGGTTGTTGTTTGTGGTAGTCTGTTGTTGCTTCAAAAGCAGCAGCAGCTTGGTAAATGGTTTCCTCAGAGTACTTAGGACCAATCAATTGGAGACCAACAGGTAGACCTTGAGAGAAGCCGGCAGGAATCGAAATTCCTGGGAGACCGGCCAAGTTGACTGGAATGGTCAAGAGGTCAGCCAAGTACATGGCAACTGGGTCATGGTTGAGTGAGTCCAAGTCATAGGCAACGCTTGGTGCAGTTGGTCCCAAAATCAAGTCATAATTCGCAAAAACTTTTTCGAAATCTTGAATGATAAGGGTACGAACCTGACCAGCTTTCTTATAGTAGGCGTCATAGTAACCTGATGAAAGGCTGAAAGTACCTAGCATGATACGACGTTTCACTTCTTCACCGAAACCTTGGCTACGGCTGTTTACATAGATTTCATCAAGATTAGTCGCATCTTCTGCGCGGTAGCCATAACGGATACCGTCAAAACGTTGCAAGTTTGATGAGGCTTCTGATGAAGCGATGATGTAGTAAACGGCAACACCGTATTTAGAGTGAGGAAGGCTAACTTCTTCGACGATAGCACCAAGTTTTTCAAAGTGTTTGGCGGCGTTCAGGATTGTTTTCTTAACCTCTGGGTCAATGCCTTCACCAAGGTATTCCTTAGGCAAAGCAATTTTCATGCCCTTGATGTCTTGACCGATTTTTGAAGTAAAGTCGGCGATTCGGACAGGAGCAGAAGTAGAGTCTTTGGCATCTTCGCTGGCAATAGCGTTGAGCAAGAGAGCATTTTCCTTAACAGTCGGAGCAAAAGGTCCGATTTGGTCTAGAGAGCTACCGAAGGCAATGAGACCGAAACGTGAAACTGTTCCGTAGGTTGGTTTGAGACCAACAATCCCATTGAAGGCAGCAGGTTGGCGGATAGAACCACCAGTATCAGAACCAAGTGACAAGCGGACTTGCCCAGAGGCTACAGCTACGGCTGAACCACTTGAAGAACCACCAGGAACCTTGCTGTGGTCCCAAGCGTTTTTAGTTGCTCCGTAGTGGGAAGTCTCACCTGAACCACCCATGGCAAATTCGTCCATGTTGGTTTTACCTACGACAATCATGCCTTTGGCTTTTGCATTGGCAACCGCAGTCGCATCAAAGATTGGCTCATAGTTGTAGAGCATTTTTGAGGCTGCAGTTGTAAGAATACCGTCTGTAGAGATATTATCTTTGACAGCAAGTGGAATTCCTGAAAGGATGTTATCAGCATCAATTCCAGCTTCATCAATAGCTTTGGCTTGAGCAAGAGCCTGCTCCTCAGCGATGGTAATAAAAGCGTTGATAGCTGTCTCGCGAGACTTGATATCTTCAAGCGTTGCTTGGGTCAATTCAGTTGCTGAAATCTCCTTAGAGACAAGGAGATTGTGCAAGTTTTCAATGGTTTTATTGTTGAAAGTCATTAGGCATCTCCTCCATCGTCTAGGATAGCTGGTACCTTGATATAGTAATTGTCTTTTTCAGGTACGTTTTTAAATAAGCGATCACGGTCTGTTCCTTCTTCGGCCACATCAGGGCGGAGTACAGTCTTGCGGTCAGCCATGGTTGTAGTAGGTGCGACACCAGTTGTGTCAACTTCGCCCAGCAACTCAACCATGTCAACAATCTTAGACAAGGTGGTCGCAAAGGCAGCAGTTTCTTCTTCAGAGAATCGTAATTTTGAAAGATTGGCAACGTGTGTTACCTCTTCTTGCGTAATTTTCATCTTGCATCCTTTCGTGAAATGATGATTTTTAGTCTGTTCTATTTTACCATATTTTCCTATAAATAAGGGAGGGGGAAGTGAAAAGAAATAGAAATTGAAAAAAATGCTAAAATCCGATATAATGGAATGTTGAAAGGAATGGTACAATCCAATGTAAAAATCATTCTGAACTATTGAAACAAGAAAAAGAATAGAGAATCAAAGAAAGAGAACTTATGAATATTCAAGAAGAAATTAAGAAACGTCGTACCTTTGCCATCATCTCCCACCCGGACGCGGGGAAAACCACCATCACCGAGCAGTTGCTCTACTTTGGTGGCGAGATTCGTGAGGCTGGTACGGTTAAAGGTAAGAAAACAGGGACTTTTGCCAAGTCTGACTGGATGGATATCGAGAAGCAACGTGGGATTTCGGTTACTTCATCTGTTATGCAATTTGACTACGATGGTAAGCGCGTCAATATCCTCGACACGCCAGGACACGAGGACTTCTCAGAAGATACCTATCGTACCTTGATGGCGGTGGATGCTGCGGTCATGGTCGTGGACTCTGCCAAGGGTATCGAGGCCCAAACCAAGAAATTGTTTGAAGTTGTCAAACACCGTGGCATTCCAGTCTTTACCTTTATGAACAAGCTGGACCGTGACGGTCGTGAGCCTTTAGATCTCTTGCAAGAATTGGAAGAAGTCTTGGGCATTGCTAGCTATCCGATGAACTGGCCAATCGGGATGGGGAAAGCTTTTGAAGGCTTGTATGACCTTTATAACCAACGCCTGGAGCTATATAAAGGGGATGAGCGTTTTGCCAGTCTAGAAGATGGGGACAAGCTTTTTGGTAGTAACCCTTTCTACGAGCAAGTCAAGGATGATATTGAACTTTTTAAATGAAGCTGGGAAATGAGTTTTTCAGAGGAAGCTATTCTGGCTGGAGAATTGACACCTGTCTTCTTCGGTTCAGCTCTTACTAAACTTTGGTGTGCAGACCTTCCTTGAGACTTTTCCTCAAGTTTGCTCCAGAACCACATGGGCATAAGAAAACAGACGGTGAAATTGTGGATCCTTACGACAAGGATTTCTCAGGATTTGTCTTTAAAATCCAAGCCAACATGGACCCTCGTCACCGTGACCGTATCGCCTTTGTCCGTATCGTATCAGGTGAATTTGAGCGTGGCATGAGTGTCAACCTGCCTCGTACTGGTAAGGGTGCCAAACTGTCTAATGTTACTCAGTTTATGGCGGAAAGTCGTGAGAATGTGACCAATGCCGTGGCAGGTGATATTATCGGGGTTTACGATACAGGCACTTATCAGGTTGGGGATACCTTGACAGTTGGCAAAAACAAGTTTGAATTTGAACCACTGCCAACCTTTACACCTGAAATTTTCATGAAAGTTTCTGCTAAGAATGTCATGAAGCAAAAATCCTTCCACAAGGGGATTGAGCAATTGGTGCAAGAAGGAGCTATTCAGCTATACAAGAATTACCAAACAGGTGAGTACATGCTGGGAGCTGTGGGTCAACTCCAGTTTGAAGTCTTTAAGCACCGTATGGAAGGCGAGTACAATGCAGAAGTGGTTATGAGCCCAATGGGTAAAAAGACCGTTCGTTGGATCAAGCCTGAGGACTTGGATGAACGGATGTCATCGAGCCGAAATATCTTGGCCAAAGACCGTTTTGACCAACCAGTCTTCCTCTTTGAAAATGACTTTGCACTCCGCTGGTTTGCGGATAAGTACCCAGACGTAGAGTTGGAGGAAAAGATGTAACTCAGTACCAACAATTGGAACTAAAGTTCCTAATTGTTGGACGCTAGTCGCTATTTGGCGAACTAGCTAACTGCCTTACTAACTACGTTTGGCAAATGGAATCGATTTGCAAAACTCCGTGTCGTAGTACAGTAAATTTATTTGATTGTATAACAATCTAAGTAACTAACGCCAAGTTTCTATGGAGCTTGGCTAGGCGCTCCACTAGTAAAGTTTTACGAATAATATCTATTCGTGAAACTTTACGTCGTAACTGGTAGTGGGTGGTTTAGCTAACTGCCTTACTAACTATGTTTGGAAAATGGAATTGATTTGCCAAACTCAGTGTTGTAGTACAGTAAATTTATTTGATTGTATAACAATCTAAGTAACTAATGCTAAGTTTATATGTAACTTGGTTAAACTCTTCACTAATCAAAGTCCACGAATGGTATCGATTCGTGGACTTTTTTTGTCGTAACAATTAGACTTTGCCCGAGCTACGTCCCTCACTAATTAGTCATAGTTCATGGATGTTATTCGTTCATGAGTTTTTTATTTTGAGAAATAGAAATCAAATTATTTATGTTTTTGTATTTTTTAGTATTAATCGTGTATGTTCACATTAAGTAATGCAATAGATTTTTGAGCATATCTAAAATTAAATATATTAAATATTATCTTGGGATAAGGTTATATAAATAAGTTTGAAGTATCACGGCATATAAATAATATATTAAAGTCGTTGACAATCGTTTGCACTTAAAGTATACTTAATTGTATGATTATAATGGGGTGGATTGTCCACTTTTGGAATGTGACGAAAGGATAAAGCATGTTTTTTAGACGCCAGAATGGTAAGTATAGAGAAACTGACCGTGTGACACGTTATAAGTTAATTAAATCGGGTAAACATTGGTTGCGAGCTTCAACCTCTCTTTTTGGTTTATTCAAGGTTTTGCGGGGTGGTGTAGATACTACTCAAGTCATGACAGAAGTAGTAGAGGATAAAGTGAATCCTTCTATTACAGGTCTGGATATTATCAAGGGACTTGCTGCCACAGGGGTTGTTTTAGGTGGTAGTGTTGCTACTCAAACGAAAGTATTTGCGAATGAAACAGTAGCCGTGGAAAAAACACTGGAAAATCCAGACCTTTTGGTTACAAATGATACAGCAGTTTTGGGTACGACATCTGTAAGTAATTCAGAGAATTCTGCTAGTTTGTCTACTTCTATGAGTGAAGCACTTCGATGTCGGAATCTGTGTCTAAGAGTTCATCAGCTAGTGCTTCAATTAGTACTTCTGCAAGTGCCTCAGAAAGTACTTCTAATAGTGCTTCGACAAGTGCATCTGTCAGCGGCTCTACTAGTGTTAGTCAGTCAGTAAGTGAGCCGGGGAGTTTTTCTACAGTGTCAATTCTATCGGGTGAGCAGAACACTTCTGCGACAGCGACTGTTCAAGACTCTTCTGCATCAACAGAATCAACTGGCCTTAAAATCGACTCTGCTCTACTAAAGGCAACTGAAATTGATGGGAAGGTTAGTGCGAGCGCTGCTCAATCAACTTCTACCACGACTAGTATCGTAGGAGTTACTGCTGGAGTCATTGCAACAGCAGAAGTTTCTGCTAAACAAAATGATGAAAATCGTAAGAAGTTGACAAAACTTTCAGCTGAGATGGGTGAGTATCTTGCTAAAGCTGTTGGTTTACCAAATACTGACTCGGCTATCACTAAGGTCAACGATGCGGTAACTGAGATTGAAAAAGCCTTGGCTGACCCAACAAGTGATTTGACAGCAGTGGTGCAAAAATCGACTCAAGCTCGTAATTCGATTGCCAATGCTGTTTTGAGAACCAATTCAGGTGCGCGTGATGCACGAAATGGGACAGAAATTGCTAGAGGAGCACACTTACGTGCAGCCTCTAATCCACCTACGATTTCTATGCCATCCAATATCACAATTTATAATGATGAAGCAATCAATAATTTTCAGATTAGGCTGAATGATGATAAAGGGATGGATAAAGTTACGGCTTCCTCATCCAATGCTATTATTACAGGTTTAAATGCACCGAACTATCCAGCTACCAATAAAAGGGGATTTGGAGATCTATATACCTATGATAAATGGGGGAAAAAAACAGGTGCCCAAAGGACATACACCATTAACATAATAGGGACAGTGGGTCGTGAAAACAGAACTGGGACTTGGAAACCCTATACGCCTGGTACCTATGTTCTGGAATATACAGTAAAAGATATTGATGGTCAGACTGCTACAGCACGTACGAATTTCCATATTAAGGGATTTAATGAACGAAACAATCCTGTGAGTGGTGATACTGTTAATGTTAACAATCCAACTTCATTGACAGAAGATGAGCGAAATCAAGTTCTTCAGAAATTTAAAGAAAAAAATAAATCAATTTTATCAGGTAGTGATTTTACAAAAGATGGTGTTACGGGGAGTATTTCAGTAGCCCAAAATGGGGACATTACTATCACTTATCGTGATAATACTACAACGGTTATTCCAGCTAAAGTGTCTGACAGTGATTATAAGAGTAGAAGTACTTCTACCAGCTTAAGTCAAAGTTCTTCAATAAGTACCTCAACGAGTGCAATCCAAAGTGCTTCAACGAGTGCGTCTAAGTCCGCATCTACCAGCGCATCCAAGTCTGCTTCAACGAGTGCGTCTAAGTCTGCGTCGGCCAGCGCATCCAAGTCTGCATCAACAAGTGCCTCTGAGTCAGCAAGCACATCAGCCTCTGAATCAGCATCAACAAGTGCGTCAGAGTCAGAATCAGCCAGCACATCGGCTTCTGAATCGGCATCAACAAGCGCCTCAGAATCAGCCAGCACATCGGCTTCTGAATCAGCATCAACAAGTGCGTCTGAGTCAGCAAGCACATCGGCTTCTGAATCAGCGTCAACAAGTGCCTCAGAATCAGCATCAACAAGTGCCTCAGAATCAGCATCAACAAGTGCGTCTGAGTCAGCAAGCACATCAGCCTCTGAATCAGCATCAACAAGTGCGTCAGAGTCAGAATCAGCCAGCACATCGGCTTCTGAATCGGCATCAACAAGCGCCTCAGAATCAGCCAGCACATCGGCTTCTGAATCAGCATCAACAAGTGCGTCTGAGTCAGCAAGCACATCGGCTTCTGAATCAGCGTCAACAAGTGCCTCAGAATCAGCGTCAACAAGTGCATCAGAGTCAGCATCAACAAGCGCGTCAGAATCCGCATCAACGTCTGCCTCAGAATCAGCCAGCACATCAGCTTCTGAGTCAGCATCAACGTCTGCCTCAGAATCAGCAAGCACAAGTGCGTCAGAGTCAGCATCAACGTCTGCCTCAGAATCAGCCAGCACATCGGCTTCTGAATCCGCATCAACGTCTGCCTCAGAATCAGCAAGCACAAGCGCCTCAGAGTCAGCGTCAACGTCTGCCTCAGAATCAGCAAGCACAAGTGCGTCAGAGTCAGCATCAACGTCTGCCTCAGAATCAGCCAGCACATCGGCTTCTGAATCTGCATCAACAAGTGCTTCAGAATCAGCAAGCACAAGCGCCTCTGAGTCAGCGTCAACGTCTGCCTCAGAATCAGCAAGCACAAGTGCGTCAGAGTCAGCATCAACGTCTGCCTCAGAATCAGCAAGCACATCGGCTTCTGAATCTGCATCAACAAGTGCTTCAGAATCAGCAAGCACAAGCGCCTCTGAGTCAGCGTCAACGTCTGCCTCAGAATCAGCAAGCACATCGGCTTCTGAATCAGCATCAACAAGTGCCTCTGAGTCAGCATCAACATCAGCATCTGACTCTGCATCAACAAGTGCCTCAGAGTCAGCAAGCACATCAGCTTCTGAATCCGCATCAACGTCTGCCTCAGAATCAGCAAGCACAAGCGCCTCAGAGTCAGCGTCAACGTCTGCTTCAGAATCAGCAAGCACAAGTGCTTCAGAGTCAGCGTCAACAAGCGCCTCAGAGTCAGCAAGCACATCAGCTTCTGAATCCGCATCAACGTCTGCCTTAGAATCAGCAAGCACAAGCGCCTCAGAGTCAGCATCAACAAGCGCCTCAGAGTCAGCATCAACAAGCGCGTCAGAATCCGCATCAACGTCTGCCTCAGAATCAGCAAGCACATCAGCTTCTGAATCAGCGTCAACAAGTGCGTTAGAATCAGCATCAACAAGTGCGTCAGAATCAGCGTCAACGTCTGCCTCAGAATCAGCCAGCACATCGGCTTCTGAGTCAGCATCAACGTCTGCCTCAGAATCAGCAAGCACAAGTGCGTCAGAGTCAGCAAGCACAAGCGCCTCAGAGTCAGAATCAACAAGTGCGTCAGAGTCAGAATCAGCAAGTGCGTCAGAGTCAGAGTCAGCAAGTACGTCAGCATCAGAATCAGAGTCAGCGTCAACGTCTGCCTCAGAATCAGCAAGCACATCAGCTTCTGAATCAGCATCAACAAGTGCCTCTGAGTCAGCAAGCACATCAGCCTCTGAATCAGCAAGCACATCAGCTTCTGAGTCAGCATCAACGTCTGCCTCAGAATCAGCAAGCACAAGCGCCTCAGAGTCAGCGTCAACAAGCGCCTCAGAGTCAGCATCAACAAGCGCGTCAGAATCCGCATCAACGTCTGCCTCAGAATCAGCAAGCACATCAGCTTCTGAGTCAGCATCAACGTCTGCCTCAGAATCAGCCAGCACAAGTGCGTCAGAGTCAGCATCAACAAGTGCGTCTGAGTCAGCAAGCACATCGGCTTCTGAATCAGCGTCAACAAGTGCCTCAGAATCAGCGTCAACAAGTGCATCAGAGTCAGCATCAACAAGCGCATCAGAGTCAGCGTCAACGTCTGCCTCAGAATCAGCAAGCACAAGCGCCTCAGAATCCGCATCAACGTCTGCCTCAGAATCAGCAAGCACATCAGCTTCTGAATCAGCGTCAACAAGTGCGTTAGAATCAGCATCAACAAGTGCGTCAGAATCAGCATCAACAAGTGCGTCAGAGTCAGTATCAACGTCTGCCTCAGAATCAGCCAGCACATCGGCTTCTGAATCCGCATCAACGTCTGCCTCAGAATCAGCCAGCACAAGCGCATCAGAGTCAGCGTCAACGTCTGCCTCAGAATCAGCAAGCACAAGTGCGTCAGAGTCAGCATCAACGTCTGCCTCAGAATCAGCAAGCACATCGGCTTCTGAATCTGCATCAACAAGTGCTTCAGAATCAGCAAGCACAAGCGCCTCTGAGTCAGCGTCAACGTCTGCCTCAGAATCAGCAAGCACATCGGCTTCTGAATCAGCATCAACAAGTGCCTCTGAGTCAGCATCAACATCATCATCTGACTCTGCATCAACAAGTGCCTCAGAATCAGCATCAACATCAGCATCTGAATCAGCGTCAACAAGTGCGTCAGAATCAGCGTCAACAAGCGCCTCAGAGTCAGCATCAACGTCTGCCTCAGAATCAGCAAGCACAAGTGCGTCAGAGTCAGCATCAACGTCTGCCTCAGAATCAGCAAGCACAAGCGCATCAGAGTCAGCGTCAACGTCTGCCTCAGAATCAGCAAGCACAAGTGCGTCAGAGTCAGCATCAACGTCTGCCTCAGAATCAGCAAGCACATCGGCTTCTGAATCTGCATCAACAAGTGCTTCAGAATCAGCAAGCACAAGCGCCTCAGAGTCAGCGTCAACGTCTGCCTCAGAATCAGCAAGCACAAGCGCATCAGAGTCAGCGTCAACGTCTGCCTCAGAATCAGCAAGCACATCGGCTTCTGAATCAGCATCAACAAGTGCGTCTGAGTCAGCATCAACATCAGCATCTGACTCTGCATCAACAAGTGCCTCAGAATCAGCATCAACATCAGCATCTGAATCTGCATCAACGTCTGCCTCAGAATCAGCGTCAACAAGTGCGTCTGAGTCAGCAAGCACATCGGCTTCTGAATCAGCATCAACAAGTGCCTCTGAGTCAGCATCAACATCAGCATCTGACTCTGCATCAACAAGTGCCTCAGAATCAGCATCAACAAGCGCCTCAGAGTCAGCAAGCACATCAGCTTCTGAATCCGCATCAACGTCTGCCTCAGAATCAGCAAGCACAAGCGCCTCTGAGTCAGCATCAACAAGTGCGTCTGAGTCAGCAAGCACATCGGCTTCTGAATCAGCATCAACAAGTGCCTCTGAGTCAGCATCAACATCAGCATCTGACTCTGCATCAACAAGTGCCTCAGAATCAGCATCAACATCAGCATCTGAATCTGCATCAACGTCTGCCTCAGAATCAGCGTCAACAAGTGCGTCAGAATCAGCGTCAACAAGCGCCTCTGAGTCAGCAAGCACATCAGCTTCTGAATCCGCATCAACGTCTGCCTCAGAATCAGCATCAACATCAGCATCTGAATCTGCATCAACGTCTGCCTCAGAATCAGCGTCAACAAGTGCGTCTGAGTCAGCAAGCACATCGGCTTCTGAATCAGCATCAACAAGTGCCTCTGAGTCAGCATCAACATCAGCATCTGACTCTGCATCAACAAGTGCCTCAGAATCAGCATCAACAAGCGCCTCAGAGTCAGCAAGCACATCAGCTTCTGAATCCGCATCAACGTCTGCCTCAGAATCAGCAAGCACAAGCGCCTCTGAGTCAGCATCAACAAGTGCGTCTGAGTCAGCAAGCACATCGGCTTCTGAATCAGCATCAACAAGTGCCTCTGAGTCAGCATCAACATCAGCATCTGACTCTGCATCAACATCAGCATCTGAATCTGCATCAACGTCTGCCTCAGAATCAGCGTCAACAAGTGCGTCAGAATCAGCGTCAACAAGCGCCTCTGAGTCAGCAAGCACATCAGCTTCTGAATCCGCATCAACGTCTGCCTCAGAATCAGCAAGCACATCAGCTTCTGAGTCAGCATCAACGTCTGCCTCAGAATCAGCAAGCACAAGCGCATCAGAGTCAGCGTCAACGTCTGCATCAGAATCAGCAAGCACAAGTGCGTCAGAGTCAGCATCAACGTCTGCCTCAGAATCAGCAAGCACATCGGCTTCTGAATCAGCATCAACAAGTGCTTCAGAATCAGCAAGCACAAGCGCCTCTGAGTCAGCGTCAACGTCTGCCTCAGAATCAGCCAGCACATCGGCTTCTGAATCAGCATCAACAAGTGCCTCTGAGTCAGCAAGCACAAGCGCCTCTGAGTCAGCATCAACAAGTGCGTCTGAGTCAGCAAGCACATCGGCTTCTGAATCAGCATCAACAAGTGCCTCAGAATCAGCATCAACATCAGCATCTGAATCTGCATCAACAAGTGCGTCAGAATCAGCGTCAACAAGCGCCTCAGAATCCGCATCAACGTCTGCCTCAGAATCAGCCAGCACAAGCGCATCAGAGTCAGCGTCAACGTCTGCCTCAGAATCAGCAAGCACAAGTGCGTCAGAGTCAGCATCAACGTCTGCCTCAGAATCAGCCAGCACATCGGCTTCTGAATCTGCATCAACAAGTGCTTCAGAATCAGCAAGCACAAGCGCCTCTGAGTCAGCGTCAACGTCTGCCTCAGAATCGGCAAGCACATCGGCTTCTGAATCAGCATCAACAAGTGCCTCTGAGTCAGCATCAACATCAGCATCTGACTCTGCATCAACGTCTGCCTCAGAATCAGCATCAACATCAGCATCTGAATCAGCGTCAACAAGCGCCTCAGAGTCAGCAAGCACAAGTGCGTCAGAGTCAGCATCAACGTCTGCCTCAGAATCAGCCAGCACATCAGCTTCTGAATCCGCATCAACGTCTGCCTCAGAATCAGCAAGCACATCAGCTTCTGAATCCGCATCAACGTCTGCCTCAGAATCAGCAAGCACAAGCGCCTCTGAGTCAGCATCAACAAGTGCGTCTGAGTCAGCAAGCACATCGGCTTCTGAATCAGCATCAACAAGTGCCTCAGAATCAGCATCAACAAGCGTCTCAGAATCAGCATCAACGTCTGCCTCAGAATCAGCAAGCACAAGTGCGTCAGAGTCAGCATCAACGTCTGCCTCAGAATCAGCAAGCACAAGTGCGTCAGAGTCAGCATCAACGTCTGCCTCAGAATCAGCCAGCACAAGCGCAAGTCAATCGGCAAGCACAAGCGCATCTGAGTCGGCTTCAACAAGTGCAAGCCAATCAGCATCGACAAGTGCGTCTGAGTCAGCAAGTAAGACTAGACAGCAATTGCCGAATACAGGTACAGAAGCTTCCAAATCATCCGTGCTTTTAGGAGCTTTAGCAGCAGTTACAGGTATTGGATTGGTTGCGAAACGCCGTAAACGTGATGAAGAAGAGTAAGATAACCTATAAATTTAGACTAAACTAACTCGTGCACGTAAATCATAGAACCCCCTTGAAAAAGTAGAATTTTCAAGGGGGTTTTACTATTATATAGCTGAAATTTTGACTAAAAAATTGTATAATAAATATAAGGAGAAAATCGCTAGTGGATGATAAAATAACGGTTGTTGTACCGGTATACAATGTGGAAAACTATCTAAGAAAATGCCTAGATAGTATTATTGCTCAAACATATAAAAATATTGAGATTATTGTCATTAATGATGGTTCTACTGATACTTCAGGCGAGATTTGTAAAGAATTTGTAGAAATAGATCACCGAATTATCTATATAGAACAAGAAAATGCTGGCCTGTCTGCTGCACGAAACACCGGTCTGGAAAATATGTCCGGAGATTATGTGACCTTTGTGGATTCAGATGATTGGATTGAGTTAGATTATGTAGAAACCCTATACAAAAAAATAACAGAGTATCAGGCTGAAATTGCAGTAGGGAATTATTATTCTTTCAACGAAAGTGAAGGAATGTTCTGCTTACATATATTAGGAGACTCTTATTATGAGAAAGTATATGACAATGTTTCTATTTTTGAGAACTTATATGAATCCCAAGAAATGAAGAGTTTCGCTTTGATATCTGCCTGGGGTAAACTCTATAAGGCAAGATTGTTCGAGCAGTTACGCTTCGACGTAGGTAAATTAGGAGAAGATGGTTACCTCAATCAAAAGATTTATTTGTTGGCAGAAAAGATTGTTTATATCCATAAAGGAATCTATTCTTATCGCATCAGAAATAATAGTTTATCCAGGACTTGGACAGAAAAGTGGATGCATGCCTTGGTTGATGTTATGTCTGAACGTATCACTTTATTAGCCAGTCTAGGATATCCTTTAGAAAAACATTTAGCTATTTATCGTCAGATGTTAGAAGGAAGTCTTTCTAATGGGAAGAGCAGTGGTTTAGAAGAAACTCCCACCTATAAAGAGTTTGAGAAAAAAAAATATCTACTAGACAAACTTGAAAAAACTAAAAAAACACAAAAGAAAGCCATTGTCCTAGCGGCAAATTACGCCTATGTAGATCAAGTATTGACCACGATTAAATCTATCTGTTATCATAATCGCTCCATGCGTTTTTATCTGATTAATAGTGATTTTCCTAATGAATGGATCAAGCAAATAAATAAGCGCTTAGAGAAGTTTGACTCAGAAATGATCAATTGTCGGGTAACTTCTGAACAAATTTCACGCTATAAAACGGATATCAGTTATACAGTATTTTTACGCTATTTCGTAGCTGATTTTGTAAAAGAAGACATAGCTCTTTATTTGGATTGTGATTTACTTGTAACGAAAAATCTCGATGAATTATTTGCTACAGACTTACAAGATTATCCTTTGGCTGCTGTTAGAGATTTCGGGGGAAGAGCCTATTTCGGTCAGGAAATTTTTAATGCAGGGGTTCTCTTGATCAATAATGACCTGTGGAAACAAGAAGAGATGACTCAAAGGTTGATTGATTTGACCAATGAATGGCATGATAAGGTGGATCAGGCAGATCAGAGTATCTTGAATATGCTTTTTGAACATAAATGGTTGGAATTGGACTTTGATTATAATCATATTGTCATTCATAAGCAGTTCACTGATTATCAATTACCTGTAGGTCAGGATTATCCTGGTATTATTCATTATCTTTCCCATCGGAAACCTTGGAAAGATTTGGCGGCACAAACCTATCGTGATGTTTGGTGGTACTACCATGGGCTTGAATGGACAGAATTGGGACAAAATCACCATTTACATCCATTACAAAAATCTCATATTTATCCTATAAAGGAACCGTTCACTTGTCTCATCTATACAGCCTTAGACCATATTGAACAAATTGAAACATTGGTTCAATCCTTACCAGAGATTCAATTTAAAATAGCAGCTAGAGTCATGGTCAGTGATAAATTAGCACAGTTGATAGTTTATCCAAACGTGACCATTTTTAACGGGATTCACTATCTGGTAGATGTTGACAATGAATTGGTAGAGACCAGCCAAGTACTTTTAGATATTAATCATGGTGAAAAGACAGAAGAAATTCTCAATCAATTTGCAAGGCTTGGGAAACCCATCTTAGCCTTTGAAAACACCAAATCCTATGAAGTAGGTCAGGAAGTATATGCTGTTGACCAGGTTCAGGCAATGATTGAAAAATTAAGAGAAGTGGAAGATAGACATGGAGTTTAAAGATTCTGTAAAGTTATTAGGAGATTTTCATCATATAGAGATATCTCCTACTAGTACTATTGAACTAGGAACAGATGTTACATTTCGTTCATTTATAAGTTTGGAAGTATCTGATAATGCTAAATTAACACTAGGAAATAGAGTTTTCTTTAATGACCATTGTACGATTCGTTGTGGTAAAGAAATTGAAATTGGTAAAGATACTATGTTTGGAGATGGAGTAAGGATTTTTGACCATAACCATAAATATTCAAATTACCATATCGAAAAAATTAAATTTACTGCTGACAAAATAACTATTGGAAAAAATTGTTGGATTGGGACTAATGTCGTCATTTTAAAAGGAGTGACGATTGGGGATAATGTCATTATTGGAGCAAATGCGCTGATTTATAAAGATATACCAGCTAATTCTATTGTTACTTCCCAAGAGGATTTGAAAATTATTCCTAGGAAACAACACCAGTTTCATGTTTTTACTTTAACAGCTTCAGACACTTTAGAAAATTTAGACTATCTTGTTCAGAATCTGCCAGAGGTAGCTTTTCATATAGCAGCTAAAACAAATATTTCGGATTATCTTGAAAGTTTCAATCGTTATGAAAACGTGAATATATATACAAATGTTCATCATGATGATATTATTGAAGACTTGTTGAAGAAATCAGATATTTATTTAGATATCAACCATTGGGGAGAGGTAGATGGTATTGCTAATAGAGCAATAGAACAGAATAAGCTTGTTTATGCTTTTGAGAATACTAATCATGACTCAAGTGGATTTAGCAAAGTTTTTCGACAAGAAGATGCAAATGGAATGGTGATAGAGATAAAAAAATTTTTAGGAGAAAAATGATTATAGTATGGGGAATGAATTAATCAGTATTATAGTTCCAATCTACAATGTTGAAAACTATTTGCGACAGTGTTTGGATAGTATTCAAAACCAGACGTATCAAAATTTTGAGTGTTTATTAATCAATGATGGCTCTCCAGACAATTCAGCAGATATCTGTAGGGAGTATGTTTCTAATGATACCCGTTTCCGTTATTTTGAAAAAGAAAATGGTGGATTATCTTCAGCAAGAAATTTTGGAATTGAACGTTCGACAGGGGCATATCTTACTTTTGTAGATTCTGATGTTTGGTTGGAACATGATGCTTTAGACCGATTATATGGTGCTTTGAAAAAGGAAAATGCAGATATTAGTATCGGACGTTATAATTCTTATGATGAAACACGCTATGTGTATATGACTTATGTTACGGATCCAGATGATTCTCTGGAAGTGATAGAAGGAAAAGCAATCATGGATAGGGAAGGTGTCGAAGAAGTCAGAAATGGGAACTGGACTGTCGCTTACTTGAAGTTATTCAAGAGAGAGTTGCTACAAGAATTACCATTTCCTATAGGGAAAATGGCTGAGGATACATACTGGACATGGAAGGTGCTTCTAAGAGCTTCAAAGATAGTCTATTTAAATCGGTGTGTTTACTGGTACCGTGTTGGTTTGAATGGTACTTTATCGAATACATGGAGCGAAAAGCGTATATATGATGAAATCGAGGCTAGGGAAGAGAAGCTCGCTATTTTAGCAAGTTTGAATTATGATTTGACTAATCATATTTTGATTTATAAAAATAGATTACAAAGAGTAATAGCAAAATTAGAAGAACAAAATATGCAACTTACGGAGATTTATAGAAGAATGATGGAAAAATTGTCTTTACTTCCGTAGATAGTAATAAAAAATGAGATAATATAATATGAAACTACATTTAACAAATTTATACGGCATGGCTGGTGATAGCACCGTCATTCTTGCTCAAAATGCTGTTCAAAAAATAGCCAGTCAACTGGGATTTAGAGAAGTTGGCATCTATTTTTACAATATTGCTTCAGATAGTCCTTCTGAAATGAATAAGCGTCTGGATGGCATCATGGCCAGTATTTCAATTGGAGATATCATAGTCTTTCAGTCTCCAACCTGGAACGGATTTGAGTTTGATCGTCTCTTTTTCGATAAATTAAAGGATATACAGGTGAAAATTATTTGCTTTATTCATGATGTTGTTCCTCTCATGTTTGACAGTAACTATTATCTCATGAAAGACTACATGTATATGTATAACATGTCAGATGTTTTGATTGTTCCATCTGAACAGATGAAAGAACGGCTGATTGCCGAAGGATTGACGACTAAGAAGATTCTCATTCAAGGGATGTGGGATCATCCTCATGATTTATCCTTATATACCCCAGATTTTAAAAAAGAACTCTTTTTTGCAGGAAGTTTAGAGCGTTTTCCGGACTTACAAAATTGGTGTCAAGATACTCTCCTAAGAGTATTTTCAAATAAAGGGGAGGCTAGTTCTAGTGCTAGAAATCTGAGTATTGAAGGATGGAAAAAAGACGAGGAACTGTTACTAGAATTATCAAAAGGTGGATTTGGTCTTGTATGGGGAACTCATCAAAACGATGGAGAAAGTAACCAATACTATACTTTAAATATATCTCATAAGGTTAGTACCTATCTGACAGCTGGCATCCCAGTCATTGTACCAAGCAGCTTGTCAACTGCTAAATTTATAGTAGATCAGGGCTTGGGCTTTGTGGCGGATAGTCTTGAAGAAGTTCATGAGATAGTTGATAAAATGAATCTACAAGAATATCAAGAAATGACAAATCGTATCAAGACCTTTAGCTATCTGCTAAAAGAGGGGTATTTCACTAAAAAGTTACTGGTAGATGCAATCTATCACTTGGGGATTGATTAAGTGAATGAAATGAACAAAACAATTATACTCGCTGGTGATTGTAATTACACTAGGCAGTTAGAAACAACCATAAAATCTATTCTATACCACAATCGAGATGTAAAGATTTATATTTTAAATCAAGATATCATGCCAGATTGGTTTCGTAAGCCACGAAAAATAGCTCGCATGTTAGGTAGCGATATTATTGATGTGAAGTTACCAGAGCAGGTTGTTTTTCAGGATTGGACCAGGCAAGCTCACATTAGTTCGATTGCTTATGCTAGATATTTTATCCCAGATTATATACAAGAAGATACTGTTTTATACTTGGATTGCGATTTACTTATAAACGATAAATTAGACAGTCTATTTGATCAGGATATAGAGGAACGTTATATCGCAGCGATTAGAGATGCAAATGGCCAAGGTTTTAATACTGGTGTCCTACTAATCAACAATAAAAAATGGCGTCAAGAGAAACTAAAAGAACGATTAATTGAACAGTCCATCCTAACAACGAAGGAAGTTGAAGAGGGGCGTTTTGAACATTTTAATGGTGATCAAACGATTTTCAATCAGGTCTTGCAAGATGATTGGTTAGAACTAGGTAGAGCTTATAATTTACAAGTAGGACATGATCTTGTAGCTCTCTATAATAATTGGCAGGAACATCTGGCTTTTAATGATAAGCCAGTTGTGATTCATTTTACGACCTACAGAAAACCCTGGACTACCTTGATAGCCAATCGTTATCGTGATTTATGGTGGGATTTCCATGATTTGGAGTGGAGTCAGATTTTACAACACCATATAGGAGAGTTTGAACTAATATCGCCTCTAGATAAGGAATTTTCTTGTTTAACTTTGACAAATTCCCAAGATTTAGAAGGAATTGAGGAGTTAGTCACAGCTCTACCAGATGTGGTATTTCATATCGCGGCTTGGACGGATATGGGAGATAAGCTAACAAAATTAGCTGTATATGATAATGTGAGATTGCATCCACAGATTGTTCCTCCTGTATTATACAAGTTGAAAAAGTCAACAAGTCTTTACTTAGACATCAATCGTGGTAGTGCAGACGAGAACTTTTTAAAATCTTTGCAAGAACAAGAAAAAACGCTATTAGCTTTTCAAGCGACTCGGCATGGAGATATGGGACAAATCGTTTTCGAAAATGGGAAAGTTTCCTTTATGATTGATGTCATTAAAGATGTTAAGAAAAACGGATATCTTACCTGTTTTCGACAAGTTCCAAGTTTGACTTGTTTAACGTTTACGGCTTCTCAGGATATTGAACAACTGGATTATTTGGCTGAACACTTACCCAATGTTGTTTTTCAAGTTGCTGCTTGGACAGCTATGGGGCCAAAATTATATGATTTGTCTAATCGTTATCCTCATATTCAGCTCTATCCGGCAATTTCTAGAGATAAGCTAGAAGAGTTGAAGGAAAAGATGGATGTTTATTTAGATATCAATCTATTGACTTCAACAGCTGATATGGTTGCAGAAATGACTGATCTATCTAAACCGATACTAGCCTTTTATAAATCTCAAAATGGGAATAATGGTCAAAGGTTGTATTCAAGTGAACATCCTGAACGAATGTTGGTTGATTTGCAAAAATTGATCAATAAGGATATGCTAGAAAAACAGCTTGATACAATTCAGGTGAAAGGGATAGATGAAACCTTAGATTATATTATTAAGAACAAGTCTTCTTTGGTTCGTTTTGGAGATGGGGAAATCAACATGCTTGCAGGGCATTCAATTCCCTACCAGGATTATGATGAAGAGTTGGTTTCAATCATGAGGGATATTATCGACCAGGAAAGTCGAGAAGATTTAGTTGTGTGCCTTCCTGATGCTTTTACAGATCGTTTTAAGTTTACATCGTGGGCGATTCCATTTTGGAAAGATCATATGGATCATTATATGGATTTTTACAGAGAATTATGTAGTGATTCATGGTATGGCTCCACCTTTGTATCTCGCCCTTATATCGATTTTGAAGACAAGAGTCAAGCTAAAGCTCAATTTGAAAAATTGAAAAGCATTTGGGAAAACCGTGACTTATTGATAGTCGAAGGTGCAACTTCTCGTTCAGGTGTCGGAAATGATTTATTCGATGAGGCAAAATCTATCAAGCGGATTATTTGTCCTTCTCACAGTGCCTTTTCTAGAGTTCATGAAATTGAAGAAGAAATTGAAAAGTATGCTGCTGGTCGCTTGATTTTATGTATGCTTGGGCCTACAGCAAAAGTTTTAGCCTATCATTTGAGTCAAAAAGGGTATCAAGTATTAGATATTGGTCATATTGACTCCGAGTATGAGTGGATGAAGATGGGTGCTGAAACTAAAGTTAAATTTGCTCACAAACATACAGCAGAGTATAATTTTGATCAAGATATTGAGTTCATTGAGGATGAAACCTATAATAGTCAGATTGTTGCAAGGATTTTAGAATAACGAATAAGTATGATAAGTGAGTTCACAATTTTGAGTGAACATTTTTAGACAAATAAAGAAATTAATACAAATAAAGAAATTAATGAGGGTAACTCTCTAAAAGAATAGATATTTTTAATAAAAAGAATCTATTATGAACAGGAATTTAACGGAAATTTTTCAAGATTTACATAGAGACTGCCCGACAACTATATTGCTAGATAAATAAAGATTTATTCTATAATTTTAAGATTGTAGGTGAAATGTATGGAATCTTTGATTAGTGTTATTATTCCAGTTTATAATACTGAAAGTTATATTGGAATTTGCTTGGAAAGTCTTGTTAAACAGACCTATACAAATTTTGAAGTCCTTATGATTGATGATGGTTCTACAGATAATTCAGGAAGAATTTGTCAGGAATATACAGAGAGTGACTCCCGTTTTCATTACTATAGGAAAGAAAATGGCGGAGTTTCCTCTGCTCGTAATTTGGGGATTGAATACTCCAGAGGTGATTATTTAACTTTTGTTGATTCGGATGACTGGGTTGAGGAAGATTATTTAGAAGTTCTATATTCTGCTCTAGTATCGGAATCTGCGTCAGTCTCAATTTCAACATATAAAAGATTTTCTATGGAAGATAATACTTGGTATGTTCATTCTTTTCAAAGAGGTTACGATAAACGAGTCTTTCATCATCTAGAACTAATCAATGAATTAATTGATTTGGATTCTTTCGATCATTCATATCGTTTTGTAAGTGGAAAGTTAGTAAGAAAAGATGTTGTGGGGGATATTCGTTTTAATTCTCTAACTAGTTTAGGTGAAGATATGGAATTTTGGTTTAAAATCTATCTAATCTCACCTAAATCTGTCTATATCAATAGAGATAGTTATGTTTATAGAACAGGTGAAGGCTCGACGAGACATTTTAGTTTACTCAAGATCAAGTGTGATTTACAGCAACGTGAAAATTTTATAGCTCTTCTTGCTGCTCGAAATATAGAAGTTGGTCGATACGTAGACAATTTTGTATCCCTGTTAAAATTTCGAAAAAAAGAACTTGAAGATAAAAATCTATCATCAACAGATACGATGAAATGGATTAAGGAAACATTATGTTTACTTGATAAGTAAGTGAATAAAGTGATTTTGATTCTATGTAAAGTTGATAGAATAAAATCTATTTGGTTTGATGTATGCAGGACACCAAATAATGTTAGTTAGAATAAATGATAAGGATTTAAAATGGGAAATACCAAGCGTGCAGTAGTATTTGCAGGTGATTACGCTTATATTCGACAAATCGAAACAGCTATGAAATCAATCTGTAGACACAATAGTCACTTAAAAATTTATGTACTAAACAAGGACATTCCTCAAGAATGGTTCAGTAGATTAAGAATGTATATTCAAGAGATGGGAGGAGACTTGATTGATTGCAAGCTTATTGGGCAACAGTTCCAAATGAATTGGTCAAATAAACTGCCTCATATCAATCATATGACCTTTGCCCGTTATTATATTCCAGATTTTGTAACAGAAGATAAAGTTTTATATTTAGATAGTGATTTATTGGTAACAGATGATTTGACCGATTTATTTGAATTAGATTTAGGGGAAAATTATTTAGCTGCAACGCGTTCTTGTTTTGGTGCTGGAATTGGTTTTAATGCTGGAGTATTATTAATAAATAATAAAAAATGGCAAGCTGAAAATATTAGACAAAAGTTAATTGATTTAACAGAAAAAGAACATGAAAATGTGGGTGAAGGAGATCAATCTATTCTCAATATTCTTTTTCAAAATAGTTGTTACCAGCTAGAGGATACCTATAATTTTCAAATAGGTTTTGATGCTGGTGCAGCTGAAAAAAATCATGCTTTTGTTTTTGAAATTCCACTGACTCCCCTCCCTAAAATTTTGCACTATATTTCTCCTGATAAACCGTGGAAACAGTTTTCTGTTGGCCGTCTGAGAAAAGAGTGGTGGAAATATTCTCTTATGGAATGGAGTTACATAGTATCTAGCTGGAAAGAAAAGGGTGTATTTTATTCTTCAGATATTTATAAACCAAAATTAACTTGTATGAATTTAACTAATTCTTGGTGTGTAGAAAAAATTGATTATCTAGTTGATCAATTACCAGAAGTACATTTTTATATTGCTGCTCATACTTTTATGGCAAATGAACTATTGAGATTATCAAAATTTAATAATGTAACCCTCTATCCTAATGATTTTCCTTTGTTAATAGAGAAACGTTTAAAAGAGGTAGATATTTATTTAGATTTGAATCATGATGAGAAATTAATGTATGTCTATGATTTAGTGAAAAAATTCGAAAAGCCGATGCTGACTTTCGATAATACACGTTGTTTGACTATACCTGAAGAATCATATGCTGGAATTTGTCATCATGATAGGCCTGATGAAATGGTAGAAATGATTAAAAGTTTTATGGAAGGATAGTCATGAGAAAATCAATTGATTTAGCAGCGGATAATGCTTATTTAGTTCAATTAGAGACAACAATTAAGTCGATTCTTTGTCATAATACAGAAGTTGATTTTTTATATTCTAAATAGCGATATACCACCAGAGTGGTTTAAATTATTAGGTAGGAAAATGAAGGTTGTGAGCTCTACAATTCACAATGTACACTATGAAAATGTAACTCTTTATCAGAGTATCATTCACAATAGGATTGAATGGCTCTTAGATAATACAACGGTTTATTTAGATATTAATCATGGAGCAGAGGTTCTAGATGTCTTGTTCAAGGAAAGAGATATAGGGTAAAAATCTCTACGTTTGATAATACTAGGAAATCCTCAGATGATAGTATTTACGATGGTATTTTTTCTATAGAAAGGCCTGCGGAAATGGTTGGAATCTTAAGGAAATTAGAAGTCTGATCTTTATCATTTAGTGTAAGAATAATATATAATAAAAGTGAGATTTGACCTCAAAGCAAATAAAGGAGTATTTTGTGACTAAGATTTATTCGTCAATAGCAGTAAAAAAAGGCCTAGCTACCTTATTTCTGCTGTTTATCTATGTATTGGGAAGTCGTATTACTCTCCCCTTTGTTGATTTGAATTCCAAAGATTTCTTAGGTGGTTCAACGGCCTACCTAGCCTTCTCAGCCGCCCTAACAGGTGGAAACCTAAGAAGTTTATCGCTTTTTTCTATAGGATTATCACCTTGGATGTCTGCAATGATTTTGTGGCAGATGTTTTCTTATTCTAAAAAATTGGGGCTAAGTTCTACAGCGATTGAAATTCAAGATCGTCGAAAAATGTATCTGACCTTGCTGATTGCTGTTATTCAATCTTTGGCAATTTCTCTAAGTTTACCGATACAAGCATCCTATTCTTCGGTCTTGATTATACTTATGAATACCTTATTACTAATAGCAGGGACCTTTTTTCTGGTGTGGTTGTCAGATTTGAATGCCAGTATGGGGATTGGGGGATCCATTGTTATTCTCTTAACTAGTATTATCATCAATATTCCCCAGGATGTTATTGAAACTTTTAAACTGGTTCATATCCCAACAGGGATTACTGTGTTACTTGCTTTATTAACCGTTGTCTTTTCTTACTTACTTGCCATTATGTATCGTGCTCGTTATCTAGTGCCAGTCAATAAGATAGGACTTCACAATCGTTTTAAACGCTATTCTTATCTTGAAATCATGTTGAATCCTGCTGGTGGGATGCCTTTTATGTATGTCACAAGCTTTTTGGGGCTACCAACCTATCTATTCATCCTATTAGGCTTTCTTTTCCCCGACGCTTCAGGACTGACGGGCTTATCTAAAGAATTTATGATTGGGAAACCTTTGTGGGTCTATGTTTATATTTCGGTCTTATTTTTATTTAGTATTATTTTTGCATTTGTTACTATGAATGGTGAAGAGATTGCAGACCGCATGAAAAAATCTGGAGAATACATTTATGGTATTTATCCAGGAGAGGACACTAGTCGATTTATTAATCGGTTGGTCCTTCGTTTCTCAGTCATAGGTGGTCTCTTTAATGTGATCATGGCAGGAGACCCCATGCTTTTTGTTTTGTTTGATGAAAAGTTATTAAGATTGGCAATGATTCCAGGCTTGTTTATGATGTTTGGAGGCATGATTTTTACGATTAGAGACGAGGTCAAGGCTTTAAGGTTAAATGAAACCTATAGACCCTTGATTTAGGAGACTTTTATGTATTATTTTATTCCAGCTTGGTATGGTTCTGAGCGGAAATGGCATGCTGATTTGATTCCATGGTATCGTTCCTATTTTAGATTTGAATTTGATGATACTTTAAATCAAATCAGGCTTTTTCAAAGACAAGGTATACCAACCCAGCTATTAGTGTTAGCCTACCAGCCACATTTGCGTTATTTTTTACATAGACACGGTGTTTTGGAAACAGAAACATATTCTGTTTTTGATGTTATGCAGGATTTTCATAATCTCCATACCCAAGTTTTAACCATTAGAGATATTGAGTGGGACAATGACTGTGAATTTATTTATAGTCCCTTTACGATTATCGTTCAAAAAAATGGGAAGAAATTTGCTAAGGTTGAACATGGAGTTGAAGGCTTCATCAGTGATATACTGTATTTTAAACCGAATGGTCAAGTAGATTTGCACTATATCATGGATGATCGTGGGTTTGTATCTAGTGTTATTTTCTTTGAGGATGGGCAAGCGGCCTATCAAGAATATCTGAATCCCAAGGGAGTGTGGCAATTTAGAGAGCATTTAAATGAAGGAGGACGGGTAGAAGTCAATCCAATTTTTGGTTATCGCTTTAAATCTCTCATCTATCAAGACATGGGAGATTTGGTGGCAGAATTTTTTGAGAATTATCTGCAAAAGTATGTGAAGAACAAGGATATTTTTATGGTTCCTTCTCACTCTCATCATGACCAGATGGTATTAGACCGTTTACCTAGAGAAAATCCGAAACTGTTGAGTCTTTTCATTGGGCGTAATCCTCAAGATACCTTTAGAGATTTAGATTTAAGTTTTGAAAAGTCTGATTTGATTTTGGTGGATAGAGAGGATAGTTTACGATTGTTACAGGATTTATACCCTGAACGAATGCATCAATTTCGTCATTTATCATCTTTTGACACCCGCTTACGATTGGGGAGAAGCCAAACTAAGAAAGAATCTATCATTTATTATCAACTGGATTTTAAACAGGGAATTGATAACCAAGCTCTACTTCAAGTCTTGGCCTTTGTCGCTGAAAATAAGGATACTGAGGTGATTTTTGGAGCATTTGCTGCTAGTCAGGAGCAAATGAATGAGGTGGAAGGGGCTGTTGAGTCTTTCATCAAAGAAAATATTCAATCCGAAAATCTGGAGAAGGCGATTGATTATGGTGATGCAGAAAATCCTCTGGAAGAAAATCAACACCAGGACTTACGCATACAGTTTGTCAACTTGAATGATGAGTTAGATTTGATAAAAACACTAGAATTTGTCCGTTTGATTGTGGATTTAAATAGTCATCCTCATCTCTACACACAGATAGCTGGGATTAGTGCAGGGATTCCTCAAATCAACCTAGTTGAAACCGTCTATGTTGAACATTTAAAAAATGGTTATTTGCTGACAGATGTGACAGAATTTTCTAAGGCTGCACATTATTACACTGATAGGTTGAAAGAGTGGAATGAGTCCTTGATTTATTCGATTGATAAGATTAAGGAGCACACTGGACAACAATTTCTTGGAAAATTAGAGAAATGGATAGAAGAGGTTAAAAATGTCAAAGGAACTTAATATTTTACAGATAGGACTTGCCAATTGGGGAAATCACTATGACATACCTGAAAATATGAGTTGGTATCATTTTTACCCAAACTCATCAGAAGTCCTTCATAAAATTATAGAAAAAGAGGATATTAGCCGTTTTCATGCAATTTTAATAGAAGATGGTCAGTATGCTAAAGACTTATTTTCCTTTGTAACATATTTTGAACCTTATACTCTATTTTATAACCAGAATCTACAAATAAATGATAATGATAGAGAGATTGTGGATTTTCTAAAAAAACGATGTGCACAAGCAATTGATTTTTCAAGTCCCCAACAACTAATCAATGATTTGAGTAAGTCTCTTTTTGGTGGTGGGTATGGTGATAAACTCTTTCCTTCGACGATACAAGTGAATCCAAATTTTACAGGAGCTATTTCTTATCAAGGATTAGATTATGTGAGTTTGGAAGGTGGATTTGGACCAGATTTTAACCAACTTGCCTATTGGGCTTACAATATAGTAGTTCAAAAAACACTCCCTATTGAGTTGTGGCTTGAATATGAAAAGCAAGGAAATTGTGAGTTTCGTTTGGTTATTCGTAAAATATGGAGTGGTTCTATTGATGATGTTTTTGAAGAGATCATAGTGTCTGAAAAAGACTTGGAGCAAGCACTTGTTATGGATAGTCGAGATGGAGATTACTTTCTCTTGATATCTGTTGAAGCAAGAGGGCATGGAACTATCAAACTAGGTAATCTTCACCAACGTTGGAGTCGAAAACAATTTGGGAAATTTGTACTTGGTGGAAATATCCTACATGATTCCAAGCGTGATGAAATAAACTATTTCTTCCATCCAGGTGACTTTAAACCTCCTTTGGCTGTTTATTTTTCAGGTTATCGTCCTGCAGAAGGATTCGAAGGCTACTTTATGATGAAAACTCTAGGGTGTCCTTTCCTCCTCTTTTCAGATCCTCGTTTAGAGGGCGGGGCTTTTTACCTTGGAAGTGATGAATTAGAAGGTAAGTTAAAAGCCACCATTCAATATTATTTGGATTATCTTGGTTTGACCTCTAAGGAATTGATTTTATCAGGTCTTTCTATGGGAACATTTCCATCACTATACTACGGAGCTGCTTTTGAACCTCATGCGGTCATCTTGGGGAAACCCTTGGCGAATTTAGGAACCATAGCTAGACGAGGAAGATTAGATGCTCCTGGTGTTGCTAACTTGGCATTTGATTGTTTAATTCACCATACAGGTGGGACAAGTTCGCAAGATATGACGGAGCTGGATCAGCGTTTTTGGAAAATCTTTAAACAAGCAAATTTTTCAAAGACAACCTTTGGTTTGTCCTACATGAAGGATGAAGAAATGGATCCTCAGGCTTATGAGAATCTAGTTACTTATTTATGTAATACAGGTGCCAAGATTTTGTCTAAAGGAACATCTGGACGCCACAATGACGATACAGATACCAATGTTGCTTGGTTTATCCACTTTTATCGGATGGTGCTAGCAAGTGGTTTTGGAAGGGAGAAAGAATGATTATCACACAGAGACAGTCTATCTATTGGGGTGAGGTCAGAGGGACTTATATGTACGGATCAACTGTATCTTATTATCCTGACAAAAGTGTCCGTCTGTTTAATCCTCTATTGCCATCTGGGGAGATTCTCAAGACTTGGCTTTCTAGTGTCAATTACCAGGCTGCACGGACTCAGCCCCAACTTCCCTTACTAAAAAGAAATCAGGAGTATCAACTATCACTGGTTTTTGATTGTCAGCCTGAAAATGGAGTTTATACTAAGATAACTTTTTTTGACCGCTATGGTGATATTTTAGAAGAAAAGGTAGAAAAAGTGAAGGATTTTATATTTACTTATCCAGAAGATAGTTATACTTATCAAGTTTCTCTTTTAAGTGCTGGTTTTGAATCCTTAACTTTTTATCATTTTTCTATCAAGGAGATTAGAAGTGTTTAGACGTTTAGGTCAAGATTTCCAGCTTAGGAAAGTGAAAAAGATTTTAAAGAGGATCAATACCTTAAAAGGCAAGATGTCCTCTCTTTCGGACCAAGAATTGGTCGCTAAAACAGTGGAATTTCGTCAGCGTCTTTCCAAGGGAGAAAGTCTAGATGACCTTTTAGTAGAAGCTTTTGCAGTGGTGCGTGAAGCAGACAAGCGGATTTTAGGGATGTTCCCCTATGATGTTCAGGTCATGGGAGCTATTGTCATGCACTACGGAAATGTTGCTGAGATGAACACAGGTGAAGGGAAAACTCTAACAGCCACCATGCCGGTTTATTTGAACGCTCTTTCAGGTCAAGGTGTAATGGTTGTTACTCCTAATGAGTATTTATCAAAGCGGGATGCAGAGGAAATGGGCCAAGTTTATCGTTTCCTAGGCTTGACTATTGGGGTCCCATTTACAGGGGATCCAAAGAAGGAAATGAAAGCAGAAGAAAAGAAACTTATCTATGCTTCGGATATCATTTACACAACCAATAGTAATTTAGGTTTTGATTATCTAAATGATAATCTGGCTTCTAATGAAGAAGGTAAGTTTTTACGACCTTTTAACTATGTCATTATTGATGAAATTGACGATATCTTGCTGGATAGTGCACAAACTCCTTTGATTATTGCGGGTTCTCCCCGTGTTCAGTCTAATTACTATGCAATCATTGATACACTAGTGACAACGCTGGTCGAAGGAGAAGATTATATTTCAAAGAGGAGAAGGAAGAGATTTGGCTTACTACTAAGGGAGCTAAAGCTGCTGAAAGCTTCTTAGGAATAGATCATTTTTACAAGGAAGAACATGCGGTTTTTGCTCGCCATTTAGTCTATGCGATTCGAGCTCATAAGCTCTTTACTAAAGATAAGGACTATATCATTCGTGGAAATGAGATGGTATTGGTGGATAAGGGGACTGGTCGTTTAATGGAAATGACCAAATTGCAGGGAGGTCTCCATCAGGCAATTGAAGCCAAGGAACATGTGAAGTTGTCTCCTGAAACGAGGGCCATGGCCTCCATCACCTATCAGAGTCTCTTTAAGATGTTTAAAAAAGTATCTGGGATGACGGGAACAGGAAAGGTAGCGGAAAAAGAATTTCTTGAGACTTATAATATGGCCGTTATTCGGATTCCAACCAATCGTCCTAGACAACGGATTGATTATCCAGATAATCTCTATGTGACTTTACCGGAGAAAGTTTATGCGTCATTAGAATACATCAAAGAATACCATGCTAAGGGGAATCCTTTATTGGTTTTTGTAGGTTCAGTGGAAATGTCTCAGCTTTATTCATCTCTCTTACTTCGTGAAGGGATTGCCCACAATGTTCTCAATGCCAATAATGCTGCGCGTGAGGCCCAAATCATCGCGGAATCAGGTCAGATGGGGGCCGTAACAGTGGCAACCTCAATGGCAGGACGTGGTACGGATATTAAACTCGGTAAGGGAGTTGCAGAGCTTGGTGGCTTGATTGTCATTGGAACAGAGCGGATGGAGAGTCAGCGGATTGACCTTCAAATTCGTGGACGTTCTGGCCGTCAGGGAGATCCTGGTATGAGTAAGTTTTTTGTATCACTGGAAGATGATGTTATTAAGAAATTTGGTCCATCTTGGGTTCATAAAAAGTATAAAGATTACCAAGTTCAAGATATGACGCAACCAGACATTCTCAAAGGTCGTAAGTATCGTAATCTGGTTGAAAGGGCGCAACACGCCAGTGACAGTGCTGTCGAACTGCCCGTCGTCAGACTCTAGAATACGCTGAGAGTATGAATATCCAACGTGATATGGTTTACAAGGAACGTAATCGACTAATAGATGGTTCTCGTGACTTAGAAGATGTAGTTGTGGATATCATTGAGAGATATACAGAAGAGGTAGCGTCTAAACACTATGCCAGTCGTGAATTACTGTTTCACTTTATCGTTACCAATATCAGTTTCCATGTAAAGGAGATTCCAGATAAGCTAGACCTATCTAATCAGAAACAAGTCCGCTCTTTTATTCGACAAGTTGTGAATAGAGAACTCTCTGAAAAGAAGGAATTACTGGAGAAATACGACTTGTATAAAAAGTATTTACGACTCTCTCTACTGAAGGCTATCGATGATAACTGGGTGGAGCAAGTAGACTATCTACAACAATTATCTATGGCTATCGGTGGGCAATCTGCTACACAGAAAAATCCAATCGTAGAATATTATCAAGAAGCCTACGCAGGCTTTGAAGCGATGAAAGAGCAAATTCGTGCTGATATGGTACGGAATCTCCTGATGGGGCTGGTTGAGGTCACTCCAAAAGGTGAAATCGTGACTCATTTTCCATAAGAGGAGAAAATATGACAATTTACAATATAAATTTAGGAATTGGTTGGGCCAGTAGCGGTGTAGAATATGCTCAGGCCTATCGTGCGGGTATTTTTCGAAGTTTGAATTTACCATCTAAATTTATCTTTACAGATATGATTTTAGCTGATAATATTCAGCATCTGACAGCCAATATTGGTTTTGATGATGAGCAAGTTATCTGGCTTTATAATCACTTTACAGATATCAAGATTGCACCGACTAGTGTAACAGTGGCTGATGTCTTGGCTACTTTTGATGGTGTTGAAAGTCGTAGAGAAAAGAATGGCAAGGTTTTGCGTATCTTCTTTTCTGACCAAGATAAGTTTGTAACCTGTTATTTGGTTGATGAGAACAAGGACTTGGTCCAGCATGCCGAGTATGTTTTTAAGGGGAACCTGATTCGGAAAGATTACTTTTCTTATACGCGTTATTGTAGCGAGTATTTTGCTCCCAAGGACAATGTTGCAGTGCTATATCAACGGACATTCTACAATGAAGACGGAACTCCAGTCTATGATATCTTGATGAATCAAGGGAAGGAAGAAGTTTATCGTTTTAAGGATAAGATTTTCTATGGGAAGCCAGCTTTCATGAGTGCTTTTATGAAATCATTGAATTTGAATAAGTCTGATTTGGTCATTCTGGATAGGGAGACAGGTATTGGACAGGTTGTGTTTGAGGAAGCACAGATAGCACATCTAGCGGTAGTTGTTCATGCGGAGCATTATAGTGAAAATGCTACAAATGAGGACTATATCCTTTGGAACAACTATTATGACTATCAGTTTACCAATGCGGATAAGGTTGATTTCTTTATCGTATCAACTGATAGACAGAGAGAAGTTCTGCAAGAGCAATTTGCCAAATACACCCAGCATCGTCCAAAGATTGTTACTATTCCTGTTGGTAGTATTGATGCATTAACTGAGTCAAGTCAAGGGCGTAAGCCATTTTCATTGATTACCGCTTCACGTCTTGCCAAAGAAAAACACGTTGACTGGTTGGTCAAGGCGGTCATTGAGGCTCGTAAGGAAATCCCTGAATTAACCTTTGATATTTATGGTAGCGGTGGAGAGGATTCTCTGCTTAGAGACATTATTGCAACTCACCAGGCGGAGGACTATATCCAACTCAAGGGACATGCGGAACTTTCGCAGATTTATAGCCAGTATGAGGTCTACTTGACGGCTTCAACCAGCGAAGGCTTTGGTTTGACCTTGATGGAAGCTATTGGTTCTAGACTCCCCCTAATTGGTTTTGATGTACCTTATGGTAATCAGACCTTTATAGAAGATGGGCAAAATGGTTATCTGATTCCAAGTTCATCTGACCATGTAGAAGACCAAATCAAGCAAGCTTACGCAGCTAAGATTTGCCAACTGTATCAAGAAAATCGTTTGGAAGTTATGCGTGCCCATTCTTACCAGATTGCAGAAGGGCTTTCTTAACCGAAGAAATTTTTAGAAAAAGTGGAAGAAAACAGTAGAGGAGGTGCTCCATGATTGAACTTTATGATCGTTATAGTCAGGAAAGTCGAGATTTACATGAAAGTCTAGTAGCTACTGGTCTTTCTCAACTTGGAGTGGTCATCGATGCAGATGGTTTTCTGCCTGATGGTCTGGTTTCTCCTTTTACCTATTACCTAGGCTATGAAAAGGGAAAACCACTTTATTTTAACCAAGTCACTGTTCCGGATTTTTGGGAAATTTCAGGAAATAATCATTCTGCTCGTATTGAAGATATGACACAGGAGAGAGCTATCATTCATTATGCTGATGGAATGCAGGCGCGTTTGGTTAAGCAAGTAGATTGGAAAGACCTGGAAGGTCGAGTCCGTCAGGTTGACCATTACAATCGCTTCGGAGCTTGCTTTGCTACAACAACCTATAGCACAGATAGTGAGCCTATTATGACAGTTTACCAAGACGTCAACAGTCAGCAAGTTTTTACTTGAAAACCATGTGACGGGTGATATCTTATTGACTTTGCCTGGTCAGTCCATGCGTTACTTTGCAAATAAGGTTGAATTTATCATCTTCTTTTTGCAAGATTTGGAAATAGATACAAGCATCAGCTTATCTTTAATACCTTAGCGACTGCTTTCTTGGTTTCCTTTCCATCATCCAGATAAAGTCTGGCTCAGATATCCTGGTTTGGCAGGAACCTCTCTATGATGCTATTCCAGGCAATATGCAGTTGATTTTTGGAAAGTGATGATGTGCGTACTAAGAAGATTATCATCCCCAACAAGGCGACTTATGAACGTGCTTTTAGAGTTGACTGACGAGAAATATCATGCTCAGTTTGTGCACTTAGGGTTACCATTATCAGTTTCAAACGTGATAATTTCCTAAGACGAGATGCCTTAATCTTGACTAATTCAGATCAGCTTGAGCAAGTAGAAGCAATCGTAGAAGACTTGCCTGATGTCACTTTCCGCATCGCAGCGGTGACAGAGATGTCTTCTAAGTTATTAGACATGCTTCGCTATCCTAATGTGGTCCTTTACCAGAACGCTAGTCCACAGAAGATTCAGGAACTGTATCAGTTGTCGGATATTTACTTTGGATATCAATCACAGCAATGAGTTGTTGCAGGCAGTGCGTCAGGCCTTTGAGCACAATCTCTTGATTCTTGGATTTCATCAGACGGTGCACAATAGACTTTATATCGCTCCTGATCATCTATTTGAAAGTAGTGAGGTTGCTCCTTTGGTTGAGACCATTAAACTGGCCCTTTCAGATGTTGAACAAATGAGTCTGGCACTTGGGAAGCAAGGTCAACATGCAAACTATGTTGACTTGGTGCGATATCAGGAAACCATGCAAACTGTTTTTAGGAGGCTAACATGTCAGACGAAGATTTATTTTACAAAAGACGTTGAAGGTCGCATGGAAGAGTTGAAACAAAAACCCGATCAAGAAGGAAAAAAAGAAACTCGAGGGGAAAAAGATTAGTAAGACATTTTTTTCACTCATCTTGGGTTTAATGATTCTGATTGGTTTACTCTTTACTCTACTAGGAATTTTTGAGGTAGGCCTATGACTGACTATACTGATTGTTTTAGCTATTGTCCTCTCTCTTGCTTTTGATTGTATTGGTGACCATACAACCCTCGTCAAAAATCAACTATTTTTCCATGGATGCCACTAGTAATATTGGTAAACCAAGCTACTGGCAGAGCAATACCTTGGTCAAGGTTCTTACTTTATTGGTGAGTTTGGCCTTATTTATTTTATTATTAACTTTTATGGTGATAACTTATAAATAAAAGAAAACTTCAGATATTCACCTTTTGTGATTGGTCTGAAGTTTTCTTTTTACTGTCCATATTTTTTTGGTAAAAAGTCAACTTTTACTTGGATGAAGGTTTTTGCTTCACGTAGGAGTTGAAGAAGGGTGGCACGGGTTTCAAATTCTTCTCTTGTCTTGGGCAGACTGCGGTTGCGGAAGACTTCCAGATAGCGTTCAATTTCATCTAGCAAATCAGAAGCAGGATTGGTCTGGCTCAGTTGACCGGCAATTTTTGAAAAGAGTTGGGCCAAAATCAGGCTCTCACTGGCAGCTAGGTGACAGGTGTTGATTTGCTGGGCCATGTTTCGCAGGATGCGACTTTGTCGCTGTCTCATCTCAAAGTAGTGAATATGGTAATCGGTCTGGTGAAAGAGATGGTCTGAGTGATCCAAATAGACCAGTCTGAGGGCTTCTTCCAAAAGGGTGTCCAATTCTTCAACCAACTGTGCTCGGTTGCGTCCATCCCCTCTGGATAAATAATATTTGAAGCGCTGGAGGATATCTTTTAACTTTTCTTCTACCAATGTGTGGTAGTGATGAATTTCCTCTTCTCGTGAAGGCATGTAGAGATTAACAAGTAAGGCAAATCCTGTACCGATAGCAAAGAGAAGGAATTCGTTGACTAGAAGGTCTGGAGAGGTTGACTCTTGTACCAAGAGGTGGCTAACCAAAACAGTGCTTGGTGTGATGCCAATTTCCCAGCCCATCTGGTAGGCTAGAGGCACATAAAGGGCTAGATAGAGGCCAAGGCTCCAGATATGAAATCCGCTCAAGTGAAAAGCCAGAACTCCGATAACCAAAGCTAGAAGCATGGAAAAGAGCCGATTGCGGGCCAATTTAAAGGTACTTCTACGGGTATCGGATAGGCTCAAGAGGGCGATGATTCCAGCTGAAACTGCTGAGGAGAGATTGAGAAAATAAGTAAGAAAGCAGGCAAGACAGGTAGCTAAGATGAGTTTTGTCGTACGTTGGCTAATAGACATAAGAATTTCCTAGTAAGTTAGATAAAAGCGGAAAAGACAAGACCTGAGCAGGCTTGTCTTTATGAGTTATTTCTTACGGGCTGCTGCGTATTCGGCAACGGCAGTAAAGAGGACGTCTGTAGAAGAGTTGAGGGCTGTTTCACATGAGTCTTGGATGACACCAATCACAAATCCAACACCGACAACTTGCATGGCAATATCGTTAGAAATACCAAAAAGGCTACAAGCAACTGGGATAAGAAGGAGGGATCCTCCGGCAATACCAGAAGCCCCACAGGCTGAGATTGCGGCAACTACACTAAGGACAAAGGCTGTCGCAAAGTCAACAGGGATTCCCAAAGTATTTACTGCAGCAAGGGTTAAAACGTTAATGGTAATCGCTGCTCCAGCCATGTTGATAGTAGAACCGAGTGGGATAGAAACCGAATAGGTATCTGGATCCAGTCCAAGGTCGTGACAAAGTTTCATGTTGACAGGGATGTTGGCCGCAGAACTACGAGTGAAGAAGGCTGTCACACCGCTGACACGCAAACATTTCCAAACGATGGGATAAGGGTTTCTCTTCATAAAGAGGAAGGCAATTAGTGGATTGACTACCAGAGCTACAAAGAACATGGTTGTCACCAAGAGGGCGAGCAAGATTCCGTAGTTAGCTAGGCTTCCGATTCCCTTATCAGAGATGGTTTTGAAGACAAGACCAAGGATTCCAAATGGAGCTAGGTTGATGATCCATTCGACAATCTTAGAAGTCACATCAGCCATGGTTTTCAGCAATTCTTTACTATTTTTGCTGGCCTCTCTCATAGCAATCCCGAAAATAACTGCCCAAGATAAGATACCGATGTAGTTAGCAGTAATGAGAGCATTGACTGGATTGTCAACCAGTTTGAGCAAGAGGTTACTGAGGACCTGTCCAATCCCATCTGGTGGTGTAATTTCTGTATTGGCACTATTTAAGGTAATCTCAACAGGAACAATGAAGCTTGCTAGGACAGCAACAAGTGCCGCTGCAAAGGTTCCTAGCAAGTAAAGGAAGATAACCGTTTTCATGTTGCTATCTTGGCCTTTTTGATGTTGGGAGAGGGCATTGGCAACGAGGGCAAAGACCAGAATGGGTGCGATGGCTTTTAGACCGCCAACAAAGAGATCTCCAAGTAAACCAATTCCTGAAATGTTAGGAAGTGTCAGCCCTAGGGTTCCTCCAATAAGCATACCAATCAAAATTCGTTTGATCAGGCTTGCCTTATTCCAAGCATGAATGAATTTTTTCATAACAATCTCCTTTGTTGTGTAATGTTTATGATTATAGTATAAATATGAACTAAAATCAAGAATTTTCTGTCTATTTTTGCTATTATTTTTGAATATTTATGGAGATTCATCACTTGTGAAAGTATGGTATAATAAATGAAAGGAGTTTTCTATGCAAGAATTTTTTCAAAACCTACCTCAATAAAGCTTGATATTACAGCGATTATCGAGAATATCTTAACCAAGTTACTTTCTCTGTTTATTCTTATTTTTACTCTTTTATATAGCTAAGAAATTGCTCCATACCATGGTGCAGAGAATTGTCAAACCTTCTCTAAAAATGTCTCGTCATGATGTCGGGCGTCAGAAAACCATCTCACGTCTGTTAGAAAATGTGTTTAATTATACCCTTTATTTCTTTTTTTACTTTACTGTATCTTTGTCTATTTTAGGTTTGCCAGTTTCTAGTTTGCTTGCTGGGTGCTGGGATTGCTGGGGTGGCTATTGGGATGGGAGCCCAAGGTTTTTCTGTCTGATGTCATCAATGGCTTTTTTTCATCCTCTTTTGAACGTCAACTGGATGTGGGAGATGAGGTCGTTTTGACAAATGGTCCTATTACTGTATCGGGCAAGGTGGTTAGTGTTGGCATTCGAACAACGCAACTCAGAGGAGAAGACCAGGTTCTGCACTTCGTTCCCCAATCGGAATATCACCGTCGTCAGCAATTTCTCTCGTACAGACCAGGCCTGAAATTTTTAGCAGATTTATGGTACAATAGAAAGAGTTTGGTAAAAGGAGAGAAGATGGTTTTTAGAAAAAAACAGTTGGGCAATGGTTGCACCTGGATTAACCTAGATTTGGATAAGATTTGAAAAAATATGGAGGATCTTTCTGACATCTATGGTTTGGACAAGGAAACCATCGAGTATGCTCTGGATAGAAATGAGCGAGCCCATATGGATTATCACCGTGAAAAATGGGACTGTGACCTTTATCTACAATGTTCTTGAACTTGAAAAAAAGGATAAGGCATACTATGAAGCCTTTCCCATGACCTTTATCGTGGAAACATCGTCGACTGATTACCATTAGTAATACCATAAGAATGCCTATGTCATTGAACAGATGATCCCGTTATCTGGAGAGTCATGAGTCGCTTTCGATTTACAAGTTTCTCTTTGCCGGTCTAGAAATCATCAGCAATGCTTACTATCCTGTCATCGAAGCAGATGGACAAAGAGTAAGGACGAGGTCAATGGGCTCTTGCGTCAAAGCGGACAACTAAAGAAAAACCTCTTTTCGCCCTTTCTGACTTGGAGACCGGTATGGTTTACCTCACTGCGGCTGCAAAAGCAAAATCGCACTGTTGCTGGAACATATTCAAGGGCATGCCCTCTATCGCAGATTTTAACGAAATGTCGAGAGAGAACAGTTTGATGATGCCATGATTGAGGCTCATCAGCTGGTATCTATGACAGACTTGATTTCTCAAGTCCTTGCAACAACTATCAGCATCTTACAACAACATCCTAAACAATAATCTGAATGATAATTTGACAACCTTTGACTATCATTTCAGTCTTGCTAGCTGTTTTGGCAGTAGTTACAGGCTTTCTTCGGAATGAATGTTCCGTCTACCATTTTAACAGATGAACCCCATGCTTGGCTCTACATCAGTTTGGCTAGTGCTGGGTTATGGATTGTCCTGTCGTTGTTGCTAAGGAAAATTGCGAAAAAAAGTTAAAGAAAAGGAGCCAGAATGGCGATTGAAAATTACATGCCAGATTTTTGCTGTGGAAGCAGTCTATGATCTGACAGTCCCAAAGCCTGCAGGCGCAAGGGAATCAAGAGCTGTTTTGGTCGATTTGGACAATACCCTCATTGCTTGGAACAACCCTGATGGGACGCCAGAGATGAAAGCAATGGCTACATGATCTTCGGGACGCGGGCATTCGCATCATCGTGGTCTCAAATAACACCAAAGAAAACGCGTCCAACGAGCAGTTGAGAAGTTTGGAATTGATTACGTTTATTGGGCTCTGAAGCCCTTCACATTTGGGATTGACCGTGCCATGAAGGAATTCCACTATGAGAAAAGTGAAGTAGTCATGGTTGGCGACCAGCTCATGACAGATATTCGAGCAGCCCACCGTGCTGGCATTCGCTCGATTTTAGTCAAACCCTTGGTCCAACATGACTCGATCAAAACGCAGATTAACCGAGCTCGTGAGCGTCGTGTGATGCGAAAAATCACTGAAAAGTACGGACCGATTACATATAAAAAAGGAATTTAACTATGGAAGAAATTCTCTGTATTGGTTGTGGAGCAACCATTCAGACGACAGACAAGGCTGGTCTTGGATTTACTCCCCAGTCGGCACTTGAAAAAGGTTTGGAGACTGGCGAAGTCTATTGCCAACGCTGTTTCCGTCTCCGCCACTACAATGAAATCACGGATGTCCAGTTGACGGACGATGATTTCCTCAAGCTCTTGCACGAGGTGGGAGACAGTGATGCCTTGGTGGTCAATGTCATTGATATCTTTGATTTTAATGGCTCTGTCATCCCAGGCTTGCCACGCTTTGTATCGGGCAATGATGTTCTCTTGGTCGGAAATAAAAAAGATATTCTGCCCAAGTCAGTTAAGCCGGGCAAGATTAGCCAGTGGCTCATGGAACGTGCCCACGAAGAAGGACTTCGTCCAGTCGATGTCGTCCTAACTTCGGCACAAAACAAACATGCCATCAAGGAAGTCATTGACAAAATCGAGCACTACCGAAAGGGCCGTGATGTCTATGTGGTCGGTGTGACCAACGTTGGAAAATCAACTCTTATCAATGCTATTATCCAAGAAATCACGGGTGACCAGAACGTGATTACAACTTCACGTTTCCCAGGAACAACCTTGGACAAGATTGAGATTCCGCTTGACGACGGATCTTATATTTACGATACGCCGGGAATTATCCACCGTCACCAAATGGCCCATTACTTGACGGCTAAAAATCTCAAGTATGTCAGCCCTAAAAAGGAAATCAAGCCTAAAACCTATCAGCTTAACCCAGAGCAAACCCTGTTTTTAGGAGGTCTCGGACGCTTTGACTTCATTGCAGGTGAGAAGCAAGGTTTCACTGCCTTTTTTGACAACGAATTGAAACTCCACCGTACCAAGCTTGAAGGAGCGAGTGCTTTTTACGACAAGCACCTTGGAAGCCTTCTGACACCACCAAATAGCAAGGAAAAAGAAGATTTTCCAAAACTGGTCCAGCATGTATTTAACATTAAGGAAAAGACAGACCTAGTCATCTCAGGTCTAGGATGGATCCGTGTAACAGGCACAGCCAAAGTCGCCGTCTGGGCACCAGAAGGCGTCGCCGTCGTCACACGAAAAAGCAATTATTTAAACACAGAAAAAAAAGGGTCATCTGAGCGAACAAAGGTGAGCTCATAAAGAATAGTTATTGCCGTGGTGTCAGTTGCCAATCGTTAGATTGGCAAGCGGAATAATTGAGACCTAGGCTCAAATTGTGAGGTCATGAAATCCATTTTTTTCAAAGATGAGATCTTTGAAAAATTGTTCGACCGTCCCGTCACCACCTCAAAAATAACTATCAAAAAGAAAACTAGGAAAGAAATTATGTCATTAACCTCAAAAACAACGTGCCTTCCTCAACAGCCAGGCACACACCCTCAAACCCATCATCCAAATCGGGAAAAAAATGGACTTAACGACCAAATCAAAACCAGCGTCCGTCAGGGCTCTTGACGCCCGTGAATTGATCAAGGTTACTCTTTTGCAAAAACACCGATGAAAATATCCACGAAGTAGCTGAAATCTTTGGAAGAAGAAATCGGTGTGGATACAGTCCAAAAAAATCGGACGCATCTTGATTTTTGTTTAAACAATCCAGCAAGAAAAGAAAATCGCAAGATTTCTAAAAAAAGTCAAAGAAATCTAAAAACCTACTCCAAATAACTGTTTTTACAGAGAAATAAAGGAGACTAGCCTATGGCAATCGAACTATTGACTCCCTTTACCAAGGTAGAGTTGGAGCCAGAAATCAAGGAGAAAAAACGCAAACAAGTCGGGATTTTAGGGGGGAATTTTAACCCTGTTCACAATGCCCATCTGATTGTTGCGGACCAAGTACGTCAGCAGTTGGGACTGGACCAAGTCTTGCTCATGCCTGAATACCAACCTCCTCATGTAGATAAAGGAAACAATCCCTGAACACCATCGTCTCAAGATGCTTGAGTTGGCGATTGAGGGGATTGAAGGTCTGGATATTGAAACTATTGAGTTGGAGCGCAAGGGCATTTCCTATACCTACGACACCATGAAGATTTTAACAGAGAAGAATCTAGATACGGATTATTACTTTATCATCGGTGCCGATATGGTGGACTATCTGCCTAAGTGGTACCGAATTGATGAACTGGTTGATATGGTTCAGTTTGTGGGAGTTCAGCGCCCACGCTACAAGGCAGGGACTTCCTATCCAGTTATCTGGGTGGATGTGCCTCTCATGGATATCTCATCCAGCATGGTGCGTGACTTCCTTGCTCAAGGTCGGAAACCCAACTTTCTCCTACCTCAGCCTGTGCTAGACTACATCGAGAAGGAGGGGCTCTACTGATGGCCTATCAAGACTATATCAACTGCTCCCGTGAGGCTTTGTTGGAAAAAATGGCAGAGCTTCTACCTGAAAAGCGTTTAACCCATTGCTTGGGTGTGGAACGTGCAGTCATAGAATTGGCGGAGAGATTTGGAGTCGATGCCGAGAAAGCAGGTCTAGCAGGCCTTCTTCATGACTATGCTAAAAAGCTGTCAGATCAGGAATTTTTAGACTTGATTGACCGTTATCAGCTAGACCCTGACCTCAAAAACTGGGGCAATAATGTCTGGCATGGCATGGTTGGCATCTACAAGATTCAGGAAGATTTGGATTTGCATGATTCTGAAATTCTACGAGCTATTGAAATCCATACAGTCGGGGCTGACCAGATGACAGATCTAGATAAGGTCATCTATGTCGCAGACTATATCGAGCATAATCGAGCCTTTCCTGGAGTAGATGTGGCGCGTGAGATTGCAAGTCTATCGCTCAATAAGGCGGTGGCCTACGAAACAGCTCGTACCGTGGAGCATCTAGCTCATCAGGGATTCCCCATCTATCCCCAAACCCTTGAAACCTATAACGCCTTTGTGCACTATTTGAAAGAGGACTAAATGAACGAAAAAGAATTACTAGAACTAGTCGTGAAAGCGGCTGATGAGAAACGTGCAGAGGATATCCTTGCACTTGATGTACAAGATTTGACCAGCGTGACAGACTATTTTGTTATTACTAGCTCAATGAATAGCCGTCAGTTGGACGCTATCGCTGATAATATCCGTGAAAAAGTAGCGGAAGCAGGATTTAAAGGTAGCCATGTCGAAGGCGATGCAGCTGGAGGCTGGGTCTTGCTAGACCTCGGTGCTGTCGTTGTGCATGTCTTTTCAGAAGAAATGCGTGCCCACTATAACCTAGAAAAACTATGGCATGAGGCGGATTCAGTAGATATTTCAGAAGCCTTAGCATAGAAGATGAACTCAGTTGTAGTCAACTGGGTTTCTTTGCTTATTTTTAGAAAGAAATTGATGGAAAGGTAAAGGGCGAGTGGTGTTTGCCATGGAGGCTCTTGGTATCATGATTATGGCAACTTATGAAACCTTTGCGGCGGTCTATGATGCAGTCATGGACGATAGTTTATACGATAAATGGACGGATTTTTCGCTGCGTCATTTGCCTAAGACCAAGGAGAGAAAGAAACTCTTGGAACTGGCTTGTGGGACAGGAATTCAATCTGTGCGCTTCTCTCAGGCTGGTTTTGATGTGACTGGACTTGATTTGAGTGCGGATATGTTGAAGATTGCTGAAAAGAGAGCGACTTCGGCCAAGCAAAAGATTGATTTTATTGAAGGCAATATGCTGGATTTGTCCAAGTCAGGTCAATATGATTTTGTCACGTGTTACTCGGACTCTATCTGCTACATGCAGGATGAGGTGGAAGTAGGAGACGTCTTTAAGGAAGTCTATAATGCCCTCAATGAAGAAGGGAGTTTTCATCTTTGATGTGCATTCGACCTACCAGACAGATGAAGTTTTTCCAGGCTATTCTTACCATGAAAATGCGGAAGATTTTGCCATGCTCTGGGATACCTACGAGGACGAAGCACCTCACTCCATCGTGCATGAGTTGACTTTTTTTATCAAGGAGGCTGACGGTTCCTTTACTCGCCACGATGAAGTGCATGAGGAGCGGACCTATGAGGTCTTGACCTATGATAGTTTTGCTGGAACAGGCTGGATTTCAAGTCCTTCAAACTCTATGCGGACTTTGAGGACAAGGAGCCGACAGAAACCAGCACCCGTTGGTTTTTTGTCGCGCAGAAGTAGGAGATTATCATGACCATCACAGGTATTATCGCGGAGTTTAATCCTTTTCATAATGGGCATAAATACCTGCTGGATCAGGCTGAGGGGCTGAAAATCGTGGCTATGTCAGGGAATTTCATGCAGCGTGGAGAACCTGCTATCGTGGACAAGTGGACACGAGCCCAGATGGCTCTGGAAAATGGCGCAGATTTGGTAGTAGAATTGCCCTTTTTAGTCAGTGTTCAGGCAGCAGATTTTTTCGGCCAAGGAGCTGTGGATATCTTGGCTAGGTTGGGTATTGATAGCCTAGTTTTTGGGACAGAAGAAGTTCTGGATTACCAGAAAATCGCTGACTTATACACAGAGCAGGGTGCTGAGATGGAGAAATTTGTGGAAAATCTGCCTGATTCTCTTTCCTACCCACAGAAAACCCAAGCCATGTGGAAGGAATTTGCAGGTCTTGATTTTTCAGGCAATACGCCCAATCATGTTCTTGCTCTGGCCTATGTCAAGGCGGTTGCTGGACGAAACATCAAGCTGCATCCGATTCAACGTCAGGGCGCTGGTTACCATTCTGTGGATAAGGATGTGGACTTTGCCTCGGCGACAGCCCTCCGTCAGCACCAGAGGGACAAAGATTTCTTAGAACGCTTTATGCCTTCGGTTGACATCTTTGAAAATGCTAATAAGGTGAGTTGGGACGACTATTTTCCTTTGCTCCGCTATCAAATCTTGTCAAATCCAGCCTTAACAACAATCTATCAGGTTAATCAAGAAATGGCTGTGCGCATTAATGAAGCTATTAAAACAGCCCAGTCTGTGGAAGAATTGGTCGAGTTAGTGACTACCAAACGTTACACCAAGGCGCGTGTCAGACGCCTTTTGACCTATATCTTAGTGCAGGCAAGAGAAAGTAATTTGCCAGAAGCCATTCATGTCCTTGGCTTTACCGAAAAAGGCAGACAACACCTCAAGTCTCTGAAAGGGCAGGTCAATCTAGTCAGCCGAATTGGCAAAGAACCTTGGGATGCTATGACCCAAAAAGCAGACCAGATTTACCAACTAGGAAATCCAAGTATAGCAGAACAGAATTTTGGAAGAGTACCGATTAGAATAGAAACAAACTAAGTCTACTGTGAGTTAGGTTTTTTCTCAAGTCTCTACTAAACTACTATTTCTAAATAACAATTTTATTTTGGTAAACTCGTTCCAAATTCCCCAAAACATATTCTATTTTAGGTTTGTGAAAATCACTTTTTTATGGTAGAATGTAAAAGAATGTATGTCATTCGGAATAACAATAAAATGAGGTAAAAACATGGAAATCATGTCGCTTGCGATTGCTGTTTTTGCCGTCATCATTGGTTTAGTCATTGGATATGTCAGCATCTCAGCTAAGATGAAATCATCTCAGGAAGCTGCGGAGTTGATGCTTTTTAAATGCTGAACAAGAAGCAACTAATTTACGTGGACAAGCTGAGCGTGAAGCGGATTTACTTGTTAATGAAGCTAAACGTGAAAGCAAGTCTCTTAAAAAAAGAAGCACTATTGGAGGCCAAAGAAGAAGCCAGAAAAATACCGTGAAGAAGTGGACGCTGAATTTAAATCAGAACGTCAAGAACTCAAACAAATCGAAAGTCGTTTGACAGAGAGAGCTACTAGCCTCGACCGTAAGGACGACAATTTGACGAGTAAAGAACAAACACTTGAACAAAAAGAACAAAGTATTTCTGATAGAGCGAAAAACCTTGATGCGCGTGAAGAGCAATTAGAGGAAGTCGAAAGACAAAAAGAAGCAGAACTAGAGCGTATTGGTGCCCTGTCTCAGGCAGAAGCACGAGATATTATCTTGGCTCAGACAGAGGAAAACTTGACCAAGGAGATTGCTAGCCGTATTCGCGAAGCTGAGCAAGAGGTCAAGGAACGTTCTGACAAAATGGCCAAGGACATCCTGGTTCAAGCTATGCAACGTATCGCTGGTGAATATGTAGCGGAGTCAACAAACTCAACAGTTCATCTGCCAGATGATACCATGAAGGGACGCATTATTGGTCGTGAAGGTCGTAACATTCGTACCTTTGAAAGTTTGACAGGGGTCGATGTGATTATCGACGATACCCCAGAAGTGGTGACATTGTCAGGTTTTGACCCGATTCGTCGTGAGATTGCCCGTATGACCATGGAAATGTTGCTCAAGGATGGTCGTATCCATCCAGCTCGTATCGAAGAGTTGGTTGAGAAAAACCGTCAAGAGATTGACAATAAAATCCGTGAATATGGTGAGGCTGCTGCCTATGAGATTGGTGCGCCAAACCTTCATCCAGACTTGATGAAAATCATGGGTCGCTTGCAGTTCCGTACTTCATATGGACAAAATGTCTTGCGTCATTCGATTGAGGTTGCTAAGTTGGCTGGTATCATGGCGAGCGAACTTGGTGAAAATGCGGCTCTTGCCCGTCGTGCTGGATTCCTTCACGATATCGGAAAAGCTATTGACCGCGAGGTTGAAGGTAGCCACGTTGAAATCGGTATGGAATTGGCACGTAAGTACAAGGAACATCCAGTTGTGGTGAATACGATTGCTAGTCACCACGGAGATGTTGAAGCTGAGAGCGTCATTGCAGTTATCGTCGCTGCAGCAGATGCCTTGAGCGCAGCTCGTCCAGGTGCTCGTAGTGAGTCTCTTGAAGCTACATCAAGCGTCTCCATGATTTGGAAGAAATTGCTAACGGCTTTGAAGGGGTACAAAATAGCTTTGCCCTTCAAGCAGGACGTGAAATCCGCATCATGGTAAATCCAGGACAAATCAAGGACGACAAAGTCACAATCTTGGCTCACAAAGTTCGTGAGAAAATTGAAAACAATCTCGATTACCCAGGAAATATCAAGGTAACCGTGATTCGTGAGCTTCGTGCAGTAGATTATGCTAAATAAATAAGAAAGAGCAGTTGAAAAATTACTGCTTTTTTGTTACACTAGATAGAAAGACTGTAAAGGATAATCTGGCTTTTTGCCATTATTCTAGAGAAATGTTATTTCACAGACTGACTAAAAGGAGACACAATGGCAGACCGAGGCTTACTAATCGTTTTTTCTGGTCCTTCAGGGGTTGGAAAAGGAACGGTTAGAAGAGAGATTTTTGAGAGTTCTGAAAACCAATTTCAATACTCTGTATCGATGACGACACGCGCACAACGTCCTGGAGAAGTGGATGGTGTTGACTATTTCTTCCGTACTCGCGAAGAGTTTGAAGAGCTGATTCGTCAAGGACAGATGTTGGAATACGCAGAATATGTCGGCAATTACTATGGAACTCCTCTGACCTATGTCAATGAAACCTTGGACAAGGGAATTGATGTTTTCCTTGAAATTGAAGTTCAGGGTGCTCTTCAGGTCAAGAAAAAGGTTCCAGATGCTGTCTTTATCTTCCTGACACCACCAGATTTGGATGAATTGCAAGATCGTTTGGTAGGACGTGGAACAGATAGTGCAGAAGTGATTGCCCAACGAATCGAAAAAGCCAAGGAAGAAATTGCCCTCATGCGTGAGTATGATTATGCGATTGTCAACGATCAGGTGCCCCTAGCTGCTGAGCGTGTCAAACGTGTTATTGAAGCAGAGCACTTCCGTGTGGATCGTGTCATTGGTCACTATCAGGAGATGTTACCAAAATCTCCAACTACCCGATAAAATTTAGAAAATAGGTACAAGCAAATGATGTTAAAACCCTCTATTGATACCTTGCTCGACAAGGTTCCATCAAAATATTCACTCGTAATCTTGGAAGCAAAACGTGCCCACGAATTGGAAGCAGGTGCGCCAGCAACTCAAGGTTTCAAGTCTGAAAAATCAACTCTTCGCGCTTTAGAAGAAATCGAATCAGGAAACGTTACCATTCACCCCGATCCAGAAGGAAAACGTGAAGCTGTGCGTCGCCGTATCGAAGAAGAAAAACGCCGTAAAGAAGAAGAAGAAAAGAAAATCAAAGAGCAAATCGCTAAAGAAAAAGAAGATGGTGAAAAAATTTAAGGTTGGGGGGACTCAATCTTATTTTTTCTATTGCAAGAATGTACTGACAAGGAGGAGGTGAGAAGATGGCCATAGCCAAGATTATCGTAGATGTGCCCTTGATGCAGACGGACCAGCCCTATAGTTACAGGATTCCGGAGGAATTTGAGGAAATGCTGGAAGTTGGGATGCGGGTTCATGTGCCCTTTGGTAAGGGGAATCGCCTGATTCAAGGGATTGTTCTTGGTTTGGAGTCTCAAGTGGATGAAGAAGGGGCAAGTCAAGATTTAAAAGATATTGTCGAGGTGTTGGACTTTTCTCCTGTTCTCACGCAAGAACAACTCTGGCTGGCTGAGGAGTTACGCAAGTCCGTCTTCTCCTACAAGATCTCCATCCTCAAGGCTATGTTACCTGGATTTCTGAACTCCAGCTATGACAAGATTCTCTATCCTCTGGCAGGTCTGAGTCAGGAAGACCGAGATCGTCTGTTTGGTTCAGAAGATTTGCTTGCCTTTTCTTCTCTAGATTTAGGTAAGCAAGCTGAAATGATGCGATTGACTAGAAAAGGCCTGCTTGGGCTAGAATATCAGGCAATTGATCAAAAGAAGGTCAAGACCCAGTCTTGGTATGAGGTTGATGCTACTCAGTTAGAGAAAATTGAGATCTCTACGCGTGCCAAGAAAAAGTTAGAACTGAGAGACTATTTGCTTTCTCATCCTGAGAGTGCTTCCTTGGCTAGTTTGTTAGAATCCTACTCGCGGGAGCAAGTCAACTTCTTTGTGGAACAAGGTGCTGTGACCATAGTCCAAAAGGAAGTTCAACGCTCGGCTGCTTATTTTGAAGGCATTGAGGCAAGTCGGCCTTTGGAGTTGAATCCAGAGCAAAGACAGGCGCGTGATGCGGTTGTCAGTGCGATTGGTAGTCATCAGCCTCCCTTCCTCCTTCAAGGGATTACAGGAAGTGGGAAGACCGAGGTTTACTTACAAATAATCCAAGGAGCTTTGGATAAGGGGAAAACAGCCATCTTACTGGTGCCTGAGATTTCCTTGACTCCACAGATGACGGAGCGTTTTATTGCTCGTTTTGGTGAGAAAGTGGCCATTCTTCACTCAGGCCTGTCCAATGGTGAAAAGTATGATGAATGGCGCAAGGTTGAGCGTGGAGATGCCCAAGTTGTGGTTGGCGCCAGATCGGCCATCTTTGCTCCGCTGAAATCTGGGTGTAATGATTATTGATGAGGAGCATGAAGCGACTTATAAGCAGGACAGCAATCCCCGTTACCATGCCAGAGAGGTGGCTATTTTACGGGCTCAGTATAATCAAGCAGCCCTGGTCCTTGGTTCGGCGACACCGAGCTTAGAGAGCCGTGCTCGGGCTGGAAAAGGTGTCTATCAACACTTGCGATTAACCCAACGGGCCAATCCTTTAGCCACTATTCCTGAGGTTCAAGTGATTGACTTTCGGGACTATATCGGACAGAATGAGACGTCAAACTTTACGCCCCCTTTGCTAGAAGCCATCCAAGACCGTCTGGCTAAAAAAGAGCAGGTGGTTCTCATGCTCAATCGTCGTGGTTATTCTAGCTTTGTCATGTGTCGGGAGTGTGGAACTGTGGATACGTGTCCCAACTGTGATATATCCTTGACCTTGCACATGGATACCAAGACCATGAATTGTCATTATTGTGGTTTTTCGAAGGACATTCCTCAGGTCTGTCCTAACTGTAAGAGTCGAAGTATTCGTTACTATGGGACGGGGACACAGAAGGCTTATGACGAGCTGGCAGAACTCTTTCCCCAGGCCCGCATTTTGCGGATGGATGTGGACACGACTCGTAAGAAAGGTAGTCACCAAGCTCTGCTTGACCAGTTTGGGCGAGGAGAGGCAGATATTTTACTAGGTACTCAGATGATTGCCAAGGGATTGGATTTTCCAAATGTGACCTTAGTCGGAGTGCTCAATGCGGATACGGCCTTGAATCTACCAGATTTCCGTTCTTCTGAGAGAACCTTCCAACTTTTGACTCAGGTGGCAGGTCGGGCAGGACGGGCTGAAAAAGCTGGTCAGGTTTTGATTCAGTCTTACAATCCTCAGCACTATGCTATTCGATTTGCAAAAGACCAGGACTACGAAGGCTTTTACGCTTATGAAATGGGTATCAGACGACAACTTGGTTATCCACCTTACTATTTTACGATTGGCATTACCCTTTCTCACAAGAAAGAAGAAGAGGTGGTCAAACGTGCCTATGAAGTTATGAACATTTTGCGGTCAGGCTTATCAGGGACCAGTAACATTCTTGGGCCAACGCCCAAACCCATTGCCCGTACCCACAACCTCTATCATTATCAGATTTTAATTAAATACCGTTTAGAAGATAAGCTGGGGCCGACTCTAAATCAGGTTCTGGCCTTGACTCAAGAACGGGAAAATAGTGAGCTCCGTCTCAGCATTGACCATGAGCCACAGCAATTTTTATAAGAAGGAGAAGATATGACAAAATTAATCTTTATGGGGACCCCCGACTTTTCAGCAACCGTCTTAAAAGGACTTTTGACAGATGACCGCTATGAGATTCTAGCCGTTGTGACCCAGCCTGACCGTGCTGTTGGACGTAAAAAAGTTATTCAAGAAACCCCAGTCAAGCAGGCTGCCAAGGAAGCAGGCCTTCCTATCTACCAACCTGAAAAATTATCTGGGAGTCCAGAGATGGAAGATCTTATGAAGTTAGGAGCAGATGGAATTGTGACCGCTGCTTTTGGGCAGTTTCTCCCAAGTAAACTCCTTGATAGCATGGACTTTGCGGTCAATGTTCATGCTTCTCTTCTTCCTAAACATCGTGGTGGAGCGCCAATCCATTATGCCTTGATTCAAGGGTGATGAGGAAGCTGGTGTGACCATTATGGAAATGGTTAAGGAAATGGATGCAGGGGATATGATTTCTCGTCGCAGTATTCCGATCACGGATGAGGACAATGTTGGCACCTTGTTTGAAAAATTGGCGCTAGTTGGTCGTGATTTGCTTTTGGACACTTTGCCTGCCTATATTGCTGGTGACATCAAACCTGAACCGCAGGATCCAAGTCAGGTTACCTTCTCTCCAAATATCAAGCCAGAAGAAGAAAAACTAGATTGGACTAAAAGCAATCGTCAACTCTTTAACCAAATCCGTGGGATGAACCCCTGGCCTGTTGCCCATACTTTCCTTAAGGGCGACCGCTTTAAGATTTATGAAGCACTACCAGTAGAAGGTCAGGGAAATCCAGGTGAGATTCTCTCTATCGGCAAGAAAGAATTGATTGTCGCAACGGCAGAAGGAGCTCTATCCCTCAAACAAGTGCAGCCAGCTGGTAAACCTAAGATGGACATTGCTTCCTTCCTCAACGGAGTTGGACGTACATTGACTGTAGGAGAACGATTTGGTGACTAAAGTAGAAACGGCTAGACGTTTAGCTCTAGCAGTATTAGAGGATGTTTTTATCAATCAAGCATACTCAAATATCGCCTTAAATAAGCATCTCAAAGGGAGTCAACTTTCGGCAGCAGACAAGGGCTTGGTGACCGAGCTGGTCTATGGAACGGTAGCCCGTAAACTGACTCTGGAATGGTACCTGTCCCACTTTATCGAAGACAGAGATCAGTTAGACAGCTGGATCTATGTCCTGCTTCTCATGAGCGCCTACCAACTCCGCTATTTGGACAAGATTCCAGATCATGCTGTGGTCAATGAAGCAGTGGAATTGGCCAAAGGCCGTAAAAAAGGCAGTGAAAAATTGGTCAACGCCGTACTTCGCCGTATTCTGCGTGAGGGCTGGCCAGATATTGCTAGCATCAAGCGAAAAAACAAGCGTGATTCCATTGCCTATTCTCTCCCAGTTTGGCTAGTTGCCAAACTCAAGGAAGAATACGGAGAAGAGCGAGCACAAGCTATCTTTGAAAGCCTTTTGGTGCGAAACAAGGCCAGTATTCGTGTAACGGACCTAGGACGAAAAGAAGAAATCCAAGCCTTGTTGGAGGCCAGTGATTCACCTTTGTCTGTTTCTGGTCTGGTTAAGGAGCAGGGGCATTTTGCAGGCCATGATTTGTTTGCAGATGGAACCATTACCATCCAAGACGAGTCCAGTCAGCTGGTTGCTCCCACTCTTGATTTACAAGGTAATGAGCAGGTTCTAGATGCCTGTGCGGCTCCGGGTGGGAAAACAGCCCATATAGCCTCTTATCTCACGACAGGTCAGGTTACTGCTCTGGACTTGTACGACCATAAGTTGGACTTAATCCAAGAAAATGCCCAACGTTTAGGAGTTGAAAATCGGGTTCAAACGCAAAAATTAGATGCCAGAAAGGTGCATGAGTTTTTTGGTCAGGATTCATTTGATAAGATTTTGGTGGATGCTCCCTGTTCAGGAATTGGTCTTCTGCGCCGCAAACCAGATATCAAATACAATAAAGAAACGGCAGGTTTCGCGTCCTTGCAGGAAATTCAGCTAGAAATATTAGGTAGTGTTTGTCAAACACTAGGCAAAGGTGGTATAATAACTTATAGTACCTGTACTATTGTCTCAGAGGAGAACTTTCAAGTCGTACAGGCATTTTTAGAAAGTCATCCTGAATTTGAGCAGGTAACACTAGAACATGAATGTAAGGATATCATGAAAGATGGCTGTATCCTCATCACACCTGAATTGTATGGAAGTGATGGATTCTTCATCAGTCAATTTCGCAAGATATCGGATTAGGAAGGAACTAACACATGGAAATTTCATTATTAACAGATGTTGGTCAGAAACGAACAAATAACCAAGACTATGTCAACCATTTTATTAATCGTGCAGGACGTACCAATGATTATCCTAGCTGATGGTATGGGAGGTCATCGCGCAGGGAATATCGCTAGTGAAATGGCGGTAACAGACCTGGGTGTAGCTTGGGTAGATACTCAAATCGATACTGTTAATGAAGTGCGTGAATGGTTTGCTAACAACCTTGAGATTGAAAATCAAAAGATTAACCAATTGGGACAAGATGAAGCTTATAAAGGAATGGGAACAACCCTTGAGGCTGTTGCTATTATTGATAATCAGGCTATTTATGCCCACATTGGAGATTCTCGTATCGGTTTAATTCGTGGAGAACAATACCACCAGTTAACGAGCGACCATTCTTTGGTCAATGAATTGCTCAAGGCAGGTCAATTGACACCTGAAGAAGCAGCTAGCCACCCACAGAAAAATATTATTACTCAATCTATCGGTCAAAAAGACGAAATTCAGCCTGATTTCGGAATGATTACCCTCGAGCCAGGAGACTATCTCTTACTTAATAGTGACGGCTTGACAAATATGATTTCAGGAAGTGAAATCTATGATATCGTAACCAGCGATATTTCTTTGGCAGATAAGGCAGCAACCTTGATCCGTTTTGCAAACAATGCGGGTGGTTTAGACAATATTACAGTTGCCCTTATTGCTGTCAATGAGGAGGGGACAGAATGATCCAAATCGGCAAGATTTTTGCTGGGCGGTATCGGATTCTCAAACAGATTGGTCGAGGTGGCATGGCAGATGTTTACCTAGCCAAAGATTTGATTTTAGACGGGGAAGAAGTGGCAGTGAAGGTCCTGAGGACCAACTACCAGACAGATCCGATTGCTGTGGCGCGTTTTCCAGCGGGAAGCGAGAGCCATGGCGGATCTGGACCATCCTCATATCGTTCGGATTACAGATATCGGTGAAGAAGAGGGACAACAGTATCTCGCAATGGAATATGTTGCTGGATTAGACCTCAAACGCTATATCAAGGAACATCACCCTCTTTCAAATGAAGAAGCGATTCGAATCATGGGACAAATCCTCTTGGCTATGCGCTTAGCCCATACTCGAGGAATTGTTCACAGAGATTTAAAACCGCAAAATATCCTTTTGACCCCAGATGGAACTGCCAAGGTAACAGACTTTGGGATTGCAGTAGCCTTTGCAGAGACAAGTCTGACTCAGACTAACTCAATGCTGGGTTCGGTTCATTATTTATCGCCAGAGCAGGCGCGTGGTTCTAAAGCAACTGTGCAGAGTGATATCTATGCCATGGGGATTATTTTCTATGAGATGCTGACAGGTCATATTCCTTACGATGGGGATAGTGCGGTGACCATCGCCCTCCAGCATTTCCAGAAACCACTGCCGTCGGTTATAGCTGAAAATCCATCTGTGCCTCAGGCTTTAGAGAATGTTGTTATCAAGGCAACTGCCAAGAAATTGACAGATCGCTACAAATCAGTCGCTGAAATGTATGTGGATTTGTCGAGTAGTTTATCTTATAATCGTCGCAATGAACCAAAGCTGGTCTTTGACGATGCGACTAAGGCGGACACCAAGACTCTTCCTAAAGTTCCACAAAGTACGCTGACTTCTATTCCAAAAGCTCCGATACAAAAGGAAAAGTCTCAACCTCAACCTCAGCCTCAGCAGACAGAAAAAGCAGTGCCTACGTCCAAAACCAACGAAAACAGCGGAAGTTTAAAAGCTCGATATCTGATTCTTTTTGGCAAGTGTTCTATTAGTTGCTGGCATCTTTGATCTGGATTTTATCTAGAACACCGGCTACCATTTGCTATTCCAAATGTGGCAGGTCAGACTGTTGCTGAAGCTAAAGAAGCTCTTAAAAAAAGCTAATTTTCGAAGTTGGTGAAGAAAAAAATCAGAAGCTAGTGATACGGTTGCAGAAGGTCGGGTTATTCGATACAGATCCTGAAGCGGGTAGTAGTCAAGAAAAGAAGGGAACAAAAGATCAATTTGATTGTGTCTTCTGGTCAGCAATCTTTTCCAACTGAGTAATTATCTTGGTCAGAAAGTCCAGTGATGTTGTAGCAGAACTTGAAAGGATAAGAAGGTTCCAGAAAAATCTGATTAAGATTGAAGAAGAAGAATCCAGTGAAAGTCGAAGCCAGTACAGTTCATGAAGACAAAGTTTCACCGCAGCAGGAACAACCTATGATCTTAGTCAAAGGCTAGTCAAAGATTGTTTTGACAGTCGCTAAAAAAAGGTAAATTCTAGTTCAATGCCAGGGTTATATTGGTTCAAGTCGTGAATTTGCACTAAAAATAATCTTGATTCAGAATTGTATGCAGTTAAAAAAAGCTAATATCGAAAGTTGTTGAAGTGTCAACAGCTCCTGAAGGAACAGCTGAAGGAGACTGTTGTGAATCAGAGTCCAAAAAGCGGGTGAAAAAGTAGATCTGAGCCAGCACACGTGTTAAAATTTCGATTTATAAAGCCCAAAAACACCACCATCAAGTTCCTCTTCAACGTCAGTTCAACGTGGTAACCAAGGTTCCTCCTACTCACTCCCACATCCCAGCGAATCACGTCACGTAGCTCATCAAGGGAATCAACGAGCAGGGGAATCAGCAAATGAACGGTTCCTACACCAAGTCAACGCAAGTAGTCGCAACGGGAGATATTTCCATGAAAACTCCATAGTGATACTAGACGATCTTTGTCATGATATTTCATGGCAAAGATTTTTTTAAAGTTTCGATTTGTGATAGAATAGAAGAAGTTGATAAAAGGAGGCAATCATGGAAGAATCAAGAGAATTAAATGCCGTCATCGATGTGATTATGTTAGCAGGAACCATTCTCCTTAAAAGTGGTTCAGAGATTCATCGTGTAGAAGATACCATGATTCGTATTGCGCATTCACAGGGGATTATGGATTGCAATGTTCTTGCTATGCCTGCTGCTATCTTTTTCTCCATTGAAAATACCAATATTTCACGCATGAAGCGTGTAACCTCCTCTTCTTATAACATTGAAAAAGTCTGCGATGTGAACCAGATTTCTCGTCAGCTGGTTGGGGGGCGGATTGAATTAGAGACAGCCTTCAAGCAATTGACAGCCTTACAAGCTCAACCTCTTCCTTATACTAAGTTGCAGGTAACTCTGGCTGCGACCCTTTAGTGCCCCTTTTCTTTTTCGAGTTATGTTTAGTGGAAATATCTACGACGCACTTGGGGCAGGAGTAGCTACCTTATTTGGTTTTGCCTTTTTCCCTCTATGTGGAGAAAAGTTTATCCGAATTCCCTTTTGTGACAGCCTTTTGCTGGAGCCTTTGTCTTTGGGATGATAGCCCAGTTTTGGGCTCGCTACACAGGCTTTTCCTTCAACAGCAGACTTTGATTATAGCTGGGAGCAGTCATGCCTTTTTGTACCAGGAATTGCTCTTGACAAATGCCGTTCGTGATATTATGACCAACCATATCAAACTCTGGTATGAGCAAGATGTTTGAATCTCTGCTCATTACCCTTGCTTTAGGGGCTGGGAACTTCTGTCGCCCTTAGTATTGATGACCTAATATGACACTAACAACCTATCTTTATTACAAGCAGTAGCAAGTCTTCTCGCTATTATCACTTTTTTTAATTGTTTCTCAATGTACAGCGCTCTATGCTCTTACCTGCAGGGTATTCTTGGGCATGGGCTGTCTGGATTATATCTATCTATTGCTCAAGGAACCCTACCAAATGTCATTGTAGCTACTTTTATAGCTGCAGTAATAGGATCTTGTATTAGTCAGATTTTAAGTATTCTTTATAAGACACCCTGGTGGTTGTCTTTATCTTGGCAATTTTAGCACCCTCTAGTCCCAGGCTATCTATCTTATCGGACGACTGCCTTTTTTTGTGACTGGAGATTATAATCATGCCATTGCAAGTGCAACCTTGGTTGTCATGTTGGCTTTGGTAATCTCTATTGGTATGGCAAGCGGGAACAGTGATTTCTCAGAGCTTTATTCTACATTCAAAAACATAGACAGCTTCAAATGTTAGATATATATAAACAGACTTGATTTGGTGAATCAAGTCTTTTTTTCTCTTTATTCCTATTTGTGATAAAATAGTATAGAACGATTTTTTTACAATGAATGAAAAAACAGAGGTAAATATGACAATCGGTATTGATAAGATTGGTTTTGCGACCAGTCAATATGTCTTGAAATTACAAGATTTAGCAGAAGCAAGAGGGATTGACCAAAATAAGTATATCAGGGGACTCTTGTTAAATGAAATTAGTATTGCGCCCATGACTGAGGACATTGTAACCTTGGCGGCGAGTGCAAGTAACTCGATTTTTGACTGATAAAGAAAAAAAGAAGAAATCGATATGGTCATCGTTGCGACTGAGTCAGGAATTGACCAGAGTAAGGCTGCGGCCGTCTTTGTGCATGGTTTGCTGGGTATCCAGCCCTTTGCTCGTAGTTTCGAAATTAAAGAAGCTTGCTATGGGGCGACAGCTGCCCTTCATTATGCCAAATTGCATGTGGAGAATTCTCCAGAGTCTAAGGTCTTGGTCATTGCTAGTGATATTGCCAAATACGGTGTGAGACTCCTGGGAGAACCCGACTCAGGGCGCTGGAAGTGTAGCAATGTTGATTACACAAAATCCACGCATTATGGCCTTTAATAATGACAATGTTGCTCAGACCCGTGACATCATGGATTTTTGGCGTCCTAACTATTCAATCACTCCTATTGTAAACGGTTTGTATTCGACTCAGCAATATCTTGATAGTCTTACGACAACTTGGGAAGAGTACAAGAAACGCTATGATTGGACTATGAATGATTTTGCGGCCATATGCTTCCACTTGCCATATCCTAAGATGGCCTTAAAAGGCTTGAAAACAATTATGGATAAGAGTCTGCCTAAAGATAAAAAAGGACACTCTACAAGAAAACATTTTGACCAAATCTATTCTCTACAGTCAAAAGGTGGGGAATATCTACACAGGTTCCCTCTTCCTTGGACTTCTGTCTCTTCTGGAAAATTCTGACAGCTTGAAGGCTGGAGATACAATCGCCCTTTATAGTTACGGAAGTGGGGCTGTGGCTGAGTTCTTCAGTGGTCAATTGGTTGAAGGATATGAAGCTCATCTGGATAAAGACCGCTTGAACAAACTAAACCAACGAACTGCCCTATCAGTTGCTGACTATGAAAAAATCTTCTTTGAAGAAGTGGACTTAGATGAAACTAAATTCTGCCCAGTTTTGCTGGCTATGAAAAATCAAGACTTTTGCCTTGGTTGAAATTGTCGATCACCAAACGCCGTTATAGTAAGGTTGAAAAAAATAATGAAGATAAGTTGGAATGGATTTTCTAAAAAATCATACCAAGAGCGCCTCGAGCTGTTAAAAGCTCAGGCGCTCCTTAGTAGCGATAGGCAAACTAGTCTGGAACAGGATGAACAAGTCAGTTTGGCTGTTGCAGACCAGATGAGTGAGAATGTAGTAGGAACTTTTTCTCTACCTTATTCCATTATTCCAGAGCTTTTAGTGAATGGTCAGGATTACACAGTACCCTATGTGACAGAAGAACCCTCTGTAGTTGCTGCAGCTAGCTATGCCAGTAAAACCATCAAGCGGTCAGGTGGTTTTACTGCTCAAGTCCATGATCGCCAGATGATTGGGCAGGTAGCTCTTTATCAAGTTGCTAATCCTGAACAAGCGCAAGAGAAAATTGCCAGCAAGAAATCTGAACTCTTGGAACTTGCCAATCAAGCCTATCCTTCTATCGTTAAACGAGGAGGTGGGGCGCGTGATTTGCGTGTAGAGAAGATTAAGGGAGAAACAGACTTTCTCGTTGTCTATCTCCATGTCGATACCCAGGAAGCCATGGGAGCCAATATGCTCAATACCATGCTAGAAGCCTTGAAGCCAGTCTTAGAAGAACTCAGTCAGGGACAGAGTCTTATGGGGATTTTATCAAACTATGCGACCGATTCTCTGGTGACAGCAAGCTGTCGCATCGCCTTTCGTTACTTAAGTTCTCAAAAGGATCAAGGAAGAGAGATTGCGGAGAAAATGACTTTGGCTAGTCAGTTTGCACAGGCTGATCCTTATCGAGCAGCTACCCACAATAAAGGAATTTTTAACGGTATTGATGCCATTTTAATAGCCACTGGTAATGACTGGCGTGCCATTGAGGCGGGGGCCCATGCCTTTGCTAGTCGAGACGGGCGCTATCAAGGTCTTAGTCGCTGGACGCTGGACCTTGAAAGAGAAGAATTGGTCGGTGAGATGACCCTTCCTATGCCTGTAGCGACTAAGGGCGGTTCTATCGGTCTCAATCCCCGTGTAGCTCTTAGTCACGAACTACTGGGGAATCCTTCAGCTAAAGAATTAGCTCAGATTATCGTGTCTATTGGTCTTGCACAAAACTTTGCAGCCCTAAAAGCCTTAGTGAGTACAGGGATCCAGCAAGGGCATATGAAATTGCAGGCAAAATCTTTAGCTCTCCTAGCAGGTGCCAGTGAATCCGAGGTAGCTCCCCTAGTCGAGCGCCTCATCGTTGAGAAAACCTTTAACCTAGAGACAGCCCAGAGGTATCTAGAAAACTTAAGATTATAAAAAAAACTCAGACACATCAGTCTGAGTTTTCTTGTGCTTATACTCTTTGAAAATCTCTTCAAACCACGTCAGCTTCGCCTTGCCGTACTCAAGTACAGCCTGCGGCTAGCTTCCTAGTTTGCTCTTTGATTTTTATTGAGTATTAAATACTTTTTCCTGGTAATAGTGTAACTGGTAAGAAGTAACCGGTTGTTGCGACTTCCTTGCCTTCAATCTTCTGCAAGAGGAGGTCAACAGTGAGACAGGCAATTTCTTCCAAGGGTTGCTTGATAGTAGCCAGTTGAGGGTAGTAATTTTCGATAAAGTAGGTACCATCGTAACCGATGACCTTGAGCTCTTCTGGGACAGAAATTCCCAATTCTTGAGCGATTTTAATGACCAGAATAGCAGTCAAATCATCTGAAGCAAAAATGGCGTCCGGTTTTTCTCGAGTCAGGATATTCCTGATTTCCATTTCTTTTCTGACAGGAGAAAAGTCACTGGAAACATTGATAATAGGTGCTTTTGGGAGTACAGATGCAAAACCAGCATGGCGTAGTCCAGTTGGCGAATTAGAATTGTCATTCCCAGTAATCATGATGATAGACTGGGCGCCTGTCTTAACCAAGGTCTGGGCAGCAAGAACCCCACCAGCATAGTTGTCAGAGGAAACGACAGGGATGTCTGGAGACAGGTTTCGGTCAAAGGAAATAATCGGCGCTGTTACACGATTGTAGTCTTCAATTCCCAAATTGTGACTACCAGAAATGATGCCGTCCACCTGATTGGCTTCCAACATTTCGATGTATTCACGTTCCTTCTCAGAATCGTGCTCGCTGTTGCAGATGATAGTCTTGTAACCATTTTTGAAGAGTTGGTGTTCCAGCTTATCAATCAATTCTGCATAGAAAACGTTGGAAATATTGGGAAAAATCAAGCCGATTAACTTAGCTGATTTTCCTTGCAGACTACGAGCTAGGTTGTTGGGTTTATAGCCCAGTTCTCGCATGGCTTCATTGACCTTTTGAATGGTTTTTTCAGATAAATACCCTTTTTTATTGATAACCCGAGAAACGGTAGTAGGGCTGACGCCTGCAAGTTTGGCGACATCAGTTAGTTTTGCGACCATAATCTAATTCATAGTAAGTTCCAGCTGGGTTTCCAGATTTAATCAGGATACCATTTTGGTCCGCATGTGGGAAGACACGACCGGAAAATACTTTTTCTCCTTTATTGATGAAAATTTCAAAGACAGAGTTATCGATGAAAATCGTAGCAGTAGTAGCCTGGTTATCGATAGGGCAAGAACGTGTAGTTCCAAATTCTTGGGCATACTGTTCACCAGCCTGGCTACGATCTACTGTCACTTGACCATTTACAAGGTCAAAGTTGATGGAAAGTCCCTTGCCTTCTTGATCAGCAAGTAAGACAATCTCGCTCTGGCTATTGGCTTCCAAGTTGAGTTCGAGTTCGTAAGTGTTCTTGGTTTTGGAACGGTTTGAGAATACTTCTTCAGTAGCACGAAGGTCCTTGATAGCTGCGATTGGGTATTGGTAGAGTTTGCCGTCTTTGATAGTCAGTTCTTTTACCAAAGAGAAGGTTCCTTGGTAGTCAAAGCGGTCAGATGGATATGAAACATCAGGCAAGCCAAGCCAGCTAACAGCTAGAGCACGTCCATCAGGAGCGTTGAAGGCTTGAGTTGCATAGGCTTCGAAACCATAGTCCATGTTTTGAAGTTGAGATACATCTACCATTTTTGCATTTTCAGGGTCAAAGGATGCCCCGATTTTGTACATGTTCGGATAGATATTGTCATAGTCTAGAACTTTCTTATCTAAGCCTTGTGGGCAGTAGAGGAGGATAGGTTGCTCCCCAACAAAGATCAGATTTGGACATTCCATCATGTAGGCAGTGCGGTCGTTAGCAAAGTCAAGGTTGCCAACGGCTTGCCAGTTTGTATAGTCGTTGTCTACAGCCTTGTAGAGACGGACGAAGCCTTTTTTCTCCAAGTCCTGTCCACCGACGATAGCATAGTATTGGCCCTTGAAGTTAAAAATTTGCGGATCACGGAAGTGGTCAGTAGAGTCTGCTGGATGGTCGATCAAGATCTTATCAATCTTTGTAATCTTGCCATCCTTATCCATCAAAGCTCCAATCTGGTAAGGGTGACGGATCCAGTTTTCGTCACGGACATTTCCTGTATAAAATAAGAACAAGTTATCGCCAAACTGCATGGCAGAACCAGAGTAGGCACCGTGGCTATCTAATGGAGTATCAGGCAAAACTTTGACTCCAGTTTCTCTAAAGTGAACCAAGTCCTCGCTTTCCAATTGCACCCAAGATTTTAAACCGTGGGCTGCACCGAAAGGAAAGTTTTGATAAAAAATAATCCACTTCCCATCAAAGTAAGAAAAGCCATTTGGATCGTTGAGAAGTCCTGTTTTTGGCTCAACATGGTAATGAGTATGCCATGGAGATTGTGCCATATTTTCTTTAATTGTTTTAATTTCTTCTTTTGTCCAATCTTCGTAGCGTCTGTAACGACACTCGGTTGTCCATTCCATTTATTCATTCCTCCGAAAATCTTATCACTTTATATAGTAATCGTTTTCGACCAAAAAAGCAAGTTCTTTATGATAAAAAAAGAGGAAAAAATGTCAAACGAATGACATATATGAAAATAAAGTGTTAACTAACTGTTAGAAACTTATTAAGAGAATGGTGCTATTTACCCTTTATAAATAAAAGGTTTTTCAGTTTTATTTTTAGAATTAAAAATAAAGAATACTTATAGAAATACTAGTTTAAAATAAAAAAATAGTAAAGCAAAAAAAAATAAAATTTCTGCAAAACGCTTGACATATTTTTAAAACATGATAAAATAAAAGTCGTAGGGCGGATAAAATCGCTTTCAAACAAGAACAAAATTTTATATAAGGAGATTTTTGCAAATGACAAATACAGAAATTGCAAAAAAAGTCATCGATGCCTTGGGTGGACGTGAAAATGTCAACAGTGTAGCTCACTGTGCGACTCGTCTACGCGTCATGGTCAAAGATGAAGGAAAAATCAATAAAGAAGTGATTGAGAACTTGGATAAAGTTCAAGGTGCTTTCTTTAACTCAGGTCAATACCAAATCATCTTTGGTACAGGTACAGTTAACAAAATGTACGATGAAGTTGTTGCACTTGGTTTGCCAACATCATCTAAAGATGACATGAAAGCAGAAGCTGCTAAACAAGGGAACTGGTTCCAACGTGCTATCCGTACTTTCGGTGACGTTTTCGTACCAATCATCCCAGTTATCGTAGCGACAGGTCTCTTTATGGGTGTGCGTGGTCTCTTGAATGCTCTTGGAATGACACTTCCAGAAGATGTGACAACTTACACTCAAATTTTGACTGACACAGCCTTTATCATCTTGCCAGGTTTGGTCGTTTGGTCAACCTTCCGTGTATTCGGTGGTAACCCAGCTGTTGGTATCGTTCTTGGTATGATGCTGGTATCTGGCTCGCTTCCAAATGCTTGGGCTGTTGCTTCTGGTGGTGAAGTGACTGCGATGAACTTCTTCGGATTTATCCCAGTTGTTGGTTTGCAAGGTTCAGTTCTTCCAGCCTTCATCATCGGGGTTGTCGGAGCTAAGTTTGAAAAAGCTGTTCGTAAAGTGGTTCCAGATGTACTTGATCTCTTGGTAACACCATTCGTAACACTTCTCGTAATGTCAATTCTTGGTTTGTTTATCATCGGACCAGTCTTCCACGTTGTTGAAAACTACATCCTTCTTGGAACAAAAGCTATTCTTAACTTGCCATTTGGTCTTGGTGGTTTCTTGATTGGTGGAGTTCACCAAGTTATCGTCGTATCAGGTGTTCACCACATCTTCAACTTGCTTGAAGTTCAATTGCTTGCTGCTGACCATGTCAACCCATTCAACGCTATCATCACAGCTGCCATGACTGCTCAAGGTGCTGCAACAGTAGCCGTTGGTGTAAAAACTAAAAATCCTAAACTTAAAACACTTGCTTTCCCTGCTGCTCTTTCTGCCTTCCTTGGTATTACAGAGCCTGCTATCTTCGGGGTTAACTTGCGTTTCCGTAAACCATTCTTCCTTTCATTGATCGCTGGTGCTATCGGTGGTGGATTGGCATCTATCCTTGGGCTTGCTGGTACTGGTAATGGTATCACAATCATCCCTGGTACAATGCTCTACATTGGTAACGGACAACTTCCACAATACCTTCTTATGGTAGCTGTATCATTTGCTCTTGGTTTTGCTCTTACTTACATGTTTGGTTATGAAGATGAAAAAGAGGTTGCTACTGAAGTAGAGACAGAACGTTTGGTCCAAGAAGAAACAACTGGTAACATTCCAGCAACTCTTCAAAATGAAACACTTGTAACTCCTATCGTTGGTGATGTTGTCGCTCTTGCTGATGTCAATGACCCAGTCTTCTCAAGTGGAGCTATGGGACAAGGTATCGCTGTGAAACCTAGCCAAGGCGTGGTCTATGCACCTGCTGATGCTGAAGTTTCAATCGCATTTCCAACAGGACACGCTTTTGGTTTGAAAACAACTGATGGTGCTGAAGTCTTAATCCACGTTGGTATAGACACTGTAACAATGAACGGTGAAGGTTTTGAAGCAAAAGTTGCTCAAGGTGATAAGGTTAAAGCTGGCGATGTTCTTGGAACATTTGATTCAAACAAAATCGCTGCAGCTGGACTTGATGATACAACAATGGTTATCGTTACAAATACAGCTGACTACGCTTCAGTAGCTCCAGTCACAACAGGTTCAGTTGCGAAGGGAGATGCTCTTATTGAAGTAAAAGCCTAATCATTCCTAGCTAAATGAAAACGAACAAATGACATGTTTGTTCGTTTTTGCTTGAATGGTAAGATTTACAGAGGAAAATCTAAAAAATAGAGAAATGTAGACTTTCGAAATATGCTATAATAAAGAAAATAAAAACAAGAGGTTTATCATGACAAAATTATATGGAAGCTTGGAAGCGGGCGGTACAAAGTTTGTCTGTGCTGTCGGTGATGAAAACTTTAACGTTGTAGAAAAAACACAATTTCCAACAACAACTCCAATCGAAACAATCGATAAAACCATCGAGTTCTTCTCAAAATTCGATAATCTTGCTGGTCTTGCAGTTGGTTCATTTGGTCCGATTGATATTGATAAAAACTCAAAAACTTATGGCTTTATCACGACGACTCCAAAACCAAACTGGGCAAATGTGGACTTGCTTGGTGCCCTTCGTCGCGCCATCAACGTGCCAATGTACTTCACTACAGACGTAAACAGCTCTGCTTATGGTGAAGTGGTTGCCCGTAACAATGCTGGTGGTCGTATCGAAAACTTGGTTTACTACACAATTGGTACTGGTATTGGTGCAGGTGTCATCCAACGTGGTGAATTCATCGGTGGAACCAGTCATCCAGAAATGGGCCATTATTATGTGGCGAAACACCCTATGGATATTGAAAAAGAATTCAACGGTGTTTGTCCATTTCACAAGGGCTGTTTGGAAGGTTTTGCGGCTGGACCAAGTCTGGAAGCTCGTACAGGTATTCGTGGTGAAAATATTGAACTCAACAGCTCTGTATGGGATGTTCAAGCCTACTATATCGCTCAAGCTGCGGTTAATGCGACAGTGACTTTCCGCCCAGACGTGATTGTCTTTGGTGGAGGGGTCATGGCTCAACAACACATGCTGGACCGTGTCCGTGAGAAATTTACAGCTCTTCTCAATGGTTACCTACCAGTACCAGATGTGCGTGATTATATCGTGACTCCAGCAGTCGCAGGAAATGGTTCTGCTACGCTTGGAAACTTTGTCCTTGCAAAAGAAGTTTCAAAATAAAGCACAAAATCCGCTTGGGAAACCAAACGGATTTTTTACGTGTTAAAGCATTTTCCAGAAAAAGTCAATAATATAGGTCAGACCGTAGGTATAAACCACGAGGGTAAAGGGCTTGGTCAAAATGATGATGGTCATATAGCGCTTGAAGCTCATCTTGGTCAGGGCAGCCAGCATACAGAGAAAGTCAGCTGGACTAATGGGCCAAATCATCATAAAGATAAAGAAACGGTCAAAACGATTGCCCTTATCCAACCAACCGATATACTTGTCATAGGTGCGCTTGCTGACGACAGACTGGACAAAGGCAGGCCCATAGAGGCGCACCAGATAAAAGATAATTGCACAGCCAATCACGATGCCGATATAGTTGTAAATAGTCCCGATGATGTGACCGTAGATAAAGACACCAGCCACCGAGGTCAAGGCTCCTGGAATGATAGGGACGACCGTCTGTAAAATCTGTAAAAAGATAAAGAGAGGTGGACCCCAGATACCCGCCTGCTGGATAAAGGCAGAGAGGGTTTCCTTAGACTGTAAAATCCCAGCCTGATAAGCCCAAATACAGAAAATCAAGGTGCCGACTCCCCCGACGATAGATGAGATATTGATAACTTGCTGTAGAAGGGGAGAAACAGCTTTCATTTGTTTATTCTGTGACATGTAAACTCCTCATAGATAGTATAACTCTACTATACCATATTTTGAGGAGAAAGACTAGATGGGATACTTCGTGTGACTTTGACTCAAGTATGATAAAATGGGAATAAGAAAATGACAGCTTAGAATGAGGAAAATCATGTTAGGATTGAAGTTTAATGGCACTTGGCGCAACTACCAAAAACAGGTATTGGATAATTTCCAAGAATACCAAGCAGATGGTCATGTCCACTTGGTTGCAGCGCCTGGTTCAGGGAAAACAACCATAGGAATCGAGTTGATTGCCCGCTTTAATAAGCCTGCCCTCGTTTTGGTACCGACAGTGACAATCCGGGAACAATGGGTAGATAGGATTCGCCAAGCCTTTTTAGAGGATGAGAACCAGGTCACAAGTCTAGTGTCTCAAAATCTCAAGGACATGAAGCAAATCACCATCGCCACCTATCAAGCTTTTCACAGTGCTATGCAACAGGTACAATCTCAAGAAGATAACGGCGAGGTTGAGGACTTTGTAGGCTTTGACCTGCTTGACAGACTCAAGGAAAGGGGTGTAGAAACCCTCTGTCTGGACGAATGCCATCACTTGAGAAACGAATGGTGGAAAAGTCTAGAAGACTTCCGTAAAAACTACCAGCAACTGCAAGTCATCTCTCTCACTGCGACACCGCCTTATGACAGTGAACCAGAACTCTGGGATCGTTATCTCCAGATGTGTGGTGAGATTGACCAAGAAATCACAGTGCCAGAACTGGTTAAGGAAGACACTCTTTGCCCTCATCAGGACTTTGTCTATATCTGTTTTCCGACCAAGGAAGAGGACAAGCGCTTGGAAGAGTTTGAAGACACCAAGTGGCAGTATGTCAGCCAACTAGTCGTTGATCCTGACTTTCAAGAGTTGATTCGGAGTTCCAAGGTTCTCAAAGGGAAAATTTCTGCAGATATTCTTCTTGAAGATCCCAAGTATCTCTCAGCGCTCCTCATTTATCTACAAGCTCAAAAACAGGAAATTCCCAAGTATCTACGAGACTTACTAGGAGCTGAAGGCTTGCCTTCCCTTAATTACTACTGGTTAGAAGTTCTCTTGCAAGGCCTTCTCTATCAAACTCCTGACTGGTATGAGGATCCGCAGGAGACAAAGAAAAAGATAGAAGCAGAACTGAAATCAAGAGGACTGATTGAAAAACGTCAGGTTTTCTTGGTCAAATCCAAGGCCAATGACCAAATCCTCAACCAATCTCTAGGAAAACTGGCTGGGATTGCATCTATTTTTGAGACCGAGTATGCCAGTCTAGGAAAGGACTTGAGACAGTTGGTCTTGGCGGACTATATCCGTAAGGACTTTGCCAGTTATCTGGGAGATGACCAAGCACCAATCACGCAATTAGGTGTCCTCCCTTATTTTGAAACCATTCGCCGCAGTGCACAAAAGCAAGGCTTGTCTGTCCCGATAGCAGTCCTTTCTGGTAGTGTCGTGATCATACCGGCCAGTGTCAAGGCAGAACTCGAAGCGCTCATCCCAAATACTAATTTGACCTTCTCAGCCATTGGGAAACTCGATCAAGGTACTTATCTCCAAGTAGGCTTTCCATCCAGCTTTAAGGGGATGGTCGCAGCAGTGACCGAGCTCTTCCAACGTGGTTCTATCCAGGTCTTAGTCGGAACCAAGTCTCTCTTGGGAGAAGGATGGGATGCCCCTTGCGTCAACTCTCTCATCCTCGGAAGTTTTGTCGGAAGCTTTATGATCAGCAATCAAATGCGGGGCCGTGCCATCCGTATCTGGCCAGGACATCCAGATAAGACCAGCAACATCTGGCACCTAGTAGCCATCAAACCTTACAAAAATCCAGCCTTTTCTAAGGAGGATGAAGAGGAACTAGACCTCAATCCTTATCAGGACCTACAAACCCTTGCCCGTCGTATGGACCATTTCCTCGGCTTATCCTATAAGGAAGATACTATCGAAACAGGTCTGGATCGCTTGAACTTTCCTGAGTTCCCATTTAAGAAAAAGAAACTCGAAGACTATAACGAGAAGATCATGGACCTATCCAAGGATCGCGCATCCTTACGTAAAAAATGGCAGGAATCTCTCATTGTTGCTGATAAGATTGAGATTGTCAATGAAGTTGCGACCGACAGCAAACGAATCCCTCTGCTTGCCCTAGCAGATGCTGAAAAGTGGCTTCGCTACGCTCTGATGATATTTGTCATTAGTCTCTTAGCTGATGTCGTTCGACTAACCTTCTTTGACTTGCCATGGTTGACAGCTCTTTGTGTCCTCTTTCTAGCTATCACAGCCTTTCGCTATTACAGCTACAAGAGTCCTTATAAACGCTTGCACCAAATCGGTGAAGCTATTCGCAAAGCCATGGTGACTGCCGGGCATTTGTCTGATGACCAGTCGCGCGTGCAGGTCGATGAGGACAAGGACAGCTTTAATGTCTTTGCTTATCTAAAAGGTGGCAGCATGCGAGACAAGGAACTCTTTTCGAGGGGGGTAGGAGAATTCTTTGCCCCTGTGGACAATCAACGCTACCTCTTAGTAGCTCAAAAAGCACCAGCCGGCCAGTCCAAGTATTTCGTAGTGCCTAGCCTCTTTGAAAAACGCAAGGAAGATGCCCAGCTCTTCCTAGATGGAGTCGCACCACATTTGGGCAACTACCAACTGGTCTACACTCGCAATGAAGCAGGCCGAAAAATCCTGCTCGAAGCCAGACTCAAATCCCTAGCTAACAAAAACGACCGCATCATCACTAAGAAAAAGGTTAAAAGTGCGTTGAAGTAGGGGAAGAACAATTTTAATGTTTATATAAAGAGAAAGAGGAAATAATTATGGCAGATACAATTTTAATTTTAGGCAATGGCTTTGATATTGCAATGGGGCGGAAAACGAAGTATACAGATTTTATTGAGTTTGAAAAACAATTATTTTCTAATCCTGATGAGGAATTACTAAAGTTTCTAAAAGATAAAAAAATATAAGGATTGAGGAATACAAATATAATTTGTATTTGAGATTTATTAATGAAAAATAGGGATAGACTTGGAGAAAATTGGTCTAACCTTGAAATCATGATTTCTCAACTTGCAGATGCAATAATGTATTTTAAAGAAAATAGTGAAGTATTATTTGCATGTACTGGCTATGCTAATTATTATGAATTTGATAATAACTTACCAGATATTAGTAATTACAATGCAAAACATTACCTAGTTAAAATAGTTGAAGAAAAAATTGATAAGATAGAATTCGACAACAGCGAAAAAGAGTTGCTAATAGAGGAACTTAAAAATATCTTCATCAAGGAGCTTGATTCATTAATTGAACTGTTAGAAATCTATCTGTCTTATTTGGACTACCTTGATTTTGATGTTCAAGGGATTGAAGCAAGTCCAACTGCCCTAGATGCAATATCGGATTTATCAAAATCCTCTGTCATAAACTTTAATTATACCAACACGTCAGCTTATTTATTTGGAACTGTTGAAAAAAGAACTCACTTTATACATGGGCGAATTGATTTAGAGAGAAACTTCAGTCGTATCAATACTATGGTCTTTGGAATTGAGGACAAAGAAAATGATGTCAACATTGATTTAATTCCTTATCAGAAATATTATCAAAGAGTTGTTAAAGAAACAGGAAGTGAATTTGAAAAATTTTTTAGAAAAAATTATACTAAGGAAAATTTCTCTACATCTGTAAGAAATATTCCTATATTAAGAACCTTGCAATCATTCTTGGTAAAGAAAAATTGGTAGAGTTAACAGGAAATCGAAATGTTGTATTTATAAAGAGTGATGATAAGGACCGTATGAAGAAAGAGCTACTACCTTAATAAAGTCAAAAAATAATTGAATTTATAGAGTGCAATTATAAAATCATATTTAAAAAATAGTTCATCCTCCACTCGCTCTTCTCGCTTCGAGTGGGTTTTCTTAAAATATGATAAAATAGAAGAGATAATACATTTATTTAATAAGGGAAGTAAAAATGGCAAGTAAAGAAAATGCAGAACGTAAGGAGCTGCATCGTAAAATTTGGGCGATTGCGGACGATGTTCGTGGTGCTGTAGATGGTTGGGATTTTAAGCAATATATCCTAGGTATCCTTTTCTATCGCTTTATTTCAGAGCATATGGCAGACTATTTTGACCGGGCCGAGCATGAAGCTGGCGATTTAGAATTCCGTTATGCTGAATTGAGTGACCAAGAAGCTGAGCAAGATTTCAAACCAGGGACAGTTGAGGATAAGGGATTTTTTATCCTTCCGAGTCAACTATTTGAAAATGTTGTCGAGAATGCCTCGCAAAATGAAAATTTAAACGAAGACTTGGCCAATATTTTCCAAGCTATTGAGAAATCAGCGATTGGCTTCAAATCAGAGGATGATATCAAAGGTTTGTTTGATAACTTGGATACACGAAGTAATATCCTTGGTGGAACTGTTCCAGAAAAAAATAAACGACTTTCTGACATTTTAAATGGTATCAATAGTATTAACTTTGGTAACTTTGAGGAAAATGACATCGATGCCTTTGGGGATGCTTATGAGTTCTTGATTTCCAACTATGCAAGTAATGCAGGAAAAAGTGGTGGTGAATTTTTCACTCCTCAGACAGTCTCTAAACTACTAGCTCGTCTAGTGATGGTCGGCAAGGACAAGATTAACAAGGTCTATGACCCAACATGTGGTTCGGGCTCTCTCCTTCTTCAAATGAAAAAACAATATGAAGACCATATTCTAGAGGATGGATTCTTTGGTCAAGAAATTAACATGACCAACTATAACTTGGCTCGGATGAATATGTTCTTGCACAATATCAACTACAATAACTTTGATATTAAGCGAGGAGATACCCTTTTAAATCCTCAGCATTTAGAAGAAAAGCCATTTGATGCTATCGTTTCTAACCCTCCGTATTCTGTCAAATGGGTGGGAGATGGAGATCCAACTCTAATAAATGATGACCGCTTTGCGCCAGCTGGTAAGCTAGCTCCTAAGTCAAAAGCTGACTTTGCCTTTATCATGCATAGTCTCAACCACCTGTCTAATAAAGGTCGAGCAGCTATTGTATGTTTTCCAGGAATTTTCTATCGTGGAGGAGCTGAAAAGACCATTCGTCAGTATCTAGTAGATAACAACTTTGTTGAAGCAGTGATTTCCCTTCCAGACAATCTCTTCTTTGGAACTTCTATCGCAACGACGATCTTGGTTTTGGCAAAAAATAAACTAGAGAACAAAACGCTCTTTATCGATGCGAGTAAGGAATTCAAAAAAGAAACTAACAACAATGTTTTGACGGATAGCAATATCGAACATATAGTTGAATTATTCTCTAATTATCAAAATGTTGACTATAAATCTGCTCTTGTTGATAATGATGTGATTAGTTCAGAGCAGGATTATAACCTATCTGTTTCAACCTATGTCGAACAAGAAGATACACGTGAGAAGATTGATATAGATGTTCTCAATAAAGAAATCGCTGATACTGTTACCAAAATTGACCACTTGCGTGCAGAGATAGACAAGATTGTAGAGGAGCTGAGCCATGGCAAATGATGTGATTCTCTATAGGACAGATGACGGCAAGTCCGCTATTGAACTTCACTTGGATAATGGAACGGTCTGGCTGACCCAACAAGAACTAGCTGAGCTCTTTCAAACTTCCAAGCAAAACATTAGTAAACATATCAAGACAATATTTGAAGATGGTGAATTAGATGAAACAGTGGTTGTCAACTATCAGTTGACAACCACTCGACACGGTGCAATAGCTGGTAAAACTCAGTCAAAAAAAGTCGCCTACTACAATCTGGATATGATTTTGGCGATTGGCTACCGTGTGCGATCTCTTCGTGGTATTCAGTTCAGACTCTATGCTTCGACAGTCTTGAAAGAGTATCTGATTAAGGGCTTTGCCATGGATGATGAGCGCTTGAAAAACTTGGGTGGAGGCTCTTACTTTAAAGAACTTCTTGAAAGAATCCGAGACATTCGCTCGAGTGAAAAAGTCTTTTATCGTCAGGTCTTGGATCTCTTTGCTACATCTAGTGACTACAATGCAAATTCAACAGAGGCAAAGAAATTCTTTGCGACGGTTCAAAACAAGATGCATTATGCCATTCACCACAATACTGCCAGTGAACTCATCTACAATCGTGTTGATAGCGAAAAGGAGTTTATGGGCTTGACCACTTTTAAGGGTGACCTCCCTACTCTATCTGAAGCAAAAGTTGCCAAGAATTATCTGACAGAAAAGGAACTCCGTGGACTCAATCAGCTTGTATCAGGATATCTAGACTTTGCTGAAAGACAGGCAGAGCGAGAAGAAGTCATGACTATGGCTGACTGGGTGACACACGTAAATCGTATTCTTCAGGCTACTGGAGAAGACTTACTGGACAATAGTGGCTCTATCTCTCGTGAACAGATGGAGCATAAGGTGGATAAGGAATATAAGAGCTACCAAGCCAAGACCCTCAGTCAAGTTGAAAAAGATTACCTCAAGGAAATCAAAAGTATTGAAAATCTAGCCAAGGAAGGAGGTAAGTGATGAACATCCTAGAAGAAATCCAGAACAGTCCCGTTGAGTGGAAAGAGTTGGGGGAAGTTGTTTTTACTGTGACAAGTCCGGTAAAGTTAGCTAAGAAGCAGTATCAATTAACAGGAAGAATACCGATTGTTGATCAGGGTGAACAATTCATAGCAGGCTATACAGACAATGAAAAATATCTTGAAAAAGATGAATACATAATTTTTGGAGATCATTCAGAACATATAAAATTTGTAGATTTCGCTTTTGTTCAAGGAGCTGATGGTTTAAAAATTTTGAAACCAAGGAGAGGTATAAACGCAAAATATTTATATTATTGCGTTTGTAATTTTTATAAGAAAAAAGGAAACTATAAAAGACATTGGAGTAATGCGAAAATTACTCTGATACCTATTCCTCCACTAAAAATTCAAGAAAAAATCGTACAAATACTTGACAAAATGACTGAATATGTTACAGAATTGACCTCAGAATTGACCTCAGAATTGACCTCACGTAAAAAGCAATATTCTTATTATCGAGATAAACTCTTATCATTTGAGGACGAAGTTTATCAGGTAGAGTGGAAGACAATCCTTGATATTTCTAAGAAGATAACATCTGGAGGTACACCAAATAGATCAAATAGTTTATATTATGGAGGTTCAATTCCTTGGCTTAGAACTCAAGAGGTAGATTTTCGGGAGATTTATGATACAGAATTAAGCATAACGGAAGAAGGATTAGCGAATTCATCAGCTAAATGGATTGAAAAAAATGCAGTTATAGTGGCTATGTACGGAGCAACTGCTGCGAAAGTAGGTATTGCCAAAATTCCATTAACAACAAATCAAGCATGCTGTAACATTGAGATAGATGAAGATATAGCAAATTATCGTTATGTTTACCACTGGTTGACTTATAATTACGAAGCATTAAAATCAATGGGACAAGGATCGCAATCTAATATTAATGCGGGGATGATAAAATCGTTCAAAATCCCAGTACCGTCTCTTGAAATCCAGTCTCGTATTGTTCAAGTTCTGGACAACTTTGACAAGGTTTGTAATGACCTCAACATCGGACTTCCCAAGGAGATTGAACTACGCCAAAAACAGTACGAATATTTTCGAGAAAGACTCTTGACATTCGTCGCCGAAGGCGAGTACACTGAGAGTAGAGTAGAGTAGAGGAGTGGGACAACTCCGCTATTATCAAGCTTTTACAGTGGGTATTTGGTTCAATTCGAGTGAAGTTGGGTGCTGTGGCACGTTATAGCAAAGCTAGGATAGAGGCTACGAAATTGACTTCGGAGAATTATGTTGGGGTGGATAATTTGTTGCAAGATAGAAATGGGAAAACAGTCGCCACTTATTTACCTGAGCAAGGAAGTTTTACAGGTTATGACCAAGATGATATTTTGATTGGGAATATTAGACCTTACCTTAAGAAAATATGGTATGCTAATCAATCTGGTGGAACCAATGGAGATGTGCTGGTTATTCAAAATTTATTTCCTTCTTGTTTGGAAAGTCAGTATCTTTATTATGTTTTATCAGACGATCGTTTCTTTTCCTATGATATGCAGTATGCAAAAGGTTCAAAGATGCCTCGTGGAGATAAAGCAGCGATTATGCAGTATAGCTTTATTCTCCCATCCCTTTCCGAGCAAGAGAGAATCGTCTCCATTCTTGACAATTTTAACACCCTAACCAACTCTCTTTCTGAGGGTCTTCCAAAAGAAATTGAACTAAGACAGAAACAGTATGAATACTGGAGAGAACAATTATTAAACTTCACTAGATAAATTCTTGAATCATTTTGAGAAGGAATCTCAATTAATACAATAAAAGGAAGCATACTATGGTTGATTATTCAAAAGTACATGAAGTAATTGCGGAAACAAATGAAGGGATTCTCTTGGCTGAGTATCAACCAGAGTATCGCACAGATAGAGAATTTCAGTCTGAGGCAGATTTGGAAAGACAATTGCTTATGGATTTAGTCAATGGTCTCAATTATGAACGATTGGATATCCATACACCTGCGGAGCTTTTAGCGAATGCAAAGGTTCAAATTGAAAAGCTTAATAAGGTGATCTTTACGAATGCTGAATGGCAACGTTTTGTAGTCGAGTATTTAGACTATCCCAATGAAGGTTTGGTTGAAAAACACGAAAAATACAAGAAAATCATATCTATGACTTTGTTTTTGATGATGGACGGATTAAAAACATTTTCATCCTTGACAAGAAAAACATTCACAACAACAGTATGCAGGTCATCAACCAAGTGACGCAAGTGGGGAGTCATACCAACCGTTATGATGTGACCATTTTAGTCAATGGTCTTCCGCTAGTTCAGATTGAATTGAAGAAGCGGGGAGTCAGTCTGCAAGAAGCCTTTAATCAGGTTCACCGTTATAGTAAGGAAAGCTTTAACAGCGAAAATTCTTTGTATAAGTATGTTCAGATTTTTGTGATTTCGAATGGCACCTATACACGCTACTTTGCAAATACAACAGCTCAGAATAAAAATCATTATGAGTTTACCTGTGAGTGGACAGACCGTAAGAACAAGACTATTCACGAATTGGAAGATTTTACTGTTACTTTCTTAAGCAAGCGTGTCCTCTTGGAAGTTTTGACCAAGTATTGTGTTTTTGATGTGGATAACACCTTGCTCATTATGCGTCCTTATCAGATAGCAGCAACTGAAAGTATCTTGCGCAAGATTCATTCTTCCAATGAAATGAAGAATTTTGGGACCATCAATGCTTGTGGTTATATCTGGCATACGACAGGGTCAGGGAAAACCTTGACCAGCTTTAAGACTGCTCGCTTAGCCACAGAGTTGGACTACATTGACAAAGTGATATTCGTTGTAGATAGAAAAGACTTAGACTATCAAACTATGAAGGAATATCAAAAATTCCAACCAAATTCAGTCAATGGTAGTAACAATACAAAAGAACTACAACGCAGTATCGAAGAAAATGATGATCGAATCGTTGTCACAACTATTCAAAAGTTAAATAAGTTTATCACTGCGAATCCTAATCATGAAGTCTATGCTAAGAAATGTGTCTTGATTTTTGATGAGTGTCATCGTTCTCAGTTTGGGAAGGCTCAAAAACACATTAAGAAGGCTTTTAAACAGTACGCCCTATTTGGATTTACAGGGACACCAATTTTCCCAGAAAATAGTTTAACGGGAGAAACAACTCAAGAAGTTTTTGGGGAGCAACTTCATAACTACGTTATCACGGATGCTATTCGGGATAAAAAGGTCTTGAAGTTCAAGGTTGATTACAACTATATCAAGCCTGAAATCAATAAGTATAGAGAAGCTGAAAAAGCAGTTGGCCGAGAGATTGATGAGAAGAAACTCAAAAAGATGGAAAAGGAGCTTCTTTTACATCCAGAACGGATAGCAACCATCACAGAATACTTACTTCGTGTGTATAATACAAAAACACACCGAAATCAACACTATACTCATAAACAAAAACAATTGTCTGGATTTAATGCTATGCTGGCTGTACAAAGTATTGAAGCAGCAAAATTATACTATGAAGAACTCCAACGACAGCAAGCAGCTTTACCAGAGGCTAAGCGTTTGAAAATTGCGACTATCTTTAGCTTTGCACCTAACGAAGAACAGTCAGCTTATGGTGAAATTCAAGATGAAGAGCTAGAACCTCAAGAAACAGCCATGCCTCTATCTTCTAAAGAGTTTCTTTCTAGAGCGATTGATGATTATAATCACATGTTTAAGACCAACTTCTCAGCTGATGGGAAGGAGTTTCAAAATTACTATCGTGATCTTTCCAAACGAGTTAAATCCAAGGAAGTAGATTTGCTGATTGTGGTCGGTATGTTCTTAACGGGATTTGATGCCCCGACTATGAATACACTCTTTGTCGATAAAAATCTACGTTATCATGGTTTGATTCAGGCCTTCTCGAGAACCAATCGAATTTTTAACAAGGTTAAACCTTTTGGAAATATTGTTTGTTTCCGTGATTTAGAAAAGGCTACGCAAGAAGCTATTAAGACTTTTGGAGACACAAATAAGCTTGAAATCATCTTAGAAAAAAGCTTTAGTGAATATATGGATGGTTTCGTTGACCAAGTAACGGGTATCGAGGTCAAAGGATATACTGCGGTTTGTCAGGAAATTCTGGAAAGATTCCCGAACCCGCAAGAAATTGAAACAGAGCATGATAAGAAGGAGTTTGTTAAGTTATTTGGTGAGTTGTTGAAGCTTGATAATGTTCTTCGAAATTATGACGAATTTCAAGAAATCGACAAACCTATTTCAGAAGGTTATCTTCAGGATTTAAGAAGCACTTATGTGGAAATTCGAGATGAATTTTTGAACCTTAAAAATTATGAAAAGACCAAGGATTTGGATGTTGATCTTTCAGATGTTGAATTTGAAATAGAACTCTTAAAGACAGATGAGATTAATCTGGACTACATTCTTGCATTGATTGTTGAAAAATCGAAGAATTCTGAGTCCAAAGAAGCAATGAAAGCAGAAGTTAGTCGTGTGATTCGTTCTAGTATCGATATTCGTGCCAAAGAAGAGTTGGTTATCGGCTTATCAATGACACTGATTTGCAAAAATTGAAAGACCATGATGGGATTATCAATGCTTTCTATGAATATGGCAAGGAGCGCAAGAAAATCGCAATCCATGACCTAGCTGAGTCTGAGAAACTTGTAGCTGATTACCAATTATTCATAGACAAATCAATTCAACGAGGTTATGCTGAAAACAGTGGGACTGATTTGGATTCGATTATTCCACCAACTTCTCGTAGACAGGGAGCGCGTGAACGGAAAAAGCAAGAAGTTTTACGTAAGATTCAGTTGTTAGTAGAGACTTATTCAGGTATTTAAGGATTGTTGACTAATATCTATTAGAAAAATCAGGCTCTACAAAAAACACTATTTATTCACTCATAATTCGCTCATTTTTAAGATATAACTTTGTTTCCATATTTCCGGGGAACTAGTAGAAAGTAAGGAGAAATATGGAAAATAACAACCAACGTGCCCTTTGCCAGCAACTCTGGGCGAGAAACAAATACCTCGTTTTGAGCCATTCCAGCAATATTTACAATGAAATTCGTCAGTACTTGAAGAATGAAGAGGTGGAGGTAAGTCATGTTCAGGAACTGATCGACCGTGCCTGTCAAATCCCTGAGCATAGAGGTCAAGTCTGCAATGCCTTTCAGCATATTTGGGGCTATTTCAAAAATAAAGCGACAGATGCTGAGCGCAAAGACTATATGCTTTTGCTGGATTGCTACCGCTTTGGTCAGGCTTCTCAGGAAGATTTGATCGCTAAGACTCGAGACTTGCTTGATCGTTATCCCAATACCTACTTGCAACATTCGACTTTACTGAAAGGAGACTCCCATGAGACTTTGGCATGAGGCTTTGATTTCACAGCTTCCTCGTCCTCAACTCTTGGGGCAACATCGAGAGTGTTGCGCCCTGCGTGGCAATGGCTGGGGCAGAAAGCATGCGACGGTGGACTATGTCTTTACTCACTCGCCCTATCGTCTCTATGCCTATCATGACTTGATTATGGAGGAGATGGTGAAACGAGGCTTTAAGGTCAGTCCAGAGTGGCTGGACAAGAACTACCGAGGTAAGACCTGCCCTCCTTATCAAGATTTAGCAGAGGAAAAGCTGAAAAGTCCTATCTATAGTGAGCATGATGCTACCTACTATGAGGAGTGTCTGGACAATCTCCGAGAGAAGGGGATTTAGCTGGAATAATAGTAAGGATTGCCTTCAATTTATAACTCTTCTCGTAATTTTTTCGAATAATAAAGATGAGACCTTTAGAGTTTTTCTAAGGTCTTTTTTTATGAGTGTTCAGATTTACTTTTAATAACTTTTGAGTTATAATTAACTTAGAAAGAGGTTGCTTGGTGCATACGATTTACTTCTATAAGGACAAAAATGGAAACGAGCCAGTTTTGGATTATATGAGAGAATTGGCCTGTCGTAAAAGTAAGGATAGCCGCATCAAACTCAATAAACTAAATGACTATATCGAGTTACTTAGTCAGCAAGGGACCAGAGCTGGGGAACCCTATATGAAACACTTGGAAGATGAGATATGGGAACTAAGACCTTTGAGAGATCGAATTTTATTTGTAGCGTGGCTTGATGGTAGTTTTGTTCTTTTACATCATTTTGTCAAAAAGACTCAGAAAACTCCTAGGAGAGAGATTGAAAAAGCCAAACGTGAACTGAAGAACTTAAAAGAAAGAGGGGTAAGTGATGAAGAATAGTGCTATTGGGAGTAACTGGAAGGATGTCCGGTCAGAACTCTTTACCAAGGAGGAAATACTTGAAAGTGATATGCGAGTGGCTATCATGAGTGAGTTGATTGAAACCAGACATGAGCAAGGAATCAGCCAGAAAAAGCTAGAGGAACTCAGTGGAGTGAGCCAGCCTGTCATAGCTAGAATGGAAACAGGAAAGACTAGTCCTCAGTTAGATACAGTCTTGAAAGTTTTAGCCAGTTTAGGAAAGACACTAGCAGTCGTCCCCCTAGAACAGAGAAAGAGTTGATAGGGATGAAATTACTTGGATGGCTAAAATCATCCACTGGATAATTTTACCTCCCGTCCGCACTTTTCAGGGAAATATCAGAATTACAAAAGAAAAATCAACCTATAGTCTTTTCTAATAACAAGCCATAGTCACTTATAAGAATTACTAATAACGCGTTTGACCAGTCTAACTGAAATATAGTTAAAAAACAAGCTACACAAAGGATTTGAGGCATTTGTCTCAGGTCTTTTTATTTTGTTTAAAACAGAGATATAGTTTCAAACTATATCAAAGCCTAATTTTTTACAATTATACAGATGATTTCTTTTCTGTTAAGATAGTTTCAACAACAAATTTTGGAGGACACATCATGTCAACTACAATCATCGGTTTCCCTCGTTTGGGCGAATTCCGCGAATTAAAATTTACAACTGAAAAATACTTTAGAAAAGAAATCTCAGAAGAAGAACTCCTTGCAGCAGCAAAAGACTTGCGTGCTAAACACTGGAACATTGTCAAAGAAAAAGGCATCACTGAAATTCCATCAAATGACTTTTCTCACTATGACAACTTTCTAGATGCAGCCTTCCTCTTCAACGTGGTACCTGCTTCAGTTCAAAACTTGGACTTGTCTGACCTTGAGCGCTACTTCGCTTTGGGTCGTGGTTACCAAGGAGAAAAAGGGGACGTTCGCGCCCTTCCAATGAAGAAATGGTTCAACACCAACTACCACTACATCGTTCCTAAATTTGAAAAAGACACTCAAGTAAAATTGGCTGGTCACAAAATCTTCGATGAGTTCCAAGAAGCCAAAGAACTTGGATTGAACACTCGCCCAGTTCTTGTAGGTCCATTCACTTTCCTTCAATTGTCAGACTTTGAAGAAGGCGTGAAAGCAGAAGATTTCGTAGACAGCTTAGTGGCTGCTTACCAAGAAGTTTTTGCAAAATTGGCTGAACTTGGTGCGACTCGCATCCAATTGGATGAAGCTGCTCTTGTCAAAAGATTTGACAGCTGAAGAAAAAGCTCTCTTCTTGAACCTCTACAACAAACTTTTGGCTGACAAAAAAGGTCTTGAAGTCTTGCTTCAAACTTACTTCGGAGACGTTCGTGACGTTTACGCTGACCTTGTAAACTTGCCAGTAGATGCTATCGGTCTTGATTTCGTTGAAGGTAAGAAAACTCTTGAATTGGTTAAAGGTGGCTTCCCAGCTGATAAGACTCTTTATGCAGGTATTGTCAATGGTAAAAACATCTGGCGTAACAACTACGAAAAGAGCTTGGCTGTTCTTGAGCAAATTCCAGCTGAAAACATTGTCTTGACAAGCTCATGCTCACTTCTTCATGTGCCATTTACAACTGCTAATGAAGAATTTGAACCAGCAATCTTGAACCACTTTGCCTTTGCAGTTGAAAAATTGGATGAAATCCGTGACTTGGATGCTATCCGCAATGGTCAAGGTGAAGAAGCACTTGCAGCTAACAAAGAACTCTTTGCGACTGAGCGTGTGGGTGAAAATGCGGAACTTCGTGCGCGTATCGCTGGCTTGACAGACGCAGACTACACTCGTTTGCCAGCCTTTGCAGAACGTGAAGCTATCCAAGAAGAAGCTTTCAAACTTCCAGCTCTTCCAACAACAACGATCGGTTCATTCCCTCAAACTAAAGAAGTTCGTGCGAAACGTTTGGCTTACCGTAAAGGTGAATTGTCTCAAGAAGAGTACGACGCTTTTCTTGCTGAAACGATTGATGAATGGATCAAATGGCAAGAAGATATCGACTTTGATGTCCTTGTTCACGGTGAATTCGAGCGTAATGACATGGTTGAGTACTTCGGTCAAAACTTGTCAGGTTACCTCTTCTCTAAAAATGGTTGGGTACAATCATACGGTATGCGTGGAGTTAAACCACCAATCATCTGGGGTGATGTAACTCGTCTTAACCCTATCACTGTTAAATGGTCTAGCTATGCACAAAGCCGTACAAACAAACCTGTTAAAGGTATGTTGACTGGACCTGTTACCATCCTCAACTGGTCATTCCCACGTGAAGACATCTCTATCAAAGATTCTACTCTTCAAATCGCCCTTGCTATCAAGGATGAGGTGCTTGACCTTGAAGCTGCTGGTGTGAAAATCATCCAAATCGACGAGGCTGCTCTTCGTGAAAAATTGCCACTCCGTCGTAGCGACTGGTACGAAGACTACCTTGACTGGGCAATTCCTGCCTTCCGCTTGGTACACTCAACAGTAGCGCCAGACACACAAATCCACACTCACATGTGTTACTCAGAATTTACAGATATCATCCCAGCTATCGATAACTTGGATGCGGACGTTATCTCATTTGAGGCTAGCCGTTCAAACCTTGAAATCTTGGACGAACTCAAAGCGAAAAACTTCCAAACAGAAGTGGGACCTGGGGTTTACGATATCCACTCACCTCGTGTGCCGAACGAAGGCGAAATCGACAATACAATCGAAGCCATCCTTGCTAAAGTGCCAAGCAAGAAAGTTTGGATCAACCCTGACTGTGGTTTGAAAACACGTGGTATTCCAGAAACAAAAGAAAGCTTGATCCGCCTTGTTGAAGCAGCTAAAGCTGCGCGTGAGAAATTGTAAGATAAGATTTCTCAAGAAGCGCTGTTTGGTCAATCTGCCTGTTTCACTTGGGTTCTAGGAGTCCAGCTAACGAAAAAATCAACTAGAAAAGGATAATGACTATGTCACGCCAAACACCGTCACTCTCATTTGAAGTGTTCCCTCCCAACCCAGCCGTGGGTAATGATAAAATTATTTCTGCTCTTCAAGATATGCAGGAGTTGGCTCCCCACTTTATCAGTGTGACTGCCAGCAATAATAAATTTAATATCAAGGAAACGACGGTCCGTTTGGCTGACTTTATCCAAAATGACTTGGCGATTCCGACTATTGCTCATTTGCCAGCCATCTATTTGACTAAGGACAAGGTTGCTGAATCCATTGCTGATTTGGACAAGGTTGGAGTGCAGAAAATCTTGGCTCTTCGTGGGGATATTATTCCTGATGTGGAACCACAAAAGGATTTCCGCTATGCAACCGACTTGATTGAGTTCATCAAGGAACAAGCCCCTCACTTTGATATTGTTGGTGCTTGTTATCCAGAAGGGCATCCAGATTCACCAAATCAGATTTCAGATATTCAAAATCTTAAGAAGAAAGTGGATGCAGGCTGTTCGAGCCTTGTAACTCAGCTTTTCTTTGACAATGAGCGCTTCTATGATTTCCAAGACAAGTGCATCTTGGCTGGGATTGATGTTCCTATTCATGCAGGGATTATGCCAATTCTGAATCGAAATCAGGCTCTCCGTCTCTTGAAGACTTGTGAGAATATCCATCTTCCACGCAAATTTAAAGCCATTTTAGACAAGTATGAGCATGACCCTGAGTCGCTCAGAGCAGCAGGACTTGCCTATGCAGTGGACCAAATCGTGGACTTGGTAACTCAGGATGTTGCCGGTGTGCATCTCTACACTATGAACAATGCAGAAACAGCAAAATACATCCACCAAGCAACCCATGCCTTGTTTAATCATCAGTCTCTAGGATAATAAAAAGCAAACCATTCTTCTCAGGTGAGGGAATGGTTCCTTTTTAATGGTAAAGACCGCACTTTTTAAGAAAAATATGATAAAATAGACTCTGTACGTACTTGATACAAAGATGAGGGTATTTAGGTTGTAGAAGTTTGTTTAAAGTTGATTATTTTTTTAAAACAAAATCTGACAATGTGTGTCTCAAAAAACACGAACGGAGTGAGTATTTAAAAGATATTTCACGCTATCGTGGTATCCTAGATGATAACAATATTATTATCTAAGACGGGATTTTTGAGAGTAAAATAGTTCGGGGAACTATTTTAGCCTGAGCATAGAAATGAAAAGGCGAAGTAATTAAAAATTACCATTGAAATTCCATTGGATTTCTAAAATCATCCACTGGATAATTTTACCTCCCGTCCGCACTATTTCAGGGAAATATCAAAAAGATACTTAATTGAATTTTGGCCTCATTTCTTAGGAAAAAAGATAAGCTTCCTAGCACTCATCGAGTGCGGCGTCACCTTCCTATTTTTCTACAGAAATGTTCGGCAAGCCGAACCGTCCAAAATATCTTGTGTAATTGAACCCGACCGAAAAGCTGTGTCAAAAAGATAAACTGTCTTGTCTTCATCGAAGACTTCGTCAGTTTCCTATTTTCCTTTGAGTTGCTTAACGGCTTTGTATCTTGATCTTTGTAGGCAAGACGTATAATATTATCAATCCAAAGGGGATTAAAATGACAAAACAAGTGTTTCAAACGACTTTTGCGGGTCGTGAGTTAATTGTAGAGACTGGTCAGGTTGCTAAGCAAGCAAATGGCTCTGTTGTTGTACGTTACGGTGAGTCAACTGTCTTGACTGCTGCCGTTATGTCTAAGAAGATGGCAACTGGGGATTTCTTCCCTCTTCAAGTCAACTACGAAGAAAAAATGTATGCGGCTGGGAAGTTTCCTGGTGGCTTTATGAAACGTGAAGGACGTCCTTCAACAGATGCGACCTTGACAGCGCGTTTGATTGACCGTCCAATCCGTCCTATGTTTGCGGAAGGTTTCCGTAATGAAGTCCAAGTCATCAATACCGTGCTTTCTTATGATGAAAATGCTTCTGCACCAATGGCTGCTATGTTTGGTTCATCCTTGGCGCTTTCTATCTCAGATATTCCATTTGACGGACCAATCGCCGGTGTCCAAGTGGGTTATGTGGATGGTCAAATCATCATCAACCCAAGTCAAGAACAAGCAGAGCAATCTCTCCTTGAATTGACAGTAGCTGGTACCAAGCACGCCATCAACATGGTAGAGTCTGGTGCCAAAGAATTGTCAGAAGAAATCATGTTGGAAGCCCTTCTTAAAGGGCACGAAGCGGTCAAAGAATTGATTGCTTTCCAAGAAGAAATCGTTGCTGCTGTCGGTAAGGAAAAAGCAGAAGTAGAATTGCTTCATGTGGATGCTGACTTGCAGGCTGAAATCATCGCAGCCTACAACAGCGACCTCCAAAAAGCTGTTCAAGTAGAAGAAAAATTGGCACGTGAAGCTGCAACTCAAGCAGTCAAAGACCAAGTAACTGCTGTTTACGAAGAAAAATATGCAGATCATGAAGAATTTGACCGTATCATGCGTGATGTGGCTGAAATCTTGGAACAAATGGAACACGCTGAAGTGCGCCGTTTGATCACAGAAGATAAGGTACGTCCTGATGGTCGTAAGGTCGATGAAATCCGTCCTTTGGATGCGGTTGTTGACTTCCTTCCTCGTGTGCACGGTTCTGGTCTCTTCACTCGTGGACAAACTCAGGCTCTTTCAGTCTTGACCTTGGCTCCGATGGGGGAAACTCAAATCATCGATGGTTTGGACCCAGAGTACAAGAAACGCTTTATGCACCACTATAACTTCCCACAATACTCTGTAGGGGAAACTGGACGTTACGGTGCGCCAGGTCGTCGTGAAATTGGTCACGGTGCTCTTGGTGAGCGTGCTCTTGCTCAAGTCTTTGCCAAGCTTGGAAGAATTCCCATACGCTATCCGTCTGGTAGCTGAAGTCTTGGAATCAAATGGTTCTTCATCTCAAGCTTCTATCTGTGCGGGAACTCTTGCCCTTATGGCTGGTGGTGTGCCAATCAAGGCGCCAGTAGCTGGTATTGCCATGGGTCTCATCTCAGATGGAAACAACTATACAGTCTTGACAGATATCCAAGGTTTGGAAGACCACTTTGGAGATATGGACTTTAAGGTTGCAGGTACTCGTGACGGGATTACAGCCCTACAAATGGATATCAAAATTCAAGGGATTACTGCAGAAATCTTGACTGAGGCCCTTGCTCAAGCCAAGAAAGCGCGTTTTGAAATCCTTGATGTGATTGAAGCAACTATTCCAGAAGTTCGTCCAGAATTGGCTCCAACTGCTCCGAAAATTGATACCATCAAGATTGATGTGGACAAGATCAAGATTGTCATCGGTAAGGGTGGAGAAACCATCGACAAGATTATCGCTGAAACAGGCGTTAAGATTGATATTGACGAAGAAGGAAATGTATCTATCTACTCTAGCGACCAAGATGCCATCAATCGTGCCAAAGAAATTATTGCTGGTTTGGTCCGTGAAGCCAAAGTGGATGAAGTTTACCGTGCTAAAGTCGTTCGTATCGAGAAATTTGGTGCCTTTGTCAACCTCTTTGACAAGACAGATGCCCTTGTTCATATCTCTGAGATGGCTTGGACGCGTACCAATAATGTCGAAGACTTGGTAGCCATCGGGGATGAAGTTGATGTTAAGGTTATCAAGATTGATGAAAAAGGACGTGTGGATGCTTCTATGAAAGCCCTCCTTCCTCGTCCTCCAAAACCTGAACGTGATGAAAAAGGTGAAAAGTCTGAGAGACCTCACCGCCCACGTCATCACAAGGACCACAAACCTAAGAAAGAATTTACAGAAACACCAAAAGATTCAGAATAAGAAAAGGAGAAATGTATGGGATGGTGGCGCGAAACCATTGATATCGTAAAAGAAAATGATCCAGCGGCCCGCACCACTTTGGAGGTTTTGCTGACTTATCCAGGTGTCAAGGCCTTGGCTGCCCACCGTCTCTCGCATTTTCTCTGGAAGCATGGCTTCAAACTCTTGGCTCGTATGCACAGTCAGTTTTGGCGCTTTTGGACTCAGATTGAGATTCATCCAGGTGCCCAGATAGGCTCAGGGGTCTTTATCGACCACGGTTCTGGCTTGGTGATTGGAGAGACGGCTATCGTTGAGACGGGAGTTCTCCTCTATCATGGGGTGACTCTTGGGGGAACAGGGAAAGACTGTGGCAAACGCCATCCGACCGTTCGAAAGGGAGCTCTCATATCGGCTCATGCCCAAGTTATCGGACCAGTGGAAATCGGTGAAAATGCTAAGGTTGGTGCAGCAGCAGTTGTTGTGGCAGACGTACCTAGTGATGTGACTGTTGTCGGTATTCCTGCTAAGATTGTCCGCCTTCATGGTAAGAAGGATGAGCCGGTCATTCACGAAGTTGAAGAAAAACGAGAGTACTACGTCAATAAACTCGAGCATGCTAAAGATGCCAGTCACAGATCGTCGGGGTTGTAGAGAGTAGTAATGCTTTAGGTAGGAGGTTAGGTAAATGCTATTAGAAGAATTCGAAAATGTACCTGCTGTTATCGAACCAACTGATCGAAATATTCGTGGTGGTGGAGAAATCTGTGACACCTTGAGCGGGAAGTAGACAGGAGAGGCGCTTGAATGTTTAAGAATGAACCGTTCTGTTGCAGATTGGAATTGCTGTGTCTGGTTTATTTTTATTGTCCAGCAAGGATTTTGTTGGATACTTTGATGAGCTTAGGTATAATCATCTGGGGCTATCCCGCTAAGTGAAGGCGAAGCAGAAGTAGAAAGGAAACTACAAGAATGGCAGTATATTTTTACGGCTGTATCACTATGGATGGCTACTTGGCAGACAGCCAGCACAGGATAGACTGGCTGCATCAGCTTGGTTCTGTAGAGGATACAGGCTATGATGACTTTTACAGGCAAATGGATATCACCATTATGGGAAAGCGGACCTTTGAGGAAATCCAAGATTTGCAAGATGTAGAAAGTTTTTATCAAGCTACGGAAAACTATGTCTTTACGCATGATAGAAACCTGCCTGTCAGCAATTACCAGCCAGTAGCTGGGGATGTGGTGGACTTTGTTCACCAGATTGACAAAGGCAAAAATGTCTTTGTGATTGGTGGTAATTCCTTAGTAGGACCGCTCTTGGATGCGGATCTTTTCGACCACCTCATTATTCAGATAGCGCCTCTTATCCTAGGAAAGGGGGTTCCCCTCTTTACCCAAGAGGAAGGGCAGCGCTTTTATCAACTGGATAGCCTCAGACAATTTGGCCCTTTTGCAGAGCTGGTTTTCAGCCGAAAAAATCAGAAATAGAGAAGGGAGTGGACCGCATGATTAAAATTTACGATACCATGTCTCGTGATTTGCGAGAATTTGTCCCAATCGAGGACGGCAAGGTCAAGATGTATGTTTGTGGGCCAACCGTGTATAACTATATCCACGTGGGGAATGCCCGCTCAACAGTAGCTTTTGACACGGTTCGTCGCTATTTTGAGTACCGTGGGTATGAGGTTGCTTATATTTCCAATTTTACAGATGTGGATGATAAGATTATCAACCGTGCCAAGGAAGAAGGGATCACGCCTCAGGAGGTTGCAGACAAGTATATCGCTGCCTTTCGTGAGAATGTGACGGCCTTGGGCGTCAAACCTGCGACCCGCCATCCGCGTGTGGTGGAGTTTATGACTGACATTATCCGCTTTGTGGAAGACTTGATTGAAAAAGGCTTTGCCTACGAGAGTCAAGGAGATGTCTATTTCCGTGTGGAAAAATCTCACAACTATGCCAAATTGGCCAATAAAACCTTGGAAGATTTGGAGCTAGGTGCTTCAGGTCGTACCGATGAAGAAACGGCTCGCAAGGAAAATCCAGTGGACTTTGCCCTTTGGAAATCTGCCAAATCAGGCGAGATTTCTTGGGACAGTCCTTGGGGACCTGGTCGTCCGGGCTGGCATATTGAGTGTTCGGTCATGTCGACAGAAATTTTGGGCGATACTATTGATATCCACGGTGGTGGAGCCGACCTTGAGTTTCCTCACCACACCAATGAAATTGCTCAGTCTGAAGCTAAAACAGGCAAGACTTTTGCCAACTACTGGATGCACAATGGCTTTGTCAATATCGACAATGTCAAGATGTCCAAATCTTTGGGGAACTTTATCACTGTCCATGATGCCCTCAAAACGCTCGATGGGCAAGTGCTTCGTTTCTTCTTTGCGACACAACATTACCGTAAGCCTATCAACTTTACGGAAAAGGCAGTGCGTGATGCAGAGACCAATCTCAAGTATTTAAAGAATACTTATGAGCAACCATTTTCTGGAACTGTAGATGCTCAAGAGTTGCAGGCTTTTAAAGATAAGTTTGTAGCTGCTATGGATGAGGATTTCAACTCTGCCAACGGTATTACAGTAGTCTTTGAAATGGCCAAATGGATTAACTCTGGCAATTATGATGCAAGTGTTAAGGAAGCTCTTGCGGCTATGTTAGAGGTCTTTGGAATTGTCTTTGTTGAGGAAGATTTGGATGCAGAGATTGAAGACTTAATCCAAAAACGCCAAGAAGCGCGTGCCAATCGTGACTTTGCTACAGCGGACCAGATCCGTGATCAATTGGCTGCTCAAGGGCATTAAAGCTCTTGACACCAAAGATGGAGTGAGGTGGACACGTGATTGATGTCAATCTCATTAACGGGATTGCGTTAGCTTTTGAGGGGGACGCGGTGTATTCTATGTATATTCGCCGTCACCTCATCCTCAAAGGCATGACAAAGCCCAATAAACTCCATCAAGAAGCGACCAAGTATGTCTCAGCCAAAGCTCAGGCTCGCCTGATTTCCCTTATGTTAGAGGAGCAGGTCTTAACAGAAAAAGAAGAAGAAATCTACAAACGTGGTCGCAATACCAATAGCCACACCAAGGCCAAAAATGCTGATGTGGTGACTTACCGTATGTCCACAGGTTTTGAAGCCGTGATGGGCTATCTCCATATGACAGAAAATTTGGAACGTCTTGAGAGCTTGATTTTGTGGTGTATCCAAAAAGTGGAGGGCTAGGACATGATGGAAAAAGAACTACAAGACTGGTTTCCTGAGGCTCAGATTTCAGACCAACCAGTAGAGAAAGAGGGCTATCTCACTCTCCCTTTAGCTTCTCAGCAGTGGATTTTGCTGGAGGAAGCTGGGCTCAGCGAGCGTGAAAAGCAGTTGGTTGCCCTTTTGACCCAGCAGGAGCAGGCTCGTTCGCTCAATCCTTGGTATTCCTATCTGATTGAGGGTAAGGGACAGGCACCGCAAGCTTTTAAAAAGATTCAGCTGGTTTATTGTCATCTTTCCTATTTTCAGCAGGAAAATCTAGCTTCTTGGCTGGATATGATGCGGACTCTTTTTCCTAACTGTCAGACGGTGCTTCAGGTCGGAGCTCAGGATTATGTTTTCGTGCTTCAACAAGATAAATACACCTCTGTACGAGCTATTTTAAGTGATACGATTGAAGCGGTTGAGTATGACTTTGGACTGCGTCTCTCTATCATGTTAGGTCAGGTTTGGTCTCAGACGGTGCATCAAGCCCTATCAGATTTGATTAAAGCAGAGCGAGATTTGTTTAAGACTTGGTGGCGTCAGGGTCACCAAGGTGTTCATACTTTTTCGCAACTCTATCTTTGGAGTATGGGAGAAAGACTCGTGGACTTGAGAGGCAATCAAGGAATGTCTACACCAGATGATTTTGGATCAAGATCAGATTCAGGAAATCATTCTCTCTCTTTGGGAAAATAGTGCTGTCCTAACAAAAACAGCCCAGCAACTCTATCTGCACCGCAATTCTCTCCAATACAAGATTGATAAATGGGAAGAATTGACAGGGCTTCAGTTGAAGGAATTGACCGATCTGACCTTGTGTTATCAATTGATTTTACCAGATATTCTCTAAAGTTTTGTGCAAGTTGCACAGAACTTTTTTATTTTTTTGGTCACCTTGCCATAGAAATGTAAAGCGTTTTCATCTATAATAAAACTATCAAAAGACAAAAGGAGTTCACCTCATGGTAGAATTGAATCTTAAAAACATTTACAAAAAATATCCAAACAGCGAACACTATTCAGTTGAAGACTTCAACTTGGACATCAAAGACAAAGAATTTATCGTTTTCGTAGGTCCTTCAGGATGTGGTAAATCAACAACTCTTCGTATGATTGCTGGTCTTGAAGACATCACAGAAGGTACTGCATCTATCGATGGCGTGGTTGTCAACGACGTAGCTCCAAAAGACCGTGACATCGCCATGGTATTCCAAAACTACGCTCTTTACCCACACATGACTGTTTATGACAACATGGCTTTCGGTTTGAAATTGCGTAAATACAGCAAGGAAGACATCGACAAACGTGTACAAGAAGCAGCTGAAATCCTTGGATTGAAAAGAATTTCTTGGAACGTAAACCAGCTGACCTTTCAGGTGGTCAACGTCAACGTGTTGCCATGGGTCGTGCCATCGTCCGTGATGCAAAAGTATTCTTGATGGATGAACCGTTGTCAAACTTGGATGCAAAACTTCGTGTATCAATGCGTGCTGAAATTGCGAAAATCCACCGTCGTATCGGAGCTACAACTATCTACGTAACTCACGACCAAACAGAAGCGATGACACTTGCAGACCGTATCGTTATCATGTCTGCTACTAAGAACCCTGCTGGTACTGGTACTATCGGACGTGTGGAACAAATCGGTTCTCCACAAGAAGTTTACAAGAACCCAGTTAACAAATTTGTTGCAGGTTTCATCGGAAGCCCAGCAATGAACTTCATCAACGTGAAATTGGTTGGTAGCGAAATTGTTTCTGACGGTTTCCGTTTGAAAGTACCAGAAGGAGCATTGAAAGTTCTTCGTGAAAAAGGCTACGAAGGTAAAGAATTGATCTTCGGTATTCGTCCAGAAGACGTGAATGCAGAGGAAGCATTCCTTGAAACATTCCCAGATTCAGTTGTAAAAGCTACTATCTCTGTATCAGAATTGCTTGGTTCAGAATCTCATCTTTACTGCCAAGTTGGTAAAGACGAATTTGTTGCTAAAGTGGATGCTCGTGACTACTTGCAAACAGGTGCAACAGTTGAACTTGGATTTGACTTGAACAAAGCACACTTCTTCGATGTAGAAACTGAAAAAACAGTCTACTAAGTAAATGAAATGTTAAAACACTGCTAGAAATCTGGCAGTGTTTTTTGAGATTGCGTAGAAAAAACTCCTGGGAAATTCCAGGAGAGTATGAGTGGTTATTTAAACTTGAATCCTTCGTAAATAAGCTCTGTTTTTGGATTTTGTTTCTTAATCTGTTTGGCAAGTGACTTCATCATGGAAAGAGGACCACACATATAGACGCTTGCATGTTCGGGCACTTCTTCTTGATCAAAATTAAGATAGCCGTCTTTCCTACTGTCTACTAGATGGAGTTCAAAATTAGGATTTTTCTGAGCATAGTCATGGAGCAAATCTATATAAACTGCATTTTCCTCTCCACGGAAGCTATAGTAGAAGTGAACCTGTTTTTCTAAAATAGGATGTTTACGGATGTAAGAGATAAAGGGGGTGATCCCAATACCTCCAGCAATCCAAACCTGATTTTCTCGTCCTTCTTCTATGATCATGTGTCCGTATGCTCTATCTACTCTTACTTTGCTGCCGACTTGAAGATTGTCATAGATATTCTTGGTATGGTCACCTGAATTTTTAACAGTAAAGTAAAGCGTTTGACCATGACCTCCTGAGATAGAAAAGGGATGTGGAGCACTTTCAAAACCTTCTTGGAAAATCTTTAGGAAGGCAAATTGTCCTGCTTGATAGTTGAAAGGTCTACTAAGATGGATTTGAATTTCTCTAGTATCGTGATTTAAGCGTTTGAGTTTGGTAATTTTCCCTAGATAGGGGAAGGAAATCTTTTGATATAGAAAAATGATATAAAAACCAGCTAGTAAGCCTAAAAGGGCATAGCTACCAACAAGAAAACTTAGAGGATTAAATGTAAGGAGACGATTACCCATTATCATGTAGACATGAAAGAGTCCGAAAATATAAGCTAGATAAACCAAGCGGTGAATCCATCGCCAAGCTTCGTATTGGATATATTTGCCTAAATAGGCGACAAGAATGATACTGATAAAGATATAGATGGCAAGATTGCCAAACTGAGCAGCTAATCGAGAGCCCCACAAACCGCCCATACTAAAGTTATGAAAGATGAGTAGGATGATGGATAGAAAGGCTGTGAATTTGTGGACGGTGTAGACCTTCTCCAAACCGTGAAACCAGCTTTCTAGTAGAGGGAGACGAGTGGCTAGGATAAAGGTCAGGGATAGGCTTGTTAAAGCTAGTCCTGGAATCATGAATTGGGGAGAAGTGCTCATCCAAGTTAAAATAGTCAAGACAAAACTAGCTATGATAAAGAGTATTCCTTTGAGTGATTTCATAAAAAATTCCATTTCATTAAGATTTTGATTTGTTGTAAATAAATTTGTTACATTTTATCATAGAAGATGTATGGTGTCAAATTGAGGTCTATAAATATCTACTATCATCAAAAAACTCTCCCATTTAACTGGAGAGTCGCTGTTTATTCTGCAGCTTGTTGCCAACGTTTTGCTAGCATATGAGATAGGCTAGAAATTGCTAGGTTAAAGCTGAAGTAGATGAGGGCAATCAGCATATACAGACTGAAGACCTGCTCTGGTTCGAAATAACGGCCCATGAGAATTTGGCTAACTCCAAAGAGTTCTTGTAGGGCGATAACAGAGTAGAGAAGACTGGTATCCTTAATCACGGTTACAAACTGGGAAATAATGGCTGGTAGCATTTTACGAATTACTTGTGGGAGAATGATGTGGTAGAGGATTTGGGTTGAGGTAAATCCTTGTGAAATTCCTGCTGGTAAGGAATCTCCTTTGTGTTAGATTTTATAACATGATTCTACACCAAAAGATTTTTCTTGTCAAATCATATCAGAAAAAAGTTAGTAAAATTTTTGTAGAAAGCAATCAGGATAGAGAAAAAGCCTAAATCATGTTATAATGAAGCAATAGAATTCTTAGAAAGAGTGGATGTCTTTTTGATAACACCTACTTATGAATGGCAGTTTGCCCCGCAGGTAGAAGATGCGGATTTTACAAAAATAGCCAAGAAGGCTGGATTGGGTCCTGAGGTGGCTCGGTTATTATTTGAAAGAGGAATTCAGGACCAAGAAAGTCTGAAGAAGTTTTTAGAACCTTCCTTGGAGGACTTGCACGACCCTTATCTGCTCCATGATATGGACAAGGCAGTGGAACGGATTCGTCAGGCCATTGAAGAAGGGGAAAATATCCTCGTTTACGGTGATTATGATGCGGATGGTATGACTTCAGCTTCTATTGTTAAGGAAAGTTTGGAACAGCTTGGCGCTGAGTGCCGTGTTTACTTGCCTAATCGTTTTACTGATGGCTATGGACCTAATGCCAGTGTTTACAAATACTTTATCGAGCAAGAAGGAATTTCCTTGATTGTGACGGTGGATAATGGAGTTGCTGGTCACGAGGCTATTGAATTAGCTCAGTCTATGGGGGTGGATGTCATTGTGACTGACCACCATTCCATGCCTGAAACCTTACCAGATGCCTATGCTATTGTCCATCCTGAACATCCGGATGCGGACTATCCTTTTAAATATTTGGCTGGTTGTGGAGTTGCTTTCAAGCTGGCTTGTGCCCTTTTAGAAGAAGTACAAGTGGAATTGCTTGATTTGGTCGCTATTGGTACCATTGCTGATATGGTAAGCTTAACAGATGAGAACCGTATCTTGGTTCAATATGGTCTGGAAATGTTGGGACATACTCAGCGCATTGGTTTACAAGAAATGCTGGACATGGCTGGGATTGCTGTCAACGAAGTAACAGAAGAAACGGTTGGTTTCCAGATTGCCCCTCGTTTGAATGCCTTGGGTCGCTTGGATGATCCTAATTCTGCCATTGATTTGCTGACTGGCTTTGATGATGAGGAAGCTCACGAGATTGCTCTCATGATTCATCAGAAAAACGAAGAGCGCAAGGAAATCGTTCAGTCTATCTATGAAGAAGCTAAGATTATGATGAATCCTGAGAAGAAGGTTCAAGTTTTGGCTAAGGAAGGCTGGAATCCTGGGGTTCTGGGAATCGTGGCTGGTCGTTTGTTGGAAGAACTAGGACAGACAGTCATCGTTCTCAATATAGAGGACGGTCGTGCCAAGGGTAGTGCTCGTAGTGTGGAAGCGGTCGATATTTTTGAAGCCCTTGATTCCCATCGCGACCTCTTTATCGCATTTGGCGGTCATGCTGGCGCAGCAGGAATGACGCTGGAAGTGGAGAAACTCTCAGATTTATCTCAGGTTTTGGAAGATTATGTCCGTGAAAAAGGCGCAGATGCTGCTGGCAAGAACAAGTTAAATTTAGATGAAGAACTGGATTTGGAGACACTTAGCTTGGAAACGGTCAAAAGTTTTGAACGTTTGGCACCTTTTGGCATGGACAATCAGAAACCTGTCTTTTATATCAAGGATTTTCAGGTCGAAAGTGCCCGTACTATGGGGGCAGGCAATGCCCATCTCAAACTGAAAATCTCTAAGGGTGAAGCTAGTTTTGAAGTGGTAGCCTTTGGTCAAGGCAGATGGGCAACAGAATTTGCTCAAACCAAGAATCTAGAGTTGGCAGTCAAATTGTCTGTCAACCAATGGAATGGCCAAACTGCCCTCCAATTGATGATGGTGGATGCGCGTGTGGAAGGTGTTCAACTTTTTAACATCCGTGGGAAGAATGCAGTTTTGCCAGAAGGGGTTCCAGTCTTGGATTTTGCTGGGGAACTGCCCAATCTAGTAAATAGTGAAGCTGTTGTTGTAAAAACCATTCCTGAGGATATTACTCTGTTGAAGACCATTTTTCAGGAACAGAATTTCTCTGCTGTCTATTTCAAAAATGATATTGACAAGGCCTACTATCTGACAGGCTATGGGACTAGAGAGCAGTTTGCCAAATTGTACAAGACCATCTACCAGTTCCCAGAGTTTGATATTCGCTACAAACTGAAGGATTTGGCAGCTTATCTTAATATCCAACAAATCTTGCTGGTCAAGATGATTCAAGTATTTGAAGAGCTAGGCTTTGTGACGATCAAAGATGGTGTCATGACAGTGAATAAAGAGGCACCAAAGCGGGAGATAGGAGAAAGTCAAATTTACCAAATCTCAAACAAATCGTCAAAGACCAAGAAATGATGGCGTTGGGTACCGTGCAAGAAATTTATGACTTTTTAATGGAAAAAGAGTAGATGATAGGAAAGAGTTGGGAAACCAGCTCTTTTTTGAAAACAAATCTTCATTTTGAAAATCATCAAAAAAATGGTATAATGGTAGGAAAAGATTCGGCTAAAAGTAGTGCTTTTAGAATAAGAGGGCAAGCAACCCTATAATCAAGATAAACTAAGCTTTCGGAGGAAAAATGAGTAATATCAGTTTAACAACACTTGGTGGTGTGCGTGAAAATGGGAAAAATATGTATATCGCTGAAATCGATGGGTCTATTTTCGTTTTGGATGCAGGTCTAAAATATCCTGAAAATGAACAACTAGGGGTGGATGTGGTCATTCCCAATATGGACTACCTTTTTGAAAATAGCGATCGTATCGCTGGGGTCTTCTTGACCCACGGCCATGCGGATGCCATTGGTGCTCTGCCTTATCTCTTGGCTGAAGCCAAGGTACCTGTATTTGGCTCTGAGCTGACCATTGAGTTGGCCAAACTCTTTGTCAAAGGAAATGATACGGTTAAGAAATTCAATGATTTCCATGTCATTGATGAGGATACGGAGATAGATTTTGGAGGGACTGTGGTGTCCTTCTTCCGTACGACCCACTCTATCCCAGAAAGTCTGGGTATTGTCTTGAAGACAGCTGAAGGTAGCATCGTTTATACAGGTGACTTTAAATTTGACCAAACAGCTAGTGAATCCTATGCGACAGACTTCGCTCGTTTGGCAGAAATCGGTCGTGATGGAGTTCTAGCTCTTCTTAGCGATTCAGCTAATGCAGATAGCAATATCCAAGTGGCTAGCGAAAGTGAAGTTGGGGACGAGATCACTCAAACCATTTCGGACTGGGATGGTCGTATCATTGTTGCAGCAGTAGCCAGCAACCTCTCTCGTATTCAGCAGGTGTTTGATGCTGCGGATGCAACAGGCCGTCGTGTGGTCTTGACAGGATTTGATATTGAAAATATCGTCCGCACTGCTATTCGTCTTAAGAAATTGTCTCTAGCTAACGAGAGTCTTTTGATTAAGCCAAAAGATATGTCTCGCTTTGAAGACCATGAGTTGATTATCCTTGAGACAGGTCGTATGGGAGAGCCAATCAATGGTCTTCGTAAGATGTCGGTTGGTCGCCACCGTTATGTGGAAATCAAGGACGGTGATTTGGTTTATATCGTCACCACTCCGTCTATCGCCAAAGAAGCGGTCATGGCACGTGTGGAAAATATGATTTATCAAGCTGGAGGTGTTGTCAAATTAATCACCCAAAGCTTGCGTGTGTCAGGGCATGGAAATGCGCGTGACTTGCAATTGATGATTAACCTCTTGCAACCCAAATATCTCTTCCCAATACAAGGCGAATACCGTGAGTTAGATGCCCATGCTAAGGCTGCTATGGCAGTTGGTATGTTGCCAGAACGTATTCTCATCCCTAAAAAGGGAACCAGCATGGCTTATGAGAATGGAGACTTTGTCCCAGCTGGAGCGGTTTCGGCAGGGGATGTCTTGATTGACGGGAATGCCATAGGTGATGTTGGAAATGTGGTTCTTCGTGACCGTAAGGTCTTGTCAGAGGATGGCATTTTCATCGTCGCAATTACCGTTAACCGCCGTGAGAAGAAAATTGTGGCCAAGGCTCGTGTTCATACACGTGGATTTGTGTATCTCAAGAAGAGCCGCGATATTCTCCGTGAAAGTTCAGAATTGATTAACCAAACGGTAGAAGACTATCTTCAAGGAGATGACTTTGACTGGGCAGATCTTAAAGGGAAGGTCCGTGAAAATCTTACTAAGTATCTCTTTGACCAAACCAAACGTCGTCCAGCTATTTTACCAGTAGTCATGGAAGCGAAATAATTATTGAAATAAACAGAGAGAAAGTCGAGGTTCGGCTTTTTCTTATAGAAAAATAGAGGAAAAATTATGGCAGTAATGAAAATTGAGTATTACTCAGAAGTCTTGGATATGGAGTGGGGGGTGAATGTCCTCTATCCTGATGCTAATCGAGTGGAAGAACCAGAGTGTAAAGACATTCCTGTCTTGTATCTCTTGCACGGAATGTCTGGGAACCATAACAGTTGGCTCAAGCGGACCAATGTAGAACGCTTACTTCGAGCTACTAATCTCATCGTCGTTATGCCCAATACCAGCAACGGTTGGTACACCGATACCCAATATGGTTTTGACTATTATACCGCTCTAGCAGAGGAATTGCCACAGGTTCTGAAACGCTTCTTCCCTAACATGACTAGCAAGCGTGAAAAGACCTTTATAGCTGGTCTCTCTATGGGAGGCTACGGATGTTTCAAATTGGCTCTTGCTACAAATCGTTTCTCTCATGCAGCTAGTTTTTCAGGTGCTCTTAGCTTTCAAGATTTTTCTCTTGAAAGCCAAGATTTGGGAACACCGCTTTATTGGAGAGGTGTATTTGGGGAGATTAAAGATTGGACAGCTAGCCCCTATTCTCTTGAAAGTCTGGCTAAAAAATCGGATAAAAAGACCAAACTTTGGGCTTGGTGTGGCGAGCAGGATTTCTTGTACGAATCCAATAATCTGGCAGTGAAAAACCTCAAAAAACTAGGTTTTGATGTGACCTATAGCCATAGTGCTGGAACTCATGAATGGTACTACTGGGAAAAACAATTGGAACGGTTTCTAGCAACCCTACCAATTGATTTCAAATTAGAAGAGAGGCTGTCATAATTTAGCTTTCTTTCAGCTTCTTTTAGTAAAATAATCTTTATTTGCTAGAAAGGTGGAGAGGCATGCGCTGGATTTTTCGTTTGATAGGGGCTTTCTTTTCTTTTGTGTGGCGTTTGTTTTGGCGCTTGGTTTGGATAGTCGTGTTCTTATGTGCTCTTGCTTTCGGATTTCTCTGGTATCTGAACGGGGATTTTCAAGGAGCGCTAAAGCAAGCAGAGCGGTCAGTAAAAATTGGTCAACAAAGTATCGACCAATGGGAAAGAACAGGGCAACTGCCTAAGTTGAACCAGACAGATAGCCACCAGCATTCTGAAGGAAGGTGGCCACAGGCTTCTGCTCGTATTTACCTGGATCCCCAGATGGATTCAGGATTTCAAAAGGCTTACTTAGAAGCGATTCAGAACTGGAATCAAACTGGTGCTTTTAACTTTGAACTTGTGACTGAGAACAGCAAGGCAGATATTATGGCTACTGAGATGAATGACGGAGGTACTCCTGTGGCAGGAGAGGCGGAAAGTCAGACCAATCTCTTAACGGGGCAGTTCTTGTCTGTCACGGTGCGGTTGAATCATTATTATCTGTCCAATCCAAATTATGGTTATTCCTATGAGCGCATCGTTCATACGGCAGAACATGAGTTGGGGCATGCGATTGGTTTAGACCATACAGATGAGAAGTCTGTCATGCAACCTGCGGGTTCTTTTTATGGTATCCAGGAAGAGGATGTTGAAAGGCTTCGAAAATTATATGAGACCAATGAGTAGGGGACTAACTTTCCCTACTTTTTTGCTATAATGGAACTATGAATAACTTGATTAAATCAAAACTAGAGCTCCTGCCGACTAGCCCTGGTTGCTACATTCACAAGGATAAAAACGGCACCATTATCTATGTAGGAAAGGCTAAAAATCTGCGTAACCGCGTGAGGTCTTATTTCCGCGGAAGTCATGATACCAAAACAGAGGCTCTGGTATCTGAAATTGTGGATTTTGAATTTATCGTTACTGAGTCTAATATTGAGGCACTTCTCCTAGAAATTAATCTGATCAAGGAAAATAAGCCTAAATACAATATCATGCTCAAGGATGATAAGTCTTATCCTTTCATCAAGATTACCAATGAACGCTATCCTCGTTTGATTATCACCCGACAGGTCAAAAAGGACGGAGGTCTCTACTTTGGACCTTATCCCGATGTGGGGGCAGCCAATGAAATCAAGCGGCTACTGGATCGGATTTTCCCTTTTCGTAAGTGTACCAATCCACCGTCTAAGGTCTGTTTTTACTATCATATCGGTCAATGTATGGCCCATACCATCTGTAAGAAGGATGAGGCCTATTTCAAGTCTATGGCTCAGGAGGTGTCCGATTTTCTAAAAGGGCAGGATGACAAAATCATTGATGATCTCAAGGGAAAAATGGCAGCGGCAGTCCAGACTATGGAATTTGAGCGTGCAGCGGAATACCGTGACCTAATTCAAGCTATTGGAACGCTTCGAACCAAGCAACGGGTCATGGCTAAGGATCTTCAAAATCGGGATGTCTTTGGCTACTATGTGGACAAGGGATGGATGTGTGTTCAGGTTTTCTTTGTTCGTCAGGGCAAGCTCATTGAACGCGATGTCAATCTTTTTCCCTACTACAATGATCCGGATGAGGACTTCTTGACCTATGTGGGACAATTTTATCAAGAAAAATCTCATCTAGTTCCCAATGAGGTACTGATTCAGCAAGATATTGACGAAGAAGCTGTCAAGGCTTTGGTAGATACCAAGATTGTCAAACCCCAGCGTGGAGAGAAAAAGCAACTGGTCAATTTGGCTATAAAGAATGCACGTGTCAGTCTGGAGCAGAAATTCAACCTGCTAGAGAAATCTGTCGAAAGACCCAAGGAGCTATTGAAAATCTAGGACGCTTGCTCCAAATCCCGACTCCGGTTCGCATCGAGTCCTTCGATAACTCCAATATCATGGGAACCAGTCCTGTTTCAGCCATGGTGGTTTTTGTAAATGGAAAACCCAGTAAAAAAGATTATCGTAAGTATAAAATCAAGACTGTCGTTGGACCAGACGACTATGCCAGTATGCGAGAGGTTATCCGCAGACGTTATGGCCGAGTACAGCGTGAGGGTTTGACTCCTCCAGATTTGATTCTCATTGATGGGGGGCAAGGTCAAGTCAATATCGCCAAGCAGGTTATCCAAGAAGAGCTAGGTTTGGATATCCCAATTGCGGGTCTGCAAAAGAATGATAAGCACCAAACCCATGAACTGCTCTTTGGAGATCCGCTTGAGGTGGTGGAGTTGTCTCGCAATTCTCAGGAATTTTTCCTCCTCCAACGCATTCAGGATGAGGTGCACCGCTTTGCCATTACTTTCCATCGCCAACTGCGCTCGAAAAATTCCTTTTCATCACAATTGGATGGCATTGAAGGGCTGGGACCTAAACGCAAGCAAAATCTTATGAAGCATTTCAAGTCTCTGACCAAAATCAAGGAAGCCAGTGTGGATGAGATTGTCGAAGTTGGGGTACCAAGAACAGTAGCAGAAGCTGTTCAGAGAAAGTTGAACAAGCAGGAAGAAGTGGAATTGGCTCAAGTGGCGGAAGAAAGAGTAGATTATCAAACAGATACAGGACATGATTAAAGAGAACTTGCTTCATAAAATTATGCAAACTAAAAACGATTGGCTGGTCCAATCGTTTTTAGTATATCTTACTGTAACTGAGATTTATCTGGGAGATAAGAACCACCTAGATAAGTATTGCTAAGTTTTTCAAGTGTTCCGTCTTGATAGAGTTCTTTGAGCGCTTTATCAAATTTCTCTTTAAACTCTTTTTGGTCGCTTGAGAAAACGATATAGTTGTTGGGGCTATCGGCAGAAGGTAAATCAACGACTGAGAGGTCTAAGCCACGGTCCTTGATAATCATTTGAACGGATACCTTGTCAAAAACTAGGAAATCAAACTCTCCGTTAGCAAGGTCTAGGATTCGTTTACCGATATCTTCGCCAGAAAAATCAATTGTAGCGGGATTGTCAGTGTGTTTCTGATTCCAGTTATTGATGAATTGAGCGTTTGAAGTTCCGGTATCCTCTTGAGTTGTTTTGCCAGCGATTTGGTCAAGTGAAGTCATAGGATTTTTCTTGTTGCTGACAAGGGAGAGGGGATTATTCGAAATTGGAAGTGAGTAAAGGTATTTTTCAGCACGCTCTTTTGTGTAACTCAAGTTATTAGCTGCTGCTTGATAGTGACCAGAATAAAGTCCTGGGAAGATACTCTCCCAAGCGGTTCTTTGAAATTGAATCTCGTAGTCGCTGAGTTTTTCATCTACTGATTTTAGAACTTCAATATCGAAGCCTGTCAGATTGCCCTTATCTTCGTAGTCAAATGGTGGGACATCGCCAGCTGTAGCAACGACGATTGTCTTTTGAGATCTGGTTTCTTTAGGTGTAACTTGATTTCCACAGGCAACCAAAAATGGTATGATGGCTAGTAATAGGCTAAATTTTTTCATAATCTCTCCATTCAAATGTAAAGTCATCTGCTAGTTTATCAGAAACTTTCCCGATGAACCAATATATATTTTTATGGCTGTAATAAAAAATCTCAATCATGAAAAATCCCTGCAAGCTCTTTCAAAATATGATAGAATGGAAGCAGTAGAATTAGAAAAGGAAATCGATTATGAAATTTCTTGAATTAAATAAAAAACGTCATGCGACCAAGCATTTCACTGATAAGCCAGTTGATCCAAAAGATGTGCGTACGGCTATCGAAATCGCAACCTTGGCACCAAGTGCCCACAACAGCCAGCCTTGGAAATTTGTGGTGGTTCGTGAGAAAAATGCCGAACTAGCAAAGTTGGCATACGGTTCGAACTTTGAACAGGTATCATCAGCGCCTGTAACTATTGCCTTGTTTACAGACACAGATTTGGCTAAACGTGCTCGTAAGATTGCCCGAGTTGGTGGTGCTAACAATTTCTCAGAAGAACAACTTCAATACTTTATGAAAAATTTGCCTGCCGAGTTTGCGCGTTACAGTGAACAACAAGTTAGTGACTACCTAGCACTCAATGCAGGTTTGGTTGCTATGAACTTGGTTTTGGCTCTTACAGACCAAGGAATCGGTTCTAACATTATTCTTGGATTTGACAAATTAAAAACCAATGAGGTTTTGGACATTGAAGACCGTTTCCGTCCAGAACTTTTGATTACAGTGGGATACACAGACGAAAAATTGGAACCAAGCTACCGCTTACCAGTAGATGAAATCATCGAGAAAAGATAGGAAGAAGAAAAAAATGACAGCAATTGATTTTACAGCAGAAGTAGAAAAACGCAAAGAAGACCTCTTGGCTGACTTGTTTAGCCTTTTAGAAATCAACTCTGAACGTGATGACAGCAAGGCCGATGCTAAGCATCCATTTGGACCTGGGCCGGTAAAAGCCTTGGAAAAATTCCTTGAAATCGCAGACCGCGATGGCTACCCAACTAAAAATGTTGACAACTACGCAGGACATTTTGAGTTTGGTGATGGAGAAGAAGTTCTCGGAATCTTTGCTCATATGGATGTGGTGCCTGCTGGTAGCGGTTGGGACACAGATCCTTACACACCAACTATCAAAGATGGTCGTCTTTATGCGCGTGGTTCTTCTGATGACAAGGGACCTACAACAGCTTGTTACTATGGTTTGAAAATCATCAAAGAATTGGGCCTTCCAACTTCTAAAAAAGTTCGCTTCATCGTTGGAACGGACGAAGAATCAGGCTGGGCAGACATGGACTACTACTTCGAGCATGTAGGACTTGCGAAACCAGACTTTGGCTTCTCTCCAGACGCTGAATTCCCTATCATCAACGGTGAAAAAGGAAATATCACGGAATACCTCCACTTTGCAGGTGAAAATACAGGTGCAGCCCGTCTTCACAGCTTTACAGGTGGTTTACGTGAAAATATGGTACCAGAATCAGCAACAGCAGTCGTTTCAGGTGGTTTGGCTGACTTGCAAGCTAAACTAGATGCCTTTGTTGCAGAACACAAACTCAGAGGAGAACTCCAAGAAGAAGCTGGCCAATACAAGGTGACGATCATTGGTAAATCAGCCCACGGTGCTATGCCTGCTTCAGGCATCAATGGTGCGACTTACCTAGCCCTCTTCCTTAGCCAGTTTGACTTTGCTGGTCCAGCCAAAGACTACCTTGACATCGCTGGTAAAATTCTCTTGAACGACCATGAGGGTGAAAACCTCAAGATTGCTCATGTGGATGAAAAGATGGGTGTTCTTTCTATGAATGCCGGCGTCTTCCGCTTCGATGAAACAAGTGCTGACAATACCATTGCCCTTAACATCCGCTATCCAAAAGGAACAAGTCCAGAACAAATCAAGTCAATCCTTGAAAACTTGCCAGTTGCTTCTGTTAGCCTTTCTGAGCACGGTCACACCCCTCACTATGTGCCAATGGAAGATCCACTTGTACAAACCTTGTTGAATGTCTATGAAAAACAAACTGGACTTAAAGGTCACGAGCAAGTCATCGGTGGTGGAACCTTTGGTCGCTTGCTAGAACGAGGTGTTGCCTATGGTGCCATGTTCCCAGACTCAATTGACACCATGCACCAAGCCAATGAATTTATCGCCTTGGACGATCTCTTCCGAGCTGCAGCAATCTATGCCGAAGCTATTTACGAATTGATCAAATAAAACGATAGAAGTCTGAGATTGTTTGCTTAGACTTCTTTTTGGAGGGAAAGTAGATGTCTCAAATTGAAAGAATCAAACAGGCTATTATGGCAGATCCGCAGAATGCTACCTATACAAAGCGTGGCATCGAGCCTCTCTTTGCAGCGCCAAAGACTGCTCGCATCAATATCATCGGTCAAGCGCCTGGTCTTAAAACCCAAGAAGCAGGCCTTTATTGGAAGGACAAAAGTGGTGATCGTTTGCGGGACTGGTTAGGTGTGGATGAAGATACCTTTTACAATTCAGGATATTTTGCTGTTCTGCCTATGGATTTTTACTTTCCAGGGCATGGTAAGTCAGGTGACCTGCCACCGAGAACTGGCTTTGCAGAAAAATGGCATCCACAGCTCTTGCAAGAATTACCAGATATTCAGTTAACCCTCTTGATTGGCCAATATGCCCAAGCCTACTATTTACAGGAGAAAGTCAGTGGCAAAGTGACAGAACGGGTAAAACATTACCAGAACTACTTGCCAACCTATTTTCCACTAGTTCACCCCTCACCACGCAATCAAATCTGGATGGCCAAAAATCCTTGGTTTGAGGCAGAAGTAGTGCCGGATTTGAAAAAAAGAATTAAAACTATTTTATAGTCAATGAAGATCAGAGAGCAAACTAGGAAGCTAGCCGCAGGCTGCTCAAAGTACATCTTTGAGATTACAGATAAAACTGGCATTTGTTCAGCGTGTTCTTACTAATTCCTATCACAACAAAGTTAAGAACTTATTAATGTACAAGGTGGCATGATGGCCTTTGAAGAACTTTAAACATTACAATTTTCTCCTACTTTTTGTGGACTGGTAGGAGATTTTTTTCAGATTGTTTTTAATTTTTAGAAAATTGAAAACATTTAATATTTACTTCGTGAAGCTTTTTTCATACTCCTATTCATGATATACTAGGTCAGTATTTTATAAATATGAAGGAGATTTATATGGCTAAAAAAGGTGCCCTAACAGGTTTACTCCTGTTTGGAATATTTTTTGGTGCGGGGAACTTAATTTTTCCGCCTTCTCTAGGTGCTCTATCTGGGGAACATTTTCTTCCTGCCATCGCAGGTTTTGTCTTTTCAGGCGTCGGTATCGCGGTCTTGACCCTTATTATTGGAACGCTAAATCCTAAAGGATATATCTACGAGATTTCGACAAAGATAGCGCCTTGGTTCGCGACTCTTTATCTCACAGTTCTATACTTGTCAATCGGTCCATTCTTTGCTATCCCACGTACTGCTACAACAGCTTACGAAGTAGGGATTAGCCCTCTTTTATCGGATGCAAATAAAGGTCTAGGCTTGATTGTCTTTACGGTTCTTTACTTTGCAGCAGCGTATCTAATCTCGCTCAATCCATCTAAAATCTTAGACCGTATCGGCCGTATTTTAACGCCAGTCTTTGCGATCTTGATTGTTATCTTAGTTGTCCTAGGAGCTATCAAATATGGTGGAACAAGTCCTCAAGCTGCATCAGATGCTTATCAAGCTTCTGCTTTTGGTACAGGTTTCCTAGAAGGTTATAATACCTTGGATGCCCTTGCTTCGGTTGCCTTTAGTGTGATTGCAGTTCAGACCTTGAAACAACTTGGATTTTCAAGTAAGAAAGAATACATTTCAACTATTTGGGTGGTTGGTATCGTTGTTGCCCTTGCCTTCAGCGCTCTATACATCGGTTTAGGTTTCCTTGGAAATCATTTCCCAGTACCAGCTGAAGCTATGAAGGGTGGAACACCAGGTGTTTACATCTTGTCACAAGCTACCCAAGAAATTTTTGGCTCAACAGCTCAACTCTTCCTTGCTGCCATGGTTACTGTAACCTGCTTCACAACAACAGTTGGTCTGATTGTGTCAACAGCTGAGTTCTTTAACGGCCGCTTCCCACAAATCAGCTACAAGGCTTATGCAACAGTCTTTACCTTGATTGGATTTGCTATTGCAAATCTTGGTTTGAGTGCAATTATCAAGTACTCCATTCCAGTACTGGTTATCTTATACCCAATCACGATTGCCATTGTTATGATTGTTATTGTCAACAAATTTGTGGCTCTTTCAAAACCAGGTATGCAGTTGACAATTGCTGTTGTTACAGCTATTGCTATTGCAAGCGTTCTAGGAAGCTCGTTTAAGGTTGAGTTTCTTGCAAACCTTGTCAACGCTCTTCCTTTTGCCAAGGCATCTCTCCCATGGTTGGTACCAGCTATTGTCGGAATCTTGTTTTCATTGGTTCTACCAAACAAGCAAGAAAGCGATGTTTTTGAAATGGAATAATGATAAAATCACTTTTGTAGCTAAGCCTACAGGAGTGATTTTCTTTTTTTATCCGATGATAAATGTGTTATAATAGGTAGCAAAAGAGGTGAAGAAATGAATCAAACAGTAGAATATATCAAAGAACTAACAGCCATTGCGTCCCCAACTGGTTTCACTCGTGAGATTTCGGACTATATAGTCAAGACTCTAGAAGATTTTGGTTACCAGCCAGTTCGTACTGCCAAGGGTGGGGTCAATGTGACCATTAAAGGTCGAAATGATGAAGAGCATCGCTATGTAACTGCCCATGTAGATACGCTGGGTGCTATTGTCCGTGCTGTCAAACCAGATGGTCGCCTCAAATTGGACCGTATCGGCGGTTTTCCTTGGAATATGATTGAAGGAGAAAACTGTATTGTTCATGTGGCTAGTACAGGTAAAACGGTATCAGGAACCATTCTCATCCATCAGACATCTTGCCATGTCTACAAGGATGCAGGAACTGCAGAACGCACGCAGGACAATATGGAAGTGCGTTTGGACGCAAAAGTAACCAATGAAAAAGAAACCCGTGCTCTTGGGATTGAGGTCGGTGATTTTATCAGCTTTGACCCACGAACTGTAGTGACAGAGACAGGTTTCATCAAATCTCGTCATTTGGATGATAAGGTCAGCGCAGTGATTTTGCTCAACCTTCTTCGTATTTATAAGGAAAAGAAGATTGAATTGCCAGTAACAACTCATTTTGCTTTTTCAGTCTTTGAAGAAGTGGGGCACGGGGCTAATTCTAATATTCCTGCTCAGGTAGTAGAATATCTGGCTGTGGATATGGGAGCTATGGGAGATGACCAGCAAACAGACGAATATACAGTGTCTATCTGTGTCAAGGATGCTTCTGGACCTTATCACTATGACTTCCGTCAACATTTGGTTGCTTTGGCTAAAGAGCAAGATATTCCATTTAAACTGGACATCTATCCATTTTATGGTTCGGATGCTTCAGCGGCTATGTCTGCAGGGGCAGAAGTCAAACATGCCCTTCTTGGTGCTGGTATCGAGTCAAGTCATTCTTATGAGCGCACTCATATTGACTCAGTGGTCGCAACAGAACGTATGGTTGATGCTTACCTTAAGAGTGCCTTGGTAGACTAATATGTGCCTTATATGTCAGAGAATTGAGCTTATTAAAGCTGGGGAAAATCCCTATTTTGTAAGAGAGTTGGAAACAGGCTATCTTGTGATTGGAGACCACCAGTATTTTGCAGGCTATAGTCTCTTTCTAGCCAAGGAACATGTCACCGAATTGCACCATTTGAAAAAGGAGACAAGACTCCGTTTTCTAGAAGAAATGAGTGTGGTCCAAGAGGCGGTTGCTAAGGCCTTTGCTGCTGAGAAAATGAATATCGAACTGCTAGGAAATGGCGATGCCCATCTCCACTGGCATTTTTTTCCTAGACGAAGAGGTGACATGAATGGTCACGGTCTCAAGGGGCGTGGACCAGTCTGGTGGGTTCCCTTTGAAGAAATGACAGCAGAAACCTGCCAAGCAAAACCGGATGAGATTAAAAGATTAGTCAAACGTTTATCGTTAGAAGTAGATAAACTATTAGAAATAAAGGAGTAGAAATGAAAAAAAGATACCTTATCTTGACAGCTTTGCTAGCCTTGAGTCTAGCAGCTTGTTCACAAGAAAAAGCAAAAAATGAAGATGGCTCAGCTAAAACAGAACAAACAGCCAAAGCTGATGGAACAGTCGGAAGTAAGGCTCAAGGAGCTGCCCAGAAAAAAGCAGAAGTGGTTAATAAAGGTGATTACTATAGCATTCAGGGTAAATACGATGAAATCATCGTAGCCAATAAACACTATCCCTTGTCAAAAGACTACAATCCAGGGGAAAATCCAACAGCCAAGGCTGAGTTGGTTAAGCTCATCAAAGCGATGCAAGAGGCGGGTTTCCCAATTAGCGACCATTATAGTGGTTTTAGAAGTTATGAAACTCAGACCAAGCTCTATCAAGATTATGTCAATCAAGATGGGAAGGAAGCTGCTGACCGTTACTCTGCCCGTCCTGGCTATAGCGAACACCAAACAGGCTTTGGCCTTTGATGTTATTGGGACTGATGGTGATTTGGTAACAGAAGAAAAAGCAGCTCAATGGCTCTTGGACCATGCACTGATTATGGCTTTGTTGTCCGTTATCTTAAAGGTAAGGAAAAGGAAACAGGCTATATGGCTGAGGAATGGCACCTTCGATATGTCGGAAAAAGAAGCAAAAGAAATTGCTGAGAGTGGTCTCAGTTTGGAAGAATACTACGGCTTTGAAGGCGGAGATTACGTCGATTAAAAAAATAAACTTTTCTCTTGCAATTCTAGATAAATAGTGTATAATAGATGAGTATGTGTAAAAGCATGCTTGTGGGAGGTAAAAATCTCTAATTACCGCCAAAACCACAAAGGAGGATTTAAAAATGGCTAAAAAGTCGAAAAAAACTTGTAAAATTGCAAATCCCTGCTGGTAAAGCTACACCAGCTCCACCGGTTGGACCTGCTCTTGGTCAAGCTGGTATCAACATCATGGGATTCACAAAAGAGTTCAACGCTCGTACAGCTGACCAAGCTGGTATGATCATTCCAGTTGTTATCTCAGTTTACGAAGATAAATCATTTACTTTCATCACTAAAACACCACCAGCTGCTGTTCTTTTGAAAAAAGCTGCAGGTGTTGAAAAAGGATCAGGTACACCTAACAAAACTAAAGTTGCAACAATTACTCGTGCACAAGTACAAGAAATTGCAGAAACTAAGATGCCAGATTTGAACGCAGCAAACGTAGAGTCTGCAATGCGTATGATCGAAGGTACTGCTCGTTCTATGGGATTCACTGTTGTTGACTAATCAATAACACGGTAGAAAATCTCACAGCAGTCTATTAGTTGCTTTTCATACTAGGCAAGTGACTGATGCTTGTACTTGAGTACAGCAAGGGAGCTTAACGAAGTAGGAAAAGAAAAATAATAGACTGAAAACCCGCAAGACTTCATCATTTCGAGAAGTGACGTGGGAGATGAAAATCGATTGAACCACTTACAAGGAGAATAGAAAATGGCTAAAAAAAGCAAACAACTTCGTGCTGCTCTTGAGAAAATCGACAGCACAAAAGCATACAGCGTAGAAGAAGCTGTAGCACTTGCAAAAGAAACTAACTTTGCAAAATTTGACGCAACTGTAGAAGTTGCTTACAACTTGAACATCGACGTTAAAAAAGCTGACCAACAAATCCGTGGAGCAATGGTATTGCCAAACGGTACTGGTAAAACTTCACGCGTTCTTGTTTTCGCACGTGGTGCAAAAGCTGAAGAAGCAAAGGCTGCTGGTGCAGACTTTGTTGGTGAAGATGACCTTGTTGCTAAAATCAACGACGGTTGGTTGGACTTCGACGTAGTTATCGCTACACCTGACATGATGGCTCTTGTTGGACGTCTTGGACGTGTCCTTGGACCACGTAACTTGATGCCAAACCCTAAAACTGGTACTGTAACAATGGATGTTGCTAAAGCAGTTGAAGAGTCTAAAGGTGGTAAAATCACTTACCGTGCTGACCGTGCAGGTAACGTTCAAGCAATCATCGGTAAAGTATCATTTGAAGCTGAAAAATTGGTTGAAAACTTTAAAGCTTTCAACGAAACAATCCAAAAAGCAAAACCAGCTACAGCTAAAGGAACTTACGTAACAAACTTGACTATCACAACTACTCAAGGTGTTGGTATCAAGGTTGATGTTAGCTCACTTTAATTAGAAGTTATAAGAAATAAGAAAAACGAGTACAAATGTGCTCGTTTTTTGGCTCTTTGTCAACTGTAGTGGGTTGAAGAAGAACTAAGAACTTGAAAGGACAAATTTCATCCTTTCTTTTTTTGATGTTTAGAGTGATAAAATCCGTTTTTTTTTTTGAAGTTTTTAAATTTCCGAAAACCAAAGGGCATTACCCTTGATAAGTTTGGTGAGATTATTAGAGGCTTCCAATTTAGCCTTAGCATAGGATAAGCGACAGGCGTTGACAATCTTCACAAGGTTTTAAAGGCAGTCCGAAAAGAGGATGAGCTAGCTCTAAATTATCCTCAATAAGTCTAAAAACTTGGAAGGTTATTTGCTCTGAAAATGAAAAAGTATGAGTTGATAGAGATTATAGTGGTGTTTCAAATCTTCAGACTAGGTCAAGAGCTTTTCGAGGATTACTGCTTTAGTTTAGTGCGTGCGAAAAGTAGGAATATAAAAAGCTCTATCACTGAGTTTAAGGCTTCCCCTGTTGAATGAGCTTACAGTAAGGTTTAATAGCTTGTATTCCTGGAGATATCATGTTTAGAAAGTTATTCTACGAATTGTTGGCAGAAAAAGGTTATCAAGATGGTTTCCTACCTTATGTATCCAACAAATATGCAGAAGAAGCTTAATACAGTGGGGATTCGCCATTCAGTACGAACTTGGTGTACCAAATAGCAAGAAGGAGATTACAATTCGTTCAGCACCCCAAATGCAAGAACTTATTGATCAAGCAGTGGCAAAAGATGTGGCTAATGTTGATTGTACGACAAGTCATGCTCCTGCAAGCTGGGTACATCTCTTAAAACAAAAAAATTACAATGCTTACCTATGTAACACAGATGATTTTAGAAAATATATTTATAAATAATAAGAAAATTCCCTCAAGCTATCCTATCTAAATCAGTCTATCTTGCAGATGGTCTGTCTTTGTGATAGAATAGCATAAAGTCCTTTTGAGGGGGAACTTGCTAGGAAATCCCCAAGCATTGTAACGGATGAACAACCCTCGCCTTTTTGTGAGGGTTGTTTTTCCTTTGTAAACAGAAAATAAGAGAGAAAGAATGTATAACATGTCGAGAATTGTCACCATCCATCCAGCTAAGGAAATCCATCGCTATGGCTTTGAGAGTACTCAAGCCTATCGATCCCGTATAGCACGACATCTAGGTTTGGAATATGTTCACCTTGTATCGAGCCCTCAGCTTCGTCCTGACTGGAAGAAAGATTTAATCAAGTTAGGATTTTTAGAAAAAGAACTGATATGTGTTCCGCATAGTTTTTCAGATATAGGTCATTCAGACTTATCAGTGAAGCCAGAAAGTTTAACGCTAGCAGCTGGAGATAGGGTTGAACTCAATGAAGAGGGCTTTGTAGTCTCTGTGACCCTAGGAGATGGTTCGGGGAAATATTACTATACCAAGGGTCCCTTCTTGTTTGAAGATTTTAAGGAAAAGGAACTTCGTTGGTATCATGAAAATGGAGAACTGGCCCTTGAAGGACGCTTTATCGATCCTTTCAAAGAACCTTCTCCTGTTACCATCTTTTATCCAGAGTATATCTACCGCATCGAGGGAGAAATCTGTTCTGAGGAGGACTTGCTGGTTAAGTTCCTAGTCAGATGGGCCCAGCAAACAGACCTCTTCATTCGTGACCAACAGATCGTTCCCAAACCCAGCCTCTGGCGTTATATGGAAAATACGGACAAAAATTACTATGAAGTCGTCCATGAAAATATCATGAGGGACTTACGCCTTGCCAATCTGCGCAAGACAAACAAATACCTAGTTGCCAGTGAACAATTGACAGAAAGCTTGGCTAAGGAAGGTTATCAGACAAGATTTCTAGCACCTATGTTTACAGAGAATCCCGGTCAAATCAAAGAAGTGGGACCTGTGCTAGACTATTGCTTAGTCGGTCATATGGGAGAAAGAAAGAATGTTGAGTTTGTCATCGAAACCTTTATAGCCCTCTACCAGCGTGGTTCTAAGGCTCGTATCACTTTTTATGGCGGTACAGAGGAGCGACTGGAAGCACTGCGTAATCGCTACGACCTACCACCGAACATTCAATTCAAAGGCATTGTCGATGAGGTACCTTACCACCATCACCAGTGCTACCTGTCTGCTAGTTATACAGAATTATTTGCTAATGCCTGTGTCGAAGCACTTAATCAAGGTTTGCTGGCCTTGTTATCAGATGTGGAGATTGCCCATCGTTTCTATGCCGACCAGTCAGATGCCATTCGTCTCTTCCGGAATAAGGGACAGTTGATTCAAATAATAGAAGAGATGGAGCAAGCAGACTTTAGCCAGTCAAATGCAGAAAATATCGCCCTAGCATCTCGCTATTCACTAGGGACAGTGGCCCAAAGTTACCTCGAACTATTAGATAGGAACTTCTAGGTTGTTGTAAGTTGATCAATCTAGCTTTTCTCACTGGTCCAATACAATAGAAAACCAAAGGAAGACTATATGAAAGCAAAATCTAAACCCATAGCTGTCATTTTGATCCGTTCGGGTTCACGCGGCTTAGTGGATAAAAATATCAAACTGCTTGCAGGCAAACCCCTGGTTTTCTATACCATAGAAGTTGCCTTAGCCTCCAAGTTATATAGTGATATCTGGGTTTCCTCAGACTCATTAGCCTATTTAGAACTCTGTCGTCAAGCTTATCCAGAGATTTGTTGTGTCCATAGACCGAAAGAACTGGCCCTATCAACAACCTCTAGCTTAGAAACCTTACGCGACTTTTTACAGCCCTTTGAGGAAGATCAGGTCTTTGTGAATCTACAGGTGACCTCACCCTTGAGAGAGGTGGAGCATCTTATCGAGTCCTATCAACTCTACTGTCAGTCTGGAGCCGACCATCTGATTTCCTGTGTTAAGGCGGACAAGAGTCGTAGTCTTTACTTGCAGTTGGCGGAGTCGTCATTTATCCGTCCCCCTCAAGTTTCCAAGCACTATGCTCGGCAGAAAGAGCCTGTCTATTATTATCCCAACGGCAGTATCTGGATTTCTCGCAAGATCGTTACCTACGAGATGAGACCTTTTACACAGATAAGACAGTAGCCTATGAAATGCCCAAACTCTATTCTTATGATATTGACGATGCCTTGGACTTTGAAGTCGTTGAGACCTTGCTACAGCATCACCACCTAGGAGAATCAAATAGATGAAACACCTCATCATTGCTACAACGCCCTTGCAGGCCAAGATTACCCAGCATATCAAAGGACTCTATCCCAATCAGGACTTTGTTAGCCTTTATGTCAGTCCTGTCAAAAATGCCCGTCAGGAGCATTATGCCAAGGATTTTGACCATGTTCACTATCCTCAGACGACAGAGGACTTGGCTCAGATTTGTCAGGAACTGGCCGGAGACTATGACACCATCTTTTATGCTAGTTTTGATAATAGATTGATTCTGGACTTGGTTGCTAGTTCGACCTACCAACACCTCATGAGTTTTGATGATGGCTATGCGGATATTTATCCCTTGGGTATGTATGCTTGGCCTCTTCAGCCCAGTCAGGTGGGATTTTTAGGTTTGAGCAGAGATGACTTGATTGAGCGGACGGAAAAGCACTATACCCTCTATCGCAGTGACTACCATGTCGTAGCTAGAGAAAAGCTGGTTTATCTGGAGCATTTTTTTGATCTACCACAAGCACCCGTTTCAAATGGTAAGACGGTCAAGGTCCTGCTGGGACAAAAGTTCTCTGAAGAGGACGACCAGATTTCTATTCGCTTTATCAGCGCTTATGCTAAGGCTTTGGCAATCGACCTCTATCTACCCCATCCCAAGGAAACCTTCATTATCCCAAACGTGACCTACTTGGAGACTGAGCTGATCTTTGAAGATGTCCTGGCCCAACTCTTTCAAGACTACGAGTTCGTTCAGATCTATCACTTTACCTCGTCTGTCAGCCTCCACTTGAAAGACCTGCCCCATGTGACTATCACAGGCATTTCTCTACCCTACTATGAGGACCGTCAAAAAGAATTGCGACGATTAGGTTGTCAGTTTGAAAAGGTTTCACTTGGCTGGTAGTATAAATGTATATTTTTAAAGATGTGAATCCATTCCTTATATAGAATTTCTATATATAAACATAGTTAAAAACTATAGTTTGAATGATTATAAAGTATTTGAATTCCTTGCACAAGTAGCTTTGAAGTGTTAAAATTGAAATGTCGGGTTTGCAAGTTTATCAATTATTTATTGCTGTGATAATATGATAAACCATGGAAGTTATATAAAAATAATAGTAGAGGAAACTAAGGATGTTTATAAATAAAAAAGAAAAATTTTCTATCCGTAAATTTAAAGACGGCCGTTCAGATTCAGTCAAAATCGGTACAGTCGGTCTGATTATCGGTACAGCCCTTGCAATGGCAGTTGGAACGCAGACCGTTGAAGCGGCAATGAAAGAGAACAGTAACAACACAACAACAATCTCTAATGATAAGGGATCTGTAATTGTAGATAATGCAAATATTAAGAATCCAAATGAAGGTAAAGACTTTGAGACTGATCCAACTGAAAGTGATACCAAGACAATCACAAAAACTGGAAAAGTAGATTATAAATACGTAACTGCTGAAGGTAACACTGTACTAGAAGAAAACAAAAACCAAGATTCTGGTGCTGATAAAACGATTGAAACAACATACGATGTATTCGGAAAATCAGGAGAAGTTTTCAAAGAAACAACAGGTGGAGATGTAAAAGATAGCGACTTAGACAATGCTAAAGAAAATGGTAAGAAAGAAACGATCGAAAAAGACGGAAAAACTTACCACCTAATCGGTGAACCTAAAGTTGAAACTACTGGAAACGGTGGAGGAGTATACTCTGATACAACTCTAGGTGATGTGACTGCGAAATTGACTCCAGAAGGATTAAGCAATGCAGAAGGTAAAATCACTTACGATACTGTAAAACCTGGAGGAAAAGCTTGGATCGTTGAACAAACAGGAAAAGGGACATATGGTAAATATGTACAAGCAGATTCAGGTGCAATCACTTCTGATGATAAAATGATAGAAGCCTTCAAATCTGGAGAAGCAGCAGCCAAAGACTTCAATTCGGCTAACGTAACTGCTGACGGTGGTATCAAAGAAGGAGACTATGTTTTTGTTCTTGAGAAAAACACGTATGTAACTGTGAGTAATGAAAGTTCTGCTATTACAGGGGTGATACCATTATCATCTAAGGATAATGTTGCAGATGATGAATATGGAAGCGGTGCTACAGTAGATAGAACATATGCAATGGTTCAAAATTTTAAAGCAGCTCCAGATACTGCAACAGGAGAAAGAAACAAAACTTTTGTAAAAAACTATCTTGCTTATCTTCAAGAAAAAGGATTGGAAGATAATCTCCTTAACTTCAAACGATATATTACTGTAGGAATGGAGGCAAAAGCTGGTGATCCTCTGGCGATTAGTGCTGATAAGGGAGATCAAGTTGATGATAAAGGTAGACCTACAAAGGATGTAACAGCGGATTTTAGTGAAGTTTCTGAAAATAATACAACTACTTTTGGTGATGATTTCAATCTTAATCTTAACGTTTTTACGCCAGAGGTGGAAGAGTACTCTTATCGTGACGAAATCACTCCACTTCGTGCCTACCGTTTAGCAAGTGGTACTACAACAATCACTTATACTTATGCAGAAGAAAAAACTCGTGAAATCGAGAAAAAAGGTTCTGTAGTCGTTAACTACCAAACAGAAGATGGCACAGAATTAAAAGCTCCTTACACTGATACACCTGAAACAGTAGTTGAAGTAGTAACTGAGCATTACTATGTTGATGCAGATGGACAAGAAGTAGTTCTAGAAGACAAAACTGTTAAAACGCCTAAAAACGTAGCCTACAACACGAAAGAAAATGAAACTGAAAAACCTCAAAAACTGACAGATGCACAAGGTAATGTTTACTACCTTAAAGCAGATGCTACTAAAACAGCTGTAAATGATGAAGAAAAAGACGCACCAGCTGAAGAAGGTACAGTAGTAGAAGGTGTTACAAAAGTAACTTACATCTATGAAAAAGCTGGATCAGTCATCGTTAACTACAAAACAGAAGATGGAACTCCATTAGTAGGAACTGCAGACGGTAAAGATGTAGCTTCAGGTGCAAAAGACACTGATAATGGTAAACCAGGTTCTGAATACAATACTGCAGACAACGGATTGAAACCAAACCGTATCACAACTGCAGAAGGTAAAGTATACGAACTTGTACCAACAGCAACTAAAGGTGACGAAACTGGTAAAGTTGTTGCTGGAGAAACGAAAGAAGTAACCTACGTTTATAAAGAAGTTAAGGGTAACGTAATTGTTAAGTATGAAGATACTGAAGGTAATGTAATCGCTGAAGACGAAAAAGACGAAACAGATGCTTCTCTAAATGTTAAATATGATACAGCTGACCACAAAAAAGATGAAATCACTAAAGATGGTGTTAAATACTATCTAACAGCTAAAGAGCTTAAAGATGGTTCTAAACCAGCTACTGGAGATGTTGTTGAAGGAACAACTACAGTCACCTACGTTTACGAAAAAGCAGGACAAGTAGTCGTTAACTACCAAACAGAAGACGGAACTCCGTTAGTAGGTGTTGATCCAGATGGTTCCAACGTAGCTTCAGGTGCAAAAGACACTGTAGATGGAAAACCAGGATCAGACTACAACACTGCAGACAACGGCATGAAACCAAACCGTATCACAACTGCAGAAGGCAAAGTCTACGAACTTGTACCAACAGCAACTAAAGGTGACGAAACTGGTAAAGTTGTTGCTGGAGAAACGAAAGAAGTAACCTACGTCTATAAAGAAGTAAAAGGTAACGTTGTTGTTAAGTATGAAGATACAGAAGGTAATGTAATCGCTGAAGATGAAAAAGACGAAACAGATGCTTCTCTAAACGCTAAATACGATACAGCTGACCACAAAAAAGATGAAATTACTAAAGACGGTGTTAAATATTACTTAACAGCTAAAGAGCTTAAAGATGGTTCTAAACCAGCTACTGGAGATGTAGTAAAAGGAACAACAACAGTCACTTACGTTTACGAAAAAGCAGGACAAGTAGTCGTTAACTATCAAACAGAAGACGGAACTCCATTAGTAGGTGTTGACCCAGCTGGTGCAAACGTAGCTTCAGGTGCAAAAGACACTGTAGACGGAAAACCAGGATTAGACTACAACACTGCAGATAACGGAATGAAACCAACTCGTATCACAACTGCAGAAGGCAAAGTCTACGAACTTGTACCAACAGCGACTAAAGGTGATGAAACTGGTAAAGTTGTTGCTGGAGAAACGAAAGAAGTAACTTACGTCTACAAAGAAATTACTGGTAATGTAGTCGTTCACTATGTTGATACAGAAGGAAACACATTAGCTGACGATACGAAAGATGTAGAAAATGGATCACTAAGTGAGAAATATGACACAACTGACAACAAACCAGCTAAACTTGAAAAAGATGGACAAGTTTACTACTTGACAGCTAAAGAATTGAAAGACGATTCTAAACCAGAAAACGGTACTGTTACTGAGGGGACTACAGAAATCACTTATGTATACGAAAAAGCAGGACAAGTAGTCGTTCACTACGTAGATGAAGCTGGAAATACACTTCAAGCGGATGCTGTTGATACAAAAGACGGTAAACCAGGAGCTAAATACGATACTTCTGATAAGGACATGAAACCAAACCGTATCACTACTCCAGAAGGAAAAGTATACGAATTAGTACCAGCATCAACTAAAGGTAACGAAACTGGTGATGTTGAAGCAGGTAAGACTGCAGAAGTGACTTATGTTTACAAAGAAGTTAAAGGAAACGTCGTCGTTCACTACACTGATGAAGCGGGTAACACAATCGCAGAAGATGTTAAAGACACGACTGACGGATCTGTAAGCTCAGAATATGACACAAGTGACAACAAACCAGCTGTAATCACTACTAAAGATGGTAAGAAATACGCATTAGTGCCAACTGCAACTAAAGGTACTGAGAAAGGTAAAGTAACAGAAGGAACAACAGAAGTTACTTACGTTTATAAAGAAGTAACTGGTGATGTAGTTGTTCACTACGTTGATACAGAAGGTAACGTCATTGCGGAAGATAAAGAAGATACGAAAGGTGCTTCTCTAAACGCTAAATACGATACAACTGACAACAAACCAGAGAAAATCGAAAAAGACGGAACTGTTTACTACTTAACAGAAAAAGCTCTTAAAGACGATTCTAAACCAGAAAACGGAGACGTAGTAGAAGGTAAAACTGAAGTAACCTACGTTTACGAAAAAGCAGGACAAGTAGTCGTTCACTATGTAGACGAAGCTGGAAATACAATCCAAACTGACGCTGTTGATACAAAAGACGGTAAACCAGGAGCTAAATACGATACTTCTGATAACGATATGAAACCAACTCGTATCACAACTCCAGAAGGAAAAGTATACGAATTAGTACCAGCATCAACTAAAGGTAATGAAACTGGAGATGTTGAAGCAGGTAAAACAACAGAAGTAACATATGTGTACAAAGAAGTGAAAGTTCCTGAAACTCCAAAAACTCCAGAGACTCCAGAAAAACCAGGCACTCCAGAGACTCCGAAAACTCCAGAGACTCCAGAAACTCCAGGTACTCCAGAAAAACCAGAGAAACCAGAAACTCCAGAAACTCCAAGTACTCCAGAGACTCCAGGAACTCCAGAAACTCCGAAAACTCCAGAGAAACCAGGCACTCCAGAGACTCCAGAGAAGCCAGAAACTCCAGAAACTCCGAAAACTCCAGAGAAACCAGAAACTCCAGGTACTCCAGAAACTCCAGAGAAACCAGAAACTCCAGAAACTCCAGAAACTCCAAGTACCCCAGAGACTCCAGGCACTCCAGAGACTCCAGAAACTCCAGGTACTCCAGAAAAACCAGAGAAACCAGAAACTCCAGAAACTCCAAGTACTCCAGAGACTCCAGGAACTCCAGAAAAACCAGGCACCCCAGAGACTCCAGGTACTCCAGAGACTCCAGAAACTCCAGAAACTCCGAAAACTCCAGAGACTCCAGGTACTCCAGAGAAGCCAGAGACTCCAGGTACACCAGAGACTCCAGAAACTCCAGAGAAACCAGGCACACCAGAGACTCCAGGCACACCAGAGAAGCCTGAAACTCCAGAGAAACCAGCTACTCCAGAGAAACCAGGAACTCCAGAGAAACCAGGAACTCCAGAGACTCCAGGTACTCCAGAAAAACCAGAGACTCCGAAAACTCCAGAGAAACCAGAAACTCCAGAGAAACCAGGCACTCCAGAGACTCCAGAGACTCCAGGTACTCCAGAGATTCCGAAAACTCCAGAGAAACCAGGTACTCCAGAAAAACCAGGCACTCCAGAAACTCCAGAAACTCCAGAGAAACCAGAGACCCCAGAAACTCCAGGAACTCCAGAAAAACCAGAGACCCCAGAGACTCCAGGCACACCAGAGAAGCCTGAAACTCCAGAGACCCCAGAGACTCCAGAAAAACCAGGCACTCCAGAGACTCCGAAAACTCCAGAGAAGCCAGAGACTCCAGGCACTCCAGAGAAGCCTGAAACTCCAGAGACCCCAGAGACTCCAGAAAAACCAGGCACTCCAGAGACTCCGAAAACTCCAGAGAAGCCAGAGACTCCAGGCACTCCAGAGAAGCCTGAAACTCCAGAGAAACCAGCTACTCCAGAAAAACCAGGCACTCCAGGTACTCCAGAAAAACCAGAGACTCCAGAGACTCCGAAAACTCCAGAGAAACCAGAAACTCCATCTCCGTCAACTCCAACAACTCCGGCTAATCCGGCTAAGCCAGTATCTCCAACAATGCCATCAGCACCAGTAGATGGTAAAGCGACGCAAAATCCAGTAGCTCCGTCAGAAGCTAAAGGAAAAGCTGAACTTCCAAACACTGGAACAGAAGATCATGTTAGCCTAACAGCACTAGGACTCTTAGGTGTATTGAGTGGATTTGGACTTGTTGCTCGCAAGAGAAAAGAAGACTAAACTTTCTAATTGATATGATTTCTTTGGAATGAACATATCATCCTTAAAGCTGATGAATTGAATGATTCATCAGCTTTTGGATTATTATCACTAAGAGCTAAGAGTGAGAAGATAAAAATAAAGATCTTAGAGAGAATGGGAATATTTTTCACCATTTGTCAAGTCAATCAAAGCTTTAAATAAAAAAAGATAAGACAGTAGCTGTTCTGAAGTTGCTGTCTTATTTTTAACGAGGATTGAGTTATAAAGATGTATATGAAAAGTAAGGCGACAAAACGTTTATCGCTGAGCTTACGACTATCTTGTTGGATGAGCTTCCATTAAGGCTTAATAGCCTTGTATTCTTGAGATTTTCTCTCAAACTGATTCATGATTTGGACACGCAGAGGACTCATAGCTTTGCTGGGATGTTGTAGTGAAGCAGTCCAGCGGACTCTTTTAGCCTGAGTCTAGAAAAAGGAAAGCGAAGCTGCTTAGCCAAGGACTAGTAAAGGATAACCATATCCATAGTAATGATTTTTCTTAATGATAAAAGTTTTAACCACCATCATTTTCCAACAATGGTATCACTTAAGGCGACGTTTTTTTTAAAGAGGAGCATTTTAGTAGGGATACCAATCGTTCAAGATAAGGAATCTTAGAGATTCTTAAAATTTCTCAATAATTTATAAAAAAATAGTTTTACGAACATTCGGTAAAAAAATAGTAAAAAAATTTATTCAAATATTACTAAAAAGAGGATAAAAATCCTGAACATAAAAAAACATATTTACCATTATAAGTAAGAAGAATAAGTTTGAAATATAAAATTTATTAATTATAGTGTAAAGTTTTAAGTCAAATGGCTTGAGTGTAAGAAGAAAATATGATATCATTAAATGGTATCTAGAGTACAAATTTTCGACATGTAAAACATTGTTATGTTAAATGTTTAAAAATGGCGGAAATTTTTGTGCTAAATACAACAAAAAAAGTCAAATAAATTATAAGGAGGTTGGGAGTCTCAATGAAAGGCAAACAACAAGATTTTAGAACGGAGAAGTACATTCGTTACGGTATTCGTAAGTATAGCTTCGGTGCAGCATCAGTAGCAATTGCGGCTGGTTTGATGTTCCTAGGCAATGGCGCAGTATCAGCAACGGAAGTACAATCAGCTGAAACAGCTATTTCAGCACCTACTCTAGTCCAGATAATAAGGATAACAAGGAAAAGATCGAGCCTAAAGCTGAAACAGTAGAAACTGTAAAACCAGAAGCTGTAAAACCAGAAACTGTAAAACCAGAAGCTGAAAAAGCTACAGAAGTGAAACCTGAAGTGAAAGCAGAAGAAGCTAAGAAAGTAAACAAGACTATCCTTGAAGCAAGTATTGCTACTTTGGAGTCTAAACTTTCAACTGCTAAATATGCAGATGCTACAGTAGTAAGTTCAGCTAAGGAAGTATTGGCAGCAGCTAAGGCAACTCTTGCTAAAGCAGATGCTAGTCAAGCAGATGTAGATGCACAAGCAGAAGCTGTATCAGCTTTGAGCACAGTTGTAACTGAATCAAATACTGCTGGTTTCGATAAAAAACAAGCAGCTGAAAAAGAAGCTGCAAAAAAAGTTGAAGCAGAAAAAACTGCAACTCCAGTTGAAAAAGCTCTCACAGTAGCTACAACAACTTTGACACAAGTATCATCGGAAGCAGAAGTAACCAACAAATTGGCTGAGACTGAACTTGCCAAGGCAGATGTTAAAAAAGAAAACAAGGAAGCAGTTACAGCGGCAGTTGCTAAAAACAAAGCAGTTCTTACTGAAACAAAGGCTCTTTTGGCTGATAAGAGTGTTACAAAAGAGCAAGTTGATGCTCAGCTTGCACGTTTGAATGAATCTATCCTTGCAGTTTACAATGAATTGAAAAATGCAGGAATCGGTCGTGATGGTAAGTTTGCAGTTAACTTGGAAGATGCACAAACAGGTCCACTTAAAGATGCAACAGCAGAATCAGGTGCCAAATGGTTAGAACAACATGGTTACAAATCTTTAGAAGAAGCTCCTAAATATATCAAGGGCAATGCAGAAGATGACAAAGCCATTAAAAACCTAAACAACCAAATTCAATGGTTGGATTTGGAGATGATACGGCTTGGACAAACAGAAAAGCAAATAAACAACTTCAAGTAGGTTCAGTTTATGAAAAAGAATTGATGCCTGGATACATTGTAAAAATGACTGTTAAGGAATTGAAACCATTCCATGCAACAGAAATTTATAAAAACCGTGTAGCTGGAACTAGTCATGAAGCATCATATAAACCGAATGAAGAAAATATCTTTAACCAGGTTACTAAAAATCCATTTTCTACAGGTATCGGTGGTAATCCTCAAACTGCATATACACATGTTAAAAACGCTGGATTAGATACAGGTTCAGCAAAAACAACGATTGCAGGTACTGACGATAGTGGTACAGGACGTGATGGTCAAATCGTTGGTGTCAAGTTTGCTATTGAAGCTACATACAATGGTAAGCCGGTTAAACCTGGTATCGTTATGACATCAGGGGAAGATATCGGTAGTTTAGAGACAGAAATCTATACAACGAATGGTACACCTTGGGAATTAGCAGGAGTTGTTGGTTCTACTAATGGTCATACTGCTATGTATAAACCACACCCTAACTTTAACAGATTAAATGAGTGGGGTGGAAATTTAAACAAATGGACCAGTGAAGAATTACGAAATGCTATTGATGGCAAAATGTTTGCTACTAAAGATGCAGCAACTGCAGGTTTAGGATCACAAGTGTTCGGAGGCTACACGAACGGAGACTCTGCTACGCCAGTAGTGTCTACTTCAAATGTAACTGAAGTAGGATTTTATATCATGTCTTCTGGACAACAAGCATCTATGATTGGTATTAAATTCTCTGACTTTGGAGATCTTCCAGAATCATATGGAACAGCTGAACACTTCTTAAGAACTCAAGCTAAAGACTATCAAACAGGTCAAATTAACCAAATTCAGCAACCTTACCTAGGGACTGTCAAAGCGGATATCGATTCAGTATCTGGTACACGTGTTCGTGGTATCGATTCAGATGATACAAAAGAGCAAGGTGATGAAGGTGTAGCTCAGCTTATTGCTCCAGAAGATGTGCATATTAACAAAGATAACGGTGAACCAGAAGTTAAAATTGTACAAGCTGAAGATAATACATACCGTGTTAAAGTGATTGCATCAGCAAATGGTAATGACAACTATAATGGTACAGTAGGCCCTGCTTATGTGCGTGGATTTATCGATTTCAATGGAAATGGTAAATTCGATGAAGGTGAAGCTTCTGAAGTTGTTACAGTAAATGGTAACCAACAAACAGTAGAACTAGTTTTCAAAAATACTCAAGTTATTGATACTACTAAAAATGCAGTTAACTTCCGTACGCGTATTGCGACAGATAGAAAACAAATTGAAAAACCAGTGGGAATTGCTTTCTCAGGTGAGGTAGAAGATAACCAAATCCAAGTATCTATTCCTCCACGTGGAGATAAGGAAGAAACAACTGGTAAACAAGGTGAGACTCAATCTGTAGGTATTGAATTTATATCACGTGCTCAAGGAGATGATGCTTCAGATCTTGGATCAAACAATGGTAAAACTACCTTCAATTCATACGGCAAACAAGATTACTCTGAACAAGGAAACTCAATCAGCTTAGAAACAACTAAGAAAAAACAAGCTGAAGGTGTAATGATTGTCGATCCTAGTGGTAATCTAGTTAAATCATACACTAAAGCTGGTCAAGGTACTTATACAGTAACTGATGATAAAGTAACCTTCACTCCAGAAGCAAGCTTTGTTGGAAAAGCTGATGGTATCGTTTTGCGTGCGGCAGATGCTAATGGTCAATCAACTGGATGGACAGCACTTACAGAACAACATGGTGTAGAAAACATTAATGAGGGATCTCACACTACTGCAACTAAAACAATGGATGCTGTATACATTCCAACAGTAACACCAAAAGAAATCACTGCAGACCCAGAAGAATCAACAGATGTACAAGGTAAAGAGCAGAAGAAAACTCCAACATTTAAAACTGAAGGTGATTCAGCTACACCAGTAACACCAAGTGCTACTTATCCAGCTAAATTAGTAGATCCAAAAACTGGAGCTAAAGTTGACTCTGTAACTGTAGACGGAGAAGGAACTTATACAATTGATCCTGCAACAGGAGAAGTGAAATTCCAACCACTTCCAACCTTTACAGGAACTGCATCAGGTGTTGATGTAACATTGACAGCACCAGTAGGTCAAGATAAAGATGGTCAACCTGTAACTGCTACAGCTACTACAAAATATACACCAACAGTAACACCAGTAACACCAACAGCAGACCCAGCTGAAACAACAGACATCCAAGGTAAAGAACAAAACGGTAAACCTGAATTCAAACCAGGTAACCCAGACGTACCAATGGATGATGATACTCCAGCGACATTCGAAGATGGTTCAAAAGAAAAAGTTGTACCAGGCGAAGGAACATACACAGTTGCACCAGATGGCACAGTAACCTTCACCCCAGAGAAGAACTTCACAGGTAAAGGAACAGGCGTAACCGTTAAACGTGTAGATAAGAATGGTACACCAGTAACAGCTAAATACACACCAACAGTAACACCAGTAACACCAACAGCAGACCCAGCTACTTCAGCAGGAGTGCAAGGTGAAGCTCAAAAAGGAACACCAACATTTACAGAAGGAAATAATGATGTCCCTATCAAAGATGGATCTGTAAAACTATTAAACCCAGATGGAACAGAAGCAAATGGACCAGTAGATGCTCTAGATCCAAGTGGTAAAAAAGTTGGTGAATACACTGTTAATCCGACAACAGGAGAAGTAACATTTACACCAACTGACAAGTCTTATGTTGGACCAGTTCAACCAGCAAACGTCCAAGCTGAAGATAATAATGGAACAAAAGTTAAGACAACCTACACACCAACAATTGTAGGAGTAACACCAACAGCAGATCCAGCTAAATCTGTCGATATTCAAGGTGCAACTCAAGAAAATACAGTTTCATTTGAACCTGGTAAGACTACAATTGCTGGAGAAGAAAAAACGGTAGAGATCGATCCATCTACTTATACTCTTCTTGGTGAAGATGGTCAACCAGCTACAGAAGTTCCGGCTAAAGATCCAGAAGGAAATGTAATTGGTAAATATACTCTTAAAACTGTAGATGGAAAAGCAGTTGCAGTATTTGAACCAACAAATAAAACATACTCTGGAGAAGTTCAACCAGTAAAAATCCAAGCTAAGGATAAAAACGGAACAGCTGTTGAAACAACTTACACACCATTAATTACACCTGTAACACCAACAGCAGAACCAGCTGAAACAACAGACATCCAAGGTAAAGAACAAACTGGTAAACCAACATTCACTCCAGGTAATCCAAATGTTCCAATGGATGATGATACTCCAGCGACATTCGAAGATGGTTCAAAAGAAAAAGTTGTACCAGGCGAAGGAACATACACAGTTGCACCAGATGGCACAGTAACCTTCACCCCAGAAAAAGGATTCACAGGTAAAGGAACAGGCGTAACCGTTAAACGTGTAGATAAGAATGGTACACCAGTAACAGCTAAATACACACCAACAGTAACACCTGTAACACCAACAGCAGAACCAGCTGAAACAACAGACATCCAAGGTAAAGAACAAACTGGTAAACCAACCTTCACTCCAGGTAACCCAGATGTACCAATGGATGATGATACTCCAGCGACATTCGAAGATGGTTCAAAAGAAAAAGTTGTACCAGGCGAAGGAACATACACAGTTGCACCAGATGGCACAGTAACCTTCACCCCAGAAAAAGGATTCACAGGTAAAGGAACAGGCGTAACCGTTAAACGTGTAGATAAGAATGGTACACCAGTAACAGCTAAATACACACCAACAGTAACACCTGTAACACCAACAGCAGAACCAGCTGAAACAACAGACATCCAAGGTAAAGAACAAACTGGTAAACCAACCTTCACTCCAGGTAACCCAGATGTACCAATGGATGATGATACTCCAGCGACATTCGAAGATGGTTCAAAAGAAAAAGTTGTACCAGGCGAAGGAACATACACAGTTGCACCAGATGGCACAGTAACCTTCACCCCAGAAAAAGGATTCACAGGTAAAGGAACAGGCGTAACCGTTAAACGTGTAGATAAGAATGGTACACCAGTAACAGCTAAATACACACCAACAGTAACACCTGTAACACCAACAGCAGAACCAGTTGAAACAACAGATATCCAAGGTAAAGAACAAACTGGTAAACCAACCTTCACTCCAGGTAACCCAGATGTACCAATGGATGATGATACTCCAGCAACCTTCGAAGACGGTTCAACTGAGAAGAAAGTACCAGGGGAAGGAACATACACAGTTGCACCAGATGGCACAGTAACCTTCACCCCAGAGAAGAACTTCACAGGTAAAGGAACAGGCGTAACCGTTAAACGTGTAGATAAGAATGGTACACCAGTAACAGCTAAATACACACCAACAGTAACACCTGTAACACCAACAGCAGAACCAGTTGAAACAACAGATATCCAAGGTAAAGAACAAACTGGTAAACCAACCTTCACTCCAGGTAACCCAGATGTACCAATGGATGATGATACTCCAGCAACCTTCGAAGACGGTTCAACTGAGAAGAAAGTACCAGGGGAAGGAACATACACAGTTGCACCAGATGGCACAGTAACCTTCACCCCAGAGAAGAACTTCACAGGTAAAGGAACAGGCGTAACCGTTAAACGTGTAGATAAGAATGGTACACCAGTAACAGCTAAATACACACCAACAGTAGCACCAGTAACACCAACAGGAACAGACGCTGTAACAGAAGATGTTCAAGGTTCAACTCAAACAGGTAAACCAGTATTCACACCAGGTAAAACAACAGTTAACGGTGAAGAAAAAACTGTTGAAATCGATGAAGATAAACCAGCTAAATTGGTAGATCCGAAAACAGGAGATCCAGTTGATTCAGTAACCATCGAAGGTGAAGGAACATACACAGTATCTCCAGACGGAACAGTTACATTTACCCCAGAGAAGAACTTCACAGGTAAAGGAACAGGTGTCACAGTTCAACGTGAAGATAAGAATGGAACACCAGTTAAAGCCACTTACACACCAGTTGTGAAACCAGCAACACCAACAAGTTCAGATGTGATCACTACAAATGTTCAAGGTGCTACTCAAGAAGGAACACCAACATTTGAAGGTGGAAAAGTTACTGTAAATGGTGAAGAAAAAACTGTAGAAATCGATGAAACTGTTAAACCAACATTTGATGATGGCACAACTGAGAAGAAAGTACCAGGTGAAGGAACATACACTATCGATGAAAACGGTAAAGTAACCTTTACACCAGAGAAGAACTTCACAGGTCAAGCAACAGGCGTAACCGTTAAACGTGTAGATAAGAATGGTACACCAATCACAGCTAAGTACACTCCAGTAGTCGTTCCAGTAACACCAACTTCAAAAGATTCTGAATCAGAAGGTCCAAAAGGACAACCTCAATCAGGAACACCAACATTTGAAGGTGGAAAAGTTACAATCAACGGTAAGGAAGTTCCAGTTGAAATTGATGAAACAGTTAAACCAACATTTGACGATGGCACAACTGAGAAGAAAGTACCAGGTGAAGGAACATACACTATCGATGAAAACGGTAAAGTAACCTTCACACCAGAACCTGACTTCGTAGGTAAAGCAACAGGCGTAACTGTTAAACGTGTCGATAAGAATGGTACACCAGTAACAGCTAAGTACACACCAACAGTTCGTCCTGATACTTCATTCGTTGATAAAGATGGTAACCCACTTTCACCAACAGAAGATGGAACTAAACCAACTAAAGACATCCCAGGATACAAGATTGTTAAAACTGAGATCGACGAAAAAGGAAATACAAAACATATCTACGAAAAAGTTAAGACATCATTCAAGGATAAAGAAGGAAACGAAATTCCAGGAAATCCAAGTGAAGATGGCGACCAACCTAAGAAAGACATTCCAGGCTACCGCTTCGTAGAAACTAAGAAACTTCCAAATGGTGATGTAGAACACGTCTACGAAAAAGTTAAGACATCATTCAAGGATAAAGAAGGAAACGAAATTCCAGGAAATCCAAGTGAAGATGGCGACCAACCTAAGAAAGACATTCCAGGTTACCGCTTCGTAGAGACTAAGAAACTTCCAAATGGTGATGTAGAACACGTCTACGAAAAAGTTAAGACATCATTCAAGGATAAAGAAGGAAACGAAATTCCAGGAAATCCAAGTGAAGATGGCGACCAACCTAAGAAAGATATTCCAGGCTACCGCTTCGTAGAGACTAAGAAACTTCCAAATGGTGATGTAGAACACGTCTACGAAAAAGTTAAGACATCATTCAAGGATAAAGAAGGAAACGAAATTCAGGAAATCCAAGTGAAGATGGCGACCAACCTAAGAAAGATATTCCAGGCTACCGCTTCGTAGAGACTAAGAAACTTCCAAATGGTGATGTAGAACACGTCTACGAAAAAAAGTTAAGACATCATTCAAGGATAAAGAAGGAAACGAAATTCCAGGAAATCCAAGTGAAGATGGCGACCAACCTAAGAAAGATATTCCAGGCTACCGCTTCGTAGAGACTAAGAAACTTCCAAATGGTGATGTAGAACACGTCTACGAAAAAGTTAAGACATCATTCAAGGATAAAGAAGGAAACGAAATTCAGGAAATCCAAGTGAAGATGGCGACCAACCCTAAGAAAGATATTCGAGGCTACCGCTTCGTAGAGACTAAGAAACTTCCAAATGGTGATGTAGAACACGTCTACGAAAAAAAGTTAAGACATCATTCAAGGATAAAGAAGGAAACGAAATTCCAGGAAATCCAAGTGAAGATGGCGACCAACCTAAGAAAGATATTCCAGGCTACCGCTTCGTAGAGACTAAGAAACTTCCAAATGGTGATGTAGAACACGTCTACGAAAAAAAGTTAAGACATCATTCAAGGATAAAGAAGGAAACGAAATCTAGGAAATCAAGTGAAGATGGCGACCAACCCTAAGAAAAGACATTCCAGGTTACCGCTTCGTAGAGACTAAGAAACTTCCAAATGGTGATGTAGAACACGTCTACGAAAAAGTTAAGACATCATTCAAGGATAAAGAAGGAAACGAAATTCCAAGAAATCCAAGTGAAGATGGCGACCAACCTAAGAAAGATATTCCAGGCTACCGCTTCGTAGAGACTAAGAAACTTCCAAATGGTGATGTAGAACACGTCTACGAAAAAGTTAAGACATCATTCAAGGATAAAGAAGGAAACGAAATTCCAGGAAATTCAAGTGAAGATGGCGACCAACCTAAGAAAGATATTCCAGGCTACCGCTTCGTAGAGACTAAGAAACTTCCAAATGGTGATGTAGAACACGTCTACGAAAAAGTAACACCACCAGCTCCAGCACCTTCACCAGCTCCTCAACCAACTCCAGGTAAGCAAACTACAACTACTTGGACTGATGAGAATGGAAATCCATTGAAACCAACTGAGCCAGGTTCTAAAGAACCAGGAACAATTCCAGGTTACGAATATGTGAAGACTGTGACAGATCCAAACGGAAATATCAGACATATCTTTAGCAAAGTTCAAACACCAACACCAGCTCCTCAACCAACTCCAGGTAAGCAAACTACAACTACTTGGACTGATGAGAATGGAAATCCATTGAAACCAACTGAACCAGGTTCTAAAGAACCGGGAACAATTCCAGGCTATGAATATGTGAAGACTGTGACAGATCCAAATGGAAATATCAGACATGTCTTTAGAAAAGTTGCAATGCCAGCTCCAGTTGAACCAAGTCAACCAGTACAACCAGCTAATCCAGCAATGCCAGTACAGCCAGCTAAACCTCAAGTACCGGCAACTCCAGCACAACCAGCACAACCAGCACAACCAACAGCAGTGAAAGCAGCTGAAGGTAAACGTGAATTGCCAAATACTGGTACAGAAGACAATGCTCGCCTTGCAGCACTTGGACTTCTCGGAGTATTGAGTGGATTTGGTCTTGTAGCTCGCAAGAAAAAAGAAGACTAAGCTCTTTCTAAATGATATGATTTGTTTGTAGTGAACATATCATTCCTAAAGCTGATGAATCGAATGATTCATCAGCTTTTTGCTATTATAACTAGGAGAAGAGGGTAACAGAATCGATATAGAAATCAAATTTTCAGAGAGGAAATAATGGTTATAGTTTCTTCTTTTGGTGAAAATATGATATAATAGAGAGTAAAAACTTTGAAAGAAAGAAAAGATGAATTTAAAAGATTATATTGCAACAATTGAAAATTATCCAAAGGAAGGGATTACTTTCCGTGATATCAGTCCTTTGATGGCTGATGGGAATGCATATAGCTATGCTGTTCGTGAAATCGTTCAGTATGCTACTGACAAGAAAATTGATATGATCGTAGGGCCTGAGGCTCGTGGTTTTATCGTGGGCTGTCCAGTTGCCTTTGAGTTAGGAATTGGTTTTGCGCCTGTTCGTAAGCCAGGAAAATTGCCACGAGAAGTTATTTCTGCTGACTATGAAAAAGAGTACGGTGTTGATACCTTGACTATGCACGCGGATGCCATCAAGCCAGGTCAACGTGTTCTTATCGTAGATGACCTCTTGGCAACAGGTGGAACTGTTAAAGCAACCATTGAGATGATTGAAAAACTTGGTGGTGTTGTAGCAGGTTGTGCCTTCCTTGTTGAATTGGATGAATTGAACGGCCGTGAAAAAATCGGTGACTACGATTATAAAGTTCTCATGCATTATTAATGAAAAACAGTCCTTAGGGCTGTTTTCTCTACATTAGGATATAAGGATAGACTATAGCTAGTTAGAGAAAAACTATAATTGCAAACTATATCTTCTTGCAGTATAATAAAAGGACTAAGTGTTTGAGATTTGGCTTCAAATACATGCAATTTTTCCTGAAAGAATACAGTTAGGAGAGGGTTATGCCGATTCGAATTGATAAAAAATTACCAGCTGTTGAGATTTTACGGACAGAGAACATCTTTGTCATGGATGATCAACGTGCAGCCCACCAAGATATTCGTCCATTGAAGATTTTGATTTTAAATCTTATGCCACAGAAAATGGTCACAGAGACCCAGTTGTTGCGCCATTTGGCCAATACACCCTTGCAACTGGATATTGATTTTCTCTATATGGAGAGTCACCGTTCTAAAACAACTCGTTCAGAGCACATGGAGACCTTTTATAAAACCTTTTCAGAAGTCAAGGATGAGTATTTTGATGGGATGATCATCACAGGTGCTCCAGTTGAGCATTTACCATTTGAGGAAGTGGACTATTGGGAGGAATTTAGCCAGGTGCTTGAGTGGTCTAAGACCCATGTCTATTCGATTCTTCATATCTGTTGGGGGGCTCAAGCTGCACTCTATTTGCGATATGGGGTGGGAAAATATCAAATGGATAGCAAGTTATCGGGTATCTATCCTCAGGACAACTTAAAGGAAGGGCATCTTCTCTTTAGAGGCTTTGATGATAGCTACGTATCTCCTCATTCTCGGCATACAGAGATTTCTAAGGACGAGATTTTAAACAAAACCAATCTCGAAATTTTATCAGAGGGTCCTCAGGTTGGGATTTCGATTTTGGCCAGTCGTGATTTACGAGAAATTTATAGTTTTGGGCATTTGGAATATGATCGAGATACTTTAGCAAAAGAGTATTTCCGGGACCGTGATGCAGGTTTAGACCCACATGTTCCAGAAAATTATTTTAAGAATGATGATGTCAACCAAACCCCTTGTCTTTGTTGGTCGTCATCAGCAGCACTCTTTTTCAGTAACTGGGTGAACTATGCAGTCTACCAGGAAACCCCTTTTGACTGGAGAAAAATAGAAGATGATGCATCCGTATTTGGATATTTATAAGAGGAATTATGACATATTTAGACGCTTTTAAATCAGGGAACTTGGTTTTACCAAGTGCCCTGCTCTTGCATTTTAAGGAACTCTTTCCTTCTAGCGACGATTTTCTGGTCTGGCAATTTTTCTATTTGCAAAATACGACAGGTTTGGATGAAATGTCGCCAAGCCAGATTGCTGAAAGGATTGGCAAGGAAATTTCGGATGTCAATCAGGCCATTTCCAATTTGACGGAGAGGAGACTGCTTCAGTATCGAACGATTGAATTGAATGGTGAAATAGAATTGCTATTTGATGCTAGTTTTGCTTTGGAACGTTTGGATAACTTGCTTGAAGCAGCTCATTCAAGTTCAGACCAAGTGACATCTCAAAATCAGCTCAAGGATTTGGTGGAAACCTTCCAGCAGGAATTAGGGCGCTTATTGACACCTTTTGAGATTGAGGATTTGAGCAAGACGTTAAAGGAAGATGGAACCAGTGCTGACTTGATTAAAGAAGCTCTTCGTGAAGCTGTTTTGAATGGAAAACAAAACTGGAAGTACATTCAGGCGATTTTGAGAAACTGGCGCCATGAAGGTATCAAAAGTGTGGCTCAAATTGAGGCCAAGAGAGTAGAGAGAGAAGCAAGCAATCCTCAGTTGACACAGGTATCTGCCGATTTCAGAAATGCTATGGATTTGTGGAAAGATTAATCCATATAAGCAGGCTTGAAATCCGAGTAAGATTTGCAAGCTGTTTATAATTGTGATAAAATAAATAGAAAATAAATTTAAAAAAGAGGTATGTGAAATGGCACGTAAACCATTTATCGCTGGTAACTGGAAAATGAACAAAAATCCAGAAGAAGCTAAAGCATTCGTTGAAGCTGTTGCATCAAAACTTCCTTCATCAGATCTTGTTGAAGCAGGTATCGCAGCTCCAGCTCTTGATTTAACAACTGTTCTTGCTGCTGCAAAAGGTTCAAACCTTAAAGTTGCTGCTCAAAACTGCTATTTTGAAAATGCAGGTGCTTTCACTGGTGAAACAAGCCCACAAGTTTTGAAAGAAATCGGTACTGACTACGTTGTTATCGGTCACTCAGAACGCCGTGACTACTTCCATGAAACTGACGAAGATATCAACAAAAAAGCAAAAGCAATCTTTGCAAACGGCATGCTTCCAATCATCTGTTGTGGTGAGTCACTTGAAACTTATGAAGCTGGTAAAGCTGCTGAATTCGTAGGTGCTCAAGTATCTGCTGCATTGGCTGGATTGACTGCTGAACAAGTTGCTGTATCAGTTATCGCTTACGAGCCAATCTGGGCTATCGGTACTGGTAAATCAGCTTCACAAGACGATGCACAAAAAATGTGTAAAGTTGTTCGTGACGTTATAGCTGCTGATTTCGGTCAAGAAGTTGCAGACAAAGTTCGTGTTCAATACGGTGGTTCAGTAAAACCTGAAAACGTTGCTTCATACATGGCTTGTCCAGATGTTGACGGTGCCCTTGTTGGTGGTGCGTCACTTGAAGCTGAAAGCTTTTTAGCACTGCTTGACTTTGTAAAATAATTAGTATGTGGTAAAAGCTAGGTGGAACAGTATTCAGATATCTGTTCCATTTTTTATAAGGGAGGAAGAATTGAAAACAAAGATTGGAAAAATTGGATTAGCAAGTGCCTTTTTACTTGGATTGGTTGTCAATCAAGTGGCTGCAAATGAAACTGAAGTGAAAGCATCTTCGGAAGAAAGCAGTGTTCAAACTTCTTCTAGCAAGGTAGAAGAAAAGAAATCAGAAACGACTAGAAGTCAAAAAGAAGAAGAAGAGAAGAAGGTTGAGACATCTTATAGTCAGAGTTCAGAGAAACAGGAAGAAGCAAAAGAGACGCAAGCTAGTAGTGAGAAAGAAGAAGTAAAGGAGACGCGAGCTAGTAGTCAAAAAGAAGAAAGTAAACCAAATTCAACATTAGCGCACTGGGAGGGTGACTTCTATATAAAGTCAGATGGTTCAAAAGCCAAAAGTGAATGGATTTTTGATGCTAGTTATAAGGCTTGGTTTTATCTAAAATCGGATGGTCGCTTTGCACAAAATGAGTGGAAGGGGAGCTACTATCTTAAATCGGATGGCTCCATGACCAAGAATGAATGGATTTATGATCAAACATATAAGAGTTGGTTTTATTTAAAATCGGATGGTCGCTTTGCTCAGAATGAATGGCAAGGTAACTACTACCTTAAATCAGGTGGTTATATGGCCAAGAATGAATTTATTTATGATAATGCCTATGAGAGTTCTTTCTATCTTAAGTCCGATGGTGCTTATGCGAATCAAGAATGGCTAAAAGTGGATGGCAAATGGTACTACTTTAAGAAGGGCGGATATTTAGTTAAGAATCAGTGGCAGGGTAATCACTACTTAAATGCTCAAGGTGTAATGGTGCAAAATGAATTGATCTATGACTCAACTTACTCTGCTTATTTCTATTTGAAATCCGATGGCTCATATGCTAATGAACAGTGGCAAAAGATAGATGGAAAGTGGTATTATTTCAAGAAGTGGGGTTACATGGCTAAAGATGAGTGGCATGGAAATTACTATCTTACTGAAAGTGGTGCCATGGCTACAGGTGAGTTAGTGATGGACGATACTCGTTATACTTTTGCTGATTCAGGGGAGCTGAAAGAAAAGAAATCTTTGAATGTTGGTTGGGTCTATCGAAATGGTCATCGTTATTTCTTTAACCATCGTGAAGAGCAGGTTGGAACTGACCGTGCTAAGAAGGTTATCGATGTCAGTGAGCACAATGGTCGCATTAATGACTGGAAAAAGGTTATCCAGGAAAACGGGGTTGATGCTGTTATTGTTCGCTTGGGTTATAGCGGTGTAGAAGATAAGGAATTGGCTTATAATATTCAAGAACTGAATCGACTAGGTATTCCTTATGGTGTTTATCTTTATACTTATGCAGAAAATGAAACAGATGCTGAAAATGATGCTAAGCAGACTGTTGAGCTATTGAAGAAATACAAGATGAACTTGTCTTATCCAATCTACTATGATGTTGAAAACTGGGAGTATGATAATAAATCTAAGAAAGCTCCAGCAGATACAGACACTTGGGTTAAAATTATCAATAAGTATATGGAAGACATGAAAAAAGCAGGTTATCAAAATGTGAAAGTTTATAGCTATCGTCAACTTTTGCAAACTCGTTTGAATCATCCAAATATTTTAAAACATGTAAACTGGGTTGCTGCCTATACAGATGCGCTTGATTGGAATAATCCTTATTATTCAGGAAATAAAGGATGGCAATATACTTCATCTGATTCTCTTAAAGGTATTCGGGGTCAAGTAGATGTCAGTGTCTGGTATTAAGCTGTCAACTAATAAAAGAGTGTACAAATGTATACTCTTTTTCTTTATTTTAGTGCTGTTAAGAGAGTTTGAAAGTAACTGTGTAATGATTAAATTATCAGTCTATTGCAACTTTTCTCATATGAGTCATTTGGCTTGCTATTGGTTCTTCTTAGTAGTATACTAAGGTAGTAATCATTAAGAAGTGGTTACAAAAAATAATGAATGAGGTAAAGAAAATGGTAGAATTTAAAAAAGAAGCAGTAAAAGACGTAACAACATTATCTAAACCAGCAGCGGAAGCGCTAGTAAATACAAAGAAAGTTTTGAATCAAGCAGTAGCAGATTTGTATGTAGCGCATATTGCTCTTCATCAAGTGCACTGGTACATGCGTGGACGCGGTTTTATGGTATGGCATCCAAAAATGGATGAGTACATGGATGCTCTTGATGGTCATTTAGATGAAATCAGCGAACGATTGATTACACTCGGTGGTAAACCATACTCTACTTTGACAGAATTCCTTCAACACAGCGAAATCGAAGAAGAAGTTGGAGAGTTTCGCAATGTAGAAGAAAGTTTGGAACGTGTCCTTGAAATTTATCGTTACCTCATCACTCTTTTCCAAGAAGCTTTGGATGTGACAGATAAAGAAGGCGATGATGTAACCAATGATATCTTTGTTGGAGCTAAGGCTGACCTTGAAAAAACAGTCTGGATGCTTGCGGCAGAATTAGGACAAGCACCTGGTTTGTAAGAAATAATAGCAATATATATAAATCTGTAAGAAGTTTCTTACAGATTTTTTCTATCTTGTAAGCTATTCCAAACCAGTCTTTTTTTGAGTTTTTTGATAAAATAGTACTATCAATGAAAAGGATGGAAGCATGACTAAGAAAATCGTAGCTATTTGGGCCCAGGATGAAGAAGGTGTGATTGGTAAGGACAATCGTCTGCCTTGGCATTTGCCAGCAGAACTGCAACACTTTAAAGAAACAACTCTGAATCATGCTATCTTGATGGGGCGGGTGACCTTTGATGGAATGGGGCGTCGCTTGCTTCCAAAACGGGAGACATTGATTTTGACACGTAACCCAGAAGAAAAGATAGACGGGGTCGCTACTTTTCAGGATGTTCAGTCTGTCTTGGACTGGTATCAGGCTCAAGATAAGAATCTTTATATTTTAGGTGGAAAGCAAATTTTTCAAGCTTTTGAACCCTACCTTGACGAAGTGATTGTGACTCACATTCATGCTCGGGTGGAAGGAGATACCTATTTCCCTGAAGAATTTGACTTGTCTCTTTTTGAGACAGTTTCAAGCAAATTCTATAGCAAAGATGAGAAAAATCCTTATGATTTTACCATCCAATACCGCAAGAGAAAGGAAGTCTAATGGAACGTAGTATATTTGGTTTTTTCACAGCCATGCTGTGTTTGGTCTGCTTGCTTGCAGGGGCACAGGCTTTTCGTAAAAAGCGCTATGGACTTTCTGTCCTGCTCTGGTTAAATGCCTTTACCAATTTGGTCAATAGTATCCATGCTTTTTACATGACCTTATTTTAGATAGAATGACAGTATAGAATAGAACGGAAGGAAATCATGCCTACAACTAGGAATAATGATATGATGGTTTATTGCTCATTTTGTGGCAAAAGCCAAGAAGAAGTACAAAAAATAATCGCTGGGAACAACGCCTTTATCTGTAATGAATGTGTGGAGTTGGCTCAGGAAATCATTCGAGAGGAGTTGGCGGAAGAAGTCTTGGCAGACTTGTCTGAAGTTCCAAAACCAATCGAACTCCTCCATATCTTGAACCACTATGTAATCGGTCAAGATCGTGCAAAACGTGCTTTAGCAGTAGCAGTATACAACCACTACAAACGCATCAATTTCCACGATACGCGTGAAGAGTCAGAAGATGTGGATTTGCAGAAGTCAAACATCTTGATGATTGGCCCAACTGGTTCAGGGAAAACTTTCCTTGCTCAGACCTTGGCTAAGAGCTTGAATGTACCTTTTGCGATCGCAGATGCGACAGCTCTTACTGAGGCTGGTTATGTTGGTGAGGACGTGGAAAATATCCTCCTCAAACTCCTGCAGGCTGCTGACTTTAATATTGAACGTGCAGAGCGTGGGATTATCTATGTGGATGAAATTGACAAGATTGCCAAGAAGAGTGAGAATGTATCGATCACACGTGATGTTTCTGGTGAAGGCGTGCAACAAGCCCTCCTCAAGATTATCGAGGGAACCGTTGCTAGCGTGCCGCCTCAAGGTGGACGCAAGCATCCACAACAAGAGATGATTCAAGTGGATACTAAAAATATCCTCTTCATCGTGGGTGGTGCCTTTGATGGCATTGAAGAAATCGTCAAACAACGTCTTGGTGAAAAAGTCATCGGATTTGGTCAAAACAATAAAGCGATTGATGAAAATAGCTCTTACATGCAAGAAATCATCGCAGAAGATATTCAAAAATTTGGTATTATCCCTGAGTTGATTGGACGTTTGCCTGTCTTTGCTGCTCTTGAACAATTGACAGTAGATGATTTGGTGCGTATTTTGAAAGAGCCAAGAAATGCCTTGGTCAAACAATACCAAACCTTGCTGTCTTATGATGATGTTGAGTTGGAATTTGACGACGAAGCTCTTCAAGAGATTGCCAATAAGGCCATCGAACGCAAAACGGGTGCGCGTGGTCTTCGCTCGATTATTGAAGAAACCATGTTAGATGTCATGTTTGAAGTACCGAGTCAGGAAAATGTGAAATTGGTTCGCATCACAAAAGAAGCTGTCGATGGAACGGATAAACCAATCCTAGAAACAGCCTAGAGGTGACTATGGAACTTAATACACACAATGCAGAAATCTTGCTCAGTGCGGCGAATAAATCCCACTATCCGCAGGATGAACTGCCAGAGATTGCCCTAGCAGGGCGTTCAAATGTTGGTAAATCTAGCTTTATCAATACCATGCTGAACCGCAAGAATCTAGCTCGAACATCAGGGAAACCTGGTAAAACCCAGCTTCTCAACTTCTTTAACATTGATGACAAAATGCGCTTTGTGGATGTGCCTGGTTATGGCTATGCCCGCGTTTCCAAGAAGGAACGTGAAAAGTGGGGGCGCATGATTGAGGAGTACTTAACGACTCGGGAAAATCTCCGTGCGGTGGTCAGTTTAGTTGACCTCCGTCATGACCCGTCAGCTGATGATGTGCAGATGTATGAATTTCTCAAATATTATAAGATTCCTGTTATCATCGTTGCGACTAAGGCAGACAAGATTCCTCGTGGTAAGTGGAACAAGCATGAATCAGCAATCAAAAAGAAATTAAACTTTGACCCAAGTGACGATTTTATCCTTTTTTCATCTGTTAGCAAGGCAGGGATGGATGAGGCTTGGGATGCAATCTTAGAAAAATTGTGAGGAAAAAAATGGCAAAAACAATTCATACAGACAAAGCTCCAAAGGCTATCGGGCCTTATGTTCAAGGGAAAATCGTTGGCAATCTTTTGTTTGCTAGTGGTCAAGTTCCCCTATCTCCTGAAACTGGGGAAATCGTTGGAGAAACAATCCAAGAGCAAACAGAACAAGTCTTGAAAAATATTGGTGCTATTTTGGCAGAAGCAGGAACTGACTTTGACCATGTTGTCAAAACTACTTGCTTCTTGAGCGATATGAATGACTTTGTTCCTTTTAACGAGGTTTACCAAACGGCCTTTAAAGAGGAATTTCCAGCTCGTTCAGCTGTGGAGGTAGCTCGTCTTCCTCGTGATGTAAAAGTCGAAATCGAAGTCATCGCAGAGATTGGATAAGCTAGTTGAAGTTTGGTGTTGCCAAACTTCTTTTGATATAAGGAGAAAAAGATGACAAAGAAACAACTTCATTTGGTGATTGTGACAGGGATGAGTGGTGCAGGCAAAACTGTAGCCATTCAGTCCTTCGAGGATCTGGGATATTTTACTATTGACAATATGCCGCCAGCTCTCTTGCCTAAGTTTTTGCAATTGGTGGAAACAAAGGAAGACGACCATAAGTTGGCCTTGGTAGTGGATATGCGTAGCCGTTCTTTCTTCTCAGAGATTCAAGCTGTTTTGGATGAGTTGGAAAATCAAGATGATTTGGATTTCAAAATCCTCTTTTTGGATGCCGCCGATAAGGAATTGGTCGCTCGTTACAAGGAAACCAGACGGAGTCATCCATTAGCAGCAGATGGACGGATTTTGGATGGGATCAAGCTGGAACGTGAACTCTTGGCACCTTTGAAAAATATGAGCCAAAATGTGGTGAATACGACTGAACTTACTCCACGTGAGCTACGTAAAACCATTGCAGAGCAGTTTTCAGATCAGGAACAAGCCCAGTCTTTCCGTATTGAAGTTATGTCTTTTGGTTTTAAATATGGAATCCCGATTGATGCGGACTTGGTATTTGATGTCCGATTCTTGCCAAATCCCTACTACCTACCAGAACTGAGAAACCAAACGGGTGTAGATGAACCAGTTTATGATTATGTCATGAACCATCCTGAGTCAGAAGATTTTTATCAGCATTTGTTGGCCTTGATTGAGCCGATTTTGCCAAGTTACCAAAAGGAGGGGAAGTCTGTTTTGACTATTGCTATGGGATGTACGGGTGGACAACACCGTAGTGTGGCCTTTGCTAAACGCTTGGCGCAGGATTTATCCAAGACTTGGCCTGTCAATGAAGGGCATCGAGACAAAGACCGAAGAAAGGAAACGGTAAACCGTTCATGAGAAAACCAAAGATAACGGTGATTGGAGGAGGGACTGGGATCCCCGTCATTCTAAAAAGTCTGCGGAAAAAAGATGTGGAAATCGCAGCTATCGTAACGGTGGCGGATGATGGTGGTTCATCAGGTGAACTCAGAAAAAATATGCAGCAGTTGACACCGCCAGGTGATCTTCGCAATGTCCTTGTGGCCATGTCGGATATGCCTAAGTTTTATGAGAAAGTCTTTCAGTATCGCTTTTCTGAGGATGCGGGAGCCTTTGCTGGCCATCCATTGGGAAATCTCATTATTGCAGGTCTGTCAGAAATGCAGGGTTCGACCTATAATGCCATGCAGTTACTGAGCAAATTTTTCCATACAACTGGGAAGATTTATCCCTCCAGTGACCATCCCTTGACCCTACACGCAGTCTTTCAGGATGGGACAGAGGTGGCTGGAGAGAGCCATATTGCAGACCATACAGGAATGATTGACCATGTCTATGTGACCAATACCCTCAATGATGATACGCCTCTGGCTAGTCGTAGAGTGGTACAGACCATTCTTGAAAGTGACATGATTGTCCTCGGACCTGGTTCCCTCTTTACCTCTATTTTACCCAATATCGTGATTAAGGAAATCGGGCAGGCACTTTTGGAAACCAAGGCAGAAATCGCCTATGTCTGCAATATCATGACCCAACGTGGGGAGACAGAACACTTTACAGATAGTGATCACGTGGAGGTCTTGCATCGTCACCTTGGTCGACCTTTTATCGATACTGTCTTGGTGAATATTGAAAAAGTGCCTCAGGAATACATGAATTCCAATCGTTTTGATGAATTCTTGGTGCAGGTGGAACATGATTTTGCTGGTCTATGTAAGCAAGTTCCGCGCGTGATTTCATCCAACTTCCTTCGTCTGGAAAATGGAGGTGCCTTCCACGATGGAGATTTGATTGTGGACGAATTGATGCGCATCATACAGGTGAGAAAATGAGTTTCACAGTAGCAGTAAAAGAAGAAATCCTGGGTCATCACCATCTGAGCAGACATGAATTATCTGCCATTATCAAGATGTCTGGTAGTATCGGTCTCTCGACTTCGGGTTTGACCTTGTCAGTAGTGACTGAAAATGCTAAACTGGCCCGTCACCTCTATGAGTCCTTTCTCCATTTTTATGAAATCAAATCGGAAATCCGTCACCACCAACGGAGCAATCTTCGCAAGAATCGGGTCTATACCGTTTTTACAGATGAAAAGGTGCAGGATTTGTTGAGTGATTTGCACTTGGCCGACTCTTTCTTTGGCCTAGAAACAGGTATTGATGAGGAGATTTTATCAGACGAGGAAGCAGGTCGTGCCTATCTCTGTGGTGCTTTTTTGGCAAATGGTAGCATTCGTGACCCTGAGTCAGGTAAGTACCAGTTGGAAATCAGTTCTGTTTATTTGGACCACGCGCAAGGGATTGCCTCCCTTCTTCAGCAGTTTTTACTGGATGCCAAGGTGCTTGAGCGCAAGAAGGGAGCTGTGACCTATCTCCAGCGTGCAGAAGACATTATGGACTTCTTGATAGTCATCGGAGCTATGGAGGCGCGTGATGATTTTGAACGGGTTAAGATTTTACGAGAAACCCGTAACGACCTCAATCGGGCCAATAATGCCGAGACGGCCAATATTGCTCGGACAGTTTCTGCAAGCATGAAGACCATCAACAATATTAGCAAAATTAAAGATATCATGGGCTTAGAAAACCTGCCAGTGGATTTGCAGGAGGTAGCGCAACTGCGAATTCAGCACCCAGATTACTCTATCCAGCAGTTGGCAGATAGCCTCAGCAACCCTCTGACCAAAAGTGGTGTCAACCATAGATTAAGAAAAATCAATAAGATAGCAGAAGAACTATAAAACCACGAATCCTATGTGACTCGTGGTTCTTTTTTATAAACTAGTTGAGTGTTTTGGTTGTACTTTTTGTTCAGGGTCAATGTAGTTAATTGCATTGTTGACAGCGGTTGGTGCTTCTCCAAGTCCTGTCGCAATCAGATCAATTTTTCCTTCATAGTAGCAGCAGTCACCGATAGCATAGATACCTGCTTGGCTGGATTCCTGTTTGCTGTTGACGATAATCTTGTGGCGGTTGAGGTCCAGACCCCAGTTTTTAAGATTACCGACAGAAGATTTGAAACCATAGTTAACAAAGAGGTGGTCTAGGTCAATTGTTTCGGTTTCATCAGATTTGACTTTTGTGATTTCAAGTTTATCGAGAATTTTTTCATCTCCAAGGAGTTGGCTAGGGACGAATGGTGTCTTGATGGTTACAGATGATTCCTGTAAGGCTTGGACACTGTGTTCCAAGGCGCGGAAATTATCTCTGCGGTGGACAAGCGTAGTTGGTGCAATTTTTTCAAAAGCCAAAGCCCAATCCACAGCCGAGTCTCCTCCACCAAGAATCGTCACTTTCTTACCAGCGTATTGCTGGATGTTGGAAACGTGGTAGTGGATATTTTCATAGCCCTCAACGTCTTCTAGTTCCAGCGGACGTGGTTTGAAGGCACCGCCACCCATAGCAATGATAACTGTTTTAGACAGGTGACTTCCGTTAGAAGTTGTGATGACAAATCCTTCTTCTTGTTTTTCAATCTCAAGAACCGTTTCATTGAGATGAATGGGGGTATCAAAGCCGTTTAGTTGTTCAATCAAGCGGTTGGTCAACTCTTCTCCAGTCAGGTTTGGAAATCCTGGGACGTCTAGGATTTCCTTTTCAGGATAGAGAATAGCGGGTTGTCCACCTAGTTGGGGAAGAGAGTCGATGATTTGAACCTTGGCTTGGCGTAGATGGGCATAGAAGGCTGCAAAAAGCCCGACAGGACCACCACCTACAATGGTAATATCATAGAGTTGAGACATGGTTTCTCCTTTGTTTTTTCTAGTCAGTTTATTTTATCATATTTTTCCTTAGTTTAAAATGAAGTAGAATGGGGAAAAAATTGCCAGAAAAATGGTATAATGAAAAGGAGCGTGTTTAGACAGAGAGGAGACAGCAGATGAACTTTCAACAATTATCCAATCTGCAATATTGGACTAGTTTGTTTTCTAGTCCTTGGAGTATTGCCATCAATGTGTTTGATATTTTGATTGTGGCCTATATTTTATATCGTTTTACAAAAGCTATAGCTGGCACCAAGATTATGATTTTGGTGCGAGGGGTCGTGATCTTTGTATTAGCCCAGGTTGTGGCCAATATCCTTGGGTTGACAACGATTTCTTGGTTGATTAATCAAATTATCACCTATGGAGTCATTGCTGCGGTTGTTATCTTCTCTCCAGAAATTCGAACTGGTTTGGAACGCTTGGGAAGGGCGACAGATTTCTTTTCTACTACTCAAATTAGTTCAGAAGAACAAATGATTCGTTCCTTTGTTAAGTCGGTTGAATATATGAGTCCTCGTAAGATTGGTGCTCTGGTTGCCATTCAACGAGTTCGGACTTTGCAAGAATACATCGCTACAGGTATTCCCTTGGATGCCAACATTTCTGCTGAACTTCTCATTAATATCTTTATCCCCAACACTCCCCTACATGATGGTGCTGTGATTATCAGAGAAAATCGAATTGCAGTTACTTCGGCCTATCTACCCTTAACAGAAAGGGCAGGGATTTCCAAGGAATTTGGAACCAGACACCGGGCGGCTATCGGTTTATCAGAAGTGTCGGATGCCTTGACTTTCATCGTCTCAGAGGAAACAGGTGGCATTTCTATTACCTATAACGGTGTTTTCAAACACGACTTGACGATTGAAGAATTTGAAGCAGAGCTACGAAGAATTCTTTTGCCAGCTGTTGAGGAAAAAGTCAGTTTCAGGGATCGTTTGCTAGGAGGTTGGAAAAATGAGAAAAAATAGCTTATATATTATCTCATCTCTCTTTTTTGCTTGTGTCTTATTCATCTATGCAACATCGACTAATTTTCAAAATAACAATACTGTAAGGCAGGTCAAATCAGAAACCTACACTAATACGATAACAAATGTTCCAATCGATATTCATTACGATGATGACCAGTATTTCATTAGCGGATTTGCATCAGAGGTTTCAGTTGTGCTGACAGGAGCCAATCGTGTGACCTTGGCCAGCGAAATGCAGGAAAGTACTCGTAAGTTTAAGGTCACAGCGGATTTGACGGATGTCAGTGTTGGAACGATTGAAGTTCCCTTGAATATTGAAAATCTTCCAAATGGAATGACTGCTGTGGCAACGCCTCAAAAGATCACAGTGAAAGTTGGGAAGAAGGTTAAGCGAGATGGGATGATTGTTGTGCCACAAGTTGACCAAAGCCAGATTGATCCCAAGCTACAAATTGATAGCGTAACCGTGTCAAATGAACGGGTTTCGGTTACGACAGATCAGGAAACATTAGCTAAGATTGACAAAGTTATTGCGCTTTACCAACCAGCGAACGCATAACAGGTAATTACAGTGGTTCAGTACCTTTGCAGGCAATCGATCGCAATGGTGTTGTCTTACCGGCAGTTATTACTCCGTTCGACACAACAATGAAGGTGACTACAAAACCAGTAGCACCAAGTTCAAGTACATCGAATTCAACAACAAGTAGTTCGTCGGAGACATCTTCGTCAACGAAAGCAACTAGTTCAAAAACGAATTAATAAAATAATAAGAAAAGGATTTTATAAAAATGGGTAAATATTTTGGGACTGATGGAGTCCGTGGAGAAGCCAACGTAGAATTAACACCAGAATTGGCTTTCAAACTAGGTCGTTTTGGAGGCTATGTTCTTAGCCAACATGAAACGGAAGCACCGAAAGTTTTTGTAGGACGTGATACACGTATTTCTGGGGAAATGTTAGAATCTGCCTTGGTGGCCGGTCTCCTCTCTGTAGGGATTCACGTATACAAACTAGGTGTCCTTGCAACACCAGCAGTAGCTTACTTGGTCAAAACTGAAGGAGCAAGTGCTGGTGTCATGATTTCTGCTAGCCACAATCCAGCCCTTGATAATGGGATTAAGTTCTTTGGTGGTGATGGTTTCAAACTAGATGACGAAAAAGAAGCAGAAATTGAAGCCTTGTTAGATGCTGCAGAAGATACTCTTCCTCGTCCAAGTGCAGAAGGTTTGGGAACCTTGGTAGATTACCCAGAAGGCTTGCGTAAGTATGAAGGCTACCTTGTTTCAACTGGAACTCCTCTTGATGGAATGAAGGTTGCCTTGGATACGGCCAATGGTGCAGCTTCTACAAGTGCCCGTCAAATCTTTGCAGATCTTGGCGCTCAATTAACTGTTATCGGGGAAACACCAGATGGTCTTAACATCAACCTTAATGTTGGTTCAACCCACCCAGAAGCCCTTCAAGAAGCGGTCAAAGAAAGCGACTCAGCTATTGGTTTGGCCTTTGACGGAGACAGTGACCGCTTGATTGCTGTTGATGAGAATGGTGAGATCGTTGATGGTGACAAGATTATGTACATCATCGGAAAATACCTTTCTGAAAAAGGACAATTGGCTCAAAATACAATTGTGACAACTGTAATGTCCAACCTTGGTTTCCACAAGGCCTTGGACCGTGAAGGTATTAACAAGGCAGTCACTGCAGTTGGTGACCGCTACGTTGTTGAAGAAATGAGAAAATCAGGCTACAATCTTGGTGGTGAACAGTCTGGCCACGTCATCTTAATGGATTACAATACCACAGGTGATGGTCAATTATCTGCTGTTCAATTGACCAAAATCATGAAAGAAACTGGTAAGAGCTTGTCAGACTTGGCCGCAGAAGTAACCATCTATCCACAAAAATTAGTCAATATCCGAGTTGAAAATGCCATGAAAGAAAAGGCTATGGAAGTGCCAGCCATCAAGGATATCATCGAGAAGATGGAAGAAGAAATGGCAGGGAATGGTCGTATCCTTGTTCGCCCAAGTGGAACAGAACCCCTCCTGCGTGTTATGGCAGAAGCCCCTACAACAGAAGAAGTAGACTACTATGTTGATACCATCGCAGATGTAGTTCGAGCTGAAATCGGGATTGACTAAATTATTGAAAACTAGATGAAAATAAAAAATTATGGTACAATAGCATATAATATTGTAGCTGAGGGAGAGAGACATGAATCTTAAACGTGAACAAGAATTTGTTAGTCAGTATCATTTTGATGCGCGTAATTTTGAATGGGAAAATGAAAATGGAGCTCCTGAAACTAAGGTGGATGTGAACTTCCAATTACTCCAACATGACCAAGAAAATCAAGTGACTTCCTTGATTGTTATTTTGAGCTTTATGATTGTATTTGATAAGTTTGTCGTTAGTGGAACTATTTCACAGGTAAACCACATTGACGGTCGTATTGTTAATGAACCAAGTGAATTGAACCAAGAAGAAGTGGAAACCTTGGCTCGTCCATGTTTGAACATGCTCAACCGTTTGACTTACGAAGTAACTGAAATTGCATTAGACTTACCAGGAATCAATTTGGAGTTCTAATATGAAATTAGCTGTTATCACAGATTCCTCTGCCTATCTCAGTGCAGAGACCTTACAAAGAGAAGATTTATATATCTTGGATATTCCTGTCAATATTGATGGTGAGGAGTATGTCGAAGGTATCAATCTGACTGCTGAGGAATTTTACCAAAAAATGGCTCAGGCTTCTGAATTGCCTAAGACCAGTCAACCAAGTATTGCCAAGTTAGATGAGATTCTAACTTCTCTCAAAGAACAAGGCTATACCCATGCTTTGGGGCTTTTCCTATCTTCTGGAATTTCAGGTTTTTACCAAAATATCCAGTATATGGTGGGTGATTATGAAGGCTTAACCATTGCTTTTCCAGACACTTTGATTACCAGTGCCCCGCTAGGTATAATGGTTGAAAGCGTCTTTAACTGGCTAGAACAGGGCGATGATTTTGCTATTATTCAGGATAAGCTAGCTATTCAAATCAGTCACACATCTGCTTTTATTATGGTGGATGATTTAGATCATTTGGTAAAAGGCGGGCGCCTTTCAAATGGGGCTGCTATTTTGGGCAATCTGCTAAGCATTAAGCCGATCCTTTATTTCAACAACCAAGGTGTGATTGAAGTGTACGAAAAAGTTCGTACTGAAAAGAAAGCAATCAAGCATTTGATTGAGATTATCAAGGAAGCTACAACTTCAGGCCAATACCGTATCATTGTCATTCACGGAAATGCTCCTGAAAAGGCTGAAGAATTGCGTCAGCAATTACTTGAATCTGACTTGGGTTCAGATATTTCACTTGCTACATTTGGTAGCGTCATTGGAACACACCTCGGAGCAGGAAGTATTGCTCTGGCTTATATTCCAATGATTTAGTTGGCGTTTCTAGGCTAGTTAAGAATTCTTGTATCATAGCAATTGAACACTGACTACCTGACTCTTGAAAAAGATGCCTGTCTTGCCTTTCATGTAAAGTCAGCGTCATTCCCTATTTTTCATGGGCAGCTAAGGTCCTTTGTATCTTGATAATTGAACACGCCTGGAACCCTGTGTGAAAAAGATAGTTCTTCTAAGGAGTAGATACTCCTTGACCGGAACTCCTATTTCCACTTTATGTTCTTGCAGGCTTTGTATCTTAGGCAGGAGTATAGATGAGTATTCGAGTAATTATTGCCGGTTTTAAGGGAAAGATGGGCCAGGCTGCTTGTCAGATGGTCTTGGCTGATCCAGACATGGATTTGGTAGCAGTTTTGGATCCCTTTGAGTCTGAATCAGAATGGCAGGGAATTCCTGTCTTCAATGATAAGGATGACTTAGCTGATTTTGAAGCGGATGTCTGGGTAGACTTTACTACACCAGCTGTCGCCTATGAAAATACACGCTTTGCTCTTGAGAATGGCTTTGCTCCAGTAGTTGGAACAACAGGCTTCACTAGTGAAGAAATTGCAGAGCTAAAGGAATTTTCCCGAGTTCAGTATTTGGGAGGTCTGATTGCTCCTAACTTTGCCTTGGGTGCTGTCTTACTTATGCAATTTGCAAGGCAGGCTGCCAAATATTTCCCAAATGTGGAGATTATTGAGCTCCATCATGACAAGAAAAAAGATGCTCCGAGTGGAACAGCTATTAAAACGGCTGAGTTAATGGCAGAAGTTCGAGAGTCTACCCAGCAAGGTGCGCCTGATGAGGAAGAGTTGATTCCAGGTGCTCGTGGTGCTGACTTTGATGGCATGCGGATTCACTCAGTTCGTTTGCCAGGCTTGGTAGCCCATCAGGAAGTCATCTTTGGCAATCAGGGAGAAGGATTGACCCTTCGACATGACTCATATGATCGCAGCTCCTTCATGACAGGGGTGAATTTGGGAATCAAGGAAGTTGTCAAGCGTCATGAGCTTGTCTATGGATTAGAACACTTATTATGAGATTAACGCAAATGCCTTCTGAATTTCAGAAGGCTTTACCAGTATTAGAAAAAATTAAAGAAGCAGGATTTGAAGCCTATTTTGTTGGGGGCTCTGTTCGAGATGCTCTTCTCAATCGCCCTATCCACGATGTGGATATTGCGACGTCTTCTTATCCAGAAGAGACCAAGCAGATTTTTCCGCGAACAGCCGATATCGGAATCGAGCATGGAACTGTCTTGGTCTTAGATGAGGACGAGGAGTATGAGGTAACCACTTTTCGGACAGAAGATGTCTATGTAGACTATCGAAGACCCAGTGCGGTTTCATTTGTACGCTCGCTAGAAGAAGATCTCAAGCGCCGTGATTTCACAGTTAACGCCTTTGCCTTGGACGAGACAGGGAAAATCGTTGACCTATTCAGTGGTTTAGAAGATTTGGAAAAGCAAGTCTTACGAGCAGTTGGAGTGGCTAGTGAGCGTTTCAACGAAGATGCTTTACGGATTATGCGTGGTTTCCGTTTTCAGGCCAGTCTTGGCTTTGAACTTGAGGCAGAAACATTTAAAGCTATGAAGACCTTGACGCCACTTTTGGAGAAAATTTCTGTGGAGCGTACCTTCGTTGAGTTTGATAAACTCTTGCTGGCTCCATTTTGGAGAAGAGGCTTGGCTTCCATGATTGAGAGTCAAGCTTATGACTATCTCCCTGATATGGCATCTAGCCAAGACAAGCTCAACAGACTGTTTGATTTGGAGGCTAATTTCACCTTTGAATCCTCTGAACAAGCCTGGGCGGCTTTACTGTGGGCTTTGGAGATTGAAAATGCACAGCTATTTTTGAAGTCTTGGAAGACCTCACGCCAGTTTGCCAAGCAAGTTCAGGATTTGCTGATTATTTTGGCTCTGCGTGAAAAGGGAGAATTGAGCAAGCGCGATTGTTATCGCTTTGACTTGGATTTACTTTTACAGGCTGAAAATCTTCGTCAGGCTCAGGGAAAACCAGTCAACCCACAAGCCATCACGGAAACCTACCAGAGTCTGACCATTCATGATAAGAAAGAAATTCAGATTAATGGCGGTATTTTGATTAAGGAATATGATTATCAGCCGGGACCAGACTTGGGAAAGATTTTAACAGAGATTGAATATGCCATTGTCGATGGTGACTTGGAGAATGACCGTCAAGCAATCCATGCTTATCTGAGGGAGAAAAAATGAGTGATTTTATCGTTGAAAAACTAAGTAAATCCATCGGTGACAAGACCGTTTTTAAGGATATTTCCTTTATCATCCATGATTTGGATAGAATTGGTTTAATCGGTGTCAATGGGACTGGCAAGACCACCCTTTTAGATGTTCTTTCTGGTGTTTCTGGCTTTGATGGGGATGTGAGTCCCTTTTCAGCTAAAAATGATTACCAGATTGGTTACTTGACTCAGGATCCAGATTTTGATGATAGTAAGACTGTCCTAGATACCGTACTATCAAGTGACCTCAAGGAAATCCAGCTCATTCGTGAGTATGAACTCCTCATGCTCAACTACAGTGAGGATAAGCAGGCTCGTTTGGAACGTGTCATGGCTGAAATGGACTCTCATCAAGCTTGGGAAATTGAGAGTCAGGTCAAGACGGTTCTTAGCAAGTTGGGTATTCAGGACTTATCTACTCCAGTTGGGGAATTGTCAGGTGGTCTAAGAAGACGGGTCCAGTTGGCGCAAGTTTTACTTGGCAACCACGATCTCTTGCTTCTGGATGAACCGACCAACCACTTAGATATAGCGACTATTGAGTGGTTGACCCTCTTTTTGAAAAATTCCAAGAAGACGGTTCTCTTTATCACCCACGATCGTTATTTCTTGGACGCTTTGTCAACACGGATTTTCGAGTTGGACCGAGCAGGATTGACCGAGTATCAGGGTAATTATCAGGACTATGTTCGGCTCAAGGCGGAACAGGATGAACGTGACGCGGCTCTTCTTCACAAAAAAGAACAACTCTACAAACAAGAATTGTCCTGGATGCGCAGACAACCGCAGGCGCGTGCGACCAAGCAGCAGGCTCGTATCAATCGTTTCCATGATTTGAAAAAGGAAGTTTCAGGCAGTACTGCTGAGACAGACTTGACCATGAACTTTGAAACCAGTCGTATTGGGAAGAAAGTCATCGAGTTTAAGGATGTTTCCTTCGCCTATGAAAACAAGCCTATTTTGCAAGATTTTAATCTATTGGTGCAGGCCAAAGACCGTATAGGAATCGTTGGAGACAATGGTGTTGGGAAATCGACTCTCCTTAACTTGATTGCAGGAAGTCTTGAGCCGACAGCAGGTCAAGTTGTGATAGGGGAAACAGTTCGCATCGCCTATTTCTCTCAGCAAATTGAGGGTCTGGATGAAAGCAAGCGAGTGATCAATTACTTGCAGGAAGTGGCAGAAGAAGTTAAGACCAGTGGTGGTTCTACGACTTCCATCGCTGAGTTGCTGGAGCAATTCCTCTTCCCACGTTCAACGCATGGAACCTTGATTGAGAAATTGTCTGGGGGAGAGAAAAAACGTCTTTATCTCCTCAAACTGCTCTTGGAAAAACCAAATGTTCTCCTTTTGGACGAACCGACAAATGACCTAGATATTGCGACCTTGACAGTTTTGGAGAATTTCTTGCAAGGCTTTGCTGGTCCAGTTTTGACTGTTAGTCACGACCGCTATTTCTTGGATAAGGTAGCGACCAAGATTCTCGCTTTTGAGGATGGTAAAATTCGTCCTTTCTTTGGTCATTACACCGACTATCTTGATGAAAAAGCCTTTGAAACAGAGATGGCCAATCAAGTGCAAAAGGCCGAAAAGGAAAAAGTGGTCAAAGTCCGAGCAGAAAAGAAACGCATGACCTACCAAGAAAAGCAGGAGTGGGCAAGCATTGAAGGTGATATTGAAACCCTAGAAAACCGTATCGCTGCGATTGAAGAGGAAATGCAGGCAAATGGCTCTGACTTTGGCAAACTGGCTACTCTTCAAAAAGAACTAGATGAGAAAAACGAAGCACTCCTTGAAAAATACGAACGTTATGAATATTTAAGTGAGTTGGCATGATGGAAGAAAAAGTCATTAAACGTAGTCCCAAGAAAATCATTTGGAATGCCTTGTTTGGTCTTTTCTTCTTGTTACCTCTCTATTATCTCTATTCGTATTCGCAAAAGGGGACCAGACTTTATACGATAAGTCTTTTGTTTATGCTGGTTTTACTTTTTTTGGGTGTAGTAGTAGTTTATCTGACTTACAGACTTTTAAGTTTGGACAAGGAGTATTTGAGATTTACTGTTCAGGGATTTTACTACAAACCGAATCCAAAGAAATCGAGTCATTTCTATGCTTGGGCTGATGTAGAGTAATTTTCCTTCTCTCGGATTGGAGGGAAGTATAGGAATTCCTATCAGATTGAAGTTTATTTTAAAAACAAGGACAATGCGAGATCCCAATCACTTCTATCTTTACTGAAGAGAAGTTGTTTCCCTTTTTATCAGTCAGCAGATTTGATTATCCCTATCATTTTACTAGATGTAGATTTTCCTGAAAGGGTCTATGAGGCCATGAAGTACTATGAAAGGGAATGGCGTATCGAGCAAAATCGTCAAGCAAGGAAATAGACAAAACAAGCTTCTAAAACCAAATCTTCCAAATGCTTATAAGATAGTTTAGGTTAAAGAAAATCAATCAAAAAAGCCCTATCCACTGGATAGGGTTACTGTTTGTCTTCTTTTTTGGTTTCTTGATGAAAGATATTTTGCCATGTTTCGTGGCGACGCCAGATACTGGTATGGACGATACCATCTAACTCATAGCAAATGAGTTTGGTCTTCTGACTGATGGAAGTGATTTGAATATCCTTGATAGCTGCATTCAACTCTTTCGGCCTTATAGGCCTCTTTATTCATCTGTTCTCCATCTTGACGAATATAGACAAAATCGTCAGCCAAGAGTTCTTCCAGTTGATTTCCTTGGTCAATCAATTGCTCGCGCATAAGCAATTTTTTATAGACATTGTCTAAAATTTCATCCTCAGGTATAGGTGCTGGCTCAATATGGACATCGGTATCAAAAACCCCAAAACGTTCTTCCAGCATAGACTCGACCTGATCCGCGATTTCATGACTTTCAAAAACAGACAAGTCAGGATTCATCTCCAGCGTGATATCCAGGTAGATATTGCTACCGTAGGTGCGACCTCTTTGAGATTTAACCTTGCTAATTTTGGGAATTTCCATAATGGCCTTTTGATAGTCCTCAAGCAGATGATCGTCAAATCCATCTGAAAGACTAAAGGAAGACTCGATAAAGATATCATAGGCAGTCTTCAAGATAAAGAAAGTGATGATAATGGCAACCAGTTTATCCACAATGGGATAATTGAAACTGCTAGCCAGGATGGCAATAGTAGTACCAAGTGAGGTAACAGCATCAGAAAGATTGTCCTTAGCGGCAGCCTTTAGTGCCTTGGAGTTGGATTTCTTACTGAGGCGAGTATTGTAGAGATAAACTACAAACATAATCGCTGCAGAAATGATTCCTAGGGTTGCACCAAGAGGGTCAATGATCGTTTCTTCATGACTGAGAATTTTTTGAATGGTATCCTGAAGTACATCGAAACCGACATAAAACATGATGATGGAAGTGATTAAGCTTGCCAAATCCTCAATCTTCCAGTGGCCAAAACGGTGGTCACGATCTGCAGGCTGGCGCGCCATCCGAATCCCTATCAAGAGGGCCACATTTCCAATGATGTCCGACACATTGTTAAAACCATCGGCCACCAAACTGGATGAATGGAGGAGGTGACCAGTTGCTAATTTTGCTGCAGACAAGAGCAGGTAGGTCGAAATGCTGATAATGGCCCCACGCTCAGCTAACTTGAGATTTGAGATAGATTGCTTCATTCAACTTCCTTTCTAGTCACATAGCATTCTACCATTATACTGGTTTTCAAGGGAAAATTCAAATAAGGCAGTTTTTACTCTTTGAAAACTTTTCAAAATTTGGTATAATAGAACTACTCAAGGGAGTAGCTGGCAGAAACCTGTGATAGTGTCGTCATTCCGAATTTTATACTGAAAAGTATGCTTTCCGGCACTATCTTAAACAGCGAGACTTGTTATGATTAACAGGTCTCTTTTTGTTTGTCGTGAAAAGATACGATGAGGGAAAAGAGAGTCTGTTTTGCACACAATGTCAAGGAGGAGACACATGTCAAAAGAACAAAAACGCCAAGCGTTTTACACTCAGAGCCCTGAAGAGGTCTTGAAGGCTGTGGATGCGACCGAGCAAGGTTTGTCATCAAGTGAGGCGGAAAAGCGCCTTGCAGAATTTGGCCACAATGAACTCGAAGAAGGCGAGAAACGATCAATCCTGGTCAAATTTATCGAGCAATTTAAGGATTTGATGATTATCATCCTAGTTGCGGCAGCTATTTTGTCAGTTGTGACTTCTGGTGGGGAAGATATCGCAGATGCCATTATCATTTTAGCCGTGGTTATTATTAACGCTGCCTTTGGTGTTTATCAAGAAGGAAAAGCAGAAGAAGCCATTGAAGCCCTCAAGTCTATGTCTAGTCCAGCTGCCCGCGTTCTTCGTGATGGTCATATGGCGGAGATTGATTCTAAAGAATTGGTACCAGGTGATATCGTCGCTCTCGAAGCTGGTGATGTAGTACCTGCAGACCTACGTTTACTAGAAGCCAACTCTCTTAAAATCGAAGAAGCAGCCCTGACAGGTGAGTCTGTACCAGTCGAAAAAGACTTGACAGTTGAACTTGCTGCAGATGCTGGTATTGGGGACCGTGTCAACATGGCCTTCCAAAACTCAAACGTAACCTATGGTCGTGGGATGGGTGTTGTTGTCAATACAGGGATGTATACTGAAGTTGGTCACATCGCAGGTATGCTTCAAGACGCTGATGAGACTGATACACCCCTCAAACAAAACTTGAATAACCTTTCTAAGGTCCTGACCTATGCTATCTTGGTTATTGCACTTGTTACTTTTGTAGTTGGTGTTTTCATTCAAGGTAAAAATCCACTCGGTGAGTTGATGACCTCTGTTGCCCTTGCCGTTGCAGCTATCCCAGAAGGGCTCCCAGCTATCGTAACCATCGTTCTTGCCCTTGGTACCCAAGTTTTGGCAAAACGGAACTCTATCGTTCGTAAGTTGCCAGCAGTAGAAACACTTGGTTCAACTGAAATCATCGCTTCTGATAAGACTGGTACGCTGACCATGAACAAGATGACCGTCGAAAAAGTCTTCTACGATGCAGTCCTACATGACTCAGCTGATGACATTGAACTAGGTCTTGAAATGCCCCTACTTCGTTCAGTTGTCTTGGCTAATGATACGAAAATCGATGTGGAAGGCAATCTAATTGGTGATCCAACCGAAACAGCCTTTATCCAGTATGCCTTGGACAAGGGCTACGATGTTAAAGGATTTTTAGAGAAATATCCTCGTGTAGCTGAATTGCCATTTGATTCTGAACGTAAGCTCATGTCAACGGTTCACCCATTGCCAGATGGTCGTTTCCTTGTAGCAGTCAAGGGTGCGCCAGACCAACTTTTGAAACGTTGTGTTCTTCGTGACAAAGCTGGGGATATTGCTCCGATTGATGAGAAGGTTATAAACCTCATTCACACAAACAACTCTGAAATGGCTCACCAAGCCTTGCGTGTCCTTGCAGGTGCTTATAAGGTTGTTGATAGTATTCCAGAAACCTTACTTCTGAAGAGCTTGAAAATGATCTAATCTTTACTGGTTTGATTGGGATGATTGACCCTGAACGTCCTGAAGCTGCTGAGGCTGTTCGTGTGGCTAAGGAAGCTGGAATTCGTCCAATCATGATTACGGGTGACCATCAAGATACTGCAGAAGCTATTGCCAAACGTTTGGGTATCATCGATGCAAATGATACCGAAGGCCACGTTTTAACTGGTGCTGAACTCAATGAACTGTCAGATGAAGACTTTGAAAAAGTAGTTGGTCAATACTCTGTTTATGCCCGTGTGTCTCCAGAACACAAGGTTCGTATCGTCAAGGCTTGGCAAAAACAAGGTAAGGTCGTTGCCATGACAGGTGACGGTGTCAATGATGCGCCAGCTCTGAAAACAGCCGATATCGGTATCGGTATGGGAATCACTGGTACAGAGGTTTCTAAGGGAGCTTCTGACATGATTCTTGCAGATGATAACTTTGCGACTATTATCGTTGCAGTTGAAGAAGGACGTAAGGTCTTCTCAAACATTCAAAAGACTATTCAGTACCTACTTTCTGCCAATACTGCTGAAGTATTAACCATCTTCCTATCAACCTTGTTTGGTTGGGATGTCTTACAGCCAGTTCATCTCTTGTGGATCAACCTGGTAACAGATACCTTCCCAGCTATCGCTCTTGGTGTTGAACCTGCTGAGCCTGGTGTCATGAACCATAAACCACGTGGTCGTAAGGCAAGCTTCTTCTCAGGTGGTGTTTTCAGTTCTATCATCTATCAAGGTGTACTCCAAGCAGCTATTGTTATGAGTGTTTATGGTCTTGCAATTGCTTACCCAGTTCATGTGGGTGATAATCATGCCATTCACGCAGATGCCCTAACTATGGCCTTTGCAACCCTTGGCTTGATTCAGCTTTTCCATGCTTACAATGTCAAGTCTGTTTACCAGTCCATCTTGACAGTTGGTCCATTCAAGTCTAAGACCTTCAACTGGTCTATCTTGGTATCCTTCATCCTTCTTATGGCAACAATCGTCGTAGAACCGCTTGAAGGAATCTTCCACGTAACCAAACTAGACTTGTCTCAATGGGGAATCGTTATGGCTGGAAGCTTCTCAATGATTATCATTGTTGAAATCGTTAAATTTATCCAACGCAAACTCGGTTTTGATAAGAATGCGATTTAAAAAAAGTCATCTTCGGATGGCTTTTTGCTATAGTTAAGGGAAAGGGCTTGCAGTTGCCGTCTTTTGTGCTATAATTGCTATAATATAGTAAAAAGTAAGAGGTGTGTGAGGAAGTGGAGAAGAAAATTGTAAAGGATATTTTGTTTTTATCTCAAGTGTCTCAGCCGGCAAGTCAGGATGATCTGTATCTTGCCAGAGATTTAAAAGATACGCTCTTAGCAAATCGTGAGACCTGTGTCGGTCTGGCTGCCAATATGATTGGGGTGCAGAAGCGCGTGATTATTTTTAATCTGGGCTTGGTTCCTATGGTCATGTTTAACCCAGTGCTCCTGTCCTCTGAAGGACCTTATGAGACAGAAGAAGGCTGTTTGTCCTTGGTAGGTGTGAGACCTACTAGGCGTTATGAAACTATAAGGGTTGCCTATCGTGACAGCAAGTGGCAGGAACAGACCATTACCTTGACAGGCTTCCCAGCTCAGATTTGCCAGCATGAACTGGATCACTTGGAAGGACGAATCATTTAGGAGGAAAGCAAATGAAACGAATAGTCTTTGAACTTATTTATCGCAACGACCTGGTATATCTTTTTACCGCCCCTTAACCTAACCAGCTGGGAATTTCTATTTTTCCTCTGTGGGCATTTGCTGGTTATAGCAATCTTATTTGGCTTTGGCAAGGGAATCAATCTGGTCAAAACGGTTCATGTGCGCCACGGCAAGGCAGAAGCTGCCTTAAATCTGGAGGGTTTCAAAATCAATCGGTTAGGGAAAATCCTTTTAGCTTCTATTGGAGGAATTCTTCTCTTAGCAGCCTTGGTTTCCTTGGTGACTTCTAGCATTTTTCAGGCTAAAAATTATGCCAATGTAGTCACGGTTACGGAAAAAGACTTTACTGAATTTCCTAAGAGTGACACCAGTAAGGTTCCTATTCTAGATAGAAGTACTGCTGAAAAAATTGGTGATCGCTACTTGGGTTCCCTAACGGATAAGGTGTCGCAGTACGTAGCGGCAGACACCTATACCCAACTGACGATTGATGGGAAACCTTATCGGGTTACACCGTTAGAATATGCAGACCCTATCAAATGGTTTAACAATCAAGCCAAGGGAATCGGTGAGTATATCAAGGTGGACATGGTAACTGGGAATGCGAATTTGGTGGACTTGAAGACACCAATCAAGTATTCGGACTCGGAGTATTTTAACCGCGATGTCAAGCGTCACCTGCGCTTGAAGTACCCAACCAAGATCTTCAAAACTCCATCTTTTGAGGTGGATGATGAGGGCAATCCTTTCTATGTGGCTACAGTTTACCAAAGCAATTTGGGCTTGCGGTTCCTCGTCCAGTTTCAGTCATTATATTGGACGCCACAAATGGAGACACCAAGGAATACAGCTTGGCAGATGTTCCAGAATGGGTGGACAGGGTCTATCCAGCTGAGGAAACCATTGAGCAAATCAACTACAATGGCAAGTACAAGGACGGTTTCTGGAATGCCATGATTTCCAAGAAAAACGTGACCCAGACTACCAAGGGCTATAATTATTTGTCTATTGGTAATGACATCTACCTCTACACAGGTGTGACATCGGCCAATGCAGATGAAAGTAATCTTGGTTTCATCCTTGAAAATATGCGGACAGGAGAAATCACTAAGTATAGCTTGGCTTCTGCGACCGAAGAATCAGCCCGTGAATCAGCCGAAGGTGCTGTTCAGGAGAAATCCTACAAGGCAACCTTCCCAATCCTCATCAACCTCAATGACAAGCCTCTCTACATCATGGGCTTGAAGGACAATGCTGGCTTGGTCAAAGAGTACGCTTTGGTAGATGCAGTCGAGTACCAAAACGTTATCGTAGCTACGACAGTAGAAGAACTGATCAGCAAGTACGCCAATAAAAACGACCTTGAAATTGATAATGAAACGACAGAAAGTATCAAGGGTGTGGTGGCAGACCTCAAATCAGCTGTTATCAAGGGCGATACCGTCTACTTCTTTAAAGTTGATGGCAAGATTTACAAGGTTAAGGCCTCAGTATCAGATGACCTTCCTTACCTTGAAAATGGTAAAACCTTCGAAGGTCAAGTAGGAAAAGACAATTATCTCAAGACATTTAAAGTACAGTAAGAGGAGAGGCTGGGCAAAACCTCAATTTCAGGAAAAAATGAAGTAAATCTTTCCATCATAAAATGCATAGTATCAAGATTTCTCAATTCCTGATACTATGCATTTTTTAGTTTTAATGCCTTTTTTCTCAAATCTCTTTTCAGATGAATTTCTTGGTAGTGGCAAAAAAATATGCTACACTATTAATATGAAAATTTTAATCCCAACAGCAAAAGAAATGAACACAGATTTGCCGAGTATTGAAGCCGCTCCTTTAAGACCAGAAAGTCAGGCTGTGCTGGATGCCTTGACCCTCTATTCTGCTAGTCAATTGGAGAGTTTTTACAAGGTATCAGCTGAGAAGGCGGCGGAAGAATTTCAAAATATCCAAGATTTGAAAAGGCAAGCTGCTCAACACTACCCAGCCTTGAATCTATTTGATGGGCTTATGTACCGCCACATTAAGCGAGACAAACTGACCGAGGCAGAACAAGCCTATCTTGAAAATCATGTCTTTATTACTTCGGCTTTGTACGGAGTCGTTCCAGCCTTGTCACCTATACCACCTCACCGTTTGGACTTTTTGATGAAATTAAAAGTCGCTGGTAAGACTTTGAAGAGCCATTGGAAGACAGCCTATGATGAAGTTCTGAAGAAGGAAGACCTAATTTTCTCCCTCTTGTCATCCGAGTTTGAGACTGTATTTTCTAAGGAAATCAGAGAAAAAATGGTGACCTTCAAATTCATGGAGGACAAGGGAGGTCAGCTGAAGATTCACTCAACTATCTCCAAGAAAGCGCGTGGTGCCTTCCTGACAGCCCTGATAGAAAATCAAGTACAAACGGTGGAAGAAGCTCGTCGCTTAAGCTTTGCAGGATTTAACTACCGAGAAGACCTGTCCCAGCCACAGGAATTGGTTTTTGTAAAGGAAGTATAGAAAATAGACAAAAGAAAAAGTCAGCACGATCATGCTGACTTTTTTCTAGCTTATAAAGTATTGGATATATGAATCTCATTTGATAAACAGTTAAGATGATTAACCAAACTCATGATAGACAGATGGTTTCGGCAAATAAACTTCTTGGTAATTCCTGGAATATAGAAATTAGACACAATGATATCGTAGTCTGTCTGATTTAAAATCTCAGGACTTGTTTCCAATTCATCCCAAGTATCAAAGGTGAATCGATTGTTACAATAGTATGTAAGCATATCCTTTAAAGTAAGTGATAGGGCGTGGTCAAAGTTACTGATAATCAAAACCTTGATAGGTGGTCGATTTTCTAACAACTGAGTAGAGAGGTTTTCAGCATGGGTTAAGATGGTATACATCAGGTGTTCCAACTGTTCAGGATGGTCATGCTGTCCAATTGCCTGACGATATTGGGCCAGTTCTTGACGTGCACTTCCCATAAAGTCTGGGAAGTAAACTTCAAATTTTTTAATCGTCAATGCTTTTTGTTCAAATAAGATTGGGGTAGAAAAGATTTCCTGTCTTTCAAAGAAAGCAGTGTTGTGTAAATGCCAAATCAGCTCATCGTAGTTAGTAAAAGTAATCTTATATTGTTTTGATAGGCGTTCTAATATTTGACTCAGTAATTGGTGAGAGTTTCTTGCTTCACTGTTCTCTTCTAAAGAGTTGAAGAATTCTTGAGGATCTAAGAAAATGTTACTTTGAATAAAGGAAATAAAAATTTGTGCAATGATATCTGGAGTCATTTCAAGTTCAAATACTTGAGAGAAGTAGCTTAGTACCTCTTCAAAATTTGGAATATTCGCTAAAATAGGATAGTATTCATCATAGAAATGATTTGGTAAGTCGATGAAATGACCATTTTTGATGCGGTAAATACTGATAGCTATCATCAGTTTGTACATTCTATAAATTGAAAATCGCATCGGATAATTCGTGATCTTATAGAAGAAGTCAGCAAATTCTGTTAGCTCCTCTTCAGGAAGGTCAGGGAAAGGCCAGTCTAGGAAATAATAGCGCTCAGAGAAGTATTGGGCAAAAAAGTAACGAATATCGATCTCATTTCCACGTATCTCGGATGGAGTAAAAGATAATTCAATTTTAAACTGAGATGAAAGAACCTTTGTAATATTTCTGCCCAATCGATAGAGGTTAGCATTACTAGAGTGAAGATTTTCTATTGTTCGATAAATAGGTAGCCCCTCATTGAAGAACATATACTCTAGTAATTGAAAAGATTGAGAATGAGCAAGAAAATATTGATAAATATCTTCTACACTAGTGTTAACTTCTAAATCTATCATGATTCCGTTAACAGAAGATTGGATATCAATAGTTGGAAAAGCAGCACGTAATTCATTTAAATCACTTTTTAGGATTCGTTCTGTACATTCTAATTTTTCGGCTAGTTCATGCAATTTCATCCAATTACGATTTTGAATCAAGGTTTCCATTAAACGTAATTGTCGCTGATCTTTCGTGGATAAAAGGTTTCTCATAAGGGTATTTCCTCCTTAATTTATTATATCATATTTTTGTCTAAAAAGTGCGAAAAAATTAGAGTAAGAAAATTGTCTTTAGTAATCAGAAAATTTAGAATAAGATAAGTGGCTCTTAGGTGCAAAAATAGAATATATTAATTGTTCAGAAAATATTGATTTATATATTAAATAGTTGTAGAGTTAAAATTATAAAATACTATCTAGGAGTTTAAAATGAAACATTCACATAAGAAATCATTTGACTGGTATAGCATGCAACAACGATACTCTATTCGTAAGTATCACTTTGGTGCGGCTAGTGTCTTGCTCGGGACAGCCTTAGTCTTGGGAACTGCTGCCAATACGCAATCAGTACAAGCAGAGGAACAACATCCAGAGGCAACTAACAGTGTTTCTGTTGATAAGGTAGATGAAGCTACTAAACCAGCAGAAGTTTCTACACCTAAAAAAGAAACAACTTATGCAGCTCCAACTGTTGCGAACCCAGTAGAATCTACTCCAGCTAAAACTGAAGAAGCTACTAGACCAGCAGAAAAAGTTGAAGAAGCAAAAGATAAAAAAGAAGAAGTAACACAGCAAGATGCTGTTGACAAGTCAAAATTGTTAACAGCTCTTTCGCGTGCTAAAAAACTAGAGAGCAAGTTATATACAGAAGCAAGTGCTGCTAACTTGCAAGCAAGTATCCAAGCTGGTCAAGGTTTGCTTGGAAGAGCAGATGCAACTGAAGCTGAAGTAACAGCAGCAGAGTCATCTATCCAATCAGCTATTATTGGGCTAGAACTTCGTTCTAACACTGATAAAGGAACTGTATCAGAAACTCCTGTAGCGAAGAAAGCTGATATAGTTGAAGCGAAGGAAGAGACTAAACCAGCTGCAACAACTGATCGTTCAGCTGTTGATAGCGCTGTTTTGCCAACTAGCACAGCTGCCAAAGTAGAAACAACTTCAGCTCCAGCATCTACTAATGAAATATTGAAACCAGGTTTGAGCCTTTCTGATGCTCGCCAAAATCCAGCTATCCGTAAGGAAGACTTGGATAAAGGGCATAGTGGCTTTAGAGCTTCTAGCAATCCAGCCAACCCAATCGTCTCAGGTTCTGGCAACACAGTTGCGTTTTCAGACATCAGTCAAGCTGGTCGTAGTTATAGTTTCCGCGGCTACGGGAACTCACGTGGTGGGAATTCAATCCATTACGATGTAACAACAGTACGTCAAGGTAATAGATTGAATTTCACAATTGAATATTCTGGTCCAGGTGAATTTGTTAATAATAACTTTATCTTGGACAAAGGGGATGGATTTGGAAATCCTTCCAATGCAACTATCACAACCCCAAGATTGAGAGAACAATCAAAACCTATTAGCCAGGGTGCCAACTACGTATCTCACTCAGGATACAGTATGACTTCTGCTACTTCAACAAGTGAGAGACAAACAATCAGATTTAGTTTGCCTATCATTAATCCAAATGGTGACTTGTCTGTACGTTTGAAACCAGTTACTTTTAACGTAAACCAAGGTGGAGGTAGTGCAGCAACAAGTAATGACCCGTATAGTAACTCTAACTATTATTATAGAGCAACCCCACTATACTTGGATGCAAACCCTTATGGCGGTACTAATAACAAGACTGTTTCAGAAGATATTGACTTCCAAACTGTCTATCTTCCAACTAGTAAGTTACCAGAAGGTCAAACTAGATTAGTTCGAGAAGGTGAAAAAGGACAACGTCAAATTACCTATAAGGTTCATCGATTTGGTAACGAAACACTTTTAGGATTGCCGATTAGTAATTCTGTTACTAAAGAAGCCAAGCCACGTATTATGCAAATTGGTGTGGCTAAAGAGCTAATCGATACAGTAAAACCACGTGTTGATCAAAATAAAGTTGGTGATACAAATAACCTCACTTTCTATCTTGATAACGATGGCAACGGTGTTTATACTGAAGGTGTAGACGAACTTGTTCAAAAAATTGCTATTAAAGATGGAGCCAAAGGTGAAAAAGGAGACCAAGGCGAACGCGGTCTAACTGGAGCTAAAGGTGAAAAAGGAGATCGAGGCGAACGCGGTTTAACTGGAGCTAAAGGTGAAAAAGGAGATCAAGGCGAACGCGGTTTAACTGGAGCTAAAGGTGAAAAAGGAGACCAAGGTGAACGCGGTTTAACTGGAGCTAAAGGTGAAAAAGGAGACCAAGGTGAACGCGGTCTAACTGGAGCTAAAGGTGAAAAAGGAGACCGAGGCGAACGTGGACTCACTGGAGCTAAAGGTGAAAAAGGAGACCGAGGCGAACGTGGACTCACTGGAGCTAAAGGTGAAAAAGGAGACCGAGGCGAACGTGGACTCACTGGAGCTAAAGGTGAAAAAGGAGACCAAGGTCAGGCAGGTCGTGACGGTGTAACTCCAACTGTAACCGTTAAAGATAATAAAGATGACGGCACTCATACTATCACTATTAACGACGGTAGAGGTAATGTTACAAGTACTGTTGTAAGAGATGGTTTCGATGGCGCAAGTCCATTAGTTGCGACTCAACGAAATGACGCAGATAAAACAACGACCGTTATCTTCTATTATGACCAAAATGATAACAACGAATTTGATGCAGGCGATACAAAACTAAAAGAAGTTGTCATTGCAGATGGTGCCAAAGGTGAAAAAGGTGAACGTGGAGACCGTGGTGAAACAGGAGCAGCGGGGCGTGACGGAAAAACTCCAAAAATTACAACTGCTCGTGGAGCAGACGGCCGTAGTACTGATATTACATTTACTATTCCTGGTGAAGAACCTGTAACCGTTAATGTAAAAGACGGAAAAGATGGACGTACACCAAATATTGATTTAAATGCTTTAGCAGAGGCAGCAGTAAGACTGAATAATCAAAGAAGCGGAAGAGTAAGAAGAGCATTATCAGATACCCCAGCTCCAACTGAAAAACCAAAAGTAATTGGAACTCGTATTACAGCTTACTTCGATAACAATGGAAATGGTAAATATGATCCAGGAGTTGACGAGCCAATTAGTTCAGCTGATATTTTAAATGGTACAGACGGTGCCAATGGTGCAGCAGGTGCAGCTGGAGCAGATGGACGTAATGGTGCTGAATTATTAAGTGGACCTAAAGCACCAACAGCAGATGATGGTAAAGATGGCGACACTTATATTGATGCAACTACAGGTGATGTTTATAAGAAAGAAAACGGAACTTGGGATAGGATTGGTAACATTCGTGGACCTCAAGGTCTAAAAGGTGAAGACGGAGTTGCAGGACCACAAGGGCCACAAGGGCTACAAGGACGTGATGGAGCGCAAGGACCTGCAGGACGTGACGGACGTGAAGGTGTACCAGGACCAGCAGGACGCGACGGCCGTGATGGCGCAGCAGGTCGTGACGGCCGTGATGGACGCGACGGAAAAGACGTATTGAACGGCAAAGTTGATCCAACAACAGAAGGTAAAGACGGCGATAAATACGTTAACACAGAAACAGGTGACGTTTTCGTTAAGAATAACGGCACATGGGAAAAAGAAGGTAACATCAAGGGACCTAAGGGTGATAAAGGTGCAGAAGGAGCGCAAGGACCTAAAGGTGCGGATGGAGCTCAAGGTTTACCAGGACGCGACGGACGTGATGGCGCAGCAGGTCGTGACGGCCGTGATGGACGCGACGGAAAAGACGTATTGAACGGCAAAGTTGATCCAACAACAGAAGGTAAAGACGGCGATAAATACGTTAACACAGAAACAGGTGACGTTTTCGTTAAGAATAACGGCACATGGGAAAAAGAAGGTAACATCAAGGGACCTAAGGGTGATAAAGGTGCAGAAGGAGCGCAAGGACCTAAAGGTGCGGATGGAGCTCAAGGTTTACCAGGACGCGACGGACGTGATGGCGCAGCAGGTCGTGACGGCCGTGATGGACGCGACGGAAAAGACGTATTGAATGGCAAAGTTGATCCAACAACAGAAGGTAAAGACGGCGATAAATACGTTAACACAGAAACAGGTGACGTTTTCGTTAAGAATAACGGCACATGGGAAAAAGAAGGTAACATCAAGGGACCTAAGGGTGATAAAGGTGCAGAAGGAGCGCAAGGACCTAAAGGTGCGGATGGAGCTCAAGGTTTACCAGGACGCGATGGCCGTGATGGCGCAGCAGGTCGTGACGGCCGTGATGGACGCGACGGAAAAGACGTATTGAATGGCAAAGTTGATCCAACAACAGAAGGTAAAGACGGCGATAAATACGTTAACACAGAAACAGGTGACGTTTTCGTTAAGAATAACGGCACATGGGAAAAAGAAGGTAACATCAAGGGACCTAAGGGTGATAAAGGTGCAGAAGGAGCGCAAGGACCTAAAGGTGCGGATGGAGCTCAAGGTTTACCAGGACGCGACGGACGTGATGGCGCAGCAGGTCGTGACGGCCGTGATGGACGCGACGGAAAAGACGTATTGAACGGCAAAGTTGATCCAACAACAGAAGGTAAAGACGGCGATAAATACGTTAACACAGAAACAGGTGACGTTTTCGTTAAGAATAACGGCACATGGGAAAAAGAAGGTAACATCAAGGGACCTAAGGGTGATAAAGGTGCAGAAGGAGCGCAAGGACCTAAAGGTGCGGATGGAGCTCAAGGTTTACCAGGACGCGACGGACGTGATGGCGCAGCAGGTCGTGACGGACGTGATGGACGCGACGGAAAAGACGTATTGAACGGCAAAGTTGATCCAACAACAGAAGGTAAAGACGGCGATAAATACGTTAACACAGAAACAGGTGACGTTTTCGTTAAGAATAACGGCACATGGGAAAAAGAAGGTAACATCAAGGGACCTAAGGGTGATAAAGGTGCAGAAGGAGCGCAAGGACCTAAAGGTGCGGATGGAGCTCAAGGTTTACCAGGACGCGACGGACGTGATGGCGCAGCAGGTCGTGACGGACGTGATGGACGCGACGGAAAAGACGTATTGAACGGCAAAGTTGATCCAACAACAGAAGGTAAAGACGGCGATAAATACGTTAACACAGAAACAGGTGACGTTTTTCGTTAAGAATAACGGCACATGGGAAAAAGAAGGTAACATCAAGGGACCTAAGGGTGATAAAGGTGCAGAAGGAGCGCAAGGACCTAAAGGTGCGGATGGAGCTCAAGGTTTACCAGGACGCGACGGACGTGATGGCGCAGCAGGTCGTGACGGACGTGATGGACGCGACGGAAAAAGACGTATTGAACGGCAAAAGTTGATCCAACAACAGAAGGTAAAGACGGCGATAAATACGTTAACACAGAAACAGGTGACGTTTTCGTTAAGAATAACGGCACATGGGAAAAAGAAGGTAACATCAAGGGACCTAAGGGTGATAAAGGTGCAGAAGGAGCGCAAGGACCTAAAGGTGCGGATGGAGCTCAAGGTTTACCAGGACGCGACGGACGTGATGGCGCAGCAGGTCGTGACGGACGTGATGGACGCGACGGAAAAAGACGTATTGAACGGCAAAAGTTGATCCAACAACAGAAGGTAAAGACGGCGATAAATACGTTAACACAGAAACAGGTGACGTTTTCGTTAAGAATAACGGCACATGGGAAAAAGAAGGTAACATCAAGGGACCTAAGGGTGATAAAGGTGCAGAAGGAGCGCAAGGACCTAAAGGTGCGGATGGAGCTCAAGGTTTACCAGGACGCGACGGACGTGATGGCGCAGCAGGTCGTGACGGACGTGATGGACGCGACGGAAAAGACGTATTGAACGGCAAAGTTGATCCAACAACAGAAGGTAAAGACGGCGATAAATACGTTAACACAGAAACAGGTGACGTTTTTCGTTAAGAATAACGGCACATGGGGAAAAAGAAGGTAACATCAAGGGACCTAAGGGTGATAAAGGTGCAGAAGGAGCGCAAGGACCCTAAAGGTGCGGATGGAGCTCAAGGTTTACCAGGACGCGACGGACGTGATGGCGCAGCAGGTCGTGACGGACGTGATGGACGCGACGGAAAAAGACGTATTGAACGGCAAAGTTGATCCAACAACAGAAGGTAAAGACGGCGATAAATACGTTAACACAGAAACAGGTGACGTTTTTCGTTAAGAATAACGGCACATGGGAAAAAGAAGGTAACATCAAAGGGACCTAAGGGTGATAAAGGTGCAGAAGGAGCGCAAGGACCTAAAGGTGCGGATGGAGCTCAAGGTTTACCAGGACGCGACGGACGTGATGGCGCAGCAGGTCGTGACGGACGTGATGGACGCGACGGAAAAAGACGTATTGAACGGCAAAAGTTGATCCAACAACAGAAGGTAAAGACGGCGATAAATACGTTAACACAGAAACAGGTGACGTTTTCGTTAAGAATAACGGCACATGGGAAAAAGAAGGTAACATCAAAGGGACCTAAGGGTGATAAAGGTGCAGAAGGAGCGCAAGGACCTAAAGGTGCGGATGGAGCTCAAGGTTTACCAGGACGCGATGGCCGTGATGGCGCAGCAGGTCGTGACGGACGTGATGGACGCGACGGAAAAGACGTATTGAACGGCAAAGTTGATCCAACAACAGAAGGTAAAGACGGCGATAAATACGTTAACACAGAAACAGGTGACGTTTTTCGTTAAGAATAACGGCACATGGGAAAAAAAGAAGGTAACATCAAGGGACCTAAGGGTGATAAAGGTGCAGAAGGAGCGCAAGGACCTAAAGGTGCGGATGGAGCTCAAGGTTTACCAGGACGCGACGGACGTGATGGCGCAGCAGGTCGTGACGGACGTGATGGACGCGACGGAAAAGACGTATTGAACGGCAAAGTTGATCCAACAACAGAAGGTAAAGACGGCGATAAATACGTTAACACAGAAACAGGTGACGTTTTCGTTAAGAATAACGGCACATGGGGAAAAAAAGAAGGTAACATCAAGGGACCTAAGGGTGATAAAGGTGCAGAAGGAGCGCAAGGACCTAAAGGTGCGGATGGAGCTCAAGGTTTACCAGGACGCGACGGACGTGATGGCGCAGCAGGTCGTGACGGCCGTGATGGACGCGACGGAAAAGACGTATTGAACGGCAAAGTTGATCCAACAACAGAAGGTAAAGACGGCGATAAATACGTTAACACAGAAACAGGTGACGTTTTCGTTAAGAATAACGGCACATGGGAAAAAGAAGGTAACATCAAGGGACCTAAGGGTGATAAAGGTGCAGAAGGAGCGCAAGGACCTAAAGGTGCGGATGGAGCTCAAGGTTTACCAGGACGCGACGGACGTGATGGCGCAGCAGGTCGTGACGGACGTGATGGACGCGACGGAAAAGACGTATTGAACGGCAAAGTTGATCCAACAACAGAAGGTAAAGACGGCGATAAATACGTTAACACAGAAACAGGTGACGTTTTCGTTAAGAATAACGGCACATGGGAAAAAGAAGGTAACATCAAGGGACCTAAGGGTGATAAAGGTGCAGAAGGAGCGCAAGGACCTAAAGGTGCGGATGGAGCTCAAGGTTTACCAGGACGCGACGGACGTGATGGCGCAGCAGGTCGTGACGGACGTGATGGACGCGACGGAAAAGACGTATTGAACGGCAAAGTTGATCCAACAACAGAAGGTAAAGACGGCGATAAATACGTTAACACAGAAACAGGTGACGTTTTCGTTAAGAATAACGGCACATGGGAAAAAGAAGGTAACATCAAGGGACCTAAGGGTGATAAAGGTGAACGTGGAGAAGATGGTAAGACTCCAGAAGTAACTGTAACTCCAGGTAAAGATGGCCATAGTACTGACATTACATTCACTGTTCCAGGAAAAGATCCAGTTACAGTAAATGTTAAGGACGGAGAAAATGGTCTGAACGGTAAAACTCCAAAAGTTGATTTGCTTCGTGTCGAAGGACAAAACGGAAATCCATCTCATACAATTGTGACATTCTATACTGATGAAAACAATGATGGTAAGTACACTCCAGGAACTGATGAACTTCTAGGTTCTGAAATGATTAAAGATGGTGCTAAAGGTGCGGACGGACGTGATGGTAAATCATTGCTTACTGTCAAAGATGGTAAAGAAACTAAAGTTTACCAAGAAGATCCAGCACATCCAGGTCAACCATTGAACCCTGAAAAACCTCTTGCGGTTATTAAAGATGGAGTGGACGGTGTCTCTCCAACAGTAACAGCTGTTCGTAAGGATGAAGAAGGTCATAAAGGTGTAGAAATCACTGTTGATAACCATGATGGTTCACAACCAACTACAGTCTTTGTTCATGATGGTGAAAAAGGAGAAATTGGAGCAACAGGTCAAGATGGTCAAACTCCTACAATCACAACTCAACGTGGTCAAGATGGTCAAAGCACTGTTGTAACTATCACAACACCAGGTAAAGATCCAGTAACCTTTACAGTGAAAGATGGTAAGAATGGTAGAGATGGCCGTACACCATATATTGACTTGAATGCATTAGTAGATGCAGTGAGAAGAGGTGCAGGATTAGCTGTTAATCCACAACCTTCTCCAGCACCAAGAAGTGCAAGAAGAGCAAGAAGTGTAGAGGCTAATCCAGATGAGGGAACTGCATCAACTCAACCATCAACTACAGGCTCAACAGCATCACAACCAGTAGATGGTACTCGTATTACAGCATACTTTGATAACAATGGTAATGGGAAATACGATCCAGATGTGGATGAAGTAATTAGTACGGCTGATATATTAAATGGTAATAATGGTGCAAATGGTGCGGCAGGTCATGACGGTCGTGACGGACGTAACGGTGCTGAATTGCTAAGTGGAGCTGTTGCCCCAACTGCTAAAGATGGTAAAGACGGTGATACTTATATCGATGCCAATACAGGTGATGTTTACAAGAAAGAAAATGGTTCTTGGAACAAGATTGGTAATATCCGTGGACCTCAAGGGACTACTGGTGAAAAAGGTGAGAAGGGTGACAATGGTAAAGATGGCCGTGCACCGAAAATTCACACAGAAAATATCTCAACTCCAGTAAGAACAAGAAGAGCAACTGGTGAGTCAGGAACAGGATCAACTCCATCTCGTGACGGTGTTCGTATAACAGTTTATGATGATGTTAACGAAAATGGAGTATACGATGAAGGTATCGATAAAGTATTAAATAGTAAAGATATTTATAATGGTATTGATGGTAGAAATGGAACTGCTCCAACTATTACTACAAAAGATAATGGAGATGGAACTCACACTATCACAGTTCAAAACCCAGATGGTTCTGAATCAACAACAGTTGTTAAAGATGGTAAAGACGGTAAAACTGCCAATATCACAACAACAGAAAACCCAGATGGAAGTCATACAATTACTGTAACAAATCCAGACGGAACAACTAAAGAAACTGTTGTTAAGAATGGTAAAGATGGTAAGACTCCAAAAGTTGAAGTAACGGATAACAATGATGGAACTCACACAGTTAAAGTTACAGATGGAGACGGTAATGTTACCAACGCTATCATCAAAGATGGTAAAGACGGTAAAGCTGCAACAGCAACTACAACAGAAAACCCAGATGGAAGCCACAGAGTAACAATCACTAACCCAGACGGAACTAAGAATGAGTTTGTTGTTAAGAATGGTCGTGACGGTGTTGACGGACGTACTCCAACCGCATCTGTTCGTGATAATGGAGACGGAAGTCATACAATCGTTATTACAAATCCAGAAGGTGTGACAACTGAAACCACAGTTCGTGATGGTAAATCACCAAAAGTTACTATTACTGACGAACAAAATGGAACTCATAAGATCTCAGTTCTAAATGGAGACGGAACAACTACTGAAACAATCATTAAAGATGGTAAATCACCAGTAGCAACAGTTAGAGATAACCAAGACGGCACTTACACTATTCGTGTAGAAAACGGTAATGGTACTGTTTCTGAAACCACAGTTCGTGACGGTAAATCACCAACTGCTAAGGTTGTGGATAACGGTGATGGAACTCACACTATCACAGTTGTGAACTCAGACGGTACAACTACAACAACTACAGTTCGTGATGGTAAAGAACCAAAACTTGAAGTTATTGATAACAACAATGGTTCACACACTATTAAAGTGACAGGTGCTGATGGTAAAGAAACTACAACTACAATCTTTGATGGTAAATCACCAAAAGCGAACATCGTTGATAACGGAGACGGAACTCACACATTGACAATCGTTGATTCTGATGGTCGTGAATACAAATCTATTATCAAAGATGGTAAAGACGGTAAAGATGGAGTTTCACCAACTGTAACTGTTAAAAATAATAACGATGGAACTCACGTTGTTACAATCATTAATCCTGATGGAAGTAAGACAGAAATGGTGATTAAAGACGGCAAAGATGGTAAATCACCAAAAGTTTCTGTTGAAGATAATGGAAATGGTAGTCATACAATCACAATTATCAATTCTGACGGAACTGTGACAAAAACAGTTGTTAAAGATGGTCGTGATGGTCGCGACGGCAAAGATGGTAAATGTGGTTGCCAAGACAAACCAGTAACACCATCAAATGACAAACCAGTTCCTCCAACACGTAATGTGCCACAAGGACCAACGTTTGCAATTCCAGAACCACCAGTTCACGAATTGCCAGAATTCAACGGTGGTGTGCCAGGTATGCCTGAAGTCAATGAACTTCCTAATCCAGAAGTTCCAGGGATGCCAACACCTCCGGTACAAGAAATTCCAGAGTTTAATGGCGGAGTACCTGGTATGCCAGAAGTAAATGACAAACCAACTTTAACATTCCTGAAGTTCCAACACAACCAAATCCAAATGTACCAGTTCAACCGGTAACACCATTAACTTCTAACCCAGTAGGACCAACTACAGGTAAAGAAAACCATGGGGACAAATTACCTGAAACTGGAAGCCAATCTGATTATATCTCTATTCTTTTAGGTAGCGGTATTCTATTGAGCCTATATGTAGGACGAAGAAAAGAAGATTAATCAGCCAAAAGCAGTCACTAATTTCTCGAAAGAAGATGATAAGTGATAGATCTCGAATGAAAGAATATTCTTAGGACGATTTTCCATGATGGAAAAGACTGCTAAAAACCTTGAGTGATAACGCTCAAGGTTTTTTTGGATGGCTGATGTTTGTCTGAAAATCTTGATTGAGAAATAAAAATGCCACCCTATGAGGTGGCTATAATTGATTTAGACTTCTTAAAAATCTCTATTTTTTACTGAATTGCTGCGATCAAGTCTTGAGCTTGTTTTTCAAGTGAGTTTAGGACTGTTTCTTCAAGAACCAATTTTCCATCTGCCCAAGCAGAGTCGTTGACACGTGCCGCAGTGAAATCACCAACGATTTGTGTACGGATAAATGGCAAAAGGTCCTTGTAGATAGCGAAAAGTTGATCGTGACCTGCATTGGCTACAGATGATACGGTGACAAACTTGTCTTGAAGAGCAGAAGCGCCACGTGTATCAGATAAGTCAAGGGCACGAGATAGCCAGTCAAGCAAGTTTTTCACTGTTCCAGGGATAGAGAAGTTGTAGACTGGAGAGAAGATCCAGATAGCATCCGCAGCGAGAACTGTTTCACGAGCAGCAGCTACAGCTGGATGTGTTGGCACTTCCAAGTCTTGGCTGAAGAGAGGAAGGGCTGAATAATCAAGGTAGCTAACTTCTGCTTTACCATCAAGTGCTTTCTCAGCTTCGAGAGCCATTTGGTGGTTGAAAGAACCTTGACGTAGTGATCCGACGATAAATAATACTTTTTTAGACATGATGTGTCTCCTTTTTCTTAAATTTCCGAGAACTCTCTCGTTGTTATAAAATATATTACAACAAAACAAAAGGACTTGCAAGAAATTTGCTCAGAGTTTATTTGAAAATTATAAAATTGCTGAAACTCTAGTCAGTTGCCACTGGAAAAGTAAGAATTGTATCATTTTCAAAATCGGTTTTGTTTGAAGGGAGAAATAGAATTGGTTGCTTATACTCAATGAAAATCAAAGAGCAAACTAGGAAGCTAGCCGCAGGTTGCTAAAAGCACAGCTTTGAGGTTGTAGATAAAGCTGACGTAGTTTGAAGAGATTTTCGAAGAGTATTCCTATATTCTCTTGTAATATGATGATATAAGTGCTAAAATAAACGAAAAAACTCGAAATAGAAACCGTAGAACGGCTATTTTCCGATATCATTTCATAAATAATTAAAGGAACAATAATAGCATTGAAGAATGCTTCTAAAAGGGGTGGAGATCATGTAAGACACAGATTAACAAGTGACGGACAAAAGAAATAATAATACACTTGTTAAAGGAGAAAAAATGTTAATAAGAAATTATCGGAAAAATATTGGCCTAATGGCCGGAGTTGAGTTTTTTGCATTTCTAGGGATTACCAGTTTTTGGATTCTCTTTCTCAGTCAAAACGGAATGTCTCTTTGGCAGATTGGACTTCTGGAAAGTATTTTTCATGCGACCAGCCTTCTCTGTGAAATTCCATCTGGAATGTTGGCTGATCGTTATTCCTATAAGACCAACCTTTATTTAAGTCGAATAGCAGGGATTGTGTCTTCTATTCTCATGTTGGCTGGGCAGGGAAATTTTTGGATTTATGCACTAGCTATGGCGGTAAGTGCCTTGTCTTATAATTTTGATTCAGGAACAAGCGCAGCAATGGTCTATGACTCGGCTGTAGAGGCTGGACTAAAGGAGCGTTATCTATCCATTTCAAGTTTCATATCAGGAGTGTCCGAAGGAACCCAGTCTTTGGGGACAGTGCTAGCAGGATTTTTTGTTCATGGTCAATTGCACTTGACATACTATATCATGATTGCCACTTCTATCATAGTTCTTTTCCTGATTTGGATGCTGAAAGAACCCAGTGTCAAAGTAGAAAAAGTTGATAGTGTGACCATGAAACAGATTATTTGGACTGTTAAGGATGAGTTGAAGAGAAATCCCATGCTTTTAAACTGGATGATTTTATCTCAGATTGTCGGAACACTCATGTATATGTTTTATTTTTACTATCAAAATCAGTTACCAGATTTAAGTAGTTGGCAAATTTCAGCAGTTATGCTACTTGGAAGTCTCTTGAATATCCTCGCAATCTATCTAGCAAGTAAAATTGGAAAGAAATATGCTGCCTTGAAGCTTTTTCCTATTCTCGTCCTGCTGACTGGAGTCACCTATATGCTGTCCTACTTTGGAACACCTCTAATCTATATTCTGATTTATTTGATTAGTAATGCTCTGCATGCTCTTTTTAAGCCGATTTTTGACAATGATTTGCAAGGGCGCCTTCCAAGTGAAGTAAGGGCAACCATGCTGAGTGTCTATTCTATGATGTTTAGCCTAAGTATGATTGTGTTCTTTCCACTGACAGGCTGGTTGATTGACAGTTTAGGCTTTGTGATAACATTTCTTTATCTAGGATTCTTTTTAGTCATGATTAGTCTTCTACTGCCTGTCTTTTTAGGAAAAATGGCTAAAAGAATGGATGATAAAGTGATTCCATAAATCAAAAAAATTACGAAAACTTGAGTGCCAAGCTCAAGTTTTTTAATACGTTGATTTCGCTTGTGTCTTGACTTTTTTTGCTCGGTTTTAACTAAGAAAAATCTGTTTACTTTGAAGGGAGAAATAAAATGTGATTGTTCTTGCATTCACTTGTAATAAAGCCCAATAGATGGTAAAATAGACGAGTGAAAAAAAGACAAAAAAAAGCAAAAAATAATCTACTGTGGCAGTATGGTCTAGGGATGACGATTTTGTTTGTGGTTATCAGTGCTTCCTTTCTGTATCTAGTGTTTCTGAGTATGAAACCCTATCAAACAGCTAAAAGTGAAGGAGAAAAATTAGCTCAGCAGTATGCAGGATTAGAGCAGACTGATCAGGTTGACTTATACAATGGCTTAGAATCCTATTACAGCGTTCTTGGTCGTAATAAAAAACAAGAATCACTTGCTGTCCTGATTGGAAAAGATGACCATAAGATTTACGTTTATCAGCTAAATCAGGGTGTTTCACAAGAAAAAGCAGAAGCTGTTTCTAAGGAAAAAGGAGCTGGCGAGATTGACAAGATTACCTTTGGCCGTTATCAAGATAAGCCAATTTGGGAAGTTAAGTCAGGATCTGATTTTTATCTAGTAGATTTTGAAACAGGAGCATTGGTCAATAAGGAGGGCCTATGAAACTATCCAACCGTGTTTTAGAAATGGAAGAAAGTGTGACCTTGGCTGCTGGAGCTCGTGCCAAAGCACTAAAGGCTGAGGGAAGAGATATTCTGTCTCTAACCTTGGGTGAGCCAGATTTCACTACTCCAAAAAATATCCAAGATGCCGCCATTGCATCAATTCAAGATGGGCGCGCTTCTTTTTATACAGTGACCTCAGGTCTGCCAGAAATTAAGGCAGCGGTCAATACCTACTTTGAGCGCTTTTACGGTTATTCTGTAGCGCCAAATCAAGTGACAGTCGCTGCGGGAGCCAAATATTCTCTCTATACCTTCTTTATGGCTGTGGTCAATCCAGGTGATGAAGTGATCATCCCAACCCCCTACTGGGTCAGCTATGGAGACCAGGTCAAGATGGCAGAGGGTGTGCCAGTCTTTGTTCCTGCTAAAGAGGACAATCACTTTAAGGTGACCGTAGAGCAGTTAGAAGCAGCTCTCACAGACAAGACCAAGGTTTTGGTGCTGAATTCACCATCTAATCCGACAGGAATGATTTACACCCGTGAGGAACTCTTGGAAATCGGAAACTGGGCTGTAGAAAAGGATATTCTCATCCTAGCAGATGATATCTATGGGCGCTTGGTCTATAATGGTCATGAATTTACACCCATTTCTAGCTTATCTGAAGCGATTCGCAAGCAAACAGTGGTCATCAATGGTGTGTCTAAAACCTATGCTATGACTGGCTGGCGGATTGGCTATGCCGTCGGAGAAGCAGACATTATCGCTGCCATGTCTAAGATTGCAGGTCAAACAACCTCCAACCCTTCAGCAGTAGCCCAGTATGCAGCAGTTGAGCTCTATCAGGCGAGCAAGATACTGTAGAAAGTATGCGTCAGGCTTTTGAAGTACGTCTCAATACCATTTATCCCCTTCTTGCAGAAGTTCCAGGATTTGAAGTGGTCAAACCTCAAGGAGCCTTCTATCTCTTCCCAAATGTCAAAAAGGCCATGGAGATGAAAGGCTATACGGATGTGACAGAATTTACAACCGCTATCCTAGAAGAAGCTGAAGTAGCCTTGGTAACAGGAGCAGGATTTGGAGCTCCAGAAAATGTCCGCCTCAGCTATGCGACAGACCTAGACACGCTTAAAGAAGCAGTTAAACGCTTGAAAGCATTTATGGAAAAATAAAAGAAAAAGAAAAGGAAAAATAATGACAAAACGTGTAACGATTATCGATGTAAAAGACTATGTTGGTCAAGAGGTGACGATTGGAGCTTGGGTTGCCAACAAATCAGGAAAAGGGAAAATTGCCTTCTTGCAATTGCGTGATGGAACAGCCTTCTTCCAAGGTGTAGCCTTTAAACCAAACTTTGTAGAAAAATTTGGTGAAGAAGTGGGGCTTGAGAAGTTTGATGTCATCAAACGTTTGAGTCAGGAAACTTCTGTTTATGTGACAGGTATTGTCAAAGAAGACGAACGTTCTAAGTTTGGTTATGAGCTTGATATCACAGATATCGAAGTGATCGGTGAATCTCAAGACTACCCAATCACACCCAAAGAACACGGAACAGACTTCTTGATGGACAACCGTCACTTGTGGCTCCGTTCTCGTAAGCAAGTAGCGGTGATGCAAATTCGTAACGCGATTATCTACGCAACTTATGAGTTCTTCGACAAGAACGGCTTCATGAAGTTTGATAGCCCAATTCTTTCAGGAAACGCAGCAGAAGATTCAACTGAACTCTTTGAAACGGACTACTTCGGAACGCCAGCCTACTTGAGCCAATCAGGTCAGCTTTACCTAGAAGCAGGTGCTATGGCTCTTGGTCGCGTCTTTGACTTTGGTCCAGTATTCCGTGCTGAAATCAAAAACACGCCGTCACTTGACTGAGTTCTGGATGATGGATGCAGAATACTCATACTTGACACACGATGAGTCACTTGACTTGCAAGAAGCTTATGTAAAAGCTCTTCTTCAAGGTGTTCTTGATCGTGCTCCTCAAGCCTTGGAAACTTTGGAACGTGATACAGAGCTCTTGAAACGCTATATTGCAGAGCCATTCAAACGTATCACTTACGATCAAGCCATTGACCTCTTGCAAGAGCATGAAAACGATGAAGATGCTGACTACGAACGTCTTGAGCATGGTGATGACTTTGGTTCACCACATGAAACTTGGATTTCAAACCACTTTGGTGTGCCAACTTTTGTTATGAACTATCCAGCAGCCATCAAGGCCTTCTACATGAAACCAGTTCCTGGAAATCCAAAGCGCGTGCTTTGTGCAGACTTGCTTGCTCCAGAAGGTTACGGAGAAATCATTGGTGGTTCTATGCGTGAGGAAGACTACGATGCCCTTGTTGCTAAGATGGATGAACTTGGTATGGACCGTACAGAGTATGAATTCTACCTTGACCTTCGTAAATACGGTACAGTTCCACACGGAGGATTTGGTATCGGTATCGAACGTATGGTAACCTTCGCAGCAGGAACAAAACACATTCGTGAAGCCATTCCATTCCCACGTATGTTGCACCGTATTAAACCTTAAAAATAAAAAAGTTATTATAATAAAAAGAAGGCTAAACCCTTCTTTTTTTGAACTCTGGGTACAAAAATAATATACAAAAAACGAGAATATATAGATCTTTTTGGTTGACTAGTTTTAAAAATATATGATAAAATTTAAAAATGAATATTGAGTTGTAGTGTCGTCAAAGAAGTTGTTCTTTAGCAGGAGAGGAAGGGAAAACTGAGGACTTCAACCTTATTCTAAGTTAACATATATATAAATAAGGAGAAAACATGTATTCAAGAATGGAAAAATACCATGGTAGAAGAGCTCAGCGCTTTTCTATTCGTAAGTATAGTTTTGGTGCGGCTAGTGTTCTTTTGGGGACTGCTCTTCTTTTGGGAGCAAATGCTGTTAAAGCTGATGAAGCAAGTACTGCTTCTACAAAAACTCCAGAAGTTACAAATTCTGATAAACAGAAACCTGATTCAGCCATAACAACACCAGTTGTGGAGGAACTTCCAGAATTAAAGATTGATGCTGTAAAGCAGATGAAAAACCTGAAGTAAAAGAAGACGCTAAAACTGAAGCAAAACCTGTAGCAGAAAGAGAAGTTACCGTTAAAGCTGAAAAAGAAAAGCCAGCTAAAGATCAAACTGATAAAAAAGAAACAGATAAAGAAAAAACTGCGAAGATCGAAACAGAAAAAGCACAAGATGAAGTGAAGACAGTTCTTACTCAATTGACTTCAGAAGCTGATGTTATGGCATCTGTAGCTTCAAACTTCTCAGATAAAGAAGTCAAAGATGAATCGGCTAAAAAAGAACTTGCGGTTAAGATTGAGGCAGTGAAACTTGAAGCAGCGAAGTCTAACGATTTGCTTTCATCCGATGCATCTAAAGATCAGATGGTAGCTCAAGTGAATCGTCTTTCTGCTGCCATTGAAGCAGTTTATACGGAAATGAAACGTGCTGGCCATGCAGGTAAAGTAGAATCGGTATTAGCTGCTACTGCGTCAAAAATTACAGGTAAAGATGTTTTTAAAGATGGAGAAACAGTTAAAGCTGTAACAAACGCTTATGTTGATATGAATGCAGATAATACGGCTCCTATAGGATGGGGATTTGATACTACTATTAGTACATCTACACTTAAAGCGGGTTCTATTACAAAAATTGAACTTACTAACTTAGCTGAGCTAGGTAGTGGTTTGGCTGTAAATACAGAAATCAGAGCGACTGATGGAACAGTAGTTGGTAAAGTTAAATCTATCGATTATAAAACAACTACAGGAAACAACAATAACAAATCTGTACCATATTGGTCACAACGTACACAACGTGGTATGACTTATGATCAGCGTGTTGCTGAACAACCAGCGGTAGCTAATGAAACTGGTACATATACTTACAACATCGAGTGGAACGATAAAGTAAAAGACTATCCGAATGTGTCGTTTGGAGCGAGTAATTTATCGGGTAATGGATATTTAGCACCACAAATTTCTAAAGATACAGATTATAAAGCGACTATCAAAATCGATGGGCGTACGGTTCTTGAACATACTTATACAAGAAAAGGTCAACAACCTAGCTATCAAAAACAAGGTACGAGTGCATCACTAAGTGAAAACAATGGATTGTCATACCTTAACAATGAACTAAAAGGTAGAAGTGATTCAATCGTATTAAAAACTGATTCAGATGTTCGTTATGGAGTAGGATCTAAATTTACGATCAAACTTCCTAATGCAGATTTTACTGAATTTAAAGAACTTGAAGGAAGTTCTAACTTTGTAAATGGATTAAATACAGCGTCTACTATTAAGCCTAATAAAGGAGATAGTATTACTTATCGCCCACAAAATCGTTGGTCTAATGCTAGAGCTAATGAAAACAATGTATGGATTTTACAAGATGGTCGTGATACTGGTTTTACATTAACACCTAGACTAATTTCACCAACGGAATTAGAGCTTACTGTTACAGAAGGAACTATTCAAGAAGATTCTATAGTTTCTATGCCTCTTCAATCTTTAGGTATTGAGAAAGTAGTAAAAGATAAAACCTTAACAAGTGAATATTCTAATATTACTTATGAAAATGGATTAATTAAACAAGGTTATGTAGGAAACGATAAAACTGCAGCAACTCTTACTGTATCAGGTGGAGAATCTGTTAACGGTGAGAAAGAAGATGTTATAACTAAAGTGCCAAACGGTTGGAGTGTTAATGGTGACGGTAAAGTTCAAGGTGAGCCGCCAACAGGAGCTGTTGTTAGAACATTCAAAGATTTAGTGACAGGTAAAGTTATAGGTTTCGAACCAACAAGATATACGGGGAATATTCCTTTAAGTGAAGATGGTTCAAAAGATTATACTAATGTGCTTGGAAACAAATATGATGTAAGTAATGATCACGTAGACTTAGTTAAAGAAGTTAATGGAGAAGAATACATTCTTGCAGATCTTCCTCCTGAAAACGTAAAGGAACACTAAGTGTTACGAAGACAAGAGCAAGAGATTTATATTCTGAAGAAGAATTAAAAGCTAAAGGTATAAATGGATCTGCATTTGTTACCCCAGCAGAGTATGATTATGTTAAGAAAACAAAAGTAGAAGAAGTAAACCGTACAATTAAATTTGTATACGCTGATAATGTTGCAGGCTTAGCGGGTACTGATGTATTCCCATCACAAAAACAAACTGTCAGCTACACAGGTGCAATCAAGTTAACTGCAGAAGGTAAAGCGGTAATTAACTCTAATGACAGGCCAGTTTATATTAACTGGAAAGGAACTGATGGACAAAGCACTGATCTTCCAGAACTTGCAGTACCTCAAAAAGAAGGTTACATCGCAAGTGTAGAAAAAGTTCCAGTACAAGCAACAACAGCTACAGATGAAGATTACGAATATGTTGTTAAATATACAGCAATCCAAAAAGCGAAAACAACATTTGTAGACGAAAAAGGAAATGCAATTCCAGGAGTAGCTGAAATTACAGAACAAGGTGGATCAGAAACTCCATTAACAAAAGAAGCTGATGTTAAAGCTAAGATCAAAGAACTTGAAAACAAAGGATATGAATTAGTATCTAATACATACCCAGAAGGTGGTAAGTTCGATACGGATAAAGATACAGATCAAGAGTTCAAAGTAATACTTAAACAAAAAGAAGTTACAGTAACACCAGATCAACCAAAAACACCAGGAACTCCAGTAGATCCAAACAACCCAGACGGACCTAAATACCCAGCTGGCTTGGAAGAAAAAGATCTAAACAAAACAGTAACACGTACAATCACTTATGTGTACGAAGATGGAACTCCAGTATTAAATGAAGATGGAACACCAAAAACAGTAACACAAGAAGCTAAATTTACACGTGAAGCTAAGGTCAACTTAGTAACAGGTGAAGTGACTTACGGAGATTGGACTCCAGCTCAAGACTTAGTTGAAGTTAAATCACCAGTAGTTAAAGGATACTTAGCTGATAAAGCAAGTGTTGCGGTGGTAAATGTAACAGGTGATTCTGAAGATATTAAGGAAGTAGTAACCTACAAGCCACTTGGTTCATGGGTACCAAACATTCCAGGTCAACCAACAGATCCAATTAAATATCCAAATAATCCAACAGATCCAACACAACCAGGAACTGATAAACCGGTATTACCATACGTACCAGGTATGACTCCAAAAGATGGAAATGGACAACCACTTAAACCAGTAGATCCACAAGATCCAACAAAAGGATATATCATTCCAGATATTCCAAACGATCCAACTCAAAGTACGCCAATTAACTACGAAAAAGATACTCAAAAAGCGAAAACAATTTTCGTAGATGAAAAAGGAAATCCAATTCCAGGTGTTGACGCTATTACTGAAGAAGGCGACTCAGATACACCACTTACAAAAGAGGCTGATGTAAAAGCGAAAATCAAAGAACTTGAAAACAAAGGTTATGAATTAGTATCTAATACATACCCAGAAGGTGGTAAGTTCGATAAAGATAAAGATACAGATCAAGAGTTCAAAGTAACACTTAAAGCTAAAGAAGTTACAGTAACACCAGATCAACCAAAAACACCAGGAACTCCAGTAGATCCAAACAATCCAGACGGACCTAAATACCCAGCTGGCTTGGAAGAAAAAGATCTAAACAAAACTGTTACACGTACAATCACTTATGTGTACGAAGATGGAACTCCAGTATTAAATGAAGACGGAACACCAAAAACAGTAACACAAGAAGCTAAATTCACACGTGAAGCTAGGATCAACTTGGTAACAGGTGAAGTGACTTACGGAGATTGGACTCCAGCTCAAGACTTAGCTGAAGTTAAATCACCAGTGGTTAAAGGATACTTAGCTGATAAAGCAAGTGTTGCGGTGGTAAATGTAACAGGTGATTCTGAAGATATTAAGGAAGTAGTAACCTACAAACCAATCGGATCATGGATTCCAAACATCCCAGGACAACCAACAACCCCAATCAAGTATCCAAATAATCCAGATGATCCAACAAAACCAGGTAAACCAACAGAAACATTACCATACGTACCAGGATTCACACCGAAGGATAAAGATGGAAATCCACTTAAACCAGTAGATCCAACAGATTCAACAAAAGGATACGAAGTACCAAATCTTCCAACAGATCCAAGTCAAGACACACCAATCAACTACGTAAAAGATACGCAAAAAGCGAAAACAACATTCGTAGATGAAAAAGGAAACCCAATTCCAGGTGTTGACGCTCTTACTGAAGAAGGTGATTCAGACACACCACTTACAAAAGAGGCTGATGTAAAAGCGAAAATTAAAGAGCTTGAAAACAAAGGATATGAATTAGTTTCTAATACATACCCAGAAGGTGGTAAGTTCGATAAAGATAAGGACACTGATCAAGAGTTCACAGTAACACTTAAAGAACGTGTTGTACCAGTAACACCAGATCAACCAAAAACTCCAGGAACTCCAGTAGATCCAAACAATCCAGACGGACCTAAATACCCAGCTGGCTTGGAAGAAAAAGATCTAAACAAAACTGTTACACGTACAATCACTTATGTGTACGAAGATGGAACTCCAGTATTAAATGAAGACGGAACACCAAAAACAGTAACACAAGAAGCTAAATTCACACGTGAAGCTAGGATCAACTTGGTAACAGGTGAAGTGACTTACGGAGATTGGACTCCAGCTCAAGACTTAGCTGAAGTTAAATCACCAGTGGTTAAAGGATACTTAGCTGATAAAGCAACAGTACCAGCTACAAAAGTAACTGCAGATTCAAAAGATACTACAGAAGTAGTTACCTACAAACCAATCGGATCATGGATTCCAAACATCCCAGGTCAACCAACAACCCCAATCAAGTATCCAAATGATCCACAAGATCCAACAAAACCAGGACAACCAACAGAAGTGTTACCATACGTTCCAGGATTCACTCCAGAAGATAAAGATGGCAACCCACTTAAACCAGTTGATCCGAAAGATCCATCAAAAGGATATGTAGTACCAAACATCCCAACAGATCCAAGTCAAGATACAGTAATTAACTACGTAGCAAACAAAGCTAAACTAGTAGTTAAATATGTAGATGAAAATGGCAAAGACCTAATCCCTTCAGAAACAACAGAAGGAAAAGTAGGAGATGAGTACACAACAACTGGAAAAGTTATTCCAGGACACCTACTTGTTCGTGTTGAAGGAGAAGCAAAAGGTAAGATTGGAAAAGATGGTTCAACAGTAACATACGTGTACAAACCAATCGGATCATGGATTCCAAACATCCCAGGTCAACCAACAACTCCAATCAAGTATCCAAATGACCCACAAGATCCAACAAAACCAGGACAACCAACAGAAGTGTTACCATACGTTCCAGGATTCACTCCAGAAGATAAAGATGGCAACCCACTTAAACCAGTTGATCCGAAAGACCCATCAAAAGGATATGTAGTACCAAACATCCCAACAGATCCAAGTCAAGATACAGTAATTAACTACGTAGCAAACAAAGCTAAACTAGTAGTTAAATATGTAGATGAAAATGGCAAAGACCTAATCCCTTCAGAAACAACAGAAGGAAAAGTAGGAGATGAGTACACAACAACTGGAAAAGTTATTCCAGGACACCTACTTGTTCGTGTTGAAGGAGAAGCAAAAGGTAAGATTGGAAAAGATGGTTCAACAGTAACATACGTGTACAAACCAATCGGATCATGGATTCCAAACATCCCAGGTCAACCAACAACTCCAATCAAGTATCCAAATGACCCACAAGATCCAACAAAACCAGGACAACCAACAGAAGTGTTACCATACGTTCCAGGATTCACTCCAGAAGATAAAGATGGCAACCCACTTAAACCAGTTGATCCGAAAGACCCATCAAAAGGATATGTAGTACCAAACATCCCAACAGATCCAAGTCAAGATACAGTAATTAACTATGTTCCAAATCCTAAGGAAGTAGAAAAACCTGTTAAACCAGGTCAACCTTCTAAACAAGAAACACCTAAATATGTTGAAGGTCAAAAAAAGAATTGCCTAACACAGGTACAGAAGCTAACGCTAGCCTTGCAGCGCTTGGACTTCTTGGAACCCTAGGTGGATTTGGACTTCTTGCTCGCAAGAAAAAAAGAAGATTAAAAACTCATAGTTTTTGAGAAGATGATTCGTCATCTTCTTTATTTCAGTGTTTTTACTGCGTATATTTTCTAGCATTCGTAAATTTGCAATAGGTGCGGCATCTGTAATGATTGGGGCTAGTATATTTGGTATTTCAGCTGTACAAGCTGAGGAAGTGGCTTCATCCAATACTCAAACAGAAGAAACAACTGTTCATCAACCTCAGCCTTTAGATAAGCTTCCCGATGATGTGGCAGCTGCTATCGCAAAGGCTGATGAGAATGGTGGGCGTGAGTTTGTAAAACCCAAAGCTGAGTCGACAGAAGATAAAGTGACTAAGGATACAGACCTACTAGACCTGCTAACGATGGTAGTCATGAATTGGCTAGTCCTAAAGTAGAAACTCCAAATAAAGTAGAAGAAGGAACCAAAACTGAGGACAAACAGAAATCTGAAGAGGCAAATCCAAAGCCTGTTGAATCTGCAGTAACAGCTGGAACAGAAGTAAAAGAGGATTCTAAAAAAACTTCTGAAAAGAACCAAGTGAAAGCAGACACAGAGATCAAACCTTCTTCTGAAAAATCGCAAGCACTGTCTGGAGAGTCAAACAAAGCTGAAGTTGAAAAGGAAAAACAGCTATTATCTGAGCGAAAACAAGATTTTAATAAAGATTGGTATTTTAAACTAAATGCCCAAGGCGATTTTTCAAAAAAAGATGTGGATGTTCATGACTGGTCTAAATTGAATCTTCCTCATGATTGGAGTATTTATTTTGACTTTGATCACAAATCTCCCGCGCGTAATGAAGGTGGACAGTTAAATGGTGGAACAGCTTGGTATCGTAAGAATTTCACATTAAATGAAGCAGACAAGAATAAGGATGTTCGTATCAATTTTGATGGGGTTTACATGGATTCAAAGGTCTATGTAAATGGTAAATTTGTAGGACATTATCCAAGTGGCTATAATCATTTTTCATATGATATCACAGAATTTTTAAACAAGGATGGTAGTGAAAATTCAATTACTGTTCAAGTGACCAATAAGCAACCAAGTAGTCGTTGGTATTCAGGAAGTGGGATTTATCGTGATGTAACTCTTAGTTATCGTGATAAAGTCCATGTTGCCGAAAATGGTAATCATATCACTACTCCAAAACTTGCTGAGCAAAAAGAAGGGAATGTTGAAACACAGGTTCAAAGTAAGATTAAAAATACGGATAAGAAGGCTGCTAAAGTCTTTGTGGAACAACAAATCTTTACTAAGGAAGGCAAGGTTGTATCAGAATTAGTTCGCTCTGAAACGAAGAATTTAGCAGAAAATGAAGTTGCAGATTTCAGACAAACAATCCTAGTTAATAAACCAACTCTTTGGACGACAAAAAGTTATCATCCTCAACTGTATGTGCTGAAAACAAAGGTTTATAAAGAAGGTCAACTAGTTGATGTAACAGAAGATACATTTGGTTACCGTTATTTCAATTGGACTGCTAAGGATGGTTTCTCTCTGAATGGTGAACACATGAAATTCCATGGAGTAAGTATTCACCATGACAATGGAGCCTTGGGTGCAGAAGAGAATTATAAGGCTACCTATCGTAAATTAAAACTCTTGAAAGATATGGGGGTTAACTCTATTCGAACAACCCACAATCCAGCTAGCCCTCAGTTGCTTGATGCTGCGGCTAGTTTAGGTCTTTTGGTTCAAGAGGAAGCTTTTGATACCTGGTATGGTGGCAAGAAGACTTACGACTATGGACGGTTCTTTGATCAAGATGCAACTCATCCTGAAGCTAAGAAGGGGGAGAAGTGGTCTGATTTTGATCTTAGAACAATGGTAGAACGTGATAAGAACAATCCGTCTATCGTCATGTGGTCTCTTGGAAATGAGGTAGAAGAGGCAAATGGTAGTCCTCGTTCTATCGAAACTGCTAAACGTTTGAAGGCTGTCATTAAAGCGATTGATACCGAGCGTTATGTTACCATGGGTGAGAATAAATTTAGTCGTGCAGCAACAGGTGATTTCTTAAAAGTTGCAGAAATCATGGATGCTGTCGGTATGAACTATGGTGAACGTTTTTATGATGCGGTTCGTAGAGCGCATCCAGACTGGCTCATTTATGGTTCTGAAACCTCTTCAGCTACTAGAACGCGTGATTCTTATTACAATCCTGCTCAAATCCTTGGACACGATAATCGTCCAAATCGTCACTATGAACAATCTGATTATGGTAATGACCGTGTTGGGTGGGGAAGAACAGCTACTGAGTCATGGACTTTTGACCGTGATCGTGCTGGCTATGCTGGACAATTTATCTGGACAGGAATTGACTATATCGGTGAACCAACTCCATGGCATAACCAAGATAATACACCTGTAAAAAGTTCTTACTTTGGTATCATCGATACGGCTGGCTTACCGAAGAATGATTTTTACCTTTACCGTAGTGAATGGTATAGTGCTAAAGAAAAGCCAACTGTACGCATTTTACCACATTGGAACTGGACTGAAGAGACACTTAAGGATCGCAAGATGCTGGTCGATGGAAAGGTTCCGGTTCGTACCTTCTCAAATGCTGCAAGTGTCGAATTGTTCTTAAATGGTGAGTCGCTTGGTAAAAAGGAATTTACTAAGAAAACGACAGAAGATGGACGTCCATATCATGAGGGGGCTAAACCAAATGAATTGTATCTTGAGTGGCTTGTAAAATACCAACCAGGTACACTGACTGCGATTGCTCGAGATGAAAAAGGCAACGAAATTGCGCGTGATAGTGTGACAACTGCTGGGGAGCCAGCAAGGGTTCGTCTGACTAAAGAAGAGCATGTTATCACTGCAGATGGAAAAGACCTATCCTACATCCATTACGAAATTGTTGATGGCGATGGGAATGTGGTTCCGACAGCTAACAATCTTGTTCATTTCAATCTTCATGGTCAGGGACAGATTGTTGGTGTGGATAATGGAGAACAAGCTAGCCGTGAGCGCTACAAAGCTCAAGCAGATGGAACATGGCAAAGACGTGCTTTCAATGGTAAAGGAGTTGTCATTGTAAAATCAACAGAAAAAGAAGGTAAATTTACTCTTTATGCAGATTCTGCTGGTTTGACATCTGATAGCGCAACGGTCGCAACTGTGTCTGGTAAGAAAGAAAACCGTCACTTTGTAGCCTTTGCTCCTGTAAAAGCAACAACTGATGTGACTACAAATCCTGAATTGCCTCAAACAGTAACAGCTATTTATAGCGACGGTAGTGTTGAGGAAAAGACTGTAACATGGGACGTGCCAGCTGACTTGCTTAAAAGTGCAGGTGAGAAAAAAGTATCTGGACGTGTAGAAGGTTTGGAAACCAAAGCTGAGGCACTTGTAAAAGTGATTGCCTTAGATAGATGGTTACCAAAAGTTGCTACAGTACCGGTTGGTACAACTGCAGCTGATTTGGATAAAACGGTCACAGCTGTTCTGACAGATGGTAGTTTGATTGATACAGATGTTGTTTCTTGGACTTTGAAAGATCCTGCTGCTTTGACCAAGGAAGGGGGACGTACAGAGGCTACTGGTAAATTGGTAGATGACGACCGTGAAGTAACTGCAACCTTTATTGCAAGCAGTAAGGAAACAACAAGTAGCATTACAGGACTTACTGTTGGGGATAAAGCTCTTGAGAACTTCGAGTCTGGCAAGACTTATTATCGTGTATCTCTTCCTTACACTGGAACAATTCCAAGTGTTGGGGCTCAGACTACTGGTTATCAAGTAACTGTTCAGCAAGCTTCTGCTGATAATGGTTATCAGGCCTCGGTCTTCTTGAGTGATCAAAAGGGTGACTTGGTTCAAACTTACCTAATTCAGTTTGTGAAGGAAGCTCCTGCCTTGAAACGTTTGGAAGTAGTTGTGGAAGGAAAAGAAACTGCTACTGAAGATCAGGCCTTAACTTATCGTGTCATTGGTAGTTATGAGGATGGTTCTCAAACAGAATTTTCAGCTTCAGATATTCACCTAGAAGCTAAATCATCTGATGGTGGGCATCTTGAGGTGAATGGACAGAACTTGTTGCTCTATACTAAGGGAAGAGTGACTTTGACACCTCGAATCGATAATCAAACAGAGAAAACAGAATCTGTAACTACTGAAGTGGTGATTAAAGAAAATAAAGTCAGCAAGAAGATTGTGAAACTTCATCCTGTATCTGTTTCTACAGACATTAATCAGCAACCGAATCTACCTAAAGAAGTTGGAGCAGAATTTGATAAGGGCTTGCCACGCAAAGTATCTGTAACTTGGGACAAGGTAGATGAAAAAGAATTGGGACATTATCATAGCTTTACGCTTAAAGGACATGTAGAAGGCACAGATATTGAAGCTCAAGCAACGGTGACAGTTGAAGGCTTACAAGTTGCAGAGGAAATCAGCCTCACAGTACCTAAGGGTGAGTCAGTTCAATTGCCAGCTAATGTTCGTGCTTACCATTCTAATGGAACAACTATCTATAAAGATGTAGTTTGGGATCAGGTTCCAGCCAACTTTAGTCAAACAGAAGGAGTCTATGAAATCAATGGTCGTTTAGTGGGTAGCAATCTGACCACTAAAGCCTATGTTCGAGTGTCTAGTCAAGTTGTTGCTGGAAATAATATCTCTAAACAATGGACAGGGTCACAATTGCCAGCTGCCATTGTATCCAATACAGGAGGAGATGATTCAGCTAATACCTTGAACGACCTAACTGTGTCAAGAACGCCAACAGATGCTAAAAATAGATGGACTACTTGGAGAACAAATACTGATAATGACTGGGCATCTATCTTGTTTGGTAATTCAGGAGACTTGACGAAACGTTTTGTCAACAATTTATCAGTTGATTTCTATACTGATGGAGCAATTGGTCTTCCAAAAGAATATGTAGTTGAATATTATGTAGGTAAAGAAATTCCAGATTTACCAAGTGATGTCAGCAATGCTCAGCGTGATACTAATCATCCATTTAATAATCCAGCCAACTGGAAGGCAGTTGAAAACTTACATGCTCCAAGCCAGCTATCTGCAACTCAAACCAATCACTTTACCTTTGACAAGGTAGAAACCTATGCTGTTCGTCTTCGAATGAAAAAGGCTGAAGGTACTGCAGGAGTTGGTCTGACAGAGCTAACTGTCCTTGGGAATAAGGTCTTAAGTGAAACAAGTTCAGATATTTCTATCAAAGTAGATGGCAAGGATCTTGAACACTTTAATCCATCGAAAACAGATTATTATATTCCTCAATCTAGCAAAGAAATCACTGCAACAGCTAGCAACAATGGTTTGGTTACTCTTGTTCCGGCAACCAGTCCAAAAGGTGCGACACGTCTTATTTTGAAGGCTGAAGATGGCACTATTTTAAAAGAATATCGGATCTACCGTAATGATGAAAAAGATACAAGTCTACCTTTAGCAGCTGAAAATGGAGCAACTACTTTGAAGCTCGGAGATACCCTTCAACTTCCATCAGAAGTCACTGTTTATTATCCAACTTCAAATACTTGGACTACAGATAAACTTGCAGTGAAGTGGGATGCTATTCCTGAACATGCGACAGAGCATGAGGGAACATTTGAAATTACCGGTCATGTCATTGGTACAAATCTAACAACTACCATGCAAGTGACAGTTGTAGCTAAAGGAAATCAAGTCATTTCAGAAAATCCAAGCAACAATGAAACGGATTCTAAAGCCTTTGCTTCGACAACGAACGATACACAAGCAGCTTCACATGATCGAATTTTCTATATCAATGATGGAAAATTTAATGAGGATGGACGTTGGACAAACTGGTCTCGTACTCCGAAAAATGAAGAAACTTCTGTCGGACTACTCTTTAAGAAGGATGGTAAAATTGCCTCTCAGTCTATTGGAAAAGTAGCCATTCAGTTCTTTAAAGACAGTGGAACAGATGCCCCAGAGAAAATGATTCTAGAAAGATATATTGGCCCTGCCTTTACAGAACCAAGTACTATTTCTCGTTATGAAGAAAATGCTGACCATCCATTCAACAAGGCAGAAAATTGGGCACCAATTCCTTACAAAGCTTCTGGAGAATTAGTAGCTGGGAAACCAATCGAGTTTAACTTTGAACCGGTTCAAGCGACAGCTATTCGTGCTCGAATGACTCGTAAGTCTACTACTAACGGGCTAGCAGTAGTCGAATTTACAGCCTACTCTGCAGGCAAGGAAGCAGAAGTCGAAACACCATCAGCGACTATTTCGATCGATGGAAAATCATTGGAAAACTTTGATCCAAATGTGACAGAGTACACCCTAACAACAATGGGAACTAAACCAAAAGTCACTGCGACAACTAGTGGACATGGAGTAGTCACAGTAGTGGATCATGGAAATACAAATCTTCCAACGCTTGTTCGTCTTGTTTCCAAAGATGGAAATCTGGTGAAAGAATATCGTTTACACTTTAAGTCTACCTTCCAAACAACACCGACAGAAGGCGTTAAGAACTTAGTTGCAGAAGCTCCAAGCTTGGAAATTGAAAAGACTCCACTTCCGTTTAAAGAAGTTATTCGTGAAACCCCTGAACTTGCTCAAGGTCAACGTCGTGTAGTTTCTGAAGGACAAGCTGGAGAAAAAGTTGACTATATTCAAGTATCAGGAACTAATAGAACTCTTGTTCATTCTGAACAAAGAAAGGCTCAGGAGCGTATTATTGAGGTAGGAGTACAACCATCTATTTCAAATAGTAAGGGTGAGGAACCTGCGCCAGTAAACGAAGTTCCAGAATTCAAAGGCGGTGCTAACTTTGTAGAAGCGGCAGTCAATGAAGTTCCAGAATTCAAAGGCAGTGCTAACTTTGTAGAAGCAGCAGTCAACGAAGTTCCAGAATTTAAAGGTGGTTCTAACTTTGTAGAAGTAGCAGTCAATGAAGTTCCAGAATACACAGGAATTCTAGCCACCGTAGGCGATCAAGCCACTCCAACAGTAGAGAAACCAGAGTTCCAAGGTGGAGTCAACTCTGTAATGGCTCTAGAACATAACTACCAGAGTATACAGGTCCATTGTCAACCGTAGGTGACCAACCAGCACCGACAGTAGAAAAACCAGAGTTTAAACTAAGTTCGTTAGAAAAAGCTCAGACTCCAGAAACACCAGTTCAAGTTGTCAAGGAAGACAAGAGATTGCCAGAAACTGGTGAAAAACAGTCAGAAACAGCTATTTTCTTGGCAGGTGTTACCTTGGCCTTGTCAGCAGCCTTATTAACTGCAAAACGCAAAGAGGATTAGTCTATGCGCCTAATACCATTCTATTTGTATAGATTGGTAGAAGATAAAAAATGAATCGATAAATGAGTCGAATAGATGGAGAGGACCAATTAGTCCTCCCCGTCTTTACTAGTAAAAATGGAATCGTTTACTTTCGTGTTGGGACGAAAGGAGAGTAGAGGGGCTTTGTCCCCTCTTTTTCTATATGAACGAAGAGATTTATATTTAAGATGCAAGGTGGATAGACTTTATAGTATAATGAATAGAGAGGAAAAAACAATGAAAGTGATTGAGCAAGTATTATTAGAAAAAGTCATTATTGAACGTTCTCGTACAAGTCATAAAGGAGACTATGGTCGTTTGCTGTTGCTGGGTGGGACTTATCCTTATGGTGGTGCTATCATCATGGCTGCTTTGGCAGCTGTTAAAAGTGGAGCTGGTTTGGTGACTGTTGGAACGGATAGGGAAAATATCCCAGCTTTGCACAGTCATTTACCTGAGGCTATGGCCTTTTCTCTTCAAGACCAGCAACTGTTAAAAGAGCAGTTGGAGAAGGCAGAAGTTGTCTTAGTGGGGACCTGGTTTACGAGACGATGCTTTTGGAGAAAATCTAGTAAAACAGGTCTTTGCTAGCTTAAAAAAGAATCAGATTTTGATTGTAGACGGAGGGGCCTTAACCATTCTTGCTAGGACAAGTTTGTCGTTTCCATCTAACCAGCTTATCCTAACTCCCCACCAAAAAGAATGGGAAAAGCTGTCTGGTATTGCTATTGAAAAGCAAAAGGAAGCTGCAACGGCTAGTGCCCTGACTTCCTTTCCTCAAGGAACAATTTTGGTGGAGAAAGGTCCAGCTACTCGTATTTGGCAAGTTGGTCAATCTGATTATTACCAGTTACAGGTTGGTGGTCCCTATCAGGCGACTGGGGGAATGGGAGATACACTGGCTGGAATGATTGCAGGATTTGCAGGCCAATTTCGACAGGCCAGTCTCTACGAACGTGTGGCAGTAGCGACTCATCTTCATTCAGCAATAGCTCAAGAACTATCTCAAGAACATTATGTGGTCTTGCCGACGGAAATCAGCTCTTATCTGCCCAAAATAATGAAAAAAATATCTCAAAAAGGCACCTGATAGTTTCAGGCGCCTTTATATCTTTTAGAAAAATCTTTTAATCTTTCCAACGAGGCCATCTAGACCTTCAGAACCAGAAATCAACTGCTGAGCTTGAGAGAAGTATTCTCCAAGTTGTTCTTGATTTTTCCGCAACAAATGTTTTTTGCAGCTTCGAAATCTTTTGTTTCGATTAATTCTTTTACTTGGTTAAACAAATCTAATGGGTTCATCTTATTTCTCCTTTTTCTATATAATACTATTCAAACATTTTTATAAAAATTTTTTCAAGCAAAGAGATTTTTCTATCGAAGTTGAGGGGTGTCAAACAGGGCTTTTTTTGATATAATTTTTAATGATGAATTCGAGAACTAATCGGTATGTGGTTGTTGATTTAGAGGCCACTAGCACCGGAAGCAAGGCAAAAATTATTCAAGTGGGTATTGTGGTGATTGAAAATGGCGAAATCGTCGATCAGTATGGGACTGATGTCAATCCCCATGAGCCCTTGGATTCTCATATAAAAGAATTAACAGGTTTGACTGATCAACGGTTGGCAGTTGCTCCAGAGTTTTCACAGGTAGCTGGAAGGATTTTTGAACTGGTCAAGGATGGTGTTTTTGTCGCGCACAATGTACAGTTTGATGCAAATCTTCTGGCAGAGTACTTATTTTTTGAAGGTTATGAATTGAGAACTCCACGAGTAGATACCGTTGAGTTAGCACAGGTTTTGTACCCTCAGTTTGAAAAGTACAATCTCGGCATTCTCTGTCAAGAATTAGGGATTAAGTTAGACCACGCCCACACCGCTCTCTCTGATGCACAAGCAACAGCAGAGCTTTTGCTTTTTATGCGTCAAAAACTTTTTCAGTTACCAAAAGGACTTTTAGAAACGTTGTTAAATTTTGCGGATAATCTCCTTTATGAAACTTATTTAGTGATTGAAGAAGTATATCAGCGACAGTCCCTCCTTTCTTCTCACGATTTGATGGAGTTCCATGGACTCTTTCTAAGAAAGAAAAGTAAGTCTTTAAAACCACGTAAGCTATCTAAGGATTTTACTAAAAATATTTCCTTATTAGACTTGGATGAACGCCCTCAGCAAGTTGAATTTGCAGAAAAAGTTGAGCAGTTATTAAAGGAACAGAAAACTGCGTTTATTCAAGCCCAAACGGGACTTGGAAAGACTTATGGTTACCTACTGCCAGCTTTGAGCATGGAAAGTGAAGGGGGTATCCTTGTTAGTGTTCCTACCAAAATCCTTCAAAATCAAATTATGCAAGAAGAAGGAAGTCAATTAAAAGATACTTTTCATATTGATATTCATAGTCTTAAGGGACCTCAAAATTATTTGAAACTCGATAATTTTTATAAAGTACTTCATAGGCCAGAGTCTAACCGCCTATTCACACGCTTTAAAATGCAAATCTTGATCTGGTTAACAGAGACAGGAACAGGTGACTTAGATGAAATCGGACAGCTGTATCGTTATCAACATTTTATACCTGAACTTGTACATGATGGAAAACTTTCAAAAAAAAGTTTATTTATTTCTGAGGACTTCTGGAAACGTAGTCAAGATAGGGCTAAATCGAGTCGCCTTTTGTTAACCAATCACGCATATCTGGTAACACGTTTAGAGGACAATCCAGAGTTTGTCAACAATCGCTTGGTAATCATAGATGAAGCTCAAAAAATGCTGATTGCCCTTGAAAACCTCGCCCAAGAGTCTTATCTCCTCGATAATTTAGTAACACAAGTTGAAAAGTCCTTGGAAACAGAAAAAGATCTTATTCAGAGACGGTTGCTTGAGAGTATTGGGTTTGAATGTCGCTATTTGATAGATCAGTTTTACTCAGGACTTAAGAATGATAAGTGGTTGGATTCTCTTGAAAACTTACGCCAGCATTTCTGAGTTAAATCTTCCCGAGTATAGAGATATAACGCGCTTTTTTACATCGGATCGTGAATTTTGGCTGGCAACAGCTGAGAAATCAAGTAAGGATGTCTTAATCTGCTCAAGTAAAAAAGGTCGCTTTCTACTAGCAGATTTATTGCCAAAAGATTGCAGAGTACTTGGCGTATCTGCCACTCTTGAAATCAGTAATAGAGTTTCTTTAGCGGATTTATTAGGATTTACTGAAGCTCCACTTATTACAGTTAAATCTTTACAACAGAAGCAGCAAGAAGTTCTATTAGTAACTGATTTTCCGTTAGTAACTGAACATTCTCCTTTAGATTATGCAGAAGAGGTTACATCAGTTATCCATTCCTTACAGGCGTTTCAAGAGCCTTTGCTTGTTCTATTTACGTCGAAAGAATTACTGTTAGCAGTGTCAGATTTACTAGACCATCCTCATTTAGCCCAATATAAAAATGGGGAACCCAGTCAGCTGAAGAAACGTTTTGAAAAAGGAGAGCGACAAATCTTACTTGGAACAGGAAGTTTCTGGGAGGGGGTTGATTTTTCTACCCATCCTTGCGTTATTCAAGTAATTCCTCGATTGCCTTTCCAAAATCCCCAAGAACCTTTAACACGAAAATTAAATCATGAATTGCGTCAGGAAGGGAAGAATCCTTTCTATGATTATCAGCTGCCAATGGCCATTATTCGTCTCAAACAGGCTTTGGGTCGAACAATTAGAAAAGAGGAACAAGCTTCCATTGCTGTGATATTGGATAGTCGAGTTGTTCATAAACGATATGGTAAACAGATTAGACAAGCTTTAGCGAAGGAAAGAACTATCAGAGAGGTGAATAGAAAACAGATTACCTCTGCTGTTATTGATTTCCTCCAAAACAACAAAAATGAAAAATCTAAGAAAGAGAAAAGGTGAATATATGAAACGTTCTCTCGACTCTAGAGTCGATTATAGTTTGCTCTTGCCAGTATTTTTGCTACTGGTTATCGGCGTGGTGGCTATTTATATTGCCGTTAGTCATGATTATCCAAATAATATTTTACCCATTTTAGGGCAGCAGGTTGCCTGGATTGCCTTGGGGCTTGTGATTGGTTTTGTGGTCATGCTCTTTAATACAGAATTTCTCTGGAAAATTACCCCTTATCTATATGTTCTTGGTTTAGCTTTGATGGTCTTACCATTGGTTTTTTATAATCCAAGTCTTGTAGCTTCAACTGGGGCTAAGAACTGGGTATCCATTGGGGGTGCAACACTCTTCCAACCTTCAGAGTTTATGAAAATTTCTTATATCTTGATTTTGGCAAGAATTATTGTTCAATTTACTCAAAAACATAAGGAATGGCGACGCACAATTCCTTTGGATTTTCTATTGATAGGCTGGATGATTGTTTTTACTATTCCGATTCTAGTTCTCTTAGCTCTTCAGAGTGACTTAGGTACAGCCTTGGTTTTTGTAGCTATCTTTTCAGGAATCGTTTTATTATCAGGAGTTTCTTGGAAAATTATTATCCCAGTTTTTGCAACAGGAGTTACTGGTGTAGTTGGTTTTCTTGCAATTTTTTTGAGTAAGGATGGACGTGCCTTCTTACATCAGATTGGGATGCCAACCTATCAAATTAATCGAATTCTTGCTTGGCTCAATCCCTTTGATTTTGCTCAAACAACGACATACCAGCAAGCTCAAGGGCAGATTGCGATTGGTAGTGGTGGCTTGTTTGGTCAAGGATTCAATGTATCGAATCTTCTGATTCCAGTTCGAGAGTCAGATATGATTTTTTTACTGTTATTGCTGAAGACTTTGGTTTTATCGGTTCTGTCTTTTGTTATCGCTTTATATCTGCTTCTCATCTATCGTATGCTAAAGATAACACTAAAATCGAAATAACCAGTTCTATACCCTATATTTCGACTGGCTTTTATCATGATGCTACTCTTCCATATCTTTGAAAATATCGGTGCTGTGACAGGCTTACTTCCCTTGACAGGGATTCCATTGCCGTTCATTTCTCAAGGGGGGTCTGCTATTATTAGTAACTTAATTGGCGTTGGCTTGCTTTTATCTATGAGTTACCAGACAAATTTAGCTGAAGAAAAGAGTGGAAATGTTCCATTCAAAGCGAAAAAAAGTTGTATTAAAACGAAATCAAATAAGGAGAAAATCATGGTTAAAGTAGCAGTTATGTTAGCTCAGGGCTTTGAAGAAATTGAAGCTTTGACAGTTGTAGATGTTTTGCGTCGTGCAAATATCACTTGTGATATGGTTGGTTTTGAAGAGCAAGTGACGGGTTCGCATGCAATCCAAGTAAGATCAGATTGTGTCTTTGATGGTGATTTATCAGACTATGACATGATTGTTCTCCCTGGAGGGATGCCTGGTTCTGCACATTTACGTGATAATCAGGCCTTGATGCAAGAATTGCAAAGCTTCGAACGAGAAGGAAAAAAACTGGCAGCCATTTGTGCTGCGCCAATTGCCCTCAATCAAGCAGGGCTATTGAAAAATAAGCAGTACACTTGCTATGACGGCGTTCAAGAGCAAATCCTTGATGGTCACTACGTCAAGGAAACAGTAGTGGTAGATGGTCATTTGACAACCAGTCGAGGCCCTTCAACAGCCCTTGCCTTTGCCTACGAGTTGGTGGAGCAATTAGGAGGAGACGCAGAGAGTTTACGAACAGGAATGCTCTATCAAGATGTCTTTG